>ULTX01044762.1_pt1 | contig 199440 bp, 135 predicted proteins | sample 1958041 | NCBI WGS metagenome assembly ULTX01 (sample SAMEA4835747, study PRJEB28245) | human gut metagenome | biome: gut microbiome; material: fecal sample | place: Denmark | collected 2008
CGAGGGCTGCCGACACTGCGGCGAGCAGCACCGACTGCAACAGCATCGGCGGAAGCATGGCGCCGGCGGGGCGTCCGAAGAGCAGCGAGTTGGCGATGGGTGAGAGCACGGCGGTGGCCAGACCTACGGTGAAACCGTATTTATAGGCTCCGACGAGCGTGAAGAAGAATATCGGCAGAAACATCTGTCCGCCGTAAGGTGCCAGATGGCACAGCTGCGGCAAGGCTATGTTGCCGAGCACAAAGAGAGCTGTGAGCGCATAGGTGCGCTGTTCTCTCAGCGAGAGTGTGTACAGTTTGGCTTCGTGTTGCATAATGTTATTGTAGTGTTTGTTTTATTTGTCTATGCTTATGAGCTGATATTTGCGGCTGCCGAGTCCTATCTTCTCGGCGTGCTCTATGGTGTGTGTGCCGTGGCGTGAGCTGATGCGCTCCTTTAGCGGAGCGTTGTCGTTGCCCTCAGATGCCGTCATGTTGAATATTATGTCCACGCAAGCCTGGTCGAGGGCCACGGGGTCGAGCGATGCCAGGATGCCGTAGTCCTTCAGAGCCGGAGCCTCAGGCTTCGACACACAGTCGCAGTCCACCGACATGTTGTTCATCACACTGATATACAGTATCTTGTCGCCGAAGTAGTCGGCCACGGCCTGTGCCGCCGCAGCCATCGACTCGAGAAAACCGTCCTGGTTCTTGGTGTGCGCCCACATGCCTTCCACCTTGTCCTGATAGCCGGCCGTATGGATGTAGGCCTTGCCGTTGGCCGATGCCACACCTATGCTCTGGTTCTTTATCACTCCGCCCAGACCGCCCATGGGGTGGCCCTTGAAGTGGGCGAGGTTTATCATGAAGTCGTAGTCCTTCAGGCCCGTTCCCACAAGGTTGTACTTGATGTTGGTGGTGTCGCGCACCGGTATTCTGAACTCGCCCTTGGCGTCCATTATGTCCACCTTGGCTATCTTGGTGAATCCGTGTTCCTCTGCCACGCGCATGTGTTCCTCTGCCGAGCTGCGCCGTCCGCCGTAGGCTGTGTTACATTCCACGATGGTTCCCTTCACCTTCTTCACCAGCGGACCGATGAGCGAAGGCTGCAGATAGTTGGGATTGCCGGCCTCGCCGGTGCTCACTTTCACCGCCACGCGCCCCTTGGCCTTGCGTCCGAGCGCCTCGTATATCTTTATGAGAGATTCGGGTGAGATGTCGCGCGTCACGTAAACCTTCGACTGCGCCATTGCTGCCGCCGCCAGTATGAAGACAAATGTTGAAAGCAATAGTTTTCTGATCATATCTTGTTATCGTTTTAATGGTTGTGTCCGCTGTGTCGGTTTTTAGAATGTCTGATGTGGCCGGACCGCATTCTGTCTTTTACAAAGATAATGCAAACGAGCGGAAAGAAAGCTTGCTTTTACTTTCTCGAGTGCAGGTTATCTTATACAAAGATAGTGAAAGGTGAGCGCAGTGACAAGTTGGGAAAACAAAGTTTTACCATACGTGGCATTGCCGAACCGCATCCTATCTTATACAAAGATAATGCAAATGAGCGGAAAGAAAGCTTGCTTTCATTTTCCCGAATGCAGGTTATCTTATACAAAGATACGGAAAAATAGTAAAACTCAATCAATCCGCATCCTAAAAAATGCAGCCCCTGCGTGCTCATTCCCCGTCCTGCCGTGGTGTAGGCGGCTCTGTCAGCATACGTCCTGTGCCGCTCTGTCGTCCCGTCGCGCATGTGGCATGTCCCGTCCGGTGGGGTGTCGCCGCATGGCTGAGGCGGAGTTTGGGCGTGGGCATACCCTTCCACGATGGCAAAGTTACGCAAATAAAACGTACGTTGAGGCAATAAAATTACAGATAAGACAACCATTTTTACAGAATTGCGCGTCCGTGTGCACCTTTGCCCTGTCTTCATCGCCTTGTGCAAAAGTCTTCATCGCGTTTCTTCTCACGCCTCAAGTCTGTGTGTTTAAAGAAAACTCGGGCGACGGACTTACAGATTTTCTTGACTTTTTTTTGACAAAATAAAATCGCGAAAGAGATGTGAAGGAATGTTAAATCCTGCCTTATAGAGGCTTGTTCATGCCGGACCGCTTTGCGGTATACCCCGCTGTAGAGTGGCGCACGGTTGGTTCGGCGTTCCGGTTAAGCCCGTTTCAGCCTCTGGTTTTGTCTGTTTCATGGTGTGATACAGTGCATATCGGGCCCTGATATGGGCTATATCGCGTGCTGAAACGGTGCATTTCGTCTGACGAAAAAGTCACTCCTGAATGTAAATTATTGATATACAAGGTCTTGAGGAAAACTCTTATTTTTCGCGAATTTGCGTCCGAAGGAGAGTCTGCGCGCAAATTCTCATTTATTTTTAGGGGTAGAACGGAAAACTCGGACGGAAAAAACACAGGATGCTGAAAATCTGTAAGTGCCCCATATTGTTTTCACTCCGATAGAAAAAACAACGCCTCTTCAGGACCGTAACCGCAGACTGTTTATTGCGACCGGCAATCACAGAATTTCTGCCGGACCGTTTTTGTTGCGCAAATGCGTAAACATCCGCTTTTTCCGGCGATTACGCTGGTGTGGAGAAGAGGTTTGTGTGATGGCGCTGCGTCGGCGGGTGTGTCAGGATTATATTTCGAAGAGGTGTGCAGATATGTACTGCCGATGCATGAAGGTGTGACTGTCTGTAAGCCCTACATGCCGTTCCCGTATGCCATGTTCATAATATTACATATCGCTTATGCGGCACAGGTGGAAAATGAAGGGCTTTATGGGTGGCGCAGATGAGTGAGAAACCGTTTGTATAAAGGGGTTGAGCGAATTTTGGCAACCCTGTTTTATGTGGATAAAAAGTGGATGGATGGTATATAAAACCTCATTCAGAGAGGTATGCCAAAGTACGTATTGTTATGTTCGATTTCGGTGACAAAGATATGACTTATATGCATTATACCCAAATTATCGGCTTATAAAAATGTAAGTTTTTACAAAATTTAACGGATGAATAATACAAATAATATGACATATATAACAAATGTGATATGCCATAATTTAAAAAAAACGATATTCCGTTGTACCTCTCTGAATGAGGTGTATGTAATATAAACATAAATTAAGCAAAAAACAACCGAAGATAAGATTATTACACTAAAACAAACCACTGTGCCTATTCAGGTATGATTTTTCTTATAGAATGTTAATTTTCCGCACAACACGACCGGGACGCAAACAGCATTTCCGGCCTCTGTGAATGTAGAAGGCAGTTTGAAAATTGAGTTTACGAAATCGAATCAGTATATAACAATTAGAAAATGAGAAAGAAAATGTATGAGAAGCCTTCCATCAAAGTATTGGGTATGGAGGCTGAGCCGGTTATGGCAAGTTTTTCATCGTATAATCCCGGCGGTGATCCGACGGATCCTGGCATTGATATTGATGAAGGTATGCCTGGTGACGACGAAACAGACTTGGAGGACAAATTCGGGAATAGATATGGTGTGAAGTCTCATTCCGTATGGGATTAATGTTTAAAAATAACGGTGTATAATTTTTGAAAGGAAAAAACATGAAGCATTTTACAAAATTGTTTGTCGGGATACTGTTCCTGATATTGGGCGGAACACAGAGCGGCATGGCTCAGACCATTCACGAGAAGCTGCTTGAGAAGGCTGTCAGTCCTGCGGATGTTGCAGGTAAGGATATTTATGTCTTTCTATATAATGTGGATAAACAACAGTTCGTCCACGGCGGAGGAAAATATGGTATGCAAACTGTATTGAGCGATCGAGGCATACGTTTTAAGGTGCTTTCTGCAGGCAATAGCGGATATTATCTTCAGTCTGCTATTTACAACGAAGGGCAGGGAGCATGCATGGCTGTAGATAACGGTGATCCTGAAGAAAGTGATGATGAAAGAAACTATCATGCTTATAAAACATTTCTTGACAGAAAAAATGATCAATATGCTGTGTTAAGATTTGAAAGCGTAAGAGGTACAGATAATCAATATTATTTGGAAACTACGGTTAGTGGATACAAATTATATTATCATTACGCTTCTGAGACAGATGCCGATACCGGCGGTCATGGATATGTTCACGTGGGAGGTGTATTTTGGGGCGATACTCCTGATGAAGATAAGGACAAATGGTGCCTGATTAAGCGTGAGGATTACAATACTATATTGGGGGAAGTTTCGCTGCAGGGACGTTACAACATCACCGGACTTATCGGAAACTCACGCTTCCTCAGAAATGTAAGCGATGCGAATAATCTGTTCTGGTCTGTGACAAATCTGACATCTGAATCTGACTACTGCACAACCATAGATCCTAATCTGGGAGTGGTGGAAGGTACTGGTAATGATTACGCTTTGACTTACGGTGCTTTCGGTTGTTTGGAGATTGGTGCTGTGACAGCAAGCGAAGATAACCCCGTAGAGTTCTATCAGACAATCACGGGTCTGAAACCTGGACTTTATATGGTGGAGGCACAGGCTTTCTTCGACAAGAATGACTATGCAACATATAAGAACGGTGCATACAATACTCCTAATACAACAGGTGCTTCAAATGCATATCTGTTTGCAAACGGAGAAGAAACACTGATACCGATTCTCAATGAGGATGACCAAAAAACTTTTGAAGGATATGTAACAGAGCATGATGGTAAGCTTACCGGAAACTATGGTAAATATTTCCGCCGCAATGTTCCGGCTGCCTATTTCCTTGCAAAAGGAGATCAATACGAACCGGACGAGTCTTTCCATAGAGTAAGAGTATACGTGAATGTTGGAGTTGACGGTACGCTGAAGCTGGGTGTGAATAAGAAAGGTACGAAAGGTCGTGTATATGTAGACAACTTCGGTCTGTATTTCATCGGAAATAACGAAATAGGTCTTGACGCTTACCAGCGTGATGTAAATGAGGTTGATCAGAACACATACTTCCAGCCGTATCCGTTCCACCTCAGCCGCAAGTTCGTGTTGAATGCATGGAATGCCATAACATTGCCTTGTGATGTAACAGGTTCTCAGATAACAGAAACATTCGGTGAAGACGCCAAACTCTGCAAACTCGAGGGTGTTAACCCACAGAACAAGGATCAGATACTTTTCTCAACTGTTGACCTCTTCGACAATTATGATACACCTGCGATAGTACATGGCGAATGTTATCTTATCTGGGTTACAAAAGGTCCTGTGATTCCGGAAGGTGAGGAATACACATTCCTTGTGAAAAAAGAAAACGACCCGAATCAAACTTCTCAGGATATGACCTTCCCATACGGAAACATCTACACCATTACGGGTGTAAGTTGTCCTGAGGGTATAACCATGGTTACTCCGGAACAGAATTATAAGACAGTCACTACATCAACCGGAACATTGAAGTATACATACTTCTATCATCGTCCTGAATATGCGCCCCAATATTCATACGTTATGTCCGGTGGCAAGATGTATTATTTGACAGAGGGTAACTGGAATGGCCTGCTCGGTACATGCTGGTACATTACAGATATGGGCACGAGCAGCAATTCCAAAGTTCTTGCCATCGATGGTGAAGGTGGAACAACCGACATCAACGGCATCGTGACAGAAGTGCCCGGCGACAAGGCAATGGAAGGTGTTTACAACATCAATGGTCAGAAGGTGGCTGATGGCACATCGCTCGAAGGTCTGCCAAAGGGCATATATATCGTGAACGGTAAGAAACATGTTGTAAAATGACAAATACAAAGAAAGTAAAGTAACAAAGAAATTTCATCATGCGATAATTTTTGGCCGTGAGGTTAGAGTTATGCGGGGTTGTATCTGAATTCAGATACAACCTTTTTTTGTTTTATGAGGCATTTGATGACGGCACAGCACTGCCGTGTGGCTGCGCGTATAGTGCACGGCCGGCGTTGATGAAGGTAATATTTACCGTAAAAATGGTAAATACAAATATTTCGGGAAGAAGTGATTTTGTAGTATCTTTGCAGCAGATTAGCTGCATGGAGCATTCCGCAGAAGTCTTATTCATAACAGCAAATTCACAAATAATTATCTGATATGTTACTGGAAAATATAACATCTCCGGCCGACATCAAGAGCATGACGGCCGAACAGCTCAGACTGCTTGCCGCAGAAATACGCGGTGGCATACTCAAACGTGACAGTATGATAGGTGGACACGTGGGCCCGAACCTCGGATTTGTTGAGGCGACGATAGCCCTGCACTATGTCTTCAACATGCCGGAAGACAGAATAGTATTCGACGTGTCGCATCAGATTTATCCGCATAAGATGCTGACAGGCCGTGCTTACGGATTCATCGACAGCACACGCATGGCTGAGGTGTCGGGCTACAGCAGTCCGGCGGAGTCGCCCGAATACGACTGCTTCGAGATAGGTCATACATCTACGTCGGTTGCTCTGGCCACAGGTTTGCAGAAGGCACGCGACATTCTTGGAGGCAAGGAGAACGTGGTAGCTGTCATCGGCGACGGTTCGCTGAGCGGAGGCGAGGCTTTCGAAGGCCTTGACATGGCTGCCGAGCTGGGTACCAATATAATAATAGTGGTGAACGACAACGAGATGTCTATAGCCGAGAACCACGGCGGACTCTACCGTAACCTGCAGCTGCTGCGCGAGACAAAGGGCAACGCCGAGCTGAACATATTCAAGGCTATGGGCTTCGATTACAAGTATGTGGAGCAGGGCAACAACATAGAGACGCTCATCGAGGCGTTCGCATCGGTGAAGGATACGCCGCATCCTACGGTGGTGCACCTGCACACGGAGAAAGGACACGGATGGCAGCCGGCTGTGGACAATAAGGAGAAGTGGCACTGGAACATGCCGTTCGACGTGGAAACGGGCGAACTGAAACCATGTGGCGGCGGAGAGAGTGCGGCACAGATTCTGGGCGGATGGCTCAGAGAGGAGATGAAGCGCGACGAAAAGCTGGTGTGCATAGCTGCGGCTGTGCCGGCATCGATAGGTTTCGGACCGGAAGAACGTCGCGAGGCTGGTGCACAGCATGTGGATGTAGGCATAGCCGAGGAGGAGGCTGTGGCAATGGCTTCGGGTATGGCACGACGCGGTGCGCATCCGGTGTTCAGCACTTACGCCACATTCCTGCAGCGCACATACGACCAGATAGCGCAGGATCTTTGTGTGAACGGCAATCCGGCCGTGATAAACGTGGTGGGTGCGTCTATCTTCGGTATGAATGATTTCACGCATATATGTTTCTTCGACATACCGATGCTCAGCCATATACCGAATCTTGTTTACCTTGCGCCGGCAACGGTGGAGGAGATGATAGCCATGGAGAAGTGGGCCATACAGCAGGACAAGTATTCTGTGGCGCTGCGTGTGCCGGAGGGCGAGGTGCATCACAGCACGGAGCCGTGCGACACCGATTACTCCGAGCTTAACCGTTACAAGGTGGTGCGTCGCGGCAGTGGCGTGGCTCTGATAGGTCTGGGTAACTTCCTTGCCAAGGCAGAACGTGTGGTAGACGCGCTGAAAGAGTGCGGCATCGACGCCACCGTAATCAATCCGCGCTACATCAGCGGCACAGACGAGGAGCTGCTTGAGAGCCTGAAGGCAGACCATAAGCTGGTTGTAACGCTGGAAGACGGCTGTGTGGACGGCGGTTTCGGCGAGCGCATAAGCCGCTTCTATGGTCCGTCGGACATGAAGACAATGAACTTTGGTGTGGAGAAAGCACTTTACGACCGTTACGACGTGCAGCAGCTCATGCGTGACAACAAGCTCACCGACGAACAGATTGTCGAGGAAATACGCAGCGTGATGAACAAGTAATCTATGTAAAAGGCGGTCTGCCGGTGTGCGGACCGCGCCTTATAAAAGGACAACCCCGGCGCCGTTTCTGGTGGGCGCCGGGGTTGTTGCGTTTTCTATGTATGTGGTTCAAATACCGTCGTCAGACGGAGAACATTATTATTATCTGTGCAATGATCACCCTGACAAACATTCCGAGCGGATAAACCGATGTGTAGCTCACGGCGGCGGTGTCGCCTTTGAGTGTGTCGTTGGCGTAGCTCAGCGCCATGGGGTTGGCCATCGAGCCGCAGAGAATGCCACAGATGGTGCCGAAATCGAACTTGCGTGTGTGCAGTGCAAGCAGACCTACGATGATGAGCGGGAGCACTGTGATTATGAATCCGGTGGCAACCCACATCAGACCTTCGGGGCGCATGATGGTGCTGAAGAAGTCGCTGCCCGCCTCAAGACCGAGACATGCCAGATAGAGTGACAGTCCGAGCTTGCGCAGCATGAGCGATGCTGAACGTGTGGTGTAGCTGATGAAATGGGCACGCGAGCCGAGTGCGCCCACGAGAATTCCCATTATGATGCCGCCGCCGGCAATGCCGAGGTGTACGGGTGCGCTCATTCCGGGCAGATGGATAGGAATCATGCCGAGCGCCAGACCGAGTATCATTCCGAAGAATATCGCTCCGAGGTTTGGCTCGTTGAGCACCTGGACGGCGTTGCCGAGGAACTGTTCGGCGTGGCTTATGTCTTCCGGTGCGCCGACAACGGTGAGACGGTCGCCGTATTGCAGGCGCAGATCGTCGCTTGCAAGCAGTTTTATGTCGCCGCGCATTATGCGGCTGACGTTCACTCCGTAGGCTGTGCGCATGTGTAGTGCTCCGAGTGTCTTGCCGTTGAGGCCGGTGCGTGTGAGCAGTATGACGCGACTTTCCACGTTACTGTCTATTGCGTTCCAGTCTATACGGTCCTTGTCGCGGTTCCAGTCCTTCTCCACCTTCTTGCCGAAGAGTATGTTCATGGCGTCAGACTCATCGATGTTTGTCACAACGAGCACGTTGTCGCCCTGCTGCATTCTTGTATCTGCCAGCGGCACTATCACCTTACCGTCGCGCCAGATGCGCGATATGATGAAGTGGCGGTGGGTCATCTGCGATATCTCGTAGATAGTTTTGCCGTCGAGTGCCGGGTTTACCACGATGTACTGCGCAATGTATGTGTTGTCTTCATTGTTCTTGTCGCGTGGTTCGAGGTCGGCCGGTTTGACGAAGAAACGGCGTATGAATATCATGGCAAGTATCACTCCGACAACTCCGAGCGGATAGGTAACGGCGCATCCCAGTGCTGCTCCGCTGCTGGGAAGCCCGGCGCTGGTGAGTGCCTGCTGTGCCGCGGCAAGGGCAGGAGTATTGGTTGTGGCGCCGCAGAGGATGCCGGTCATGTCGGCAACACTTATGCCTGTCAGCGGACAGAGAAGAAGTGCCAGTGCAGTACCGGTGATAATGACGGCGAGACTCCACATGTTGAGTGACACGCCTTCGTTGCGCATCATGCCCACAAAGCTTGGTCCTACGTGCAGACCGAGGGTGTAGACGAAAAGCAGCAGGCCGAATGTCTCTGCAAATTTGACCATCTGGGCGTCGGCGCTGAAGCCGAGCTGACCAGCGACAATGCCTACGAAGAACACAAAAGCTATTCCGAGCGAAATGCCGCGTATATGGAACTTGCCAAGTGCAAGTCCGGCAGCAGTTATCAGCGAAAGCACAATGGTTGTCTGTGCGGCCGGGTTTATGCTGAAAAGCCCGTTTATCCAATCCATAGTATTATGTTGTTATTTGATATGTAAAGATATTGCAAACGGGTGGAAAGAAAGTTTGCTTTCAGTTTTCCGAATGCATCTATATCTTGTGCAAAGATAGTTCAAGTTGCAGATACTGCAAAGAAAAGTCGGCGAATTGTTTGTTTAACCATGTTTTATGCATTTTCACGCGTCGCATACGCATACATAAATATCACGTACGTGGCGCGTGAAGACACTGATGCAGGTTATTGTGCGCAGTCAATAACTATCCGGCCTTTGTCGGGACAGATGCGCAGTACGTGGCTTTCACTGTCATCGGCTTTGTCGAAACGTCCCTTTGAGCAGCCGACGGAGTATGAATAGCCACGGAATACGGCTTCGGCCGACTTTTCGTTGATTGTCGTGAAGGGCAGCGGAGCGTCGGGAGCGGCGTGCAGTTGCAGTGCCCAGGTGTCGTCATTGCCGGCGTCGGGTGAGCTAACTTCAATGCAGTCGTCGCGCAGAGTGATACGGTATGTGTGGCCGTACTGGTCGGTGCCGCTCACTTCGAGCACACTCCGGCCGTGTTCTTTCACTGTAGGATTGTCGAGCCTGAGTTCTTCCGCACGGCCGTCACCGCCCACTTTTACGAACATCAGACCTGCGCGGTCGTCGCCCTTGCTCCACATGAAGCCGTCGATAACGGGCAGTGTGTAGAACAGAAATTGGTTGCCTGTGCCCGGTTTGTCAAGATATTCCGACTTGAAACGCTCGTCGAAGATGTGGATGTCGCGGAATCTGAAACGACCCTTCTTCCATAGCAGGTTGGCGCGGTAGTTGCGGCTGTTGTACCAGACGGTCTTGTTGCCTTCGCCGCGTACGTCGCTCACCGTTGTGACAGATGTGGCGGGAGTAAGTTTGAAACGCTTTCTGAACCATCGTCCCGACTCACCGAGTGTCTCCACACGCAGACGTCCGGCACGTTGTAATGAGTCGATGAGCGGCATCTGCATCTCGAGTCCCTCGCGCATATTGTCCCAGGTGAATGAGTTTTCCTGTCCGGCCTGCGCATATCCGAAGGCAAGACACGGACCTTCGGTGAGCGCGTCGAAAAAGTAGTCCACCCATTTGCGGTTCATTCCGGCGTGCGGATAGACCGGTTCGAGCGATATTACGCCCTGCCGTTCGTTGCCCAGACCGTCGTCATACTGATATATCGGGTCGCTGCCCAACATTCTGAAGATGGGCACAGGTATCTGTCCTTCGGTCGTCTGGGCAGGCATGTATGCGTTGAGACGGCTGGGATAATAGGCCTGATTCCAGTAGCCGCCCCACAGAGTGTAGCCGTCCGTGCCTATCTGGTCCTTGCAGTTACATGATGCTTCGATGCCATATTTGTCGTACATATATGCCAGTGTGTGGGCGTCGATGAACCACGAGCCCACTGATTTGGGATATGTGCCGAATATCTCCTTGAACTTCTGCATGTAGACATCCACCAGACGCTCGCGCTCTTCCTTGGTGTATCCTGTACTGAAAGCTATGTTTGCGTGCGACACCCACGAGTATTCGCCGCGCCACTTTATGCCTGCCGCCTCAATTTGCGGTTGAGTCAGCTCCCACCATGCGCCTATCTCCGAACCTTCTTTCAGCTTTGTCTTCAGCAGGTCCTGATACAGCGGATTGATGAGTGCGTCGTATTCGAGCAGGAATGTTGCCGGAAGATTGTAGCGGTTGACCAGCTCCACCTGTCGGCACACCGTCTCGTAGAGTTTCCGGTCGGCGTCCTCCACGCGGTAGTCGGTCTGACGTATGAAGTTGATGATGTTTACTATTCTTGGTTGTCCGTCGGCAGATGTCCTGCCTTTGCCGCTTGCACAAGCAGTGCCTGCGACTGCTGTCAGTATCAGTATGAGCAGCAGAGTTCTTGTCTTTGTCATGTCTGAGAAGATTGTTTTAGTTTTTTTATTATACACAGGTTGTGAACTGATAAGCTGTCAGGATGATTTTGTTTATAGATAAGTCATGAGAATGTCCCACACGGCGAATATGTGGCACACGGAACCGAGCAGCACGAAGAAGTGGAATACCGTGTGCATGAACCGCCGTTTGTTCAGACTGTAGAACAGTGCGCCGGTGATGTAGCTCACGCCTTCGGCTATTATCCATGCCAACGAAATGCCGCTCACGCTGTCAATGAGTGGTTTGAACGCCACGAGCACACTCATACCCATTGCCACGAAGCATACGGTCTCCAGATTGCTGTGGTCTTTCAGCCGCAGAAAACTCATTACGGTGCCGGCTATTGCAGCCGTCCATATGAATGCGAACAGCGCCCACCCCCATGCTCCACACTCACGCAGGGCTATCAGAGTGATGGGCGAGTAGGAGCCGGCTATGTGCCAGTAGATGGCGGCATGGTCCCATCGGCGCAGCCGTTCCTTCCATTTCGACCATGCGCTGAGCGAATGATAGACGGTGGAGGCAACATAGGAGCAGAGCATACCGAACAGATAGAGAATGATGCCGGTGGTTGCCCAGATGTTGTCGGTGTGGAGACACCAGGCTATGAACACCGTGCCTGCTGCCACACCTATGACAATTCCTGCCGCGTGTGACCACGAGTTCCACAGTTCTTCCTTATGATTGAAGAATAATTTCATCTGTTGCGGCGGCGGTGTTTTGTGCGTTTGATGTCCTCTCGCGTATGTCCTGCATTTTCCATCTGCGCTTCAGCGAGTAGGTCTTTCCCTCACGTTCGATGATGCTGAACAGTGCGAAAGCCTTTTCCAACAGAAATTCGCGCTCCGGCGACGACACTGTGTCGGCCTCGGCGTAGAACAGTTCGGCGAGCATTTCCATGCGTGGCAGGCGCTGTTCCTCGTCCAGTCCGGCCAGTGCGAGCAGCACCTCCTCGGTCGTTGCGTTGTGATATAGCGCGTAGGGGCCCACATATTGTTCGTAGAGTTGTTTTATTTCCTCGCGCCGGTCGGCCACTTCCTTTTTCTCGAGCATCCGTTCGAGTGCGGCCATGAATTCGCGTATCAGTCGCAGGATATAGTCACGTTGAAGCATGATATTTTGTATGTTTTATGTTATGTCTTGTGTTTGTGTGTCAGTCTTCGGGCTGTCTGCGGTTACGGCATTGTCGTTGCTGTCTACGGGTGCTCCGTCGTCTGCCGCCCCGTATGGACGGTTTGCCTTCATGATGTGGTCGTACAGCTTTTTATAGAACGGATGTCTCGTCATGGTTGCCGCGTCACCCAGTATGATGAGTTTCATTCTTGCACGTGTTATCGCCACGTTCATCCGTCGCAGATCGCGCAGGAATCCTATCTGACCCTCGTCGTTGGCACGCACCAGCGAGATTACTATCACGTCGCGTTCCTGCCCCTGGAATCCGTCAACGGTGTTGACTGTTATAAGGTGGCGGTAGGGTTTGAAGAACTCGTCTTTCTTTATCAGCCTTCGCAGATATTGCACTTGTGCGCGGTAGGGCGATATCACGCCCACGTCGATGCTCTCGTCGAGCAGCCGCTGTTTGCCTATCTTGTTGAAGTAAGAGGTGAGAGTGGCTACCGTGAGCTCGGCCTCCTGACGGTTGATTCGACCGAAGTTCTCGCCCACAAACTCCTCCTTGCCTTCGAGTGCGGACGTGTCTATCCATGTCATGGGGCAGTCGAGGTCAAGTATTCCGCGGTATTTTATCTGCGGTGCCGAAGTTATACGGCCCTGATAGAACCACTCGTTGGGGAAACGCATTATCTCCTCGTTCATGCGGTACTGCACAGTGAGCAGTGTCACCACCTCGGGTTTGCGCTCCACAATGCGCTCCATGAGCGTTGTGCCCAGGCCGCCTTTCAGTGCCGCGATGCTCTTAACGGTGGGCGGAAGCTGGCAGTGGTCGCCGGCAAGCACCACTCGTGTGGCACGGCGGAGGGCAATCCAGCATGCTGCTTCGAGTGCCTGCGCCGCCTCGTCTATGAACAGTGTGCCGAACTTCATGCCTTCAAGCAGACGGTTGGCCGAGCCGGTGAGTGTCGATGCAATGACGCGCGCCTCGCCGAAAAGGTCGTTGTTGATGCGCAGTTCCAGTTCCACGGCGCGGCTGCGTAGCCTTTCCAGTTTTTGGTGCAGGTCGTCGCCGCGCCGGCGTTGCTTGCGTATCTGGCGTATGGCCTTGCGTATGCTCCACAACTGCGGATAGTCAGGATGGGCCTCGAAGCGCCGTTCGTAGGTGAAGGACAGCATCTTGTCGTTCACACGTGTGGGATTACCTATTCGCAGCACGTTCAGTCCGCGATCGACAAGTTTCTCCGAAATCCAGTCTACAGCCATGTTGCTCTGTGCGCATACCAGCACCTGATTCTCGCGACGCAGCGTCTCGTAGATGCCCTCGACGAGTGTTGTGGTCTTGCCGGTACCCGGAGGTCCGTGCACCACCATCACGTCCTTAGCCACCATCATCTCGTTGACGGCATGCTCCTGCGACGGGTTCAGCCACGGAAAACGCATCGGACCGAACGTGAAGCGTCCTGCCTTCATGCCCGAGTAGAACAGGTCGCGCAGATATGCCAGGCGTCCTGAGCGTGCGTTGATGACGCGGTCGAGCGCCTCGAACATGAGTCTGTACGATGTCTCGTCGAACGAAAGCTGTATGCCCACGGGCATCTCGCTGCGCTGCAGTTCGAGTATGCGGCTGCTGTCGGGCATCACCACCACCATGCGGTCGGCCTCGGCGTAGCTCACAGTGGCTGTGAACGGCAGGTAGCGTATGCTTTTCTCGTTGCCTTTGGCGTGCTCGTTTATGGTGAAGAAACACACCGGGCGGCCATATTCGAAGTTGTGTTCTATGTCGCTCTCGTCCTGTCTTATTATCTCGAGCACCTCCTGGTTGAGCGAGTTATAGTATGTGCGTCCCGTCTTTATGGGATACCAAGCGTCGCCGCGCTTCACCTTCCGCTGTATGCCGAAGGCTTCGGTCTGTCTGCGGAAGTTCTCTTTCTCACAGGCATATTCCACCTGAAGCAGCATGCGCTGCCGTGTCAGTTCCAGTATTGGTGAAGAGTTGTCCATGTTTATTCTTTGTTGCGTTCTTCGGCCTGGCGCTTGGAGAACACGCAGCCGCAATAGTTCTGACGATAGAGTCCGTATTCGCGCGACAGCTCAATGGAGCGCAGATATCCGCCACGCTTCTTGAAGTCGGACGGCAGAAACTTCACTCCGGTCTGCGCGGCTATCTCTTCGCCTATCTCGTTTATCTTGTCCGCACGTTTCAGCGGGCTTATGGTGAGTGTTGTGGTGAAGTAGTCGAGTCCGCGTTCGGCAGCCATCCGCGCCGCTTCCTCCAGGCGCAGCCTGTAGCATACCAGGCATCTGTCGCCGCCCTCCGGCTCATTCTCCAGTCCGCGCACGGCGTTGTAGAACATCTGCGGGTCGTACTCGCCCGGCTCGAAGCTCACGGGGTTTACCGTCTTCAGCTCGCTTATGAATCGTCGCTGCTCCTCTATGCGGTGCATGTATTCGGATTCTGGCGATATGTTCGGGTTGTAATAAAGCACCGTGATGCGGAAATACTGCGACAGATATTCTATCGTGTAACTGCTGCACGGAGCGCAACAGCTGTGCAGCAACAGTGTCGGCGTCTCACCGGCTGCCGTGTGGCGCTTTATTATTTCGTCGAGTTTCAGCTGGTAATTTATCTTGTTCATAATATAATATGGTGTTGCAACTGCATTGCAAACTTACGGATTTTATTCTGAAAAAATAATGATATCTTATCACTTCGGTTCACTTTGAAAATCAAATACCTTTATTTAACATTGTTTTACATATATAAGACTCTTCGTTTATAGTTATTAACTAACTTTGCATTTGTATTTTTGTCATGAAAACAGGTATATTTTGGATGAAGGATTATTGTTTCATTAAATGTCTTTTATAATAAAAAATTTTTATGAAAAGAATTACTTATTTATTGTTCATGCTTTGTCTTTCGTTATGGTCATTGCATGCTATGGGACAAACAATTAAGGTAGATGAGTTTATCTACAGTGTGAATAAGGATGGTGAGCATACTCTCACGTTGCTCCAGATTCCTAAAAATGCTGAAAATGTGGTCATTCCTGCCAATGTTAATTATGGAGGAGCTGACTACACCGTGACAAGAGTCAGTGGTGAGAGTGTAAGTTATAATTCATCACTCAAGACAGTTTCTATACCTGCTACAGTGATAAAGATATCAGATCAGATGTATGCCTTTGAGGATTGTGACCTTTTGGAGAGTATCACAGTAGACGAAGGCAACGAATCTTACTTCTCACAGGATGGTGCTATTTATGATAAAAATACTCTGGCACTTATCCGTCTGCCTAAATGCGTACGCGGTAAGGTGACACTGGTTGATGGTATGACCGTTGACTATGGCAGCAAATATCTGACTCTTGAAAAAATGCCTAATGTCGAGGAGATTGTATTTGCGGGAGGTCTTGAGAGCATTACCATGAACGGTATGGCGTCTCTCAAATCAGCAACATTCCCTTCTTCTGTGTCATCGCTTGACATAAAAGAATGCCCTGTGCTCGATAAGGTAAGCGTTTATAGCGGTGGGGTATATTCGTCAACGAATAATGTGATTTATAAAAACACAGAGGTATATCATAATGATGGATATGTCAAAGGTCGTGAAATCGTTTTCCTGCCGCAAACCAGAACAGAATATGTCATGCCTTCTGATGTTGTTTCCATTCCGGATCAGTTGTTCGTAACTCGTGATAATCTGGTTTCTCTTTCTGTAGAAGCATCCAACGTGATATTCGAATCTGAAGGAAATGCAATTTATGAAGAAGTACAGGGAATAGAGGGGCGTTTTCTTGTTGATGTGGCAGGTGGTTTAACGGAACTTGTTCTTCCTTCAAACCTTGGAGGAATTAAAGGTACCAATGTGGAGGATGCTGACGACGATTCGTTCGAACCCCGTCAGGGTGTGCCCGTAATGTATGCAATGAAGAAACTTGCATCTATAAGCATGCCGGTGCCAAATGAAAATTATATGACTGTAGACGGTGTGCTGTTGAGAATGCTCACAGATATGGACGTACATGAAGGCGAACTCGGCTGGTGTGTAGACTGTGTGCCTCCTGCTATCGAAGGTAAGGTTGTTCTGCCCGAAGGTGTTGTGGATATCACTGGCTTGGCTTTTTATGGCACAGGAATAACATCTGTTACAATACCGGACGGATGTATGGTTTCTTATGCTGCATTCGCAAACTGTAAGAGTCTTTCTGAGGTTATTTTCACAGGTGATGCTTCAGCCGAGAGTACAGCTTTCTATGGAACTCCGTGGCTTATCAACCATGAGCCGGGTGTACTTTATGCCGGAACAACAGCGATAGGTCTGGCCGGAACACCTAAAGAAATAGTTATCAAGGAGGGTACGAAAACCATTGGTAAGGAAGCATTTACTCCGTTCGGTGGACGTGATATGAGTGTCGGAGGTGCATCACTTGAGAAAGTCACACTGCCTGAAGGACTTGAGAAGATTGAGCGTTTCGCATTCCTTGACTGTGGCAACCTCAAGTCTGTCAATATTCCTTCGACTTTGAAAATTATAGAATACGATGCATTCGAGCACTGTCCTCTTACTGAAATTACATTGGGTGAAGGACTGACATTCATGCCGGACATTTTCAGTGATGCCAACATTAAGAATGTTTATGTTCCTGCATCAGTAGAAAAGTGGGAAGCAACGTCATTCAGCGACGATCTTGAGAGCATTGAGGTGTCTCCGGACAACAAAGTGTTTGCTTCGCAGGGTGGAATACTCTACGACAAGGATAAGACTGCTGTGCTTATGGTTCCGCCTGCTATGGTCAATGCCGAGATACCGGAAGGTTGCGTATCGATAGGTATGGCTCCGGTTGCACTGGCAAAACCGGCTGTAAAGGCATCGGCATACGAGGATATGCCTAATGTCAGATTCGGAGAGAAGCTCGAGACAATCTCACTGCCATCTACTCTGCAGAATATATACGGTTATGACGTATTTACGAATTGTAGTGAATTGAAAGAGTGCCGCGTGTTCAACAGCACTCCGATAGAGATTGGCGAGTACACGTTCCCGTACGATCTGTCCGGTGTCAAGCTGTATGTTCCGAAAGGAAGTGAGGATGCTTACAGAAACGCTGCCGAATGGAACCGTTTCGAAATCATCGAAGGCTTCGACACAACAGGCATCGGCGATTCTGCCGTATCCGAAAAACCGTATGAGACATCGCGCTATTCGCTCGACGGTCGCAGACTGCAGGCACCTGAGAAAGGCGTCAATATCGTGCGCATGAGCGACGGTTCGGTACACAAGGTAGTTGTGAAATAAGTTTTTTCTCCACTATGTATATAGGGTCGGGACATACGCTTCAGGGCGTGTGTCCCGATTTGTTTTTTTATGATTCTGCCATAAGACCTGTGCCGTCGCCGTATTTCCGGACATGAAAACAACGAAGGTGGAATGTTTATTCCCCATATACTGCAATGGGTCGCTGCATGTAAGGGCTGAGGCTCTCCACCCGAGCCGCGCACGTTTTTGCAAGTGTGTGTTAACTTTTGTTTGCATTTCGCGGGGCTGTATTTAACATTCTGTTTTTCCAATTCTGTGTAAATGCAGATCCGTATCCGGCTGCCGGAAGGCCTGTCTGTACAGAATGGCGAACCACCCGAGGCGGGTTGACGGTGCGGAACGGCCTTTTTCATGGTGTGATAAATACTGTTTTAAGGCATGATACAGCCCATATCATGGGCTGAAACAGGCATTATCGCAAGACGAAGAAATATCAGTCAAAGTCCGGTGGATTATAAACGGCTGATTATCAGTATTTTGTAAGAAGTTTGAAAATTCGCGTTTTTTCGCGCTAAACAGCTCTCCGTCCGCTCCAGAGTGATTTTTCATGGATTCTTACCGCGATTATTTAACATCTCAGGCTCAGTTTTTCGTTTTTTTATATTTTGCACGTCCAACATTCCATCATTATGTCCCGAAGAGCCAAGTCGGTGTCCGTTATCGACAATGCGCAGCGTCCTGCATACGGTGTTCCGCACTTCTCAAGTATCATGCCGTATGCCTATAATATGCTGTATTACAGTGTCATTATGCCGTGTGTTCTTTGTTATTTGCTTTAAATTCAGTAATTTTGCACACATTTTATAAACTCTGCTGAATAATAACAAATCGATAATGAAAGATATTTGCTGCTTAGGCCACATCACAAAAGATAAAATCATCACACCGCGCAAGACCGTTTACATGTCGGGAGGCACGTCGTTCTATTTTTCTTACGCCTTTAACTGTCTTCCGGACAAAGTGTCGTTCCAGCTCGTCACGAAGTTGGGTGAGGAAGATATGCAGGCCGTCAGACTGATGCGCGATGCCGGTATCGATGTGGAAGTGAGGCCGAGCCGCCATACTGTCTATTTCGAGAACAAATACGGAGAGAACCAGAACGAGCGCACACAGCGTGTTTTGGAGAAGGCCGACCCGTTCACCATCGACGATGTGAGCGGATTGGACGCCGGAATATATCATCTGGGCTCGCTCCTTGCCGACGATTTCTCACCTGAGGTGGTGAAGTATCTTTCGCAGCGCGGACGCATATCCATCGACGCACAGGGCTATCTGCGCGACGTGCGCGGCCACGATGTGCACGCCGTTGACTGGGAGGGCAAGCTCGAAATACTTGCCATGACCGACATAATAAAGGTGAACGAACACGAGATGCAGGTCATAACAGGTATGACCGACGCCCGCGAGGCTGCTCTGCGTCTTGCCGGATGGGGTGTGAAAGAAGTGGTCGTTACACTTGGAAGCGAGGGTTCGCTGATATATGCCGATGGATGTTTCCATGAGATACCGGCCTATGCGCCGCGCGATATTGTGGATGCCACGGGCTGCGGCGACACTTACTCGGCCGGCTATCTGTACTGCCGTGCGCTCGGTGCCGGCTATGCTGAGGCCGGACGTTTTGCTGCTGCCATGTGCACATTGAAACTCGAGCACAACGGACCGTTCGACCGCACCGCCGAAGAGGCCGAGGCACTCGTCCGCGGAGAGCGTGGGGCAGAGGACTGACGTGCGATAAAATAGGTCGTCATTTTATTTGGTTGTAAGTTTTTTTTAGTATATTTGCATAATATAGGATGCGGCTCGGCAATGTCAAATCCGAAGAAACGCGGTTTCTCCTCTTTGCCGTTGCACTCGCCTTTCGCTATATTTGCATAATATAGGATGCGGCTCGGCAATGTCAAATCCGAAGAAACACGGTTTCTCCTCTTTGCCGTTGCACTCGCCTTTCGCTATATTTGCATTGCTGGTAATGCTGCCATAAAAAGCCGTTACGGCAGGCATTAAACTTGAATAACTAATAAAAACTTAATCGAAATGGAAAAGACACTTATTCTTCTCAAACCCTGCACCGTGCAGAGAGGTCTCATTGGCGAGGTTATACATCGCTTCGAGAGAAAAGGCCTGCGCATCAAAGGTCTTAAAATGATGCAGCTCGACGAAAACATTCTCAACGAACACTATGCCCATCTGGCCGACCGTCCGTTCTTCCAGTGGGTGAAGGACGCCATGATGGCTACTCCGGTAGTGGCAATGTGCGTGGAAGGTACAGACGCTGTTGAGGTGGTGCGCAACATCACAGGAGCTACAAACGGCCGTAAGGCTGCCCCCGGCACTATCAGAGGCGACTACGCCATGAGCGGACAGGAGAACATCGTACACGCTTCAGACAGTAAGGAGAATGCCGAGATAGAGCTTCGCCGCTTCTTCAAGGAGGAGGAGATATTCGACTATCCTTATCCGCTGCGCGACTTCTTCTACAGTCCCGACGGTATCTGATGGCACAGGAGAGCGGCATACACAGAATCAATTAAATTTATATAATCAAAACATTAAAATCCAATGGATAAATTAGTAATAAGCAGTTATGATGAGTTTGCCGCTTACTTGGGCAAGAACTTGGGTGTCTCCGACTATGTGGAGCTGACACAGGACCGCATCAACATGTTCGCAGATGCAACACTCGACCATCAGTGGATACACGTGGACACAGAGCGTGCGGCACGTGAAAGCCAGTTCGGCACAACAATAGCCCACGGCTATCTCACGCTTTCGATGCTTCCTTATCTGTGGAACCAGATCATCGAGGTGAAGAATCTGAAGATGATGGTGAACTATGGCATGGACAAGATGAAGTTCGGTCAGGCCGTGAAGTCGGGACAGGCCATACGTCTGTCGGCGGATCTTTATGCAATAGAGAATCTGCGCGGCGTGACGAAGGCACAGATAAAGTTTGCCATCGAGATAAAGGACAGCCCGAAAAAGGCGCTCACCGGAATTGCCACATTCCTCTACTATTTTGAGTAATACGGCATAAGGGTGACACACCATACAACAGAAAGCCCGGCCCGCAGTATCATGATACGCTGCAGGCCGGGCCTTCTTTTTATGTCGTCGTGGCGGGTTGTGTCCGCCGCGCGCTTTACAGTTCCATCTTTTCCAGTTTCATTGTGGCAGCCTTCTCTATTGCGCTGACGTGCTCCTTGAAGTGCGGAGCGTTGGAGTGTACTTCGAGCGAAGCCTCGTCTTCCCATGTCTCGCAGAACATGAACACATCCTCGCGTGTGGCGCTTGCAAAGAAGTCGTAAGCCACGCAGCCCTTGTCGTTGGCCAGTGTTGCGGCCACGAGAGCCTTGGCATGTTCCATCACTTCGTCGCGCAGTGCGGCGTCATTCAGTTTCACAAAGCAGTTGAGTCTTATCATAGCTGTTCCTTTCTTGTGTTTTATTTTGTTTTTATGCCGGCCACAGGGGCCGGCGGGGTTGTTGTTACTTGTTGAGTGTCCAGGTTGCACCGTCCTTGGTGTCCTTCACTTCGAATCCGGCAGCGGCCAGTTCGTCGCGTATGCGGTCGCTGGTTGCCCAGTCTTTCGCAGCCTTTGCCTTGGCGCGCAGGTCGAGCACCATGTCAACCACCTTGCCGTAGGCTTCCTCGCGCTCGTCGGATGAGCCGCTGCGGTCGTCGCGCAGTCCGAGGATGTCGAAGGTGAAGAGGTTCATCGTCTCTGTGAGTTCCTTCAGACAGTCGGCGCATATTGTGGCCTTGTGGTCCACGAGTTTGTTTATCACGCTGCATGCCTCGAACAGATGGCTTATCACCTGCGGTGTGGCCATGTCGTCGTTCATTGCGTCGTAGCACTTCTGACGCAGTGCCTCTACGGTCTTCTTTGTCTGCTCGTCGCACTCGGCAGCCGGTTTTATGCGCTTCAAAGCGGCTATTCCGTTCATCAGTTTCTCCAGACCCTTCTCGCTTGCCTGTAGTGCCTCGTTGGAGAAGTCCACCGTTCCGCGGTAGTGTGCAGAGAGGATGAAGAAGCGTATGGTCATCGGCGAGTATGCCTTGTCGAGGCTCTGGTGGTTGCCTGTGAAGAATTGTTCGAGCGTGATGAAGTTTCCGAGCGACTTGCCCATCTTCTGTCCGTTGATGGTTATCATGTTGTTGTGCATCCAGTATTTCACCATCTGGTCGCCCTGGCTTGCCACAGCCTGTGCTATCTCGCACTCATGGTGCGGGAATACGAGGTCGAGTCCGCCGCCGTGTATGTCGAAGTGACTGCCCAGATACTTGCGTCCCATGGCGGTGCACTCGCAGTGCCACCCCGGGAAACCCTCGCTCCATGGGCTCGGCCAGCGCATGATGTGCTCGGGCTGTGCCTTCTTCCACAGTGCGAAGTCTGCCTGGTTGCGTTTCTCGCCCACGCCGTCGAGCTGGCGGCTCGCGTTGATTATGTCGTCAAGATTGCGTCCCGAGAGCACTCCGTAATGATATTTCTCGTTGAATTTAGCTATGTCGAAGTATATGCTTCCGTTGCTCTCGTAGGCGAAACCGTTGTCCATTATCTGCTTCACCAGCTCTTCCTGCTCGATGATGTGGCCCGTTGCGTGCGGTTCGATGCTTGGCGGCAGCACGTTGAGAGCCTCCATTGCCGAGTGATAGCGGTTGGTGTAATACTGCGCCACCTCCATCGGTTCGAGCTGTTCGAGCCGTGCTTTCTTTGCTATCTTGTCGTCGCCGTCGTCAGCATCGTGCTCCAGATGGCCCACGTCGGTGATGTTGCGCACGTAGCGCACCTTATATCCCAGGTGCTTCAGATAGCGGAAGAGAATGTCGAACGTGATTGCCGGACGTGCATGTCCCAGGTGCGGGTCGCCGTAAACGGTAGGTCCGCATACATACATTCCCACGTTTGGCGCGTGCAGAGGTTCGAACAACTCCTTTCGTCTTGAAAGCGTATTGTATATGAAAAGTTTCTGTTCCATGATGTTTCTGTTTGTCGTGCCGTCGCAATGAGCGTGCGGTACGGGTTGTAAATATCTGCAAACTTACAGAATTTTTTCCGAATTACGCATCTTTTTCCTGCATTTTCCTCATTTTATGCATGCGTGCGGGGCTGTGTATGCCGTTGTTTGGAAAGCTGTTGTGGTCGTCGCTGCGGGAAAAGGTAAGGGCAGAACACGGTTCACACCGGATTCTGCCCTGCGTCGAAATCTTTTGGATGAATGATTGTATGTGTGTGCTGCCATGTGCGGCAGCGGATGATTGGCCGCTCATATCGGGTTTGACGGTGCCCTGTGGAGGCTTTCCTGTGGCATCCTTGGCGGTTGCCGGATTTACCGGACGGTTTCTGTTATTCCGGCTAAGACCGTATTCCCCTTATCTGCCAGAGGTCACAGACGGCAGTGTTGCTGCCACCTGTGACTCTGCTGTCACCGATATTGCATAGTTATGAGAGAGATTCGGGACTTATTCTGGTTCGACATCCCACTGTATCGGCACGTTCTTGAACGTCAGCGCGCCGCGGTATTGCGGGTCGATGTAGATAGACATCTTTATCAGCTGGAACTCCTTCACCGACTTTTTCACGTCCTTGAACTGCTGCTGAGGTGCGTCCACTTTCAGTTTTACGAACACTCCTTCGGTCACGTCGCATCCCATTCCGCCCATGGCTGATGTGCCGTAGGAATTGCCGTCGGCGTCGATGGCCATGGTCTTGTTGCCGTTTTCGTTGCCGCTCAGGATGATACGGTTCTTGTTGAGTTTCATTTTCACTTTCAGAACAAGGTAGGCCGTGCCGAAGTTTTCGGATGTACTCTTGCCGTAGCAGCCCACCAGCTCGATGTCGGCAGCGTCGGAGAAGGGATTGATCATTGTGCCTCCCGACGCTATTGCTACTTCAGCCGCCTGCGTTCCGGCGTCCTTTGCCTCTGCGGTCTTTGCGTCGGTGGTTCCTGTCACGGTCTCCACGGCCTTCTTTGCTTTCTTCAGCAGGTTGCCTATCTGTGCGTCGGCTGTCTGCGGAACTGCAAATACGGCAGCCACGGTAATGATGAATGTACGGATGATGTTTCTTTTCATGTCTTTTCGGTTTTTGGTTTGTGAGGTAATGATTTTAATTCTTTTTTGCAAAGATAACCCTGTGTCATGTCGTTGCAGCCACGGCAATCCGTGATTTTGATATTGCTTCCGTCGCGGCATAATGTATGTCACGATGTGTTTCCCGGTAAATGTTATTATTGCTTTTCGGGCTCAGCAGAAACTCAACTGTGACCGGTGGCAAAAGAAGCCCGCAGTTTCAAGACCTTATCGGCGTTGTTGCTTTCGGCTGAAAGGAAAGCAATCGGGGCAGTTACAGATTTTCAGCATCGTGCGTTTTTTTCGCCAGAGTTTTCTGTTCTACCCCGAAAAATAAATGAGAATTTGCGCGCGGACTTTCCTTCGGACGCAAATACGCGAAAAATAAGAGTTTTTCTCAAAACCTTGTATATCAATAGCTTACATCCGGAAGCGATTTTTTCGTCACACGAAATGCACCGTTTCGGTACGTGATATGGCCCATATTAGGGGCTGAAACACGCAATATCACACCATGAAACAGACAAAACCGGAGGTTGATATGGGCATTATCGGAGTGCAATATGAATTTACCGGCACTCCACAACAGGGAATACGATAAGGAGCTTCGGACGTAAATGGGCTTCATAACGCTGCATTTAACATTTCTTTACATCTCTTTTGCGATTTTATTTTGTCAAAAAAAAGTCAAGAAAATCTGTAAGTACGTCATCCGGGTTTTCTTTAAAAAAGCCATCATGACGTGTGAGAAAAGGCACGGGAGGTATGCTTTTTTACTGCGTCGATGATTTATAGCTTATGGAAATTTGAATTTATTATTACCTGGACAGATGCGCTGCCGCTGTTCATTCAGCTCCGCTTTGTCCGCAATTTTTTCTTTATTCCGTTGCGGTTTATTATCAGAACCAGTCCCTGTTGAATTTCTACAGAGCCGTTTTCCTGTGGTTTTCCGACACATACATGTCTGCTTCGGCTTACTGTCCGTCTGGAAATATAATATGCCGGACGCATTGTGGAGATACAAAAAACAGGAAAAACACCCGCTGTCCGTTCTTTTATTACGAGCGGCAGGGTGTCCTTCCTGCTTTATATTAAATGTGTTTTGTGTGTGTACTGCTTATTTGTGCTTCAGTGTCATAACGGTTTTGCCGCTGTTGTCCTTGAATTCGAGCACACCTTTTTTCTTCATGCTGAAGGTAGAAACCTTTCCGAGTGCACCGAGAACGGCCTGTTCGGTTTCCATTTTTGCACACATCATCCGTGTGCTTGCCACAGCTCCGAAGTCTATCTTGCCTGTCTCTACGTTGGCGTTGAGCGCACCGGTCATGCGGTTACAGCCTGTGCTGCCGTATATGCGGTTCTCGTTTGTGTCGAAACCAATGAACGGAGGGTTCTCGCTATCGTTTGCGCTTATAGCTTTTCCTTCTACTTCAGTGATGTTCCATTCGCCTGCGAGCGCAGATATTGATTTGATTTTGTTGCTTGTAGCGCACGATGCGAGGAGCGCTGTCATGCATACTGCAAAAAATACTTTCTTCATGTCAGTTTGCTTATTAATTTTAATAATAAATGATGTTTATCTGAACAATCTTTCCTCTTAATGCGAGATCAGAGTGCACAAAGTTAGTTTAAACGTATATGAAACAAGAATAAAATATTATACATTAACAACTTTAACGTGTGTTAATGAATATCCAATGGGTGTGTATGCATACTTCTCGCTTTCTTTTTTCTCCTTACCTTATATGTATTAGAAAAGTTTCATTTGTTAGTTTTGTCTGTTCGCAGTTTGTGTTTTTATTGTTATTTCTGTTATGATTACAGCTTGTGATATAAGATGTCGTTCGGTTCATTTGTGAGAATAACTTCCGATGTATTTTATTTTTCACTCCGTCTGCATTAGCTCTGAATAAGTTAAGCTGCACTTCGGCAAGAAAAATAAACGGTGAATTATTTTTCCTGTCCATCGGCTTGTACCGTCTTTATATAAGCCGTCACACGCCTCGCACAAAAAAATAACTCCCGATTTATTTTATCCTGCACTCAGTTTGCATTAACTTTGCACAGTGAAAGGATATGTATCAGACAATCAGGCGGATATGCATGCTTAGTGTCATGATTCCGTTGTGTGGTCTGATGCTGAAGTTTAACGTAATATACCAGAAATGAAGAAACTCTTTATCGAGACATACGGCTGCCAGATGAACGTTGCCGACAGCGAGGTGGTGGCCTCGGTCATGAAGATGGCCGGTTACGACCTGTGCACATCGGCGGATGAGGCCGACGCCATTTTCCTGAATACATGTTCGGTTCGTGAGAACGCGGAGAACAAGATATATCACCGTCTGGAGGCGCTCAATGCCGAACGCCGCAAGGGCCGCCGGTTCATCATCGGTGTGCTGGGCTGTATGGCGGAGCGTGTGAAGGAAGAACTGTTGGAGAAACACGGTGTCGATCTTGTGGCAGGACCTGACGCTTATCTCACTCTGCCTGACCTCACGGCGCAGGCCGAGACCGGACATAAGGCAATGAACATAGAGCTTTCCACCACGGAGACCTACCGCGACGTTGTTCCGCGCCGCATAGCTCTGGCTCAGCCGATAAGCGGATATGTGAGCATCATGCGCGGATGCAACAACTTCTGCCACTACTGCATCGTGCCTTACACCCGCGGTCGTGAACGTTCGCGCGACGTGGAGAGCATACTCCGCGAGGTGCGCGACCTTGAGGAGCGCGGTTATAAGGAAGTGACGCTGCTCGGACAGAACGTAAATTCCTATCGCTTCGAGCGCGACGGACATATCATTGCGTTCCCCGAACTGCTGCGCACCGTGGCTGAGACGGCGCCGGGAATGCGCGTGCGGTTCACCACAAGCCACCCGAAGGACATGAGCGACGACACGTTGCACGTCATAGCAGAGATGCCGAACGTGTGCCGTCACATACATCTGCCGGTGCAGTCGGGCTCTGACCGCATACTGAAACTGATGAACCGCAAGTACACCCGTGAGTGGTATATGGGACGTGTTGAGGCCATACGCCGCATCATTCCCGACTGCGGACTGTCCACAGACATCTTCGTGGGCTATCACAGCGAGACGGAAGAAGACCATCAGATGTCGCTCTCGCTCATGCGTGAGGCTGCCTACGACTCGGCGTTCATGTTCAAGTACAGTGAGCGTCCGGGCACATACGCCTCGAAACATCTGCCCGACGATGTGCCAGAAGAGGTGAAACTGCGCCGTCTGAACGAGATGATACACCTGCAGACCGAGCTGTCTGCCGAGGCCAACAAGCGCGACGAGGGCCGCGAGTTCGACGTACTGGTCGAGGGCTTCAGCAAGCGCAGCAACGAACAGCTGTGCGGACGCACGGGTCAGAACAAGATGGTGGTGTTCGACAAGGGCACACATCACATTGGCGAGACGGTGCGCGTGAAGATCACCGGCTCCACAAGTGCCACGCTTTTCGGCACGGCAATAGACTGATTTCGTACAATATAGCGTATGCCGCACAGCCCCGTTGTGCGGCATATTTGTTTTAAAAGAACGGTCACATTTTGTCATATAGCGCAAAAACGCTAACTTTGCAAAAAACAATCTGCGTCCGGCAATTTAAGAATCAGTTCTCATTGCGCCCGCTTGCATTGTTTTTGCAGAAAGTAGCATGGAGGTTTTCGCTACAGGTTATTTGTTTATTCTGCCTGTTGATGCAGTCCTTGCGGTATTCATACATTTATAATTTATAAAACAAACTCCTCAAGACACGCCAATGAAAGAGTTTTTTCAAGTGCTACGCCGATTCGTTCCGCCGTATAAGAAATATCTGGTGCTGACGGTCGTGTTCAATATCCTTTCGGCAATATTGAACATCTTTTCGTTTCTTGCCATAATGCCGATACTCAAGATTCTTTTCAAGATAGACACCACAGACCAGCATCCCGTGCTGCTCGAACTGGGCAGCGGAGACATAAAGGACGTGCTGACAAACAACATGAACTATTATGTCTATCAGATGATAGACGCCCTCGGAGCGTCCACAACGCTGCTGGTCATCGGCCTGTTTCTGGCATTCATGACATTCCTGAAGACCGGAGCCTACTTCCTTTCGTCGGCGACGATCATCCCGATACGCACCGGTGTGGTGCGCGACATACGCAACCAGCTCTACCGCAAGATAACTTCGCTGCCGCTGGGTTTCTTCTCCGAGGAGCGCAAGGGCGACATCATAGCCCGCATGAGCGGTGATGTGCAGGAGGTGGAGAGCTCTATCATGTCGTCGCTCGACATGCTTTTCAAGAATCCTATTCTCATTATCTTCTACTTCGCCACGCTGCTTCTCATCAGCTGGCAGCTCACTCTGTTCACCCTTGTCATCGTTCCCATAATGGGATGGTTCATGGGTTTCGTGGGCCGCAAGCTCAAGGCGAAGTCCATCAAGGCCCAGTCTATGTGGAGCGACACTATGAGTCTTGTTGAGGAAACGCTCGGCGGACTGCGCATTGTCAAGGCTTTCTGTGCCGAAGAGAAGATGAACCGTCGCTTCGATGCCATCAACACATCCTACCGCGAGCAGGTGCGCCGCGTCAATACACGCCAGCAGCTCGCCCATCCTATGAGCGAATTTCTCGGCACGGTGCTCATAGTCATCGTGCTGTGGTTCGGAGGTATGCTCGTGCTCAACAACATGACGCTCAGCGGTCCGATGTTCATCTACTATCTCGTGATGCTCTACAGCATCATCAATCCGCTGAAGGAGTTCTCCAAAGCCAGCTACAACATACCGAAAGGTCTGGCGTCCATGGAGCGCGTGGATAAGATACTGAAGGCCGAGAACCCGATAAAGGAAAAGGCCGACCCCGTGCGCATCACGTCGTTCGAGCATAGCATAGAGTTCCGCAACGTGTCGTTCAGATACGGCGAGAAGTGGGTGCTGCGCGACATAAACCTCAAGATAGAGAAAGGTAAGACCGTAGCGCTTGTGGGACAGAGCGGAAGCGGCAAATCTACACTCGTCGATCTCATACCGCGTTATTACGATACGCAGGAGGGACAGGTGCTCATCGACGGTGTGGACGTGCGCGACCTCTGCATACACGATCTGCGCATGCTCATCGGAAACGTGAATCAGGAGGCGATACTCTTCAACGATTCGTTCTACAATAACATATCGTTCGGTGTGGAATCCACCACTCAGGAACAGGTGGAACGTGCCGCCCGCATAGCCAACGCCCACGACTTCATCATGGCTTCGGAGCAGGGATATGACACCAACATAGGCGACCGCGGCGGACGACTCTCCGGCGGACAGCGCCAGCGTGTGAGCATAGCGCGCGCCATTCTGAAGAATCCGCCGATACTGATACTCGATGAGGCCACCTCGGCTCTCGACACAGAGAGTGAGCGTCTGGTGCAGGATGCGCTCGAAAAGCTCATGAAGACACGCACCACTGTGGCTATAGCCCACCGCCTTTCGACCATAAAGAACGCCGACGAGATATGTGTCCTGCACGAGGGACGCATCGTAGAGCGCGGCAGTCACGACGAGCTGATGGCTCTCAACGGCTACTACCGCAAGCTGCACGACCTGCAGTCGTAACGCCCGGCGAGCTCAATCATATTCATGTTCCTGCCCCGCTGTCTTGGCTCCGAGCCGCGACGGCGGGGCAGGAGCGTTTACGGGAACATCGGCATAAGGCGTCGGCGCAGAATCAAAAACCGTGCCCCAATACTGCTTACAGTTTTTCACGGCCCACGATTTTAACATTTCCTTTTTTCTCATCCGGCAGTCCCGTGGTGTAGTATTTACGCCTTGAAAAGGCCGTTTCGTACTGACCGTTGTGTCGTATCCTCGTTTCCGTGTGACGACCGGCAGGTTATTGTTGTGCGAAAGAGCCTGTTTTAGGGTGCGGAATGGTTGTCTTTGGTGCCTCGTTCAGCCTTTATCATTCCCTGATATGGGCTTAATCGCACCCTGATATGGGCTCTTTCGCAGCGCGTTATGGAGACTGTTATATCGCGGTGTGTTATAAATCGTTGATTATCCGATAGTTGCGCGATGTATCAAAATATAAAAATTTGCGCCCGATAATTTTCTTTTTTCATTTTTCGCGAGTATTTTTGAGTTTATACCCCAGTATTTTTAACTTCTCAGGCTCGATATTAATAATATTTAACTAAAACAGTGCACTAAAACGATGCTGCCCGAAGGATGATTTTATTTTTGTTACATGCCTGTATCGACAGTGCACGGCGGCAGCTCCGTACTAAAAAAACGGCGTTTGCTTGTGTGCGGACGGAATAATCAGTATTTTTGCAGCCGTGCCGCATGCTGCGGCAAACGTAATCCTCAAACACACGAAAATGTCAGCAAACTCTTCATATACAGACGCGCGTCTGCACGTGCTTCAAGGCAGTTATGAGCGTCCGCTCCGGTTCACTTTCCCTTTCTGCTACACGCCACATCCAATGTGTGTGGCTGCCGCCCGCGAGGTGCAGCGCCACATAGACGACAGCTGCGTGTTGCAGTATGAGCACGGCCACGGCAAGATGTTCGGCGTGCTTGTGGTGGATTGCGGCGACGGCGGCACGGGTTTCCTTGCCGCCTATTCCGGTCTGCTGGCCGGACGCAACGACTGGCGCTATTTCGTTCCGCCGGTGTTCGATGCCCGTCAGCCCGGAGGATATTTCCGTATGCGTGAGCAACAGATAGTGGATGTGAACCGCGAGATAGATCGTTGCGAGGCCGACCCCGTGAGATTGGCACTCGCGGAGGAGATGAGGGCTGTGGAGAAAGAGGCGCGCGCCGCCACCGACGACTATCGCCGGCAGATGAAGGAGGCACGCAATAGAAGGGAAGAGGCGCGTCGCGCCGGTGTGAGCGAGGCGGAGGAAGAACGGTTGAAACGCGAAAGTCAGTTCATGAAGGCCGAACTGCGCCGCATGAAGCACCGCTATGCCGAGCGGCTCGACGACATCGCCGCCCGTCTGCGTCCGCTCAACGAACACTTGGAACATCTGCGCGAGCGCAGACGCGACATGAGCGACGGACTGCAGGAGTGGCTCTTCCGCCGCTACGAGATGCTCAACGCGCATGGCGAACGGCGCCATCTGCTCGACATATTCGCATCGACCACCGCCGGCGTTCCGCCTGCCGGAACCGGCGACTGCTGCGCGCCAAAGCTGTTGCAGTATGCCTATCAGCGCGGTTACAGGCCGTTGTGCATGGCCGAATTCTGGTGGGGTGAGGCTCCGGCAACCGAACTTCGCCGCCACGGACATTTCTATCCGTCGTGCACAGGCAAGTGCGGTCCGCTGCTGCGGTACATGATGCAGGGCCTCGATGTGGAGCCCGACCCGCTCGGAAACGATTTCTCCGGACAGCTGAAGATAGTGTATGAGGACGACGACCTGGTGGTTGTGGATAAGCCCCACGGCATGCTGAGCGTGCCGGGGCGCGGCGACTGCGTGTCGGCACTCACTCTGATGTGCGCCCGTTATGGCGGCGAGGGTGGGGTGCTTGCCGTCCATAGGCTCGACATGGACACCGGCGGACTGCTCGTCATGGCGCGCACTGCCCGTGCACAACGGTTGCTTCACGCTCAGTTTGAGGCGCGCACGGTGAAGAAACGCTACACCGCGCTGCTCGACGGAACGCCCGACCGTCCGCGCGAAGGCATGATAGACCTGCCTTTGAGCGCCGACTTCATGGACCGTCCGCGCCAGAGGGTTGACATGAAAGAGGGGAAACGCGCCGTCACGCGCTACGAGATTGTGAAGCATTGCGGCGGTCGTACGCTCGTGCATCTATATCCGGAGACTGGCCGTACGCATCAGTTGCGGGTGCATTGCGCCCATGAGGACGGACTGGGATGCCCTATCACGGGCGACAGACTGTACGGCCATGCCGGCCGCCGACTGTGTCTGCGCGCCACGTCCATAAGTTTTGCCCATCCTTCTACGGGCAAGACCATGACTTTCTGTTTGGATGAAGATTTTGCGGAAGAAACCGCTCAGGGCACGGACAATGGCGTGCCCCGGCGTTAAGATTGTTTTCAGTCGCCGAGCAGACGCTTCGACATGTATCTCACCGGATACCATGTGGCCAGCCAGCCTACGGCAATCACTGTGATGAATATGATCAGCACGTCGTCATAATGCACGCTTACGGGATAGGCGTTGATGACAAACGCGCCGCTGGTGCTGCCCATAGCCACGAGTCCGTAGGTCTGTTGCAGCCAGCAAAGCAGCAGTCCGATGATGATGCCTATGGCTGCGCCGATGGCCGATATCATTCGTCCCTCGAAGAGGAATATGCGTGTTATGAGCTTGTCGTTGGCTCCGAGGCTGCGCAGTGTGGCCACGTCCTGCTTCTTATCGATGATGAGCATCGACAGCGAACCGATGATGTTGAAGCACGCCACGACCAGTATGAACGTGAGGAATATGTAGGCCAGCACCTTCTCTATCTGCATTATCTTGAACGTGTCGGCCTGTTGTTCGAAGCGGTCGAGCACACGGTATTTGTCACCACCTATCTTCTGCATTTCCGCTTTCACGGCGCTGAGGTCGCTGCCCGGTTTCAGACGGAACTCAAGTGAGGTTACCATGCCCTGGCGGTCGAATATGCGGCGGGCGAAACCAATGGAAGTCAGGATGTGATCCTTGTCATATTTGGACTGGTTTACGGCAAAGACGACGCCTGCCGAGAGTATGGAGTCTGATACGAAACCGTCCGACGGATTGGTGACATCGACCATCTGACCCTCGCGTTTCGGGGCGTATATATTCAGAAAACCGTCCCAGCGCGCTCCTATACCGAGCGTCTGCGCAAGGCGTATGCCCGGGATGCCGTACTGAAGGTTGGCTGCCTGAAGCGTAAAGTCGCCGTCGCCGTAGAGTATGTCGCGTATGTTCGTGAGGCTGTCGAAGTTGCTTTCCACGCCTTTTATTGTCACCATGGCCTGCTTGTCGCCGTACATGGCAAGCGCAAGTTCCTCAACACATTCTGTGGACACCTGCACCTGAGGCAGCTGTTTCATCTGTGTGAGCAGCGGATCGTCCGCTGCCACCGCCTTACCTTTTGCCGGTACGACTGATATCTGCGGGTCGAAACTGGTGAAGAACGACGCCACGAGGTCGTGGAAACCATTGAATACGCTCATCACAATGACAAGCGCCATGGTTGTTACAGCCACACCGGTGACCGATATGGCTGAAATGATGTTTATGACGTTGGTGCTTTTCTTCGAGAAAAGATAGCGCCGGGCTATGTAGAAAGGAAAGTTATGACGTTTCATTTCTTGCCCAGCAGTTCGTCTATACGTTCGATGTAGTCGAGCGAGTCGTCGATGAAGAATCTCAGTTCGGGGATTATGCGCAGCTGGTTGCGCACTCTTGTGCCGAGCTCATAGCGTATTGTGCGCTCGTTGGCGTTGATGTTCTTTATCATCTCCTCACCTTTTTCTGACGGGAAGATGCTGAGATACGCCGTGCAGATGCTCAGGTCGGGCGACACGCGACAACGGGTCACGCTCACCATTACGCCGTGCATCATGCGTGTCTGCGACTGGAATATAAGGCTCAACTCCTTCTGCAGGAGTCTTGCTATGCGGTTTTGTCTTGTTTCTTGCATAATTTACGTGTTGTTGTTTTGAATGCAGAGATTTGGCAAACGAGCGGAATTAGAGTGTTCTCTCAGATTACCGAGTGCAGCAAATCTTATGCAAAGATAGTGCAAACGAGCGGAAAGAGAACTTGTTCTTAATTTCCCGAGTGTAGCAAATCTTATGCAAAGATAGTGCAAACCGTGTGTATGAAGAAATAAATAGACGTTTATTTTTCCTCACACACACGCTTTATGCTTTGCAGATATTGCCGTCAGACGGCCTCATTCGGCCAGAGTGAAGTCGAGCTGTTTCTTCTCCAGATTGGCCGCTGCCACTTTTATGCGGATCGGATCGCCCAACTGATACTTGTGATGACGGTGGCGTCCGACGAGACAATAGTTGCGTTCGTCGAAGTCGTAGTAGTCATCGTTGAGGTCGCGCATTGGCACCAGTCCCTCGCAATGGTTCTCGTCAATCTCGCAGTAGATGCCATACGACTGCAGACCGCTTATGTGTGCGTCGTAGACATTGCCTATCTTGTCGCTCATAAACTCCACTGCCTTGTACTTGATTGAGTCGCGTTCGGCGTTGGCAGCAATCTGTTCCATCTCGCTCGAGTGCTCGCACAGCTCCTCGTAGTGCTCGCGGTTGGCGCTGCGTCCGCCCTGTTGGTAGCGTGTGAGCAGGCGGTGCACCATAGTGTCGGGATAGCGTCGGATGGGCGAAGTGAAGTGAGTGTAGTATTCGAAGGCCAGTCCGAAGTGGCCGATGTTGTGTATCGAGTATTTCGCCTTCATCATGGCGCGCAGCGCTACGGTCTGTATGAGGTTCTGTTCCTTCTTTCCCTGGCAGTCGTCCATGAGCTTGTTGAGCGACCGTGCCGTTGCTCCCTTGGTGCCTTCGGTCTTGAGTTTGTAGCCGAATTTTACGATGAACTCGCGCAGAGTCTCCAGCTTCTGCGGGTCGGGATTGTCGTGAATACGGTATGGAAGAGTCTTCGCCTTGACGCCTTTCTTCACCTTGCCCACGCTCTCTGCCACCGTGCGGTTGGCAAGAAGCATGAATTCCTCGATGAGTTTATTTGCGTCTTTCGACCTCTTGAAGTAGCAACGCACCGGCTTTCCGGTCTCGTCGATGTCGAAATGAAGCTCCTCGCGGTCGAACTTCACGGCTCCGTAGGCAAACCGTGCCTTGCGCAGCTTCTTGGCAAGACGGTCGAGCGTGATGAGCATCTCGGCGTTCTCACCCTTGTATCCGTCCTTTCCCGGAGCGGGTGCCGGCTCGCCTGTGCCGTCAACCACGCCGTTGTCCTCGAGCAGTTGCTGCACTTCCTCGTAGGCATAGCGGCGGTTGCTGCGTATGACGGTGTGTACAATGCGGTAGTTCTTCACCGTGGCCTCGTCGTCGAGATTGAATATCACGCTGTAGCAGAGCTTCTCCTCATCGGGGCGAAGAGAGCATACGAAGTTGCAGAGATGCTCCGGAAGCATAGGTATTGTGCGGTCGACGAGGTAGATACTTGTGGCACGTTTCTGTGCCTCCTTGTCTATTATGGAACCCTCTTTGACGTAGTGTGACACGTCGGCGATGTGCACTCCCACCTCCCAAAGGCCGTTGTCGAGGTGGCGTATGGACAGTGCGTCGTCGAAGTCCTTGGCGTCGTGCGGGTCGATGGTGCACGTGAAGATGTCGCGGAAGTCCTCGCGTTCTTTCAGATCTTCCTCGGTTATCTCGCCCGTTATCTTGTCGGCAGCCTCTTCTACAGCCTTAGGATATTTGTAGGGCAGGCCGTACTGTGCGAGGATGGTGTTCATTTCTACATCGTTGTCGCCCGTCGGTCCGAGCACATCAACCACCTCGCCTATCATGTTGCGGTTCTCGCTGTCGGGCCATTGCATTATTCTCACCACGGCCTTGTCGCCGTTTTTTCCTCCCTTGAGCTTGCGGCGCGGTATGATGATGCCCGCCGGCAGAGTGCCGTCCTGTGTGATGAGATAGGTGATGTCGCGGTCGGAGCGCAGCTTTCCTACGAAGGTGTCCTTGGCACGCTTTATTATCTCGATGACCTGCGCCTCCTTTATGTGTTTCTGGCGGCGCGCCATGACAGACACTCTCACCTTGTCTCCCGTCAGCGCCCACATGGAGTTGCGCTCCGCAACGAATATAGGCTTGGTGCCGTCGTCGGGTATGAACGAGTTCTTTCCGTTCTGCTTGCGCTGGAACGTGCCCTCCTGTACCTGCCCTTTGGTGTTGAGCCGGTAGGAGTTGTCGCTCACTTTAGTGAGGAAATCGTCCCATGCCATCTCCTCCATGATGTCGATTGCCAGCATCTTGAGCGGGTGGGTGTCGAGGTGCAGAGTGCGGAATATCTCCTTGAAACTGAATGTTTTGTCGGGTTGGGTGGTGAAGAAGCCTTCGAGCTTCTCCGAAAGTTGTTTTCTTGACAGGCGTTTGCCGCCTTTTCTTCCTTTTGCCATAATGTTGGGGTTTTTAGTTGCCGGACCGATACTGATGCCGTCAGTGCCGTGTGGTCAGGGCTTTGCCGTTGTATGGCCGCGGCTTTGTCGCGGCATGTCGGAGCCCATGGCGCATGGCCCGGCGATATGTATATGCAAATAAACAAAATAAATCTGAGATACCTTGTTTCCGTTACGATAATTTTGCATTAAATCTTCTGTTTTATACAAAATAATGAATAGTAGGGTGTATTGTGAATTAAAATACGTAAATTTGCATCCGTTTATATCAATAGGGTTATGAAAATGGATGAGCGTGAGCACAAGATCTACCAGGTGACGCTGCTTGGCGGCGTGGCCAATGTGGTGTTGCTCGTATTCAAGTTTGTTGCAGGAATAGTGGGAGGCTCGGCGGCCATGATAGCCGACGCGGCCCATTCGCTTTCCGATTTTCTCACCGACATTGTGGTGCTTGTCTTTGTCAGACTGAGCAGCAAGCCGCAGGATTACGGCCACGACTACGGCCATGGCAAGTATGAGACACTGGCCACGGCCATCATAGGCGCTGTGCTGTTTGCCACGGGCGCCATGATATGCATGGAAGGCGTGTCGACCATAATCGACTTTTTCAACGGCAAGGCCATAGAGACGCCGGGAGTCATAGCCTTGGTGGCGGCTCTTGTGAGCATTGCGGTGAAGGAACTGACGTTCCGTGTGACCATGGCTGTGGGACGGAAGATTGATTCGCAGGTGCTCACTGCCAACGCATGGCACCACCGCAGCGACGCCCTCTCGTCCATCGGCACCACCATCGGTATCGGCGGTGCAATTCTTCTTGGCAGCGAGTGGGCGGTGCTCGACCCTATAGCTGCCGTTGTTGTGGGTCTGCTCATCATACGTGCGGCCTATTCGCTGGTGCGTAACGCAACGGGCGAACTGCTCGAGGAAAGTCTGCCGGAGAACATAAAGAACGAGATTGTGGGCATTGCCACGAGCGAGCCGGAGGTGAGCGGCATACACCATCTGTGCACACGACGCATCGGAAGCCTTTATGCCATAGAGATGCATGTGCGTATGCCGGGCAGCCTTTCGCTGTATGAGGCACACGAACACGCCACAAACATAGAACACAGGCTGCGCGAACGCTTCGGCAGCCCGACGCATGTGAATATACATGTGGAACCTCTCAAGAACGACGGCTGCTATCATGCCCCGTCGAAATGAGCTGATTGATCACCTAAAGTCAACTGACTGCAAAAATGAACAATATCCTTGTAACCGGCGCGAGCGGCTTCATCGGCAGCTTTATCGTTGAAGAAGCGTTGCGCCGCGGCATGAACGTATGGGCCGCCGTGAGGCCGACAAGTTCGCGCCGTTATCTCACCGACAAACGCATAAACTTCATAGAGCTCGACTTTTCGTCGGCCGAGAGGCTGAAAAGTCAGCTCAAGGGCCACACGTTCGACTACGTGGTGCATTCGGCAGGAGTGACGAAATGTCTGCACCGCGAGGATTTCCGCCGTGTGAACACCGAAGGAACGAAGAATCTGGTGGATGCCCTTCTGGCACTGTCGATGCCCATAAAGCGTTTTGTATTTCTGAGCTCGCTCAGCGTGTTCGGCGCTGTGTGCGAGCGACAGCCCTATCGCGACATAAACGAGAACGACGTTCCGCGCCCTAACACGGCCTATGGCCGCAGCAAGCTTGAGGCTGAACAGTATCTCGAATCGATAGGCAACGACTTCCCTTACATCATTCTGCGCCCCACGGGCGTTTACGGTCCGCGCGAGACCGACTATTTCCTGATGGCCAAGAGCATAGCCTCGCATGTGGATTTTGCTGTTGGTTTCAGACGTCAGGACATCACTTTCGTATATGTGAAGGACGTGGTGCAGGCCGTGTTCCTCGCCTTCGACAGAGGCATGAGTGGCCGCAAGTACTTCCTGACAGACGGACAGGTATATTCCTCGACCGACTTCAGCAACCTGTTGCGCCGCGAACTTGGAAGCCCTTGGATGGTGCGCATAGTGGCTCCGATATGGATGCTGCGCGTCATAACGTGGGCAGGCGAGCGCATAAGCCGCATCACCGGCAAGGCGACACCGCTCAACGCCGACAAGTATCACATACTGCGCCAGCGCAACTGGCGCTGCGACGTGGAGCCGGCATTCGACGAACTGGGCTATCACCCGCATTATCAGCTTGACCGTGGAGTGAAGGAGACGGTGGCATGGTATAAGGATAACAAATGGTTATGACACTGAAATGAACTACATAAAAAAACTTTTCGAGATTGAGAAGAAGCCCGTGCGCGGTCTGCTGGCCGTGGAGTGGGCTGTTGTGGCATACACTGTGCTCACGCTTATGGTGTTGTTGTTCACTTACACCAAGAGCGTCAATCCCGAGGCAATGGTGCTCGGACGCATGCGTGTGCTGGCTACCATATTGGCACTGTGGGTGGTTTACCGGCTTGTGCCGTGCCGACTGACACGTGCCGCACGCGTCATCACGCAGATAGTGCTGCTTGCCTGGTGGTATCCGGACACTTATGAGCTCAACCGGGTGTTTCCTAATCTCGACCATGTGTTTGCTTCTCTGGAGCAGTCGATGTTCGGATTCCAGCCCGCACTTGTCTTTGCGGCCACCTTCTCCTCGCCTGTTGTGAGCGAGCTGATGAGCCTTGGCTACGCCTCCTATTATCCTATGATAGCACTGGTGGTGTTTTTCTATTTCTTCTGTCGCTATGAAGAGTTCGAGCGTTGCGCCTTCATCATCATGGCCGCGTTCTTCATCTATTATGTGGTGTTCGTATTCGTGCCCGTCACCGGCCCGACGTTCTACTACCGGGCGATAGGTATCGACAACGTAACGGCAGGCATATTCCCCGACGTACAATATTATTTCAACACCCACCGCGAGTGTCTTCCCACGCCGGGATACACCGACGGCACGTTCTACGCAATGGTGGAGAGTGCCAAGGCTGCGGGCGAACGGCCCACTGCGGCGTTCCCAAGCTCGCACGTGGGAGTGGCAACCATATTGATGATGCTTGCCGCGCACAGTCGCAACAAGGTGCTTCTTGTGGTACTGGCACCGCTCTATGTGCTGCTGTGTCTGTCCACGGTTTACATTCAGGCTCACTATGCCATCGACTCTATTGCCGGACTTGTGAGCGGATTTGCGATATATGCGCTGCTCTTCGGGCTCACCGGCAGGATGCGTCTGAAGCGCAGCCGCAGATGAACGGCAGCCCGTGCGCGACGCGGTTGGTATAAGACGTTGTGGTGTCGGGAGCCGTAACGGTGTGTGACGGTGAGCATACCGCTGCGTGGTCTGTCTGATGTCTGCACGGACTAACGCAACGTCGGGCGGACCAAAGACAAAATTGCATAAATATACAGATATGCAATTTTTTATGCATAAATATTTTTCCTCAACTCTTCATAGCTGTCGTATTTGCGTGCAACAGTCTCTGCGGTCGCAAATTCGCGAGTTTTGAGAGGGTTGCGCAAACGGTTGTCAGTCAGCCGTTTACACTTTCCGGCAATCCGATGTCTTCATTGTTGCGCTGCGAAACAGCCCCTATCATGCAACGGTATGGGCCATATCAGGCTCTGATATGCTCAATATCACGCTCTGAAACAGTCTGTTTCGCAGTGCGGAAAAGGCCGTTTCGCAAAACCTTCTGAATTTTTATGCCTCACGGAAAGAAAAACACGGTTGCCCGTGAAAGAAACATCCGGCTGATAAAGCCCGTATCGCCACGCTCCGTTTTCTATTTTGCAAAAATTTTTTGTCAAAACTTTTTACTGCCGGAATTGCATAAATATGCATTTCCGTGGGGTGTGACGCTCTTTCTCCTTGCGTCAGACCGATGGTGTAGCTGTGCGGAATTATGTAGAAAAAGGAACGACGGAGAACGAAGGGAGAGGACATAAGAAGAGGCCGTTTCCGTCATTATGATTTGTGACGAAACGGCCTCCCTTATCATTAGAGTTGTGGATTCATATGCTCACACAGAACACATGCTTCTATGAAAAAATACCGATTGTGCGGGCTATTCTTTTATGATAAGCAATGCATACCCGTGTGGTACACACTGCTTATCCGTAGGCAACTTGTTATTTATTTTACGAAAATCTTTCTGACAGAGCCGTCTGAGTATTTCACGATGTAGGCGTTGCCTTTCACTGTTGTTGTGACTTCCTCGCCTGTGATGGAGTAGATGCCTGTTATCTCCTTGTCGCTTGTGACTGAAAATATGCCTGTGGTATAGTCATCCTGTGCCTTCAGAGCGTCCTCAAGCAGTTTGGTGATGGCAGCCTCTATGTCTGTTGCCGTTGCCATGAGGCTTTCATAGCTGTCGGCCAGTGTGTAGTCGTTGTATGCGTTCTCCACAGCTGCCTGCAGATCGTCTATCATCTGTGCCACAGCATTCTCGGCATCTGTTATCGCCTGGCTGTCCTTCACGTCCGGACACTGCTCGTCTATGGCGTCCTTTGTCTCCTGAAACTTTGTACGGAGCGAGCCTATGGTTTCCATAGCCGGTGTATAATGCGCCATGAATGAGTTTGTAAGTTCCACCTTCACGTTATCGTCATCTACATGGAACGAGTTGCCGTCCTTGTCGGCCAGCACGATGTCGCTCATTGTTATTTCTGATGTGAGAGGCAGGCTCTCGTCGGCTTTCACGTTGAAGGCGAATATCATGCCATTGCTTCCTTCGATAGATTCAGTGGTGATGCCAGTCATAATGATGTGCAGACGTCCCTCTTCGTCGTAGCTTGAGGTTATTGAGAGGTTCTGCGGTACTCGCTCGCCGTATTCGAACTTAGGCTTGTCGCTGCCTTCTCTTGTTTCTATGGTGACTCCCTGCGGCAGTGTGATGACTGCCTGCATGCCTCTTACGGTGATGTTGTTGTTGAGTATCACGCTCACTTTTCTGAACGATCCGTCGGTCTTCATAGCCATTTTCTCTGTCTCGAAGAATACGCGTCCGGCATCGGGCGATACGCTGCATGTGTAGTCGGCGATGTCGAATCTCGGCGAAAGACCGGTTCCCGGGTCTGCGTGACTGTTGCTTCCCACGATGTTGGTTACTTCAATCTCGACCGGTGCGGAAAATTCCTTTACGGCTGTTACGGGGAAGGATACAAGCGCTCCGCTGTTGCCTGCGAAGTCGGCAGTCTCGAACGGTACGGGGAGAATGAGTAGTTTGTACACACGGCGGCCCTGTTCGTCGCGTGCATTCTGCTCCTGCATGTAGATGGAATGGCTCTCGCGGCTTATGCGCTGGTCGTTGCGTGTGAGTTCGGAAGGATTGCATCTCAGTTCGTCGGGCATGTGGATGTCCATCTGCAGTGCTCCGATGAGGTCGTCGTTGGAAAGACACACGTCGATGAGTTTTGTCTCTCCATAGCGGATATTGAAACCGGCAATCTCCACTTTGTTCTCTGCTGAGGCTGTGGCACCCATGCCTGTCATCGTCAGGACAACAGTCATGAGAACCGTGAACAGCCTGCAGTGCTTTGATATAATATTCTTAACCATAGTTCAAAAAAATAAAGTCATTAAATGTTTCTGTTAAGATGAAGGCGTGACAGTCATATTGCGACGCACGCCTTCATGACGATGAAATTATAAAAGCTTACAAAATCACTTCTTTACGACCTTGCGTGTAGAACCGTCCGAGTTGCGGATGATGTTGATGCCTTTCTTTATCTTGTCCATCACCTGTCCGCCTACGGAGTAGATTCTTTCCTTGATGCTCTTGTCGGTTTCAACACCGTCAATACCGGTTGTCTCACTGCCGGAACCTATGCTGTAGACTCTTCCCGCTGCATCTGCAAGCTTCACTTCGCCCACTGTGACGTGGTCGGCGTTGCGGCCTGTCAGGTCGAGATAGATGAGTGCATCGCCGTTGTCGGCAAACTGAGCATTTTCCATAGAGCTTACCACGATGCGATGAGTGCCGTCGGCAAGAGTGTTGGAGTAGAGCTTGTGGTCTGCGGCACGTTCGCCGAGCTGTTCGCCGAGCAGTGTCACGCCTGAAGGGAGTTTTACGTCGAGCTGGCAGCCCACGTAGGCAGTGCTGCTGTTCAGTCTGATGGCCACTCTCTTGGCATTGCCTGTCTCGTCTGCGGTCAGTGCGATGTTGTCGGTACCGTCGGCTGCTGAGCGTGTCAGGGCTGCGCTGTTGTCCTGTACGCCGAGAATGATGTTGATGACTTTGGTTATGTCACCGATGTTTATCTCGCCGTTGCCGTCAACGTCGGCTGCGTGCATCTGCTTCTCTGTGGCAGGAGTCTCGATTGCGAGCACGTAGTTCATGATGGTCATGTAGTCGTCGACGAGCACTTCCTTGTTGCCATCCACGTCGCCCGGAACATACTTGTTGTCCTCAGCCTCGGCTTTGAGAGCGTCGAGTTCACCGTTCAGTTCGTCTATCTTATTCTTGATCTTAGGCAGTGCCTCGGTCATGTAATCTACGTAAACAGGATCGATAATGGTTCCGTCGATGTCTTGACTTACCGGGCGGTTGTTCGAAGTGCGCCAGTTGTATTCGTAGAGATAGCCTATCTTGTGGTCTATGTCGTTCAGCTTTATCTGCAGTTCATTTCTCTTGTCGCCGTAGAACACTTCTCCGTTGCTGCCGTCATAGAGATAGCTCTGTATGCTGTATATGCGATACATCAGTCCGGTCAGGTTGCTGTCAGAACCGATTTGTCCGGTCATCTCATCTATGGTGTACGTCTTGTAGAGAAGATCAATGTAGTCGTTCAAGTCCGTTATGCCTATATAATTGAAGATATCCTCAAGAGTCGTGCCTTCGTTGAGACTGGTATCATTGTCCGGGACAGAGTTGATTGTATTCTTGGTGTAAACGATCCATTCGCTGATGATGTCTGCCTGTGCCTGTGCTCCGGCTTTATCAGCATAGGTGAACGCGTTGATTTCCTCCATATATCCGGCCAGCTTGCTGCTGAGCTTGTCAAGTTCTCCGTTCAGACGAGCCTTTGCAGCGGCGTTGATTGTGTACGGCTCCTGTGCGTTGTCAATCTGACTGCTGATCGATTTCAGAGACTCCGTTATCTGGTTGATGCCATAAGAGAGCTTGTTCTCGTAGAATAGAATCTGCGGCTCATACTTGGTTATCTCTGCCTGCATTGCTTCTATCTCCGCACCGAGGGCTTTGAGCTTGTCGCCATACAAGTTCTGAACATCCTGATGACATTCTTTCAGGTCTTCGGTTTCGGTCTGATGGAGCGTTCTTGCGTTGTTCAGCGCATCATTGAGTTCGCCGAGAACTGTGCTCTCGAGAGTCTCTTCGTAATACTTGGACAGCTCTGAACGTATCTCAGCCATTCTTCCAGCGAATCCGAGGAATGTGTTCTTGATATCATTCTTTGCTTCTTCGTTGTTCCAGTCGAATCCTTCTGCGTCATCGCCGAAAGCCATTCTCCAGTCGTAACCGGAAATCTCATCATTGAGATTGTTAATCTCTTGGAGATAAGCATCCACTTTGTCTTTCACCTCATCCGACGCGTTCATAACAGCATTTGCGGCTTTGTTCTGGTCGGCTTTGAGCGTTGCTATCTCGTTCAACAGATTCTGCTGCTCGGTGTTGTTGGCCTGAACATATTTTTGTCCGATGTCAGACTTAGCTGTTTCAGCATAGTTTTCGTAGTATTGCTTATTGGTCTCGCACCATCCAAATTGTAGATCATACTTCTCAAGTTTCGTGTATTTGCTTGTCAGACCATTCTGTATTGAAGCTGCGGAAACCTCGTCGGTGATGGTGTAGTCGGCAATGAATGTGTTGAAAGCATTTATTTCGGCCTGTACTTCGTCCAACAATGTCTTTATATGGTTGTATGCTGCGATGTTGACATCGTTTTCTGCCGATGCGTTCTTTGCTTCATTGTATGTGGCTAATGCATTGGCTGTCTGTACGCTGAGGGCGTTCTTCAGACCATTGACAGTGGCAGTCATGGCGGCGAACAGGCTATTTTTCTCCTCTGCTGCTTCAGCTTCGGTGTTCAATCTGTTCATTTCTGCTACAACGGCATTGTATCTGTCGATGTATTCCCGCTTGGTGTTTCCATCTGCATCGTTAACATATCCGAACTTGTTGAGGTCTGCAAGATGAGCATCAGCTGCGTCCATTGCTGCTGTGTAAAGGCTGTTCCATTCGGTTGCGGATGCTTCCTCCTTACCTGAAGTCAGCAGGCCTGCTACACGGTTGAGCTTTTTTATCTGAGTGTCGAGCTCAAGAACCAAGAGATCTTTCTGTGATGCTTTAGCTGCGTCATCAATGATACTCTTAGCCTCTTTAAGCGATTCAGAACTCTGTTTCGACTCTTCAGCGTATCCGGCGAGAGCGACATTGTAAACGTTATCGTATTCGGCAGAAACCTCATTGAATACAGCATTGAACTTAGTCAGAGCCAGATTGCCAAGGCTGTTGCCGTCGTACACGTTGTTGACTATGCCGGTTACCGTTGCCTTTATGTCTTTTGTTATCTCCTCTATGCTTGCCTTGTATGTCTCTTCTATATCGAAGAACTCTCCGTTCATAGTGCATTCTCTGTGCTCATCCGTCGCCTTTGTCTCAATATCGCGCAGTTCCTTCAGTATGCCGCTCAGAGCATTGTTAGCCTCAGATATGGCTTTCTTGGCAGCATCAACAAGTTCCGGATCGGTAAGTGTGCCGAATTCGTTTATTGTTGTGATGGCATTGCTGTATTCGTGTCTTGCAGTAGAGAGTGCGTTATTGATGGCTTCAAGTCGCTTGTCATTGTCTGCTTTTATTGCTTCATCAATTCCGCCCTTCTGATTAGTGGATATTTCAGTGATACGATTGTTGATTTCTTTAATGCTCAAGTCTGACACTGAGACCTCATTCTGGGCAGAATACTTTCCTGATTTGAAATTGTTGTCAATCTCATTCTTGAGTTCTGCGATGTCCTCGCCAACCTTTGTAAGGTCTTCAAGATAGCCTTGCGCAGCAGCAGTCTTATCTTCCTCGGCGATACGTTCGAACTCGTCGGCTCTTGTTTCTTCAGCTTTTGAGAGAGAACCTGCCAGTGTACCGTAGTTGTCGTAGTTCTTCTTGGCGTCTGCCGGTACGGCATTTATATCTTTAGCTATTGATGTTAAACTCGTGATATAACCCTCTTTCTGCTTTACACAGTCGTGTGTTACCTCGTAAGAATTCTTAACTTCAGCCCATTTGCTGTTTTTCTCATCTTCCAGTTTGCTGATAACACCGCCGTCACCTGTATAGTGTTCTCTTGCTTCTGTATAAGGAGTGACGTTTTCTTCATACAATGTATTTATGTCGTTCTTGGCTTTTGCTATTATGCCGTCAAAGCTAATTTCATCGTATTTACCCTTAATAGCGGTATATGCAGCATAGTTGGCATCGGAAGCTTTTGCGGCGTTTGTCGCTTCAGTGACTTTCTTTTTCACAGCATCAAGTTTATCACCGAATCCCGTTGCATCTTCTGTAGAAGCCCACTTGTCGGCAACACTTTCCTCAGCATTAGCTGTATTGAGCTCTGCTTTCAAGGCTGCAATCTCTGCTTCGATAGCTGTTTTCTTGTCATTGAACTCAGTTTGACGAAGTGGATCGGTTGTCTTGATATCACCGGTCTTCAGTCCGTTGATAGTATTGATGGCTTCGTTGTATTTTGTTTCGTTTGCTTCGAAGTGTGCCTGAGCGGCCTTAGCAGCTTTGTCCAGGGTGGAGATAGCAGTGTTGATTTTGCCGATTTCTTCTTGAATCTTCTGCAGTTCTGCCATCGCAGCAGTCTTGTCTGTCATTTCAGCTGCCTGTTCTTTGGCTGCGTTCTGCTCTGCGATACGAGCCTCTATCTCAGCTTTTTGTTTTTCTATATTGGCACTTTCCTTACCTTCGGCACTGATCTTAGAGAGTTCTCCTGTGGCAGTGGTGATGAGAGTCTCAATATATGTAACCAGTCTGTCCACAGCCTGATCTGCTATGTTGTTGTCGTAGTTTTCTTTGTCCTGGGCATAAGAATCCTTCAGTCCTGCAACTACATTAGCAAGAGTTTTGGTTTCGGCAGCGTCTGTTTTGGCGAATGCGTCAGTCAAAGCCTTGTTGTAGGCGTCGTCGGTGCTTGTAGAAGCTGTAGTCATGAAACCTTCTATAGCAGAGATGACAGTCTGGAATTCGTCAATATAGCTACCGTATGTCTTACCGCTTGTACCTACTGTTACGGCAGGATTGGTTACAACCTTGCTAAGTTCATCGAGTGTGACATTATAAGAAGCGAGTGCAGCCTGAACATTCAGGTAGTTTTCTTTTGCTGTTTCTGCGTTTGCGATGTAATCAGCTATCATTTTATCCACCTCAGCAAAGGCAGCATCGAAGTCTGCTTCTTTACATGTTCCTTCGTTGAAAGCATTAAGCGCATCTCCGGAAATGACACCGATGGCATCGGTTACGGCATTTTCCGTGGCTGCGTATTTGCCTTCATTGCTGTATGTTTCATCGGTAAGAGCATTTACAGTCTTTGTTGCTTCAGTAAGGCTTGTTTCTTTTTCATCTACCTTTGTTGTTACGGCTTGGTATGCGTTATAGTTGGCAATATCGCCTGCTGCATCATAATTCAAAGCCGTAATCATGTCATTTATACCATTGAAGTCCTGGGTATAATCGACTACAACGTGCTTCGTGTTGTTGTCTTCTATCTTTGTGCGGAGAGTCTCGATGGCGGTGCCGATGGCGTTATAAGCGTCGAGATGCTTGTCCTTGATAGCCTGTATCTTTCCGAGGTTCTCGTATTCAGTTTCTACTCCGCTCAGCTTTGCCTTGGCATTTGCATATATCTCTTTCAATTCATACGCCTTTTCGAGATAGTCACCTGTTATCTCTGTTATTTCATTGTGGAGTGTTACATCCCAATTATTTCCGAGGCCATTCTCCAACTCCAGCGAACCTTCGTGATTCTCCGGCGTACCATTCTGTTCTTCTATTTTTGTAATTTTGGCATTTATCTGGTTGAGCTCGGTCTGTGCAGCCTCACGCATGTCAGCGTAAACGTCCGGATCGTCTTTCACTTCATTGTATATTTGTGTAAGACTTTCGTTATACGTGTTTCTGAGGTTGGTTATACAGTTGTTTATTCTGACATAAGCCTCGTGGTTGGCCTTGGCATTGTCTATGGCAACAGAATAGTTTTTGATAAGTTCGCTGACTTCAGTTGTGAATTTGTTTATAGCTTCATCGTTGCATAATTCCGCCGCCTTTCCATCTTCTTTAGCAGCTTCTGCATTATTATAGAATGTTTCCAGAGCTTCTGTTACGACGTCTTTGGCATCAGCAGTAATGGTTGCCACATAAGTCTTGCAGGTCTCGTCTGCTATGCCTTCCAGCTTCTTGGAAACATTGTCAAACGCTGTTTTCTGCGCGCTGTGTGCTGCCATGGCGTTGTTGTAAGCCGCAGTGTTGTCTGCAGTACTGTTGACATCTTCCTCGAGCGCGTCTATATCTTTATGAAGATTTGAAGCGTTGCCTTTGTAAAGCGCGTTATCTTTATATACCTCGTATGCGTTTTTGTCGTCTGTTCCCTCTTCGTCTTTAAGACTGTTGACAATAGCAGAAAGTCTCATTGCCTCGTTGTAAAGGCTCTGATAATTCTCGTATCTGTCGTCAATCTTGTTGATTATTGCCGTCAGTCGGTTTGAGAGTTCGGTACGGAGCGGTGCGAAATCGAAGTCCAGCATCAGTTTCAGTCCGCCCACCTTGTACTCCTTGCCGCTTTCTACGGCTTCCAGGCTGATGACGATGTCTTCTTCCTCGGCTGTTACTTCAAACATACCATTATCCAGCGCTTTGCCGTTTATAAGTATGTTGACGTTTTCTGCCGTAGTTGTAGTGATCTTGTAGCTTCCTTTTACAAGCTTTCCGATGTTCTGCGATATGGCAGCTCCGTTTTGTGAGACGATGATGCCGTTCTCAAGCGATACGCCTGACTCAGCGCCTTGCCAGTCGCTTACATCGTTTGTCTTGATTTGATCTACATTCGCGTCGGCCCATGCCGTCAGCGTAGAGGCAGAGGTCATCGCGAGAATAGAAACCAGTACATTTTTTCTCATAACTCTAATTCTTTAGTTTAATTTGTATAATTTGGTTTGAATTTTCAATCATGTAATATTGTCCTTACATCAGTAAGAATATGTAGGCTGCATGTGTACAATTTGTAGACAAAATTAGCTACAATCCAGTGTGGATGCATTGCGTTTGGAGATGCTATTCGTGAACTGCGTCGTTATTTTCGTGAACTGAAAATACGGGAACCAATAAGATGTTTGTATAGTCTTTTTATTATGTAGAAAAGAGTAATTATCAGATAATGAAGGCTTCATAAATTATATTGTATAATTAAGTGCATTATTATCTGAATTGTTATTTCCCAGTCATATACCTTTTATATTATTTAGGACAGTTGAGCGAGTCCATTAATGTTCTTAATGCGTTTTTAGGAAGTCTTATGGTATGTGCTGCTCCTAGATTGTCTGATATGACGACAATCTGTTTGATTGTATTGATGTGGAATATCTGTTTTATATTTATGATGTAAGTTCTTCCTGACCGTATGAAATATTGACCGTATTCTATATTGGATGATATTTCTATTTCAACTTTTGACAGTCCGAACGGTATCATAAAGTGGGTGCCGGACGAATAATATACGTGTGTATAATGGTCATCAGCCTTGAAATACATTGTCAGATTTAGGTCAACAACGTACATTTCTCCATAGATTCTGAAATAAACTTTAGTTTGCATACAAGATGTGTACAATTCGTACAAATTTATGGACAAAGTTAACAACAATCCGGTGTGGATGCATTGCGTTTGGAGGTGCTATTCGTGAACAGCGTATTTATTTTCGTGAGTTGAAAACATAGAATTAGATGTTATGTGTTTTTAATGTGTTTGTTTTGTTGATATGGCTTAATGTCTGATCGTACCGGTTTCGTGTTTATGTGGTAAAAATGTGTGTTTTTCCGGCAGTTGCCCGATATATTATATGTTCGTTATTTATCTTATTTTTGACAATAAAATGATTTTATTAAAATTTTCAATGCGTTTTTAGGAAGATTTATGGTATGTATTGTGCCCTGATTATCAGATATCATGACAATTTGCTTTATTGTATTAATATGAAAAATATGCTTCGTATTTAAAATGTGTTTCCTTCCTGAACGTATAAAATATTTGCAGTGCTCTGTCTTGTTGGATATTTCTGTTTCGATGTCTTGCAGTCCGAATGGTATCATAAAGTGTGTACCAGATAAATAATATACGTGTGTGTAATGATCTTCAGTTTTGAAGTACATTGTTTGTGCAAGATCAACAACGTATATTTCTCCATAGATTCTGAAATAAATGTTAGTTTGCATACATGTGTATCATGTTTCGCCATTAGAGTAGATGTGCATCCGGTTTTTCCAGATCCGGATGTGTGTTAATTAAACTAAATAATTTTTGTGCATGAAAAAGCGTGGAAAACATGATTCCTCGCAATCCCACACACTGAGGCTCTCGCATCGCCCATATCAGCAGAACAACGAAGAACAGTTCCACGCCGATATGGACAAACATTTCTATATGCCATTAACACTATCTCCAATGGATAATAGTGTTATGGCGATATAGGAATGTTAAATTTGTACACATCTCGTGACAATCTGCTCTGCTATTCTTGACTGATACTTTGAATTTGCGAGATTCCAGTGTGTCAAGAATAATGCGTTAAAGCAAACGCCATTTTTACATGCCCACCTCATTTCTGATTTTTCAGAACTCATACATTTAAATATAAATAGAAAAGTATGGAATACTTGTTCCTTTATATTTCGAATTGTATGTTATTCCTACTCCGAGGTATGACACAAAATTATCAATTTTTTTCAATTACATTAGTCATGAAAGCATTTGTTATATTTCGTTTACAAATATTAGCAAATAGATAATACTTCCATTTCGTATAAAATGATCTTTTAAATATTATAAATATACAGATTTGATATTTAATACCTGAACGAGCTTCCGCCCAGAAACTCGCGCAGGAGCGAGGTGGAGGGCAGGGTGTTGTAGCGCACCGGTGTGAAGTAGCGCAGGAATTTGCGCAGCCGGTATGCCTCGGCGTACTCGTCGCAGTTCTCAGGTACGAGCTCGAGCAGCGGTTCGGCCTGGCTCTTTATTACGGCCAGCTCGTATATCATTGCCGTGTTGAACATGGCGTCGGCGTTCTCCTGATAGGGGAATATCCACTTGTTCTCGCCGGCGCGTACGCTCGGCCACCGGCGTATTGTCTCGCGTGCGCTCACCCCGCGATACTTGTAGTCGCGTATGATACGGCGCAGCAGGCGGTTGTCGGTGGTGGGTATGTAGTTGTGAGTGTCGAGCAATATGGTGGTGAGAGCCGACGCATATACGCGGAACTTCTGCTCCTCGGGTATGTGTGCCGTCAGTTCGGGGTTGAGCGCGTGTATTCCTTCCACGACGAGAATCTCGTTTTCCTCCAGTCTCATGCGTCGTCCGCTGCGCTCGCTCTTTCCTGTCTGGAAGTTGTATTTCGGCAGTTCCACTTCCTCACCGTTGAAAAGCGCCTTGAGCTGTTGGTTGAGCAGCGGCAGGTTGAGGGCGTAAAGACTTTCGTAGTCGTACTCGCCCTTGTCGTCCTTGGGCGTCAGTTCTCGGTCGACAAAGTAGTCGTCGAGCGATATGGGCACAGGTTTTATGCCGTTGGTGAGCAGTTGTATGGACAGTCGTTTGCACGTTGTGGTCTTTCCGCTCGACGAAGGTCCTGAGATGAGCACTACCTTCACGCCCTTGCGTCCGGCAATCTCGTCGGCTATACGCGATATCTTCTTCTCCTGCAGAGCCTCCGATATGTTTATGATGTCGTTGGTGCGGCCGTGCGCCACGGCCTCGTTGAATGTGCCTACGGTGCCTATGCCCAGCAGGTTCTGCCAGCGGTGGTGTTCCTGGAATATCTCGAACATCTTGTCCTGACGTGTCAGTTCGCCCAACCGCGACGGGTCGTCGGTCGATGGGATGCGCAGCAGCAGTCCGTCGTAATACTTCTCCAGTCCGAAGAGATAGAGCTGCGATGTGTTGGTGAGCATTGTTCCGTAGAAGTAGTCCACGTATCCGTCTATCTCATAATATGTGGTGTAGATGTTTCCTATTGTCTTCAGCAGAGTCACTTTAGAGTGCGTTCCGAGCTTTCTGAACATCTCTATTGCCTCCTCTGTGGGTGCCTCGTGCCGGTGGATGGGCAGCGCGCGGTCTATTATCTCCTGCATGTGTGAGCGCAGACGTTCCACGTCCTGCAGTGTGACAGCCCTTCCTATCTGCAGGTCGCAGTAGTATCCGTTGCTCACGGGGATGTCTATCACCACGCTGCCGTCGGGGAAAATGTCGTGCACTGCCTTGCATAATACGAAGAAAAGTGTGCGTGTGTAGGCTCTCGAACCCGACGCCGAATAAAGGTCGAGAAACTCCACGTCCTTGTTGTTGTACACACGGTAGTGCATGCCTTCCACTTTGTTGTTCACCTTCGCGCTCACAGGGCCGTAGGGCATATGCATTTTATATTCATTAAAAATGTCAGAAAGTGTACTTCCTATTTCTGCTGTTAAAGTTTTTTTATTATTTTTGCAACGTATTTGTAACTTCTGTTTCATATCCGATAAGGGTTTAAGTTATTGCGAACGTAAAGATAATTTATTTTTCAGAAAGTAGATACCATCATTGAACAATCATAACATTTACATATGGTAACGCCGGATTATTTTAGTATTTTTTTGAAGATTATCGGTTCTTTGGCACTTCTGATCTATGGCATGAAAGTAATGAATGAAGCCTTGCAGAAGATGGCCGGATCGCAGTTGCGCCATATCCTCGGCGCCATGACCACCAACCGTTTCACCGGTATGCTCACCGGAACGTTCATAACGTGCGCCGTGCAGTCCTCGTCGGCCACCACGGTGATGACCGTCTCGTTTGTCAATGCCGGTCTGCTGACGCTTGCCCAGGCCATCTCCGTCATCATGGGAGCCAACATCGGCACCACGCTTACGGCATGGATCATGAGTCTCGGATTCTCCGTTAACCTCATCGACTTTGTCTTTCCGGCGTTTATAGTCGGCCTTGTGCTCATCTATACGCGGCGCCACCGCTACATAGGCGACTTCCTTTTCGGTATAGCCTTCATGTTCTTCAGCCTTGTTCTGCTCAGTCAGGCGGGCAAGGAGCTGCAGCTCGACAACAATCCTGAACTTGTGGAATTCTTCAAGTCGTTCGACACAAGCAGCTATCTCACCATCATTGCATTCCTTCTTATAGGCACGGTGATAACGTGTATCGTGCAGTCATCGGCCGCCGTAATGGCCATAACCATCTTGTTGTGCTCCACTGGCGTGCTTCCTATATATCTTGGTATCGCCCTTGTCATGGGTGAGAACATCGGCACCACCGTCACTGCAAACCTTGCAGCACTCGGCGCCAACACCCAGGCCCGCCGCGCCGCACTGGCACATCTCATGTTCAACGTGTTCGGTGTTATCTGGGTTCTCGTATTCTTCTATCCGTTTGTAAATATGGTCTGCTCTATTGTCGACTACAATCCGGCCGACGGAAACGTTGGCGCACAGAAGCTGTCGATAGTACTTGCCATGTTCCATACCATGTTCAACGTATGCAACACGTTCCTTCTCATATGGTTCATACCGCAGATGGAGAAGGTGGTGTGCAAGATGATAAAGCCTTCGCGCCGCGACGAGGACGAGGACTTCCGCCTGCGTTTCATCAGCAGCGGTATCATGCAGACACCGGAGCTCTCTGTGCTTGAGGCACGTAAGGAGATAACCTCGTTTGCAGAGCGCATACAGCGCATGTTCTCTATGGTGCGCGACCTGCTCGAAACCAATAACGACGCCGACTTCGCAAAGCTCTTTGCACGCATCGAGAAATACGAGACCATCAGCGACAACATGGAGATTGAGATTGCCAAATATCTCGACAGTGTGAGCAACGCCCACCTGAGCGACGACACGAAGGCAAAGATACGCGCCATGCTGCGTGAGATTTCTGAGATTGAGAGCATCGGCGACAGCTGCTACAACATAGCCCGCACCATCAACCGCAAGATAAAAGGCAAGGAAGACTTCACCGAGGAGCAGTATCAGCATCTGCATCAGATGTTCAGTCTTACCAACGACAGCCTTACTCAGATGAACGTCATCGTGTCGGGACGTAAGGACAATCTTGACGTCAACCGTTCGTTCAACATCGAGAACGAAATAAACAACTACCGCACACAACTCAAGAGTCAGAACATCAACGACGTGAACGACCACAAGTACACATACGCCATCGGAACCATGTATATGGATATCGTGAGCGAGTGTGAGAAGCTGGCCGACTACGTTGTGAACGTTGTCGAGGTGCGTATGGGCACACGCCAGAGAGAGGCCTGATGCTTCACAATTCGTGAAATGACTTTTCGCGCCTTGCGATACTGCTGCGGGCGGGACGGAGAGTGGCACATTATGCCGGCCGTCCCGCCCGCAGTGTGTTGTCGGACAGCCTGCCTGTGTCGGTTGCCGGAGGCTGGGTGAGGTGTCGGTACGCTCTGCGTAAATGTGAGGCGTGTCGTTCTGTGGAGGATGAAAAATGCCGCATGGACCGTGGCTGGCGTTCCTTCACGCAATTGACACATCCGCGCCGCCGCAACCGACACATCATTAATGCAAAACCGACGCATGTTTTCCGTATTTCTTCTCACGCATGATATAAGGGTTTTTAAAGAAAACTCAGGCGGCGTACTTACAGTTTTTCTTGACTTTTTTTTGACAAAATTTTTTCGCAAAAGAGATGTAAAGAAATATTAAATACACTATCATAAAGGCCTGTTCAGGCTTTGGTGCCTTATCGTATACCCTGTTTAGTAATCCAGGATAATTCATATTACATCCCGATTATGCCTGTTTCAGTCTCTGTTTTCGTCCATATCATGGTGTGTTATGGTGCATATCAGGCCCTGATATGGGCCATATCACGTGCCGAAACGGTGCTTTTCGCGTGGCGGAAAAATCTCTCTTGTGTATAAACCTTTGATGTCCAGTGTTTTATAAAATTCTCTTATTTCTCGCGTATTTGCGTCCGACGGAGAGTTGGCCCGCAAATTCTCGCTTATTTTTCGGGGTAGAACAGAAAACCCGGCCGGAAAAACCGAGGGATGCTGAAAATCTGAAAGTGCGCCATATTGTCCTCCTCCGGCATAAGGCGGCAGCACCTGTGCGGGATTGAAACCTCAGTCTTTTGTTGAAAAACTGTTCTACCGTGTTTCTGCTTAACCGTCAATGTCACGTTGCGGCCAACTTTTTCAGGTCCGGCTATACATATTCCAGTTAAATTATGTATATTTGCATCGTTGAAAGGTTCGCGCCCTCGGCGCGATGAAAAGGGAACGGAGTGAGAGTCTCCGACAGTCCCGCTGCTGTGAGCAGTCCTTATCAGGAGCGAACAACGAGCCACTGGCAATTCACCGGGAAGGCGTTCGCGTCCGGACTGCGAGTCAGAAGACCTGCCTTCAATTGTCAAAACTGTTTCATGCGGTCTCGAGGAAGACTGCGCGAAATGTCCTGTTTTATCGTCAAGATATGAAGAGACTTGTGCTTTCCGCCGCGCTTGCTGCGGCCGCCGTTGCCGTCAGTGCACAGTCGCCGTCAGATTCCCTGACCGGCGGTGTGAGACACATCGACGGGGTGGAGGTGACCACCCGGCGCATCGACCGCACCGTACGTTCGGCCCGTCCCACCCAGATGCTTGAGGGTGACGAGCTGGAACGGGCAGGCATATACACCCTTTCCGACGCCGTGAAACGCTTTGCCGGCGCCAACGTGAGGGATTATGGCGGCATAGGAGGCATGAAGACAGTGTCTGTGCGCAACCTCGGTGCCAATCATACAGCCGTGAGCTATGACGGCGTAACGGTGAGCAACACCCAGGCCGGACAGATAGACTTGAGCCGTTTTGCCACAGACAACGTGCAGAACGTGACGCTCACAATAGGCGAGGACGACGACGTCATGCAACCGGCGCGTCACTATGCATCGGCAGCGGTACTTTCTATAACGAGCCGCAAACCCGTCTTCGCCGACGGACGCGACTGGTCGCTGCGTACCAGAGTGCGTGCAGGAAGCTGGGGACTTGTCGCTCCGCAGCTGCGCTACTGGCAGAGACTGAACGAGAAACTCATGTTCTCGCTCGACGGAACATACATGCGTGCCGACGGACGCTATCCATACGAGCTGCCAAACGGCTCGGAGAAGCTCACCGACAAGCGCTTCAACACCGACATCTATTCATGGCAGGGCGAGGCCAACATATATGCGTTGTTGCCCCGCGACGCCCGTCTGGACGTGAAGGCGCAGTGGTTCAGCTCGTCGCGCGGACTGCCCGGAGCCGTCATACTGTATAATACGAAGAAGTCGCACGAACGCATGTGGGACGAGGAATTCTTCACACAGGCGGTCTATGGACAGAATCTCGGCAGCCGGTTGAAGCTGGAGGCGCGTGCGAAATACGTGAATTCGTGGAATCGCTATACAGATACCGACGTGAAATATCCCACCGGGCGTTATGTCGAGACCTACCGTCAGAGCGAATATTACGGCTCCGCCACGCTGGGATGGTTCCCGCTCAAGGGCCTGTCGCTGTCTTTGGCTGAGGACGCTTTCGTCAATACCCTGCGCTCGAACGCCGAGAATCCTGCCGACCCTTGCCGTCTGACGTCGCTCACTGCCCTTGCCGCGCGCTATGCCTCGGGCCGTGTAGAGATAGGCGCAAACGTCGTAGCGACATGGGCTACCGAGCATGTGGAGCACGGAGAACGCCCCGCCGACCGCCGCCAACTGTCGCCTTCGGCAGCCTTCTCGCTTCGTCTGCTGAAGAATGAAGCCCTCTATTTCAGGGCGATGTATAAGCATACGTTCCGTCTGCCTACGTTCAACGACCTGTACTATGGCCAGAGCGGCACCATCACACTGAAGCCCGAGAAGGCCGACGAGTACAACATCGGACTCACATGGACAAGCCGTCGGATGGGTTGGCTGGCCTATGTCACACTCACGGCCGACGTCTATCACAACGACGTGAAGGACAAGATAGTGGCTTTCCCGACGCTTTACGTGTGGAAGATGGCCAACTTCGGCCGCGTGAGGATAAATGGACTGAACGCCACTATGGCCGCGCGCATAGAGCCGTTGCACGGTTTTGCCGCCGAGCTCAGTGCGTCGTACATGTTGCAGAAGGCGCTCGATGTGACCGATCCTGCATCCATCTACTACAAGAATCAGATACCCTACACCCCGCGTCATTCGGGCAATGCCGTGCTGACCATCCTCACTCCGTGGCTCGACGTGGCCTACACCGTGCAGATGTGCGGCAGCCGTTACGCCATGCAGCAGAACACGTCGGAGTATGAGATAGACGGATATGCGGAGCACACGCTGTCTGTCTCGCGCGAACTGAAGTTCAGACGATGGTCGGCAATGCTCCAGGCTTCGGTGCGCAATCTGACCGATGAGCGTTACGAGGTGATAAGATACTATCCCATGCCGGGCCGGTCGGTGGAGGTGACCGCCACAGTCAGTTTCTGACACAGGACGGAACGGCAGGACAATATGAACCAAACATCAATAACATAACAACAAAACAAAATGGAAATAATGAAACTATTGAGAATGAAAGCGGCCCCGCTGTGCATGCTGGCACTGGTCGCTCTGTTCACAGCTTGTGACGACAACGAGGACGACTGGTCTTGGGAGGACGAGGGTTCGCAGATAGAACTGGCCCGCACACGCGGCTTCGTGCTCAACGAGGGTTCCTATGGTGAGAACAATTCACATCTGTGCTGCTTCAACTTTGCCACCGACCAGATGTATGGCGACAAGACAACCGATATCTACGAGATACAGAACGGCCGCAAGATAGGCGACACCGGACAGGACGTCATCACATACAAAGGCAATCTGTACATGGTGGTATACAACTCCAACTACGTTGTGAAGCTCAACGGTGTGGGCAAGGAAGAGGCACGCATCTCGTTTGCCGACAGAACCGACCTGGGACAGGTGCGCAACCTGGCTGCCGGTTCGGGCTACATCTACGTCACATCCTACGGTGGCTACGTGAGCCGTCTCGACGCCAATACGCTCGAGTATAAAGGTTCTGTGCAGGTGGGCCAGAATCCGGAACAGGTGACAGTGCTCGACGGTAAGATTTATTGCGTAAATTCAGGATGGGGTTATGACAACCGCATGTCCATAATCGACGAGAAGAGTTTCGACACTGCCGAGCACGTGGAGGTGATGACCAATCCGCTGAGCGTGATAGCAACCGGCGGCAAGATTGTTGTGTGCGGATACGGTTCGGCCGACTACACACAGTACACAAACCCTGTTCAGCTGTATGATCCGAAGACAGGCGAGTGCACAGAGATAGGTCACGGCACACACATAGCAGGCCGCGGCAACACGCTCTATATTGTCAACACCACAACCGACTACACCACACAGCCTTACTCCGGCACGACAGAGGTGAGCTCGTACGACCTGAAGACAGGTGCCACAAAGACCGACGTGCTGAAGAATATGCCTGAGGATTTGAAGAATTCTACCACCTACGGCATAAGCGTGAGCGACATCACCGGCGACATTTACGTATGCACAACCAACTTCATCTGGGGTGACGGCACTGTCTATCACTTCGATGCAGACGGTGACTACGTGGGCAAATTCGCTTCGGGCGGTCAGAACCCGAAGAAGGTTGTGTTCCTCAACTGACATGATTGACGTCGCCGTACACCGTCGGCGACATGACACGGTGCGGTCCGGTGGTGCGTTATGCATAGCCGGCTGTAACGTCCGGGCGCTTTTCATCATGCAGCGTCCGGTTTTTTTATGCCCTTGTTTCAGGTGTGAACGGCCTATGAGATGTCGTTCTGCCGAGCATGTCGGATAACGGCATATTGTCCATGAATTGTATATTTATGCAATTCCGACAGTAAAAAGTTTTGACAAAATAAATTCTCGAAATAGAAAACGGAGTGCGGCGATATGGGCTTTATCAGCCGGATATTTCTTTCACGGGCAGCCGTGTTTTTCTTTCCGTAAGACATAAAAATTCAGACGGTTTTGCGAAACGGCCTTTTCCGCCCTGCGAAACAGGCCGTTTCAGAGCGTGATATTGAGCATATCAGGGCCTGATATGGGCCATATCGTTGCATGATACAGGCCGTTTCGCAGCGCCATATGGTGCCCTTTGGATTGCTGGAAAGTACAAGCCACTGACAGACAGCTACTTGCGCAACCCTCTCATAACTCGCGAATTTGCGACCGAAGAGATTGTTGCCCGCAAATAAACGATTCTCAGAGGGTCACGGGGTAGATTTATTCATTTTTCATGCAGCACGGTTGCATATTTATACATTCTGTTTCTTGCTCCATGACCGCCTTTGAGTGGCGTTTCCGCGAGCTCAATACAAGATAACGGGCGGTTAAGGAAAAATAAGAAATAAGAATTTGCCCATGTTGGAAATAATGTATAATTTTGCATGCGTTTTCGCGAAGATTATAAAACAGTAAGTAAAACAGTGTGGAAGAATTTGGCTGCTTGCAACCACGAAAAAAAATGCTAAAACGGCGGAATCGGTTTGATTGAGCCATGCGGTAGTGTCTTGCAGTGAGGAGCATTTCTTGCCTCACATAAAATAAAAACAACAAAAATGAGTTATCTCTTTTCATCAGAATCAGTGTCTGAGGGACACCCCGACAAGGTGGCCGATCAGATATCGGACGCGCTGCTCGACCAGTTTCTGGCCTACGACGAGCAGGCGCATTGTGCTATCGAGACTTTTGTGACCACCGGACAGGTGGTAATCATGGGCGAGGTGCGCTCTGAAGCCTACATCGACCTTCAGACGGTGGCGCGCAAGACCATCAAACGCATTGGCTACACCAAGTCGGAATATCAGTTCGACGGCGACTCATGTGGTATCCTTACTGCCATACACGAGCAGAGTGACGACATCAATCGCGGTGTGAGTCGTGAGGACGACGAGGAGCAGGGAGCCGGCGACCAGGGAATGATGTTCGGCTATGCCACCAACGAAACGGAGAATTACATGCCCGTGGCGCTCGACCTTGCGCAGCTCATCATGCGCACACTGGCCGACATACGCAAGGAGGGCAAGGAGATGACATATCTCAGACCCGACTCGAAAAGCCAGGTTACGGTGGAATATTCGGACGACGGCGTGCCGCAGCGCATAGACACCATTGTCGTATCTACACAGCATGATCCGTTCGACGAGGACGATGAGCGTATGCTCGCAACCATAGAGAGCGACGTGAAGAACATCCTCATGCCGCGCGTTAAGGCACAGATACAGTCGGAGAAGGTGCTCGCACTCTTCGGCGACGACATAAAATACTACGTCAATCCTACCGGTAAGTTCGTAATCGGTGGCCCTCATGGCGACACCGGACTAACCGGACGCAAGATCATTGTCGACACTTACGGAGGCAAGGGGGCACACGGTGGAGGCGCTTTCTCGGGCAAGGACTCGAGCAAGGTGGACCGTTCGGCAGCCTACGCCGCACGCTACATAGCCAAGAACATGGTGGCAGCGGGCGTTGCCGACGAGATGCTCGTACAGATAAGTTATGCCATCGGTGTTGCACGTCCGGTGAGCATATACGTCAATACCTACGGACGCAGCCACGTGAACATGACCGACGGTGAGATAGCTGCGGCAATAGGACGCATGTTCGACCTCCGTCCGAAAGCCATAGAGCGCACACTCAAGCTGCGTCAGCCGATGTTCCTCGAGACTGCTGCCTACGGACACATGGGACGAAAGAACGAAGTTGTGGAGAAGACCTTCACCAGTCACTATCATCCCACACGCACCGTCAAGGTGGAACTCTTCACATGGGAGAAGCTCGACAAGGTGGACATGATAAAGGAGACATTCGGACTGAAATAATGTCCTGCACGCGGTGACGGCCTGCAACAGGCCGCGTCGCGCCACATAACAGTATTATAAGCATATTAAGACCATTATGACAACAGAGCAGGCCGACTCCATACGGCATGCGGCAGGCACGGCGGACAGTCTGGACGTCGCCGCACATACACGCCATCTTACTGTGAAGCAGGTGCTCGACCGGTTGCCGGCCGATGCCACGCCAGCACAGCAGGACTCGGCTGTGAGCGCCAATTTCGAGCCTGTAATAGTGGCGCCGAGCACACGTCCCGACACGCTCACGCTGCCCGGATACAAGCAGCAGGAGAGCATGGAAGACCTTACGCTCAACTCACTTTATCGAGAATCTTACTTCACCGGCAAACCTTGCTTCGATCCCGACCTTTATGGCGGACTGCCGGGAGTGGCTGGCGATCCGGTGCCATACAGCATAGGCCGCGACGATCTCATCACGGCGCTGCTGCTGGCATGTTTCATCTTCGGCGCGATAGCCTTCTCCAAGTCGCGCGACTTCATGTCGCGTCAGGCCCGCAAGTTCTTCCGCGCCAGCCGCGACGATGCGGAAGCGCTCACGGAAACGTCCACCGAGCTGCGCTTTCAGTTCTTTCTCATGTTGCAGACGTGTCTTCTGCTGTCGCTCGTCACGTTCTTCTATGTCCAGACTTATGTCACCGACACGTTCGTGGTCGACCAGTATGTGGTCATCGGCGTGTTCTTTGTGATATTCGTTGTCTACGTCATGCTCAAGATGTTGCTGCAATGGCTGTGCGGCATGGTGTTCTTCAGCCGTCGCCGCAACGAGTCTTGGATGAAGTCGTTGCTGTTCATCATGTCCATAGAAGGGCAGTGTCTGCTGCCTGTAGTGCTCCTTCAGACTTACTTCGGCTTTTCTGTCGGCAACACGCTCATATTGACATCAGTTGTCTTGATATTGTCTAAAATACTGTCATTTTATAAGATTTATAACATCTTTTTTCGACGCAGGGAATCCTTTGTGCAATTTTTTTTGTACTTTTGTGCCCTGGAAATAATGCCAGTGTTTGCTTTGCTCGGCATTCTGGTCATGACGAGCGATTATTTGAAAGTGAATTTCTAATAAACCAAAGATGATAAAGAAGATTTTAATATCTCAACCCCAACCGACAAGCGAGAAATCTCCTTATTACGATATAGCCAAGGAATTTAACGTGGAGCTTGTGTTCAGACCGTTCATTAAAGTCGAAGGACTGAGCTCGAAAGAGTTCCGTCAGCAGAAGATAAATATCCTCGACTATACAGCTATCGTCTTCACATCGCGTCATGCCATAGACAATTTCTTCAAGCTGGCAAAGGAAATGCGTGTGGAGATACCTGAAGACATGAAGTATTTCTGTGTCACAGAGACCATTGCTCTCTACATACAGAAGTACGTGCAGTATCGCAAGCGTAAGGTGTTCTTCGGAACCACAGGCAAGATAAACGATCTGTTGCCCACCATGGTGAAGCACAAGGGAGAGAAATATCTTGTTCCGATGAGCGAGGTTCACAACGACGATGTGAAGAATCTGCTTGATTCCAAGAAGCTTACACACACCGAATGTGTGATGTACCGCACTGTGAGCAACGACTTCACGGAGGAAGAGGTTAAGGCATTCGACTACGACATGCTCGTATTCTTCTCGCCGATGGGTATCAAGTCTTTCAAGAAGAATTTCCCCGATCTTAAGAACGGCAGCCTGCGCATCGCCACATTCGGACCGGCTACAGCCAAGGCCGTTGCGGAGAACGGATTGTCTCTCGACCTCGAGGCTCCGACAGCCGAGCATCCTTCTATGACAAGCGCACTGAAGGCTTATCTTAAGAAAAACAAGTAAAAACTATCCCAAGACGCCGGAGCAATGCAGGCAGGCAGGGCTTTCACACTGAAAAAGGAGGAGCGCATAACGAGCCGCAAGCTCATGGACAAGCTCTTCAACGGAGGCGGAAGCCGTGCCATGACTTCGTTTCCGGTACGGATGGTGTATTTGGAAATAGAGCGTGAGTCGGAGGACGAACCGCAGGCCAAAGTGCTTGTGAGCGTGTCGAAACGCCATTTCAAGCGTGCCGTGAAGCGCAACAGGGTGAAACGCCAGCTGCGCGAGGCCTACCGCAAGAACAAACATATCGTTCTCGACCGCATGCAGACACGTCCCGGCAGGACGGTGGCGCTGGCTTTGATATGGCTTGACAACAATCTGCACGACACAGCCAATGTGGAAGGACACGTGCGCAACCTGCTTGTCAGACTCAGCGAGAAGTTATGAACGCACTGAAACGCATACTTTCGTTCCTGTCACATTGTCTTGCATGTGTGCTTGTTGTGCCGGTGGTGTTCTATCAGAAAATAATAAGTCCGTTCACTCCGCCCTCATGTCGTTTCACTCCCACTTGTTCCGAATATGCGCGCCAGGCGTTGCTTAAGCACGGACCGGTGAAAGGTCTTTACCTCGCTGTGAGACGCCTGCTCCGATGTCATCCGTGGGGAGGAAGCGGATACGATCCGGTGCCCTGAGCGGAAGACATGCGGCCGGAATAAGGTAAGGCCGTGGCGGAATCTCCGGAAAACATTTAATCCATAACTGTAAATCCCTAAAAAACATATATCCGATGATTAAGAATTTTGTTGAAGAACTGCGCTGGCGCGGTATGCTTGCGCAGATAATGCCGGGAACTGAGGAACTTCTGCAGAAGGAAATGGTTACGGCATATCTCGGCACCGACCCGACGGCCGACTCTTTGCACATAGGCCACCTGTGCGGTATCATGATGCTGCGCCATCTGCAGCGCTGCGGACACAAGCCTATAATACTCGTCGGCGGTGCGACAGGAATGATCGGCGACCCTTCTGGTAAGAGTCAGGAACGCAATCTTCTTGATACAGAGACTCTATATCACAACCAGGAGTGCATCAAGAAACAGGTTTCGAAGTTCCTCGATTTCAATGCTGAGGGCGAGAACAAGGCTGAAATGGTGAACAACTACGACTGGATGAAGGACTTCACCTTCCTCGATTTCGCACGTACTGTGGGCAAGCACATCACCGTAAACTATATGATGGCCAAGGAGAGCGTGCAGCAGCGACTCAACGGAACGTCACGCGACGGTCTGTCTTTCACCGAGTTCACATACCAGCTGCTCCAGGGTTACGACTTCCTTTATCTCTATAAGACCAAGGGATGCAAGCTGCAGCTCGGCGGAAACGACCAGTGGGGCAACATGACAACGGGTACTGAGCTCATCAGACGCACTTTGGGCAACGAGGCTGAGGCCTTTGCGCTCACATGTCCGCTCATCACCAAGGCCGACGGCAAGAAGTTCGGAAAGACCGAAAGCGGCAATGTATGGCTCGACCGCAACCGTACCACGCCGTACGCTTTCTATCAGTTCTGGCTCAATGTGAGCGACGACGATGCAGAACGCTATATAAAGATATTCACAAGTCTGGACAAAGAGACTATCGACGGACTCGTGGAGCAGCACAAGGCAGACCCGGGACTGCGCGTGCTTCAGAAACGTCTTGCTGACGAAATCACCGTTATGGTTCACTCTGAAGAAGATCTCGAGATGGCGAAAGAGGCTTCTGGCATTCTCTTCGGAAAGGGAACCAAGGAGACACTGCAGAAGATAGACGAGGCAACTCTGCTCAACATCTTCGAGGGTGTGCCGCACTTCGACCTGCCGAAAGACAAGCTCGGACAGCCGGCCGTTGATCTCTTCACAAGCGACGAGGCCAAAGTGTTTGCAAGCAAAGGCGAGATGCGCAAGCTCGTACAGGGCGGTGGAGTGTCGCTCAACAAGGAGAAGCTGGCAGCGTTTGACCGTATCGTGACAGCCGAAGACCTCATCGACGGCAAGTATCTGCTCGTACAGCGCGGAAAGAAAAACTATTATCTCATTACAGTGAAGTAATAATAACATCATCATAAAACAGGAAAAGCCGCTTCTGAGCGGCTTTTTTTGTTTTACGGGAGTGGTTTTGTATTATTCAGCAGCGGACATGACGCCGCATGATATGGCGCTTTATGCCGTGCATCGCGGGTTATGCCATAATATAAGGGGCATCTTTTCACAAATAACAGGACATTTCCTTATTATATATTATAAGGTGTGGTGTTGGGTGATACAGATGCGGTAGAAATTCAATGGTGATTGGTTCCAACGGATAAACCGCGGCATAGATTCCGAATAAGCGTTGCCCGTCTCTGCGTGGATGAATCCGTCAGGCACTCTTTCAGATTGTAAGCATGTTGCGGTTTTTCCGTCCGGGTTTTCTGATCTACCCCGAAAAATAAGCGAGAATTTGCGAGCTGACTTTCCTTCGGCCGCAAATACGCAAGAAATGAGAGTTTTATACAAACTATTGTATATCAAGGGCTTATATCCTAAAGCAATTTTTCCGCCGCGCGAAACGCACCGTTTCGGCACGTGATATGGCCCATATCAGGCCATGAAATGCACAATATCACACCATGATATGGACGAAAACAGAGGCTGAAACAGGCATAATCGTGATGTAATATGAATTATCCGCGATTCCTAAACAGGGTATACGATAAGACATCAAAGTCTGAACAGGCCTTTATGATGGTGTATTTAACATTTTTTTACATCTCTTTCGCGAATTTATTTTGTCAAAAAAAAGTCAAGAAAATCTGTAAGTCCGTCGCCGGAGTTTTCTTTAAACATGCTGATATGAGGCGTGAGAAAAAGTACTGGAAACATGTGCAGGCCATGGGAGAATGATTTATCGGTCGCGGCAATGTTATTCTATCATTACGTGAGGAAATGCCTTCACGGTGTTATGCCGTATTGTATTGACAGGAAGTTTACTGCTGTTCTGTGGTGCTTTATGAATAAAACATATCTTCGCCGAATCTCTGCCGGGCCGGTATGAAAAGCCGTTTTGCACCGTATAATCAAGGAATGCAGCTATACAAAAAAAGCGTCCGATCTGCTGACCGAACGCTTTTTCGTTGTCCCAGGCGGACTCGAACCACCACTGACAGAACCAAAAACTGTAGTGCTACCATTACACCATAGGACAAATTCGCATGCAAAGATAGTTGTTTTCCGCGCTATCACCAAATTTTTTACATCATTTTTTTATTGTATGCATATCCGGTAATATGCAGTAAAGGCACTGTTATACAGTGCAATAAGTATTCCACAACGAAATGTTATGGCACTTTGTGGCTTATGAAATATAAATTTATAAATATTTTTAATCAAAATTCAGTGCTATTTGAGGAATAATTTCTATTTTTGCAATATACCGCATTGATGCACAGAAAAGTGCATGTATATATCAGATAGCTTACAAATATAAATTTAAACGGTAAATGGGTAGGACATATATTAATAACACTGACAGGAACTCAGTGCTTATAGTGGCCGTGCTGTTGGGAGACCTGCTGATATTGAATTTGCTTTATTATTTCTTCCTCATAAATTTCGGATGTAATGAGGGCACGGCATCGGCACGCCAGACCATGCTTATGGCATCGGTCATATATCTTCTCTGCACGTCGCGCAATGGTGTCGTGCTTTATAAGAAACATGCTACCAATTTCAAGATCGTGACGCGTGTGATACGCAACATGTTGTATTATTCGGTGTTCGGTTCAATCATTATATGGTATGGTGATTTCCGTTTTCTTCCTTTCCCGATACTTCTTCTTTTCTGGTCTTCGTCGTCCATACTGATAATATTGTTCCGATTTCTTGTCAGAAGGTTGGTTGTCTTTTACCGTTCTACCTCAAAAACACTGCGTAAGGTGGCCTTTGTCGGCAGTTACGACAATATCATATCTCTTTACAGAGAGATGGTGTCGTCGCCTTATAAAGGCTATGAGATTGCCGGATATTTTGACGATGCGCCCAACAGTAAGTTTCCGGAGGAATGCAAGTATATAGGCAAACCGGCGATGGTTACGTCTTTTCTGAAGGAACACGAGGACATACAGGAGGTGTACTGCTGTCTTCCTTCGGTGCGCAAGAACGAGATTCTGCCGATAATAAACCATTGTATAAGGAATATGGTGCACTTCTACAGTGTGCCCAACGTGACCAACTATCTGCATCACCGCATGTTCTTCAACATGTTCGGCAGTGTGCCTTATCTCAGCCTTTACCGCGAGCCGCTGAGTAAGGTGGGCAACCGTCTTATCAAACGTCTGTTTGATGTGTGCTTCTCATTCTTGTTTCTGGTCACGCTTTTCCCGTTTATCCTTATCGTAGTAAGCATAATCACGAAGCTGACAATGCCCGGACCTATATTCTTCCGTCAGTTGCGCAGCGGCATAAACGGCAAGGAATTCTATTGTCTTAAGTTCCGCAGCATGAAGGTGAACGACCAGGCCGACACGCTACAGGCAACCAAGGACGACCCGAGAAAGACAAAATGGGGCAACATAATGCGCAAGACAAACATCGATGAATTCCCGCAGTTCATCAACGTACTGCTCGGACAGATGAGTGTTGTGGGCCCGCGTCCGCACATGGTGAAGCAGACCGAAGATTACTCGAAGGTGATAAACGAGTATATGGTGCGCCATTACATGAAACCGGGAATCTCCGGATGGAGTCAGGTGACGGGCTATCGCGGCGAGACAAAGGAGCTTTCGCAGATGGAAAAACGTGTGGATCACGACATCTGGTATATGGAGCACTGGAGCTTCGGACTCGATCTTTACATTATATACAAGACGATTGCAAACGTATTCCTGGGCGACAAGAACGCATATTAAGCGTCAGCTGGTTCGTCCGGAGGTATATAAAGAAAACAGAGACAGGCTTGATGAAGTCATTTCACAGCCTGTCTCTGTTTTATTTATGTAAGTCCCTGCACGGCGGAAAGAGTGCTCCTGTGCGTCTGTAGGCACCTTGTGTGGAGTCTGTTTCTGCGTTGCGGGATGTATGTCACGGTGTCGTGGAGACATCATCCGGCAACTCAGGCCGGATGATATGTTGTCTTACACGTAAGTCTCGAGGAATTTCACCGTACCCTCAACCTTCAGTTCCTTTGTTGTTGCAGGCACGAGGATGCTCTCTCCGGCTTTCAGACTTGTCACGTTGCCTTCGTTGTCGGTTATTGTGGCTTCGCCTTTCAGACCTATGAGGATAACGAAGCTGTCGAGCTCGGAGTAGTCGATAGTCATCGGTTCGTCCAGATCGTAGACAGCAGTGCAGAAGTACGGGCACTTCACGAGCGACACACCCATGTTCTTTGTGGGCAGATAGTTGGTGCGGTAGTTGTCCTCCACGTTGTAGTTGATGCACTCGGCAGCCTGCTTAGTGTGCAGTTCGCGGTAGTTACCGTCCTTGTCCTTGCGCTTGAAGTCGTATATTCTGTATGTCACGTCGCTTGTCTGCTGAATCTCGGCGAGGAAACATCCTGTGCCGATGGCGTGTATACGGCCGGCCGGAAGGAAGAAGCAGTCACCCTCCTTCACGTCGTATTTGGCTATAGCGTCGACGATTGTGTCGTTCTCTACCATTGCCGCATACTCCTCAGGAGTGATTTTCTTTTTCAGTCCGCACAGCAGAGACGCGTCCTTTTCTGAATCCATCAGATACCACATTTCGGTCTTTCCGCGTTCCTTGCCCTGCATTTTTGCAATCTCATCAGTAGGATGCACCTGTATGGAAAGATCCTGACGTGCGTCTATAAACTTGATGAGCAGCGGGAACTCGTTGCCGAAGCGCTTGTAGTTCTCCTTGCCGAGCAGCTGGTCTTTCATCTGTTCAACAACCTCGTTGAGGCTCTTTCCTTCAAATTCGCCTTCGCTTACGGTTGTCTCATTACCCTTAACTCCGGATATCTCCCAGCTTTCGCCCACGTTCTCCTGTTCAACATTGAGGTGTTTGAAAGGGATGATCTTGTCGCCGCCCCATATGGTTGACTTGAGCAGCGGATTGAATTTTAATGGTTTCATGATGCAGTTGTTTTTATAGTTATTTGTAATTGAGAGCTTGTCTTGCTGTATGATTCGTGTCGTCTGAGCTGTTTCCGTCGTTGCGTCTGTGTACTTCCGGTCAGTTGTCTTTCCAGAAAGCCGATGTGAATATCACGAGAACGGAGAATATCTCGAGACGTCCTATGAGCATAAGCATTGTGCATATCCACTTCACATTGTCCGGAAGCGTGCTCCACGACATTGTCGGTCCGATGTCGGTTCCGAGAGCCGGTCCCACGTTGCCGATGCTACTGAGCGTTATTGTAACGGCGTTGGTGCTCTCCAGTCCCTGTGCTATGAAGAAGAACGAGCACACCAGACACAGTATGAGATCGACTGTGAGAAAGGCCAGAAGCGTTACTCTTTTGTTGTTCGGCACGTTTATCTTGTCTACTTTCAGCGGGAGCACTGCGTTGGGATGTAGTATCTGTCGGAACTCGCTTTTGACAATCTTAAGCAGCATGACGCCTCTGATACATTTCATACCGCCGCTTGTCGAACCCGAACATGCTCCGACGAACATGCAGACAGACAGGACCACCCACGTGACATGCGGCCAAAGGCCGGCGTCGTCGCTGTAGAAGCCTGTTGTGGTGATGAATGCTATGACCTGGAACATGCTGCTTCGCAATGCATGTTCTATTCCGTAGCCGTTCTGTCTTATCAGTTCGAACGCGATGAACAGAGAGAACAGTGCCACCAAGATGAAATAAAGCCTGAATTCTGAGTTGCCGAACAACTCTCTGAACTTGAGTTTAGCTATAGTGAAGTAGAGCATCGTGAAGTTTGTTCCTGCCAGAAAGCAGAACAGTATGGCGCTGTATTCTATTCCTGTGCTGTGGAAATGGGCTATGCTGGCGTTGTGTGTGGCAAATCCTCCCGTGGCTGTTGTCGACATCGAATAGTTTATTGCGTCAAACCAGTCCATCCCGAAGAACATGTAGCTCAGGGCGCATGCCAGTGTCAGAATGAGATAGACGCTTCCTATCCATTTTGAGTTTGTGGAAAGCTTCGGGTGGAGTTTCATTCTGATAGGTCCTGTCGCTTCGGCTGCGAATATCTTAACCGAGCCGCCGATGAGTGAAGGCAGCAGCGCTACTGTGAAGAACACGATACCAAGACCTCCTATCCAGTGGGTGAGCGAACGCCAGAACAGTATGGCGTGGGGAAGACACTCCACGTCGTCTATTATGGTTGCGCCTGTCGTGGTGAATCCCGACATGGTTTCGAAGTATGCGTCGGTGAAACTCTTTATGTATCCTCCGGTGATAAAAGGCAGTGTGCCGAACAGGCTGAAGAGTACCCACGCCAGTGTCACCACCAGATAAGCGTCACGGCGCGAGAGCATGTTGTCGCAGTTGCGTCCCATGTATCGCAGCACCGCACCGCACGCCGTGGTTATGGCTACGGCGCTGAGAAATGCGTTGGTGTCGTCCTCGCCGTAGCTCAGTGCCATGATAAGGCACATCGTCATCAGCGCAGCCTCTATGAAAAGCAGCGATCCTATGATCTTGTATATGATTTTAAGGTTTATCATATGAACAGCTTTTCTATTTTCTTCATGTTCATATCGTGGCAGAACACCACTACCGAGTCGCCCGCATTGATGCGTGTGTTACCCGAAACGAGCATACCCTTTCCGTCTCTCACCAGGCCGCCTATGGTCATGCCTTTGGGCAGTCCGAGGTCCTTTACTTCCTTTTTGGTTATCTTGGAGCCCTCTTTCGGTATGAACTCTGCCACGTCGGCGTTGGCTGCCATGAGGAATCTTACGTTGCTGACGTTGGCATCGAGCATCATCTGATATATGTGGCTTGCGGCTATTGCCTTCTTGTTGATTATTGTTCCGATGTCTAGGCTTTCGGCCATACTTATATAATCGATGTTCTCCACCATGGCTACTGTCTTGCGTACACCAAGTCTTTTGGCTGTGAGACACGCCAGAATATTAGTCTCGGCGTTGCCTGTCAGCGCCACGAAGGCCTGTGTGTTTCTGACGCCTTCTTCCGTAAGCAGCGTTATGTCGCGTCCGTCGCCGTTTATGATGAGCGTCTTGTCGTTGTCGAATATGTTGTTCAGCTGCTCACAGCGCGCCTCGTCGGCCTCAATTATTTTGGCATCCATGTAGTAAGGCATGTTTTTGACGGCTCTAACGGCAGTCGCTCCTCCGCCCATTATCATCACGTTCTTCACGTCGGCATAATGCTCTTTGCCTACAATCTGGCGTATATAGGGTATGTATTGCCGTGTGGTCATGAAGTATGCCATGTCGTAAAGCTGCAGCGAGTCGTTACCTCCGGGGATGATGGTCTCGTTCATTCGTTTTATGGCCACCACGTGGTAAGGGTCGTCTGGTCCGCAGAGCGTGCGCAGAGGTTGGTTCAGTATTTCGCAGCTCTCTCTGAGTTTGATTCCCATCATCACGAGAGCGCCGTCGTGCACTTCCCAACGCTGTCTTACCCACGACATCTTCAAGCCGTTGATTATGTCGGTAGCCGCGAGCATTTCAGGATAGATGAGCGAGCTGATGCCGAGTTGTTTGAAAAGCTCCTGTGTGTCGTGTTCCATGTATTCGGCATTGTCTATCTTGGCCACAGTCTTCTTTGCACCCATTGCCTTTGCCAGAATGCAGGCCGTTATGTTGGTGTTCTCGTCGGGTGTTACGGCTATGAACAAGTCGGTATCCTCGGCTCCTGCCTCCTTCAGCGCCTTCACGCTTGTGGGTGATGAGTTTATGGTGAGGAGGTCGAGGTCGGTTTCGCTGCGTTCGAGTCTTTCCTCGTCTTCGTCCATGAGTATGATGTTCTCATGCTCTCGCGCGAACAGCCGCGCCAGATGAGTGCCTATGGCATATGCGCCGGCGATGATGATCTTCATGTCAGTGTGTGTTTGTGTTGTCGGCACTGTGAGCGAGTGCCTTCTTTATTTCGTTCTTTATCGATTCAGTATCTGTTCCCGTTATCTTCTGCAGTTCGGCTACCTTGCCGTGTTCCACGAACTCATCGGGCAGTCCTATGCGTGTTATGGCGGGATGATAGCCGTTGTCGCTCATCCACTCGAGCACGGCCGAGCCGAATCCTCCGGTGCGTACGCCGTCCTCCACTGTTATGATGCGCTTGAAGCGGTGGGCTATGTCTTCGAGAAGACGTGTATCAAGCGGTTTGGCGAAACGCATATCATAATGAGCTATGGAGGCTGTGCAACCCTCTTCCTTCAGACTATTGATGGCCTGTGCAGCGCTGTTTCCTATGGGGCCGAACGTCAGTATGGCCAAGTCGGAACCATCGCGCAGTTGCCGTCCCGTACCCACCTCGATCTCCTCGAAGGGACATTCCCAGTCGGACAGCAGACCTCTGCCGCGTGGATATCGTATGACGAACGTTCCCTTACCGGGCAGTTGTGCGGTGTACATGAGGCGTTGCAGCTCGCGTTCGTCCATCGGCGAGGCTATGGTCAGGTTTGGTATGGGCCTCAGTGCGGCTATGTCGAATGCTCCGTGGTGTGTCGGTCCGTCCTCCCCAACGAGTCCTGCGCGGTCGAGGCATATGGCTACGGGCAGGTTGAGAATGGCTGCATCGTGTATGATGTTGTCGTAGGCACGCTGAGCAAACGAGCTGTATATGTTGCAGAACGGCATCAGTCCGTCTTTAGCCATGCCGCACGAGAATGTCACGGCGTGGCCTTCGGCTATGCCTACATCGAATACGCGGTCGGGCATCTCCTTCATCATGATGTTCATTGAGCATCCTGTGGGCATTGCGGGTGTCACTCCCACTATGCGCGGATTGTCCTTTGCAAGGCGCAGAAGAGTCTTTCCGAACACGTCCTGATAGCGTGGCGGGCAGCCTTCGGGAACTGTGTCGAGGCGCTCGCCTGTCTCCGGGTCGAATTTGCCTGGTGCGTGCCAGATGGTGGCCTCCTTCTCGGCAGGCTCATAGCCCTTGCCCTTTGTTGTGTGAAGATGGAGCAGTTTGGGACCCTTCATGTCCTTGAGCTGTCTCAGCAGACGCACCACTTCGGCCACGTTGTGTCCGTCGAACGGTCCGAAGTAGCGTATGTTCATGCCTTCAAAAATGTTCTGCTGGTGGCTCAACGCTGATTTCAGTGCATTGTTGAGCCTTATGATGCCTTTCCGGCGGTTGTCGTTCAGATATCCTTTGGAGTGAAGCCACTGCGACAGTCTGAATCTCAGACGGTTGTATGTGGCGTTGGTGTCGAGGTTGAGCAGATACTGCTCCATGCCGCCCACGGCACGGTCTATCGACATGTCGTTGTCGTTGAGTATGATGAGCAGGTCGTTGGGCGATGACGACACGTTGTTGATGCCCTCGAAGGCCAGTCCTCCACTCATGGCACCATCGCCTATCACGGCTACCACGTGGCGGTTGTCGTTGCCCGTTTTCTTAGCCGCAACAGCCATTCCGAGTGCAGCTGAGATGGAGTTTGAGGCATGACCACAGGCGAATGTGTCGTATTCGCTTTCCATGGGCGATGGGAACGGACGTATGCCTTTCAGCTTGCGGTTGGTGCAGAAGCTGTCGCGACGTCCGGTGAGAATCTTGTGTCCGTATGCCTGATGGCCCACATCCCACACGATACGGTCGTATGGCGTGTCGAACACATAGTGCAGCGCCACGGTCAGTTCCACCACACCGAGTGATGATGCCAGGTGTCCCGGATTGACAGACAGTTCGTCCACGATGTCCTCGCGCAGTTCACTGCACAGTTCGGGCAGCTCTTCCACGCTGAGGCGGCGCAGGTCTTCAGGGTATTTTATGCGGCTGAGCAGCCGCAGTTTGTTCTTGTCCATCTATATATTAATAATGTATCATGTAAACAGATATGCAAACTTACATAAAAAATTTCTTATTCCGAATATATCAGCATTATAATTTCATGTTTTTCGGATTATTCCCTCAGTGTGCTGTACGCGGTTCTGCGAGTCGGACAGTGATGCATGGCGGGCGTATGTGTGTTTGTGTATATTTTTTCATATGCTGTTGCATATTTATGCGTTACGCCTTTGATAAACTTTGTGAGAATTGTTTCCATGCGGCCGACAATGATTCCCACCGCAAATACCCGCTTATTCTTGTAGCTGTCTTATATTGCTGTTAGTCAATGGCTTACGACGTTTTTGTGGATGCTGTGCTGTCGGTTGGCTTGCCATAAAGCCTATTTCGCATGGCGGAATGGGCCGTATTGCATTGCAGTATGGCTTTTATTGCATGCCGATGGAGTGCATTCGGGTGTGTCAAAGAGCCTTTCCTACGCGGCGGATGAGTCATTACGACGGTGTGACAGTATTGTCATGCGTTTCTTATACCCTTTGAAGACCGTCTGTGTTTCTATTTATCAGAATTCCTTTATCAGAATTTTCTAAGTATATTTATTCATTTCCGGACTTCTCCGTGCGTCGTAATGACACACTGTGCGTGCAGTTGTGCGGTAAAAATATGCCGCACGTTTTCTTTTTGATGATAAGATTGCGTAAATCAGAACAAAATTGCTATCTTTGCCGATAGATGCCGACAGCGCCGGAGCGCGGGTGTCAGAGACCGTCAGGCCCGCGTCGTGAGACATGCAACCGACGGAAAATAATATCTATACCGTACTATTCTGACATTACTGAAAAACTGATAATAAAAACTATGTCTATGAAAAAAGGTTTACTAACGATGTTTTGCTTCTTCCTGACCGTATGTCTGTACGCAGGTCAGATAAGCAAGGAGCAGGCCCACGAAGCGGCAAAGGCGTTTCTGGCCAAACGGGGAATTGTGATGACATCCGATGCTACGCCGGCATACAAGGCCCGGAAAAAGGCCGCCGCGGCAGACGATGCAGGTTATTATATATTCAATACGGGCGGCAACCGCGGATACATCATTGTGTCTGGTGACGACCGCACAGAACAGATTCTGGGCTATACGGACAGCGGCTCGTTCGATCCTGCCACTGCGCCTGAGGGTATGATGGCATGGCTGAAAGGCTATGTGGAATTCCTTGAGCGTCTCGACCGCGAGAACGTCACGGCTAAAGTGTCCGACATGGCGAACGCTCCGCTGAAGGCGCAGCCGGCCAAGCATGCAATAAAACCACTCGTAACATGTAAGTGGAACCAGGGCGATCCGTATAATCTGCTCTGTCCTGAATATTACAACGAGGACGGCACAAAGGGCGACCGCAGCGCAACGGGATGTGTGGCTACGGCTCTCGCACAGGTGATGTACTACTACAAGTGGCCGGAGTCTGTCGTGGTGACAATTCCGCGTCATTCGTTCGAAAGCAACGGACATCAGATAAGTCTGCCCGGCATACCGAAGGGTACAAAGATAGACTGGGCCAACATGACCGACATATACGACGCACAGAGCACCGACGAGCAGGAGATTGCCGTGGCTGAGCTGATGCTTTATGTAGGTCAGAGCGTGAAGATGGGTTACGGTCCGTCGTCAGGCGCCGGTTTCAACGGCGGAAAGCCACTCGCACTCTATTTCGGATATGACGACGGCACGCACTCGGAGTTCCGCCACAACTACACTCTTGGCGAATGGACCGACCTTATATACAGCGAGATTGCCAGCGGACATCCGGTTGCTTTTGCCGGTACGTCCTCAGGAGGTGCCCATGCTTTCGTGGTAGACGGATATGACGGCGACGGCCTTTTCCATCTCAACTGGGGATGGGGCGGCGGCAGCGACGGTTATTTCCGCCTCGAAATACTCAATCCCGGCGACAACAGCGGCATAGGAGCAAGCTCGAGCAGCGACGGTTACTCAATGGGACAGGAAGCTCTCATCCTGCGTCTGCCGGACGATGTTGAGGCTGACGACGTATCGATGATGACCATCAACGACACCGAGATAAGAGGAAACGAGATATTCAGCAACTACATCAACTGGACCGGATCGACCAACAGCTTCGACTACGGTATAGGTTATGTGGCTGAGGACGGTTCGCTCGTGAGCATCGGCGAGACCAAACTTGCCGAGAATCTGGGTGCCAACGGTTTCCATGGTGCCAGCTTCACCATTAGCGGTCTTGAGGAAGGAACATACAAGGTGGTGCCGATCAGCAAGACAACAAAGTCTGACGTATGGAAGACAAGCTTCAACATAAAGGAGCGCTACATCATAGCCAATGTGAAGGCTGACGGTTCCTATACACTTGAGATGTATAACCGTCCGGTGGATCTGCAGATAGAGTCCATCACATTCACAGGCAACAAGGTTATGAACAATGAGCAGAAGCTCGACGTGGTGTTCAAGAACAACACCGATGAGTTCTATGGTGAGATATATCTCTTCGCAAGCAAGACAAGCAACAAGGGCGGACAGGCAAGCCGTTCGGCTCTCTCGCTCAAGAAAGGATACACCACTACGACCACATTCTTCTTCAAACCAACAGAGGCAGGCACATACAACATCTGGCTCACATACGATTCCAATGGTAACAACGTGGTGCCGGGCGGACAGACAACTGTAGAGATAACAGAAGCTGCGGTGCCGGGAGAACGCGATCTGCAGGTGAACTCGGTGACATTCGACAATATCTCCTCAGGAACAATTTACGGCAACTTCATCACCGGTAAGGTGAGACTGACCAACAATTCGGATAACGATTTCGACGGCGCGATTAACGTCGGAATATGGAAAGGCGAGATAGGTCAGGGCACATTCTGGAGTTCCGGCAACAACATTGTGCCTGTTTATGTTGAGGCTGGAGGCAAGGCTGTGGTGACGTTCACATTTGAAAATCTGGAGTACGACAAGCAGTATGGTTTCAACTTCGCCTATTCTACAGGCGGCGAGCTGTCTGGCGGCGGATTGGGATACGTCAACAAGCTGGCGCGCGGTATCGTGACATACGACAGCGAAGGCGCACGCAAGGCCATGTCACCCAGATCAGTACTGACGCTGACGCCTAAGATTGTGGCTGTGGATGCACGCGGCATAACAGGTATCACAACGGTTTACATATCAAAGGCTCCCGATGCGCTCTTCTTCTTCGACGAAGGCACTACGCTGCCCGAAGGACTCGACATGAGCAAGGTGGTTGTTGGAGGACACATCGACGAGATAAGCCTCACGGACAACACACCATTCTATTCGCCCATCGACTTTACTGCCGGCAGAATAAGCTACAGCCGCGCCATAAGAAAAGCCGGAAAGGGGAACTCATGGGAGACTCTCTCTCTGCCGTTCTGCCCGCAGAGTGCTAAGGTGGACGGACGTAAGCTGGCTTACGACGGTTCGGACGGACTCAGCGTTATGGAGTTCAACATGACGGGCGATGACAGCAACGTGTACTTCGCAAACGCTGCCGACATGCAGACAAGCGTGCCTTATCTCTACTCGGTGACTGACGAAAGCCTCGTGGGCAAGACCATCGTTTTCGAATCTGAGGACGCGCTCGTGCCGGCAACAGGTTCGGCCGACATCGTGGCAGGCACTGACAGCTACTCTCACCGTGGCACAACAGTATCGTTCACGGGAAGCAATCTCTACGTGCTCAATGCCGCAGGAACTGCGTTCACACGTATGAGAAACGCCACAATCGTCGATCCTTACCGTTCTTACTTCGTATCGAAGCTGCCTGAAGAGATGATGGTGGAGGAGATTCCTGTAAGAGTTGTCAGCACAGGTATCGACGGTGTGACAGACAACAGCACCGAGAACGGCCAGGCAGATGTTTTCAGTCTTGACGGCGTGAAGGCCGGTACGGCTGTGATAGAAGGCGGACGCATCGTCATGCCGTCACTGCCTAAGGGCATATATGTAGTCGGCGGCCGCAAGGTTGTGGTGAAATAACACAGCGAAAGGATTGTGGCGGCATGGCGCACGGGATTTTCCGACAGCGTGCACACCGCCACACTCCGCTATGACTTGCGCATGGCATGAGGGTGTGACAACAGCCGGGATATAATGAACAAATACAAAATAAAACAGAAAATGAACAAGAAAACTTATCTGGCTCTGTGTCTGTGCCTGTCAATGGCAGGTGTGGCAGGAGCACAGCAGCGCGACGGAGGCATCTCGCCCGACATGTTGCGCAGCATGCAGCAGGCTCATGCTGCAGTACCGTCGGCAAAGGCCATATTCAATGCAATGGCTTCCAACAAGATTGACGACATTGCCGTGAACTTTGCCAACCAGGGTGCGATAGACACGTATTTCAGCAACGAGACACCCAAACAGAGCATTCACGACCAGCAGAGCTCCGGCCGTTGCTGGATGTTCTCGGGATTCAACGTGCTGAGAGCCAACTTCGCAAAACAGCATGCAGACTCGCTGGCTGTGGAGTTCTCGCACAACTATCTGTTCTTCTACGACCAGCTGGAGAAAGCCAACCTCATGCTACAGGGAGTGATCGATCATGCCGATGAGCCGATAGACTCGGAGAGAGTGAGATTTTTCTTCAAGAATCCGCTCAACGACGGCGGTACTTTCTGCGGTGTCAGCGACCTTGCAGACAAGTACGGACTCGTGCCTGCAGAGGTACAGCCCGAAACTTTCTCGGCAGAAAACACAAGCAAGATGTCGTCGCTCGTGTCGTCAAAGCTGCGTGAGTTCGGACTCGAGCTTCGCAAAATGGCGGCTGACGGCAAGAAGGCGGCCGCTCTGAAGGCACGCAAGACCGAAATGCTCTCGACGATATACAACATGCTGTGCCTCACTCTGGGCGAACCGGTGAAGGAGTTCACTTATGCTTTCAAGACAAAGGACGGCAAACCTGTGGGCCAGCCGCGCAAGTACACTCCGAAGGAGTTCTATGAGGCAACAGTGGGCGGACCGGTGAGCGGCACTTTCATCATGGTGATGAACGATCCGCGCCGCGAGTATTACAAGACTTATGAGGTGGAGTACGACCGCCACACCTACGACGGACAGAACTGGAAGTATCTCAATCTGCCGATGGACGACATTGAGCGTCTGGCCATCGCTTCGATAAAGGACGGCCGCAAGATGTACAGCTCTTACGACGTGGGCAAACAGCTCGACCGCAAGCGTGGCTATCTCGACACCGAGAACTACGACTACGGCTCGCTGCTCGGCACTACTTTCGGTATGGACAAGGCAGAGCGCATCTCGACATTCGACAGCGGTTCGACGCACGCCATGACTCTCACAGCCGTAGATCTCGACGAGAACGGCAAGGCCAAGAAGTGGAAGGTGGAGAACAGCTGGGGTGCTTCATACGGTCAGGCAGGCTGTCTGATAATGTCGGACAGATGGTTCCGTGAGTACATGTTCCGTCTTGTCGTGGACAAGAAGTATGTTCCGGCCGAGACTCTGAAGCAGTATGAGCAGAAGCCGGTGATGGTAATGCCGGAAGATCCGCTCTTCGGCACAGACGACTGATGGCGTAGTGACACGACATAAAAACAGAAGCGGCCGGAATGTAACGCACATTCCGGCCGCTTTGTTGTTGCCTTCGTCGCGACGGAACGTGGGCGGGTGGAAATTCTCATGGGATTGGATGGGATAAAAAACTGTGGTTTCAATCCCGGATTGATATTGAAATTTTCTGCCGGAGGAAGACAATATGGGGCACTTTCAGATTTTCAGTATCACGCGGTTTTTCCGCCCGAGTTTTCAGTTCTACCCCAAAAAATAAGCGAGAATTTGCGCGCAGACTTTCCTTCGGACGCAAATTCGCGAAAAATAAGAGTGTTGCGTAATTTGCTGAACATCAAAGGCTTAAATGTAAAGATGAATTTTCCGTCATGCAATATGTACTGTTTTAGCATGTGATATGGCCCGTTTCAGGGCCTCAAATGCGCAATATCACACCATGATACGGGCTGAATCAGACCCTGAAACAGGCATAATCAGAATACAGGACGGATAATCCGGCATTACGCTACAGGGGGGATGGCAATGCCATACGGCCGGAAAGGGCCTTCTGAGTAGTGGAATTAACATTTCTTTACATCTCTTTTGCGAATTTATTTTGTCAAAAAAAAGTCAAGAAAATCTGTAATTCCGTCGCCTGAGTTTTCTCTGAAAACACTGATACGAAGCGGGTGGAAGAACACGGTAAGCGTGCGTGTGTCTTGAGCCGGTGGTTTGTCGGTTGTGGCGATGCGGATTTATCGTCGTGTGAGGAAATGGCTGTAGCGGTTCATACCACTCTTTGTTGCCGGGACGTTTCTTGTCATTATACGGTTTTTCGTGACTGTAACCGGTCACCACGGAATTTACGTTGAACCGGAAACGGTGCTTCCCGTCACACCATACGTCAGAAAAGCAAAAGGGGCATGAACATTAGTTCACACCCCTTTGTCTTATTTTTAACTGATAGTCTGTATAGTCTTATTTGATAGCATCAGCCAGCTCAGCACCTGCCTTGAACTTAGCAACCTTCTTAGCTGCGATTGTTATCTTCTCTTTTGTAGCAGGGTTGATGCCTTCACGTGCCGGGCGCTCGTTTACGCTGAATGTTCCAAAGCCGATGAGCTGTACCTTGTCGCCTTCGATAAGCGCAGCCTTGATTGCCTCTACGGTAGCATCAAGAGCCTTCTTAGCGTCAGCTTTGCTCAGATTTGCGCCGTTTGCTATTTTCTCTATCAATTCTGTCTTGTTCATAATTATGAATTTTAAATGATTAAATATGTTGTATTTTATTTGTTGCTATCCTTATCGGGAACAAATATAAATTAATAGTTTTAGAAATCAAACAAAAAACAGAAAAAAGTGAATAAATTTTCGAAAAAAAGGCGTTTCCTACAGTTTTTATTCAGCATAACAGATATTTTTTCGTAATTTTGCCCTCATGTTTTTTTAATAACAGATATATCGTATGTTCAATATTCCAAAGGTCACCAAGAACCTCCTGATCATCAATGTCATTGCGTATCTTGCAACGATGGTGTTCGGGCGTGGCATTGACTTGAATGATATGTTCGGACTGCACTTCTTTCTTGCTCCGGACTTCCATTTTTACCAGCTGTTCACCTACATGTTCCTGCATGCGGGATTCATGCATCTGTTTCTCAATATGTTCGCTTTGTGGATGTTCGGATGCGTGGTTGAGAATGTCTGGGGACCGAAGAAATTTCTTTTCTATTACATAGCCTGCGGTGTGGGTGCCGGACTGTTCCAGGAGCTGGCGCAGTTTGTGCAGTTCCATATAATAGCAAGTTCGCAGATACCGGGCGTAGGAATATTCGACCTTCTGCAGGTTGCTGAATACAATGCGGCCGAACTGAACCTGTGGACAACCGTGGGAGCGTCGGGTGCCATATACGGCATATTGCTCGCGTTCGGAATGATATTCCCCGACCAGCGCATTTTCATCTTCCCGATTCCCTTCCCGATAAAGGCCAAGTGGTTCGTGCTGATATATGCGGCCGTTGAAGTGGCGCAGGCTCTGGGCACTCCGGGCGATGGCGTGGCCCATCTGGCACATCTCGGAGGTATGGCCTTCGGCTATATGATGATACGTTATTGGCGCCGCCATCCCGGCTCTGGCTACGGAATGGACAGCGGAATGCAGTTTTTCGACAACATGCGCGCTTCATGGGAGCGACGCAGGGCCAACCGTTCGACTGGTTACAGAAACGATGCAGGACGTTCGTCGGTTAATTCCAACGCCGATTGGGATTACAATGCACGCAAGAAAGCAGAGCAGGAGGAGATCGACCGTATTCTCGACAAGATACGGCGCAACGGATATGACAGTCTGACCAAGGAGGAAAAGCAGAAACTCTTCGACAGCAGCAACAGAAAATAGAGACAGTCCTGTGATGAAATGTCTTGGGAAATTAACGCTGCAGATTATTGCCGGCGCAAACATCGCAACCATTCTTGTGATGTTTTTTGTCGGCCACAGCGACATTTTCAACCCGGTGGACCATCCTCTGATGGCCACTGTCGGGCTGACGTTCCCGCTTTTCCTTTGCATCAACCTTGCTTTTACGGCTTTCTGGATTATATTCAGCATAAAACGGGTGATAATTCCCTTCGTCGGATTCATCGTGTGTTATGCTCCTGTGCGGGTGTACTCGCCGCTGAATATCAGCGAGTCCCTTCCTGAAGGGACAATCAAGGTGATGTCCTACAATGTGTGGACCTTCAAGGACTGGACCGATGTCAGCCAGCCGTGCGAGATTGTTGATTACATTCTTGAGCAGAATGCCGACATCGTGTGTCTGCAGGAGAGCGGCACAATGAAAGACAAACGTGACCGTATAAACCGGATGATGGCCACGCAGTATGCCTATAATGACACGGTGAAACCCTCTGGAAGCTCGGACGAAATAACCCTTTTCAGCAAATTCCCGATAGTAGGGAAGAAACGCATAAACTACGAATCAAAAAACAATCATTCTGCCGCGTTCATTCTGGACGTGCGTGGCGACACCGTAATTTTCATCGCAAACCATTTTGAGTCGATCGGTCTTTCCGCTGACGAGAAGAGCAGTTTCAAGTCGATGATGAAAGGAAAGATGGAGAAGGATTCGGCCAGAAGCGAGTCGCAGAAACTTGTCTCTAAACTCGGACGGGCCTCTGCCGTACGTGCTCCGCAGGCTGAGGCTGTGGCACAGTATATCCGCGACAACAAGGGGAAGAGCATAATCCTCTGCGGCGACTTCAACGACAGCCCCATATCCTACGTCCGTCGCATCATTGCCGATGAGCTTACCGACTGCTATGTGGCAAGTGGTAACGGACCGGGAATTTCCTATCATGTGAGCGGATTCTATGTGCGGATTGACAATATCATGTGTTCGGACGACTGGAAGCCAGTCCGTTGCGTTGTTGACAGCAAGATAAAGGCCTCCGATCACTATCCGATAATATGCTGGTTGAAAAAACGCAGCGATATGGACAAATAAACTTCATAATGCCTTAAAATATACATAATTAAGTGCATAAATTTTTCGTAATGTGAAAAAAATATTATCTTTGCACGTCTATACATAGAAAAATAAAATAATTAATAATAATAAATCAAAATGCAAAACAAAGGAATTGTAATTGTAACAGCTGTCTTGTTGACGCTTGCAAGCATCTTTTATTTGTCATTCTCGGTTGCCACAAGCTATTATGACAGCCAGATGGCAAAGATAAAAGACCCGATTGCACAGCAGGACTACAAAGACTCTGTGAAGTATCTCGGAATTTATTCTTATCAGGATTGCCTTGAGACACAGATTGGACTCGGCCTTGACCTTAAGGGCGGTATGAATGTTATCCTCGAAGTAAGTGTTCCGGATGTAGTGACTGCGCTCGCTGAATATAAGACCGACGCTGCTTTCGTGAAGTCAATCAACGAAGCCAAGGCAGAGGAAGAGTCAAGTCAGAAAGACTTCTTGAGCCTGTTTATCGAGGCATACAAGAAAAACGCTCCCGGCCATCACCTCTCTGAAATCTTCGCAACACAGAGACTTCAGGGCAAGGTTTCGCCAAACAGCTCTGACAGCGAAGTGGAGAAAGTGCTCCGTGAAGAGATACAGGCTGCGATAGACAACTCTTTCACTGTTGTCCGCACACGTATAGACAAGTTCGGTGTTGTTCAGCCCAACATCCAGAAACTCGAAGGACAGGAAGGCCGTATCATGGTTGAAATGCCTGGTATCCGCGAACCTGAGCGTATCCGCCGCCTCCTCCAGGGAAGCGCCAACCTCGAATTCTGGGAGACATACAATGCCGAGGAAATAATTCCTTACCTCGTTCAGATAGACCAGACACTGGCTAACAATAACTCAGAAACTACTGACACTGCCGCAGTTGATACTACAGCTGCCAAGAAAGAAGCTGCTGCCAAGACACAGAACAGCAAGTTCAAACTTGCCAACAAGGCTGGCGAAGCTGCCAAGACTTCAGCTACAAGAGTATCAGCAGAGGCAAAGAAGGCCAACCCGCTGCTTTCTATGCTCACCACAACAGGTGCAGGCTCACTCAGCTTGGTAGGTTATGCAAACGTTCTTGATACTGCAGAAGTTAACAAGATTATCTATTCTGCAATGGCTAAGAAGATTCTTCCTTCAGACTGCAGACTGCTTTGGAGTGCCAAGGCAAGCGATGCTCTGAATGTGAAGAACATGTATGAGCTCCATGCTATGAAGGTCACATCTACCAACGGACGCGCTCCGCTTGAGGGAGATGTTATCACAGAGGCTTCAGATGAGTTCAACCACATTACTGGTGCTCCTGAAGTAAGCATGAAGATGAATTCAGAAGGTGCTCGTCGTTGGGCTGCTCTGACAAAAGCCAACATCGGAAAGGCAATAGCAATTGTGCTTGACGGTACTGTTTATTCTTCACCGCGTATTCTTGGTGAAATCTCCGGTGGTAGCTCTTCTATTACAGGTAACTTCACAATCGAAGATACAAAAGACCTTGCCAACACTCTTAAGTCAGGACGTATGCCTGCTCCTGCACGTATCGTTCAGGAAGAAGTTGTAGGTCCTTCACTCGGTGCTCAGTCAATCCAGCAGGGACTTATCTCATTCGTTGTGGCTTTTGTGATTCTTATGATCTATATGGTTGTCATGTACGACTTCATCCCGGGCATGATGGCCAACGCTGCACTGTTCGTTAACTTCTTCTTCACGCTGGGAATTCTAACGTCATTCCAAGCCGCACTTACCATGCCTGGTATTGCCGGTATTGTGCTTTCGTTGGGTATGGCGGTCGATGCCAACGTGCTTATATATGAAAGAACAAAAGAGGAACTCCGCAAGGGACTGGATGTCCGCAAGGCTCTCTCGCTTGGTTATAGCAACGCCTTCTCGGCCATCTTCGACTCAAACCTCACTTCAATCATAACAGGTATTATCCTTTATGTATTCGGTACAGGTCCTATCCGTGGTTTCGCAACCACATTGATAATCGGTATCTGCTGCTCATTCTTCACAGCTGTGTTCCTCACACGTCTGGTTTACGAGAACCGTATGAAGAAAGACAAGTGGCTCAACCAGACCTTCACAACACGCATTTCGCGCAACTTCATGCAGGGACTCAATGTTTCCTTCATGGGAATGTATAAGAAGACATTCACTCTCGCAGCTATATTCGTAGTAGTGATTTGCGCTTCGTTCGTTATGCGTGGATTGAGCAAGAGTATCGACTTCACCGGTGGCCGCAACTATGTTGTTAAACTTGAGCAGGCGGTTGAGCCGGAACAGGTTACAGCAGCTTTGCGTCCGTTGTTCCCCAACAGTACAGTAAGCTCTCTTGCACTTGGAACCGATCACAAGACCATCCGTATTTCAACAAACTATAAGATTGAATCAAACGATCCTTCTGTTGACAACGAGGTGGAGAATATCCTGTTCAAGGGTCTTTCTGAAGCCGGAATGGTTACACAGAAGAGTGTTGAAGTATTCAAGAACCCGGATGTTCGTGCCGGTGGTTCTATCATAAGCAGTACCAAGGTGGGACCGGCTGTTGCCAAGGACATCACCAACGGTGCTATCATCAGTGTGCTGTTCGCTCTTGTTGCGATCTTCCTTTACATTCTCATCCGCTTCCACAACGTTGCCTTCTCAGTAGGTTCAACAGTTGCTCTTGCACTGGATGCATTGATTGTAATAGGTTTCTATTCACTCCTTTGGGGTATTGTTCCGTTCTCACTCGAGATTGACCAGACGTTCATCGGAGCTATTCTTACCGTTATCGGTTACTCAATCAACGATAAGGTGGTTGTATTCGACCGTATCCGTGAGAACCTCACACTCTACAAGAAGCGCGATCTGCAGACACTGTTCAACGATTCTCTGAACGAGACACTCGCACGTACAATCAACACCTCGTTCTCAACACTCATCGTGTTGCTGTGTATCTTCTTCTTCGGAGGTGAGAGCATCCGCAGCTTCTCGTTCGCAATGATCCTCGGTGTTGTATTCGGTACGCTGTCTTCAATATTCATTGCAGCTCCTATCGCTTACCTCACACTCGGTCGTAAGATCCGTAATGAGGAAGCCGCAGCAAATGCTTGATAAGACGATTTTTTCATAATTTCATATCAAAAGGTCGTATCCCGTTTTTGGGATGCGACCTTTTTTCATGCCTGCAGAGCCATGACGCTTGTGCCTGCGACGATATGTCTTTACGTACAGAGCTGTGTCTCATACCGCCATACCATGCTTTTTTCTTATGGATGGCGTCCTTTGCGTTGTTCGCTGACATTCTGTCCGACGTTTCTTTTGCCGTTTATAGCGCCTCCACGCCAATGACCGTGCGCTGACGGACGGTTGTGCCGGATGGCTCGTATCGTGGCCTTTATCGCGCTGGAACGGCTGTTCTGACGGATGTTGAACCATGAGGTGTCTGCCATCCACGCATGTTCCGATATAGAGTAAATCATCTTCATGCGTTATATATATAATAAGGTGTGGCGTGAAGAATGTTTTGTTTTGACGGATAAAAGAAGGATCCGCAGTATCAGAAAGGCACTTTGAGGTGACGAAGTAGGGGGCCGCTGTCTGACGTACGTGTGTTTCCGGTCCGTCTTAGTCGGAATAAGGATACGGCAGGCATCCGGGATGTGGAGGCAATGAAAACCCGGTCGGACTTGGTTTTATATGTGAAGCGTCGTATAATGGCGCGAAACTTCCGGATTAAGCGGGGTGGTGCAGATAATGACATGGCATTTATCCTTCGGTAACAGCGTTTTTATTCTTCAGAATCAGTGCTTCTATTGCGTGATAAGAGCGTTTCTATGCTGTAGTAATAAATTCAAATTGCCACAGCAGATAAACCATCCGTTCAGTGGCTTTTACATCCTTTTCGGGTATTTCCCTATCTCCGATATAAGCATCCTTAGTGAAAACTCAGAGGACAGACTTACGGTTTTTCTTGACTTTTTTTTGACAAAATAAATTCGGGAAAGAGGTGTAAAGAAATGTTAAAACCTATACAATAAAGGTTCTTTCAGCGTTTTCCACATTTCCATATACCCTGTCTGATAGTGCGGAACAATCCGCCTCGTGTTCCGATAATGCCCATATTACGGTCCGCTTAAGCCCGTATCATGGCATGATATCAAGCGTTTCAGCCCCTGATATGGGCTTAAACGGACCATGAAACTGTGCTTATCGCAGGACGAAAGAATGGTCTTTAAATGTAAGTCTTTAGCGCTCAATAACTTGCGTAAGCCTCTCATGACTCGCGAATTTGCGTCCGACGTAGAGCCGGCGCGAAAAAACTCGCTTATTTTTCGGGGTATAATCGGAAACTCGGGGCAAAAAATCAAAAACCGGTTATAAATTGAAAGTTGCCCATATTGTTCCTTCTCATCGGCAGGTAATGGTATCGGTTCGGCATTGACGCCGTGGTTTTCCGTCAAAAGCAATCCCTGTTTATTTTCAGCTTTCCCTGTATCATGCCTGTTCAGACATGTTCCCTCTCCGCTTCCGGCGGTGTATGCCCTGTGCATATATAAACGAAAATCCCCGAAGACCGTTCATGATCTTCGGGGATTTTCGTTTCAGGCTGTCGGTCGCTCCGTTTCCGGATGCTCCGTGCAGACTATTTAGAGCGCCGGCAGTGGGCCGTGCGCCGTTGTTCTTATTCCGGCATCATTATAACAGAGATGTGGTTGCCCGGCTTAAGGAATTCCTTCATGAAGTCGCAGATGCTCTGAGTGGTCTGAGCTTCGATGGTCTTCTTGGCGTCGGTGTACATATCAATGCCGTTATTACGGTAAGTGTCTATCACGCTGAGCCAGTAGTTGTTTGTCTTGCTCTTGTCGTCGATATCCTTCAACATCACGTCCTTAACCTTCTTGAGCATGCTTTCGTCGCATGTCTTTGTGAGGTTCTTCACCTCTTCGTTCATTATCTTCACGGCCAGTTCCTTCTTGTCAGGGTTCATCGGGCAGTAAGCGAAGAGTGTGATGCGGTGTGACTTGTCGATAAATATTGAGGCATCGCCCTGTGCGCCTACTGAGTAAGCGGCGCTCTCTTCCTCGCGTATCTTCTTCAGATAGATCATCGACAGCACCTGTCCGGCGATGTCTGCGCGTACGGAGTTCTCGAGAGTGTACGGCATCTTGTCGTTGTGCCATATCATGTAGGCTGTAGCTTGCGGAGTCTCCTGCTTGCGCTTGAACTCGTTTACGATCTCACCCTTCTGTATGATTGATGTTACCTTGCCTTTCTCTATCTTGCCTTTAACCGGCAGAGATGCGATGTACTGGCAGATGAGCGGGCGGATGGAATCCTCGTCGAAGTTGCCTATGAATGTGAATGTCCATTCAGAAGCGTTTGATGTGCGCTCCTTTGCAATCTGAAGGATGCGGTCGTAGCTTACCTTCGGCAGGTCTTCAACAACCAGCGGTTTGAGACGTGGGTTGTGGCCGTACATTGTTGCTGTGAGCGAGTCGCTCAGTGCAACATCCGGTGAGAGTGAGCGGTTCTTCAGAACTACCTCATACTGTTTCATGAGGTTGTCGAACGACTTCTGGTCTTTGTTGATGTTTGTGAAGTAGAGATAGAGCAGCTGCATCATTGTCTCAACGTCCTTAGGAGTTGACGAACCGTCTATGTGCATGTGTCCGCCGCTTGTCAGATTTACGTTGGCAATCTTTCCGGCGAGCGCCTTGCTCAGTTCGGTCGTTGAGAACGCTCCGAGTCCGCTCGATGCAATTACGTCGTCGAACACCTTCAGGTTCACGTAGTCGCTCTCTCCGTAGAGCGATTGACCTCCGAGGCTTTCACCTTTGAGCAGTACCTGGTCTTTCTTCAGGTCTGTCTTCTTCAGTACCACTGTGGCACCGTTAGAGAGTTTCAGCTCTGTATATCCGAACTTGTCGTTCTTCTTCTCGCTCTTTATTGTTCCGGCTTTCGGTTTCTCGGCTATGAGCGGTTCGTTCTTCACGTTGTCCACGTATGCGGTTATCTGCTCTGCACGTGCAGCCTTGAGGGCTCCCAGCAGCGCTTCTTTTGTAGGATAAACGTTGCCTTCTTTCTCGATGTTGAAGTTCAGTATCACGAGATTGCTGTCGTTGGCCGGCACAAGCTCCTTCATTACCTGATTGACAGCATCTACCGGAATCATCGGCACAACCTGCTTCATTGTCTGATAGGTGAAATCTATAGACGGAATCGGTTCGTTTGTGAGGAAGTTTCCAAGATACTGGCTGTAGAACTGCTCGTTGTAGCGCTTGTCCTTGTTGCTGTACTGCTTGTCGAGCGAGCTCAGATAGTCTTGTCTGTAGCGCTCGTATTCAGTAGCGGTGAATCCGAACTCAGCGGCGCGGCGTGCCTCTACGAATGCAGCCTTCAGCGCGTCGGCAGTCTTGCTCATGTCCTTCGGAGCGATGCCTAAGTCGAATGCGTCCTTTGTCTTTGCGAAGATGTAGGTGCCGTCGCTTGCTCCTGCGTTCACGTAAGGGCAGTCGGCATTGAGCGCAGCCTCGGTGAATCGGTTGTTAAGCATGCTCACGGCAGCGTCCTTGACATACTGATATACCATATAAGCCATGGTGTTCTTCAGTGAGTCAGGGAACACATCGTGCTTTATCATCACCTCGAGCATGTTGTTGCGCTGCTCCTTGTCCTTGTCGATAATGACGATAGGCTCGGCGTTGTCGGGCACAGGCTCGTCAACAACAGGTGCTGCGTTCTCCGGATTCTTTATGTCTCCGAAGAGCTTCTTTATCTCAGCCTCTACGTGGTCCACGTCAACATCGCCGACAACGATGATGCCCTGGTTCTGCGGATGATACCATTTGTGGTAGTAGTCTATCAGTTCCTTCGGCTTGAAGTTGTCTATTACGCTCATCAGACCGATAGGATAGCGCTGGCCGTATTTTGAACCCGGATAGAGATTCGGCAGGTTACGCTCGAACATACGGCCCGATGCGCTTGAACGCATACGCCACTCGTCGTGAATCACTCCGCGCTCCTTGTCTATCTCTTTCGGGTCGAGTGTCAGCTCGCTTGCCCAGTCGTGCAGTATGAGCAGGCAAGAGTCGAGAGCCGACTGACGGTCGGTCGGTACGTTGGAGATGTTGTACACAGTCTGGTCTATTGAGGTGTATGCGTTCAGGTCGCGTCCGAACTTCACGCCGATGCTCTCGCAGTATCTCATGACCTCATTGCCCTCGAAGTTCTTTGTACCGTTGAAGCACATGTGCTCGAGGAAGTGTGCCAGACCGCGCTGGCTCTCCTCCTCCTGTATCGAACCCACTTTCTGGGCGATATAGAAGTTGGCGCGGTTCTCCGGCCAGTTGTTGTGACGTATGTAGTACGTCAGTCCGTTGTCCAGCTTACCTATGCGCACGTCCGGATCTACCGGTATTGTGGGCATCTGCATCTGGGCTTGGGCAAGTCCTGCGAAACATACGAGGACTGCCACCAAGATTTTCCTAAGTTTCATAAAATATAGACTTTAATATTGATGTGTTATATTTACGACTTGCAAATTTACCTCTTTTTATTTAAAAAATGCTGCTTCATGTGTCAATAATAAAGGCACAAGCGCATTTTTATGAATGTTTAATCATTAAAATGTGCCTGTGCCTTACCTTCTGACTTTTCTCCGCACGCCTCATTTTATGCCTTCCGCATATCTTATGTTGCGCGGATGATGTTCCAGTATCTCCTGTCTGAGCGTGGTCATGTCCACGTGTGTGTAAATCTCTGTTGTGGCAATGCTCTCGTGGCCCAGCATCTCCTGTATGGCCCTGAGGTCGGCCCCGCCCTTCAGCAGAGCTGTCGCAAACGAGTGGCGCAGCGTGTGTGGTGATACGGTCTTCTCTATTCCCGCCGCGGCGGCGCAGCGTTTTATCATTATGAGTATCATCGTGCGTGTGAGATGCGCCCCGCGCCGGTTCAGGAAAACGAAGTCCTCCTCACCCGGTTTTATTTTCATCAGGTTGCGGTCGACGAACCACAGATGCAGTTCCTTCACCGCCTTGGCCGATATGGGCACCAGTCTCTCCTTGCGTCCCTTTCCCTTTATGCGTATGAAGTTGTCGTCCAGAAAAAGGTCCGACAGCCGGAGCGTTGTCAGTTCCGACACGCGCAGTCCGCACGAGAAGAGCGTTTCTATTATCGCCTTGTTTCTCTGTCCCTCCCATTTCGACAGGTCGATGGATGCCTCCATGCGGTCTATCTCCTCTGTAGAGAGCACTTCGGGCAGATGTTCGCCCAACCGCGGCCACTCCAACAGTTCGGAAGGGTCGTCGCTGACATATCCCTCCAGCAGCAGATATCTGAAGAACGAGCGCACGCCGCTCAGTATTCTTGCCTGCGATGTCGGCCCTATGCCGTGTTCGTGCAGGGTGGCGGCGAAGTGGTTGAGATGCTCGCGCCTTACTGTTTCGGGCGTCAGCCCCTCCTGCTTCATGTAGCGTTCGAGGTGTCCCAGGTCGTTGCGGTAGGCCTCTATGGTGTTGGCAGAGTAGTTGCGCTCCAGTTTCAGATACCGCAGATACTTTTTGGTCGTCGTGCTGCCGGCCGTGTTCTTCTGCTGCCTGTCGTCGTTCTTCACCTCGTCGCTCACTCGCTCTTCTTGAGTTTGAAGCCCAGGCTTATGCCCTTATAGTTGCTTATGAGCGAGTTAACTACCGATGCGGTCGAGTTCACCTGTGCTGCCAGGTTGGTCACGGCCTTGAGTCCGTCCATGAGTTTCTCCGACTCGAACAGCAGAGTCATCTTGTCACCGCTCACTTCCACATTGGTCTTGAACGACAGTCCGAGGCGCGTTTTCATTGTGAGCGTCTTGTTTTCGGTGTCGAGCGAGTATGTACCCTGAGTCTCCTTGCCGTTTATGGTCGATTTGTATGTGCTGTCGGCGTTGAAGGTGATGCTTATCTTGTCCAGTCCCACCTTCTTGTACACGTCGCTCAGCTTGCTGTTTACCTTCGAGTTTGCTGCTGCGCTTCCCAGCTGTGCCAGCAGGTTGTCGCTCTCAAGTTTCATCTGCGGGCTGTCGTAAGTCCATGTGCCGACTATTGTCTCGGTAGTTGTAGAATTGCCTGTGAGTTTTCCGGCCACGTCGCTTATGCCGTTCAGAATGTCTTTGAGGCCCTGTGCCTGTGCGCTCATGCAGCAAATGCACATCAGCATTGCTGTGAGCATCAATCTTGTTTTCTTCATCATTTTGTTGTCTTTTTGTTATGCGCGGCAAAAATACCAAATAATTTTGTCATGTAATAATGTGTCTGTGATATTTTATAATTCTTTATGCCATGCATCTGTCGTGCCTTCCGCAGTCCGGGCGTGTGTCCATGTAGTGCAGCCGTCAGGCTTTTGCATATTTATGCAGAAAAAGTGTATGCGCCATGCTCCGGTTTCTCTCTCAACTCAACGAGAGTGCCTCTGTTTTCCGGAAAAAATATTCCGGTCGCAAATTCGCGAGTTTTGAGAGGGTTGTGCAAGTCGTTGTCAGTCAGCGGCTTGTGCTTACCGGCGGTCTCACAGGCTTCTTTTCGTGCTGCGATAAAGCCTTTATCAGGCCCTGATATTGCCTGTTTTGCGTGCTAATCTGGTCTTTTTCAGCCCATGAAATTATGCATTTCACGGCCTCAAAAAGACTCTTTCGCCGGAGGATGTGCCGGCGGCTGGTGTGCGGTGCGTTTTTCCCGGTTGCGAAAAAGCCTTTCCGGGGTGTGACGATTTTCTATTTTGAAAAATTTTTTTGTCAAAATTTTTTACCGTCAAATTTTGCATATTTATTCATTTATGCAGTTTCTCCGTTTGTCTGCCGCTTCTTGCGCGTCGGGCTGCGGACGCATCCATGGGCAGCGGTATGGGCTGCGCTACTGCTAACGAAAGTTAAACCTGTGCTGCGATATGATTTTGTTTATAAAATAATTTGGTTTATAACGTAAACTTATTTATATTTGCATTGTGAACAGTCAGTCCGTCCCTGCGCTCCCGTCCGTCTGCAGAGCCTGTGGCGCGCTTCACGGTACAGACCGCCTGTGAGCACCAATAGACAAACAACCCCTATTCACCCATTAAACCAGGAAAAGCTATGAACGAAAACGAGAAAACGCGTAACGGTCGTCACGACCTCAATTCCGGTGCTGAAGACGCCGGACGCAGTCTGGAGATAATAAAGCAGTCGATAGAGCAAAGCCGCCGCGACGTGGAGCGCTACACCGGCCGCGTGATGCTGCTTTGGGGCGCGCTGGTGTTTGTCACGGCCCTCGTCGTGGGTCATCTGTGGCAACATACGGGCAATGCCTCGTGGAATCTGTTGTGGATATTCATGGCCGTGGTGGGCATATCGGCCGCCTCTGTCATGTCGCGCACCCACGGTGTGACGCCCCGCTCGTTCGTGAGCAAGGTGGTGGGCTGCGTCTGGGCCGTGTTCGGAGGCGCATGCTTTGTGGTGTGGATACTGAGTGCCGTGGCCATGAATCTCGGCATTGAGTCACTGCCCATTACTCCCGTCATCATCCTGCTCATGGGTTTTGCCGGAGTGGTGAGCGGCTATGTCATCGGCAACCGCCTCATTCTGGGTGGCGCGGCAGGCGCCGCTGTGGTGTGCACATCTTATGCGCTGGTCTATGCGGGGCCTTACGAGATGGTAGCCATGGCCCTTGCCGTGCTGTGCGAGCTGGTCATTCCGGGCTTCTTCATCTGTATGCGCCATCGCCGCAAGGCCTGAACCCCGTGCCGTCGCGGCGGTTGTGGGGCCGAGACTCACAGGCCGCCGGCGGCTGACATTGATTATATGAAACCGAAGAAACAAAGTTTATGGAAAACAAGAATATGACGGAGCAGGAGAGTCTCCGTGTGATAACCGACATGATAAACCGCGCCCGCAAGGAGAACATCGGCCGGTTCAATTTCCTTACCGTCTATGGCGTGCTCGCCTTTGTGCTGAGCCTTGTGGCCAAGTTTGTCGAGCCCGGCCCGTGGATGTGGGCATGGATGGCCGTGCCGGTGGTGAGTCTGGCTGTGCCTTTCGTGCTCTACAGGATGTGGACCTGGCGCGGCATGTTCTTCAGCCGCATACTTCGCAACGGCTTTCTGCTCTTCGCCTTCATGGGACTTGTGGCAGCTTATTATTCGCTCAAGGGGAATATGCATCTCACCATCGTCATGATGGTGGCTCCGCCTGCCTGCGCCATGCTGTTGCTGTGCGGCCTGCTGCGCTCTTCCGGTCTGCTCGTTATAGGTGGCTGGGGCATCGTCATCATCGTGAATGCCGTTTTCGCCGACAGGCCTTTCTTCTCCGGCATCGGACTGCACAGTTCGCTTTATTACATATTTTTCTATCTGTTCTGTGTGCTCGAGGGCTTGTCTATCGACCGAGAGCGTAAAACCGAATGACGTATGGACAGCAGGTTCAAACCGCTCAACCCCTTGCTCCACAGCGAACTGCGGCTCGCCGTGATGTCGTTGCTCGTCAGTGTGGACGAGGCCGACTTCACGTGGCTGCGCGAACAGACCGGAGCCACGGCCGGCAACCTGAGTGTGCAGATAGACAAGCTGGCCGCGGCAGGATACGTGGAGGTGGAGAAAGGCTTCAACGGGAAGCGTCCGCGCACCACATGCCGCATAACCGACAACGGGCTGCAGGCCTTCTCCGACTATGTGGAGGCACTGAAGGGATATATCGTGAAATGAAAACTTACAAACCATAAAACTTATATGAAATTGAAAAACGCAACAAGAATTCTCGCGGTCGCGCTCTTTGTGGTGGCTGCACTGATGGCCGTTCCGGCGCGCGCGGCTGAAGAATACCGTGCCGAAGTGAGCAAGGACTCGCTCATGCAGAAGGCCGTGACGTGGCTGGTGTCGGATGGCTGGTTCGTGGAGAGCATCGACTCGTCTTTTGGATTTGTCAAGGCCAAGAAGTTTGAGAACAGCGACAAACTGCTCAGTGTGACCACTGCCACTCGTACAGAGGTGAGTGTCATCATCCGTCCGGCAGGCGACGCCGCATCCACATTCGTTGTTCAGGCCTATGTCACCACCCAGGCGCTGAAGCAGATACTTGCCAAGGAGGGACTGACCGACGACAACGAGCTGTGCCGCAAGATAGCCGACGGCATCAAGGCACAGAAGTAAGGCGCTGCGGTTTACGTTTTTTTAACTGCCGGCTGTGAGTGATGAAGTCATAAAATATATAGATTTGCAATCTAAGTGAGAGTGAATCGGATGTATAATTGTTTTTAGTTTTATGACAGTATGAATGTAAGACTGTTTCTCATGGCAGCCGTATTGGTGTTGTTCACGGCGTGCGGCACGCTGAAGTCCGGCAGCCGTTTCAGTACGGAGAAGGTGGAGTTGGGCATAAGTGAGGACGAGTTCGTGAAGCGTTATGGCAAGCCTCTCGCCCGTGAGGCCCAGAGTATAGAAAACAACCGCAGGGTGGACAAGCTGCTTTATATAGAAGCCGTTTTCAGAGATCAGTGGGTATCTGTCACCACGGAGTTCACCTTCATCGACTTGAAGCTGGTGAAACAGGAGGTGGTCAAGACCGAACTGATGTATAAACATGGCAACGATGACGATTGATGGTGTCGCGGCCGGACGGTCTGTCCGGCGTGTATGCGGTGCGTAAGAGTGTCGGTCGTCAGCCGTATAATCGCCACATGATATACGAAAGAAAAACGGCGGAGAAGTCATCGCTTCTCCGCCGTTTCTTTATTTTGTGAAATTTCCCTGATTGTCTATGTATCCTTTCGTGCGTCCCTTGCGTACCTCGAAGTACGGAGGTTCGTCGCGCAGCGATATGTCATCGTAAACGAATTCGGCCACCACGGTGTCATTGCCGTCAGGAAGGATGAGTCCCATCTTGCCGTCCTTCTGTGCTATGACCGGCATTATGCTCAGATCGTCCATATATACGTAGCAAGTGCGCAGAAAGTCGTACTGCGGACTGATGAGCACATTGCCCTTGTAGTCCTTCATTCCGAACTTACCGTCCTGCTCGAATATCTCGTGATACTGCATGTATTTCGACTTTATGCGGTTCAGATAGTACACAGCTTTGCGCTTGTCGTTCACCATCCGCAGCAGATAGGCGAACGTATCGCAGTAGTTGGCCATGGCTCTTGCAAGCACAATCTTGAAGTCAAGACCGCTAAGCACTTTGCGGTTGAGGTCTATGTAACGTGCGATGGCCTGCTCCTTCTCAGGCACTGACATGTGGGCTATGCGTTCCTCGAACATCAGCATGGCGTGCTTGGTGCCCGACATGGCCTTGATGTAGCGGTGTATCTGGCGCGCCATCTCGTCGCATACAAACTTGTCGATTCTCTCTTCTTCAATAGGATCAACGTATGTCGATTCAAAATTGTCAGGTGTGATCTTATCGTTCATAGCTTTGGGTTTCGTTTGGCTCAAAGTTACGATAATTTACCGAAACAGCCAAAACAGTATTGTCTTTTTTCCATAAAAATGTTCCCGACGGCCTGATTACATTGCCGTTAACTAAATGAAAAAAGCTTGTTACGCCGTTGGATTTCAGGCATTTTATTGCTAAATTTGCGCAGTCAAGACACTATTGCTGATATAATGAAACGGAAAAACGCTTTTGTCTTTTTTATTCTTGCATGCGGTCTGTCGGCACTTTCGCAGAGTGTGTCGGCTCAGAAACGCCTGTCGGCCGCGGAGGCACGGCAGGAAGAGCGTGTGCAGGTGGACAAATGGATGGGCGAGGTGAGGAATGGTTACGGCGCGATGTGGCGTGCCGGGGTGTTCACGCTCGACTCGCTGCGCATGCCTTTCATGTATAAGGTGTTCGGAGAGAAGCCTGCCGACGGACGCAGTCTTTACATATCAATGCACGGTGGAGGCAGCGCTCCTACCGAAGTGAACGATCAGCAGTGGCGCAACCAGATTGTGCTGTATGCTCCTAAGGAAGGAGTGTATGTGGCTCCGCGTGCTCCTTTCGACGACTGGAACATGTGGTTCCGTCCTCAGATGGACGCTTTCTTCCAGCAGCTCATTGCAGCCGCGGTGGCGGAGATGGGTGTCAGCCCCGACAAGGTTTATCTGCTTGGCTATTCGGCAGGCGGTGACGGCGTGTGGCGTATGGCTCCGCGTATGGCCGACCGGTGGGCCGCGGCCTCGATGATGGCAGGTCATCCCGGTGAGGCTTCGCAGCTTAACCTGCGCAATGTGCCCTATATGATATGGATGGGCGAGAACGACGGCGCTTACAATCGCAACCGTCTGGCTGTGGAGAAGGGCGTGGTGATGGACAGTCTGCAGGCTGCCGACCCTGAGGGATACGTTCACGAGACTCACATCATCAGCGGCAAGGGGCACTGGATGGAGCGTGTCGATACGGCAGCCATAGCATGGATGGCGAAATACAGACGCAACGCCGTGCCCGAACGTGTCGTGTGGCGGCAGGAGGAAACAGTGCGTCCGTCCATGTACTGGCTGAAAGTGGATGCCTCGGAAGCGCGTCCCGGCATGCAGATAGTGGCAAGCAGAAAGGGCAACCGCATCATTGTGGAGCGCTGTGATTATCCGTCCTTCACTCTGTGTCTGAACGATGATGTGGCCGATCTGGACAAACCTGTCATCGTGGAATACAATGGTCGCAGGCTGCTGAAGAAGCGTGTGAGGCGTTCGGCCGACATAATAGCACGCTCGTTGCGCGAGCGTCAGGATCCGAGACTCGTCTTTTCGGCAGAGCTGGAGGTGAGGATGCCTGACTGACATACTGAATACTGTGACGTCCGGAGCGCAATTACGCATCCGTGACGCATGACTGGCGTATTGCTTTTCTTACAATTATCGGAAACAATAAAAGGATATAAGAATAATAATATGAAGAAGTTTTTTTTGACCGCGGTCGCTTTGTTCGTGATGGCGGTGACGGCGTTTGCCGAAGGGCGCGCCAAGTATGTGTTCTATTTCATTGGCGACGGTATGGGTGTCAACCAGGTGAACGGCACCGAAACCTATCTTGCCGCAGTAGAAGGATACATCGGCACTGTGCCTTTACAGTTCGCACAGTTTCCTTATACAGGTTTTGTGACAACATTCTCTGCCACTAACGGTGTTACCGATTCGGCCGCTTCCGGTACGGCACTGGCTACAGGCAACAAGACAAAGAACGGCGTTATAGGCATGCTTGCCGACCAGCAGACAGCCGTGAACAGTGTGGCTGTGTGGGCGAAAAAGGCAGGTGCGGCTGTAGGTGTGGGCACAAGCGTTACGGTGAACCATGCCACTCCGGCATCGTTCTACGCTCACCGTCCAGACCGCAACATGTATTATGAGATAGGAAAAGACCTCATCACTGCCGGATTCGACTTCTATGCAGGCAGCGATTTCGCCAATCCTGAGAACAAGGACGACGCTACTGCCACCGGTTCGCTTTACGACCAGTGCGCCGCTGCTGGCTATACCATAGCACGCGGATATAAGGATTTCCAGAAGAAACTGAAGAAATCGGACCGCATAATCCTCTTCCAGCAGGAGAAGGACAACGCCGGTGACCACTCATCTCTGGCTTACGCGATAGACCGTACGGGCTCGGACATGACACTGCAGGATATCACAAGAGCCGGAATAAGCGCACTGACAAAGCAGAACAAGGACGGTTTCTTCCTCATGATAGAGGGCGGAAAGATAGACTATGCATGCCATGCCAACGACGCAGCTGCAGCATTCAAGGAGACATGCGACTTTGATAAGGCCATCCGTGTGGCTTATGAGTTCTATGAGCAGCACCCGGACGAGACACTCATCGTCGTTACGGCAGACCACGAAACGGGCGGTATAGTGCTCGGACGCGGCAAATACGAACTGCACACCGACCTGCTGAAGTATCAGAAAATGAGCGCAGAGAGATATTCAAAACATCTGGAACAGCTCTACAAGAAGTATGGAAAGAAACTCACCTGGGAGCAGGTGGAGAAGGACCTGAAGGCAAACTGGGGCTTCTGGGACAAGTTCAAGCTGACCGATCATCAGACCGACAGGCTCAAGAAAGCATACAAGAACCTGACCGAAGGCCACGACGAGGGAAGCGAAAACCTCTATTCCACACTCAATGGAATATCCGACGCGGCACGACGCACCATGGCTGAGGCTGCGATGGTGGGCTGGCAGAGCGGCGGTCACTCCAACGGTTACGTGCCGGTGTTTGCCATCGGTGCCGGAGCTGAGGCTTTCACAGGCAAGATGGACAACACCTTCATTGCCGGAAAGATAGCCGACGCGGCCGGATGGGATAAGGAATAAGCATAACGGAATATAAATGTTTGACAGCGGCACTGCTCCGCCCGTAACGGGTGTGCGGTGCCGCTGTCTTCGTTTGTAGAGCATGCAGTCCTCATGTGTGCCGACCGGCAGCCGGCGACGGAGGCAAAACCGTAATTCGGGTATTTTAATCTGTAATGGCGATATGGTGGGTATGGCTTTTTGTTTCTACTTTTGCATCGTAACAAAATGAATACTATTATGTCCAGACTTATTATCATCGCAATGCTGATATTTATTGCAGGAAACATTAAAGCACAAGAAAATATGAACATGAAAACCAGACAACAGTGCCTTGTAACCATAGGAGCACAAGGTGCAAAAGGCGACATCGCCGCATTGGACGGTGCCATTGACGCGGCTCTGGACAACGTCCTGACCGTGAACGAAATAAAGGAAGCACTCTCGCAGCTTTATGCCTACGCAGGATTTCCGCGCTCGCTGAACGCTCTCTCCACGCTTCAGACGGTGATGAAACGCCGCGACGCCGAGCACAGAGAGTACGAAACAGGACGTGAGGCCACCTCTCTGCCCGAAGGTTATAACGCACTGGCAGAGGGCACAAGGGTGCAGACGCAGTTGAGCGGCGCACCGTTCAACTACAGTTTCGTGCCCTCCACCGACTATTATCTGAAAGCCCACCTGTTCGGCGACATCTTCTCAAGCGACGTTCTGAGCTACGCTGAGCGCGAACTGGTGACGCTCGGAGCCATATCGGCACTCCCCGGATGCGAGTCGCAGCTGCTTTCGCATGCACGCGGAGCCCTGAACATGGGCGTGACACGCGACGATCTTGCCGCCGTTCCGGCCTGTCTGGAGAGCAATGTGGGCAAGGCTGAGGCATCACGTGCACGCAAAGCCGTGAGCACAGCGCTCGGACAGCCGGCCGGAGAAAGCACTGATGAACCGGAACTCCTGTTCGCAAAGGGCGAGCCCAACACCGCTTACGCCCGCTACTTCATAGGCAACAGCTACCTGGCACCGCTTGCCAACGGCGAAGGAAAGCTGCCTGTGAGCAACGTGACCTTCGAACCCGGATGCCGGAACAACTGGCACATACACCACAAGGGCGGCCAGATACTCATCTGTGTGGACGGAGAAGGATGGTATCAGGAGTGGGGCAAGCCCGCGAGAAAGCTTAAAGCCGGCGACGTGGTGGACATACAGGCCGAGGTGAAACACTGGCACGGAGCCACCCACGACTCATGGTTCCAGCATATCGCCATATCGGTTCCGGCCGAAGGAGCATCGAACACATGGCTTGAAGAAGTGACCGACGAAGACTATAACAAACTGAAATGAAACCAGTATGCGCCGTGCCGTGAACAGGACATCAGAGCCTGTCGGCACGGCGTTTTGCATACTCCACATGGCAAAGGCCGTGGCAAGCCGCGTAACTTCGTTTTTTTTAACTTCACTAAACGAAAAAATAAGCCCCGACAGTGCCTTTATTTTAATAATTGGTATTAACTTTGCATGTGAATAATTATTCACAAATATAAATATACAATTATGGTAATTGAAAAAGTTCATGCAAGAGAAATCCTCGACTCAAGAGGAAATCCGACAGTAGAAGTTGAAGTAACTCTCGACAATGGTGTTATGGGCCGTGCAGCTGTTCCGTCTGGAGCATCTACAGGTGAGAACGAAGCACTCGAGCTTCGCGACGGTGACAAGAACCGTTACTGCGGCAAGGGCGTTCAGAAGGCTGTTGACAACGTCAACAACATCATCGCTCCGGCTCTCAAGGGTGACTGCGTGTTCAACCAGCGCGCTATCGATATGAAGATGCTCGAGCTCGACGGAACTCCTACAAAGAGCAACCTCGGTGCAAATGCCATCCTCGGCGTATCTCTGGCAACAGCCCAGGCAGCTGCCAAAGCACTGAACATGCCGCTCTATCGCTATATCGGCGGATGCAACGCTTACACAATGCCGGTACCTATGATGAACATCATCAACGGTGGTGCTCACTCTGATGCTCCTATCGCATTCCAGGAGTTCATGATCCGTCCGGTAGGCGCTCCGTCAATCAAGGAGTCTATCCGCATGGGTGCTGAAGTATTCCACGCTCTGGCAAAACTGCTCAAAGGCCGCGGACTTTCTACAGCTGTTGGTGACGAAGGTGGTTTCGCTCCTAACTTCAACGGCATTGAGGATGCTCTTGACAGCATCATACAGGCAATCAAGGACGCTGGCTACGAGCCGGGTAAGGACGTTAAGATTGCTATGGACTGCGCTGCCAGCGAGTTCGCAGTATGCGAGAACGGCGAGTGGTTCTATGACTACAGCCAGCTGAAGAACGGCAAGAAGAAGGATCCTAACGGTAAGAAACTGACTGCTGCTGAGCAGATCCAGTATCTCGAGGAACTCATCACAAAATATCCTATCGACTCTATCGAGGACGGTCTCGACGAGAACGACTGGGAGAACTGGGTAAAACTGACAGCTGCTATCGGCGACCGTTGCCAGCTCGTTGGTGATGACCTGTTCGTTACAAACGTTAAATTCCTCCAGAAGGGTATCCAGATGGGTGCTGCTAACTCAATCCTCATCAAGGTTAACCAGATCGGTTCGCTCACAGAAACTCTCGACGCAATCGAAATGGCTCACCGTCACGGCTACACAACCGTAACTTCTCACCGTTCTGGCGAGACAGAGGATACAACTATAGCAGACATCGCTGTGGCTACAAACTCTGGCCAGATCAAGACTGGTTCTATGAGCCGCACAGACCGTATGGCTAAGTACAACCAGCTCATCCGCATCGAGGAGGAACTGGGTGCCGCTTCTAAGTACGGTTACACAAAACTGAAATAATATCTGACGATTATTTCTTTACAGTATTTTAAGGCAGTCTTCGGACTGCCTTTTTTGTTTTATGGCGGTTGCGCAGGCGGTGGACGGCGATGGGGAACGGAACAGACCGAAATGCAGCCGCGGCAGGTTATGATGGGGCAACGGCGGTGTCAATCCCGTGAAGGCGTTGTCGATGTCTGCCGTAATGGGACAATATGGTGCACTTTCAGATTTTCAGTATCACGCGGTTTTTCCGCCCGAGTTTTCAGTTTTACCCCAAAAAATAAGCGAGAATTTGCGCGTCGGTTCTCCTTCGGACGCAAATTCGCGAGAAATGAGAGAGTTTTATAAAGTACTGAATGTCAAAGACTTATATACAAAAGAGATTTTTCTGACACACGAAAAACACCATATCGGCACGTGATATGGCCCATATCAGGGCCTGATATGCACTATAACACACCCTGAAACAGGCGAAAGCAGAGGCTGAAACAGGCTTTATCGGAGCGCAGTATGGACAGTCCGGCACTCCACTGCGGAGTATACTGCAAAGCCGTACGGCCCGAAACGGCCTGTATCATGCACGTCTTAACATTTCTTTACATCTCTTTTGCGAAAAAAATTTGTCAAAAAAAAGTCAAGAAAAACTGTAAGTACGCCGTCCGGGTTTTCTTTAAAAACGCTGACATGAGGCGTGAGTAGAAACATGGGAGACCTGCGTCCGCTGCGGAGCGCGACGGCCGTGAGGATGTTGTTGTGCCGGAATGTCCGTCAGTGCGTGGCGGAGATGTCCGGACGGCAATGCGCATCTGCGGCATGGCTTCGGACTGTGCATAAAAAGAAGAGCGCACCGGGAAAACTCCGGTGCGCTCTTTGCGCGTTATGTCGCGGCCTGAGCCGTCGACCGATTACTTCTTTATCACTGTCACGACATAGCTTCTGTCGGCAGCGGCCACCTTGATGCGGTATACACCCTTGGCGCATCCGCTCATGTCGATTGCCTGTGCCTCGCCTGCCGCCTTGTTGTCGGCGTGTGCCGTCTTGACGAGCTGGCCGGCGTTGTCGTATACATAATAGTTCACGTTAGTGGCGCTCTCGGCCATTGTCACGTTGGCATTGTCTATCACAGGGTTCGGATAAACGCTCACCTCCTTGTCTGTTGTCACAGAGCCGATGCCCGTTGCGTCTGTCACGCTTACAGGCAGTTTGACTGTGGTCTTGGCTCCGGCAGCGTCGGTGGCTGTGAGTGTGAGCTCGGTGTTGCCGCCTGCCACGCCTGAGAGGAGATATCCGTTGCTGTTGGTCATGAGCTCGGCGAACTTGTTGTCAGGCATTGAAGCCGTGAACGTCATGGCGTCGCCGTCCGGATCGCTGAATACGCTTTCATATGCAATGATGCCCGTGTTCTTGCCTATGTAGATGTTGAGTTCCTGCTCGCCTTCGTAAACCGGCGCTCTGTTGGTGAACTCTACGTTGTACGGCACGTTCTTGGTTACGATGTTGCCCTGTGCGTCGGTTGCAGTCACGGTGACATTGTGCAGACCGGCCGAGCCGTACTCAGGTGCCAGCTTCATTGTCACGTTGAGCTTCTTTCCTGCCGGAACGCTCACCTTGTTGTCGGTCACCTCAGCGTCGGTTGTCTCGCTGCCGTCGGTTATTGTGCAGCCGGCTACCGATGAGATGCCGCTCTCGTCGGCCAGAGTCACGCTGAATGCGTCGCCGTCGAGGTCTTCCACAGTGATGTTCATCTCCGCTGTCGATGCCTCAGGAACGGTAGTTGTGCCTTCCGGACCTGTAACGACAGGAGCCGGGTTCTTGTTGAGTGTGATAGGATAGTTCACAACAGGCTGTGCCGGGTCGTTGCTCTTGATGACGATCACTGCCTTGTTGTCGCGGTCGAAGTAAGTGCTTTCAGCGTTTATCTCGACGTTGACAGGGAGCGATTCGCCTACGGCAATCTCGCCTTCGGTCTTGTCGTTGAGCAGCTTGATCCACGGTTTGCCCGGTTGCATCTCAACACATGTCATGAAGTAACCCATAGATGAAGAGTAAGAGTTGTAGAGTTCTTCGCCCAGGTCTATCCATCCCAGATCCTTGAACCATGCCATGTAGCGTCCTTCGCGTACACGTTCGGCCTTGGCTGAGATTATCGCAGAGTGAGGATATCCGGCCGGATACTTCAGAACAACGTAGAATGTGTCGTTCGGGTTGATGTATACCGGTTTGTCGAACTCGAGCATACGCGGCTCGCCGAAGTATGTTCCGCTGTAAGGCTCTTCCTTCTCCACGCGCAGTTTGCCGTGACCTATCACGCGGTCGGACGTAACGTCGCTGCTTCCTATAACCGAAGCCTCGATGTCAACATTCTCCAGATCGCCGATTGTTCCTACAAAGTAGAGGTGTGTCAGGCTGAATCCTTCGGCCGGTGCTGTGTAGCGTGTGGCTGCGCGGAAGTTGTTGCTGAGGTCGTCAGAGCCTGTTCCTACGAGCAGAGTCTGCGGGTTCTCTATCGGCATTATCGGATAGTAGAGCAGGTTGCTGCAGTCTACATCAGGCACATCGTAGATGAATCCGTCGAACTTCTCGAACGGAGTGATGGATGTAGCCTTCTCCTTTATGAAGCTGTTGCGCTGTGCCTGTGTGAGGCTGTCGGCCAGAATGTTCATGAATCCCGGCATGATGCCTCCGCCCGGGTTCTCGGTGTCAGATATTGTTTCGCCCACACCGTTCGGGTCCATGCGCAGCGAGTAGGTCAGCTTGTACTTGCCTTCGTTCTTTATAGTCATTGTCTCCTGGCCTGTGTAGTTGTCGGATACATTGTTGATGACAATCTCCGGCTTGTCGAATGTGATGGCAGGAGCCTCTGTGAGGTTCAGTTCGAACGGCACTGTGTGAGTGCTTTCGCTCAGTCCTTCGGTTGTGAATGTGATCGGAGAGTTTACAGTTACCGGTGTTCCATCATCGAAATAGTGGATCTGGAACTTCACCGGTTCCTTGCCAACCTCAATCTGCATGCCCGGAGCCCACTGCATCCATCCTGTCGTTGTTGTGCCGAACCCAGGATCGGTGTATGTGGTGTAAACCGAGAGCATTGCCGGCAGAGAGCCGTCTGCGTTGAATTCGGCGTTGGTGAGCTTGAATGCCTTTGAGCCGTTGTTCTTCACCTCGAAGTCGTAAACAAGTTCCGGATAAGTGTAGCTGTTGGCAACAGCTTCTCCACCTACCTTGGCCGGGAATACCGGTTCTGCCTCGCCTGTGATGTTAAGTGTTATAGGCAGCTTGACAACAGGCTGTGTCGGAACGTTGGTGTTGAACGTGAGTTCGGTGTTGTATACATTTGCAAGGCTGTCGGCCTTTATCTCCACAGGTATTGTCACGTTCTCTCCGGCAGCCACGCTGAAGCTCTTCACCGGATAAATCTCTACGGCGTTGCCTGTGTTGATGTATTGGTCGGGGAGCTGCATACCGCGTGTTCCGGTCTCGTCCTGCATACCGGCCAGACCGTATACGCCTACCACCATACCGTTGTCCTGCAGATGATACTGGAACTTGTAGTGTCCGTCCTTGTAGAGCAGCAGCTGGAAGTCCATTCCGATCATTACGGAGTTGCCGTAGTTCACGAACGAAACAACCACGTGGTCGTCCTCAACCTTGTAGTAAGTACCGTCGTCCTCGGCTGTACCCATGGTGTGGTTGCCCCAGAACGGTGCGATGATGTTGGTGTAGAATGTTTCCGTTGTAGGAATCTCTGCCGGTGGTTCCGGGAATTCCTTGTAGTCGGTGTGCTCGGAGAATGAAACGAATCCGGTGTTGTAGATATACATCGTCTTGTATTTCTTTCCGAAGAACGGGAACTCGAACGGAAGTTCTACTTTGTAGTAGTCGGTCTTGTCGAGATAGTAAGACATGTCCTGATGAGTAGCTTCCGGATCTGATGTCAGATCGATCCAGTTGTATTCTATGTCGCTGTAATCGGAAGCCGACTTGCAGATGTATTCGATAGACGAATTCTCGTTGCTTGTCAGGTCGGTCATGTCAACCCAGAGCGACGGCTCGACGGAGAATTTCAGAGTCTCGTTACCGTTGTTGGTTATGGTGAGATCCTTGTTGATGTTCACGCCGTAAGGTGTGGACTCGTCGATGCTTTCGGGCGAGAGGCTCCATTCCGGCACGCCTATCACCTTACCCCTCACAGGCAGTGTGACTGTTGTTTCGTCGCCGTAGGTGACGATGATGTTGTCGCTCACTTCGCCTTCGGTTTCTGTCGGCAGTGTGAACGCGAGGTCCTTGCCGTTGCCCGGAGCGATGGTGAATTCTTTGGTAACATCTTCTGCCACGGTTATCTTGCCGTTTTCAGCCTTCACGCTCTTCACTGTGAGCACGTCTGTTCCGTTGTTGTGGAGCAGTACTGTGCGCACTGCCTTCGATGTACGGAATACATCTCCGAAGTTCACAGAGGTGGAGTCGAGTGCTGCAACCGGCTTGAGGTTGTCGCCTACGATGTTGGCCTTTATCACGATATTGGTGCCCGGCTGCTCAGGATCGTTGGTCATGAGCATGAGGTTGTTCTTCAGTTCGCCTGCATAAGTGCCTTCGGCAGCTGATGCTGTTACGGTGATCTGTTTGCTCTCGCCGATGTTTATCACACCGTTTGTGCTCGAAAGACCGTCGATCATCGACTGCGACGGAGCCACAATCTTGATGGCGCTGCCGGTCTTTATGTTCTTGTACAGAGTGGTGTTCTCTGCATGTACAGCGTTGGCATCGGTCACAACGAACGGATCAGCGCACTCAATGTCGCTCACACCTACGAAGATGTTCTCTCCCGCATCGAACACTGTCTCCGGATCATAGTTGTCGTAGAAGAACTCGATGCTGCCGTCAGAGCAGAGTGAGAAGTGGAAGCTTACAGGTAAATATTCACCGTTTCCGGCAAGGCTTCCTGTGAGTACATCCTTGAATTTCACTGTGAATTTGCCGTCCTGACGTCCGTATGTTATCTTGCTGTTGGCTCCGAGAGAGAGCTTGCCTGAGTTTGCGAACGCAGAGATATAGCCGAGTCCGCCTACGCAGGTGGCTGTCGGCACGATGCACTGTATGTTTCCGTCGGTGGTCTGCATCTCTATACTTCCGTGCGATGTGACGTAAGCCTTGGAGTATGTCTTGCCATAGAACGGGAAGAGGAATCCGAGATCGAGTGCTTCCGACTGCCATACGTTGTTGTTGAACTGTGATGTTATGTCGGTTTCGTTGTTCAGTTCAGGATTGTTGTCGTACTCAAACTCGTCGCTTCCGTTGAGGTTCGATATGTACGAATAACCGAACTTGTGCACTGTTCCGGCGTCTTCTATTGTCTCGTCGCTGTATTTCGGGAATACGTACTGCAGCGGATATTCGCCTTCGTTCTTGATGGTGAATGTCGCAGTCTTTGCTTCACCGCCTACAGTGAGGTCGCCCAGGTCGAATTCCTTCTTGTTGATGCTTACCTTTGCAGGCATTGCTGCCACTCCGCGTACCACGAAGGTGTGCTTTATGCCGTTCTTGTCGGTAAGTGTGACAGTACCGCTGTGGCTGCCGCTCTTAGTCGGTTTGAATGTTATTTCAATGTTGTTTGTAGAGCGTGCCGGGAATCCTCCCTGTATGTATGACGGCATGACGAACTGGTCGGACGAGCATTTCATGTCGTCGCCCTGCAATCCGTAGCTGCCCGTGAAGGCTCCGTAGCCTACGTTGGCTATCTCTACAAGCAGTTTCTTTTCCTGTCCTACGAGCAGATCACCGAAGTCTACTACCTTGGCGCTTGTCAGTTCCGGTTTGTTTCCGGTCACTGTCATGTTGACGCTAATCTTCTTGTTCGGGTTCTCTGTCTCGTTGGTGTTGAGGTAGAGGTTGTATTTGTAAGTACCGTTCACCATCTTCTGACCGTCGTTCATCACCTTGACGGTCTGGTTCTCGCCCGGTCTCACAGTGCCTTCTGCCGGTTGCGGGTCGAGCACAGAGCTCCAGTCCGGGTTCTTGCTTATGGCCTTGATGCCCCATGTGAGCGAGTCTGCTATTTCGGCAAGGTTGCCTTCGCGCAGCACTTCGCTGAGCTGTGTCCATGTCTCACCGTTGTCGCTGCTGTAGAAACTGTACTGCTTAACCTGCTGCTGGTTTGCTATGTATCCGGCACCGAGCGGCAGATCCTGTCCGGCCGGGAATTTTACAACAACCCAGAAGCTGCTGCCCGGTTTGAAGTAGATCTGCTCCTTGAGGCTCAGATCGTAGTTGTACATGAACCAGTCGTATTCTACTGTCTGCAGCAGAGAAGCCTTAGAGATGGTGGATGCGCCGTTGTAAACTTCTATTACAGGGTCACTTCCGTATGTACCTCCGATGTTAAGATGTGTGAGATTGAATCCGTCCGGATACAATTTCGGATCTACGTAGAAATACTGAGCTTCTGCGTTCGGCACAGAGAGGTCGTTGTCACCGATATACACACCTGTCAAGTCTGTGTAGGTGATGGTTTTCGGATAGTCCTCTTTCTGATAGTCGGCGGTTACCACAGGGTTTGAGCTCAGTGAGAGAGCTGTGATAGAGTTGCGCGCCGGCACAAGTTTGCCTGGTACAACGTTGTTGGCAGCACTTGCTGATATAGTTGCCGACTGTGTCGCTGCCGACATTGTGTATTTGAGAATACCCTTTCCTACGTTGTCGATAACAAATTCATCGGTTGCGGTCTGGCCTTTCGAAGCGTCCACATCGAGCGAAAGCTCCGACTTGTTGAGGCTCACCTCTGGTCCGGCATTTGTTGTAGCGCTCTTCACTTCGGTCATTTCGGCCGAGTTGCCATATCTGTTCACTGACTTTATACCTATGTAATATGTTGTCAGCGGTGTGAGTCCGCCGAGTTCATACTGCATGCTGTCGCCGGAGAGGTGGAATTTCGTATCTACCGTAACCGACTTTATCTGCGGCTGCGACAGGTCGCTTTCCGGAGTGAACGGTTCGGTGCTGTAGTATATAACGTGATGGTCTACGCTCTTCTCCTCGGCATCAGGTATGATCCATTCGATGAGAACATTGTCCTGTGACGGGGTGAGTGTGAAGTCAGCCACCGGCTGTGGTGCCGCGCCGCTTCCCATCTGGAGAGCTTTGAATGCGTCGATGTATCCGCTTCCGAACTTGCCCGCTACTTCGGGGTTGTCTGTATAGAAGTCATTTACAGACGCAACGAGCTGCTGTCTGAGGTTTTCGTTTGTGAATTCGGTGCTTCCGTATTTTGAGAGTATGAGTGCGGCGATACCTGAAACGTGCGGTGTTGCCATTGACGTACCCTCGTTATATCCGTAGGTGCTGTTGGGCAGGGTACTCAGCACACCGTATTTTTCACCGTAGTCTTCGTTTCCTCCAGGTGCGGTGATGTCACACCAGTCACCGTACGAAGAATATGATGCCGGCTGTTTCAGCGGGTCCATGGCTCCTACTGCCACTACTTTCTCGTAGCAACCGGGATAGTATTCGCCTTCATCGCCTGTGTTACCGTTGGCGAATATACACAGACCGCCGTGCATCTTCTCGCCTCCGCCAAACTGGGTGAAGTAGTCGATGGCATCGAGCACAGCCTGCTCGTAGTATCCGTCAGCGGCCCATCCCCACGAACACTGTGCTATGCTTGCTCCCATATCGGCTGCATAAATCAGTGCTCCTGCGTAGTTGGCGTCTGCTCCGGAACGGTTGTCGAATATCTGACATGAGATCATCTTCACACCACCGTTGCCGTTACCTCCGGCCACACCGGCCACTCCGACACCGTTGTTGTTCACGGCGCCCACTGTTCCGGCTACGTGTGTACCATGACTGTGGGCACTTACGTCGGCAGAGTTTATCACGAAGTTGTAGCCGTAGATATCGTCTATATAGCCGTTGCCGTCGTCGTCAACACCCGGTTTACCGTTGAGCTCGGCCTCATTTACTAGCACATTCTGCTGGAGGTCGGGGTGATCATACTGATATCCGCCGTCGATGATGGCCACGAGCACATCGCTCTTTCCGGTCTCTGTCTTCCAACCTTCCCACACATTTGCGTCGGCGCCGACCACACTGCCCGGCAGCGAGCCGTCGTTGTGGTAGTGCCACTGCTGTGAGAGCAGGGGATCGTTGAATGGAGGAGTGGCTGCTGCCTTGGCAGCCTTTGCGATATCGTCGGGCGATATCGGTCTGAATGTTTCGCCACCTACCATCTTCATGGGGCGTACGTTCTCTGCAATCTGTATGCCAGGAACGGTTTTGTAGAGATTCTTGGCCTGCATCGGGGTTACGCCTGTGTCCTCAAAGCGTATTTCATACCACAGGTCGAGCCCGGCGGCTTTGTGCCTTTCCTCGAACTTCGGGGAGTAGGGGATGAGCCGCTTCATGCTGACAGCCTTAACTTTCTGGTTGACACGGTCGAGCTGTGTCACACCTGTAGCCACGACGCCGTTGTTCATCGGAAGAGCGCGCTGCGCTATGCGTGATGCCACTTCGCGCTGAAGTTTCACACGCACTACGCCAGACAATGTCTCCGACGACTGCGACTGTGCAGCCGACTGCGGACTGTATGCCACGGCACACAGAAACAGTGCGAGATAAAGTAAAGTTTTCCGCATAATGCTGAATTAAAAGATTAAAAATGTAAAATTATGTAATGAATAATAAGTGTAAGCCATTCAAATTGTGTAAAAACAGCATCCTGAAATGTTGTTATTTTGAAAACAGCCGTGCAAAATTAATAAAATAATTTATTTTTTGCTATAAATAATACAGATATTTACATTTTATGCCGATTTTTGATAATAGTTTTTTAATATATATGCGCGTTTTTTGCAAAAACTGAAAAAAGCGACTTGTTATGCTTTCAATTATTTATTCAACCTGCAGCTAAAGGCCTGCGGCATAATGTTTTTCGCATTTACGGATGTCGGTAATGCACCGGAAGTGGGGCAGAAGAGTTTTTTGCATATTTATGCAGTCGCGTCATCGGACATGAATAAATATTCACCGGTAACTTCACGAGAGTGCGCTCGTTGCGTTCATCAGTCCGCTCGGGTGTAAATACGCGATTTATGAGAGGTTGAGGCAAGTGGTTGTGTCACAGTGGTTTATGCGTTTCTGTGTTGTTGGAAAGAAGAAACCATGCTGCGAAATGGGCTTTTTTAGGGTGCGAAACAGGCTTTTTCGCGTGCTGATATAGTATTTATCACACTCCGAAACAGTGCATATCGTGATGCCGAATGGCCTTTTCTGTAAAGTGATGTGAGTGCAGTGGTCGGCAGAAAGACTTTTTCTGATGTTGTGGCCAAGGTTGCAGTACTTTGAAACATGCTGTTTGAGGGCTGTCGCTTTTCTATTTTGCAAAAAATAATTGTCAAAATTTTTTACTTTGAAAAATGTATAAATATTCATTTTCAAAGCCAATTTGTGTTTTTCGTTATTCCTTACGGAGAGTGTCCTGTAGTGGTGTGTGGAGGTTGCGTATGAGGCCGTGCGGAGGTTGAGAGTTTCGGAGGATAGGATGTTTGCAGATGGTTCTACTGGTGGGTGAATCCGAGTGACATCACGCTGATGCTCACTCCGCCTGCCTTCATCAGCTCCTTGCCGCAGGCACAAACTGTGGAACCGGTTGTCACCACGTCGTCAACTATGAGCACATGACGGCCTGCCACCCTGTCGGGACGCATCAGCCGGAAGGCTCCTTCCACGTTGTCCACGCGCTGCACACCCGTCTTGCTTGTCTGGCTCTCGGTGTTGCGTATGCGTGTTACGGCTCCGGTCACCACCGGCAGTCCCGTCACGGCAGCTACGCCGCGTGCAATCTCCTCGCTCTGGTTGTAGCCGCGCTGCATCATTTTCTCCCTGGCCAGCGGCACGGGGATAATAAGGTCGATGCCGTCGAAGAATCCGGCGGCCTTCAGTTCGCGTGCCGCAGCGATGCCCATCTGCCGTCCCTGCTCCGGACGGTTGCCGTATTTCAGCCGGTATATCAAGGCGCTTACCTCCGAATGGGGCTGATATAGCCACATGGCAGCGGCGCGTTCCACGGCTATGCGTGCCCAGAACAGGCGCGCCATCTCGTTGCCCGTCATGTCGGTCTCGTGGCCGGTGCGCGGCAGACGCATGTCGCAGCGTGCACATATGGCGCTTTCGTCCGGCGACATACGGCGGTCGCATACGGCGCATGACCGCGGGGCCATGATGTCGGTGAGGTGGCGTATTATTTTAAAAATCAGGTTCATCGCTTTCGTCCACATCGAAGTCGCCGGCCGCATCGAGACACATGCGTATGATGTTCATACCGAATCCGCGCGAGAGAGCATATTTTATGAGTTTCGAGTTCAGCTCGTAGTCGTTGCGTGCCTTTATGCTCCGGCGCTTGGCTTCGAGCATCGGACGCAACGCTTCGGCATATTCACTGTCGTCGATGCTGTCGAGTATGGGTGCATAGATGTCGCGTCCTACACCTTTCTTGTATAGTGCCATCTCAATCTTGCGGCGTCCCCATTTGTCGAACTGTATCTTGTCGTGCACGAACGAGCGGCAGAAGCGTTCGTCGTCCACGTATCTCGCGCTTTTCAGCCGGTCGATTATGCGCTGCTGCGCGTCTTCGTCCACCTGCCATGCACGCAGCTTTGCGGCCATCTCGCCCGTGGAGTGCTCAGCCTTGGAGCATAGGGCCGACAGCCGGCGCAGGGCCTGTTCTTCGGTTATTGTCTTGCGTTCTGTCATTGTCAGTGTTGTTTTTCTTATTCAGTCATGCCGTAGTTGTGGGACGGTCGGGCCGTTGCGCTATGGCGAATCGCTTGCGGCCGAACATGTCGTCGGATATGCTTATACGGTCAAAATGCTCATCTGTGAGCATCGTCATCATATCGTCTGCATACATTGGGTTTATTTCGAATAGAAGCCATCCTCCCGGCCGCAGTGCCAGACGCGAGTAACGGGCAATAGCACGATAGAATTTGAGCGGGTCGTCGTCGGGTACAAACAGAGCTGTGGCCGGTTCGTGGTCGAGTACGTTGCTGCTCATCTCCGCCCGTTCCCTGTCGCAGATGTATGGCGGATTGCTCACAACGAAGTCCCACAGCCCGTTGTCCTCAGGCGGACAGAGTGCGTCCTGGCGCACTATTCTCACTTGCGCGCCGAGCTCCTTGGCGTTCTCCGCAGCCGTGGCAAGTGCTTCGTCGGCTATGTCCCACGCCGTGACGTCGGCCCCCGGTATGTCGAGTGCCGCCGTGACAGCAATACATCCGCTGCCCGTCCCTATGTCGAGAATGTCGGCCGAAGACCTTTTCGGGTCGCGCAGCGCTGCCATAAGCTCTATGAGACCGGCTGTCTCCGGTCGCGGAATGAGCACTCCCGGCCGCACCTTGAACGTGCGTCCGCAGAAGGTCTCGCATCCCAGGACATACTGTACCGGCTCGTTTTGCAGCAGGCGCTCCGTAATTTTTTCCGTTTCACTGTGCGTTTTTTCGGATAATTGTTTATCTTTGCCCATACAAATGTCGGTCAGACTCAGACCGAAACGCTGTTCGAAGACCATGCGTGCGATGCTTTTCGCCTCGCGTTCGTCGTAGGCCGGAATGAGAGCCTGCCAAAGTTCTCTGTACGTCATGATGTCTTTATCAGTGATTTTTTGTCTTGATATTGTTTTTTCTTCACCGGTACGGCCGTGTGCTTAGGGCCGGATGCCGGAAAGCCGGGCACTCCGGAAGGACTTGCCCGCACAAAGATACTTAATAATTTTGATATGAACCAGAGCACAACAGACGAAATGTACATGCGCCGCTGCCTGCAACTCGCAGCCTGCGGACGCCGCAATGCCAGTCCTAATCCGATGGTTGGGGCGGTGATAGTTGCCGGTGGACGCATCATTGGTGAGGGCTATCACGTGCGCTGCGGTGAAGGTCATGCAGAGGTTAATGCCTTTGCTTCGGTTGCACCGGAGGACGAACGGTTGCTGCCTGAAGCCGTGATGTATGTGAGTCTGGAACCGTGCGCCCACTATGGAAAGACTCCTCCGTGTGCCGATCTCATTGTCAGAAAAGGCGTGCGGCGTGTGGTTGTGGGGTGTGTAGACACCTTTGCCAAGGTGAGCGGGCGCGGCATTCAGAAGCTGCGCGATGCCGGTATCGACGTCACGGTGGGTGTGTTGGAGCGCGAGTGCCGCGAACTCAATCGTGTGTTCTTCACTTTCAACAGCCGGAAACGGCCTTTCGTCACCCTTAAATGGGCACAGACGGCCGACGGATTCATCGACGACCACTGCCGTCCCGTGGCTCTTTCGACACCGTTTACACGGATGCTTGTACACAAGTTGCGCGCCGAGCACGACGCCATACTCATCGGACGTGTGACCGCCGAGCGCGACAACGCACAGCTCAACGTGCGCCACTGGGCCGGGCCAGACCCTCTGCGCATCGTGATAGACCGCGAACGGCCCTTCTTCCCGGGCCTCGACTTCGACCGGCCTGTTGTTCCGCAGATACTCGACGAGCTCTATCGTCGCGGTGTGCAGGCGCTGCTGGTGGAGGGCGGAGCGTTCACCCATGGCACGTTCATTGAGTCAGGCATGTGGGACGAAATACGTGTGGAGACGGCGCCTGTAGTAGTGGGTGGCGGAACAAAGGCTCCGCAACTGCCTTCAGACATAGTGGTGACGGGCTCGAAGGTGTGCGACGGCAACACTATAATCACCTATGGACACGCCGGACATGAGGACATTTAACGCAAATGTAACATGTATTAAATGCCGGCGTAATGCGTAAGGAATAATTTTACATCGTGTAAAAGACAACATTAACTATATCACGACAATCTATGAGAATTCTCTTCATCGTGCAGGGCGAGGGCCGCGGACATCTCACGCAGGCCATAACAATGGAAGCCATGCTGCGCCGTAACGGCCATGAGGTGGTCGAGGTGCTCGTGGGAAAGAGCGGAGCGCGCAGTCTGCCCGACTTCTTCAGCCGCAGCATGAACACTGAGATAAAGCTGTTTGACAGTCCAAACTTCCTGCCGACGCCCTCCAACAAGCGCTGCAACCTAACGCGCAGCGTGGCGTATAACATATTCAAGACTCCGACTTATCTGAAGAGCATTCTTTTCATCCGCCGTCGGATAATGCAGACCAAGGCCGACCTTGTCATCAACTTCTACGAACTGCTCACCGGACTGACCTATCTGCTGTTCCGTCCGCAGGTGCCTCAGGTGAGCATAGGCCATCAGTATCTGTTCCTGCACAGCGGTTTCGAGTTTCCGAAGGGCAGCCCCGTGAGTCTGTTCTTTCTGCGCATGTTCACACGCATCACCTGCATCGGAGCGCAGGACAAGCTCGCCCTGTCGTTCAGAAACATGCCCGACGACAGCCGTTCGGGCGTGAGCGTGGTGCCGCCGCTGCTTCGCCGCGATGTGATGGACACCGAGGCAGTGGCCGGTGACTATCTGCACGGTTACATGGTGAATGCCGGTTTCGGCGAGAGCATAGACCGCTGGCACCGCAACAATCCCGACGTGCCGCTCAATTTCTTCTGGGACAAGAAGGGTGTGGACAAGGTTTATAAGGTGGACCGCAACCTGACGTTCAATCAAATAGACGACAAGGCTTTCCTCAAGTCGCTCGCCGGATGCCGCGCCTACGCCACGACCGCGGGGTTCGAATCTGTCTGTGAGGCCATGTATCTGGGCAAACCCATACTCATGGTGCCGGCACACATAGAGCAAGACTGCAACGCCTACGACGCGAGCCGTTGCGGAGCGGGCATCGTCTGTCGCGATTTCGACCTGGGCCGTCTGCTCGATTTCTCAGCAGAATATACTCCCGACCCGGAGTTCCGCCATTGGGTAAGCTGCTGCAGTGTGCGTATGATGTCGCGCATAGAGCGTGCCGCGACTGTCGTACCGGAACATCACATGTCGCTGGCGTTCCTCTTCTCGCTGCTGCCTTCGCGCTATGCGGGAGTCTGAAAATATTCTATATAAACATTGTTATAGTAAATGCGCTTTTCATGGCGTATTTGTTTTCAATTCAGAAAATCCGTTTCTATCCGGTCATAAAGTTCCGGCCTGCATGCAGAAAACAGTGTTTCACGCATGCAGACCGGAATTTTTGTATAGCGTTCAGACGCTTTGTTTTATCTTTATTATATGTACATACCGTATATACAGTATGTTTATGCCTTTTGTCTTGTATGTTTATTTCACGTAAGGAGTGTAAACGCCCAGCTCGGCTATCTTCACTGTGCCGTCATGACGTGTCACCGTCACCTTCACGGCATCGGCCTTCACCGGTGCGAAACGGTGTATCTTGACGCGGCTCTGCGTCTTTGCCTCACCGCTGAAGAGCGTCTTCCACGTACCGCCGGAGCGGTATTCGAGTGTGTACTCCTTCATCACGCCGCCGTCTTCTTCGGTTATCGTCACCATGTCAATGGTCTTTCCGTCACCCAGTTCAACGCTCCACCACGGTGTCTTTACTCTCGGATTCGATGTCCAGGCGGTCACGAAGTCATCGTCGTTGGCGAAGTCCATGATGCCGTAGTCGTAGCTCCACGACGACTCGGCCGGTCTGTTCTTTGCTATGTTGCGCTCCGTTATCGGTGCGTCACACTCAGGCAGCTCTGCCACACGTCCGTCGTTCTTCCACATTTTGCCCATCTTGCGAAGCTCCTCCAGTGCATTGTCGTCCATCAGGCCATCGCGGTTGGGCGCCACGTTTAGTATGAAGTTGCAGTAAGCCTTGTTGTACGGCACCACGTTGTCGTTTATCATCTCCTCCGCCGGTTTCATTTTGTCTGTGGGGAACGACTCCTTCCAGAACCAGTTTTTCTGCAAAGGCAGGCATGCCAGTGCCGGCAGGCGGTTCTCGGATGTAGATATCTTCTGTCCCGCTCCCTGCTCATAGGATTTTATGTCGGTGTAGAACAGCACTTCACGCGGATATTTCGCAGCGTTGAGATCCATCACCAGACATTCCGGCTGCAGCGATTTGATGTAACTGTATATCTCCGGGAACGATACTTCGTCGTAACTTATGCGCGACCACGGAGCGTCCCAACCGTCAATGATGAGCGCTGTGATGGGGCCATAGTTTGTCAGCAGCTCCTTCAGTTGCGCTTTTATCATGTCCGTCTTGTCGGGTGTTATCATGTTGGGACGCAGACGGTGGTGAGTGTCGAGAATCGAATAATAGAGCATCACCTTCAGTCCTTCCTTGCGGAAAGCATCGACATACTCGCGCACCACGTCGCGTTTGAGAGGCGAGTTCATCACGTTGTAGTCGGTGGTCTTGGTGTCCCATATGCAGAAACCGCTGTGGTGCTTGGTCGTGAGACATCCGTACGACATGTTGGCAGATTTCGCCGCCTTTGCCCACTGCGTGCAGTCGAGTTTTTGGGGATTGAATACCGATGCCGGCAGATCGGGATCCGGCCAGTCGTCGGGTGCGAAAGTAGGAATGTTGAAATGGATGAACATGCCGAAACGCAGGTCGACAAACTCCTGCTGCAGCTGGTGCAGCGACTTCTGTTGGGCCGTAGCTGTAAGTCCGGCCATAAGAACCAACAGAACGGTCAGTATGTTTTTTCTTGTCATGGCAGGTAAGTTTATGTGTTGGTTTTCAGTTCCTTGTTATGTCGCGCTGTTATGCGCGCCGTGTCATTTTGCCTGTACGTGCGGACACACTGTGATGCGACGGTCGTCCGTGCTGTCGCACATGTCCTTTGTTTTTTCCAGGAACGCCTTGAGATGTTCGGTCTGTCCGTGCTTGTCGAGTTCGGCCTGATTCTTCCACACCTCGTGTATGAACAGATGGGTGCTGTCGTCGGCAGCCTGATAGACGCCGTAGTCCATGCATCCCGCTTCCTTTACGGTGTGCTGCTTGCACTCGAGGAACGCAGCCTTGAATGCTGATACAAACTGTGGTTTTACGTGGCGGTGCAGGTCGAGCACCACATTCATTGAGTCAGCCGGAGCGCACTGTCCGTGGCATACGGCCTGTCTGTCGCAATGACCGTTGCATGCTGTGAGCATGGCAGCGGCGCAGACGGCGATGAGTGATCTGATTTTCATATCTTCAGGTTTTGTTACAGGTTATGTTATTATGTTTTTCCGGCAGTGCCGGTATATATCCGTTGTTGTGCTGCCGGATGGTGCCGGCAGTCATATTATAATAATGTGTGCGTCATTTTCTGCCGAAGTCGGCCGGCACCTCTCCCCATTTCTGCGTCTCCCACTTCAGTATCGGCGTGGTGACCTGATGGGTACGGAGCCAGTTTTCGGCCCGTGCTATTATCTGATAGAGCTGTTCGGTGCGTGGCGTGCGAGCCAGTTTGGTCTTGCACTGTTTCTTCTTCACCCACAGCATGGCGTTGTGGCTGTCGGAATAGATGCACTTTCCCTTTATGCCTTCGCGCTCCATGAGTGCCAGCGCATGCACTATGGCGAGAAACTCGCCTATGTTGTTGGTGCCGTGCACAGGTCCGAAGTGGAAAACCACAGCGCCCGTGGCAAGATCCACGCAGCGGTATTCCATCGGTCCGGGATTGCCCGAACACGCCGCATCGACGGCCCATGCCTGTGCCGAAACTTCAGGCGGCAGCGGCAGAACGGTATCGTGGCGATAGTCGGGAGGATTAAGCGGTTGGTTGTTCATTGCTTCTGTGTGTAGTGAAAAGTGCGCAACCCGTCGGCATGCCTGTGGCATGTTGAAGAATTGCGCACTCGTGTATGATGTCAGGCAGAACCCTTACATGCGTTCCGGCACTTCGATGCCGAGCAGGTTCATGCCGTTCTTCAGCGTCTTGGCAACGTTGGCCGCGAGCACGAGGCGTACGGTCTTCTCCTTGTCGCTGTCGGCGCTGAGGATGCTGTAGTCGTGATAGAACTGGTTGAACTCCTTGGTCAGCTCGTAGCAGTAGTTGGCTATGCCGCTTGGCGAATAGTCCTTACCGGCCTGCTCAACGGCCGCACCGTATTCGTTCATCTTCTGTATGAGCTCCGTCTCCTTCTGGTTGAGCGGCATGTCGGCGTCGAGAGTCTCGGGCAGAGCAATGCCTTCGGCCTCGGCCTTGCGCAGGATGCTGCGTATGCGGGCGTGGGTATACTGTATGAACGGACCCGTGTTGCCGTTGAAGTCGATGCTTTCCTCCGGGTTGAAGAGCATGTTCTTGCGTGCGTCAACCTTCAGTATGAAGTATTTCAGGGCGCCCATACCTACTATGCGTGCAATCTCGCTGCGCTCCTCTTCTGTCATGTCCTTGAACTTGCCGAGCTCTTCGCTGGTCTGGCGTGCGTCCTTCACCATTTCGGCAATGAGGTCATCGGCGTCAACCACTGTTCCCTCGCGGCTCTTCATCTTGCCGTTGGGCAGTTCCACCATACCGTAGGAGAAGTGCACAAGCTCCTTGCCCCATTTGAATCCGAGACGGTCGAGCAGAATGGAAAGTACCTGGAAATGGTAGTTCTGCTCGTTGCCTACGACGTATATCATCTTGTCGATGGGGAAGTCGCGGAAGCGCATGTCGGCCGTACCGATGTCCTGTGTCATGTACACGCTGGTGCCGTCAGAACGTAACAACAGCTTCTGGTCCAGTCCTTCATTGGTAAGGTCTGCCCATACACTGTTGTCGTCCTTTCTGAAGAAAAGACCTTTAGCCAGTCCCTCTTCCACCTTTGCCTTTCCCTCGAGGTAAGTATCAGATTCGTAATATATTTTGTCGAAGCCCACGCCGAGCGCCTTGTAGGTCTCGTCGAAGCCTGCATATACCCATGAGTTCATCTTCTGCCACAGAGCGCGTACTTCCTTGTCGCCCTGCTCCCACTTCACGAGCATCTCGTGGGCTTCCTTTATCAGCGGAGCCTCGTCCTTGGCTTTCTTCTCGGCTTCTTCCTCGCCCATGCCCTCAGCTGTGTACTGTGCCTTGAGCGCAGCAACCTCCTCGCGATAGTGCTTGTCGAAAGCCACGTAGTAGTCGCCAATGAGATGGTCGCCCTTCTTGCCGCTTGTCTCGGGTGTCTCGCCGTTGCCCCACTTCAGCCATGCCAGCATTGACTTGCAGATGTGTATTCCGCGGTCGTTCACGATGTTGGTCTTCACCACACGGTTGCCGTTGGCCTCCATTATCTTTGCGAGGCTCCAGCCCAGCAGGTTGTTGCGCACGTGTCCCAGGTGGAGCGGCTTGTTGGTGTTGGGCGATGAATATTCAATCATCACCAGCGGCGAGTTCTCAGTCGCCTTGCGCTCGCCGTAGGTCGGGTCGGCGTTGATGTCGTTGAGCAGACCTATCCATGCGCCGTTGGATATGACGAGGTTGAGGAAACCCTTCACCACGTTGTACGATGCCACGCAGGCCTCGTTCTCCTTGAGCCAGCGGCCCAGGTCTTCGGCTGTTTCTTCGGGTTTCTTGTGAGATATTTTCAGGAACGGGAACACAACGAGTGTGAGGTGTCCCTCGAATTCACGTTTTGTCTTCTGAAGCTGCACCATTTTTTCAGGCACATCCTGTCCGTACAGTTCCTTCACGGCCTTGATGACCGAACTGCATAAAGCTTTTTCGATGTTCATGATTTTATGAAGATGATTGTGGATGCAAAGTTAACACAAACCTCGCAATATACAAAATAAAATACGCGCAAACATCAGCCTCACGGCATTGTCGCGTCGTCGGGCCGTCCGTTCACGCGCTGCATCTCTAAGATGTAGTGTGTGAAGACGAGCGGCGACTGTATGCGCATCTCGTCGTCGGTGATGTATTCCAGGTCGAGAAGCGTGGTGGTGTATATGCTTTCCACCATGCGTATGTCGTCAGGATTGTCGGAAACGGGATTCACTTTGAGCCGGAGATAGTCGTAGCCTTTGTGCACCAGACTCCAGTCGCCGCTAAGCGTGTAGTCGCCTTCGAAACATTCATCGCCCGAGGCGGTGGGCGAGCCGTCTATACGCCATGCCTTTATCCTCAGCCGTCCGTCCATGCTGCCGTCGGCTTTCAGGTTGTAGTATTGTTCGAGATTAAGAAAATACGCCTGATTGTTCTCTTCGTAGATGCATGGCAGGCTGTCCTGCATCACATACCATTGGCCTATCGCCTTGTCGTGATACTTCTCGTAGAGTTTCCGGGTCAGTTCTCCGTCGCTGGGCGGCTCGTCGTAGCAGGAGACGAACGTCAGTGTAGCGAGCAATATCAATATCGTCAGTGCTTTATTCATTTGCTGATATTTAATTTGTTGTCATAAGTTTTTAGCGTCCGCATCACTTCCCATGTCTGCCGGTTCGCCATCTACACGGTGCATCACTATTGTCTGGTTCAGAAATGTTACGGGTGACTCAATGCTGAGAATGTCGTCGTCAGCATGGTACAAATGGAGATTTGTGTTGCTGAAGAGAGTCAGCATGGCTGTGTCGTCTGTATCGTCCGGACTGAGATGCACTCCGAATCTGAGACGGTCGGTGTCGTCGGATGCTCTGTGGATAAGTCCCCATGAACCGCTTAGACGATAGTCTGTGCTGAACCATTCGCCTCCTGTTATAGATGGACTGCCGTCGGCTCTTTTGGCTTTCATGATCACACGGCCTGTTATTTCGCCGTTTTCATGAAACTCATAATATTGTTCCAGACTGATGTGATACAGTTTCTCGAATCGTTTGAAATAGTATTCCTGTGGTTCTTGTTTCAGATACCATTTGCCGATCACCTTGTCTGTGTATTTCTCGCGCAGCTCTACGGTTTCCTTTGAGTTTTCGTCTGTTGTTATGTAACGAGGGTCGAGGTCGCTGCATGCGGTCAGAAGAAAGACAGATATAATGAAAAATACTGTTCTCATAAAGTTGGTGCTTGGTTTATTAAAAGTTTTGCCGGCTTGTCGTGTTTATGATTATAACGTTCTCCGCGTGTGGATATTGTGCGCGTGATTACATTTTTACAGTGCGCGTGTGATTTTCTTCCGGTATGTCGTTTTGTCAAAATTTTTTACCATTATTCGTCCTCAAGGCTCGCGTTTTTTCGTCCGCCGGTGTGTCCGGCCGCAAATCCGCGAGTTTTGAGAGGTTTGCGTAAGCTGTTGATACATAGCAGGTTGACTTTTCATACCGTTGTCATCGTGTTGCAATATGCACCGTTTGGGGTGCCGGAACGGGCTCTTTCGGCTCATGTTTTGGTCTGTATCATGCCCTGACATGGACTGTTTCGCAGTGTGAAAGAGCCTGTTCCGCGCAGCCGTCGGTTCACCGCCAGGTTGCGGCCGCGTTTTTCCGAGGCCGGAAAATTGCGGAACGGGCTTTTTCGGAAGCCTTTGCGCTCACAGAATGGACGGCGGAGCCGCAGGTGTTTTGTAAATATTTTTTAATGTCCTGACGTTTTATTTTGACTTTCGGGCTAATTACCTTAACTTTGCATTCATAAACGACAATAATTAAAAAATATACAATATGGCTAATTTGAAGAAAGACTTCGCATCGAAACTTCTGAATGTGAAGGCAATAAAGTTGCAGCCCAACGACCCGTTCACATGGGCATCAGGCTGGAAATCACCGTTCTATTGCGATAACCGCAAGACTCTGTCTTATCCCGAACTGCGCAATTTCGTGAAGCTCGAGCTGGTGCACACCATCCTCGAACACTTCCCGCAGGCTGAGGCTGTGGCCGGTGTGGCAACGGGAGCGATAGCTCAGGGCGCGCTGGTTGCCGACGAACTGAACAAGCCGTTCGTATATGTTCGCAGCAAGGCAAAGGACCACGGCATGGGCAACCTCATCGAGGGCGAGCTGGAAAAAGGCGCCAAGGTTGTTGTGGTTGAGGACCTTATCTCCACCGGCGGCAGCAGTCTGAAGGCCGTTGCGGCGCTGCGCGAGGCAGGCTACGAGGTTGTGGGCATGGTGGCTTCATACACCTACGGATTCCCTGTTGCTGCTGAGGCGTTCGCAGAGGCCGGTGTGCAGCTGGAGACTCTGACCGACTACGACCACGTTGTGGCTGAAGCCGTGGCAACAGGCTACATCGCCGAGAGCGACGTGGAGGTGCTGGCTGAGTGGCGCAAGAACCCGTCTGAGTGGCGCAAGTAATAACGGCAGGGGCAGGTGTGGCCTGCCCTGACTTTAAAACATACATATCATGTCGATGACAACATTCGAAAGCAGCATACGCCAGATACAGTTTCCGCAGCAGAAGGTGTATGACATGCTCAGCAATCTCGAGAACATCGAGAGAGTGAAGAACCGCATACCGGAGGACAAGATAAAGGATCTGACCTTCGACAACGACTCCATATCCATCAGTGTGCCGCCGGCAGGCAGCGTGAAACTGCGCATAGTCGATCGCGACGAGCCGAAGTGCATCAAGTTCGAGACGGAGTCGAGCCCTGTGCCTTTCAACTTGTGGATTCAGATTCTGCCCGTCACGGAGACGTCGAGCAAGATGAAACTCACCATCAAGGCCGAACTCAATCCGTTCATAAAGGGCATGGTGCAGAAACCGCTGCAGCAGGGCATCGAGAAGATAGCCGACGTGCTGCAGGCTATAAACTACGAATAACAAACCGCTTCGGCATATGGCCGGAGAAAGAAAACTGACAGATGGCTACAAAACTTTGGGAAAAGAATTTTGAGGTGAACCGCGAGATAGAGCGCTTCACCGTTGGACGTGACCGCGAACTCGATCTGTATCTGGCACGCTACGACGTGCTCGGATCGATGGCTCACATCACCATGCTCCAGTCGATAGGACTCATGGAGAAGGACGAGCTGGACGCTCTGCTCGCCGAACTCAAACTGATATACCGCGATTGTGTGGAAGGCAGGTTCGAGATAGAGGAGGGCGTGGAGGACGTTCATTCGCAGGTGGAGCTGATGCTCACGCGCCGTCTGGGCGACATGGGCAAGAAGATACACAGCGGACGGTCGCGCAACGACCAGGTGCTCGTGGATCTGAAGCTCTTCATCCGCCACGAACTGCGCGAGGTGGCCGACGAGGTTATGACGCTCTTTGGCGAGCTTCTGGAGAAGAGCGAGCAGTGTAAGGATGTGTTCATGCCCGGTTACACCCATCTGCAGATAGCCATGCCTAGCTCGTTCGGACTGTGGTTCGGCGCCTATGCCGAGTCGTTGGCCGACGACATGCTCTTTCTTCAGGCCGCATACCGCATGGCCAACCGCAATCCGCTCGGCTCTGCTGCGGGCTACGGTTCGTCGTTCCCGCTCGACAGAAGCATGACAACGCGTCTGCTCGGATTCGAGTCGATGGACTATAATGTGGTTTACGCGCAGATGGGACGCGGCAAGACCGAGCGCAACGTGGCGTTTGCCATGGCCTCGGTGGCAGGCACTCTGGCCAAGATGGCGTTCGATGCGTGCATGTTCAACTGCCAGAACTTCGGCTTCGTCAAACTGCCGAAGGAATGCACTACAGGCAGCTCCATCATGCCGCACAAGAAAAATCCCGATGTGTTCGAGCTCATACGTGCCAAATGCAACAAGCTGCAGGGACTGCCGGTACAGATCACTCTCATCATGAACAACCTGCCCGTGGGCTACTTCCGCGACCTTCAGATCATAAAAGAGGTGTTCCTTCCGGCGTTCGACGAGCTGAAGGACTGCCTGCGCATGGCGGCATACATTATTAATAAGATGGAGGTGAACCGCTCGATACTCGACAATCCGATGTACGACCCGATGTTCTCCGTAGAGGAGGTGAACCGTCTCGCCGCAGCCGGAATGCCTTTCCGCGACGCTTACCGCAAGGTGGGCATGGAGATAGAGGAGGGCACCTACCGGGCCGACCACAACATCCACCATACGCATGAGGGCAGCATGGGCAATCTGTGCAACGACCGCATAGCCGAGTTTATGAAGGGCGTGTACGACGGTTTCGGCTTCAGCCGTGCCGAGGAGGCCGAAAAAGAACTGCTAAAATGAGAAAAAGACTGTTTGCAACTGCGTGCGCCGTGGTCATGGCATTGATGATGCCGTCGTGTGGCGACACCATGTCGGAATACAGCACCTATCCGTGCCGCTTCGTGTTCAACACCGCCACGCACGGCCATTCGGCCGCGCTCAACAGCGCAGTGGGCGGCACCGGCATTTTCTGTAAGGTGACAACCGTGATAAAAGGCGGCGCGCAGTATTACAGATTTTCCACAAACCAGAACATGACCGACGACGTAATATTCACCGCCGAAGACGAACGCACCACCGTGCTCCTCGGTATGAACAATGCCATCTGGTTCGGTTACGGCAATCTGGACGTACCGCCTGTGTTCTATGCCTACGACGCCGAGTGTCCCAACTGTTTCAATCCGGACATGGTGCCGGTGAGAAGTCATCCGCTGAGTGTGGCGTCCACGGGCATCGCCACATGTTCTACATGTCATCGCGAATACAACATGAACACCGGCGGAAACATAGTGAAGGGCGACAAGGGCGACCCTCTCACCCGATATCATGCCTCTTACACTCCGACAGGAGTGGTGGCCGTGACCAACTGACGGAGGATTACGCACACCCCTTACCATAAGAAAAACATACCGTTCAGACATATTCTTCAACCAAATGAATACTATCTGCCTTATTCCGAACGCTTGTTCGGGTGAGTCCGGTTGCGTTAATAATATTATTTTATTATTTTCGCTGCATCATAAAATACAGTTTTTTGAATAGAGAAGTGTAATGAGTTCTGCAACCGCTTATGTTTGTAGGATTGGGTCTGCTGCGGTTGCGTTTTTTCGTTAAGGATTATATAAAGTACGGAAAACTGAATACGGACTTGTAACGAGCAGATTAATTCTTTGCGCTCGCAGTAGAATCGTTCAATAGGAATTATTCTTATATATAATAAAAAAGGTGTAATGTCTGTGACAGACGGCATGTGCTGAAGTGTGTATAACGGCATGTCGTCTGTCGTTTTTATGTCTGTTGCAATGCCATATTGTAAATTTTATGGCATCACGAAGTATTAAATTGTGTAAATTGTTTTGGATGTTATGATTTAATACCTTAACTTTGCAACCGCAATGTGTTTTTAGGCCATAAGCGGCGGTGTACGTACGAGAAACCGGTATGTATGCCGCGATAATCCGTAAAAGGAATGGTCGATATTGCAAAAATGATGCCGCAATGGTGGAATTGGTAGACACGAGGGACTTAAAATCCCTTGGCCAGAAATGGCTGTGCGGGTTCGAGTCCCGCTCGCGGCACTTATTCTAAAAACTTTTATTATGCAGAAAAAACTTATTTATACCCTTTCAGCATGCTCCGTACTTGTATTCGCGTCATGCTCAAAGATGGGACCGCTGTCAGCTGACAACTTTACAGTGACACCGAATCCGCTTGAATCACAGGCAGGTGAGGTTCCGGCAACTATAAGCGGTATGTTCCCGGAGAAGTACATGAAGAAAAAGGCAACCGTAACTGTAACTCCTGAGTTGCGCTACGCTAACGGTCAGGTGGCCAAAGGTGAGAGTGCTACATTCCAGGGAGAGAAGGTTATGGGCAACAACCAGACTATATCATATCGTCTTGGCGGCCGTTACACAATGAAGACCAGTTTCGATTATGTACCGGAAATGCAGCAGAGCGAGTTGTATCTCACTTTCGATGCACGCAAAGGCAAGAAGAAGTATGATGTTCCGGCTGTGAAAGTAGCTACTGGTGTCATCTCTACTTCTGAACTGTACAAAAAGACCATCCTTACTGATGGCGGCTGTATAGCTCCTGATTCATTCCAGCGCGTAAGAGCACAGAAGCAGGAAGCTAACATCAAGTTCCTCATCAACCAGGCTAACCTGCGCAAGAGCGAGCTGAAGAACAACTCAGTAACTGAGTTCGTTAAGATGTTGAAGAAGATCAACGACGACCGCGAAGGTCTTAACATACAGAATGTTGAAGTACAGGCTTACGCTTCACCGGAAGGTGGTGTTAAGTTCAACGACAAACTGGCTTCTAAGCGTCAGGACGTTTCTGAGAAGTATGTAAAAGAGCAGCTTAAGAAAACCAACGTAAGCACAGGTGTTGATGCTCATTACACAGCACAGGACTGGGAAGGTTTCCAGAAGCTCGTTCAGGCTTCAGATCTTCAGGACAAGGAAGTTGTTCTGCGCGTTCTGTCAATGTATAAGGACCCGGAGGAGCGTGAACAGCAGATCCGCAACATGTCAGCAGTATTCCGTGAGCTGGCTGACGGCATCCTGCCTGAACTCCGTCGTGCACGTCTTATCATCAACTATGAGACAATCGGCCGCAGCGACGAGCAGATACAGCAGCAGTATGCTGAGGATCCTTCAAAGCTGAGCGCTGACGAACTGCTCTACGCAGCAACTCTCGTAGAAGACAATGCTAAGAAAGAAGAAATCTACAAGAAGACTGCTGAACTCTATGACCGCGACTATCGCGCATACAACAACCTGGCTTCTCTGAGCTTGGCTAAGGGTGACAAGGAAACTGCTGCTTCTTATGTAGAGAAAGCTTTGCGCATCGATAACAACGCTGCTGAGGCTTATGCAAACCGCGGTCTTATCAACCTGATCAACGGTAACGTTGCTGAGGCTGAGACAGACATCGCAAAGGCTGCTGGCTCTGAGAATGTTTCTTACGCTCTCGGTGTGCTCAACATCGCTAAGGGCAATTACGCTCAGGCTGAGAAAGACTTCGGCGACGTGAATACAAACAGCGCTGCTTTGGCACAGATCCTTAACAAGAACTATGCTGCAGCTGCCGCTACACTCGACAAAGTGCCTGCTCAGAACGGAATGACAGCCTATCTGCACGCAATCGTTGCTGCACGTCAGGCTAACAAGTTCGCCACTTCTTCTTATCTGAAAGAGGCTCTTCAGAAAGATCCTTCGTTGAAAGCATACGCTGACAACGACTTGGAACTCTCTATACTGAAGTAAATGAGAAAACTCATATATTTCTTTCTGCTCACCCTGGTTTTGGTGTCGTGCTCGACCGACGATAAACATTTCAAGATCGACGGTCGTCTGCTCCACCTCAACCAGGGTGAGTTTTATGTTTACAGTCCTGACGGCGACAATGGCAAACTCGACACCATAAAGGTTGAGGCGGGCCGTTTCACTTACGAAATACCGTGCCGTCGTCCGATGACTCTTATGATTATATTCCCCAATTTCACCGAACAGCCGGTGTTTGCAGAGCCGGGCAAGGCGGTGGAAATAAAGGGAAGCGCGTCCAATCTGAAGGAAATGGAAGTGAAAGGAACGGACGACAATAAGCTGATGAACGCCTTTCGCGAGCAGGTGGCGTCAGCATCGCCGCCCGAAGCGAGGAAATATGCGCATCAGTTCGTTCTCGATCATCCCGAGTCGATGGTCGGTTCATATCTTGTAAGGCGCTATTTCATCCAGTCGCAGAATCCCGATCTTGTCATGGCCGACAGCCTTATCAATTTTATGATAAAGCATCAGCCCAAGTACGGATATCTCCGTCAGCTCCAGCAGCAGATAAAAGGACGCGGCAATTCCAAGACAGGCATATCCGTGCCGGCATTCTCCGCCCAGACCATTGACGGCAAGTCTCTTACTGCCGCCAGCCTTTCAGCCACACCGACAGCCGTAGTATGTGTGTGGGCTTCGTGGAATTATGAGAGCATAAACATGCTCCGCCAGCTGATGCTTCTTAAAAAGAACGAGGGGGCCGACTTCACTTTGATGGGTATCTCGGTGGATGCATCCATTGATGACTGCCGCCGTGCGGTGAAGAACAACATGCTCGAACTCGACGTAGTGTGCGATGGTGAGATGGTGAACGGCCGGCTTTTCAAATCGCTCGCATTCAGTTATGTGCCAGACAATATTGTGGTGAAGAACGGACGCGTGGTTGCGCGCAACCTCACCATGGAGCAGTTGAAGGAACAGCTGAAGACCGGAAAGACACAGTAAACCATATTCTGATGCTCGTAAAGACTTATTGCGCAGCCGTGAACGGCCTTGAGGTGACAACCGTCACCATCGAGGTGAACCTCAACCGCGGAGTGATGTATCACTTCACCGGCCTTGGCGACACGGCCGTACGCGAAGGACGAGACCGCATTGCGTCCGCCCTTCAGTATAACGGATACAAGTTTCCGCATGCCGATATCACAGTCAATATGGCGCCGGCAGACCTGCGCAAGGAGGGAAGCAGTTTCGACCTGCCTCTCGCCATTGCCATTCTTGCCGCGGCGGGAAGCATTGTTTCCGACGAGCTTGATCGTTATATGATGGTCGGCGAGCTGAGTCTTGACGGCAATCTGCAGCCTGCCAAGGGTGTGTTGCCCATCGCAATACGTGCACGTGCCGAGAAGTTCAAGGGACTGATAGTGCCTAAGCAGAACGTGCGTGAGGCCGCCGTGGTGAATAATCTCGAGGTTTACGGCATGGAGAACATACGCGATGTCATCGCGTTTCTCACCGGAAAGGAACATCCCGAACCCACCGTCATCGACACACGCCGTGAATTTTACGAACAGCAATACAAGTTTGACCTCGATTTTGCCGACGTACGCGGACAGGAAAACGTGAAGCGTGCCCTTGAGGTTGCGGCCGCAGGAGGCCACAACATGATTATGGTAGGTCCGCCGGGAAGCGGCAAGTCCATGATGGCCAAGCGTCTGCCGTCCATCCTTCCGCCGCTCTCGCTCAGCGAAAGTCTTGAGACCACGCAGATACACAGCGTGGCAGGAAAGCTCGGACGCGGCACTTCGCTCATATCGCAGCGCCCGTTCCGCGCACCGCATCACACCATATCAGAGGTGGCGCTTGTAGGCGGAGGCGTCAATCCGCAGCCCGGAGAGATTTCTCTTGCGCACAATGGCGTGCTCTTTGCCGACGAACTTCCCGAGTTCAACAAATCCACTCTCGAGGTGCTCCGACAGCCTCTGGAGGATCACAAGATAACCATTTCGCGCGCCAAGTACACCATAGAATTTCCCTGTTCGTTCATGTTCGTCGCCTCGATGAACCCTTGTCCGTGCGGTTACTACGGCGATCCGACCCATCACTGCGTGTGCACGCCGGGTCAGATACAGCGATACATGAGCAAGATATCCGGTCCGCTGCTCGACCGCATCGACATTCAGACCGAAATAACGCCCGTGCCTTTCAAGGACATATCGAAGGCAGCGCAGGGCGAACCGAGCTCCGCCATACGCGAACGTGTCATCGCTGCCCGTCAGATACAGGAAGAACGTTTCCGTCCTTACAAGGGAGTGCACTGCAATGCGCAGATGTCCGAGCGCATGATACACCGCTTTGCCGAGCCCGACGCCGAAGGAATCGCCCTCCTGCGTACAGCCATGGAGCGGCTGAGTCTGTCGGCACGCGCATACAACCGTATATTGAAAGTGGCGCGCACCGTGGCCGACCTTGCCGGCAGCGAGAAAGTGAAGCCCGAACATCTGGCCGAAGCCATATCATACCGCAACCTCGATCGCGGCGACTGGGCGGAGAGACGACTCCACTGAGCGCTGCCGTTTCTCCTGACACATACGCAGAAACATACGCCGTGAAGCTGCATACGTGCCTGTGATACGGCGTCTCACGTCAATCCATACATTCTTATTATTCACACGTTATGGACATCCTACGCATCGATTCTTCCTCGCACAGTCTTTACGAAACATTCGCCCTGCTATACGCCGACAGCTTTCCTCTGCATGAACAGCGCACCGAAGACCAGCAGCAGGAGGCATTCTCTGACGACCGCTACCGTCTGTATGCTTTCATGGAGGACGGCCGTTTCGTTGGCTTCATATCATGCTGGCTGTTCGGTAACTATGTGTACGTGGAGCATTTTGCTGTCGTGAAGAACGAGAGAGGGCGGGGAACAGGCAGCCGTATAATGAAGATGTTCCTGCAGAAAGCGGCACGCACCGTGATACTCGAGATTGATCCGGTGTGTGACGAGTTGACCACACGACGCATGAATTTCTACATCCGCTGCGGGTTCTGCCTTAACTCCCATGCACATGTCCATCCTCCTTACCGTCGCGGATACGCCGGCCACAGTCTTACGCTGATGACATGGCCACACGTAATAGACTTCGCCGCTTACGCCGTCTTTGCCGATGACCTCCGCCGTGTGGTGATGCGGTCGGCAGCCGACACCAATAATGTAAAGCAAGACACAGAAGCATAATGAGAAAATTCAATGATATAGACGTCATAGCATTCGATGCCGACGACACACTCTGGGACTGCCAGTCGCACTTTGCTGAAGTGGAGCGCCGCTATTGCGACATACTTTCGCCATACGCCGACGCTACGACGGTGTCCGACGAGCTGTTTTCCCTTGAGACAGCCAACATGTCCCTGCTTGGATATGGTGGCAAGGCGTTCACCATTTCGCTTGTAGAGAATGCCCTGCGGCTCAGCGGCTACCGCATTGCGGCGGCCGATGTGGCACGCATCGTGGACCTGGGCAAGTCGCTGCTGCGCCTTCCCGCCACTCCGCTGCCGGGTGTACGCGAAGCCCTCGAAGCCCTCAGCGGCCATCGCCTCGTTGTCTTCACCAAGGGCGAACTGCTCGACCAGCACGGCAAACTCGAGCGTTCGGGCCTGTCGCAGTATTTTTCTCACGTTGAGGTAGTGAACGACAAGAACAAGTCGGCCTGCCTTTCGCTCTGCCGCACACTGCGTGTCGAACCGCGCCATCTGCTCATGGTGGGCAACTCTTTCAAGAGCGACATAGCGCCGATGTTGTCGGTCGGTGCCTCGGCGGTGTACGTGCCGTTCCATGTTACGTGGAAATACGAACACACAGACGAATTTCCTCACGACCGCCTCGAGCAGATATCAAGCATCTCCGAACTGCCCGGCCTGCTCTGACGGAGAATGTACGGTTAACGGTGTGTCCGCAGGATGGTGCGCCGTTAGCGCTGTATGTCGTCGCCGAAGCAGCACATGCAGTCTGTCCGTACATTGCGTCTGACGGCAGACAGCGTTTCTGCAAGGATGTAAATGAGCAGGAAATATCTGTCGTTTACAGGAAGTATGGAACACTGTTTGATTTTCACGTTTTGCATAATTATGCAGAAAAGGCTTTCGAAAAAACTTCATCCTAAAATCTTAATCTGGAAAAAGAAACAGCAGAACAAGCCGTTTCGCAACTGTGTTTCTTTATGTTTTGTCCGTTTCTGGAACTATAGCGGAACATGATGTGAATGGAGTGAAATTGTGCGAATTATATATATAAATTGATTAAAAATGTATATTCGCAGCGGAAAAGGGCTTTTTAGGATGATTTCCGGTACCGGAATGTCTGCTGAAAAACAGAGCGCGACGGCATGAAAAAGATCGCGTAATTCTGTGTGAAAGTGCCGCTCTTTATGCATAATCCGGCATTGTGATTTGCGAAAGAGTGCTTTTGGGCTTACGATACAGTCTGTTTCAGGGGACGAAAAAGCCCATTTCAGGGTGTGATATAGCCTGTTTTAGCGTATGAAACGGGCTCTTTTGCACCTTAAAACGGACTCTTTCGCAAGAGAGATAAGTCGCTGTTGCAGTGTTGTAGTGCGCAAACGGCTGTATATCAGAGATTTAAATGAAAATTCAGGAAGTCGGAAATTTGCGTCCGATCGGTCGTCCGAAGATTCTGACGGAGTTTTTTCGACATCATGATTGCATATTTATGCGCTTGCGGAAGCATCTTTGCATAAATATACGCTTTTGTTTTTCTGTCTGAAATATTCCCTTTAGACTATTATTGTCCGTGAGTCTTTTCATACAGTAGAGCGCTCCTTGCGTGGTCGTTGCCGCGTTTTGTGCCTGTCGGTCAGAGGCTTCTTATACGGTCGTCGAACTCCTTTGCGCCACCTTTCATGCCGAATATCTTATGCAGCAGGCGTGCCCTCGTGTTGGTGACCGACTGCGACGACATGCCTGTAAGCACCGCAATCTCCGTCGGTATGAACCGCAGGCGCGTCAGTATCGTGACGTTTATCTCGTTGGGCGAGAGGTTGGTGTGCCCGGCGAACAGCGCGTTCAGTCTGCTGTCGTAGCTGTTTGTCAGCTGGTGGAGCGCGTCCCAGTCCTGTTTTTCGGCCGTCCGTCCTACTGAAGCCAGACGGTGCAGGGCATACACACAGTCGGCGTTTATCAGCCGGTCTTCCATGTTCCACTGTTCCGGATTGCGCCGGTCGTTCTGGTATTTGGCCAGCTGCGCCTGCATCTTCTCCATCTCGCGTGTCTTCTCCTCAATCAGTCTGACGTCCTTCTCCCTTGCCTGCTGCAGCTCGTCAAGCCTCCGGCGCAGGGTGCGGTAGCTCTCAAGGTCGCGCGTGTAGCCGGCGTTCAGTTCCTTGAGCGTCAGTTTCTGTCTGTTTATCACTCGTCCGTAGTGGCTCATTCTGCGGCGGTGATACGCCATGAACCCCACCATCACTATTATCAGTATGGCCGTCGCGCCACCCAGCCGCATCATCCTTGCATGCGAGAGGCGTTCGCTTCGCCGGCTGTCATAGTTTTTCTGCAGTTCTACGAGCGAGCTTGCCGTTTCGGTGGATACGTCGTGGTCGTACACGTTGTTGAGCCTTTCGCTCAGAAAAAGTTGCGACTTCCCGTCGCTTCTTGTGCGTGCGAGGGTTATGAGTTTCTTCAGTGCGCTCTTGCTTATGGCCGGCACGTCGGAGTCGGCAGCGTCGTACCACATGCTCTCGGCCCTCTGCATGTCGTTCTGAGCGGCGTATATGTCGCCCAGACGGAGCGATGCCATGCGGTCGGGACATCCCACATAAGCCATCGTCAGCAGCCGGAGTGCACGCGCGGTGTCGCCGCGGTTCATGTAGTAACAGCCCAGATTGGTGCGTATGAGCGACTGCACCTCCGGTCCTGCCTTAGGAAGTAACGGCCGGCAACGGTTCATGCACGCCATGAAACTGTCGGTGCGGTTTATCCGCATATACTCCGTAGCCATGTCGTTCCATGCCCGTGCCACGTGGTCTGTGCTTCCGGTGCGTTGCGCTGCGTCGAGTTCCATGCGGCGGTATTTCATAATCAGGTCGTGATGTCCCGTCATAATGTTCATCTGTGCCAATGCTGCGGCCAGCCTGAAGTTGAGAAAACTGTCGTCTGTACCGGCTGCCGCTTCCTCCGCTATCTTCAGGTTGAGCACTGCGTCGTGCAGCTGTCTGTTGTCGTGGAGGCACAGTGCGAGCTGCACCAGCGCTCTTGCCCTGCGGCGTTTGTCGCCGCATCGGTCGAACCATGCCACACTGCTGATTATATATTCGCTGTTGGTCAGCTTCACCCCGAGGTCGTGCACTGATTCGGTATAGACCAGTTCGTAGAGCGCGCTGTCTGCCGGGCCGGCGCACAGACTGTCCTTGTGGCCGTGTAGCAGCGTCAGTGCGCCGTGCGGATTGGTGTCGGTCATGCTCTCGGCGCGCACGATTGTGCTGTCGTACGTCTCCCTTTGTCCGCATGCAGTCATGAGTATGGCCGTGACGAGAATAATCAGTATAGTGCCGGTGCGGTTCATTTTTAGTTTATTTTATAACTGATAGGAAGGGCGAATTGCACTCTGACTTTCTTTCCTTTATGGGTTCCGGGTTTCCACTTCGGCATTTTCTTCACTGTCTCCACGGCTGCTGCGTCGAGCGTAGGAGTAGCGTGCTTGGTCACCTCTATGTCGGTCAGCGAACCGTCTTTCTCAACTACGAAGCTCACAACCACCCGTCCTTGTTCGCCGCGCTTTACTGCTTCCGCCGGATATTTCTGGTTTTCGCCAATAAACTTCATCATGGCCTGAATGCCGCCCGGATATTCCGGCAGCACCTCGCACTTCTCATACACTTTCTCTTTATTCTCTTTTGTGGTCTGTGCAGCCGCCGTCGATACCATCATCATCGCGGCAAGCGCCATCATAAGGATTCTTTTCATAATACATTTGGTTTTTTGCGTTAGACATGTTAGTCGTTTGTCCGGACGCTGCAAATATAGGATGAAAAAACAAAACGAACCAAACGATTCGTTACACAATATTACACTGTACGGCCGTAGTGTAATAATTTTTACTTCCGACGGCCGCGTCCGGACATGATGCGTAGCAGTCTGTTGGCACGGCAGAGGGCGTTCACGCCCATGATGTCGAGCAGAATGGCTTTCAGACGGAAACTCTTATCTATGCTCATGAAGTTCTGTCTGATGGTTGTCAGCAGCGGACGGTCGCCCGTGAGTTCGGTGGTGTATATCTGGATGTTGAGCACGTGCATGTAGTAGTCGGCCCATTCTGGTGTGCGGCGGCGCATCTTTTCCAGCATCCTAAGGTGAGTTGCGAGCAGCTGTCGCCAGGCGTTGCCGTCGGCGTTGTTGGATATTCCTCCGCTGTTCCAGCAGTAATAGTAAGTCCCCGCGCATGTTGTGGCCGTCACACCGGTTTTCTCCAGAAGCATGGGCAGGGTGTGCAGGTCTTCGAAAATCATCTTTTCGGGATATCTCACTTCGTCGAACATCCTGCGGCGGTATATCTTGTTGCAGGCGTAGGCGTGGGAATAGGCACGGCACGAGAGCCAGTATTCGTCCATGTCGCGGTATTCGCAGTTTCCGAAGGTCAGCGTTTCCTCAGTGCCGTCTGCTCTCTCGCGGCTGATGGGAAACTCTATAATGTCATATTCGGGATGCTTTTCGGCCAGACCGTTCAGGTCGTGCAGCGTGCCGGGGGCTATGTAGTCGTCGGAGTCAATGAACATCAGCAGGTCGCCCCTCGACGCCTCAATGCCTGCGTTGCGTGCGCTGCTCAGTCCGCCGTTAGGCTTGTGTATCACTCTCGTGCGCTTGTCTTTTTCGGCCCATCTGTCGCACATCGCAGGACAATCGTCCGGCGAACCGTCGTCGACGAGTATTATCTCGAAGTCGGCGTCCTCCTGTGCGGCTATGCTTTCCACGCATCTGTCGAGCGTCGCCGCCGTCTTGTAAACGGGTATTATGATGCTTATCATTCTGCGGTTCAGGCCTGTTTGATGAGTTTTTTCAGTTTCATCTTCAGTGTCCAGGGCAGTCCCTGTATGAAGAACTGCAGTATGTTGTATTTCCAGTAGGCCGCGCTGTTCTTCACTCCGTGCCACGGACTGCCGGCAGTGCGGGCATAGTCCATGAGTATTGAGCACAGTGCGCGCTTGTCACCTTTGTCGTCTATGAGGCTTTGCGGCACGTCTCCGGTCTTCCTTATCACAGCCGCCACGTGTCCGTTTTCGGTCAGTCCCACGGTCAGCTCGGCAAATCCGGCTGTCAGCTCAGCCACGTCGTGCCGCTCGTTCTTGTTCCATATTATCAGTTTTCCGTTCTCGCGGCATATGTTATACTGGTGGAATCCTTTGTAGTGTTCGGTTTCCGCTTCGTTTATGTGGTGGTTGAGATAGAGGCATCCGCCTTTTTTCAGCACGTCGATGCTTTCGTATATGCTTTTCATGGGGTGGGCGGAGTGGTCGAGTGCGTTCTGTATTATCACGAGCGATACGTCGTGTGCCGGATAGAACGCCGACAGATATTCGGCCATTCCGAATTCTATTCTCGGCAGTTTGCGGCGGTGGCGCGCCAGTATTCTGTTGAAGTAGCCGGCCAACGGGTCAACGTAATGAATGTCGAGCGGCGTCAACTGTCCGTCGCGCATGATGTGGTTGCCCGTCGCATAGCTCATTCCGCATCCCACGTCGAGCACCTTCGGCTTGTCCGTTTTGGCGAGGAAGGCGTTGGCGTCGAACCCTTCAAGCGTTATAACGCCACCGTGTTTCGACCAGTTCATCATGCCGTTGAAGGTCCATTTCCATCTGTACACGTTGTTCCAGAAGGCCACCTCGTAGGCGATGCCGTTCATCCATTTTGTAGTAATGTTCTGTTCTTTGTTCATTCTTCTTGTCAAACGAAAGTCAGGATCCGGCCCGTCGCCTCGTGTCTGCGTCTGTATGGTGTGTCGCAGGGCGGCTTCTGCCGGTAGTGCCGGTGCAGTAATATAATGTGCAGAGACATTGGCTGCATGTGGAAATATAGTTTGCTTTGTTTCTTCCTGGTGCAGCATATCTTATGCAAAGATTGTGCAAACGAGCGGAAAGAGAACTTGTTCTCAGTTTCCCGAGTGCAGTATATCTTATGCAAAGATAATTATTATTGCTCTAAAAGTTTTATTCATTTCAAAATAATCGGCCGCATAATCTCCGATTGAGGGCTATTTTGCATATCTTTGCATTCATAATCAATCATTCGGAGAGTTGCGGAAGACTTGCGATAAGACGCGTTCCGCCTTCCGGTTTAACTCAAGTCACCGTTATGAACAAAACCAGTTTGATGTTGGTACCGGCCGGAGGACTGGCCAATAGAATGCGTGCCGTTGTGTCGGCATATAATTTGTGCCGTGCTGTTGACGGCAGAATGCAGGTCGTTTGGTTTCGCGACTGGGCGTTGAATGCTCCGTTCCGCGACATCTTCAAACCCGTTGACAGTTCTCTCTTTGCCCTGCGTGAGGCACGCGGACTGGATTTTCTCGTCAATGACAGGCCGCGCCGGCGCAACTTCTGGATACCAAAGGTGTTTCAGAGCGTTGTTTTCGACGACCGCATATACGAGCAGTTTGTCACTCCCTTGAAGCAGAAAAATTTTGATTTTGAGGCATGGCTGCGCGGCAAACGGTGCTACATGAGCTGTTATCAGGAGTTCGGTACGTGGGAAACCACACTTTATAAGAAGATATTCCGTCCCGTTGACGAGGTGATGGAGCGCGTTGAGACGTTCCGTGAAGGTTTTTCCGATTACACGATAGGTATGCACATACGTCGTACAGACAACGCCGAGTCGATAGAGAAAAGCCCTACCGCATTGTTCATTGAGGCCGGTCAGCGAGAGTTGAAAGAACATCCCGACCTGCGCATATTCCTCGCTACCGACAGCGAAGAGGTGAAACAGCAGATGCGCGGAGTCTTCGGCGACCGCATCATCACGCCTTCCGACGCCGCCGAACGCGGCAATACGGCCGGCATACGCGGCGGACTTGTCGATATGTGGACGCTTTCGCTAACACGCCGCATCTATGGTTCGGCAGGCAGCAGCTTCTCAACCATGGCCTCGACCATAGGTGGCAACGAGCTCGTTATTTTATCAGTTCAGGCATGATAAAGACCGAGTGAATCTTCTGTTTTTCTTTCGGCGGTATCTGCATGTAGTTGTTATAGAGGTCGCGCAGATATGCGTCGGGATTGCACGGCGCGCTGAATGTGCGGCCTTCGAATGTTATCGTGCCGAGCGGAAAGATGCTTTCCTTCAGGTGCATGATGCCGTAGCCGTTGTTCACGAGCGTGTTCGACATATACGTTCCCTTCTTTCTGAACATGAAAGCCAGCTTCCACGCAAGGCTGTAAAGCGCGTATTGCATGCCGAACCACGGCAGTTCTGCCGCCGAGCGCAGCGAATATCTGTGCGGACTGTGCAGTATGGAGTAGCACTTTGATATGCCGCGGCCATACCGTTTCACGAATTTCTTTGAAACGTCCGGATAATCTATGAACGGGAAAATGTCCACATAGAGTCCTTTCTCATAGTCGGCGCTGAAGTCGTCGCCCGGTTCCACGAAGAACGAATTGAGGTCACGCACCTTCACTATCGGCTCTTTCGTGTCCTCGCTCTGTGGTGTCTGCAACGTCAGAGAGGCAGGCAGTTCCTTCGGAGCGACGTTTTTGAACCGCTCAAGGTCGGCAAGGCTCATGGCGATGTCGATGTCGTCGTCCCACGGAATGAACCCTCCGTGGCGCACGGCACCAAGCAGCGAGCCGCCGTCGAGCCAGTAAGATATGTCGTGCTTGCGGCATATTCGGTCTATTTCTTCCAGTATGCCGAGCTGTTTCAGCTGACATTGTCTCAGTGTTCTGCGTTTGTATTCCTCGAGAAAAGTATTTTTCATTGTGGCTTATGTGTCTTTTCCGTTTTTCATTTGTTTTCCGCCGTGGCGCGTCTCACGTCAACCACCTGCCCCGTATAGTCAGATGCGAGCGTGCGCAGCGTGGCTTCCGCCACCTTCTCAGGCTTCAGCAGCGTGTCGTCGGGCTCTGTTCCGAAGTTCGCTACGCGCATAGGCGTCTTCGTACGTTCCGGGTTTATGCAGTTAATTTTTATTCCGTCGCCTTCCCATTCCTGCGCAACGGCCTGCACGAAGTTCACTATCGCAGCCTTGGTTGACGAATATATGCTGTAGAAAGCGCGTCCGCGGGTGTACGAACTCGACGTGAAGAATATGAGACGTCCGCCCGTCTGTTTCAGATAAGGATACGATTCGATGGCCACGTTCACCGTTCCCATGTAGTTGGTCTGCACGGCCGATTCTATCACGGAGTAGTCCATCGCTGCCAGCGGTTCCTTGTTCAGTATGCCGGCAGTGCTTATCACGAAGTCTATCTTGCCCGCCTCTGCCGCCACGCGCGCCAGAGTGTCGCTCACGCACTGCCTGTCGCCTATGTTCACTCCGCCCATGCTGCGCGAGAAGGCGAACACTTTCGAACCGCGTTCTTCGAGCATCCGCACCACGTCGGCGCCTATTCCGTAGCTTCCGCCGAACACCACGGCCACCTTACCTTCAAAGTGACAGGCTTCGGGCATTGCCGTTCCCACCTCCGTGTTCTTCAGTTGGAACAGCTTGTCCAGCATGTATGTGTCCTCTTTGTAGGTCAGTTTCATGTTGCTTTCCTCGCCGCGCACCACATATACAGGTGTGTCCGGCAGGTAGTGGCGCACCACTCCGCAGTCGTCCGTCGTGCGGAACGCCGGGTCTTTCAGTGCCAGTTCATATGCCTTTCTTATCACGTTGATGTCGAAAGCCTGCGGAGTCTGTCCGCGGCGGAGTCTTGAGCGGTCGGGTATGTTGCTTATGAAGTCGCCTTCCACTTCTATTATCGTGTCGGCAGACGGCACAGCTACGTCTATCGCCTCATACTTTCCGAGCGCATCAATCACGTCGTCGAGCACTCTCTGGCTGAGCAATGGGCGCACTGCGTCGTGGAATATGAGGTTCACCTCCTGCTTCTCGTAAGCCCTGATGGCCGAGAGACTCGAGTCGTAGCGTTCCTTTCCGCCCTTGAGAATCTTCTTCACCTTGCGCCATTTGTTGCGCAGCACGATGTTCTCGAAGTCGGAAATGAGCATCGGGTTCGACACAATGGCAATCTCGTCAATCCTCGGATTGCGTTCAAAAACGTCGATGGTGTGTTCCACCACCATTTTTCCTGCCACCTTGTAAAATTGTTTCGGTGTCGAGATGCCGAGTCGCGTGCCAACGCCTCCGGCAAGTATTACGGCGATATTTTGTTTCATTTGTATTGTTGTTTCTTTATTTTCAGTGAACAGACAAGGCTGTTTTTATGTTTATTTACATTAGCCTTTTTATTTGAGAAACATAAAATCAGGGTCGTCCTCCATGTTTTCAATAAAACGGTCTGATGTAGAATATATCACGGAAACACTATTGAATCTTCCCAGTTTGTCCCCATAATGATTTATGAAAAGTGTAGCATTTCCCAGGACATTGTAATCCACATTGTCAGAAATGGTAAATATTGTTTCAAAAACGGCTTCGTTCTGAGCCAATGCTTTAAGTTTTTCCTTATTCGATGTCGAGTTTTCCGTTTCCTTGTCTTTAAAATATTCCTTGCTTGAGAACACATGATATTTTTCAGACAGAGATTCTTTCACTCTGTCATACGTTTCTTTCAGTTTTTTAAAAGAATTACTTTCAGTATAGACTATCCCTATGACGCCAACAATGTTTTTGTCTTTTTCTGTTGGTGTTATGAACATTTCGCAGTTCTTTATTCCTAAAGATTCTCCTTTTAGAATATGCATTTGGCTATCATCGTCTTCAACTTCATAGAACGGATCGGATTTCCAACCGATGGCTTCAAATATCTCCATAGTTCTTTTCATGGTCAGACCGGGTTTCAGTTTCAAACCTTCCACATCCAGAAATTTGTCTGCGTGCTTTGCTATGCTGTCTCGTGTGGATCTCCAGTCTATGACTTTCTGAGCACAAATACATGTTGCAAATGACATCTGCAGCAAAAAGATGAAAAGTAATTTCTTGATCATAGCAGATTGTGTTTATAGAGTTTATGTTGCATAAATGTTTGTACTGCGTTTTTTCCGGATGCAGATAACATAATGCAAATATAGACAAAAACTTCGAGTTTATGCCTTGCCATGCTGAAAAAGTGGTGACTGTGAAGGTAATACGAAACAATAATGTCTGCCGTGGACAGTGTTGTCGCCTTACTGTGTGCCCCGAACCTCACAGGTCGAACTGCGAGCATCGGTAAGCAAATATCATCGGCCAGCAGAAGCCACGCACCATTCCCATTATTCCTTTGGTCTTCGCCGCGTTGGGATAAATGTCGCGGCGGTGCTTCATGCATATCGTGCAGAGGCGCAGCATGGCCAGAGGACTGCGGCTGAGCATCAGTCGTGCCATGGTGTGATGGAGTAGGAAGCGGTGGTCGCGCGTGTTTTCGAGGATATGCGAGTATAGCCGTTGCCACGTCGGTTTGCGCTGCAGGCGGCGGAAATGAGCATATCCGAGCACGTAAGGCTGCCACGTAGGCCGGCTCTTCGGGGCAGGGTTCACGCTCAGACTCTGCAACAGCGCCGCCTCCTGCGGATGCGAACGGTGCCAGTTGAGCGGTTTGCCGATGTGCGTTATTGCCTTTTCGCCGTGAAAATAAGCGTTCAGTCCCAGACTCCAGTCGTAGTAAATGCCGTCCATCCACACATCGTCGCGCTGCACGAAGTCGCGTCGCAGAAGCATGGTGTGGCCCGCGAAACCACCGAACATCAGAGCCTCGAGCGAGCAGCGCGGGCTCACCGTGTGTGCACCTTCAAGCGTAGTGCCGCGCAGATGGTCGGAGTAGCAGATGTTGTATTGTCCTATCGCCTCCACCTGACGCTCTATCTTGTCCGGCATCCACACGTCGTCCTGGTCGGATATAGCCACGAAATCGGCCGTCGCCTTCATCACCGCGCTCCTGAAGTTGCGGTTGAACCCCAGGTTATGTTCGTTCACAATCACCCTCACACGGCCGTCGCGGGCAGTGTAAGAGCGGAGTATCGCCACGGTGCTGTCCGTCGAACAGTCGTCCTGTACTATTATCTCGCTTATGGGATAGGTCTGTCGCAGTATGGAGTCGAGCTGTTCGCGCAGGAACTTCTCGCCGTTGTAGGTGCACATCACCACCGCCACCGTCTTGCCTTCAGTCATGTTGTTCAGTGTTTTTTCCTTATTCTTGACATTACGAACGACATACATTCGTCCAGTATCTTCACTCTCGCAATCTTCATCACGGCGTAGTATATCACCACGGCCAGCACTATGCGCACCACGAGTAGCAGCCACAGACTGCTTATGGGCGACGTAACCACATAGACCAGCGTCATCACTCCGCCCGCCGCAAGCGCGAAAGGCACGGTGTCGCGCAGGAACATCAGGACGCCGTAGCCCGAAAGCCGGCGCACGAAGAAGAGCCACACGAACAGCCACGCCACGTTGAGGCACACGTAGCCTATGACCATCGCACGTATGCCCAGCGGCCAGATGAGCAGCATAAGCACAATGAGCGCCACGCCGAGCGAGAACGTGCACCAGAAGAATGTGCCCGAACGGCCCTTGCTTATAATCATGTTGGACAGCAGAGTGGATAGTGGAACCACCGCGCCGCTGATGCAAAGAATCTGTATAAGATATACGCTGGGCAGCCATTTCTCGGTTATTGCCAGCACGATGAACTCGCGCGCCACCAGTCCGAAGCCCAACAACAGCGGGAAGGATATGAACGCCGTGAAGCGCATCATCTTGCGGAAGGCGTTCATCTGACGCTCGCGCTCGTTGTCAAGATCCACGAGTACGGGCTGCGCCACCTGCGCCACCATGCTCTGAACGAGTGAGTAGCACTTGGTGTTCCACTGGTAAGCCTGATTATATACGCCCGTGTCGCGCGGCGTGAAGTAGTGGCCCAGCAGAATGTTGAGCACGTTGTTGTTGACGTGGGTCATGATTGTGGTTGCCAGAATCTTGAACGAGAAGCGGAACATGCGTCTCACCGGCGCGAAACTGATGCCGCGCAGCGACGGCCGCCAAGGCGAGTAGTGCCACTGCATGAACGTGTTTATCGACACATAGACCAGTCCCTGCGTGGCCAGCGACCAGTAGGCCATGCCTTGCCACGCCATCACCGAGCCCACGATGCTCGATGCCAACACGGCCGTCATGGCCGCCTTTGCCTGCTGTTTGGCCTGCAGACGCTTGAAGAGATAGGCCGACTGGGCCGTGCCCAGCGATGCTATGACTATGCTCAGAAAGGCGTAGCGGCAGAGCGGCACCACGTCGGGCGAGTTGTAGTAGCGTCCTATGAGCGGCGCACAGAAGAAGAGCACGAGATACATGGTAGTGCCCACTATGATGTTGAACCAGAACACCGAGTTGTAGTCGCTGTCCTTAGGGTCGTGCAGATTGGTGAGGGCTGTGCGGAAACCGCTGTCCTGCAGTGCCGTGGCCACGAGCGAGAACACGCTTATCATGGCCATCATGCCGTAGTCGGACTGCGAGAGCAGACGTCCGAGAATGATGCCGAACACCACGCCAACAATCTGTTGCACGCCGTTGTTCATGCTTCCCCAGAACAGTCCCTTTGCCGTTTTTTCTTTCAGTGATTCCATACTGTCAGTTCAGGATTATGCCGGTTTCGCCATATAACAGATGTCCGAAACCAACGCAAAAGTACTGCTTATCGGCTAATAATCAAAGAAAAACGCCGAAATATTTTCCTTTCGCCGCCGCCCCGCGGGCACTCGGAATGTGCCTTTAAGGCCGGGCACGAATATACATTACGGCAGCATGCGGTTCAGTAGAAATTCAGTGGAATATCGTTTCTTTCATAAAGGATCGTGGAAAGCCGCAAAACTCGCTTACAACGCAGGGCTATATAAACAGTGACGGCACGGAGCTCATGTAATGATAAACTCACATTACCTTGACCGGTAAATCCTTGTTACGGCCGCGATGCATGCTTCCGGCTCGTCCGATAGAATATCTCCGTGGCTTTTCCCGCGCCTGATATCGGTGTTTTCAAAGGAAACCCGTGCGAGGGACTTATGATTTTTCTTGACTTTTTTTTGACAAAATTTTTTCGCGAAAGAGGTGTAAAGGAATGTTAAATCAGCTGCTATATAGTCCGTTTCAGCATTTACCGCACTGCCATATATCCGGTAATGCAGTCCGGAAGCATTCACTTCAGTTTCTGATAATGCCCGTTTCATGGTCCGATTGAGTCTGTATCAGGCCCTGATCTGGTGCATTTCAGCCCCTGATATGGGCTTAATCGCGTGCCGAAATGGTGCTTTTTGCAAGACGATAAAATATCTCTTAAATATAAGCTATTGCTATCCAACGACTTATGCAAACCTCTCATAATCCGCGTATTTGCGCCCGAGGACGACTCAGTCCGCAAATTCTCGCTTATTTTTCGGGGTAGAACAGGAAACTCAGAGGGAAAAATCAAAATCCGGTTATAAATTGAAAGTTGCCCATATCGGTTTCTTTTCAGCATAAGGACGCAACGTATATCCATCACCGAAAACGGTCTGTCCTGTATCGAAACCTCGTTTTTTTATTACAATCAGCATCCGTCTTATTACGGCCGTTCGCCGTTTCGTGAAGCCTCGGCAAATCCGCTGCTATTCCTTATTATCCTTTCCGCTGCGGAATAATGTTTTCCCATCTTCTGATATTATGTTATGAAAATTCCTTCTGTCTATAGTTTTTTCTTTCAGAAATGTATATTTGTCCGTTTTCCTTCCCGTTTCCCTTTTTCCGCCACCGGTATTCCTTACCTCGAAATGTCGGCTACGGGCCGGCACACGGTTTTATTTTCGTGTTACGTGTCAGTTGTTTGCCGTATGTCGGAAAATGTTTGTAACTTTGTAGCCACACATGGTGCCGAGGCGCACCGGCCGCTCCCGCCACAGAGGAGCCACTAACAAAACAACAGAAAGACAAATGGGAAAAGTAATTCTTACCGGTGACCGCCCAACCGGAAAACTTCATCTGGGCCACTATATAGGTTCGCTGCGCCGCAGAGTGCAGCTGCAGAACGAGGGCGACTACGACCGCATGTTTGTGTTTATGGCCGATGTGCAGGCTCTCACCGACAATGCCGAGAATCCTGAAAAGATACGTCAGAACATCATAGAGGTGGCTCTCGACTATCTGGCTGCCGGACTTGATCCGGAGAAGTGCACGCTCTTCATCCAGAGCCAGATACCCGAGCTTGCCGAGCTTACCACATATCTGATGAACCTCATCACCGTTTCGCGCGTGCAGCGCAACCCGACGGTGAAGACGGAGATAAAGATGCGCAACTTCGAGGCCAACATTCCGTTGGGCTTTTTCTGCTATCCGGTGAGCCAGGCTGCCGACATCACACTGTTCAAGGCCACCACAGTGCCGGCCGGCGAAGACCAGGAACCGATGATAGAGGTGACCCGCGAACTGGTGCGCCGCTTCAATCAGATATACGACGATGTGCTCGTGGAGCCGAACATTCTGCTGCCCGAGAACGCCACCGCACGCCGTCTGCCGGGTACGGATGGTAAGGAGAAGATGAGCAAGAGCCTCGGCAACTGCATCTATCTGAGCGATTCGCCTGAAGAGGTATGGCAGAAGGTGCGCTCCATGTTCACCGATCCCGACCACCTTCGCGTGGAAGATCCGGGCAAGGTGGAGGGCAACGCCGTCTTCACTTATCTCGACGCCTTCTCCACAGACGCCGACTTCGCAGAGTTCTGGCCTGAGTACAGCTGTCTGGACGAGCTGAAGTGTCACTACTGCCGCGGCGGACTGGGCGACATGAAGTGCAAGAAGTTCCTCAACACCATCATCAACAACATGCTGGAACCGATGCGTCAGCGCCGTCGTGAGTTTGAGAAGGACATACCGGAGATATACAACATACTGCGCCGCGGCACAGAGCAGGCACGCGAAGTGGCTGCCCAGACCATGAGCGAGGTGCGCCACGCCATGCGTATCGACTATTTCGACGACGCCGAACTCATACGTCAGCAGGCCGAACGTTTCGCTGCAGGAAAATAAGAAATGAGGATACGGGCGCAGTGTCCGTTCTTCCTTTTATCGTCATATAGCGGCAACGCCGTAAGCATCGGGTGCTTACGGCGTTGTTGTTATTTTTTATTGTCTGTCCGGTTCTGTCTGTGTTCGTGTGCCCATATCTCAATGCTGTTTATTATGTTCTGCCACAATATGTAGCAGCCCGGTCCGACGGACGACAGCGGATTGAGGTAAGTGTAGGCTATCCAGATGGCGAAGGCCGTGTTCTTCTGTCCGAGTGCCTGTCCGGCGTTCACGGTGCTGTCGAAGTAATGGCCAATGAACCGGCCGACGGCAAACTGCATCAGACAGAGAATGAACACCACTATGGCTATCGTGACGAGGAAGGTCCAGGTGGTGTCGGCATGTACTATGTTCTTGACGGTGGTGCCGGTGACAATCATCAGAGAGCCGCACCACATGTAGTATGCCAGATCCTTCACGGAGAGTATGGCGCTATGGAGACGCTTCATCCAGTGTTTCACCACGTAGGCCAGCAGCATCGGCGCCACGAGCACCGTGCACACCTTGTAGAGAATGATGCTAAACGCCTCCCAGAACGACAGGTGGGCGCCCTTCTCTATGAGCGGCAGACACACGGGAATGAGCAGTGCCGTGATGAAATTGGACAGAAACGTGTAGGCCGTCATCTGTTCAATGTCGCCGCCTATCTTCTTCACCACCACGGCGGCGGCCGACGCGCACGGACCGATGACGCATATCAGCATGGCCTCCATGAGCACAAGGCTGTCGCCGGTCATGCCGAATCCCAGCACCAGAGAGGTGATGAGTGCCACGGTGAGCACCTGAAACGCGCTCACCCAAAGATGCCACGGCACTATGCGCAGTTTCTTGAAGTCCACCTTGCAGAAGGTGACGAAGAGCACGAGAAACATGAACAGGGGCAGCATGGCGTCGAGAAGTGGCGCGAAGAAGTCGGAGGCACCGCTCAGTGCGGGGGTGAAAGCGAACGTGAGATAGAGCGCTGCTCCGGCGGCAATGGACACGGCGAGTGTCCAGTCTTTTATGAATCTGATGACATCCATAACGGTGATGTTTTATTATCCGCACACAAATTTAGTACAATTTTGCCATACACGCTGTCCGCCGGCCTCTTTTTTTGACGGACGTCCGGCGTGGGATGGCATAATAGAAGGGTGTGCGGAGGCATTTGTCGTTTTTTTATCGTATCTTTGCCACAAGACAGGCAGCATCCTGTAAACATAAAATAATGAAGGCATGAACATACGCAGAGCGTCCGGTAAGGACATACCACAGATAAACAACCTGCTCAGTCAGGTGAACGCCGTGCACCACGAAGGACGTCCGGACCTGTTCCGGCTCGGGCGGAAATATACAGACGAGGAACTCACGGACATACTGGCAGACGACAGCCGTCCAGTGTTTGTGGCGGTGGACGACAGCGACGTGGCCGTGGGCTACGCCTTCTGCGTGTTTCAGCATCATGCCGACAGCCACATACTCGAGCCTGTCACCACGCTCTACATCGACGACCTGTGCGTGGACAGCAAGTTGCGCGGCCGGCATATCGGTACTGAGCTCTACCGGCATGTGATAGAGTTTGCGCGCGGATGCGGCTGTCATAACGTGACACTCAATGTGTGGAGCTGCAATCCGGAGGCCATGAGGTTCTACGAACGTTGCGGACTTAAGCCGCAGAAGGTGTGCATGGAGCAGCTGCTCTGAGCGTGGCGGCACGGCGCACGACTGAAAAACAGACATTAAGTAAAGTAAGATATTATGGATAAGAAACCGGCAAAGGTGGATGTGGCGGTGCTGATACTTTTCTTCAACCGCCCCGAAAGGCTCAAGGAAGTGTTCGACGAGGTGAGAAAGGCACGGCCCTCGCGCCTCTTTCTCTATCAGGACGGTCCGCGCGGCGAGGCCGACATGGAGGGCATAGAGGGATGCCGCCGCGTGGTGGAGGACATCGACTGGGAGTGTGAGGTGCACCGCATGTATCAGCAGCGCAACTATGGTTGCGACCCGTCGGAGTACATATCGCAGAAGTGGGCGTTCTCTATTGTCGACAAATGCATTGTGCTCGAGGACGACGATGTGCCGTCGCAGTCGTTCTTTCCTTTCTGCAAGGAGATGCTCGACCGCTACGAACACGACGAGCGAATCACGATGATAGCCGGTTTCAACAGCGACGAGGTTACGCCGGGAGTGCCGTGCGACTACTTCTTCACGTCGGTGTTCTCCATCTGGGGATGGGCGTCGTGGCGGCGCGTCATCGACACTTGGGACGCCTCTTATGTCTTCCTCGACGACGAGTTTGCCATGCGTCAGCTCAACGGAGTGATGCGTCAGCGCCGCTATTGCGCCGACACTCTGCGTGCATGCTACGATCACCGCGCGTCGGGCAAGGAGTATTATGAGACCATTTTCTGGTCGGCAATGGTGATGAACAGCGGGCTCGCCATCATGCCGACACGCAACATGATAAACAACCGCGGCGCTACTGAGGGCTCAACCCATTTTGCAGGAAGCCTGGAGACCATGCCGCGACGTCTGCGCCGACTGTTCACCATGAAACGCTTTGAGGTGGACTTCCCGCTGAAGCATCCGCGTTATGTCATTGAGAATGTGGAATTCAAGGAGCGCACATACCGCACCTACGGCTACGGACACCCGTGGATAAAGATAGGAAGGTCGGTTGAGGAACTGCTGCTCAACCTGCGCTACGGCAACTTCGGCATCATAGCGCGGGCCGTGAAGCGCCGCCTGAACAAATGGACGGGGCGCGACGGCCATAAATAACGGACGCTTTTCAGTCCAGATAAATCTTTTCGTATTCTGTCTGCATAAGCCTTATGCCGAACCGCGACAGGGCGTATGCCTTGGCTTCTGCTCCGAGTGAGCGGAGGTCGGAGTGTGGTATGACTTCGCTGAACAGGCGGAGGAAGGCTTCGTCGTCGTTTCCGCTCACCTTCAGCGGCCACGATGGAGGCAGTGTGTCGCCCAGTCCGGGGCAGTCGTTTGCCACGACAGGCAGGCCCGCCATGCTTGCCTCGATGGACATTATGCTGAGGCCCTCGAACTCGGAGGGCATGAACAGACAGTCGAACGACGCCAGAACAGAGGACAGTCCGAACATGGGCGGGGTGAGTGTGGCGTTGTCGCACTGTGCCACGGCGCGCTCTACGTCGGGCCGCAGGGAGCCGTCGCCCATGATGTGGAAGTGGTAGCGTCGGTCGCCGGCCATGCTTTGGAGCAGTCGGACGAGGTGTACGACGCCCTTCTGCTGCTCGAAGCGTCCGGCGAAAAGCACGTTGATGCACCCTTTCTTTATGCCGGCGTATGGCTTCTGATCCACCGGTTGCACACCATTATATATAATAGGCAGGCTGAGGCCGTAGGCTTTGGCGTAGCACGACTGCACCGACGGCGATATGGCCACGTTGTGTGCGGCGCGCTGGTAGAAGCGTTCCATGTGGCGGCCCAGCTTGTCCTGACCTGTCCAGAGGCGTGTGTTGTGCACCGTGCGCACTATGCGGCAGCGGCGGAGCCATGGAAAGAGAAGGAAGAAAGCGCGCAGACTCATGTCCGGAGTCTCGGTATGCACGTGTATGACGTCGGGGCGCCAGCGCAGATAAACGGGCAGAAACCACAGCGGAAAGCACAGTGCGGCGATACGTTCGAAAAGGAAGTGGAAACGTATGTCGGGCATGTGTGCACGGTGGAAGCGTATGCCCGAACGGTTCAGACCGTCCATAAACTCGCGTGTGAAAGGCGTCGAGGCACGCATAACTTCCACCATGTGATATTCGGTTCCGGGTGTCTGTGAGGCTGCTATGTTTGCCGCCACCTTCTCGGCACCGCCCATATCGAAGTGGGTTACGATGTGGAAGATGCGCACGGGGCGCTTTTCTCTGTCATGTTTTCCTGCGTTTGCCATTGCGTTGTGGTTTTTACCGTTGTTTCGTTTGCTTCATTATACAAGATAATCGGCTATCAGCCATCCGTTGTAAGCCCACAGCCAGATGGTGAGCAGAAGCGTAAGAATGCGGGCGTAACGGCTGAATCGTACGCCGGAGTTCTTCAGTACGAAAGCCGTGGCTATAGGTATGATGAACGCCCAGTGGGCTGTCATGATGTAAACCTCGTTGAGGCCGAAGCCGAAGATGATGTGCATTGTCATGTCGAAGGCAAACCATGACAGGACAAGGTGGAGCAGACGCGAGCGTCGGCCGTACCAGATGCCTGTGGCGAAAAGCAGCACTATGAGTGCCTCGACAACGTAGCTTGCAGCCCATCGGTAGCTCACGAACACCGGACGTGTCTGCTGTACGTCTTCAAGAAGATGGCTGCGGTGGAGCTGGAGCGACTCGCCGAAGAGATTTTCGGTGACCGATTGCAGGCGCGGAGTGGTCATATCGCTCCACTCAAGCAGCGGAACGTCCTTCGTCATTGCCTTTCCGTTCTGCTTCTTCACCCATTCGTCGTGAGCCTTGAACTTGTCGCCGAAGTTCGGATTCTTCTTTTTCAGGTTGTCTTCTATCTTCTTTATGTTCTCAGACTGTGGCAGAATGATGGTCTGCTGCTGCCAGTAGATGATGCCGGCGAAGAGCAACAGCGGAACGGCGAAGGCTGCAACGTAACGCCACGAGAAGGCTTTGCGTCCGTTGGTGAACAGGAGTGCCAGACCGGTTTTCACTCCGTTGGACAGTGTCATGCCTGCCGACAGGAAGAAAAGCGTGCCGGCGAGCAGAGGCGACATGGGCTTGCGCTCTTTCATCTTGGTGCCGGCGATGTAGATGGTTGCCACAAGCAGGAACATGGAAATGCCGAAGTGGTCGGGTACCATGGTGGCTATGAGCACGTGGGCGAAGCCGTAGAGCATGGCGGTGAGCAGCATGGCGTCGCGCCGTGACACGCCTGCCAGTTCGTGGAGTATGCGCAGCATGAACACGGATGCGTAGGTTGCGCAGAACACATTGATTGCCGCGATGAAGAAAACAGCGAAGTTGAAGCCTGTCACTTCCATCAGCCAGCTGTTCAACCAGTACAGAGGCAGAAGCAGGGCGATGTAGAGCGGATGGCGCAGGGTGGAGTAGTGGATGCGCAGGCACGATACCGCGATGCATGAGAACACGTCGTAGCCCGACATGTTGAGGTGATTGTAGAATATCGTCCAGAAGCCTCCGTGGGCGCCGATGGTGAATCTGTCGAACTTGCTGTATATCAGAAGACCGTTGAACAGGATGAATACGATCATTGAAATGAGTGCGAACAGCCGTTCTTCTTTTCTTATCTTGAATATTGTTTTCATCTTTTTGATTGTGTTATAAGTGTTTCTTTTATAACAGATATGACGCTATGAGTGTGATGTTATAGCCCAGAAGGAAACATGTGAGCAGGAATACCGTTGCGCCGACTGCGCGTCTCACACGTCTGCCGGAGGTGGCAATGATGTATGCCGTGGCTATCGGTATGGCGTATATCCAATGGGCTGACATGATGTAAACCTCGTTGATGCCGAAGCCCAAGCCCATGTGCAGGGCCATGTCGAGCAGGAAGTATGACATGACGAGCCACAGGAAGCGCGACCGGCGGCCGCACCACACGCCTGCGGCAAAGAGCAACAGTATGACGGCTTCGATGATATAATTGACCGGTGACGAGTAGTGCACAATCATAGGACGCTTGCGGAACTCGTCCTTCAGCAGGTAGTCCTTGTGCAGTTGGATGGATTCGCCGAAGAGATTTTCCACTGCCGACATGGTACGCGATGTGGAAATGTCGGTCCATCTCATGAATTCGCCGTTGCTGATGGGCTTGCCCTGTTTTGCGGTTTTGGGCTTTGTGGTTTTCTTCGGTGCCGGTTTTGTTGTGGCGGAAGCAGTCGTGTCGCTGTGTGCGGAGGCTGTATCACGGCTCGCGGCGGCAGTGTCGCCGGCCGACGCGGTCTTCACTGTTGCCAGGGCCATTGCTTTCTGCTCCTTCTGTAGTTGCAGTTCCTTCTGCCGTTGTTCCGCTTCTTTCTTGGCTTTCAGTTTTGCCTTCGCCTCGTTGCGTGCCATGTCGCGCGGCCATACTATCTTGTCGTACTCCAGCCGACTGCAAGTCCAGAGCAGCGCCGAGGGCAGTATGACGGCCGCAAGTATATATCCGGGACGGAAGAAACGGCGGCCGTTGACAAACAGTGCGGCCATGAATGTCTTCAGACCATTGTTGAGTGACGTGCCGGCAGTGAGCAGAAAGAGCACTATGGTGTGCCATGCGCTCATGCGGCGGCCGCTTTTCATCCACTGCCCCGACAGGTGAAGTGTGAGCAGAATGAGCATCATCGAGATGATGAAATGGTCGGGAACCATGGACGAAAGCATTACAAACGCGAAAGAGAAACAGAACAATGACATGAGCGAAGCCATGTTCTCGCCCAGTCCGACGATGTCGCGCAGTATGCGGCGGAGGAATATCATGGCGTAGAAACCGAAGAAAATCTGTATCGCCGCTACGATGAATATGGCGCAGTTGACGCCTGTCAGTTTCATCAGTATCTGGTTTATGAGATACGGCACGTACATGTAGAACGCCAGAAGCGGATGGCGATAGACGTTGTAACCGGCCGTCCAGTCGCTCACCACTGAATAAGTGATGGGATCGAAACCCGATATCTGGAAGTTGCGGATGAACAATGGCCAGTAGTATTTGACCATGGGAGTGAACTTGTCGAAGTATCTTATGATGACAAGTGAGTTGAGTGCTGTGAGCATAAGCAGCATTACAGCTGCGAACAGGCGTTCTTCGCGGCGCAGTCCGAATATGCGTGAGGCCGCCTTTATGAGTCTGTTGTCTTTCAGTTTCATCTTTTTGATGTTGCTTCAGAATTGTGTTGACGATGTGTCAGAATTGTTGTCGTGTTGCGACAAAGCCTTTCCGACGTTATGATAAAGCCTGTCTGAGGGTGCGATACGGGCTTTTTCAGGGTGTGATAAAGCCCATATCAGCCTCTGATAAAGCCTTTGTTGAGATGCGATAGAGCCTTTCTTGCAGTGCGACAGGGGTAGTCTTGATACACATCGGAATGATTGTGGTGTCGCGACGTTCATGTTTTATTTCTTCATGAAGAACCTTACGAGCAGGAAATTCACAGGCACGCAGATGGCGAACATGGGAATAGGTGCCCAGTGTTTGCTCACTCCGAGGTGGATGAAAAGGTTGAGCGTCACCATCTGCAAGACGTAGTTGACGGCGTGTGCGGCTATGAATCCGGCGCCGTGGCGTGCGTTTGCCTCCACACGGAAGGTGAAACGGGTGGTCGCTATGAAGTTGAACGCGAAGCTGACGATGTAGCCTATGGTCATGGCGGGCGTAGGACTGATGAGCATGAGCAGCAGTGCATAGACGCCGTATTGTATTGCCGTGGCCGTAACGCCCACGATGCCGAACCGCAGTATCTCGTTCAGACGCTCGCGGCGGTTACTGTTCGAATGGTTTGTAGAATCGTTCGTCTGCATAATCAAAGAGTTCTTTGTCGCCCCGGCTGTCGCCGTAGGCCGTGATGTGAAGGCTGTCGCGGTCGGTCAGTACGGCTTTCAGGCGGCGCACTTTCTCCTTGCCGTAGCAGTTGGGAGTGGCGAATCGTCCGGTGATGAGTCCTTCTTTCACCTCAGCCTGCGTGGATATCACTATCACACGGCCGGCTCCGAAGCGGTTGGTGAAGAACGGTTCCACCCACTGACCTATGCTTGCCGTCACTACATAAACCTTTTCGCCATTTGCCAGAACGTCGGCGATGTGCTTCATTGCGGCCGGTCTGAGTATATCGGTACGGTCGGCTGCGAAGTCAGCGCCGGCTTTTTCAAAATACTCTACAGTCATTCCCTTGAACAGATGGGCGAAGAGTCGCTCCTTCACGGAGCCTCCGTCGATGAGCCGCAGTTTCATCATTACGAGCAGTGGACTGTAGAGCAGCAGTCCGGCGATGAGCGCACTGTTGCCCCGTGCATGCCTTATGAAGGCGATGAGCGAGTCGGCACAAGTTATCGTTCCGTCGAAGTCGAATACGTGTATTCTCGTTTTCGTTTCCTTCAGATTAATGTTTTCAGATGTCATTCAGTGCTTACAGATAAATCATTATGAGGAAAGTAAGCCCCCACGCAATAAGTACAAACTGCGAGAAACGGTCGTGCAGTATCACCTTTGTCGGGTCGCCGCTTCTCTTGTCCACCACTGTTATCTGTATGTAGCGCAGCAGTCCCAACAGCACGAACACCGATGTGAGATACAGATTTTCCGTTCCGAACTGTCTGGCCACTTCCGGAGACACGGTGTACATGATGTAGCACACAAGCGTTACGGATGCCGTTATGGTGATGGCTTGGTTGATGAAAGTGAGATTATAGCGCGTGGTGTTCTTCCGCGGAGCCTCTCCCGTCTCGTTCATGCGTATCACGTCGTCGCGTCTTTTTGCGAAAGAGAGGAACAGAGTGAGCAGGAACGTCATCAGCACAATCCATTTGCTCAGCATTATCTCGCCAACAATGCCGCCTGCGAGTATGCGCAGCACGAATCCGAATGCCACGATGCACACGTCGATTATGGCATACTGCTTGAGCCGTGAGCAATAGGCAAGGTTGAGTACATAATAGAACAGCAGCACAGCCACGGCCGATGGCATCACCGGAGCGGGCAGTGTGAGCGCAGTGCCGATGCTCAGTATGAACGTGACGCCCATTATCCTGTATGCCGCTCCCACCGACACCTTGCCTGCGGCTATCGGTCTGTGGCACTTCTCCGGGTGGTTGCGGTCATCGTCGGCGTCCACTATGTCGTTGTAGCAGTATATCGACGATGCGGTGAAACAGAACGCCACGAACATTATAAGGCTGTTCATGAGCACCTCGGTGTCGAACAGTTCGCTGCTGAAGAACATAGGGATAAAGACAAACAGGTTCTTTATCCATTGCTGCGGACGGATGAGTTTCAATATGTCTTTCATATATTATGTATGTATTATCTTTGTTTTGGTTGTGTTATCTGCCTTTTGCCGGCAGCAGCATGCGCACCACTGGCGCGGCTATGCGCTGCAGAAGCCATGCCGCCGGGAGTGTTATGGCCGTGGTGAGAAGAAACGTCGGCCAGTAGCCTATGTGCATCTGGTGGATGTACACCAGTACGAAGTTGCTGTGTATGAGATAACATTCCAGACTCAGTGCGCCTACCGTGCGCAGCATGGCGTTGGTCCATGACGGCGTGTGAGCCAGCAGTCGTGCGAGCAGCACCACGGCGGTGAAGGTCAGCGGAATGTATATCATGCGCTCGACAAACAGCGGGAACTTGCCGTGCAGTTCCTGTTCGAGATACAGCGATGTGCCGAACGTCATGGCAAAAGCCACGAGCAGCAACGGCATTGAGCCGCGTTGCAGACAGCGGCGCTCCATAACAAGCTGTCCGGCATTGATGCCGATGAAGAAGATTGGCACCCGGCTCCAGAATATCTCGATGTGGCCTACTGCCGAATGTATGGGTGTAACCCACTGCACCATGACACACCACACCACCATAAGCACCGGCAGCCATCGGTAAACGGGTCTCCGGCTGATGAGTTTCATGTAAGGCGGAGCTGCGATGTATAGCACCATGATTGCCGGTATGTACCAGAACGTCAGTTCGTCGTGCATCCAGAAGTCCAGATTTATGGTGACGTCGCCTATCAGGTCGCCCACACTGCTGCTGTAGCGTCCGCGTCCGAGGAAGTCGGGCACGTAGAAAAGGCAGGCCATGATGAACCATGCCGGAAATATGCGTGCGAACCTTCTGGCGTAGAACTTGCGTGTGTCCGGATTGCGTGTCCATGCAAACCACAGTCCCACTCCGCTGAGGAAGAGAAACATGTCGACTCCGACGTTGCCGCAACGGTGCAGTCCGTAGAAAGGATCGTCGCGTCTCACCCACACGTGGAACAGTATGATGAAAAGCATCGCCAGTCCCATCAGTTCGCCTCTGAAGCGGCTTATGTTGGCCAGACACAGGCGTCCGTCGTCCGTTCCGGTGGTCTTTTCACTACTGTTAGCGTTTGAATTCATCTTCAGAATATGTTTTACGCTGCGTTGCAACGATGCTCCGTCAGCGTGTTTTCACCTTGTTTATTATAATCCTTGTGGCCCATGCCAGTGCCACGCAGGCTATGATGTAGAGCAGTAGCCCCGTGTACACATCGCCACGGCGGCTTATGCCGATGAATATCTTGCGTGCAACGGGATGTATGACGAACATTGCTGCCGAGAGCTTGCCCAGATGCGAGAGCTTGATGTTGGCATATACGGGCAGCAGCTTCACCGTTCCCACAGCGGCAGAGCATACGAACAGCGGTGCCCACAGCCATGTGTGGAAGTTCAGACCGAACAGTATCACGGCTATGTATGATATGATTGTCGTGCCTGCCCAGAACGCGTGCGACATCGGCCGGCCGTATCTTGCGTAGAGCAGTCCGGCGCAGAATGGCAGCATACTGCCTATGAAGTTGTAGCGCAGACGGTTGAGCGTTTCGCCCTGAGGGTCGCATCCCACCTGCAACGCCCAGCATACAGCCACTACTGCCACTGCCGTCTGCCAGCCCTTGCGCCTTAGCAGCAGTATGTAGACCGCATAAATCTGTAGCATCAGACCGAAAAACCAGTAGGGACCAGGCCATATCACTTTGTCAGGATTGGGCATGAGGTTGTTGAGCAGGAGCATCTGGCCGATGATGTCGGGCACGGCATAGCGGTGGGCACCCGGCGTTATGGCATCCACCATGATGAATATTGCGAAGCCCACAATCATCATGTCGAACAGTTTGCGGAAGTGTGTGCGCATGAACGAAACCCTGTCCGGCACAGGCACATGCGGTGTATGCTCATATTTTGCCACAAGTCCGTAGGCACTGAGAAACAGGAACACCGGCACGCCGTAGTGTCCGAAGAACGACAGAAGGTGCACCGGCAGATTAAGGTCGGGCTCGAGCAGCGCCTGCATCAGGCCCATGCTGCGTCCTTTGTCAAATGTGTATTCATTCTCCTTCACGGCGAATCCCAGCCAGTGGCAGTAGTTGTGGAGCACTATGCCCGCTATGGCTATGGCCCTGAGGGCCGAGCATTCGGCGCGCGAAAGCAGTTGGTCGTTGTTTATTTTCAGCATATTCGGTGTGTTGTTATATGTGCGTGTTAGTGTGTCGCGTTGTCATCGGCGGCACGCCACAGCGGTCTTTTCATATTCCTTCGAGCTTGTCGTAGTCGGTAGTGCCCTTGAGCAGTCGCGGCCTTGTCTCGTCATAGTCGGGCGAAAGAAGGTCGTACTTCGGTTCGTAGCACGGAGCCGAAATGCCCGCCAGCCCCATGAGCAGATGCGGTACGGCGTCGGTCATGAAGCGGCGTCTGCGTGCCTCCACCATCGCCTTGAGCACTTCCGGCCGGCGGCGTGCATATTTGGGCGAGCACCATATCCAGAACGGTATGTCAAACTCGGCGTGGGCCAGACGCGCATCTATCTCCGCCGAGTGCATGCGGCAGAAGAAGTGCATGTCGCCTTCGTAACATTCCTCGCCGTGATCAGGCATGTAGATGACGATGGCATCCTCGTGTGCGAATCTGTCCACAATCCTGTCAACCACCGAATCGTTGTATAACACGGCGTTGTCATAGTCGGCCAGGATGCGCCGTTCCCTTGCGTTGAGGTTGGGTTTCAGCTCGGTGTAGTCGTCGCCCTTGAAGTGTTTGCGGTCCTTCGGACTTCGCTGGCGGTAGCTTACGTGCTGTCCTATGAGGTGGAATATAATGAGATTGTTGTCGCCGCCCTGTCCTTTCAACTCGTCATAATCCTCGAGCAGGCCTTCGTCGTAGGTGTGCAGCCTGTCGTTGCGTGTGTCGAACTGTGCGGCGCTGAGTGTCGGGTTGTTGAGGAAGAATCCGCCGCTGAAGTCATAAACGGCCTCGCGTGCCTTGGGCAGGAACTGATTGGTGAGGAACGTCACGTGGTAACCAGCCTTGCGGAACACCTCGGTGAACAACGGATAGTCGCACCATTCGCCCTTCTGTCCCTCAACACGTGTGGAGAAAATGCTCTTGAACACGAAGCTCGTAAGGTTGTGGGGCGACACCACATCGGTGAATTTCACGAGCCGTCCCTGACGTTCGAGCTTCTGCTGACGCGGTGTTGTGGGCATGGTGTAGCCGTACATGGCGGAGTGGTGGCGGCTGTAGCTCTCGCCTATGATGAGCACAATGGTCGGACTGCTGTACGAGCAGCTGTCCACCTTCACGTCGTCTATTCCTGCTATGAGCTTGTCTATCTGCTTTGCAGCCAGCGAGTTGGCATACACGCTGAACACGAGGCGGTAGGCCGGCAGATAGAGTTGGGCATGGTCTTTCTCGGTGAGCGTGTGCTCCACCTCGCCAATGTTGGTGCCGCTCATGAGTTTCCATGTGGCCTGCTTGTTGTCGGCCGACACGTCGGCTGCCCATATCACCATTATTATAATGACCAGTCCGGCCACAGCCTTTGTCGCTGTTCGGGATGCGAACGCAGCCACAGCCCGGCCTGCATTGCAGAGTCGTTGCTCCAGACGGTGGGGTATGATGTGCGGAAACTTCAGCCGCAGAGCCGTGAGCACGTGCACGATGATGAGCATGAGCACCCATCCCACGCTGCTTGTGATGACTCCCGGCGAGACGCATGAGCGCAGAAACTCGCCTGCCTCGCGCGGATCGGTCTCGCCGACGAGCATGAGCATGGAGGGCGTGAGCGTGGACTGGAACTTCACGAAGCAGTAGACGTCGACGAGCGACGTGGTATAAAGCACCGCATAGAGTATGCCTCTGGCCCATCGTCTGACGACAAGCGGCAGCAGCGCGAGCACGATGCACACCACATAGGTGTCGAGCAACAGTTCGAGATAAAGATTGTCGTAAACCTTCGCACCGCGGCTATCGGGCAGCACTGCCCATGAGCTTACGCATCCGAGTGCATACATGAAAAAGAAGAATGACGCGTTGGCGCTTATCGGTCTGACAGCCAGTGACAGCGCGTCGCACAGTGCTTTCACAACTTTCTGCATGTTATAGAATTTTTGGCAAAGTTACATCAAAATTGCGAAATACGGAAATAAAGGTTTCTGCGATTGTCCTTTTTGCCGGTGAGTGGTCTGTATGCCGCCGGCGGTGTGTCCCGGTGCGGGCTTTGCGCAAGTCGGTGCGGCATGTGTATCATGGGCTGTGCCGCAACCGTTGTGGCGGTTGCGGCGTGTGGAGTAGGGCTGCTGTCAGCGGTCTGATGATGTGGTGCCTGTGAGGGCGTCGAGCTGCCGGCGTGTGTCGTCGGCACTTGTGAACACTATGCCGTGCATTCCCAGCTCGCGGGCCGTTGCCACGTTGGCCTCCTTGTCGTCGATGAACACCGACTCTTCCGGCTTCAGCGAGTAGCGGTCGAGCAGTATGCGGTATATCTGCGGTTCGGGTTTCACTTCTTTCTCAATGCCCGATACCACAGTGCCTTCGAGAAGCGAGAGGAAGTCGAAGCGCTCAAAGGCCACGTGTATGTTCTCCGCCGACCAGTTGGTGAGTCCGTACAGATGGTAGCCCTCGTCCTTCAGACTGCGCAGCAGGGCCACGCTCTCGGGCTTTTCGCAACGGAGCATCTCGCCCCAGTGCACGGGAAACATCTCTATGGCCTCGCGAAATTCGGGATGGAGTGCCGCAAGCTGTGCCACGCCCTCGGCGTAGGTGCGTCCGCGGTCGTTCTCAAGGTTCCATGCGTCGGTGCATATGTTGGCGAGGAAATACTCCATGCGCTCGTCGTCGTTGAAGTAGCTGCGGTAGTAGTAGCGGCTGTTCCAGTCGACAAGCACGCCTCCGAAGTCGAATACGATGTTCTTTATCTGTGCCATGTGTGTGTGGTTGTGGATTGTGTTTCTATGAATAACTGATAACCATGTGGTTATGATTATGCAAATATATAAATTCGTCGGAACAACGGCAAATTGTCGCCTGAGTTTTTATCGGGCGTGTGCCAAAGTGGCGTAAAATTGTCTTGAACTGCATAAATATACAATTCCGGCTTGACTTTTTTTTGACAAAAATTTTTCGTAAAATAGAAGTGAATAAATGTTAATACGCGAACCGGAAAGGCTCTTTTGCATTTTCACGGGTCGGGAAATTCTGGTCTGTGATCCCGGTTTCTGAACGTCGGTTTGCGATAAAGGCTTTATCAGCTTATGAAACAGTTCTGTTTGCATGCCGATATATGCGATATCAGGCCCTGATATGGGCTCTATTGAGTGCCGAAACAGGCTCTTTCGCACAGCCGGAAAATCTTAATTGAATGAAGAAAGAGTGTATAGCTCTGATTGACAAAGAGTTGCGTGAAGTCTCTGAGAATTGGCTGTACGCGCCCGAAGGAGCTGTTGCCCGCAAATATTCGATTCTCGTGAAGTTGACGTTGCATAAATATTCATCAGCCTCGGGGTTTTGCATAAATATTCATTCTTCCGGTAAAGCCTTCCTGACGGTGGTGCGACGGTTCGTGAAGATGCGTATGCCATGCTCCCCGCAGTGAGGCATGCGGACATGAAAAAGACGCTCTCCACGGCTTTTTACGGCCGCGGAAAGCGTCGGGTGTATGATATTCTTATTCAGTCAGAGATTATTTGATGAACAGCAGCTCGCGATATTTCGGCAGAGTCCACAGTTCGTCAGATACGATGAGCTCGAGCTTGTCGATGTGGTGGCGTATTGATTCGAGTTTCGGAGCCACGGTGTCGTGATAGGCAATGGCCTTCTCGCGGCAGCTCTCTATCTTGTTTGCCACCTTGCGTGCCTCTACGAGTTCTTCCACGCCGGTCTCTATTATCTGTGTGCGCTGTGCTATTTCCTCGATTATCTTCTTGTTGCGCGATGTCAGTTCGTCGGCCTTGTTGGCAGGGAATATGTCGTACATGCTCTGCACGTTCTTTGCCAGCTGGCTCTGATAGTGTGTGCACACAGGTATGATATGGTTCATGGTGAGGTCGCCCATCACTCTCGCCTCAATCTGTATGCGCTTGGTGTAGGTCTCCCATTTCACTTCGTTGCGTGCCTCAAGCTCCTTGCGCTTCATCACGTTGAGATTCTCGAACATGCTGATGCTGTCCTCGTCGAGGTAGCGGTCGAATACAACCGGGCACGAAGTCTCGCAGTCGAGTCCGCGCTGTGCGGCTTCTTCTTTCCACTCGTCGGAGTAGCCGTTGCCTTCGAATATGATAGGTTTGCATGTCTTCACGTCGGCTCTCACCACGTCGATGATGGCACTCATCTTGTCCTCACCCTTGGCTATGAGTTCGTCTACGCGCTGCTTGAAGTTGTTGAGCGCTTCGGCCACTGCCGAGTTGAGCACAATCATGGCGCTGGCACAGTTGGCCTCAGAGCCTACGGCGCGGAATTCGAAGCGGTTGCCGGTGAATGCGAACGGTGATGTACGGTTGCGGTCGGTGTTGTCGATGAGCAGTTCCGGAATCTCAGGTATGTCGAGTTTCAGTCCCTGTTTGCCTGCCACGTTGAAGAGTGTCTCCTTGTCGGCGTGCTCTATGTGCTCGAGCAGATGGCTGAGCTGGTGGCCGAGGAAGGATGATATGATGGCTGGCGGAGCCTCGTTGGCGCCCAGACGGTGGGCATTGGTGGCGCTCATGATGCTGGCCTTGAGCAGTCCGTTGTGCTTGTATACGGCCATGAGTGTCTCAACGATGAACACCACGAAGCGCAGGTTGTCCTCAGGTGTCTTGCCGGGTGCGTGGAGCAGTATGCCCGTGTCCGTGGTGAGGCTCCAGTTGTTGTGCTTGCCCGAACCGTTGATGCCTGCGTACGGCTTCTCGTGGAGCAGCACTCTGAAGCTGTGACGGCGTGCCACCTTCTTCATAAGCGACATGAGCAGCATGTTGTGGTCCACTGCCAGATTGCACTCCTCGTATATCGGGGCCAGCTCAAACTGGTTTGGCGCCACCTCGTTGTGGCGTGTCTTGCACGGTATGCCGAGTTCGAGGGCCTGTATTTCGAGGTCTTTCATGAAGGCCTGCACGCGTTCCGGAATTGTTCCGAAGTAGTGGTCGTCCATCTGCTGGTTCTTTGCAGAGTCGTGGCCCATGAGTGTGCGGCCTGTGAGCAGCAGGTCGGGGCGTGTGGAGTAGAGTCCTTCGTCAACGAGGAAATACTCCTGCTCCCATCCCAGATTGCACGACACCTTGCGCACGTCGGGATAGAAATACTGGCTGACAGACAGTGCTGCCGTGCCTACGGCGTGGAGTGCGCGCAGCAGCGGAGCCTTGTAGTCGAGGGCCTCGCCTGTGTATGAGATGAAGATTGTGGGAATGCAGAGCGTGTCGTCGATGATGAATACGGGCGAGGTCGGGTCCCATGCCGAATAGCCTCGCGCTTCGAAGGTGTTGCGTATTCCTCCGCTCGGGAAAGAACTGGCGTCAGGTTCCTGCTGCATGAGCAGCTTGCCGGAGAATTCTTCTATCATTCCGCCTTTGCCGTCGTGCTCGATGAAGGCATCGTGTTTCTCGGCTGTGCCTTCCGTGAGCGGCTGGAACCAGTGTGTGTAGTGTGTCACTCCGTTTTCCACGGCCCATTGTTTCATGCCTTTGGCCACGGCGTCGGCAATGGAACGGTCGAGTCGTGTGCCGTTGTCCATTACATCAACGAGCTGTTCATAAACGTCGCGCGGCAGGTATTTGTACATCTTGGCGCGGTTGAACACGTATTTTCCGAAATACTCCGACGGACGTTCGGCCGGTGTGACGACTTCCTGTGGTTTCTTCTTGAAAGCCTCGGCCACAACCTCAAATCTTAAGTTTGCCATTGTTTTAAGAGTGTTATTTTTGGGTTTGTTGTTGCTTTTGCTCTGCATGTCCTGCGTCAGGCATTATATGCCTTTGCATGTATTGCGGTGCAAAGTTAAGTTTTTTTTATCAAAAAACCGTCATACTTTGTCCACTCTTATAGGCAAAAAGATTGTGCGGCACGTGTGTTGAGGCCCGCGGCACAGGGTGTGCGGGCCGTGTGGAAGGGTGATGCGGTCAGCGGCCGGCCCATGCGGTGATGCGCTCCATGGCCTCGTGGCAGTCCTCGCTGCGGCCGAAGGCGGTGAGTCTGACGTATCCCTCGCCGCTCGGTCCGAAGCCTGCACCCGGCGTGCACACCACTCCTGTGGCGTAGAGCATCTGCTCGAAGAACTTGCGGCTCGGCGTGTTGTTGGGAGTCTTCATCCATATGTATGGAGCGTTGCGGCCTCCGTATACCTCCATTCCGGCGTTCTTGAGTGCGTTGAGCATGTAGGACGCGTTGTCCATATAGTAGGCTATGGTCTGTCTTATCTGCTTCTTGCCTTCGGCGGTGTATATGGCTTCGGCCGCTCTCTGGCTGATGTAGCTCGTTCCGTTGAACTTGGTGCTCTGGCGTCGGTTCCACAGATGGTTGAGTTCTATGCGCTCTTTGTTGTCGAGTGTGGCTGCTGTGAGCTCCTTCGGGATGACGGTGTAGCCGCAGCGCACGCCGGTGAATCCGGCTGTCTTTGAGTAGCTGCGGAACTCTATGGCCACCTTGCGTGCTCCCTTTATCTCGTAGATGGAATGCGGAATGTCGTCGTCCTGTATGTAGGCTTCATATGCAGCGTCGAAGAGCAGTAGCGTGTCGTTCTCCAGTGCGTAGTCCACCCAGCGGCGCAGTTCGTCCTTGGAGAGCACCGTGCCCGTGGGATTGTTTGGATAACAGAGATATATCATGTCGACACGATGGTCCGGTATCTGCGGGATGAAGTTGTTCTCGGCTGTGCATGGCATGTAGTTAACGTTGCTCCAACGGCCGTCGGAGAGTGTTCCGGCGCGTCCGCACATCACGTTGGAGTCGATGTATACGGGATAGATCGGGTCGGTCACGCCTATGCTGTTGTCCCATCTCACAATCTCACCTATGTTTCCGGTGTCGCTCTTGGCACCGTCGTTCACGAAAATCTCATCGGTGTCGAGACGCACTCCGCGTGGAAGAAAGTCGTTCTTCACGATTGCCTCGCGCAGAAAGTCGTATCCGCGTTCGGGTCCGTAGCCTCTGAATGTGGCGGTGGATGCCATTTCGTCAACGGCCTTGTGCATGGCTTCTATCACTGCAGGGCACAGCGGCTGTGTCACGTCGCCTATGCCCAGGCTTATCACTCTAGTCTTGGGATGTGACAGCTTGAAGGCGTTCACTTTCTTGGCTATGTCTTCAAAGAGATAGTTGTCGGACAGTTTCAGATAATGTTCGTTTACTAATGCCATATACGTATAATGTTTTTGTTTGTCGGAATGATTAAAGGTACACCTCGCCGTCGAACACAAATTCGGCTCCACCGGTGAGATATACGTGGTTGTTGGCCTCGTCCCACAAGATGTCGAGCTCACCGCCGTCCATCACTATTGTGCTGTGGCGTCCGGCCCGGCCTGTGACAGCGGCAGCCACGGCTGTGGCACAGGCTCCTGTACCGCAGGCCATTGTGATGCCGCTTCCTCTCTCCCATACTCTTGTTCTGATTTTGTCTTTCTCTATGACCTGGGCAAACTCGATGTTGCAGCGCTGCGGAAATGCGGGGTTATGCTCCAGCAGGCTTCCGTATTTTGCGAGATCGGTGTGCTCGATGTCGTCGGTGAATATCACGAAATGCGGGTTGCCCATCGACACGAATGTACCACAGAATGTGTGGAATGCCGCTGCCAGGTGTCCGCACGACGTCTCGTCATACTGCTCCGGGCACGACAGTGCTGGCTCAAGCATGTCCACTGTCACGCTTTTGGTATTACCTTCGGCGTCAAGATGAAGTTTCAGAGTCTTCACCCCCGACAGTGTGGCAAGGCGTATTGTAGTCTTCTGTGTCAGATTCTTGTCGTGCACATATTTTCCTATGCATCTTGAGGCGTTGCCACACATCATGGCTTCCGAACCGTCGGCATTGAAAATACGCATGGTGAAGTCTGCGCCGTCGGTGTCGGATGGCCTTCCTATGAGCACTAGGCCGTCGCCTCCGATGCCCGTGTGGCGGTCGCTGAGTTTTATTGCGGCCTCTTCAGGATTCGCTATTGCGTACAGCGAATTGTCAACGTAGATGTAGTCGTTGCCTGCACCTTGCATCTTTGTGAATCTGACAGCTTTTTTCATTTTGTCTGTTTTGTGCTTGTTTATATACCTTTTTATTAAAGACAAATGCAAAAATACGACAAATTGTGATAAAAGCTTCGGATTGGTGCGCAAAATAATTGTTTTTGTGATATCAAAGTTGTGATTTGTTTGTATTTTATTTATTATTTGTATGAATTGTAATTAAAATACCATACTTTTATTGATAAATGATAGTTATAGGTGCACGATCTTTGTCTGAAAAGGTCTTATGCGACGGTTGTTTCATCAAACAGCATCATGTGGTTTTTCATTAATGATGCACATACCGGATTATAACGGCCTTTTTGTTAAAAAATAATAAAATATTCATTACGCAGTATATAATTGGTTGCTTCGTGCGTATATATTTTCAAAAGGCGAAATAATAATATCCTGAACTTAATATTCAATAATAATTGAGAAGATGAAAACCAGATTGAGTATTCTGATGATGATTTTTTTCATCAGCTCTACTATTGCAGCACAGACAGGTGCCGTATCCTTCAAATTGAAAGGTGAATTGCTCGACTCTCTGACCAAAGACGGAGAAGCGTATGCCACGGTTTCTGTGGCAAACAAACAGACTCCTTCCGAACCAGTGGCAAAACAGGTGACAGATAAGAACGGACGCTTTGTGATAAGTCTCAAAGGTACCGGTGACTTTGTGGCTACGCTCACATCGATGGGCCGACAGCCTATTGTAAGGGAGTTCAAGGCACCGGCTGACGGCAAGACTGTGGACCTCGGAACAATGTATGTGCACGATGCCGCCAACGAACTGAAAGGCGTTGAGGTGGTGGTGCAGAAGCCTTTGGTGAAATCGGACATTGATAAGATAGAGTATAACATTGCCGACGACCCTGACTCCAAATCGAACACAATGCTTGAAATGTTGCGTAAGGTGCCGCTCGTGACGGTTGACGGTGATGAGAACATAAAGGTGAACGGCAGCAGTTCGTTCAAGGTATATGTAAACGGGCGCCCTAACAACATGATGAGCAACAATCCGAAGGAAGTGCTGAAAAGTCTTCCGGCAAACAGTGTGAAGCGTGTGGAGGTGATAACAAATCCCGGACCGAAATACGACGCCGAGGGAGTGGGTGGAATACTCAATATCATTACCGAGGGCAGCGGGCTTGTAGGATATACTGCAACGATGTCGGCCAACGTGAATAACCGCGGTCAGGGTGGCGGACTTTTCGGCACAGTGAAGAGCGGAAAACTCACTGTCAGTGCAAACTACAACTACAGCAACACCAACCGTTCGCCGCGTACCAAGAGCTGGAGCAAGCGTGAGAGTATCGGCGAAATAGACGAAAACTCATCCGATGTCGAGACGTCCAGCTCGCAAAAGGGCAACTACGACTTCCAGTACGGTTCGATAGAAGCCAGCTACGAGATAGATACGCTGCGTCTGGTAAGCATGTCTTTCGGTATGTATGGAGGTGGAAACAAGAGCCGTTTCACCAGTATTACCAATGCCACTTCGCCTCTTTCGGGCAACCCTATATATAGTTATACTTCGCAGAACAGATCGAACAGCAGCTGGTCTTCCATAAACGGAGGTTTGGACTATCAGCGTCTTTTCCATGTTAAGGACCGCATGCTGACTTTCTCTTACAGAATAAACTCCAACCCGAATAGCTCTGACGGCAGTTTCTATTACACTGACATGATGGCTGAAGACAGCTGGCTCGACTTCCTGCACCGCATGAATGAACAGCGCAACAAGGGTGAGCAGAATACGATAGAGAACACTTTCCAGGTGGATTTTACAACGCCAATCGACACAATACACACTGTTGAGGCCGGTCTGAAATACATTCTGCGCAACAACAAGTCGAATGATGACCGCTATCAGAGGCAGGCCGGAAGCGATGACGAATATGTGTTCTCGGACGATTACAGTTCACATTTCAGACATCGCAACGATATTCTGGCTGCCTATGTGGGCTATGGCATCAAGCTGAAAAGATTTTCCGGCCGTCTGGGATTGCGCTACGAGCATACCATTCAGGACGTGGAATACCTGCTTGGACGCGGAGATGACTTCCGCAAAGACTTCGACGACGTTATCCCTTCTGTGAGTGTCGGTTATAAGATTACGGATATGTCGAATCTCCGTCTCGGCTATAACATGCGCATATACCGTCCGGGTATATGGTCGCTCAATCCTTACATTGACGACAGTAATCCGACAAGTATCAGTCAGGGAAACCCTAACCTGGATAGCGAGAAGAGTCATGCGTTCAGCCTTTCGTACAACAACTTCACACAGAATGTGAGCCTGAGCTTCTCCACACGGTATGCGTTCACGAACAACAGCATACAAAGTCTGACGCAATATATTAACGATACTGAGATACCGGGACTGCAGAACCCGACCGGAAAGGACGTGATGTACCAGACATACAAGAACATAGGAAAGACCAGAAGCCTCGACTTCAGTGCGTATATTAACTGGAACATCACTACAAATACGCGCCTTTACAGCAACCTGAACGGCGGTTATAACTATCTGTCTGACGGCAACGGACTGAGCAATCACGGCTGGATGATGTTCTATTATGCAGGTATTCAGCAGACATTCCCGTATGACTGGCGCATCGGAATAAATGTTTCAGGTCAGACACCTTACATCTCTCTCCAGGGCAAAGGCAGCAGTTATTTCAATTACGGAATGAATATCTACAAGTCGTTCATTGACAAACGACTCACGATATCGCTGTTCGCAAACGATTTCTTCAACTCCAAGAAGAGGTCATCATCGACACTCGAGAGCATCAACTTCACCTCGAGCAGTTGGTCGGAGTATTCTCCGATGCGTTACGGAGTGAGTGTAAGTTTCCGCATCGGTAAACTTACGGCGAGCGTGAAGAAGGCTGCCCGTACCATCAGCAACGACGATGTGAAGGGCGGAGGAAACAACGGTCAACAATAGAATGAAGTATCCTGCCACCGCATGGGTTTCCGGTCTCATGCGGTGGCAGTGTGTATTTAGAAATATTTTTCGTATATTTGCACACTCGTAAATATACAGCCGTCAAGGCATTATATTGTGGTGGTGAGGCATAAACGCTCTTATACCACATTCATTTCAACGTAACGTAACCGGATTTGAGCAAGAGATTACGCATATCGATATCATTGTTCCTGCTTGTACTCTTCGTTGTGTTCAAGGCAGGAACAACGATGTTTGTGCACGTTCACACCATTGACGGTGTGAAGATTGTCCATTCGCATCCTTATTCGGGCAACAATCACAGCCATTCTTCTTCTCAGATCCACTCCATTGCTTTCGCTTCAGCCCAGCAGATGACGGCGCCCTGCGGTGCCATGCCGTTGCAGGTGTGTCTTCATCTTCTCTACGTCCTTCTGCAGGACAACACTGAGAGCAGACCAATGTCAGGCTGCGCGCTGAACATCAATCCCCGTGCCCCACCTTCATTGTATTAATATGTTCTTTCAGTATGCCGGATAATGTCCGGCAGCATCATTCATTTCATTCTGTCGGAAGCGCATAGCTGCCGGCAGACAATACACATATCATACATATTAATACACAATGAGACAATATATCTTAATGCTTGCGCTGATTATTTTCGGCGCATCCGAGGCCGTGCGTGCCGACGAAAACAAACCGGTGACCGAGGGAAACGCGGTGACCGTACACGTGATAGAGAAAGACAGCGAGGAGAATCTGCTGGGTGCTGTGATAAAGATTGAGGAGACAGGACAGGCTGCCGTGACCGGTGCAGACGGCCATTGCATGTTCCGCAACATTCCTGCCGGAACTTACACACTGAGTGTGCGGCTGCTCGGTTACACCACTCAGGAGAAGAAGGTCAGCGTGAGTCGTGACTTCGCGGCCGACGTTCATTTTGTCATGACGCCCGATGTCACCGTCACAGACGAAGTCGTGGTGTCAGCCAACCGCAACGAGACGAGCCGACGCGACGCGCCCGTCGTGGTGAATGTTCTTAACAGTAAGCTCTTCGAGGCCGTAAACTCGTCCGACCTTGCCAAGTCGTTGAACTATCAGTCGGGCCTGCGTGTGGAGAACAACTGCCAGAACTGCGGTTTCCCGCAGGTGCGTATCAACGGTCTGGAAGGACCTTACTCTCAGATACTCATCAACAGCCGACCGGTGGTGAGCGCTCTTTCGGGCGTTTACGGACTTGAGCAGATACCGGTGAACATGATAGACCGTGTAGAGGTGGTGCGCGGAGGAGGTTCCGCCTTGTTCGGAGCCAACGCCGTGGGAGGCACTATCAATGTCATAACAAAGGACCCGGTGAACAACTCTTTCCAGGTTTCCTCGTCGCTGTCAAACATGAACGGCAAGTCGTGGGAACAATATTTCGGTGCCAACGCGTCGCTCGTGTCCGACAAGAACACTTACGGTATAGCTCTGTATCAGTCATATCGTAACCGGAATCCGTATGATGCCGACGGCGACGGGTTCTCGGAGCTCGGCAAACTCAACATGAACAGCTTCGGACTTCGCGGATATTATCGTCCGTCGCAGTTCAGTAGGCTGGGCCTTGAGTATCATGTCACCAATGAGTTCCGCCGTGGCGGCAACAAGTTCGACCTCGAACCGTTCGAGACAGACATCACCGAGCAGACTAAACACGTGATAAACAGCGGTGGTCTGACCTACGATGTGTTCTTCAATTCATACAAGCATAAGCTGTCGTTCTACTCGTCCATACAGCACACCGACCGTAACAGTTACTACGGCGCACAGCAGAACACCGACGCATACGGCAAGACCAACGACCTGACATGGGTTGCCGGAGCAATGTACACTGGCAATTTCGAACGCCTGCTTTTCGCTCCTGCCGTCTTCACTTCGGGCATTGAGTATCAGAGCAACTCGCTTCACGACGTCATGCTCGGCTACAACCGCGACATGAGGCAGGACGTACGCATAGGCGGTGGATTTGTCCAGAACGAGTGGAAGATCAACCGCTTCACGTTGCTTGCTGGCTTCCGTGTGGACAAGCACAATCTTATTGACAATCCGATATTCAGTCCGCGCGTCAACCTTATGTACAAACCGTCGGACAAACTGCAGGCGCGTCTCACGTGGTCAACCGGTTTCCGTGCTCCACAGGCCTACGACGAAGACCTCCATGTGACGGCTGTCGGAGGTGAGGGAGTGCTCATAAAGCTGGTCGACGGACTGAAACCTGAACGCTCCAACAGCTTCAGCGGATCGATAGACCGCACGTTCAGCTTCGGTCACTGGCAGGCCAATCTGCTTGTGGAAGCCTTCTATACACGTCTTGATGATGTGTTTGTGCTCGAGATGACAGGCACAGACGATGCCGGCAACATAATAAAAGAACGCCGCAACGGCAATGGTGCTCGTGTATATGGCCTTAACTTCGACGGCAAACTGGCTCATGGCTCCGACCTTTCGCTGCAGGCCGGCTTCACTGTTCAGCGCAGCCGTTACGCCGAAAAAGAAAGCTGGAGCGAGGATCCCGACGTTGCTCCGACCAAATACATGCCCCGCACGCCCGGCTGTTACGGATACTTCACACTCACGAGCGCACCGTTCCGCAACTTCGACTTCTCGCTTTCAGGTGTCTATACTGGCCGTATGCGTGTGCCGCACATAGCTCCCGACGCCTCGGAGATACCTGCCGGATACGAGTACAGTTACATTACGAAGGATGAACTTGTGCATACGCCCGACTTCTTTGAGCTGAACCTCAAGCTGAACTATACCTTCGTGCTCAGCGATCATGTGAAGCTGCAACTCAACGGAGGCGTGCAGAACATGCTCAACGCGTTCCAAAAGGATCTCGACAAAGGCGCATACCGCGATTCTGGCTACTTCTACGGCCCGGTGCAGCCGCGCACATTCTTCATCGGTGTGAAGATAACCAACTGACCGATAGCCCGCAGCCGCCCTCCCGCTGAGGCTTCGGCGCAGAGCATGAAAAACGCAGGCGCGGAACAGCATTTCACTGTTCCGCGCCTTTACGTTTCTTTATGACGTCTTTGATTTCTCTCCGCCACTGCCTCTTAGCGTTCCGTTTATGCCTGCGGTGCGAAGCGTTTGCGTGGCATCATGCCCTTTTTGGCCATTCTCTTCATGCCTTTCTTGTGTCCCGGCTTTATATTGTCGTGTTTCAGCAGATAGTTTGCCTGGCGTGCAGACAGCACCTTGCTGAACTCCTTGAAGTATTTCTCCTTTATGTCTATACGCTTGCGTTGCATGTCGAAGCCGCTCATGGTCATCTCTGCTACCTGCTCGTCGGTTGGCTGCCATTTGCCTTTCTCCTTTTTTCCGGCCATGTCTTTCTTTGCCTCTTTTCTGTCGCTGCGCTTCTCAGCCTTCAGTTGCGCAAGATCCTTTATATAGTCGCAGTATGTTTCTTCCAGCTGTTCGGTCTGCTTGTCGGTGAGCATCATGCGTCCGGCCAGTGCCTGCCATCTTTTCTTCATAATTTCCTCTTTCGTCGGTCTGTCGGCCTTGTCGGCGCGTTTTGTGTTGTTCTGCGCGAACGCCTGCATCCCGGCGGCGAGCATCATCACCATTGCCAATACTTTGATACCTCTCATAATGTCTCCTTTTTTTAATAATCCGTTAATCAATTCTATGTTAAAAACTCAATCAGTCAGTATGTCCGTGTGTTTGAAAATGCCGTCTTACATGAATCCCACAACCTTGTACATCTTTCCGTGTGGCGTCTTCACCTTCTTGTAGAGAACTCCGTCAACCAGATAAAGCTTCTCTTTGTTGCGCTTGATGGTCTTCGGTTTGTATATCTTCTCAACGAGAAGTCCTATCGGCGGGCGTACTATCTCAAATCTTGACGGTGCGAGTTTGCGATAATATCTGCCACCTTCGTCGTATATGAACTGCAGTCCGTTGAAATTCACATATATACTCTTCGACGGTATTGCGCTTATTGTTCTGCTTCCGAATGTTCTGTGGCTTGGTGCAACTACTTCCACCTTCTTTACAACCTTTACCTTTTTCGGCTTGCGTGGCTGTGCATCAGCTTCTGCGTAAGCGAGACTCATCAATGCTGCCATCATGCAAATCATAATCTTTTTCATAATCATTAGTTTTTTGCGGTTGTTACTCATTTGATGTTATTACTCTCATTTGGTTTAATGTCATTATTCTTTGATAACATTCTGTAACCGTTTATGACATTTCGCCGTTCCTTGGTCTGTGACCTTGGACAGATAAAACAAACGGGAGAAAAGCATGTCTGCCTTTTGTGTTCCTCGTGTTGTTTATCTGATGCAAAGATGAGGATAAAATGCCGCATTTGCAAAATGATATCCCTAATTTGTCGTAGGGAAATGCCTAAACCTTGCAGGCATTTCCCTATCGGCGGGCTGATGAATGCGCTGTGTATGCAATGATACAAGGGCGCGGAGTGTCCAAAAACAGAGGCTTTTGTTTTGTCAGTCAGTGCGTTTGCACTATCTTTGCATAAGATAGGCTACGTTCGGCAATTTGATAGCAAGCTCTCATTGCGCTCACTTGCACTATCTTTGCATAAAACAAGCTGCACTCGGGAAATTGAAAGCGAGCTTTCTTTCCTCTCGTTTGCATTGTTTTTGCATAAGATAGGCTGCGCTCGGTAATTTGATAGCAAGGTTTATAAATGTCCGTACGCACCTTATTATTTAAAAAGAAGACTCACCCGGCATACACACAAAAGGCATGAAAGTATATTTCTATCACACACAGGACATCGCACACATCCGCAAACGGATGGAGGCGGGAGAGTTTCCGGCCCATTTCCTTTACGGAGCGACAGGACTGCCTGCCAACGGCATCGAGGTGGTATGGCACCGTTCGCGTCCCGGTCTGCCGCGCTGGCGCATGATGTTGCGCAACGCCTGGCTCATACTCACCTCTCGCGAGCGTTTCGACGCCGTGTATGCCACGCATTATCGCGGACTAGAACTCATTGTCCTGTTGCGTGCCCTGCGTCTGTTCCGCCGTCCTGTCGTGATATGGCATCATCAGCCTGTCATCACCTCGTCCGGTTTTCTTCGCGAGCGTTTCGGCCGGCTGTTCTACCGAGGGTTTGACCGCATGATATTTTTCTCGCAGAAACTCATCGATGACTCGCTGCGTTCGCCCAAGGCACGTCCCGAACGTCTGGTACTCGGACACTGGGGTGCCGACCTCAGATTCTACGACCGTGTGATGGCGGCCGGTACTCATGAGCGCACGGGATTCATATCCACGGGCAAGGAACTGCGCGACATGCTGACGCTCGTCAATGCTTTCAACCGTGCGGGAGCACGGCTCGACATATACACCGGACGCAATACGGGCGGGGTGAATTATGAGGAAGTGTTTGCAGCCAATCCTCCGGCGGAGAACATTACGGTGCATTATGTCCACGGACTGTGTCCCTATGAACTCAGCCTGAAGGTGGACCGCGCCGCCTGCGTGGTGATATGCTGTAAGGAGACGAGATACACCGTGGGCCTTACAACCGTTGTTGAGGCTCTGGCTCTCGGTCTGCCCGTTATATGCAGCCGCAATCCTCAGATACCCGTCGACTTTGATTCAGAGGGCTGCGGTATCACTGTGTCCTACTACGATGTGGACGGATGGGAGAAGGCGGTGCGCTACATAATGGATCATCCCGACGAAGCACGTGAGATGGGACGCCGTGGTCGCCGGCTTGCCGAGCGCCTGTTCAATGACGAACGGTGTGCACGCGAGGTAGCGGGAGTGCTGCGCGAGGCGGTGGAGGAGAACAGGCGGTGAGGTCACGGCGTTTTTTTCTGTCACCGATATTGTTGTGACGATGGTGTGAGAAGCAACGTCTGTTAATTTATTACAAATCTTTCAGTTTGTCGCTTTTTTTTCTTATTTTTGGAAAAATTTCATTACTTTTGATGGAAAATGATACTGTATGTAATGCGGGTGTGGCTTAACCGCAAGATGCGGCAGTTTTTTCCATGCAACCGCATGGCGTACACAGCGGTTTATACGACAGTAGTCATGACCGAATAACGAATGCTTTGGCCATGACATTATGGCCGGACAATAAGACGACACGCGCATTTACTAACCATTAAAACATATGAGCTTATGAAGGGATACATTCTTTCTTTCTGTATAGTGCTGGCAGCTCTGCTGTTGTCCACACTTTCGTTTCTTGCGCACAATATGGAGGTGGTTCATTCTATTCCGGGAATTGCGCTTGCGGCGATAGCGTTGCTGCGCATGCGCTATGTGCGTAATAAAGGTCTTGACGAACGTCGCCATGCTCTGGCTATGGTTTGTGGCTGGGTATTCTTCTTCGTTGTTCTGGCAGGACCTGTGTTTGTCGACGATTATCCTTTGTACTCAATGGCTATTATGCTTGGCTGGGGTTTGGCTATAATGATGGCATGTCTGTTTCACAGATACCGCAGTGTGGCTGCCGGAGCCGTAAGCGTGGCGGTGTGGCTCGCCTTTGTTTGCTTTGCCGTTCCGGCGTGGCAGTCGTACTGTCAGGAACTGAGAGATTCGAGGGCAGCCAACACCGGGCAGAGCGTAGAAGTGCAGACAGCCGGTGAGGCAGACGTTCCGCGCGCTGTGGGATGATGAAAATGTATGATGAACAATATGATATACAATTCGTTTACAGTTCCTGCCGCAAAGGTGCGCACCCTTGCGGCAGGATTGTTTTTGGCGGTTCTGCCGTCCGTGGCGGTGGCACAGCAGCCTGCGGACAGTGTCAGTCTGACGTCGATGACGTTCGTACGCCAGTCGTTTGTGCGCAATTTCTACAACTCGTCGAAGGTGATGAGCCGCATCAACATGGATGGTACGCGTCTCTTTCTGCCCGATGCCGCCAACATAGTGGTGATGGGTGGCGACAGCGCGCGGGCCGTGTCTATGAGGCAGGAGGGCCGCACGCTTGTGCTTGGGAGCACGGCCGACGACAGGTCGGCCTCCACACTGCGTGTCGGAGCGTTCCATCCCTATCTGTGCTATGAGGCGCGCTTCAGCGGCATAGAAGGCGACGAGAGGACTGGCATAGACTTCACGGACAACGAAGGAAAGGGAAGAACCATACGCACCATGTATCACGGAGGACGCGTTGTGTCGGAAATCATAGAGAACGGACATACAAAGCAGCTTGCCTCTAAGGAAGTGGGACGGCGCGAACGTGTGTCTCTGCGTGTGCAGTACACCGGTGTACGCTTCCATGTATTCCTGCTCGGCGACGACGGTCAGGCCGATCTTCTTTACAGTGCCGAGTGCGACATGCGCCGCGTCTATACCTGCACCCGTTACTCATTCGGTGTGCGTGCGGAGCTGCCGGCAGGTGGAGAAGTTACAGTGGAAGACGCGCGCAGCCTGCTGACGTGCGGCACCGGACAGGCCGACCCGCAGGTGGTGCAGCTCAAGGACGGCTCGCCGCTCATACGCGACGGCAGACTTTACGTCTGCATGACCACACGCGGATTCGAACGTATATGCGACTCGTGGCAGGGTGTCTATTCCATCGACCTCGACTCCTACGAGCTTCGGCTCGAAGGTGCGCTGTTCTTCGGCAAGGGCGACGGCCTGATGTACGGTTTCCATGCCACGAAGATGGTGTATGACGAGGACGCCGGCCGTTTCCTGGTGATGACAACCACGCACGAGGATACCCACACTCTGGCCTACAGCTCGTCCTCGGCCGACCTGCTGCACGGCATGCACTATCTGGAGTGCACCGAACTGCCGTTCCCCCACAGCTACAGCAACGGCCACGGGTTCAATACCGAGGATCCTGACTTTTTCTTCGACAGCGAGGCTGGACGGTGGCGTCTTGCCTACTGCGCGCTGAAGGACGGCTCCTACGTCACCTATCTTTGCGAGAGCGACGAGTGGAACGGGCCGTACCGACAGGTGGCAGAGTCAGACCGCAACAACAACACCGGAATACGCATTACCACCGTAGGCGGACGTCGCCACGTGCTGAGCGGCGGAACGGGCACCACGTTCTACATCTACGACTATCCGTCGCTGCGCTGTCTCGGCACGTTCAACCAGCAGTTCGCCAACGGCGGATTCAGAGGCTGGCCGACCATAGTGCCCGTGCCTTACGGCAACTATGAACGCTATCTGTGGATAACCTTCGACCGCGGCGCGCAGACAGGCCGCTATTCATACGGCACGCTTTACTTCTATCTCGGCGATAAAATGTGGCGTCTGCCGGACGCAGCCGCTCCAGGTCAGCGCTGACATTTGCGGGCAACAGCACGTTTGACGCAAATACACGAGTTTTGAAGGGTTTGCGTAATGCGTAGATAATCATATGGCTTAGGTGAAATGACATATCAGTATACACTCTGACGCAATATGATACAGGCTCTTTCACATTCCGAAAGAGCCTGTATTGTATGCTGATAAAGCCCAGATCACACCCTCAGAAATACTTTTCCGGAATTCGAAACGGGCTTTATCGTTCGGTGTAATGTTTCGGGCGCCATTTTCTAGTTACAACTCCAGCTTTTTTACTATTGTCAATATCTCTCGCGCGATTTCCGATTGTCAGAATTCTGTCAAACTGTGGAGTATATAGTTATGCGTCCAGAGCGGATTGTGTATGGATGATATGTTATTGTAAGTATTTTCATATTTCATATAACGTAGGTCCGATATTGAATCAGTGTCTGTAAACCTGATTTTATATCGGACCGGTGTTGTATTTTTGGGAAAACTATTGTCTTGTGGCATTATTGAAATCAAATGATTGTTTCATGCATACCTCCAATAATAATCAATATATAAAATAATCAGTTCATTTTGCTATATGATTTTGTAGCGGATTTTTTCCAAATATATCATTTAATTTCTTAATGTCAAACTTGGGGGTACGGTCATAATAATACAATCCGTTCTGTTCCTGTTCGACATCAGTTAACTGTGTATAACAGTAACCGCCCACAAAAGGATACATCTTCAGAACGACATCTACCAATGAACTGACTTTTTTGTAGAACTCCTCTTCACTGGACGAACCGCCATATCCCCAACCGGACTGCTTGGTATTAAACGATATTCCACCAAACTCATCAAACAGATAAGGACATTTACCATTATATACCATCCAGCGTGTCTCATGCATATCGTATCGGAAATTTGATCCGGTATTATACAAAACTCTAGGGTCTTCGTTGAAACGATGTCCCGGGAACAGTTTTCCGTCATTCCACAGTTCTTTATGCAGTGAAGCAGAATCTTGGATATAAAGATGGGATGACACAATATCTGTCTTGTAGTGGGCACCACCGGAATTTGTAAGAACCGGACGGGTAGGATCTACCAGTTTGGTAGCATCATACAACTGTGATGAGAAACGTGGGAAATTTACCTTATCTACATTATTCTGCTCATTAAGAGGAACCCACATAATGATAGAAGGATGATTTCTGTCTCTTTTAACTATTTCCATCCATTCCGGAAGAAAGACTGTAGTTGCAATAGGCAGATTATAATCCAGCCCCCAACTGTTCATTTCACCACAGGTAAGATAACCCAACTTGTCTGCCCAATAATGAAAACGTTCTTCAAAAACTTTCTGATGCAACCTTGCACCATTGAAACCTACGGACTTGGCAAGTATTATATCATTCCTCAAGGCTGAATCTGAAGGTGCAGTCCATTGGCTTTCAGGATAATATCCCTGATCAAGTACCATCCTCAAATATAAAGGCCGGTTATTGAGGAACAGTCTGTTCCCTTCATAATGGATTTTACGCATGCCTGTGTATGAATGGACTTTATCAATAACTTTTCCTTCCTCATCCAGTACTTCATAATCCAGATCATAAAGAAATGGAGATTCTGGACTCCACAACTTAGCTTTCCTGACTTTAAGTACTATAGGAGAGTTTTCTGTAGCCAGACCAGTTTCCTGGGCCGCAATCTTACCATTTTCCTTTAACGTGACCCTCAATTTGGTCTTTCCCAAACCATAGAATTCCGGATGGATAACTATGCGGGATTTATCAATGTCTGTTACAACCTGTGCTGTTTTTATAGCCTTTGGATGGACTGCTTCCATCCATACTGTCTGCCAGATACCTGTAGTACGGGTATAGTTGCATACATGCGAATAGTATCGGGTTGATTGTTTACCTGCAGGCTGAACTCTGTTTCTCAAGTCACTCTTTACATATACGACAAGTGAGTGTTCGCTGCCGGGATTGACAAAATCGGTAAGGTCTACAGAGAAGGAGGAACTTCCACCAAAATGTCTGTCAATAAATTTACCGTCAATATAAATCTCTGATTCATAATAGACTCCTCCGAAGTTCAGCATTATTCTTTTGTCCTTCCATTCAGATGGAATGTTCAGCATTCTGTGATACCACAGATGCTCTATAAAATCAGTATGTTCCACTCCTGACAATTTACTTTCAGGAGAAAAAGGAACAGTTATCTTCTGGTCGAATCCCTTTGCTTCCTTATAGTTCTTCTCAATGCCCACACCAGACGGGTCAATTTTACAGGTCCATGTTCCATTTAGGTTTATCCATTCAGTACGTTCAAACTGAGGTCTGGGATATTCATTACGCTGTCCCCAAGCGGAAGACAGAAAAAATATAGTTGTCAATACTGCACAAATCAAAATTTTTTTCATAAAAAATTTATCTGTTAAATTTCTATATTTAATTCCTTGAACTTTGCAGCCGCATTCAGAAAAATATGCTGTAATCCGGAATACGGTTCATTTTTCCGATATCCTCATACAATAATTTTCATCCAGCTTAATAAGCAAATAAGCCCGAAGCCGGAAGTACATTTCCTTTTTCATTTCTCACTTCCATTTTCAGTACTCCGCCGTTACTGTCGAAATATCTCACCTCTATTGGATGGTATCCCTTGGACATGGCCTTCTGTCCTATAATCTCACGAGGGCTGTGGAGTCCATCATTATCCACAATCTTGTCACCATCTATGACCAATGTGCTGCCGTCGTCTGACGTAAGTGCAAAAGTATATATTCCATCAGCAGGGATATTTATGAATCCATTTATAACAAGACCTATTCTTCCATTTACATCTTCCGGTATAGAAACATCGGTAATGAGGTATTCACCAACCTTTTCTGCTTTATCGATGTCTGTACATTTGTCTCCTGCGAAATTATACCAAATTGCCTTGAGCCCTTTATTTGACGGTGTAATGGATGTCGCAGGAGAAAATTCACCTTTAATGAATCTGGTTTTAAATATATCACATGGTTTTCCATTCGGACGGAAAGTCCGGAAAACAAGGTCTGTATTATCTGTAATCTTCAGGTTCCCGTCATACTTTGGCGATTTTAATGTAGGAATACTTCCATCAGTGGTATAATGTATCTGTACATTAGGGTCTATACAAGTAAGATCCACATTTGTCTCACCTACAAATACATTTGAATCATAGAAACCTTCAAGGTCAGGAATACGATAGTTTATATTCATCTCATCAAGACGATCAAAATGGACCGAAAGTCTGTCAATGAACCCATTCCAATCCTTATGTACCGGATTGCTCCATCCTATTTCCGCTATAGCTTGCATACGGGGAACAACCATATATTGCATACGTTCTCTGGAAGGAATCCATTCACACCATATGTTTCCTTGCACACCCAACACCTGATTAATAAGTTCAGGCTTGTCCGTGAATTCTACAGTAGGGTCAAAATTATAAATATTATGCAAAGTTCTTTTGTCCTGTTGATAGTCCAGGTAGAAATAAGAATTTGGAGTAAATATGATGTTATTTCCCTGTGAGGTAGTTCTTTTGGGAGCATACGTTACCCATGAACGCCACCACATTACGGTAGCAGTCTTTGAAAGGCCACCTTCAAGTATCTCATCCCATCCTATCATCTTCTTTCCCTTGGAATTGAAGAATGCCTCCATTTCATGAATAAACCATGACTGCAGCTCTTCTTCCGACTTCAGATTGTTTTCCTTGATACGTTTCTGGCAGTCCGGACATTTTTTCCAGTTTGTCTTTTCTACTTCATCTCCTCCAATGTGTATATATTTATATGGGAATAGAGGAATTATTTCACTATATACATTTTTGCAGAACTCTATGGCTGAATCTTTTCCTGGGCAGACCGGTGAAGAGAAAGTTTGTCCCCAACCTGTTGTCTTGAAACATGACACTCCGTCATAATTGCTTACAGCAGCAAGCATGTGGCCTGGCATATCAATTTCCGGTATTACATCTATTCCTCTAACCTGAGCATACGATACAATTTCCTTTATGTCATTCTGGGTATAGAATCCTCCGTATAAAGTATCGCCATCCATTATAATAGTCTTTTCTTCCGGAATAAGATAATCTGTATTGTCATTCTGTATGGCCAGACTCATGCAAGTCTTGTCATGTGAATTATATTTTCTCCATGCACCTTTCTCCGTAAGTTTAGGATATTTCTTAATCTCGATACGCCAACCCTGGTCGTCAGTAAGATGCCAATGGAATTTATTCATCTTATAAAGTGCCATAAGATCCAGAAGTTCCTTTACTTCATCTTTGTCATAGAAATGGCGCGAAACATCCAGCATAAGTCCTCTCCATTGGAATCGGGGGGTATCTTTAATATTCACTGCAGGAATGGTCCATTCAATACCATCAACCACTTTCTTGCTTTCAATCTGATGGGGTAAAAGTTGTCTCAATGTAGCAATTCCGTAAATCACACCGGCATATGAGTTTCCTGAAATCGTAACTGCATCGCTGGTTGAAACCAAATTATATCCGTCTCCATCTGCAGAATCGGAAAGAGAAAGATTGATGTCACCCTTTCCTTCTTTTACTGTTAACTTAAATCCTGTAGATCTGCTTAATATTCCAGCCAGATAATTTGCAGCAGGCATCAGTGTCTTGTCGGAAATTCCAATTGTACATCGTTCCGGCAGTTCAAAAAAATCATTTTTTACTACCATATTAAGTGGAGCAGGAATAATTGATATATCATCCTTTGTAGCAGAAATACTATTACATGCTACTCCAATTAAACCCAGTCCTACAATAAAACTTTTGTAGTCTATTCCCATAATAATCTATTATTTTCTTAATATAATTGCTGATTTAGGTATACAAACTCCGATATAACGTGAGTTCGGCGAATTATAATTACTTGTAAAATGTTGTATTTTTATTGTGCTGACCTACAAATGTTTACAAACAATAATCGCCATGGTTAGTGAAAGCAAAATTATAGAATTATTTTGTATGGCAGATGATTTCTAAAAGGTTTTTTGATGCAAGGATGTATTAATATATGTTTAATCCAGTCATGAAGTGCTCATATCACCATATCTCAACTATGTCAAATGCTGAAATTTTGGGGCAAATAAAAATATGGAATATAATTCGTTCGCAGTTCCAGCCGCAAATGAGCGTACCTTTGCGGCTGTATTGTTTTTTGCGGTTATGTCGTATTTACTTCTATTTCGACGACGAAATGTGGCGTCTGCCGGACACTGCCGCGCCTGGTCTGCGCTGACATCTGCATGCGGTCAGGGCATTATTGTGCGCCAGACAGTTCTGCATAAATATACGGTTGTGAATGTATAATTATGCAGAACCGCCGGACCTCAACTTCGTGAGAATTGAATATTTGCGAGCGACAGCACGTTTGGACGCAAATACGCGAGTTTTGAGAGGTTTGCGCAATGCGCTGATAATCATGTAGGTTATGCGGATCAGTGTCTCCGTCTGCCTTTCGCTGCCTCGCAATAAAGCCCATATCGGACTGCGATTAAGCCTGTATCATGCCATGATACAGTGCATTTCATGTCCTGAAATGGTCGTAACCAGCCCTTAAAACGGCCTGTATCGCACAGCGATCTCTTCACAAGTGTTCCGCAGGTGTATCAAAAACGCCTTGTAATCTTCTGATTTAAGATTTGTTAACTTCTCTTTTGCGAAAAATATTTGTCAAAATTTTTTACTTTCCGATGTGTATATTTATTCATTCATGGCGGCGGAACGGGCGTTGTGGGGCGTGCGTTGATAAAGGCGGAAAGGATGGAGCAGGGCTATGGAATATGTGTGTGCGTATGATGCGGCAGGCATATCATGACTGTTGTTTTTTATTCAGATACAGCAGTCTTGGCTCATTCTTCAGTCTGTAGTCTTCGTCAAGAACCGCTGCGTTTGAGAATAGAGGAATTCATGATTCACATGTTCCTTTATTGTAAAATTCTTTGTCTTCAACAGTATGAAGGCGCTTTTGTGTAATTCTTTATATAAAAAGGGCCTGCCGGAAATACAATAAATATCTTCCGGCAGGCCTTTGGGTTTTTATGGGTTCGGCTTTGCTGGTCTTCTTACTGTTTCTTTATTGCCGGCTTACAGTTTGAAGTAGTTGTACACTTTCAGGTCGGTGACGGTGCTCTTGAAGTCTCCGGCTTTCTCTAATGGGAATACGAGCGTGCGCTGGTAGTTCATTCTTGCTCTGGGATTATACAGTTCCGGCTTCTGCGGATGTTCTACTCCGTAGAAGAAATCCACCTTGTCGCTTTCGTGCACGGCATAGAGTGTGAGGGGCTCGAGGCTTTGTATCTTCTTTCCATCTACAAAAAGCTCGGTCTTACGGTTGTCGCCCTGTATGGTGATTGTGACTTTCCTGCCTTCCGGCAGACGATAGTTGAAGGTGTTGAGATAGCCGTCGCGTGCGAAACCGAGTTGTCCGTTGCGTGGGTCGGAGAGGTAGAACACGGCGTTGGACGAGCGGAACAGTTCGGTGCCCTTGGCCTCGTTTTTCGCATCAATGGTGAAACTGACGCTGTAGTTGTAGCCTATCTCCTTGCATGGCATGTCCATTCCGGGGTTCACCTCGGCACATGCCAGCACCTCTTTCTTGTCTGGTCCGTAGGTGCCCAGTTCGTTCACGCCGGGCGCTTCGCTGAGAAGCAGGCGCCGGGTGTTGAATTCTTCGTATGGCACAGTGGTGTTGCGGCCGCTCCAACATTTGACGGCAAGCGTCTGTATGGCTGGGTAGGCGCGGTGATGAATGTCTTTCACGGATATGCCGTTGCCGGAGTGGTCGTTCCATACGGCGAACATTCCGCCGAGGATGGCCGGGTCCTGTTCGTCGAATGTGCGGTTGCCGATGGTTGCCGGAGTCCAGTTTTCGTAGAGATACTGGCAGTTGAGATAATCGTAATAATAGCCTGCGGCAGGCACGATATATACCAGTCCGTCGGGAATGCTTATGAGTTTGTAGCCCTGTTTCTTCATTTCCACCGGATCGGCATAGCCGTTGTACCAGCAGCTCATGATTACGTTGTCCGACTTGACGGGCGTATCTCCGGCGGCATGAGTCAGTGCTCCCCAGCACACGGCCTGCTTGCCGTAGCCTTCAACAAGGCGTATGTAGCGGTCGGTGAACTCGCGGAACTTCTCCACCACCTCCTTTTTGGCGTTGGAATATTCGTCTGTGCCTATGTGCACACGCTTGCCTCGGAACACGGGATTGCTTCCGCCGAGATATTCGGCGAACAGTCCGTCAAGGAATTTGTAGGTCTCCGGATTGAAGAGGTCGAGGTGGTCCATTCCGTATTCCTTCGATCCTATCTCGGGCTTGTAGTGGGTGAAGGCGAGCGAGTGGGCGGGTACGTCTATCTCGGGAATCACTTCTACGTAGTTGTGTTCGGCAAGTATCTGCATGTCGATGAACTCCTGCTTGGTGTACGAACCGTCTTTTGCCGTGAGTCCGGGATATGTGTCGGACTGCAATCTGAAGGCTGCCTGCACCTTAGACCAGTCGGAATAGAACTGCAGGAAGCTGTTGTCGTTGAGATGGAGCTGCAGGGTGTTCATCTTGTAATAGGACATTATCTTCACAAGATTGCGTATGTAACTGATGGGTATGTACTTACGGCCGCAGTCGATCATGAATCCGCGCAGACTGTATTCGGGCACATCGACAGCCCGGCCTTTGGGTATGGCCTGCGACGCATGCTGTTCCGAGAGTTGCAGCAGGGTGCGTGTGCCCCAATATACGCCTTTGGCTGTGGCCGCGGTGATGACGGCCTTCTCGCCTATGTCCATTCTGTAGCCTTCCTCACCCAGCGTCTTGTCGTTCTTTTTTACTAAAACAAAGTCGCCTGCCTTGCCGCTTCCTTTTACCACTTTGAGTGTTTTGCCGGTGAGGGCATGGTAGTCCTGAGCGAAGGCGTCGGCTATGCGTGTCATCTCTTTGTCGCCCTTCACGGCTATGCGGCCCGAAGGTGTGAACATGCCTTCGGCTCCGGTCCACGACTTTAGCTCGGGTATGACGAATGGTTTGCGGTTAGGCTCTGCGCTTGATGCCGCCGTCCACATGGCAAGCAGAATACAGAACAGGTACTTGCCGGCGTTTCTGAATGTTCTCATATAGGTTGATGTTTAGGATTTATACGTGGTTTGAGGCAGTCTGCATACATGTTTGTGCGGACTGCCGGTGTTGTGTCGGGATTGTCCGGCGTGTCGTTCAGTTGGGGAAATAGGGCTGCGGCTGGAACCAGTCAGGACTGTTTGATATCTTCTCCACCATTCCTTCAGGCATCTGTTTGAGTTCGCCGGATGCGACGAGTGCGTCCATGTCGGCCTTGAACTCGTTGTACATGTCGGGCGTCATGATGTAATATTTCGTTCCGTAATCATCTATCCGGAGCGCTATCTGCCGCAGATAGCCCCATTTTTCGAAGTAAGGCATGAGGTTGTAGCCTGCCACACGGCTTGTCTTGCGTATGAAGTTCATGATGAACGGTACGGAGTTTTCCCACGGATCGCAGTGGTCTTCGGTTATGTAGTTGTCCTTCACCCAGCACGATTCTGGGAAACGGCGGCGCAGTTCGGCCAGCTTTCCGCTGGCGTTGTTGTTCTGTGCGCTGGCTATGAGCTCGTATTTGTCGGCCTTGCCTTTCTTCTCTATTTGCGAGCCTTTCCTGTCGTCGTTCTGCCGTAGGGCCTCATACCAGTCGGGAGCAAAGTCGGGCACGCCGTTCTCCGTGAAGTAATTGAACATCATGATGAGCGGACACAGTGCGCCGTCGTGAACCTCCGAGTAGGCCAGGGCGCGCAGAGGATTGCTCGAACTGGGTGCTATGAGCGAGTCGCTCATGGTCTGGCATGCGGCATGAAGCTTGGCGTTGTATGCGAATTTGTCGCGGTCGGCGTAGGCATCCTTACGCTGCCGGCTCACAACAGTGCCGGAGCTGAAGCCTTTGTCCTCGAGATACTGCGCCCGTAGAGGCGCCCATAGCTTGAGTTTGTCGGAAGTGCGGTAGCCCATCTTCATTATGTTGTAGTATGCCTGAAGGTTGTTAGACACCTCGCCCATGCCTGCCCAGTTGAAGTAAGGAGTCATCTGGTGCAGATGTCCCCACTCGTGGCTGAGGCCCCAGATGGCATCGTCGTCGGTTTCCACGATGTTGCGGCAGTCCAGGACGCGCGGTTCCTGGTCAGCGTGGAAAGATACGCCCAGTCCGTCCTGATACATATAATAAGTGTAGTTGACATAAGCCATGGTGCGGTTCTTGGGTATCCGGCCGTACTTCTCTATTCCCAGCTGGCGGTGTTCCCACGCTACGAGCGAGTCAAGCACGTTCATGTACTGGCGGAAACCGGGTTTTCCGTCGCGCGACTTGCAGTGTTGGGCAAGTCCCTTTGACGTCCAAATGGAGTGCACTTTACGGCTGAGCACGTCCATACATCTGTTAGGTGCCTTGTTGCATAGGGCCATCATCTCCTCGTTTGTCTTGTTCGGCGAGAGATAACCGTTCACCTGTCCGTTGACGAAATGCACTTTCAGGGCCGGGCGTTTCTCCGGTTTCTCGTCGGCGTAATAGCAGATGTATGCCAGAGCATTCCATTCGCCGTCATAGTCGATGGTGTTGATGCCGTTATTCAGTTCGTATGTTTTTATTTCAGGAAAGCCTCCGTCGAAGTTCTGTCCTACTTTCCCGACATACCATGCCACCGTCTTGAGCTCCGCTTTCATGTCCTTCGGAAGGCCGTCGACGACTATTGTCTGGCTCGACATGGCAGGGATGTTTATTCCGGTGACGCCAGCAATCTGGTCGTAGTGCTTGCCGGGAGCGTTCCATTGGCGTGCGAGGGTTTCGTAGGACAGATAACATTCGTATTCGGCAACGCGGTAGCCGGTGTCGTATGTTCCTGCCAGAATGCTGTGGGCAAGGTTGCGCAGCGCTGCGTTCTGCAGTCGGTCTATCTGCGAACGGGTGACTTTCTTCTTCAGACGGGTCATGAGTTTGTCGGCGAAGATGTCCGAAGGTTCCACGTCATTGCTGACAGTTGTCTGACTGACTGCGCATGTTTCGGCTGCGGAGACCATTGTTGCGGGCGTCTGCAACAGCCCCGACAGAACGAGAGCGAGCACGGTTCTGTTGATAATGGTGATGTTTTTGTTCATGAGTTTTACGGAAAAGTAGTAATGATTGTATAGTGGTTGATGCAAATTTAAGTCTTTTCGGCCACATAATCGTATTCTTTATATTATTATTTCATAATACCGGTGATTATGTCCTGAAGGCATGGTGATGTCATGACTTTTATGTGTCGGCTATGAGGAAAAGCAGCTTCCGCAATAAGGTTTGTTTATAAATAATACACCCGATAGGGTATAATAATTAAAAATATTAATAAAATTATACCCTAAAAGGTATAATGAATGTGTATAATTTGTATATTTGTACCCAAACGGGTATAAAATGGAAGACAGGGAAATAGCCGCTTTTGTGAAAGAGATGAGAAAGAAGTTCAACCTCACGCAGGTGGACCTGGCCGACAAGTCGGGCGTGGGGCTGCGCTTCGTACGTGAGTTGGAACAGGGCAAACAGACCTTGCGCATGGACAAGATAAACCAGGTGCTGAGCCTTTTCGGCCGTCAGGTGGGTGCCGTGGAGATAGGAGGTGAGGGCCGGACGCGCGGGGAATGACTGCCGGAATATGAATATTAAGACACATCAGTGAGTATGAAGACAGCGCTTGTATATCTTTACGACCGCCTTGCAGGGCGGTTGACGGAGGATGAAAACGGTTTCACGTTCTGTTACGACCGTGAGTTTCTTGCTTCGGACGATGCTGAGGCCGTGAGCCTTACTCTTCCGCTGACCGACGAACCGTATCACGACACGGTGCTGTTTCCCTTCTTCGACGGACTGATACCCGAGGGTTGGCTGCTCGGGATAGCTGAGAGAAGCTGGAAGATAAACCAGCGCGATCGCATGTCGCTGCTCATGGTGTGCTGCAAGGACTGCATAGGGGCGGTGAGTGTGATACCCGAAAAGGATGAGGAGTGACTCCGGCGGCGCATTGCTTCTGACCATGCGGCGGACCGGAAACGTATTTTATAAAAGACAACAATCATGGACTGCGACTCTAAAAGAATATGCCTGCATTGCTACAAACCGCTGAAGGACGGGCAGACAGACTATCATCCGGCGTGCGCACGCAAGTTTTTCGGTACGCGCGAGGCACCGTCGCTGCCTTACGTCCGCTCGCAGTTGGGCGACCTGGCGCGGCAGGTGGTGCGCAGTCAGAGCACTCTGACGGGTGTGCAGGCCAAGCTTTCGCTCGACATAGACAAGGGCGGGCGCAACCAGCCCGACCGTTTCACCATCGTGGGGCTGTGGGGACGGTTTATCCTCAAGCCGCAGACTGGAACGTACAGGGCGCTACCCGAGCTTGAGGACCTCACCATGCACTTGGCCGAGGCGGTGAAGATTAACGTGGTGCCTCATAGTCTGATACGCTTCAGCGACGGCGAACTGTGCTACATCACGAGGCGTGTCGACCGCACGGAGACGGGCGCTAAGGTGCCGATGGAGGACATGTGCCAGCTCACGGAACGTCTGACGGAATATAAATATAAAGGTTCGTACGAGCAGATAGCCAAGGCGATAAAGAAGTATTCGTCGGCTCCGAAGCTCGACCTCGTGAACTTCTGGGAGGTGGTGGTGTTCTCGTGGATAACCGGAAACGCCGACATGCACCTCAAGAACTTCTCGCTCTACAACAACATGGGTACGGGCTATACGCTCACTCCTGCCTACGACATGGTGGCAACGGCCCTCATCATGCCTGACGACCCCGAGGAACTGGCCCTCACGCTCAACGGAAAAAAGCGCAAGCTGCGCCGCTCTGATTTCATAAAGTCGATAACGGCGTCGGGCATCGACGAGAAAGTGATAGACAACATGGCAAAGAGATTCAGCCGCGCCATCACAAAATGGTTTGAGATAATAGACCGTTCGTTTGTGCCTGACGACATGAAGAGGCAATACAAGAACCTTATACTGCGGCGCATAGTCATGCTGAAATGAGAGTGAGCGGTGCGTTGCGGGCGGCCGCGCCGTATGTGTCATGCCGCGGTGTACCGTCAGTCATGTTGTCCGCATGATTTTGCGGGCGGTGGAATGGCGGATGTATAAAAAAACAGAAAATCCGGTCGCGAGTGTTAAATATTCGTCGTGAAAAATGCGGAAAAAATGCGTCGGAGCGCACCGACGGACTGTTTGGACCGAAAAAAGTGAATTTTGGCAAAATCGGTAATACGTTGTAAAACAGTCGTTTACGCACCGCTGTATTGCAGCCTGTTTTTATACGCTTCGCGAAACGGCCCGTTTTGTCTCCTGATAATGCCCATATCGTATGGTGAAATAGTTCATATCGCACGCCGGAATGGTTCATATCGCACGCTGAAATGGTGGGTTTCGCGGTATAAAACAGGCCGTTTTGCAACAGGGTCATTCGGCAATGGTGATACGATGTGTTGTGAAAAGACTTTACGGTAGCCGGAAACGGTGCTGCGGAAAGCTGGAACAGAGAAAACAGAATGTTAAATTCGGATCGCTGAATGTGAATATAAGTTAACGGAGATTTGGAAAAACGGGCGCAGCCCGAGTGGAAGTATCTGTGACGTAGTGTTGCTGCGCGTATGCTTCCTTCATCGTCGTCTGTTTTTTATAAAGCCGTGGCGTGAGTCCGTCGTTGTTCCTGTGGTTCTGTCGTGGCGGTTTTATTGTCTTCCTATGGCCGGAATATTTCTCTTTGGTTCCGGACTTATGTGTTTGGGATATTGTGCGTTATATGTGGTTTGCAGCATGTGCCATGCTCCGTATCCGGTATCAACGGACGAGTCTTAAAGTTGTGATGGTGTGTTGATAACATTACTAATAATATCTAAAATAGTTAAAGTTTATTAATAATATATTTACTGCCGCTTTCCCGTTTGCTTCCGCTGAATAAAATATGTAATTTTGCAGTCCGATTATTTCGGGGATACACTTAGAGTCTCCAGCGTGAGAGTGTTAATAGTGTTGGTCTTTGGCCGGACCACGCGGTTAGTGAATCGCTCGCGCAAAGGTATAATGTTTTTTAGTAGTAATATTTAAATTAAACAATGAACACTTTAAGTTACAAGACTGTTTCCGCAAACAAGGAAACTGCGAAGAAAGAGTGGGTTGTTGTTGACGCAACAGATCAGGTGGTAGGTCGCCTCTGCTCTAAAGTAGCAAAACTTATCCGCGGAAAGTACAAACCAAACTTCACTCCTCATGTAGATTGTGGAGACAACGTAATCATCATCAACGCTTCTAAGGTGGTATTCACCGGAAAGAAGGAAACCGACAAGGTTTACACCCGTTATACTGGTTATCCAGGCGGACAGCGTTTCAATACACCGGAAGACCTGCGCAAGCGTCCTAATGGTGTAGACAAGATCATTCGTCACGCTGTTAAGGGCATGCTCCCGAAAGGTCCGCTCGGCCGCAAGCTGTTGAATAATCTTTATGTATTTGAAGGCGCAGAGCATGACAAGGATGCTCAGAAACCGAAGGCAATTGATATTAACCAGTATAAATAAACAGTAAGATGGAAATGATAAATGCAATTGGTCGCCGCAAGACTTCTGTAGCCCGTGTTTATCTCACTGAGGGTACCGGCAAGATCACTATAAATAAGGTAGAACTGGAGAAATACTTTCCGTCAGCTATTCTGCAGTATGTTGTGAAGCAGCCTCTGCAGCTCCTGGGTGTGGAAGGCAAATATGATATTAAGGTAAATCTTGACGGTGGCGGTTACACCGGACAGAGCCAGGCTCTTCGTCTTGCAATCGCACGCGCACTGGTTAAGATCAACGCAGAAGACAAGAAAGCTCTCAAAGACAAAGGCTTCCTCACACGCGATTCTCGTGCTGTTGAGCGTAAAAAGCCGGGACGTCCGAAGGCTCGTCGTCGCTTCCAGTTCAGCAAGCGTTAATGTCATCCGATGTCGGATGTGCTGTCCTGCCGGTTGTACGGCAATGCGTGGCAGCGTGATATCTGACGTCATGGCAGCATAAGTTTAGTATCCAAGCCTGTGAGACTTCGACACAAGTATGACGGATTACCCATGGGCTGGTTCGAGAAAACTAAAAGGAAAGTAAACAATTTAAACAAACAAAACAACAATGTCAAGAACAAACTTTGACCAATTATTGGAAGCAGGATGCCACTTCGGTCACCTGCGTCGTAAATGGAATCCCGCAATGGCTCCTTATATCTTCATGGAGCGCAACGGCATTCATATCATCGATCTGCACAAAACCGTAGCTAAGGTTGACGAGGCTGCTGAAGCTCTCAAGCAGATTGCCAAGGCAGGAAAGAAAATCCTGTTTGTCGCTACTAAAAAACAAGCAAAGGAAATTGTTGCAGAAAAGGCAACAAGCGTAAATATGCCTTACGTTATCGAGCGTTGGCCGGGCGGTATGCTTACCAACTTCCCGACAATCCGCAAGGCTGTGAAGAAAATGGCCAATATCGACAAACTGATGAACGACGGTACTTATGCCAAGCTGTCTAAGCGTGAGCTGCTGCAGATTACACGTCAGCGCGCAAAGCTGGAGAAGAACCTCGGTTCAATTTCTGACCTGACTCGTCTGCCGAGCGCACTCTTCGTTATCGACGTAATGAAGGAGAACATCGCTGTTAGAGAGGCAAACCGTCTGGGTATTCCTGTTTTCGCAATGGTTGATACAAACTCTGATCCGAAGAACATCGACTACATCATCCCTGCTAACGATGACGCTAAGGATTCTATCGATGTAGTTCTGACAGCTTGCTGCAACGCAATCGCTGAGGGTCTGGAGGAGCGCAAGGCTGAGAAGGCTGACGAGAAAGCTGCTGCCGAGCAGGCTGAAGCTGCTGCTGACGCTAAACCGAAGCGCGCACGCAAAGCTCGTAAGGATGCTCCCGCAGAAGAGGCTGCTCCTGTAGCAGAGGCTCCTGCTGCTGAAGAACCGGCTGCAGAGTAATGCATTAGAAACCATTCATTCATTTATAAATCAAAAGAAAACAATAAACTATGGCTGTTTCAATTGACGATATAAAGAAACTTCGCGCAATGACCGGTGCCGGTCTGGCAGACGTGAAGAAGGCTCTCACAGAGGCTGAAGGCGATTTCGACAAAGCAAAGGATCTGCTCCGCGAGCGTGGACTGGCTATCGCTGCAAAGCGTTCAGACCGCGAGACATCCAACGGATGCGTGCTCGTTAAGAAAGTAGGTGACTTCGCTGCTATCGTAGCTCTGAAGTGTGAGACTGACTTCGTTGCCAACGGAGCCGACTTCATTAAGCTGACAAGCGACATCCTCGATGCTGCCATCGCAGCAAAGGCCCACACTCTCGACGAGGTTAAGGCCCTCACACTCGCTGACGGTTCTGCCGTACAGGATGCTATCACACAGCGTTCTGGTATCACAGGTGAGAAGATGGAACTCGACGGATACAATGTTCTCGAAGGCGAAAACATCGAAGTGTACGACCACATGGGCAAGCACACTCTCGCAACAATGGTTCAGCTCAACAAGGAGAACGTAGAACTGGGACACAAGATGGCTATGCAGGTTGCTGCTATGAAGCCTATCGCACTCGATGAGGAGTCTGTTCCTCAGGAAGTGAAGGACAACGAGTTCCAGGTAGCTGTACAGAAGACAAAGGAAGAGCAGATTGAGAAAGCTGTTGAAGTTGCTCTCAAGAAGGCCGGCCTGAACCCGAATCTGGTTGACAGCGAAGACCATATCGAGTCAAACATCAAGAAGGGATGGCTCACACGTGAGGAAGCTGACAAGGCTCTTGTTATCAAGAAGGAAGCCGCAGAGCAGAAAGCTGCCAACCTGCCTGAGCAGATGATACAGAACATCGCTAAGGGACGTCTGGCTAAATTCCTCAAAGAGTGCTGTCTCGTAAATCAGGAATTCCAGTTCGGCGACGGCGACAAGACAAGTGTTGCCGACTATCTGAAGAAGCAGGACAAGGATCTGGCGATTGTTGCTTACAAGCGTTTCACCCTTGTTGCCGAATAAGTGTATAACTGAATATACAATCACAAGATAGAAGACGGAGTTATGAGGAGTGAAAGCTCTTTATGACTCCGTCTTTTGTTAATTATTTGCAATGAAGATATTTGCAGTAGGAATGAACTATATCCAGCACAATAAAGAGCTGGATGGAGCGTTATATAAACCGGAGGAACCCGTGATATTCACCAAGGCCGACTCCGCATTGCTCAAGGACCGCAAGCCGTTTTTCGTGCCCGACTTCATGGGACGCATAGACTATGAGGCCGAACTGGTGGTGCGGATATGCCGTCTCGGCAAGACAATACCGCAGCGTTTCGCCCACCGCTACTATGATGCGGTGACATTGGGTGTCGATTTCACGGCACGCGACATGCAGCGCAGATTCCGTGAGAAAGGCATGCCGTGGGACTTGTGCAAGGGCTTTGACGGTTCGGCTGCCATAGGCGAATGGGTTGATATCAACAAATTCCGCGACATACAGGCCATAAATTTCCGTCTCAATATCAACGGTTCTACCGTTCAGGAAGCCTGTACGAGCGATATGCTTTATGGCGTTGACGAACTCATAGCTTATATAAGCAGATATTTCACACTAAAGACCGGCGACCTCATTTATACCGGAACGCCTGCCGGAACAGGTCCTGTTGCGATAGACGACAGGTTGGAGGGCTGGCTCGATGACCGCAAGGTGCTCGAATTCTCGTGCCGTTAGACAGCGGCACATTCCTTGCCCGGTTAGCCGGAAAAAGCTAAAACGTAAGATAAGCGTGAACAGACTGTTTTACAATATACTCTTTCTGATGTTCCTGCTCATGCAGCCTTCGGTTGCCGGAGCACAGACATTCTTCAATCTGACGGCTGATCAGGTGAGGACAGACTCCGTGCTTCCTCATTTTGCAACCACTCTACCGTTGCCTGATAATTATGCCGACTCCATTTATACGGTGTCTGTTGCATATCCTGAATTTATTGATATGCCCCGACAGGACATCGAGTCTTACAAGAAACTTGTTTCAGAACTTCCACCCGATATGCCAAAGGTCGAAAGCCACATAGTGTTCGACCGCAAGAAACCTTCGCTCGAGATGAGTTTCTGTCCGGTGGTTTTCCGTGACGGACGCTACCAGCTTCTTGTCAGCTTCATGCTGAAGAAAGAAGCCCGTCCTGCCTCTTCCGCCCGCCGTGCTGCATTGCGCGCCGCTTCAGATCCGGCCTCGCGCTATGCCGCTCATTCTGTTCTTGCTTCAGGGCGTTGGGCAAAGATACGTGTGCCGTCCACCGGAGTGTACCAGCTCAGTGAGTCGCTGATACGTCAGGCCGGCTTTTCTGATATAAGCAAGGTCAAGGTTTATGGCTACGGCGGCAACCTCAGGAGTGAGCAGTTGTCGGCGGACGACCTTACTGAATACGACGACCTGCGTGAGGTTCCGCTCTGTGATGTCGGCGGACGCCTGCTTTTCCATGCCCTCGGTCCGGTGTCGTGGAAAGCCAACAACAGCAGTCGTCGCACGCGTAATCCATATTCTGACTACGGTTATTATTTCATCACGCAGAATGATGAAGGCTCTCCTGCCCGTATAAGTCAGGAAGACTTCCTCGCATCCTTTTATCCTTCAGCCGATTATTATCATACTCTTTACGAAGTGGACGGCTATTCCTGGTATCAGGGAGGCCGCAATCTGTTCGACAGCCGGCAGATAACCGCAACGTCGCCACACTCTGTCGAGTTGGCCGGCAATCCGGAAGCCACATCCGGAAAACTGTCCGTTAATGTGTCTGCGGGCAGTGCATGTCGTGTACAGATAGAATTCAACGATTCTATTATAGGCACTCTCAGTGTGAATCTCATTGCCTATGACGAGGGCAGTGAGGCTTCGGGCACTTACACAGTAAAGAACCTGAAGGCACAGAACACTGTCAAACTGACTGTACTCTCGGGCGGACCGGCACGTCTCGACTATGTGTCGATGGCGTGGGACAAGCCTTTTGCCGCTCCCGACCTGACGTCGTCGTTCCCCGTTCCGCAGTACGTGTATAACATAACCAACCAGGATCTGCACGCCGACGGGCCTGCCGACATGGTGATAATCATCCCGACATCGCAGAAACTCAGGAAAGAGGCCGAGCGTCTGAAGGAGTTCCACGAGACCCGCGACGCGCTTCGGGTGCGCATAGTACCTGCCGACGAACTGTTCAACGAGTTCTCCAGCGGTACACCCGACGCCAGCGCCTACCGCAACTATCTCAAGATGCTCTACGACCGTGCCGCTTCCGAGGCCGATATGCCCAAGTATCTGCTGCTCTTCGGAGACTGTGTGTGGGACAACCGCATGCTCACACCGGAGTGCCGCAATCTGAATGCCGACGACTATTTGCTCTGCTTTGAGAGTGAGAACTCGTTCAACGAAGTGAGTTGCTATATCGACGACGGCTACTTCTGCATGCTCGACGACGGCGAGGGAGTGAACCCTCTGCTCCGCGACAAGCTCGATGTGGCAGTGGGACGATTCCCTGTGACGACGGAGAGCGAGGCCAAGGTGATGGTGGACAAGGTGATAAACTACGTCACCAACCAGAACGCCGGAGCATGGCAGAACACTATGATGTTCATGGGTGATGACGGCAACTACGACATACACATGCGTGATGTGAACGACGCTGCCGACATGGTGGCGGAGCTGAATCCTGGATTCAACATAAAGAAAGTGCTGTGGGATGCCTACAAACGTGAGACATCATCCACAGGAAAATCATATCCCGACGCATCGAAAGCCATAAAACAGCAGCAGGCCGCAGGCGCGCTCATCATGGATTATGCCGGACACGGACGTGCCGACCAGATATCGCATGAGTCGGTGCTCAGACTCTCCGACTTTGCAGGTTTCACCAATACAAACCTTCCTTTGTGGATAACGGCATCGTGTGACATCATGCCTTTCGACGGCATGAAGTCGACAATAGGCGAGACAGCCGTGCTTAATTCAAAAGGCGGAGCCGTGGCCTTCTACGGCACTACACGTACTGTATATGCCTCGCACAACAAGACGATGAACATGAACTTCCTGCGCAACGTGCTCACACTGACCGACGGGAAACCCACAACACTCGGCGAGGCGCAGCGTTTGGCAAAGAACAGTGTGAAGACAAACGGCAACATGGAAGTGGTGAACAATCTGCAGTACTCGCTGCTTGGCGATCCTGCCATGACGCTTTGCCTGCCTACACTCACCGTTGTGGTGGATTCCATTAACGGAGTGGACGTAACCACGGGCAACACCGTGAGCGTTGGAGCAGGCAGTGTGATGCGTGTGAGCGGCTATGTGAAGGACGCTCCGTCGTTCAGCGGAGTGCTTTCTGCCACCGTTCACGACAGCCGCGAGCTGGTGACATGCCGCTGGAACAACCGCAACGAGGACGAGGCGTCGAGCAGTCCGTTCACCTATTATGACCGCCCGAAGGTGCTCTTCAGCGGCAACGACAGCATTTCCGGCGGACGCTTCGAGTTCTCCTTCGCCGTGCCTAAGGACATCAACTACACCGACGGTACGGGTCTTATCAATCTTTATGCCGTAAGCAACGACCGCACACTCATAGGCAACGGCTACAGTGAGTCGTTTGTTGTGGGTGGAGGTGATGTGGCCGACAACGACTCTGTGGGTCCGTCCATCTTCTGCTATCTCAATTCGCCTTCGTTTGTCAACGGAGGCAAGGTGAACAGTACGCCTTACTTCGTGGCCGAAATAATGGACAAGGACGGCATCAACTCCTCCGGCAACGGCATCGGACACGACCTGCAGCTTGTCATCGACGGCGAAATGATGCGCACATACAATCTGAACGACAACTTCAGCTACGACTTTGGCAGCTACACACGCGGCACGACATACTACAACATTCCCGAACTCGAGGAAGGAGAGCACACCTTGCAGTTCCGCGCATGGGACGTGTTCAACAATATGTCGAGCACGCAACTGCGTTTCAGAGTGGTGAAAGGACTTTCGCCTTCGCTCTTCAGTGTGAGCTGTTCGGACAATCCCGCCACCACCTCCACGACATTCATCATCAGTCACGACCGTGCCGGCAGCACAGTGGATGTGGGCATCGACGTGTTCGACATGAGCGGACGGCTGCTCTGGACACACGAGGAGAGCGGTGTGAGCACGGGCAGTGCCTACACTGTGGAATGGGATCTGACCATCGATGGCGGCCGGCGCCTGGGCACAGGTGTATATCTCTACCGTGTGCGCATGTCGTCTGACGGCAGCTCGCAGACCTCAAAAGCAAAGAAACTTGTAATCATCGGCAATAAATAGAGCGCATCGGCGTTTTTTATTCAGTGCCTTATAAAGATTTATATTAACGACAAACACCATAAGAATGAACACTAAGATAAGAATATTTGCCGCGTGCCTGTTTTTCGGTCTTGCACTGACGGCTTCGGCCCAGGACAAGGAAAACATGTTCAACCCTGTCAATACGTCAGTCACATCGCAGACCATCGCCCCCGACGCACGTGCTGCCGGTATGGGTGACGCCGGTGTAGCGACCGACCCCGACGTGGTTTCGCAATACTGGAACCCGGCAAAATATCCGTTCGCCATATCGCGTGCGGGTGTCGCACTCAACTATACTCCGTGGTTGCGACAGCTTGTCAGCGACATGGACCTGGCCTATCTGGCAGGATACTACCGCATAGGCGACTACTCGGCTGTGTCGGCTTCGCTTCGCTATTTCTCGCTCGGTGAGGTATATACCAGCATGGGTGAGAGCGACGACAACAGCATGACCATCAACCCGTACGAGATGTCGTTCGACGTGGCTTACTCTCTTATGCTCAGCGAAAAGTTCTCTATCGCGGCTGCAGTGAGATGGATCTACTCCGACCTGACCTACGACTACACCGAAGATACATCGCCAGGAAGCGCCTTTGCAGCCGACCTCGCCGCCTACTATCAGGACTATTTCACCATCGGACAGCGTGAGTGTCAGCTCGGTCTTGGTCTGAATATATCTAACATCGGTAGCAAAATCTCGTTCGGTGGCGACGACAATAGCGAGTTCATTCCTACCAATATGCGACTCGGTGCCTCGCTTATGGTGCCCGTGGACGAGTACAACCGCTTCACCATCACGGCCGATGCCAACAAACTGCTTGTGCCTACCTATCCCAAGCAGAACGAGGGCGAGTCTACCGAAGACTACATGGAGCGTGTGCAGAAAGACTATTACGACGTGAGCAGCATAAGCGGTATATTCAAGAGCTTCGGCGATGCGCCCGGCGGTTTTAAGGAAGAGTTGCAGGAAATCAACTGGAGTGTCGGCGGCGAATACGTCTATCACGACCAGTTCGCGTTGCGTGCCGGATATCATCACGAGTCGGAAAACAAAGGTAACCGCAAATACTTCACAGTCGGTGCGGGCTTCAAGATGAGCGTGTTCTCGCTCGATGCGGCCTACGTCATAGCCACCGCGAAGAGCAATCCGCTCGACCAGACACTGCGCTTCACGCTCAGTTTCGACATGGACGGTATAAAGGAACTCTTCAGAAGATAAACGCCCTGCCGGCGACGGAACACACATAACACAGCAAATAAAGACATTAGAATATGAAAATACGTGTAGGATTCGGTTTCGACGTACATAAGCTGGTGCCCGGCCGCGACATCTGGCTCGGCGGAATAAAGCTCGACCACGAACTCGGACTGCTCGGTCACAGCGACGCCGACGTGCTCATCCATGCCATATGCGACGCTCTGCTCGGTGCGGCAAACATGCGCGACATAGGCTATCACTTCCCCGATACGTCGGACGAAACGCTCGACATAGACAGCAAAATATTGCTGCGCAAGACTGTAGAGCTCATAGCCACAAAGGGTTACACCGTGGGCAACATCGACGCCACGGTGTGTGCGGAGCGCCCGAAGCTCAATCCTCACATACCGGACATGTGCCGTTGTCTTGCCGAAGTGATAGGCACCGACGTCGACAATGTGTCGGTGAAGGCCACTACAACCGAGCGTCTCGGTTTCACAGGGCGTCAGGAAGGCATCAGTGCCTACGCCACTGTTCTTATATGCGGCTGACCTCACAGGTCGGCCGTTGTTGTTTTTATGCCTCCTGCGCTTCTTTCTGTTTCCTTTCCTTTTGTCTGTCTTTCGTGGAGAAGCCCGTGGCTATGTTCCGTTTCTACATTTCCGGCACGTCTGTGGTGCGTCAGTAGCGGCGCCGATGGAGCAGGGTGGCGTTTCCGAAGTGTACCTGTAGCAAGATCTGTTGCTTCCTGAGGTGCTTTCTTCATGCTCCGTCGCTATACCTATTTGTTGCTTTCCATTTCCTATGATATGCGTCGCAAATGTATATTTATGCATTTCTGAAAGTAAAAAATTTTGACAAAAATTTTTCGCAAAATAGAAATGCGCGATGTCGATTTTCTTGTATCTCAAATTGCGAAAAGCCCTTTTTTACATTTGCTGTGTCTTGACTGCGGTGCACATGATTTTCCATTGCTTTGCGGAATGCACTTTATTGCACCGCGAAATGCACTGTTTCATGCCCTGATATGATTCGTTTCATGGCATGATATAGCCTGTTTCGCATGCCCGAAAAGGCTCTTTCGCAGCACCATGTGGAGCGTATTATTTCGCGTAATGGCGCAACCTGCTGTGTGACAGTGTGTTGCGCAAAGTGCTCAAAACTCGCGAATTTGCGGCCGGATGCACAGTTGCTCGCAAATATTCAATTCTCGTGAGGTTGACGATGTATAAATATTCATCACCGTTCGGATTTCTGTATATTTATGCAACAGGGCAAGGCTTTTTTACATCTGCCTTACAAAGTGCTCCGCCCGTGGGCATGCGGCGTACGGGCCGTGGCCTTCTGCCGCAGCTGTATTCTTTGTGCATTGTTGCTTTATACGACGTCTAACGGCCGTATGCGCAGTCTTGTGCGATGCCGGTCTGTTAATCTGGAGTCCGGTTCTGCAAAACGTGCGTAGCTGTTGTGTTAAGAGTAAAGTGCCGCTTTTCAAAGTATATCAGTTTGTTTTTCAGAAAATATGGTAGCGGTTTTCACAGCATGTCGCCACGCTCTGGCGTATCTGCGTATTTGTTCTTCAAAGTATTAAAAAGAAAAATGCCACTACTTTCAACAAGCAGTGGCATATTCCTATGTTTAACTAAAAAAACTTTCGAAACAAATGCGAACCTCACGGCCCAGCATTGTTACCTGTTAAACAATCGTTTTAATTTACCTTAAACCTAATAACTAAAAACCTAAATCTATTACTACTAACCTAAACAATCTATTAACCTTTTGACGATGCAAAGATACGACGGTTTTTCGATTCCTCCAAACAATAAAACAAATAATATGATATTTTTAATTCTTTTTTGACATATATCAATATTCTGTGTGCGCACACAGCGTTCAATGTGTGGCGAAAATTTGCCGCTGTGCTTTGATATTGTGACATTTTGATACTTCGAGCTTGCATTTTGACATCCCAAGTACCGCGGATTCATGCCTTTCACGGTCTTTTCTGCAAATTAATGATAGTTTTTCACCTTTTCCGTCATATCATACTGGTTTTAAAGACATTAACGTTGCGCATTGCGCTCCAGCAACGGTTATTCCGCCTCTTTTTTGTCTGTGGATCAAGCCTGTGCATGTCGCTGCGTCCAGCCTGCGCTTTTTCGCGGTCTTTTTATATAAATGTATTATTATA
>ULTX01067072.1_pt1 | contig 185091 bp, 132 predicted proteins | sample 1958041 | NCBI WGS metagenome assembly ULTX01 (sample SAMEA4835747, study PRJEB28245) | human gut metagenome | biome: gut microbiome; material: fecal sample | place: Denmark | collected 2008
CGTGCCGTGCGTTGCTTGCTGACGGCCTGCCGCTTCTGCGCTGCGCGTGAGGCTATCGCCTTGATGTCGGCCTCCTCGTAGACGCCTTTGCGTGCGCTCTCAACGAAGCGCCGGCCGTCCTCGGCCTGCCAGAAGCTGCCGAACTCGTCGCCGCGCAGCTCGACGCGTACTTCCGAACCGTCGGCAAGTGTTACCGTGCGCCACTGCCCCCGCTTGGCCGGTACGGCAAACGTAACGGCGCATGCCGCGAGCAAAACCGGCAAAAACAAGAATCGTTTAATATCTTTCATAATGCAAAATTTAATAATGTGAAATTTCAAAAGTAACTAAATAGACTAAGGTTTAACTGCCAGGCTTCTCACTTGTGATGACAAACGTCTTGTTGCTTAACCATGGTGTATATTGTGCATGGTTGTTCGTTTAACGCAAAAGGCCCCGGCATGGCAAAGAGCCAGGCCGAGACCGATAAATGTTAATAGCCAGTGTCACGGTAAGTCATCACTTCCTTATGAACTTCCTGCCGTTCTGGATAAGTATGCCCTTGGCGTCCTTAGACACGCGCTGGCCTTCGAGGTTGTAGACAGGAGCGTTCGGGTCGAACTCCTTGTTGCTGTTACCCGTCGTTATATTGGTTATGCCTGAAGGTATATTCACGTCGTCAAGTGTAGCCGTACCCTGCAGGAGGATAATCGGAGTAGCCGAAGTTACGCCACGGCCAACGATGTTGACTACTGCCCAGCGGCCTTCGCCTGAAGGACAAGCGGTAGCAGAGAAAGTTATGAAGTTATAGCCGAGTTCAATCCAGCTGGTATTGTCAACGGCGTAAGAGGTAATCCAGTCGCCGCTACCGTCGCTTGAAGAAGCTACTTCATAATAATAATTTTCGTTCTGGTTATCATCGTACCAGTCTGCGCCTGTCATTACATAAGCAGCCGGCTCTCCAGCCTCGTTGTCCATATAACAACTTGTTCCGTCGTCAGTAATGCGCAATACATTGCAGTTCTCGATGTCAACCGTTGCCGTTTGTGTGTCGTCCGTGTAATATGACAATACTGAGCTTACGTCAACATAGTCGAAGATTCCTGTGAAAGTCATGGGAAGGGCCAAATTAGCTGAGGTGTAACTAAGTGCATACACCTCATCCCCATCTGATAATAAGACATCAGCATTTTCGAGAGGATCTTCTTCTGCGCATTGGAATCCACAGAGACCTAAATTAACGTCAGGATTGTCAAATCCGGTTATTTCGACATTGAATGCCTCATCTATTACAAACGGATTTGCCACCAACGTTCCTGAAAGCGGGTCTTCAACTTTATTCGTAAAAACGATATTCCATTGATAAGCCAAACCGTAATATTCGTCGGATTTAGGATCGCCCTCTTGTGTAAGGTCTTCTGCTCCGGCTGTGAGTACGGCTATTTCCTCGCCTGCGTCGTTGGTAATTCTCATTGTTAGGGTAGCGCCGTTCTTAAGCGGGGTGTCGTCGCCGTTGTTGGATACCGCACTGAGATAAATATCCTCAACATACAATGGTGATATTGGTTTTTCGTAATGTTGCCTTACGCCAATACTGGTAAGTGCTCCTAATTCAGAATCGTTATAAGTTCCAGCCCCATAGAGATAATGAGACGATAATATACCCCACCCATTCAGAGGCCTGCCGACATGGCTGTCGGTGTATGTCAACGGGGTTATTTCGTAACTGGTGGAAATTTGTCCCATGTACGTAGAACCATACCTGTTGGGAAGTTTGTATGAATCGCTGCCATTCACCAATACAGGCTCAGGTAAGTAATAGCCGCCCTGTATACCGCCTTCTATTATAAGGTTGTTGTCGGCATCTGCCATGTCGTCGGCAGATACTAAGCCGGTTTGTGCGTTAAGATACCAGTTACCGCTTCTGTCGGCGTTCATGTTTGTAAATTGCATATCCGTGTATGCAGGTGCAACAAGCCCTACATTATAGTATCCCATTCCTTCCTTGTCGAAGCCGCGGTACATTGTGCCTGCAGGACGTGTATAATAATTACCCGTAGCTGCCGACTTTTTCGGCGCATCCTTAGATTTCAACGTCATTACTTGCGACGTTGCCTTCGTCTGTCTTACCTTTTGCATCGTTCCTACGTCGATGCGCTCCGTTGTCTGGGCGAAGCATAAAGCTGAGGCCAGAACGGCTGTCAGAGTAAAAAATGTTCTTTTCATAATCGTAAAATTTTAGTTAATTAAACATTGGAACAAACCAACTGTTGTCTCCTTTCGAGAGCCTTATGTTTGTAAGGTTAAACTTTGTCGTGCCCGCCGTAATGTCATATTCGCCATTGAATGCGTTGAACAAGTCTGTTATTGCCGGAATGGCTGCAAGCACGTTAGCTCCGGAATTATCCACGGGGCCTGTGTATGAAAGAGTTGCTCCGCTTTCGGTTTGCGTAAAATCAAAATTGTAGGCGATATTTACCGCACCGCCTCTCTGTGGGCGATAATTCAGGATGCATTGCAACTGTCCGTCCTGCATGCTCCATGTTAAGTAATTAAAAGTATAGCGTACAGCGCTGAATCCTGTTCTTACAGCGTCGTATAGCGCCAAAAAGTCATCTGACATGTCACAATTTCTATTCAACTGCCATGTGTTTCCGTCTTCCATCGCCTGTGTGAAGAACGTTGCAGGGTTCTCGCCTGCTACGGTAAACTCTGGGTTCTCCACTCCCGTGAATATATCGTTTTCCTCGTCGTAGACGAATTCCTGAGCCTCGGTACCGTCGGGAGCGTTCATCGCGTCGCGGAAACGCAGGTAGTACCTGTCGTTATGCTTGGTTATGAGGAAGGGATGGTAACTCTCCTGCTGTATCGGGTCGCCGCCGTAGGGGTAGATGTTTGGTATGCCGCTGCTGGCGTTTGCCATGCTCATCACGCTATCGCCAAGCGTCACTACGCACATGTTGGGTGCTGTGGATGGGAACATCGTGTTGGTAAAGGTTTGTACGTCAGAGAGGTATGCCTGGTAGTCGGTGCCGTCCTCAAGGCGGGTGAAACGGATGTACGTGCCACGCTTCTTGCCCTTCATCATGGCCTGCTCGGCATTCTCCCCAAGGTTGATTACAACGAACTCATAGTCGCCCTCGGCGCCTCGGCCGAGCTCTGTGCCGGGCAATGATACCTGGCCCGGGTCGCAGAAGGCGTGGATGCAGTCGTTATACGTGTTGAAAGAGAGCACTGGGCCGTCGTCGGCTATTATCTCCCAGGCTGACTGGTCCTCAAGATACGTGTTGTTTGAGAACGTGTTGTTCATCGCCATGCGTACCGTTCCGTCATGGCTGAACTGCGCGAGCAATACGTAGCCAAGCGACGATACGTCGTCCGTATTGCTGTTATTGGTGGGATAGTATTCCATCACCCAGCCTGCGGGCGATGATTCAAGACGTTCTGTGTAGAGAGACTTGCTCTCCTCAAGCCTTTCCGCCGCCGACGAGCTGAAGAGGTCGTCTTCCTCTCCTGCACAGCCTGCAAAGGCCAGCGACGCGGCGCACAGCAGCGATATGGATAGTATTTTGTTCATTGCCGTATTTGTTTTTGTTATGTGTGAAAAGGGCGATGGCGCCGCCGGCCATGTTTGCCGGTAATAGATTTTTGCCTATGCTATTCCGTTAATCTACTTGCTTGTGCGGCTCCCTGTGCAGCCGGCAGCCCCACGCCCTATTTTGTTCGTTGTTTATTCGGTTGTCTGTAATGACTTATATTGGTTTACCTCGTCAAGCAGCGCCTCCATAAGCGTTTTAGTCGGGTCAGTGTCGAGCGGCGCGGTAAGCTTATTGATGTAGCGGCCGTTGGCACCGACTACATAATTGCCGTTGGCGTCGGTTACCCACTGGCGCTGCTGCACCTCACGCCTCAGGTCCTCAATGTCGATGTTGAAGTTGGTCTGCAACCACTCACGCACCATCTCGAGCTTCTGAAGTATGAGGCCGCGGCCGTCTATTCCGTCCTGCTCCAGATATACGATTTTGCCGTTAGCGTCGAGAATGGGGTGATCGTTGGCGTCGCGCTGGATTACCTTGCGCTGTATTGTCCATTGCTGCTCGCTTATGTCTCCCCCCTCATTGGCCGATACTTTATAAAAATATCCTATCGAGTCACGGTCGCCTCCAGTAGCCACAAGCGCGTTGAAGTCTGTGGCGGCAGTGTCTATCGTCTCCCAGTCGTAACCTGCGGTATTAATGAGGGCGTTCCATGTCTTATCGTCTTTTACGATATAATTGGCCAGCACTTCTACCCAATCCTCACGTGCCTGCGACGAGGCGTAAGGCGAAACGAAGCCCTCAGCAGCAGCGAGCGAGTCGGGGGTGTTCTGCCAGTCTATCGGATTGTAAGTGCTGTTTGACAGCAGGTTGAAGTCCGTAGGCGTAGAATAGTTCTGCGCGAGGATGTGTCCGAACTCGTGGTGCATGGTCTTGAAGAACTTTTCGTTGAGGTCGTCAATGTCGTTCTCGTTGAGGTTGTTAACGTTATAAAGCGTAATCTTCAGACCTCCCTCAGCCTCGCCGAGGGTCTCGGTGCCTGACGAAGGATTGTACGACGGCGAACCGATGACGTGGATTATACGCGGGCTGTAGGTCTTGAGGAACACGTCGCCAGCGCACTTATTGTAAACGTCGTACCAGAGATACTTGGCGAGCACGGCCAGCTTGGTGCTGTTATCGTAAGTTGCCGGCACGAGGTTTACCTGCAGGTCTGTACCGATGTCCTCCATTTTGTAGACATAGCGCAAGTTGTACGGCTCGAGAAAGTTCTTCTTGACGAACGTGTCGAGCGGGAATGTAGCCAGCGACCTGTCTAACGGCAGGTCGGGAGTATTGAAGATGGACGGGCCGAAATCATCGTCAGAGCAAGACGTAATGCAGTTGCCGGCGACGAACGCAATTACGGCGGCCAGTAATATTTTAAGTTTTGATTTCATGTCTGTTACCTCCATTTATTTGTCTGTTTTCACTCTATAATTCACGTCCTGCTTTATATCGTCATTGGCTAAGGGGCGTGAGGACTCAAGACCAGCGGCAAGTACTTCTTGCGGTACTTCGATAGCACGTCGCGGATCATCCCACGTAAGTGTTTCAACAACCGCCGGGTTGCCGATAGAATGAGAGTATTCTATGCCGAAGCGCTTAAGGTCAAAGAAGCGCAAACCGTCGAACACGGTCTCGAAACGGCGCATGTCGTTGATGCAGTTCATGTAGGGAACGGCATTTGCGGGTACGATAAAATCAGGGCTCATGCGCTGGGTAAAATCCCAATTATCGAAGCAGTTGGGGTTGTTCGTATTTGAGTAATACGACAGGATAAGGCTTTCGGTCAGGGGAACGAGCGCGCCCTGAGCCTCAAACCTCTGCTTGTCGGCGGCGGTGAAGGTCTGTCTGCTGTCGTCGAAAGCTATAAGGTCGGCGACAGCTCCGGGTATGTCTTGCCTGTCTTGCGACAGCAACTTAGCCTCGGCACGCTCTAGAAGCAGCTCCGTCGCGGTAAACTCACGGCGTATGACGTGGGGGTAACCAACGCCGGCTACTTTGTCGGTGTACTCGAAGCGCTCGGCTATCTTGGCCGACTCGTATCCGTAATCCTGTTCGCCTGAATAGAAAGTCATGCCCGATACGTAACCGCAAGGTATGACATACCACCGCCAGTTAGGCCCGGTGCGGTAATATGTGCTGCGCAGGGCGTCGCCGTTGTGGGTATAACGGTAACCGAGGAAACGACGCCACATAACCGAGTTAGTCGCTATAAGCATAAGGTTGTTTGCCGCATTTGGACTTTGCCATACGTTGGCGTAGTCGTCTGAATAGGTGCAACCGTCAAATCCGTCGTACTTCATCAGCATGTTGGGAAGGTTGCCCGTACCTACTCCGAGCACTGCGTCGGCATGCTCGATAACCTTGTCATAGTCGCGCGTAAACAGATAGAAGCGTGCTGCGAAAGCGTGGGCGGCGTTAACGTTGAAGTGCCACTTCGGCTTAGAGTAGTTAATGTCGCTGATGTCGGCAAGGCCGGCCTCGAGGTCTACCCGGATACTGTCGTACACGTCGGCCACGTTGCCGCGGTCGTAGTGCGGATGTACGGTGTTCTCAACCGTCGTGATGTAGGGCACGCCAATGTCCTGCTTGCTCAGCTCAGGATTCTTGTATGCCTGGCAGAACACGTTTACGAGTATAAAATGATGATATGCACGGATGAGCAGGGCCTCGGCGCGCGCGGCACGCAGGCTTTGCGTCCACTCGCCGCCGTTCTTGGCCACAATCTCGTCTATTGCCTGCAACGCGTGGTTGGCGGTGGCTATGGCGTTATAACATCCTTGCCATACTAACGAGGGCGAATCAGTACTAGTGGACGACTGTACCGGCTCGAAAGCGAATACCTCGTTGTCCATACGCTCGTAAGGGGCAAGATTGTAATAAACCGAGGACACTTTAGAGTCGGGGTCGGCCGGACGGTGAGGTGAATTATTATCGATTATATTGTCACTTGAAAGCTCGCACAGGTATCCGTAATTAGCGTTGGAATATCCGCTGCTAAGCAACTCCACGACCTTCTTCTCCGTGTCTATGTCCACACGCTCGTCGGGGTTTTGGTCAAGGAAGTCGTTGCAAGAGGATAGCGCCAGGACTGCCACTCCGAGCGAAAGTGCCTTATATATAAATGGTTTCATTATATAGTTTCCTTTTATTCGTTAGTTGATTAAATTCCGAGTCTTATGGTAAACGTGAATTGCCTTGACAAAGGAGTGGCTACACCACCTGAATTGACGAACTCAGGGTCTTGGCCGTTCAGCTTGTCGTCGGCATAGAGCAAGAACAGATTGGTGGCGTCGAGCTTCAGCGAAGCCGTGTTGAGTCCTATCTTGCTGAGGAACTTGCGAGGCAGGTCATACGTAAGCGATATGTCCTTAAGGCGGATGAAGCCGCCGTCAGCCACGCGTGCCGTTGAGTAGTTGTAGGCGTTATATGCGTAAGACAGCTGGCTGTCCTCCTGATACTGGCGTACAGAGGCTATCGTCGGGATGTTGGTTATCAGCTCGTCGCCCGACTGCACCCAACGGTTCTTGAACTCCTTAGGCATGGCCGTCATGTCCGAATAGCCTGCCGCGAACACCGGGTCGAGACGAATCTTGTTGCCGAACGAATAAGTGATAAATATGTTCAGTCGCCAGTTCTTGTACGTAAGGGTGTTGTTGAATCCTCCGGTGATGGTAGGCTCGGTCGGGCCTTCGTACTTCAGGTAGTCGATGTTCTCGTACTCCTGGAAGTTGATGTCAGACGTGGTTATCTCGCCCTTCTCGTTGATGAACTGCGGCAGACCCTGGTCGTTAAGGCCTACGAACGGTATGGAGAACAGAGCCGACACGGGGTAGCCCTTGCGGAAGTGGCCAGACGACTCAGAGCTTGACGTTGACGCGCCGGATACGAGGTCGATTACGTTCGAGCGTGAGTCGAGCTCGGTAATCTCGTTGGCGGCGTAAGAGAACGTAAGGTCAGTGATCCAGTTGAAGTTCTTGGTCTGGATGTTACGCGTTGAGAGCGTGGCCTCTACACCGTGCGACTTCATCGTGGCTACGTTGGCATATTTCTGTATCAGTCCGCCTACGCCTTCGGTCTCGATTATTCCGATAAGGTCGTAGTTGTTACGCCAGTAAATATCGAAGTTGAGGTTGATGCGGTTGTTGAGGAATCCGGCGTCAAGACCGAAATTCAGCTCGTGCTTCTTCTCGTACGTAAGTTCGCTGTTGGCCAGGTCGTAAAGCTGTATTCCAGTCTCTATCTGGTCTCCCTGCGGACGCCAGATGTTTGACGAGAGGAACACGGGCAGCGCGTTGGTTACCCACGACGGACCACGGTCGGCCGTAAGCGAGTAAGAGGCGCGCAGGGTAAGGTGAGACAGTGCGCCGTTGGTCTTTTCCATCCATTTCTTGAAGAAAGTCTCCTCATGCGCGTTCCAGGCGCCCGATACGTTCCATGTAGGCAGCCAGCGGGCGCTGCGGCTCTTGCCTAACTTGTTGGTGCCCTCATAACGGCCGGTAAGGTTGATTGTGTATCGGCCTTTGTAAGAATAGCTGCCGCTGAGGAAGTAAGCCAGGTTTCGCGTCCACGTCTTGGCGAACGAACTGAGCACGGTGCCTTCCTCCTTAGCCTGCTTGTAGAACTCAGGGGTGATGTTTACGATTCTGCCGTTATCAAAGTCAACGCCGTAGTCTGAGTGCATAGACTGGTCGCGGTCGGTCTTGTTCAGCTCCATACCTCCAAAGAGGTTCATGATGTGAGTGTCGTTCCATATCTTGTTGTACTGCACCGTTCCGCGGAAGTCAAGCTGCTTCACCATGTAGTCGTTGCGGATGTATATACCGCCGGTAGGCATGACCGAGATAGGCAGCGAGTTGGGGTTGTCAGGGTCCTGGTACAGGAACGGGTTGCTGTACATAATGTTCGGGTCGTCCACTCCGGCGCGGTAAGCCTCTGCCTGGTTAGAAGTGTTGAGGATAGAGTGCTCCTGCGACGTCTTCTGCGTGCGGTAAGCGCCGAGCAGGTGAATCTCGAGTCCCGTGACGGGTTTCCACGACAGCTCGCCCTGGAATTTCATGTCGGCAATCGACAGGTCGATGTAGTTGTTGTCAAGCTCGTGGAAGATGTTGAACGGGGCGTAGTTACGAGTGTACGTCTCGTTAGGGTCGAGGGCGCGCGACGTGTTCATCGCGTAGCTGAACGGGTTGATGTCGAAGTCGCGGTTTACCGCACCGGTAACGATGTCGGTGCTGCGGCTGAGAGTACCCGGCGCCTGCTGGTCACGATAAGAGGCGTTGGTAAGGATAGACACAGACAGGTTCTTAGAGAGGTTGAACGATGCATTGGTAGTGGCCGTGTAACGTTCCACCTTGCTGTCCTTAGTCCATCCCGGGTCGTTCATCGCCGAAACCGAGGCGTACAGGCTCGCTTTCTCCGAACCGGTGGATATGCTTACTGAGTGGTTCTGCACGATATTGTTGTTGAACAGAAGGTCAAACCAGTCAGTGTTCCTGAACTCGGCCGTCCTCAGGTAACCGTCCATGGCAGCCTGCGTATAAGGCAGTCCGAACTTGCCGTTAGTGGCGTCATACTGAGCTATGAGGTTATACATCTTGCCGTAGATTCCTGACGACGAGCTGTTGGCAAGCGTAGAGAACTCAAGCCAGCCCTTTTCCTCCATCTCCTTATAGATACCCATCTGCTCCTGCGAGTTGCTGATGTTGTACTGGTCGTACGTAGGCTTCAGACGGTAAGTAAACTCTCCGGTATAGTTTACCGTGCTGCGTCCGGCCTTACCGCGCTTGGTCGTAACGACAACGACGCCGGCCATCGCGCGCGCACCATATATAGAAGTAGCCGAACCGTCCTTAAGCACCTGGAAACTCTCTATGTCGTCGGCGCTCAGTCCGGCTATCGCGTTGGATATAAGCGTAACGGCGTCACCCGAAGACAGGTCGTCGGCGCTGACGTCAACTGCGTCCTCCTGTATAACTCCGTCGATAACCCACAAGGGCTTCGAGCTACCGTAAATAGACGTAGCGCCGCGCACGCGGATTTTAGGCGCAGTACCGAACGTTCCGGACACATTCTGCACGGATACACCGGCAACGCGTCCCTCCAGAGCACGACTCACGTCGGCAATACCGTCAAGTTTGGCCTTATCCGCATCAATCTTTGATGTAGCTCCGGTAAACAACCTCTTGTCCATTTTCTGCATACCGGTTACAACCACTTCACCCAAGGCGTGGCTGGAAGGCGACATCGTTACTTTCATTCCGCTTTCAGCCTTCGTTTCCACTTTCTCATAACCCACATAGGTAATGACCAAAGTGCTTCCAGGCGATGTGTTTATCGAAAACTTACCGTCAACATCGGTTACGGCTCCCGTCTTTGTTCCTTTGACAAAAACCGATGCACCTATGACTGGCTCTCCGATCTCATCGACTACAATGCCGTTAACCTTGCTTCCGCCTTGGGCAAAGGCTATACCTGCGGATAATACGGCACAGAATAGTGTCAGAAATAATTTCTTAATCATACTCTTTACTCTCTCTAATTAAATAATTTAAGGATAATTTTCACCGCTTTTTCCCCATTGGACGCACTGCCCTGGCGTGTCCGTTCATGCTGCTATGCCGCCATGACGCAACTCTTTTGTCGCTTCATCCACGATGAAATGCGTAAGAAATCCACGGTAAAAATTTATCATTCGATACTTTAAGGGTAAAGTGTCGTAGTGTTTATAATCAAAAAGACGTTATTACCTTATAATATAAAATGCCGTCTTTGAGGCTGCTAAAGACGGCATTTTGAAGTGCAAAAGGCGGCTTCCGACGCGTCCGAAGACCGTCTTTTCCGTAGGCGTCAGGTGCGGACGGTATGCTTATGCACCAATACCTTGTTTAAACTTATAAGTGAATTCTGTACAATATCTATATTAAATACAATCGGATAATGCCCCGTATTTGTCTGTTCTCGTGCCTAACTCATGTAACGGGTGTACCCATGACGCGCTCGTCACACCGCTATCCACTCCGTAGCCGTCACACGATACATTGTGAAGTGACAACGGAAAGTTTACGGAAGTAGGGCCTTGTCGAATCTGAACGTTAACTTAAGTAATGTTAATAATTAAAGTTTCGCATGCATAATTATGCATTAACAAATCGCTCTCATGACGGCTTTCGACCGTCTTCAGCACGCTTCAACTTGATACTTAAACGCTCTTTAAACAAACAAGTGTAAAAAATGCACCCTATAAAAGCCACAGACTGTTTTGTCGGCAATAACCCATGATTTTACGTAAAAAAACGTCCGTTTTGCTTAAATATTCATTGTTTATGCAGAAACTGACTGAACAAAGTGAAAGAAAAATGGCTGTCAAAGTGACACTTATAGAGGTAGATTGTGGAAATTTGACGTTGTTTTGTTAAAAAGCGGATTTAAACACATATTTTTTTCATTTTTATTTCGTTCTTATTGAAATTATCTTTAATTTTGCAAATTGTAACAAAAGTATAATTTATTTATTTAATTAGAGAGAGTATTTATGGAAAAAAGACTAACAATGATTTTGGCCTGCCTGTTCCTGTCACTGGGAATGGCACTGGCCCAAACGACAGTCACGGGCACGGTGGTGTCCCATGAGGACGGGCAGCCCATCATAGGCGCGACCGTCCGTGTAGTCGACGCCAACACCGGAGCCGTAACCGACGCCGATGGTCGCTTCTCGCTGTCTCTGCCGGCCGGACACAACAAGCTGCGCGTGTCGTACGTCGGAATGGAGACGCAGGACGTCACCGTTAAGGGCAATAGCGTCAGGGTGGTACTGCTTCCTGTGCTTACTGACCTCGACGAGGTGATGGTCGTGGCTTACGGTACTACCACCAAGTCGGCATTTACTGGTTCGGCGGCTGTAATCAAGTCTGAAGAAATCACGAAAACGGCCAATGCCAATGCGTTGTCCGCGCTTACCGGCAAGATGTCGGGTGTGCAAATCAACAACGCTTCAGGTATGCCCGGTACAGAATCATTCAATATCAAGATTCGCGGTATCAGCTCAATCAACGCCGGCAACGACCCGCTTATCATCGTCGACGGCGCGCCTTACGATGGCGACTATAACAATATAAACCCGAACGACATAGCTTCGATGACGGTATTGAAGGACGCAGCTTCTGCTGCCCTCTACGGTGCACGTGGCGCCAACGGCGTTGTCATCATCACTACTAAGAGTGCTGAGCAGGGACGTTCGTCTATTACGTTCGACGCTAAGTGGGGTTCCAACTCTAAGGGTATACCTAATTATAAGACGGTAGACAGCCCGGCGAAGTATTACGAGACATACTACCAGGCCTTGAAGAACTACGCAATGACGCCGCAGCAGAACAATCCTACGTTCCCGATGTCAGAGGCTGATGCGCACGTGTGGGCCCGCGACAACATGATAAACTCTGCAAGCTACGGCTTGGGTTACAACGTATTTACTGTTCCCGCTGGACAGTATCTTATAGGTTCTGACGGCAAGATTAACCCGAACGCCACGCTTGGCCGTGTTATCAATTACGGAGGCAACGCTTACACCCTTATGCCCGATGACTGGAAGGATGCTACTTTCCAGAACGGCCTTCGCCAGGAATATACCATAACCGCTTCGGGCGCCAATAACAAGGGCTCGTTCTACGGTTCGGCAAGCTACCTGAGCAACGACGGTATCACCATCGGTTCCAAGTATGAGCGCTTCACGGGCCGTTTGAAAGCCGACTATCAGATTAAGGATTGGTTGAAGATGGGCGGTAACTTCAGCTACGCTCATGCGACTACCGACTATCTGGGCGATGAAGGCTCAAGTTCTTCGTCTGGTAATATCTTCGCCGTAAACAACGTGGCTCCTATTTACCCGCTTTACGTGCGTGACGGCAACGGCAAGATTATGACTGACCCAAATACGGGCGGCAAGATGTACGACTGGGGTGACGGACAGATTATCGGCCTGTCGCGTCCTACGTTCAGCGGCAGTAACCCGATTAACGCTAACGAACTTCAGGAGAATAATGTTGACCGCAATTCGTTCAACGCAACAGGTTTTGCCGAGGTACGTTTCCTGAAGGACTTTAAGTTCACTTCCTTGAACACGGTAATGGTAGACGAGTTCCGCCAGACCAACACTACACAGCCTTTCTACGGCCAGTTCGCTTCAATGAACGGAGGTGTCGACAAGTACCACACGCGTACATGGAGCTACAACTACCAGCAGATACTTAACTGGCACCACGTGTTCGACAAGCACGACGTTGAGGTTATGCTTGCGCACGATTACTACCGCACACGGTACTATCTCCTCTCTGCCAGCAGGACCAACCAGTTCTCTATGTCAAATGACGAGTTGGCAGGCGCCGTTACCGACGGTGGCATGGATTCTTACCGTACCGACTATAACACTGAAGGCTGGCTCGGACGCATACAGTACAACTACGACCAAAAGTATTTTGGCTCTGTATCTTACCGTCGCGACGCTTCTTCACGCTTCGCCCCGGAGAACCGTTGGGGTAACTTCTGGTCTGTCGGCGGCGCGTGGATAATCAGCAAGGAGAGCTGGTTCAACGCTCCTTGGATTGACGAGTTGAAATTCAAGGCTTCTTATGGTGAACAGGGTAACGACAACATCACCAATTACCTCTACACCGATACTTACACGATTGTTCCCGGTTACGGCAACATATCGGTAATACCTACATCGACGAAGGGTAACCGCGACATTACATGGGAGAAGGGCGGCAACTTCAATACAGGTTTCGAGTTCTCATTCTTCCGTGGCCGCCTTGCCGGTAGCGTAGAGTACTTCTACCGCAAGACCACAGACATGCTCGCGTTCTTTACATTGCCCGGTTCTTACGGCTACAGCGGTTACTACGACAACATCGGTAACATGAGCAACCAGGGTGTCGAGGTTGAGCTTGACGGAACTATATTCCGCACAAAGGATTTCGAATGGGGTATCAACCTTAACTTCACCGCTTACAAGAACAAGATAACATCAATGCCGGCCGAGAACAAGACTCTCGTAGTTGACGGTGTTGGCGGTTACAGTAGCGGCGAACAGTTCTACGGCGAAGGTGAGCCTCTGTATACATGGTATCTCACCAAGTACGCAGGCGTTGATCCTGAGACTGGTAACGCTCTCTTCTACAAGAACGTAACTGACGAAAACGGCAATGTTACGAGAGAAGTGACCAGCGACTACTCCAAGGCGTCACGCTATCTCTGCGGTTCTGCACTGCCTTGGGCATACGGAGGTTTCGGAACACATCTTTCTTATAAAGGTTTTGACTTCTCTATCGACTTCGCTTACCAGCTTGGCGGCAAGGTTTACGACTCTTCTTACGCAAGCTTGATGAGCATGTCGAGCGGCGGTAGCGCAATTCACGCCGACCTTCTCAACGCATGGACGACCGAAAATACCAATACAAGCGTGCCCCGTCTGGTTTACGGCGACATGAGCTTCGGCGCTGCCTGCGACCGTTGGCTTACAAGCGGCTCGTACCTCAGCCTGCAAAACCTCAACGTAGGCTACACTCTTCCGGCAAGCCTCACGAGCAAAATCGGTATAAACAAGCTGCGTGTTTACGTAACCGGCAACAACCTCTGGCTGTGGTCTAAGCGCCAGGGACTCGACCCGCGCCAAAGCATTACCGGCCAGACCAGCTCAGCTTACTATGCTCCTATCCGCACCATCTCGGGCGGTATCACCGTAACATTCTAATCATAAAGAAAGGAAACAACGACAATGAAAAAGATATTAATATACGGATTAAGCACTCTCATGCTTGCCTCGTCGGCGATGACGTTCACGGGCTGTATAGACGAGACTGAGCCCACGAACGGCGCTACGGCCGAACAGGTGGAGCAGAACAACGCCGACAATATCCTCCAAATACTGCGCGGTTCGGCAGCATACCTGTGCCAGCCTTGGACAACAAGCTATCACTGGGGATGGGGGTACGGCGCAATAATGCGCATACGTGACCTGCAGACAGCCGACATGGCCATATATGATGGCGGACGTAACTACCACCAGTTCTGGTATTGGTACGAAAATCAGGGTATGGGACGCGAGTATGCGTACGCCCAGTTCCAGTGGGAGTACCAGATGGGAATGGTCAACATGGCCAACAAGGCCATCGCGATGGTTGACCCTGAGACTGCTGACGACGAGCTGAAGGGATACCTTGGCGCCGCGCTCGCTTTCCGCGCTATGACTTATCTCGATATGGCGCGCGAGTATGAGTTCCTCGAGAATGAGTATACGCAGCCCCAAAGCCCTGAAGGCAATCCTATCCTCAACTTGACGGTGCCTATTGTCAAGGAGACGACTACCGAGGAAGAGGCGCGCAACAACCCGCGCGCGTCGAAAGAGAACATGGCCGCTTTCATCCTCGAAGACCTCAACAATGCCGAGCAGTACATATCTAACCTGTCGCTGTCAGAGAGGAACATGCCTCATCTTGACTGCGTTTACGGCCTGAAAGCACGTCTCTACATGTGGCTCGGACAATATGCCGATGCCAAGAATTATGCCCGTAAGGCTATCGACGAGGCTGCACTCTCCGGAATTGTTCCTATGACGCGTGACGAAGCGCTCAGTACCATCACCGGCTTTAACGACATAACAAAGTGGATGTGGGGCGCACAGTACACTACGGGTAACGTAAGCAACCTGCTCTGCTGGACTGCTTTCGCTGCTAACGAGGCTGTTTACGGCTACTGCGGACCAATGGCTTACGGCAGCACGGACACTTTCTCGATGATAGACGCAAACATGTATGACCGTATAAGCGATACCGACTGGCGCAAACTTGAGTGGAAAGCACCGGCAACATCTCCCCTTAACGGCCAGAACGCATACATCGACGAAGGCGTAGGCGAAGCTCTCCAGGAACTCACTTCGTTGAAATTCCGCCCCAACAGCGGCAACATCACCGACTACACAATCGGCAACGTAAGTTCGTTCCCGTTGATGCGTGTTGAGGAAATGTACTTCATCGAGGCCGAGGCCGCAGCCCAGGACGATGACGTTTCGGGTGCAATACAGCTGCTCGAATATTTCATGAAGAACTACCGTGACGCTGATTACACCTGCCCTGTAACAGCCAAGGACGACGTGATAGAGGAAATAGTATTCCAGAAGCGTGTAGAACTTTGGGGCGAAGGACAGAGCTTCTTCGACATCAAGCGTCTTGACTACCCTGTTGTCAAGGGCTATTCAGGCAGTAACCATGGATCCCGGGCACAGAGCCAAGCAAACTCTCTCACGACAAGACCGGGTTGGATGAACTGGTGTATAGTACAGAGTGAGGAGAACGGCAACGCCGGAGTGCGCGGTTATAACAACCCAGATCCAAGCTATAGAACTACACAAGAATAATAATAGTCTTGGCTCCTAATAACAAATAAATTAATAACGAGAAACAATGAACAAGATATTAAGTTATTTCACAATGTTGCTTCTTTCGGTCATGACCCTAACCTTGGGGTCATGTACCGAGGAGTACGAATACTCTGCCGAGGCCGCTAAAGGGCAGCAGGTATATTTCAGCAACACGTTGGCCTCTACGGTTACTATCACTAATGACGGGGCGCACTTCCTTGTACCTATCAGTCGTGTAAATACCGACGAGGAACTGACCGTAAATATTACGGCCACAGACGAAAGCGGCCAGCTTACCATACCGCAATCTGTAACCTTCGAGGCAGGACAGAGCGAGGCCAACATAACAATCGACTACGATCCTAATCAAATTACGGCCGATACTTATTATGATGTGACCCTAAGCATTGCTGATGCTGACTACACAACTCCTTATGGAGAGTCTTCTTATTCATTCAGCGTGGTAATGTGGCCTCCTTATACCGTGATTGGAACAGGTACGTTTACAGACGCTTATATTGGAGTGTACAATGCTCCGGTAGAAATCAGGCAAATTGATTCAAACCCCAACCAATTCCGCATTTTGCGGCCTTATGAAGCTCTCTCCGGTACGGATGGTGCCGACTTCCTCCAGTTCACTGTGCTACATGCAGGCGATGTCCTGCCCAGTACGGGACAACCAGTCGAAGAGGACGGTTTAGTATATTTTGACGAGACATCCTTAGGATACGACATCTTCGGTGTTGGAACTCCAGCCGAGATATGGCATCCGTCACTTTTGCAGAATATGGATATCACGCACAACCGTGTACTTGCATTCCAAGACAGCGGCCTTCCCGGCGCAGTACAGCTCGCTCCGTACTATTTCGCATATCAGAGCGGTTCAAGTGTTTATGGAAACAGCCAGGCTACCAATGACGGCATAATCACCATTACATTCCCCGACTATACATATGATCCTAAAGATTACAATGTAAGCGTAAACTATCTCGGCGCATTTGTAAGTCAGGACGGCAACAACTATGCAATGGGTAACGTCACGATGGGCGCAGACGTCAATGAGGTACATGTTGGAATTGTAGAAGGAAGCGACGTGAACGAAGCCCTTAACCAGGTTCTCGGCGGAGCTGTCGAAACAATTACTGTAACATCAAATGGCGAGGTGCGCATACCTTGCTCATACAATGGTGACTGCGTTATGGTTGCAGTGGCATACGCTTATGACGAGAATGGCACGTTAGCAATGCAAAACTACGCCACCACAGCGTTCAACTTCGCTATTGGACCGAGTCAGTGGACATCACTTGGAACGGGTCTCTACACCGACCATATATTCTGTCTGAACCTTCGTGTTGACGAATCAGGAACGACGGCTCCTCCTGTACAGTATCCTGTAGAAGTACAGGAAAGCACGACTACGCCCGGCGTTTATCGTGTAATCAATCCTTACGCACCTGATATCTACGGCTATAAGATTCAAGGTGAAACTGGCTATGACGAAAGTCAGAATTACAACATAACAATTAACGCCCATGATCCGGACGCAGTTTATATACAAGGCCAGCCTATGGGATTCTATGATGACGGCGATGCGATGCTTATAGCCACTGTTGGTGGACTAAATTATGATTTGATGTATCCTATGTACGGCGACAGGACATTCGACATTCTCAAGCAAGCAGGAATAATACAAGGCACACTTTCTAATGGTGTCATTACGTTCCCGGCCGGTGAGTTGTTGTTCTCATTCTCAAGCATTTACTCACAAGGAATGGCTGGCCCGGCCAACGAAAACGAGGCAACGAGCGTGCTTGTATTGCCTGATGCCGTATCTGCACAGGCGAAAGCTAAAGCCATGAGGAATGTTGAAAAGTTGCGTCAGGCTAAATACAGTATGCGAGGAATGAAGACTGGTAAGGCAAATGTTATGAATCTAAAGAAAAATAAGGTCTTAACCGTGTTCCAGCTTAACAAGAATGCCAAGCTTAACCGCAAGTAAGCAAGGACTATAACCTGTAAAAACAGGATGGAGTTGCGACCGCAGCATGTCGCGGCTTCATCCTTTTTTTGATTATACCGAACAACTATCGCCGCCCCTGGCGTCTATCCATAGGCGTGGTGGCGGAGCACAACAAAACAACAAACGACTATGAAAAGAACATTTATCGCAATCGCAATGCTCATGCTGACGCTCGGCATGGCGGCCGTTCCGGCAAAGCGCGGACAGTGGAAGACTGTAACCCTTGCCGACGGCACGCAGGTAAAGGTAGAGCTAAGGGGTGACGAGTTCATGAAGTACTGGCAGGCTGAAGACGGCCGCAAGTTCGTGAAAAACGCCAAGACTGAACGTTATGAGGTGGCCGATATGGACGCCTTGAAGAAAAAGGCCGTTGAACTGCGTACCGCCGCAGGCGTGAACACAGACAGTCAGAACGCGCCGGCGCGTGTGCCCGGCACGAGGATAGGTTCAGACTATACAGGCGAGAAAAAAGGATTGGTCATCCTCGTGGAATTCCCCGACATGCAGTTCACCCATGGTACGCCTGAGCTTTACCAAAGGCTACTGAACGAGGAGAACTATTCTGACGCATCGCTCGGCTTTGTCGGCTCGGTAAGCGACTACTTCCGTGACCAAAGCAACGGCGTGTTCAATCTCACGTTCGACGTTGCAGGCCCCGTGATGATGCCCGAAAATTACGCCTATTACGGCAGTAACATCCCCTACGACGACGCTAACGTACGCACAATGCTTACAACCGCGCTCAATGCGATTGACGCTGATACTGATTTCAGCCGTTATGACTGGAACGGTGATGGCGAGGTGGAACAAGTATTCTTTATCTACGCCGGACTGGGCGAGGCAAATGGAGGCGACGAGAATACAGTATGGCCGCACAAGTCAATAATCAGCAATCAAGGTGTCACGCTCGACGGTATGACCGTAAATACTTACGCATGTAGCGCCGAATGCCAGCCGATATACCAAGGCGGATACGTTGTTGACACGCATATCGACGGAATTGGCACCATCTGCCACGAGTTCTCCCACTGCCTCGGACTGGCCGACATGTACGACACCGACTACAGCGGCGGTTACGGAATGGGCTCATGGGATCTGATGAACCAGGGTAGCTATAACGCTGACGGATTCCGCCCGGCGTGCTACACAGGTTTCGAACGCATGCAGATAGGATGGTACCAACCCATCGAACTGACAGAGAATGTCGAAATACGCGGAATGGGAAGCCTTGCCGACAACGGCAATTTCTACATTGTGCGCAACGACGGTAACCCCGGAAGTGGCAATCCCGTTTACTCAGGCGAGTACTACGTCCTCGAGAACCGTCAGCGCACCGGTCGTTGGGACACCGGACTGCCGGCCTCGGGCCTGCTCATCACGCACGTTGATTTCGACCAAAGCGTATGGAACGCCAACAGCCCTAACAATGACCCGAGCCACCAACGCTGCACAATCATACCGGCCGATGGCAGGGCAAGCACACTAAGTGAGGCTGGCGACACATACCCCTACGGCAGCAACAACAGCCTTACCAACGAGACAACGCCCGCAGCGACCGTCTATACCAAGAATACCGACGGCTCAAACTACATGAACAAGCCAATTACGAACATCACACAGAACGCCGACGGCACGATAAGCTTCAGCTTCGGAGTCAACGAGGGGCCGCTGTTCTACGAGTCGTTCGACAACTGTACGGGCCGCGGCGGCAACGACGGCATATTCGTCAACATGGGCTCTTCGCAAATAGGCAAGGGCCAGCTGCTGACCGACAACGACGGATGGACAGGCAACGGCGGAGGCGCAAGCAAGTGCGCAATGTTCACTGGACCGGCAACAACACCCACGATTCAGCTTAACGGAAAGGCTGAACTTACCTTTAGGGCTGCGGCCGTTATACCGGCCACCAACCCGAAGATAAGCATCGCCATAGAGGGAGCGGCCACACTCAACGACGAGGCCGATATGAAGACGGCAGCCTTCACCAACTACAGCCTCGAACTTGACATCAACGGCCCCGTCACATTCACGTTCTCTTCCGACGCTGCTGCCTTCATCCTCGACGAGGTTAAGGTAACCTCGAGCGTCAGCACCGGAATAGACAACGTAATCACCGTGACCGGAACTGACGGCATTCGCCCCGCCGACAACCGCATTTACAGCATCGACGGACGTTACGTCGGCACAGACGAGACTAAGCTGGGCAAAGGCCTGTACATACGCAACGGCAAGAAATTCATTAAAAGATAAGACGGTGAGAACATGAGACGGCGGGACAACATAGTCCGCAACGCCCCTCGAAGACCGTCAGGACAATACGCAAGAGCCGCCCAAACCTTCCGTTTGGACGGCTCTTATTATATACGGCAACCCCATTGATTATCAGTGATTATGCGAAAGGCCGTGTTTTGCACTGCAAAACACGGCCTTTTAGCCTACTGTTGACGGCCTTTCGGCGTGAGAAAGACGGCTTATCGCATATTCACTGATAATCAAAGCGTTAGCCATATGTGCCAAGTATTTCTGTATTAAGGCAAAGAGCCGTCCAAACCTTTCGTTTGGGCGGCTCTTGTTTATTGTCCGGACGGTCTTCGAGAGGAGTTGCGGACTATGTTGTCCCGCCGTCTCATGTTCTCACCGTCTTATCTTTTGATGAATTTCTTGCCGTTGCGTATGTACAGGCCTTTGCCCAGCTTAGTCTCGTCTGTGCCGACGTAACGTCCGTCAACGCTGTATATACGGCGGTCGTTATCTGTTGATGGAGATACTGTTATGTTGTCAATGCCGGTAGAACCTTCGGCTTCGTTAACGATGACTTCATCAAGATAGAACATACCGGAGTTTGTTTTGAAGGTCAGCTTCACTGGCCCCGAACCGTTTATTGTAGTCTCGAAATTAGTCCATCCTCCGTTTTTCATCGTGAATGTCGACTGTTGCAGCGTTGCGTTGCCTTCTGCTACTTCTACCGTAAGGTTTGTGCCTCCGCCTGTGTATGGTGCAGCCATGAAGCTCAGCTTGTGTTCTCCGCTGAGCGTTATCGACGGTGTTGTTGCCCATCCGGCAGCTCTTGACGTGCCGAAGCGTGCGCAGAGATATCCGGCTCGCGGTGTCTCGCCCGTCCATCCGTCGTTGTCGTATGTCGGGGTGGCCATCGCCAGACCGCTGAAGTTGCCGTCATTGCCGCCTTGTCCCTCGCATTTGTCGAAGGTTTCGTTGAACATATACACCGGCGCTCCAATGTTGAACGAGAACGATATCGTGCCGTCCTGCTGTTGGGTGATACCTGTTACTGACTTGTTCATGTACAGCGATCCGTCCGTGTTGCGGTTGAACACTGTTGCCGCGGGGCGCGACGTGTTGGTAAGCGACATGATACCGTTATACGGCCATACGTCTCCGGCCGGATTACCGTCGTACAGACTGCCGTCGGCCGGTATCGGCGAGCAGCGCTGATGGCTGGGGTTTACGTTGGGATTGTTGTAGCGCTGCCATGACATCTCGTCATAGTCGACGTGAGTTATGAGAAGTCCGTCGCCAGGTATGGCCACGTCCCAGCGTCCCGTGCGCTGTCGGTTCTCAAGAATATAGTACTCGTCAGCGTAGCCGTCGTTGCGTATCAGGTAGAAATCTCCGCCCTCGGCAATGCTCTCCATGCCGCTTACGTCAATCGGCTGGGTAAGTTCTATCGGGCTTTCCCAGCCTATCCACATGCGTTCGGCACCGGTATAACAGGCTGGATGAAATCCGTTTCCGTTATAGCTACCGCTCGACATCAGGTCCCATGCGCCCATTCCGTAACCTTCGCCGCCGCTGCCAGCGTAGTCGGTGTCATACATGTCGGGCAGTCCGAGGCAGTGGGAGAACTCGTGGCAGATGGTGCCAATTCCGTCGATATGCGTTGTTGTGGTTGCTCCCGAGCCTATGGCTGGCTGGCATTCTGCGCTGCACGCGTATACGTCTATCGTCACGCCGTCAAGTTGCATAGTGCGTCCAATGGCGCCGAGCAGCTGCCATTTGTGCGGCCAGATGGTGCCCTCGTCGCCGCCGTTGGCCTCGCCCAGGCCAGCGAAGATGAAGTACACCTGCTCGACCTCGCCGTCGCCGTTCCAGTCGTAGTCACGGAAGTCAACTTCGCTGTCGACCGCATTGAGGGCATATTGGAACATCTCGCCCTTGTTCACGTCGCCGCCTTGTCCTTCGTTGCCGTTACCTCCGTAGTATGCGTAACCTCTCGGCATACGCACTGGGCCTGCAATGTCGAACGTGAGGTTGAACTGTCCATGGCTTTGGTCGCGGTAATAGTCGCTAACAGAACCAACGAAGCCCAGCAGTGGATTGGAGTAATTTTCTCCGTTGAGTATCTGTTGGTAACGCTCTCGTGAACCGTGTGTGAAGGGCATGTCGTCAAAGTCGACGAGGATTACTAGCCCTTTCTTGTCGCCTACGTATGGACTGCCGCCCGTTTGGCGGTCAGCGCCGGTACGAGTCTGTGCCCTGCGCGCTTCCGTCAGAGCCTTCACCTTGGCCTGCCGAGCTTGAGCCTTATCCATCAACGTCTTTACGTCTACGGTCTTGTAGTATCCCTTCTGGCTGTCCTTTACGAACGTGCGCCCGTCTTCTGCCTGCCAGAAGTGGCAGAACTCGTCGCCGCGCAGCTCAACTCTTACCGTCGTTCCGTCTGCCAGGGTCACCGTTTTCCACTGTCCGCGCTTTGCCGGAACAGCCGTTGCTATAGCCGTTATTGCAGCAAAAAATAATGTAGTGAATAGTTTTTTCATAATACCTTGTGTTAGATTATCAATCAAAAAAGGTGTGCAGGGACTGCGTCCGTACGCTTTCCCTTACACACCTTTAATTATAAGTATGGCTTATTCCCTCGTAAGGGTAATGCCTGTGAAACCTTGCAGGATACCATAACCCTGACCAGTGTAAGCACAACACATAAGGATATATGTGTTATCGAAGGTTATGGTCTGAGGAAGGCCAGTATCGGAAACTTCCCAGTTAGCCGTGATTGGTACTATTCCTATCTGGCTGCCGTCTGGAGATGCCAGCCAATAAAGCGGGTACGCACCAGCATAATTACCGATTGTCGTGTCTGTACTTGGGTTGAACTCCAGCAGACCTATGCTTGCCGCATCATCGTACATCCACTGGAACTGCCAAGTCAGCGTCTCGCTGGCGCCACAGAGGTTTGAGGCTGTAGCGTAAAGTACGTTTTCGTAGTCAGCATCCCCTTCCTGGGCAGCTGTTATTGTAAGCGGCCTCTTTATCTGCACTCCGTTAAGGTTGGTGGCGTTGAAATACCACTGACCGGCGAAGGCGTCATAGAAGTTACCGTCATTGTCGGTTATCGTTACCGTGATTTGGCTCGTCTCTACCGTTGCCCCCTCAACCGACGTGATGGTGAGGGTAAACTGGCGGTCGGCGTTCATCACGTAGTCGTCGATAAGACGCATCTCTACGTTAACGGTACCGGTGCTCAATGTGTCGGCGTTGAAGTTCAGGGTCTTGTCCGTTATAGCGTAATTCTCGCCCTCAACGGCTGGTGTAGAGCCTGTACCTTCGCTTGAAACGGTTATGTGTACAGGGCCGTTCCTGCGCCCGTCAATGGCGATAGGTATGTTGACATATCCTTCCGTAAACTCGCTTACGGTCATCTGGCTGCTCGTAAAGCCTACCGTACATTCAGCAGAGTTGACGTCATCATCGTCACACGAGGCGAAGAACGGAACGGCTAACGCCGCGAGCAAAAACATTCTTATATATTTCATGATTTCTTTCTTTTATCTGTTAAGTTGGATTAATAACCCGGGTTCTGCTTGATCTGCGGGTTTGCGTCAATCTCGTGCTGCGGTATCGGCCATACGTAGTGCAGGCTGTTGCCCGTTGTTCCGCCGTAGGTTACTACGAGGTTGGTCGTATTAGACTGGCCGGGCAGGTTGCAAAGGTTCATCTGCTGCGGTGTGCCGCGGCGGATGTCATCGTGCCAACGCTTCAGGTCAAATAGGCGCATGCCCTCGCCGAGGAACTCACGCTGGCGCTCGTTCTTAACCTCCTGCATCAGCTCGTCGGCGTTGGCGAACGTCTGTTCGGTATAACCGGCGATACGTCTGCTTTCAAACGCGTTCAGGTATCTTGCGCCTTCGGTTACCATACCCAGTTTTGCGTAAGCCTCGGCTGCGATGAGATACATCTCGGCAATACGGATAACTTTGGGCTGGCAAGTCCAGCGTGCGTACTCAGAGTTGCCGCCGTCGTAATACTGGGCACATCCCTCGGTGTACTTATCGAGTAAGAAGGGCTGTCCGCTCGTACCTGTTGACGTTGTAACCGACGTCTGGAGGAAGAGGAACATTCTCAAGTCGTTCTGCGAATAGAGGTTCATTACCGTCTGGGTCGGTATGTAGTTGGGTATTGAACCTGCCGAATATGGCTGGAAGTTAGCTCCGGTCTGTCCGGAAGCCTCTGACGGATAGCTGCTGTATAGCTTGAAAATACTCTCTTGGTCTGTCTCGTCTGTTCCGGAAAGATATACTTGATTACCTTGCACAACTGTTGAGAGTCCCCACCACATACGGGTAAAATCGTAAGGGTTACCACTTTGGAACACGTCTGTATTAAGCGGATAGTTACCAGTATTGATAACTTCGGTAGCGTACTGGGCAGCTGCAGTTGGGTTGTCCATTACGAGAGCGATACGTGCCTTGAGGGCTGTTACAGCGTCACCGGTTATGTCATACCTGTCGCCGCGAGTGTCTGGCGTAGCTGTTACGTACTTGGCTGCGCTGTCAAGGTCGTTGGTTATCTGGGTATAAGTCTGTCTCAGGGTGTTACGGGCGGGGTATTGTGATGCGTCCATTGTGGGGTTGTACTCCGTCATGTACGACACACCGCTGTTCTCTTGGTCAGCAGTGCTTTCCTCATAGTCGGCGCAGAAGAACTTTGCAAGCTCAGACAAGGCCCACGCTCTTGTGAAGTAAGCCTCGCCGAGGATGTTTCTGATGTTTGCGATGGCCTCGTCATCGAAGAGGTTTGTGTTCGACATGTCGCATGTGTTGTAGCTTTCGATGATGAAGTTCGCGCGTGAAATCAGTCCTTGGCAGTTGGAGTAAACCGTTCCGACCTCGGAAGAATTGCTGTTGAAGCTCCAGTTATACATGTAGCCTAACGATCCGCTGTAACCTGCTACGGCATTGAACTCATCGGCCTGAATGTCTGGTGCGTTGTAGAAAGCCTCAGTTCCCACACATGAACGCAGGCCGCTGTAAAGGCCGTTGCTTAGGCCTTCGAAATCCCTCGGTGTCACGATGGCCTCGTCTACAGGCAGTGAGTCGTAAGGCTCTTTGTCCATGTCGCATGACGCAAGCGTCAAGGCGAATGCCATCACCGGTAAAAATATCTTTTTGTTCATTGTTATTCTATTCTTTTATTATATGTTAAACGCTAATGATTAGAATGTAATCTGCGCGCCGAACGAGTACTGGCGCGTGTTCGGGTAGTTTCCGAGCGTCACTGAGCTGTTAACTTCGGGATCATAACCTGAATAGCCTGTGAAGGTCAGCAGGTTACGTCCTGTAAAGAACACCTTGACACCTTTGATGAAATGGGTCGCATTCATCCATTTCTGTGGCAATGTATAAGAGAGTTGCAACAGCTTCAAGCGTACGAAGGAAGCATTCTCGAGGAACTGTGTGTCGAGCTGACGGGCACAATTGGCTGCGGGTACGTCGGTTATGTCGCCTGGTTTTGTCCACATGTTGAGCATGTTTGTTGTCATGTTGGTGGCTGAAGCGTTGGCCGGGTTCTCGAGCAGGTAGCGCTCGTTGTTCCACATATAGCGGTCGAACATGCCAGAGAATTGTACGTCAAGCTGCAGTCCCTTCCATGCAACGGTAGTAGAGAGACCTGCTGACCATGGAGCTATCGAGTTCTTGCCGGTCTGTACGCGGTGTGCCTCAGAGTAAACCTTGGTTTCGTTGCCGTTAGCGTCGAGCCATACGCTCTGTCCGTCTGTCGGGTCAACGTGGCTCCAACGTACCATGTAGAACTCTCCATAAGGATGGCCAACCTCAAGCTGCATGAAGTCGCCTGAAGCATAGCTGTCGCGGCCCTGGAACAGTTTTGTCACCTTGTTTGAGTTGTAGTTGCCGTTCACCTTCAAGTTCCAGTACCAGTCTTTGGTCTTGATGATGTCCACGCCTATTGCGAAGTCGAAGCCTCGGTTGCGCATTTCGGCTACGTTGCCCCATGTAGCGCTGAATCCGGTTGAGTATGAGAACGGTATCTGCATCAACATGTCAGACGTTTCCTTGTTGTAGTATTGGAAGTCAAAGTCTACGCGGTCGAAAATACGTCCTGATATACCTACGTTGAAAGTCTTGACGGTTTCCCATGTAAGTTCGTCGTTACCGGCTTGGGTCGGAGCCATCACGGAGCCGCCGTTATAGCTGCCACCTGCACCTACAAGTGCAAGAGCTGTGTATGCATTGATACCGGAGTTACCTGTAGAACCGTAGCTTACGCGGAACTGGAGGTCGTTGAGCCAGCTCTTTGTCGACTCCATAAACTTCTCGTTAGTGATGTTCCACATTGCGGCAACAGCGCCGAACGTACCCCAGCGGTGATCCTTTGCGAAGAGTGAGGAACCGTCGCGGCGGATTGAAGCGTCAAGGAAGTAGCGGTCTCCATAATTGTAGTTCAACATTCCGAACCAAGAGTTACGTACTTCTTCGGTGATTGACTGAGACGGAATGTCAAGTCCTGTTGAAGGAGCTGCAGAGATAAGCATGAGGCGGTTGTTTGCAAGTCCGCTTACCGAAACGCCGAAGCTCTCTGTCTTGCTCGTCATGCTCTCCTGTCCGAGAAGAACCGTTACGTGGTGATCGCGCAGGAAGTCGAACTTATACTCTGCAGTATTTGTAACAGTCCAGCGGTAGAAGCGAGAGAAGCTTTCGCTTGCAGAACCGTAAGGATTCTGTCCGTCAGGTTGTTGTTCGTTCCATCCGAGAGGATAATCAAGTTCCAGGAAGTTGTAGAACTTCTGCGAGCCCCTGCGGTCGTTCCAGTCGAGACCTACTGCCGAGCGGATGTTCAGTCCCTTGATAGGATTGAGGTTTACGTAGGCATTCTCGTTTATGCGCACACGGTTGTAAACGATAGGCTGCATCTGTGAGAGTAAGTCGGGGTTGATGTATCCCAGGGTAGAATAATACTGATATTCCTTGCCGTAGCCTTCGAAAGTACTGTTGGCGTAGTCCACGTTTCCGTACTCATCATATACAAGGCCAAGTATTTCGCGGTCCGGCTGTGTCGGGTTGTACATGTTTGCGGCAAACGATTTGTTGTAAACAGAGTTCGGAGTGTCGCTCCAAAGAGTAGTCTGCTCCTTTGTATAGGCAAGGTTAGAGTTCGTTCCGACTTTCAGCCAAGGAGTGATGTTGGCCTCGAGGTTGGCGCGCAAGGTTTCACGGCGCATCCAGGAATCGTCAAACAATCCGTCAGCGTCATAGTGAGAGAAAGACACTAAGTAAGCAGTATTCTTCGAACCGCCGCGTATGCTAGCGTCCACCTGCAATGTAGGAGCGGTATTGCCAAGGTATTTTTTCTTCCAGTCAGTACCTACGTTGTATTTCCTGTAGTACTCTTTCATTGCCTGAAACTGCGGGTCGTTTGCGTAATCAGGTGTCATCATTTCCTGGAAATCGAGCCACTGGTTAGCGTTCATAACCTCAGAACCGTCGTGCGCGATTTCAGAAATTGAATATTGAGCCGTTACTGAGATAGTGGGAGCCTCGCCGAACTTACCTTTCTTTGATGTTATGATAACAACGCCGTTAGCCGCGCGAGAACCGTAGATAGCCGTAGACGAAGCGTCTTTCAGCACGGTGATATTCTCAATGTCGTTCGGGTTGAGAGAAACGAACGTCTGAGAGGAAATCTCGCTACCGTCCAATATGAACAAAGGCTCGGTAGAGGCATTGATAGACGTGGTACCGCGGATGGTCATGCTCGTCGTAGCCGAAGGCTCGCCCGAAGAGGTGAACACCTGCAAACCTGCCACCTGACCCTGCAAAGCGTCGCCCACGTTGGCCACGGGGCGGTTGGCTATAGCCTCGCTTGACACGGTAGATACCGAGCCGGCGATGGTTCCGAGTTTACGTGCCGAACCGTAGCCGGTGACAACCAGCTCGTCAAGTGCGGTATCGTCGCTCTCCATTACGACGCGGATGTTCCTGCCTGCCTTGACGCGGGCCTCCTTCATACCGATGTAGGTTATGGACAGCTCTGCGTCGGACGGAGCGTTGACACTGAACTTTCCGTCTACGTCGGTCACCGTGCCGGCATTGCTACCGACCACGCGGACGGTCGCGCCCACTACCGGCTGCCCGTCCTCATGGGACACCACCGTGCCCGTGACTGTCGTTTGGGCCAGTGCCATTCCCAGTGACAGGAACAGGCAGGCCAAAATCATTGTTAGTCTTTTTTCCATAAATACTCTCTCTAATTAAATAAAATAGGGATAGTATTGTGTTGTTTTTGGGGTGGTGACGGCTGTCACGCGTTTTTGACATAATGTCGGTATATGTCCATATTTGGTGACATGTTGATTTTATGGGGTAGGAGACAGGGAGTCTTTATGGCGATATATATATTTTAACATTCGTATGTTAATGTTTGTTATCCCATATGGCGTGTGGCAGGTATGGATTTGTGGTGTCGTCGTAGTGGTTTTCCGTTATGCTTGGAGGGTGCTTTTTCGCTGTTTTGTGTGTATTTATAATGGCTTGTTGTGTCGTGTTTTGTGACCTGTTGCGGCTCTTCAATTGCGGTTTTTTATTTTTTTGATGTAGTTTGTTCGCGTTTCAAAAGGCCGTGTTTTAGGTTGTGGTTTGTGGCCTTTTGTTTTATGAAAGGTGGCCTTTTACGGTGCGGGAGATGGCCTTTTGCGTTTTATTCCGTTGTACGGCGTTCCGTAGGCGCTGTGCCGGCGCTTTCATGGGGTTGTTGTCGGCGTGGCTGTTCCATGTGTTATGGACGTAAAAACGACGTGCGGACAAGGGGTGTGTCCTTGTCCGCACGTCGTTTTATTGCCCGTCAGGCGGTTGCCTGACATGGTTGTTGTATGCGTCAGAGCTTCTGTTTCACTTCTATTTCGGTGAAGGTTTCGATGATGTCGCCTACCTGTATGTCGTTGAAGTTGACGAGGCTTATACCGCACTCGAAGTTTACGCCTACTTCCTTGACGTCGTCCTTGAAGCGCTTTAGGGCGTTGATGTCGCCGGTATGTACTACGATACCGTCGCGTACTACGCGTGCCTTGTCGTTGCGGTGTACCTTGCCTTCGCTGACGTATGCGCCGGCCACGGTGCCCACTTTCGATATGTGGTAGACTTCGCGCACTTCAACCTGGCCTGTAACGACTTCTTTCTTAACCTTTTCGAGCATTCCTTCCATTGCAGACTTGACGTCTTCGATGGCGTCGTAGATTACCGAATAGGTGTTGATTTCCACGCCTTCCTGCTCTGCCAGTTTGCGTGCCGCTGCCGACGGGCGTACCTGGAAGCCTACGATGATGGCGTCTGACGCGTCTGCCAGGGTTACGTCGCTTTCGGATATCTGGCCTACGGCCTTGTGGATAACGTTCACCTTTATTTTCTCGGTAGACAGCTTGATGAACGAGTCGCTAAGTGCCTCGATACTACCGTCTGTGTCACCCTTGACGATGATGTTGAGTTCCTTGAATGAGCCGAGGGCTATTCGGTGGCTGATGTCGCTCAGGGTCAGTCGCTTCTGTGTGCGCAAGCCTTGTTCGCGTTGCAGTTGCAGTCGCTTGTTGGCTATCTCGCGGGCTTCCTGTTCCGTCTCGAGCACGTGGAATGTGTCGCCGGCCGTTGGCGCTCCGTTGAGTCCCAGTATGATTGCCGGCTCTGCCGGCTCTGCCTTTTCGATGCGTTGGTTGCGCTCGTTGAACATTGCCTTGATGCGTCCGTAGTTGGTTCCGGCTATTACGACGTCGCCTACGCGCAGCGTACCGTTGCTTACGAGCACTGTTGACACGTAACCGCGGCCCTTGTCGAGCGAAGACTCTATGATACTGCCGGTAGCCTTACGGTTGGGGTTTGCCTTGAGGTCGAGCATTTCGGCCTCGAGCAATACCTTTTCGAGCAGCTCGTCTACGCCCATGCCTTTCTTGGCGCTGATTTCCTGGCACTGGTATTTACCGCCCCATTCCTCTACGAGGAGGTTCATGTTTGCCAGGTCTTCGCGTATCTTGTCGGGGTTGGCGCCCGGCTTGTCTATCTTGTTTATGGCGAACACCATCGGCACGTTGGCAGCCTGTGCGTGTGCAATGGCCTCGCGTGTGGTGGGCATTACGCTGTCGTCTGCCGCGATGATGATGATTGCTATGTCGGTTACCTGTGCTCCGCGGGCACGCATCGCGGTGAAGGCTTCGTGTCCTGGCGTGTCGAGGAAGGTTATGTGGCGGCCGTCGGACAGCGTCACGTTGTACGCTCCGATGTGCTGCGTTATGCCTCCGGCCTCGCCCGCTATGACGTTAGACTTGCGGATGTAGTCGAGCAGTGACGTCTTACCGTGGTCTACGTGGCCCATTACGGTAACGATAGGCGCGCGTGGCACGAGGTCGTTTTCGTCGTCGGCCTCCTCGGTTATGGCTTCAGACACTTCTGCGCTGACGTATTCCGTGGTGAAGCCGAACTCCTCGGCAACGAGGTTTATGGTCTCTGCGTCGAGGCGCTGGTTGATTGACACCATTATACCAACGCTCATGCATGTGCCTATTACCTGGTTCACCGATACGTTCATCATGCTGGCAAGCTCGCTGACGGTTACGAATTCAGTCAGCTTCAGTATCTTGCTCTCAGCCTTGGCTTCAGCTTGCTGCTCCTTCAGGTGCTCCTGTACGGCCTCGCGTTTCTCCCTGCGGTACTTGGCGCCCTTCTTGTTCTGTCCCTTGTTGGTAAGCCTTGCGAGTGTCTCCTTTACCTGGCGTGCAACGTCTTCCTCGTTCACCTCGAGCGGCTTGTGTCCGCGCTTGCGGTTCTTCTTCTTGCTTCCTGCCTGTGCGTTCTGCGCCGCGCCGTTGCCGTTTTGCTTCACTGCCTGGTCTATGTTGACGCGTTCCTTGGTTATGCGTGAGCGCTTCTTCTTGCCCTCCGAGTGTGCCTGTGCGGCCTTTTCCTCGCGTTCTTTCCTGCGTTCCTCCTTTGATTTCTTCTTGGGACGTGTGCTTTGGTTAAGCGAGTCGAGGTCGATTTTACCCAATACGTTTACTTTCGGGGCCAGCTTCTTTTCGCTCTTCAGCGTGAAAATCTTGCTTTCCTCGGTCGTTTCGTTGGCCGTCTGCATATCTTCTTTTGCCGTTTCGGCCTTTTGGGGTTTGCTTTCCTCGGCGTGCGTTGTGGCTTTCGGCTCGTCCTGCGGCTTTTTGTCCACAGTGTTTTCAGCCTTTTCCTCAAGCGGCTTTTGCGGCTGCTCAGCGGGCTTTTCCACCTTTGTGTCAGCCTGTTTTGTCTCTTCTTTTTCCTTCGGGGCTTGTGTCTTTGACGCCTGGCTTACGGCAGAAGCCTTTTCCTCGCCGGCCGTTTGCTGCTGGCGGGGCTGTGCGGCGTGTCCCGTTTTCTTGTCAAGGCTGTCGAGGTCGATTTTCCCCAGCACGGTATATTTCTGCGGTTGGGTGTTCCTTTGGGTGTTTTCAGCCTTCTGCTCCTTGCGTTCTTGTGTCTTCTTTTTCTCTTTTGGGTGCTTCTGGAGGAGTTTCTCTGCCTGGTTTCTTACTTCCTTGTCTGACTTGAACTCTTCCACGAGGGCGTTGTACTGGCTGTCGCTGAGCTTGAAGCTTAGGTCGTCCCTTACTTCGCCCAAGTCACTTCTTCTCTTAAGGAATTCAACTGCCGTCTGAAGTCCTATGTTCAATTCACGTATTGCTTTATTTAATCTGATACTCATACTCTTTTTAATTCATAATTCATAATTCATAATTCATAATTCCAAATTGGCTTAACCGAGTGTTTTTTCATAATCCATAATTGACTTTCGAGCATTTGAATGCGCAGCCAATTATGAATTACGAATTATGAATTATGAATTACTCAAATTCTGCCCTCAGCACTTTCAGCACGTTGTCCACCGTCTCTTCCTCGAGGTCGGCCTTCTCAACGAGCATTTCGCGTGGTGCGTTGAGTACGGCTTTTGCGGTGTCAAGGCCGATGCTCTTGATGGCATCGATGATCCATTGGTCGATTTCGTCGGAGAATTCGTCGAGGTATATGTCCTCGTCAACTTCGCTTTCGTCGAGTTCGCGGAATACGTCTATGGTGTATTCGGTCAGCATGCTGGCCAGCTTGATGTTAAGTCCGCCGCGTCCGATGGCAAGCGACACTTCCTCGGGGCGCAGGTAAACTTCGGCCTTCTTGTTCTCTTCGTCTACGTTGATGCTCGAGATTTTCGCCGGGCTGAGTGCTCTCTGGATGAACAGCTTGATGTTGGCGGTGTAGTTTACCACGTCGATATTCTCGTTGCAAAGCTCGCGTACGATACCGTGCACACGGCTTCCCTTCACTCCCACGCAGGCTCCTACGGGGTCGATGCGGTCGTCATAGCTCTCTACCGCTATCTTGGCGCGCTCGCCCGGCATGCGTGCAATGCGGCGGATGGTGATTAGTCCGTCAGCAATTTCTGGCACTTCGGCTTCGAGCAGGCGCTCGAGGAACATGTTGCTCGTGCGCGAGAGGATTATTTTCGGGTTGTTGTTATCGTTGGTAACGTCTTTTATTACGGCGCGTACGGTCTCTCCCTTGCGGTAGACGTCGTGCGGAATCTGCTCTGACTTGGGCAGTATCAGCTCGTTGTTTTCGTCGTCTACGAGCAGCACCTCGCGCTTCCAAACCTGGTAAACCTCGGCGCTGATAACCTGTCCTACGCGGTCCTTGTACTTGTTGTACAGGCTGTCGTGCTCAAGCTCGAGTATTTTCGAGGCCAGTGTCTGGCGCAGGTTGAGGATGGCCCTGCGTCCGAACTTGCTGAAGTCAACCTTCTCGCTCACCTCTTCGCCGACCTCATAGTCGGGTTCTATCTTCAGGGCGTCTGTCAGGGCTATTTCCTTGTTCTCGTCTTTTACCTCGCCGTCGGCTACGACTATGCGGTTGCGGTAGATTTCGAAGTCGCCCTTGTCGGGGTTGACGATGACGTCAAAGTTCTCGTCACTGCCGAATATCTTGGCTATGACGTTGCGGAAACTCTCCTCAAGCACGCTCATGAGCGTTGTGCGGTCGATGTTCTTGGTGTCCTTGAACTCCTTGAAGGTGTCGACCATGCTTACGGTTTCTTCATCTTTCTTTCTCGTTGCCATATATGTTTGTTGTTTATTTATTCTTTTTATAGTAGTTAAAGGAGTTAGAGTAGTTAGCGCTCCCTACGGTCGCTAAGTAGTTAAAGTCAAATGACATGTCCGTCGGGAGCGGCATTCAAGGAGTTAAGGAGTAATGAAGTTAAGGAGTTAAGACAATAGTCTTGATGGACATTTACTTTTATTTCTTTCGCTTCTTCATCTTTTTTATCCATTCTCCTCTTGCCTTTCTATTGTCAAGGCATATCAAGCTCCCTTCTTTCGGGAGGGTTGGGGTAGGTTGATTCCTCCTTACTTAAAGCTGATAAGATACTTTGTGTACTTCACTTCGTCCATCGAGAATGTCTTGTCAACGTCCTCCATCGTGGGGCGCTTGGCGCCGTCCTTCTTTACTTTCTCGCGTACGGTGACGGTGAAGTTGCGGCCGTCAACGGCCTTGAGCACACCCTTGTGCTTCTTTCCCTCTGCGTCGCGCACCTCAACTTCCTTGCCCACAAAGTTGACATACTGCTGCGGAACCTTGAACGGTTGGCCCAGTCCGGCGCTTCCTACCTCAAGCTCGTAGTCCTCCTCGTCACGGCTCAGATGGTCCTCGATGTACTTGCTTAGCTGTACGCAGTCCTCAATCCATACGCCGTCGGCATGGTCAATCTCGACTACAATCTTGTCATCCTGACTGATTTCAACGTCTACAAGGAAATATTCCTTGTCCTTCAGCCATTCTTCAACTAAATTCCTTACTACGTTTTTGTCTATCATAAACGGGTATTTAAAATAAAATGAGGAGCTTCGCGAGCCCCTCATTCCACTGAACGGTGCAAATTTAGCAATAAAATCGCACCCTCACAAATATTTTGCCGTTTTTTATGCAAAATGTAATAACTCGGCGATTCTTTGTTAGCGGACAAGCAGACGAGTGACACGCAGATAAGGAGGTATGTTTAGTTGACAAGCAGACTTTGTTTAGCATACAAGTTGACGAGTGACAAGCAGACAAGGAGATTTGCCTGGTTGGCACGCTTTTTTACCTTTTTACCCTTTTACTTTTTTACCTTTCAAAATGCCATTCTCACCTTCTTACCCTCTTACTTTCTCACCTTCCCCGTATCTCTTTGATTATTAACGCATTATAAAAGGCCGTCTTTTACAAGCTAAAAGACGGCCTTTTGCATTGCGGTTGACGGCCTTTTGGAACGCAAAAGGCCACCTTTTGCTTTTTCATTCTATTTCGACAGCCTGCGTGGCGGTCTTGCCTTCGTCACGCTTCTTGGCGGAATAGCTTACGCTCAGTATCACCCCGATGTACGCGCAGTTGATAATCGTCGACGTACCGCCCTTGCTTATCAGCGGCAGCGGCTGTCCAGTTACGGGCACGAGGCCTACGGCTACGGCCATGTTGAACAGGGCCTGCACCACGAGCAGCAGGGCAAAGCCCATTATCAGCAGCGCGGGGAAAGTGTTGGCGCAGCGGTTGGCAATGCTTGCCGTGCGGAACAGCAGCACGATATACAGCATGCAGACGAATACCGCGCCCAGTATCCCGAGCTCTTCAATAATGATGGCGTAGATGAAGTCGGAGAAAGCCTGCGACAGGAAGTCGCGCTCTACCGAGTTGCCGGGCCCCTTGCCTATGACGTTCGACGAGGCGATGGCTATGTTCGCGTGTGAAGTCTGTGCGTCCTTGCCGTTGATGTCGACATCCTCAGGCGCCACGTATTCATGGCTGAGGAAGTTGTCTATGCGGGCCTTCCATGTGTCGAAGCGGTGGAAAACCTTTTCAACCACGGTCTCGTCCTTCTGCGTCGCCTGCTCCACCATTGCCTTGTCTGGCGCCGAGGCGACATCTTTCGTGTTGTCGTGGCCGAAGAGCATTACCATCGAAACCACAAGGGCGAGCAGCAGCATGACCGTGCCCAGCAGCTTGCCGAGCTGTTGTCCGGGCACTTTCCCGATGAACATCATCAGGAAAATCACCGTACACAGCAACACGGCCGTCGACAGGTTCTCGACCATGATTAGCGGTATGATGAACGCGCATACAATGAGTATGTACTTTATCGCCCGCTTGTCGGTGCCTGCGGGGGTCTGCATGGCGCTCAGGATTTGCGCCGTCGCAAGTATAAGGGTTCCCTTGGCAATCTCCGATGGCTGGAATTGTATGCCGAGAATCTCTATCCATCGTTGCGAGCCGTTGGTGCTTTCGCCCACGAAGAACACAACGATGAGCAGGATGAACGACAGCAGCAGGGCAAACGGCGTTACTATCTTGAAGTACCGGCACTTGATGTTCATCGTGCAGACCATCACCACCACGCCCACGGCCAGCAGCGCGCAGTGCTTCAGTACGGGGCCGAGATAGTTGCCGGTCTTGAACGACAGGTTGCTCGAAGCGCTGAAAACCTCGATTATGCTGATAAGGCACAGGAAGAAAAACACCGACCAGATGACGGCGTCGCCCTTGAATTTGCTTTCTGTTACGTTGTCCTTGGACATTTATTCTGATAAGAGTTAATGATTAGGAATAGAAGATTGAGTTAAGAGTTAAGAATTAAGAGTTAAGAAAATATGCCGCCGCCGGTTTCTTACTTAATGTTTACGTATCGCCAATCAAGAATTATAAAACCGCCCTTGTACGCTCAAAGCACGGGTATTTTTCTTAACTCTTAATTTTTTACAGTTTCCTTACGAGCGTCTTGAACTGCTCGCCGCGGTCTTCCATGTTCTTGAACAGGTCGAAGCTGGCGCAGCAAGGGCTCAGCAGGACGGTGTCTCCTGGGCGTGCCATCTCGTAGCAGGCAGCCACGCAGTCTTTCATCGAGTGCGTGTCGCGCACCGGAATGCCCATTCCGTCGAAGAAGTTGTGCAGCTTCGTGTTGTCCGCTCCTAAGTAGACAAGGCCCGCGCACTTCTCTTTCACCAGGTCCTTTATGGCGTTATAGTCGTTGCCTTTGTCCTTTCCGCCAAGAATGAGGATGACAGGTGTCTTCATGCTTTCCAGCGCGTACCAGCACGCATCGACGTTAGTCGCCTTCGAGTCGTTGACGTATTGCACGCCCGCTACTTTCGTAACCTTCTCCAAGCGGTGCTCAACGCCGGGGAAGTCGCTCAGGCTTTTGCGTATAAACTCCTTCTTTATTCCGGCCACGTTAGAGGCTATTCCGGCGGCCAGTGAGTTGTAGATGTTGTGCTTGCCGGTAAGGCTCAGTTCCTCTTGCTCCATGTTGAAGGGCGTGGGTTTCTCTATTTTGTACTGCCCCTCCTCGATGTATCCAATCGAGCCTACCTCCTTCAGCTCGGAGAACGGGTACTGTATGGCCTTTATGTCGTATTTGTTAAGCTCTCGCCTGATAATCGGGTCGTCGTTCCAATATATGAAAGAGTCATCCCCGGTCTGGTTCTGCAGAATGCGCATCTTGGCGTCCACGTAGTTCTGCATGCAGTTGTCGTAGCGGTCGAGATGGTCGGGCGTGATGTTGAGCAGGATGGCTATGTTGGCGCGGAAGTCGTACATGTTGTCCAGCTGGAACGAACTCAGCTCGATAACATAGTACTCGTGCGGGTCCTCGGCTACCTGCAGGGCAAGGCTGTTGCCGATGTTGCCTGCCAGTCCGACGTCGTAACCGGCGCTCTTGAATATGTGGTAGATGAGCGAAGTGGTAGTAGTCTTGCCGTTGCTGCCCGTGATGCAAATCATCTTCGAGCGCGTGTAGCGGCCGGCGAACTCTATTTCGCTGATTATGTGTATGCCCTTGTCGGCGCATTTCCTTACCATCGGCGCGTCGTTGGGTATGCCGGGGCTTTTTATTATCTCGTCGGCGTTGACGATTTTCTCCTCCGTATGCCGGCCTTCCTCCCACTGAATGCCGTGGTCGTCGAGCAGTTTCTTGTATTTGTCCTTGATGGCCGACATGTCGGATACGAACACATCAAAACCTTCCTTCTTGGCTAATACGGCGGCTCCGGCGCCGCTTTCGCCTGCTCCGAGTATTACTATTCGTTTCATGTTATTTGTTATTTTAGTTGACAAGCAGACGAGTTGACAAGTAAACGAGGAGATTTGCCTTGTCCGTTGACATGGAGTAATCTCCTTGTCTGCTTGTTTACTCGTTTGCTTGTCTGCTCTTTCTCATCTTACTTTCAGCGTTATTATTGTCAGGGCGGCGAGGATTATCGTCACAATCCAGAAGCGGATGGTGATTTTCGACTCGTGAACGGCGCCCTTGGGTTTCTTGAACAGGTACTTGATTTCGGGGTCAAGCTGCTCCTGTTGGGTGCGGAACGTGTCGTGCAGGGGGGCCCGCTTGAACATGCGCTGCTTCACTCCGCGGCGCGTGCCGAGCTTGGCGTACCACACTTGCATTATCACACTCAGGCTCTCTACGAAGAATATGCCGCACAGGATGGGCAGCATAAGCTCCTTATGGATGATGATTGCGCATACGGCTATTATTCCGCCGATGGTCAACGAGCCGGTGTCGCCCATGAATACTTGCGCCGGATATGCGTTGTACCACAGGAAACCGATGAGCGCGCCTACGAACGCGCACATGAACACCACAAGCTCCTGAGAGCCCGGTATGTACATGATGTTGAGGTAGGCGGCGTATTCAATGTGGCTGCTTACGTAGGCGAAGATTCCTAAGGCGACGCCTATTATGGCCGAGTTGCCCGCGCACATGCCGTCCATTCCGTCGTTGAGGTTGGCTCCGTTGGATACTGCCGTGACGACGAAAATGGTCATGACGACGAACAATATCCAGCCGGCGACGTGCTTGTACTTGCCGCAGAAGCTCATGATATTGGCGTAGTCAAGGTTGTGCCCCTTGACGAAGGGGATGGTGGTCTTGAGCGATTTTTGCGCCTCGGGCCTGTGTTTCACCACCATTTCCTGTCCGTTCTGCCTCTCTATGGCCAGGTTTTCGTTGATTTTCGCGTCGGGGCTGTACCATAGGATAAGGCCTACAATCAGTCCGATACCTACCTGTCCTATGATTTTGAACCGTCCCGGCAGGCCCTCCTTGTTGTGGCGGAATATCTTGATGTAATCGTCCATGCCGCCTAAGAAGCCAAGCCACAGCGTCGTGACTATCATCAGTATGAGGTAGATGTTGCGCATACGGCCCAGCAGGAGCACCGGCACGAGGATGGCCACGATGATTATCACGCCGCCCATCGACGGCACTCCTATCTTGTTTACGCCGAAGGGGTCGATCTTGGCGTCGCGCTGTGTCTCGGTGATTTGCTTGCCCTTGAGGTACTTGATGAACTTCTCGCCGAACCATGCCGATATGATCAGCGACAGTATCAGCGCCAGCAACGAGCGGAACGATATGTATCCCCACATGTGGGAGCCCGGTATGCCGAACTGTTCGAGGAATCGGAATAGATAGTATAGCATTTTATTGTCAGGAGTTAAAGGATTTATTGGAGTTATAGCTCGCCGCGCTCACTGAGGAGTTAAAGGCTAATGCCTTGCCGCTTGCCGGACTCTTGATTTTTACCTGTTAATTCTTCGTTTTATAATTCATGGCCTTTCGCCTTGTAAAAGGTGGCCTTTTGCCTTGTAAGAGACGGTCTTTTGCAACCTCATTTGCGGCTTTTTGCAAACCGCTTGTTTAATAGGGGTTTGACGGATAGGCGTGATTGGGCTGATAAGTCTGATACGCCGCCATCAAAACTGTTTGATTCTTCACTCTTTTCTCTTTACTTTCCACTCTTCATTTTTCAATTCTTGAATATTTCTTGCAGCACCTCCTTGTCGTCGAAGTGGTGTTTTACGCCCTTTATTTCCTGGTAGTTCTCGTGTCCCTTGCCGGCCACGAGTATTACGTCCCCTTTCGTTGCCATCATGCATGCGGTGCGTATAGCCTCGCGGCGGTCGGCAATGCTTATCACCTTCTTCATCTGTTGCGCGTTCAGTCCGGCCAGCATGTCGTTGATGATGTCCTGCGGGTCTTCGAAGCGAGGGTTGTCACTTGTTATGATAACCTTGTCGCTCTGCCTTACGGCCTCCTGCGCCATGAGCGGCCTCTTGCCCTTGTCGCGGTTGCCGCCGGCGCCGCATACTGTTATCACGTGCCCCTTGCCGTTGAGCACTTCGTGTATTGCCTTGAGCACGTTCTCGAGCGCATCGGGCGTGTGGGCGTAGTCCACGATGGCCACATAGCCCTCGGGCGAGTGAACGGGGTCCAGCCTTCCGCTGACACTTCTCAGCGTGCTCATGACCACGAGCACGTCCTCAGGCTTCTCTCCCAGCATGACGGCAGTGCCGTATACTGCCAGCAGGTTGCTTACGTTGAACTTCCCGATGAACTGTACGCCCACCTCGCGGCCGTCAATCTCGAGATACATGCCGCCGAAGTGGCACTCGAGTATTTTGGCGCGGAAGTCGGCCATGCGTTGCGTAGAGTATGTCTTGACCGTCGCCTTGGTGTTCTGCACCATCACCATGCCGTTCTTGTCGTCGGCGTTTGTTATGGCAAAGGCGCTTTTGGGCAGGCCGTCGAAGAAGGCTTTTTTCGCGTCGCGGTAGTTCTCGAACGTCTTGTGGTAGTCAAGATGGTCGCGTGTCAGGTTGGTGAATATGCCTCCGGCAAACTTGAGCCCGCCAATTCTCTTCTGGGCAATGGCGTGCGAGCTGCACTCCATGAAGGCGTATTGGCAGCCGGCCTCGACCATTCTTGCCAGCAGGCGGTTAAGCTCTATGGGGTCGGGAGTTGTGTGGTCGGCAGGTATCTGCTCGTCCTCTATGTAGTTGCAGACGGTCGACAGCAGTCCGCACTTATACCCCAGCTTGCGGAACATATTATATAATAAGGTGGCGATGGTGGTCTTTCCGTTGGTGCCCGTAACGCCCACGAGGCGTAGTTTGCGCGACGGGTCGCCGTAGAATGTCGTCGCCGCTTCGCCCACAGCGTCTTCCGTCGACTTTACCTGTACGTAGGTTACCCCGTCTTTAGTCTCCTCGGGCATGTCCTCACACAGTATGGCAGCCGCTCCTTGGTCAATGGCCTTGCCTATGTATGCGTGCCCGTCGGTCAGGGTTCCCTTCATTGCTACGAACAGATGGCCGGCGCCTACGCGGCGTGAGTCGATATCCACGCCGGTTATTTCCACATCCGTGCTACCCGTAATGTTGACGGGCCGGATATTCTTGATAATCTCTTTAAGTTCCATACTTATGTCTTTTTATATTTATTCCTTGTCAGGAGCCTTGCTTGTCGTGGCTGCTCTTCCTATATCTCCAGCTTTAGCGTGCATCTGTCGCCCTTCCTTATCCTGTGTCCGGGCGGCAGGCTCTGGTGCGTTACCTTTCCCCGGCCGTATATCTTGACTTTCACTCCGCGGCGCTCCAGCGCGTAGACGGCGTCGCGCGCGCCCATTCCCGTCACGTCAGGCACCTCGTTGTCGGCGCATGCAGGCTTATGTTCAAGCGTCATTTTCTTAGGACTCCATTCAGCCTTCCCCCATATCGGGTGCCCGTCGGTAGGGCTAAGGCTCCAGTTCTTGTACGCGTCAATGCCGAGATACTTCAGCACGTAGTCGGCCGCAACGAGGTCGCCGCTCTTCACTTCGGGAATGAATATCGACAAAGAGTCGCGTGCGTCGGCAACGTCGAGCTTCAGGCTTTGTGCCATTATGCCCTCTGCTATGTTGTGGAACACCAGCGCGCTGAAACCGCTCGACGCCGGCAGTCCCGGCTTCTGTATGCACACGATGCAGCTGTAGCGTGGAGCGTCGGCAGGGAAGAAGCCCACAAAGCTGAGCAGATAGTTCATCGTGCCCGACTTATAGCCGCTTAATCCCTTGGATATTTGCGCCGTTCCGGTCTTGCCGGCTACCTTGAACGACGGCGAACCGGCCTTTTTGCCGAGGCCCTGGCTTACTACATGCTCAAGGATTGTCTGTATCTCGCGCAGCGTCTTTTCCTTACATATACGCTGCTTGATGACCTGCGGCGGAAATTCCTGTATCACCTGGCCGTCTTTCTCCACAGCCTTTACGAAGCGGGGACGCATCATCGTTCCGTTGTTTGCTATGGCATTGTAGAACGTAAGGGTTGAAATCGGCGGCACCTGGGTCTCGTATCCTATGCTCATCCACGGCAGGGCGGTCTTGCTCCAGTTTACGTATTGCCCGCGGCTGTTCTTCTTCGGCATGCGGATACGTGGCGGAGCGTAGCCCACGATGGGCAGTTTCAGGTCTTCGCGGATACCGATACGGTTAAGGCCTTGCACGAATTTCTCGGGGTTCTTGCCGTAATATTTGTCTATTATACGGCTCACTCCGATGTTCGAACTGTACTCAAGCGTCTGCGGGAGCGTGAGCACCTGGTATCCGCCACGGTGCCAGTTGTGGTCGCGCATCTTGGCTCCGTACATGTCCCAGATACCGCTTCCGGTGTCTACGGTATATGTCGTGTCCACCACTCCGTCGTCAAGCGCCACCATAAGTGACGCCGTCTTGAACACCGAACCAGGCTCAAGCAGGTCGGACACGGCGCTGTTCTTTATCTCGTAATACTCTCCGTCGGCGCATTTTGTCATGTTTACTATGGCCTTGATGTCGCCGGTTTTCACCTCCATTACTACCGCAACGCCCACGTTGCCGTTGACTAATTTCAGCTCGTCGATGAGCGCACGCTCGGCCAGGTCTTGTATGTTGACGTCAATTGTGGTAACAATGTCGGCGCCGTTGACCGGATCCTGTATGGTTATGTCGAGGAACTTGCTTCTTACTTTCTGGCGGCTTATTTTGCCCATCTTGCCTCTCAGTATGGAGTCATACGACAGTTCAAGACCGAACTGAGCGGTGTCCTTTGCGCCGAACAGGTCGCCGATTGTGCGCTTTGCAAGTGAACCGAACGGCCGTTGGCGTGCGTTGAACTTTTCATAGTGGAACCCACCCTTGTTGGCTGACAGGTTGAAGACGGGCAGCTGCTTTACTTCCGAGAAGGTGTTGTAGCTCACTCGTCCACGCCATACGGGCCAGTGGCGGCTGCCCTTGGCGCGTCCTTCCTCGAGGTGGCGCTTGAATTCGTCTGCCGTTTTTGTCGGGAATATGTCGTGCAGGCCCATACATATACTGTCAACCTTGGCTTCCCAGAGCGAGTCGCGTGTCTCGTTGTCGTCGCCTCCGGCCTTGAAGTCCATGAACATGCGGAATTCGGGCAGCGAACTGGCCATCAGCCGTCCGTCACAACTAAGGATGTTGCCCCTTACGGGCTTTACGTCAACGCTGTCGCGTACGAGTCTCGAGGCCACGTCCATCCAATAGTCGCGCTTTACAGTTGCTATGTACGCCACCTTGATGATTACCACCAGGCCGACGGCAAGCATTGCGTAGGCTACAACTTTATATCTCTTTATTATTTTCTTTCTGTCAAACAAGCTACTCATTTTCAGGCACTGTTATTATGTAAGGTGGCTGGGTGGGGATTTTCAGGACGCTGTCCTTGTTGTTTTTCAACATGTCCAGCACATTGCTTTCGCGGCACATTTCGGTAAGTTCGCTCGAACTTGCCAGTGCCTTGTACTTCGCGTCCTTCAGTTCCGTCTTCAAATGGTCTATCTCTATGAGGTCCTGCTGGCAGTTGTATCTGTTTGATATATACACCATCGTGAACACCGCGATGATTATTATCACGCCGATTTGCCTCCTGATTACTTCTGTCGTAAGGAAGTCTCCGCCCAGGATTTTGCGCAGGGTGTCGCCCGCCGATGGTAGCGCGTCCTCCTCGGTGGCCTGTTCCCTTATCGCTTCTTTTAGCTGCGATGGCGCAGGCTCCTTGTGCCTGTCGTCTTCCAGGGGCTGCTGTTTCTCCTCTTTTATTATGTTTTCGTCGCTCATTCTTCTACATTCTTCTTTTCCGCTATCCTGAGCTTTGCGCTCCTGCTGCGTGGGTTGCTCTCTATTTCGGCGTCGCTTGGCGTCACCACCTTGTTGTTGACTGCCGTGAACGGTGTACTTACCCGCCCGAAGAAGTCTTTTTCCGTCTCTCCCGTGATGTTGCCGGTGCGTATGAAATTCTTTACGATACGGTCTTCCAGGCTGTGGTAGGTTATCACCGAGAGACGCCCTCCGGGCTTCAGCAGCTCGGCCGAGGCGTTGAGCATTGCGCCAAGGGCGCCCAGCTCGTTGTTGACATTTATCCTCAATGCCTGGAACATACGTGTGATGTCCTTCTTTTCGCGTTCGCGCCTGAACAGGTTGGCCGTGGAGTTGATTAGGTCTTGGGTGGTTTCGATGGGCTTTACGGCCCGTGCCTTGACTATTGCGGCGGCTATCCGGCGGGCGTTTCTCAGTTCCCCGTACATGTAGAACATGTTGGCCATCGGCTCTTCTGGCATTGTGTTGAGCAGCTCGGCTGCCGTAATGCCGTCGCGCCGGTTCATGCGCATGTCGAGAGGGGCGTCGAAACGGAAAGAAAAACCGCGCTCCGCATCGTCGAAGTGGTGGCTCGACACGCCGAGGTCGGCTATCAGTCCGTCGATATGCTCCACGCTGTAGTATCTCATCCAGTTCTTTATGAACTTGAAGTTGCTTCGTATGAACGTGAACCGTCCGTCGCCTATGATGTTGCGTTCGGCGTCGGCGTCCTGGTCGAAGCCGAACAGGCGGCCGTTGCCGCCCAGCCTGGAGAGTATCTCGCGGCTGTGTCCTCCTCCTCCGAAGGTTACGTCTACGTAAGTCCCGTCGGGACGTATGGCGAGCCCGTCAACGCTTTCCTTGAGCAATACGGGCACATGGTATGTATCTGCAGTGGTTGTCATATCGTGTCGTCGGTCAGTCGTTTAACATTGAGTGCCGGCCTGAGGCGTGTCTGCAGGGCCTTCGCTCATGATAGCCTCGATGGCCTTGCCGAACTCGTCAGGCTCCATGAACGGTTTTCCTGCGTTCTCTCCGCTCCATATCTCGATGGAGTCGTCCATGCCGATGAACTTTATCGCCTGGCTTATTCCGGCCATCTTCATGTATCTTTTGGGAATGAGGAAACGGCCGTTGGCGTCGAGCGTTATGGCCTCGGCGTCGGCAACGAACTGGCGGAAAATGCTTTGGTGGCGGCTGTCCCACCTGTTCAGGCGGGTCCTTAGCAGGTCAATCTGCATGTTCCATACGCTTTCGGGATACAGCACGAGGCATGGCTGGAACACGTCCTTGCGCATGATGAGGCTTGTCTCGCCGGCGCTTTGCAGCTCCTTGCGGAACGACGCCGGCAGGAAAGCCCTTCCCTTTGCGTCTGTTTTTGCTTCAATGCTTCCTAAAAAACGTACCATTCCCGATTAATCCTATCAGCAGGCAAAGGTAAGGAAAAATCCCCACATCGCACCACTTTTCACCACAAAAGTGCAAATATTTATTCTTTGAATAAAATAAGCTCGCTGATGCGTCTTTGTTTTAGTGTTCCGTAAATGTTGACAAGGCGGTTTGCCGGCCATTGTCAGCATGCCGTTTGTCCGTTGTCGTGGTGTAATCGTTATGACGATTTGTGCTGAATATTTATGCAATTCGGCGTGTGCCGAAATGCCTTCCGCCGTCACGTTAACGCTCCAGGAAGGCCGTCGGCCGTCACGAAGCTGCCTTTCGGTCGTGAAAACGTCGAAATTCATATGCTTTTATAACATCTTGAAAATCAGCCGGTTGTGCTGTTTGTGAAGTAATGTGAAGTAACTTTACACGCTTATTAACCGTTATTTTGTCATGTGAAGATTGCAGAATAAAGCTTAAAATGACCTTTTATGTCTGCGAAAGACGGCTTTTTGCATTGTCAAAGGCCGTCAATTGAAATGCCAAAGGCCGTCTTTGGCATTTCAATTGACGGTCTTTGACGTTGCAAACGATAAAAATCCGCCATTTCATCGCTTGTTTTTGACTCCACGTTTTCTATTTCGTAAATTTCTTTTGTCAAGACTTTTGATTTTCGTTAATGCATGTTTATGCGTCGGTAATGTATAAATATGCATTGCCGGCGGTTGCCTCGTGACTGACGGTTGACAATCAGGCGCCACGTATTTATGAAACTGGTCCGTCTGTAAACGCTGCGTTCCGCTCTTTCTGGGCGTCGCTGCCGGCTTATGTTATGCGTATTGTGGTGCCTGGTCGTTGCGCTTTTGTTACAAAATAGTGTATTTTCTGATGTTTTTCTTTAAAATCTGTATGTTTTTGAAAAACTTGCATTATTTTTGCACATAATAAGCTACGTCTCGGCAGTTTCAAGCTAGCTTGTCCGTGCCGACTTGCCTATTATATAAGATGTTAGTATCATAGATGATGGAAAAAATCACTGAGAGAACAATCGACATACGTGAAATCCTCAAAGGCAAGATGGGAGCTAAAGCCAAGTATGTGCCGGCGCCGCTGGTCAAATGGCTTGAGCGCATTGTCCACCAGGACGAGGTCAACGACTTCCTGTGGCAGAACCGCGACCTTGCGGGCGTGCCTTGGCTCGAGTCGTGCCTGCGTTACCTCGACGTTACGCTTGACGTGGTCGGGGAGGAAAACCTGCCCCCGAAGGATGACGGCCGTCTGTACACCTTTGTCAGCAACCATCCGCTTGGCGGACAGGACGGCGTTGCCCTCGGCGCCATCATCGGCCGCCGTTATGACGGGAGGCTGCGCTATCTCGTTAACGACCTGCTAATGAACCTGCCGGGCCTTGCCCCGCTCTGCATACCCATAAACAAGACCGGGCAGCAGAGCCGCAGTTTTCCCGCGATGGTTGAGGCCGGTTTCCACGGCGACAATCATATTATAATGTTCCCCGCCGGCATTTGCTCGCGCAGGATTGACGGGAAAATCCATGATTTGCCGTGGAAAAAGACTTTCATAACCAAGAGCGTCGAGACACACCGTGACGTAATACCAATACATTTCGGCGGTCGCAACTCCGATTTCTTCTACAACCTGGCAAACGTGTGCAAGCGTTTGGGCATAAAATTCAACATCGCCATGCTGTACCTTGCCGACGAGATGTACAAGAACCGCCACAAGACGTTCCGCGTTGCCTTCGGTAAGCCTATACCGTGGCAGACGTTCGACAAGTCGCGCACGCCAGCGCAGTGGGCCGGCTACGTGCAGGACATCGTATATAAACTGTAATTTACCGACTCCATACGAGATTACCAATATCAACAACAACCATCAACAGCTTGATAAAATGGAACAAGACATCATCCTTCCGATAGACAAGGAAGTGCTCAAGAGCGAACTTACGCCGGACAGGCAGTTGCGCATGACCAACAAGAGCCATAACGAGATCTACATAATCACGGCGCACAACGCGCCGAACGTGATGAAGGAAATAGGCCGCCTGCGCGAAATCGCATTCCGTGAGGCCGGCGGCGGCAGCGGCAAGAGCATGGACATAGACGAGTTCGACACGTGCGACAACTGCTATAAGCAGCTAATCGTATGGAATCCTGAGGAGGAGGAAATAATCGGAGGATACCGTTATATGCTGGGATGCGACGCTGATATTGACGCTGACGGCCAGCCCGTGCTCGCCACAAGCCACATGTTCCACTTCTCTGACAAGTTCATGAAGGACTACATGCCTTGGACTGTGGAGCTCGGACGCTCGTTTGTCGCCACCGAATACCAAAGCTCCAAGATGGGCGCCAAGAGCCTTTTCGCCCTTGACAACCTGTGGGACGGCCTCGGGGCGCTCACCGTCATACGCCCTGATATAAAGTATCTGTTCGGCAAGATGACGATGTATCCTTCGTTCGTGCGTAAGGGCCGTGACATGATTCTGTATTTTCTTAAAAAGCATTTCAACGACCCCGACAACCTCATAATCCCGATGGAACCGCTTAAAATAGAAACAGACGAGGCTGAACTGGAGCGTCTTTTCTGTGAAGACACGTTCAAGGAGGATTACAGGATACTGAACCGCGAGGTGCGCAGGCTGGGCTATAACATCCCGCCGCTTGTCAATGCGTACATGGGACTCAGCCCGACGATGAAGATGTTTGGCACTGCCATCAACTATGGTTTCGGCGACGTGGAGGAGACCGGCATACTTATCGCCGTTGACGAGATACTCGAGGAGAAGCGCATACGCCATATCGACTCGTTCATTAAGGAGCATCCGGAGGCTCTGCACATAACATCCGGGGCCAACAGCGTTATCTATAAAGACAACGGCAGCGGCGAGTAATCCGCCCAGTTTACGGGCGGACATGTTCCGTCCGGATGTGTATTCCCTGCCGTGAGGCACGGTTTCGAGCGGCCGCAGGCCCTGTCCTGCCGCCCGCCCAATGCGCTCATGCCTGTCGTGAAGCGCCGATAATTGTTCCTTGACACCATGAAGAATAAAACAACTACATTTCTTATAATCAATATCTATCAACCTTTTTTAATTTTTAAAGCCTATGAAAAATCTACAGATGTATATCAACGGAAAGTTTACCGAAGGCCGTTCGGGCAAGTGGATTGACGTACTTAACCCCTCGACAGAGGAAGTTGTGAGCCGCCAGCCTGACGGAACGGTGGAAGATGTGGCCGAAGCCGTAGACGCGGCTTACGCCGCGCAGAAGTCGTGGGCCAAGATTCCGGCATGTGAAAGAGCCGTTTACCTGCACAAGATGGCTGACGGAATACGTGCCAACTTCGACAAATTCCAGGAGATTCTGGTGCGCGAGCAGGGCAAGACGCAGGCTCTCGCCGCTACCGAGGTGGGCGTTACGGCCACTTACTTCGACTATATGGCCGAGTTCGCGCGCCGCATCGAGGGCGAGATTATCCAGAGCGACGCCCGCAACGAGACCATGATGCTCTTCAAGAAGCCGCTCGGCGTGGCGGCAGGAATACTGCCGTGGAACTTCCCGTTCTTCCTTATAGCCCGCAAGGCGGCTGCCGCCCTCATCGCGGGATGCACCATAGTGATCAAGCCTTCGCAGATAACACCCGAGAACTGTTGCGAGTTCTGCAAGATAGTTGACGAGGTGGGGCTGCCCGCCGGCGTGTTCAACGTCGTTACTGGCCGCGGCTCTCTAGTGGGCAACGCCATGGCTTCTAACCCCAAGGTGGCTATTGTCAGCCTCACGGGAAGCGTCGGCGCGGGTACGAAAATCATGGAGGCGGCCGCTCCCAACATAACAAAAGTGAGCCTTGAGCTGGGCGGCAAGGCTCCGGCAATAGTATTCCCGGACGCCGACCTCGAGCTTGCTGCGCAGGCAGTACTCGAAAGCCGTATCGGCAACAGCGGCCAGATATGCAACAATGCCGAGCGTCTGTACGTGCATAAGGACGTGAAGAAGGAGTTTACCGACATACTTTTGAAAAAGTTTGAGGCCGTTAAGGTGGGCGATCCCGCCGTCATGAAAGACGCCGACATGGGGCCGCTCGTTGAGAAGCGTGCCCTCGACAGCGTGATGGAGAAGGTTGACCGCGCCGTTAAACAGGGCGCTAAAGTGCTTTGCGGAGGCCACCGCGTCGGTGAAAAGGGCTATTTTTACGCTGCCACTTTGCTTGATGACGTTAAGCAAGACTTCGACATCGTGCATGAGGAAACGTTCGGACCGGTGCTTCCTATCATCGAGTTTGACAACATAGACCAGGTAATCGAATGGGCCAACGACGTTGAATACGGCCTTGCCTCGTCAGTATTCACCAAGGACATCGACACCGCCACCCGCATGTGCCGTGAACTGGAGTTCGGCGAGACATACATCAACCGCATGCACTTCGAGGCCATCCAGGGTTTCCATGCCGGCGTGAAGAAGTCGGGAATAGGCGGAGCCGACGGCAAGCACGGCCTTGAGGAGTACCTCAGTACGCATGTAGTATATCTCGATACACATTATGAATAATTCCAAAAGGCGGTCTTTTGCCTTCTAAAAGGCCGTCTTTTACACGCCAAAAGGCCACCTTTCGAGCCTCGAAAGGTGGCCTTTTGTATTGCCGTTCGTAACGTCTTGTTTATCAATAACTTATAAATCTCACCTTTTCACCTTCTCACTTTCTCACCTTTAAATGCCTTTCCTCACCTTTTCACCTTCTCACTTTTTCACCTTTAAATGCCTTTCCTCACCTTTTCACCTTCTCAATTTTTCACCTTTAAGATGTATCCTTTCTTTATTACGGCCTCAATCGCCACGGTAGGGTCGGCCTTAAGGGCGCGGCGCAGGTAAGTTATCTGCACGTTGAGAGCCATCGAATTGGCGTAGGAGTCGTCGCCCCAGACCTCGGTAAGCAGTTCTTCGCGGCTCACGAGAGTGTTCTTCCGTGCGGCGAGCAGGCGCAGTATTTCGGCCTGGCGGCTGGTTATTATAACCTTTTCAGAACCATGGCGCAGCTCGTTGAATGGATAAAAAAAGTCGGTTTCACCGAGCTTTATGGCCTCGCCCTCGGTCGGTTCACTTGCCGGAGGCTGTTTCATTTCGTATATCATGTTCTTCATGAACTCGTGGCGGATGCGGTCAATGCGCTTTTGGATGATGATTGTCTTAATCTGGTACGCCATGCAGAACGCCAATACCAGCACAAGCAGGACGCTGCCTGCCAGTTGCCAGGCCATCGACCGCAGCACGTTGCCTGGTTTTACCGTTACGCTGAACGCCACGCCGACAAATTCCAACGGATTGGTGGAGTAGCGCACGTCGAGCCGGTTGCCGAATGTTCCGCTTGTCGTGAACACCGGGTGAGCCATGTATCGGTTTGTTTTGTAGAAGCGGAAGGCTGCGGTAGTATCTTGTCCGACGGTATTCAACAGCGAGTCTATGTGGTGCTTGTCCGTCTTTTTTACGTGCCATGCTACGTATCTGTTGGCAAGGTCTATGCCGTTTGCCAGTTCGATGTTGCCCAGTTTTACCCTGCGCTTTATGCCAGGAAGTTCGTATGTAACTTCTGAATTTACCGTTTTCTTTACCGTTTTGCCTTTTCCTTTCCTGTTGTCAAGGTTCACTTTGATGTAGATATGCGTTTTGGGCTGCTCTACCGAATCCCTTTCGGCCATGTAAAACCGGTACAGTTCTTCTTGTTCCACTGCTTTTGTGCATTCCGTTTTGAGCTTTTCGATGTTCAGCTCAATGGCGTATCTGTACTGGTTCATCAGCCAATAGCCCTGCACACAGAGTATCAGCGCCATCGTGGCGATGCTCAATATCCATACCGTTTTTATTCTTTTGTTCATCAGTAAAACGTTGTTTTAATGGTGCAAAGATAATGCAAACGAGAGGAAAGTGAGCTTGCTCACAATTTCCCGAGTGCAGTTTATCTTATGCAAAGATACGGAAAAACACGCACGCGCATACCTCTAATAATATTTTAGTAATACATTTGGGTAATAAGAGAGTAATATAAATCATTGATTTTATCGGTTAATTGTCGTAACTTTGCGACAAAACCATAAATACTTCGTGATATGTCAAGAATTGTTTTATCGTTGGCGGCGCTCCTGGCTGCCGTCGCCGCCACGGCGCAAATCACCGTTTTTCAGCCTATAGACCTTGAGGCGGGCGAGCCGTGCGACACCATGCGCTACGTTGTTTATTATGACTTGGCGTTCGTCGAGGACACTACCGATGCCGCCGACAAGCCCATCAACGAGATGACGCGCCTCGAAGTGGGCGACCATGTGCAGTATTTCTACAGCAACAAGTCGTTCCAGGCCGACTCGGCTAACGCCATAGTGATGAAGAACGGCGGTAATAATTATAACGGCGATGGGCTGATTCAGTGGCGGTTGTACAAGAATTACCCTGCCGTGGGCAAGACTTCGCTGCTCGAGAAGTTCGGCATGGACCGCTTCGTGTGCACCGAAGACTATGCCGCGCCAGCCTGGCAGCCCGTGGCCGACAGCTCGGCGGTAATCCTCGGCTATCAATGCAGCATGGCCGTGGCCACGTATAAGGGGCGCACCTGGTACGCATGGTATGCCGAGGACATACCTCTCGACGCGGGACCGTGGAAACTCGGCGGACTGCCCGGCCTTATCCTGCGGGCCTACGACGCGCAAAAGCACTACGATTTCACCGCCGCCGGCATTGTCAATGCCGGCCCGCAGGCGCTTATATATTATAAAGGTGGAAAGTATGAGCCCGTAAACCGCAAGACGCTCAACGGCATTTACCGCCGCTACTACGCCGACCCCGTGGGCTATATCACCAACAACCCGAAGATTACCGTGCGTTATCGGGACGAGTTCGGCAACGATATACCAAGCCCGAAGAACGAGCCTTATAATCCCATTGAGAAGTAGACGGGCAGGAGCCCCCTCCCAACCTCCCCGAGGGGAGGAGCCGGATAGCGGACGGGTGGCGGGCTGTCGAGGAGAAATGTTCAGTCGACAAGTCGACGAGTGACAAGCAGACAAGGAGAAATGCTTTGCTGTCAGCATGCCTTTTTCACCTTTTCACCCTTTCACTTTTTCACCTTTAAAAGTCCCCTTCTTGGCCTTTCCGTAACTGCTTGATAATCAGTGGTTTCCTGAAAGGCGGCAAACCGCGCTGCAAAAGGTGGCCTTTTAGGCGCTGAAAGACGGCCTTTCGGACGGTAAAAGACCGCCTCTTGCAAAACGCCTTGCAGTTAACGGATGTTTTACTGTGCGTAGGCGGGGAGAAAGAAGGCCGTGAGGTATAAGATAAATTAAGTGTTAAACCGTAATAATTTTACCCCCCCCAATGACATTTTGAGTAAATATTGCTATCTTTGCGGTAATTGTATAATGAAAAAATGACGCTTATGAGAAATATGTCAGCAGTGCTTTTCGCAGCCGTTTTAATGCTGCCCGCAGCGGCAAAGGCCGGCGTGGAGAGCTTCAATTTCCGCATGAAACAGGAGGTTTGCGACACAGTGAGGTACGAGATTGCCTATGATATGACCTTCGTCAAGGGTGTGTGGACCGATAAAGTGGACACGCTTACCGAGCCGATGCGCCTCGAGATAGGCGACAGATGCATGCGCTTTTTCAGCTATGCGGCGTTCCGCAGCGACTCGCTCAATGCCGTCAATGCCGCAAACGGCAGCTCGGCGATGCTCTTCGATGAAAATGTCTCGTGGCAGGTGTATAGGAATTACCCCAAGGACGGCTGCTTCACGTTCCTTGACGACGTGGCCGGCGTAAACTATTTCGCCGTTACCGAGCCGGTGAAACTGCCTGAATGGACACCTGTGCAGGACAGCGTCGCCACTGTCCTGGGCTATAAATGCCGTCTTGCCACGGCATCGTATAAAGGGCGGAAGTGGTTCGCCTGGTATGCCGATGAAATCCCGATGGATGCTGGTCCGTGGAAGCTCGGCGGCCTGCCCGGCCTTATCCTCCGCGCGTATGATGCTAAACGGCAGTACGTTTTCGAGGCTACGGGCCTTCGGAACGTTACCGAGCCAAAGCCGATGATGTACCAGGGACTTGACTATGAGCCAGTAAGCAACGCCACGCTGGTAAAGGAGTATAAACGCTATAATGCCGACCCGTTCGGCTACGACCGCCTTTACAATCCAGATGTGGTCATCGTAACCGACGACGGCAGCGGCAACCCGCTGCCTGCCCCAAAGAACATACCGTTCATCCCGATAGAACTTCAATAAATAATAGGTGTAATATGAAAAAATGTTTGATTAGCATTATGGCCGTCGTCAGCCTGCTGCCAACATGCGCCTTGGCAGGAACCGACGGTTTCAGGAACACCATGCGGCAGGAGGTTTGCGACACGGTGAGGTATATGGTGGCGTATGACATGACCTACGTCAACGATACGACAAAGGCCGAATGGGAACGTAAAACCGAGCCGATGCGACTCGAGATAGGCGACAAAGCAACCAAATTCTACAGCTATAACGCCTATCTAGAAGACTCGCTCAACGCTAAAAGGGAGGCTCGGGGCGAGCAACTGGCCACTTATACGGCCGATGTTACGTGGCAGGTGTACCGCAATTATCCTAAGGAAGGCAGCTTTACGTTCCTCGACGACCTGATAGCGATGAACTATTATGCCGTCACCGAGCCGATGAAATCGCCCGAATGGACACCCGTAGCGGACAGCACCGCCACGATACTTGGCAATGAATGCCACCTCGCCACGGCATGGTACAAAGGCCGGCGGTGGTTCGCCTGGTATGCCGATGACGTGCCCATTGACGCCGGACCATGGAAACTCTGCGGTCTGCCCGGCCTTATCCTCCGCGCGTATGACGGCGGGCGGCAATACGTTTTTGAGGCTACGGCAATGCGACAGGTGGCTGACGGCACGCCTATTATGTATCAAGGCCTTGATTACGAGCCTGTTACGTTCAGTCAACTGATGACTCAATACGAGCGTTATTACGCCGACCCGATAGGTTATCTTGCGCTTTTCACGCCGGGAATGATGACCGCTGACGACGGAAAGAGCGCATCTGAACTGAATACTCCTAAGAACCTGCCGTTCAATCCGATAGAACTGGCGGAGTAAATTGTGACTGATAAATATTGATTCAATGAGAAAACTGCTATTCATTCTTGTTCTTGTGGCGCTTGCTTTGCCGTCTTTCGGGCAGACAACGGTGACCGGCGAGGTGTTCGATTCGCTTTCCTTGAAGCCTGTTCCGAACGCCGCTGTTACGCTGATGCGTGACGGTAAGACCGTAAGTTTTGCCCGTTCGGGTGCTGACGGACGCTTTGAAGTCAGGGCAAAAACGGGCGACAGGGTGCAGGTGACGTGCCTCGGGTACATTAAAAAGAGCGTAACAATCACTGAGGGACAGAAGATTGAGGTGTCGTTGACGCAAAAGGCTTTCATGTTGAAGGAGGTTCAGGTGAAGGGAACGCCCGTGTTCGGACGGCAGGACACCATCGTTTTCGACCTGAAACGCTATGCCGGGCAGCGCGATAACTCGCTGAAGGACGTACTGAAGAAGCTCCCCGGCGTTGATGTTGACAAGAACGGCAAGATAACTTTCAACGGAAAGGACATCACGAGGTTTACAGTTGAAGACCTCGACCTTACCGGCGGGCGCTACAACCAGCTGACTGAGGCGCTCAAGGCACGTGACGTTGACAAGGCGGAGGTCGTTGAGCACGACCAGCCCGTTAAGGCTTTGCAGGGCAAAGTGTTTACGGACGACGTGGCGATGAACATTAAGCTGCGTCCAGAGGCACGCGACAAGTGGATGTTTACGCTGCGTCCCGAGGTAGTGGTGGGCTTCCCCTTGAAGAAGACGAGGCCGCAGGGAGGCGCTGACGCATTGCAGATTGGCAAGCGGAGACAGTGGATGTACTCCGCCGACTACGACCAGTCGGGCAAGGACCTATCACGTAACGACCGTGTGCTGGCCACTGGCGGCATGTCAGCTTACGGCGCGGGGACGAGCGTTCCGGGGTGGTTTTCGGCGCCGACGCTCACCTCTCCGATAGATGAGGAGCGCGTACGCTTCAACCGTTCGGTAAACGTGACGGCGAAAAACACGCGCAAGACCAAGGGCGGAAGCGAACAACGGGTGACGGCGGGATATCTGCACACGGACGAAGAGCAGCAGACGGGCAACACGTCGGTGTATTATTTCGACGGAAGAGACCCCGTACAGACCGATGAAACCGACCGTTCCAGGATGAAGACGGACAGGATTTACGTCGATTTCAACCATAACACGAACACTCAACGGGCGTATGGCAACGAATATTTCAGTCTTACCGGAACGCTGACTGACGGCTACTCGACGTTCACCGGAGCCGAAGGCAACGACGTCAGGCAGCGGGTGAAGCTGCCCGAGATACAAGCCCAGAACACGTTTACCCGCCTGCTGACCCGCGACCGACACTCATGGACGGTCTACTCAACGCTCGACTTCCACTACGCGCCGCAGGAAATGACCGTTGACGGACAGACGCAGAAGCTGAACAACATACTTTATTATGCCGACAATTACGCCCTGCTGACGCTCAACCGCAAGTTTCTTACCCACCGTTACACTATCGGCGTAACGGCCGAGCACCTCAACCTGCAGGGCGGACACACGGCACTGACCGTGTACGGGCGGCCCACCTGGGAGTACAAACGCATGAAAACGGTGTTGAGGCTCGCCGTTCCCGTAAACTGGAAGATTCTGACCGAGCGCGGCGAACACTACCTTGACGCCTCGCCCTTGCTGTACGCAAACATCAAGAGTGGTCGCCGCGGCGAGTGGACACTTAGCTCGGGGTACAACATGTCGACAGGAAGTTTCTCGGATTATGCCGTCGGCAGCTATATGTCCGACTACCGCACGCAGGTGGTAAGGTCGGGTATTGTCCCACGTCAGGGCACGTTTCACGCCGGTTTTAGCTATGACTACAAGCGCCCAGTGACCGAACTTTTCATGAGTTTCGGCGCAAACTACAACTATAACCACGGTAACGTGATGACCGACATGACCATCACAGACGGGCAATACCTGCTCGAAACCGTTGCCAATGACTGGCACGGGCAGGCCGTTTCGGCAAAGGCGCTTGTGTCGAAGGGCTTTTTCGACATTCACCTGAAGACCAAACTTGAGCTTAACTATGCCTATGCCACAGGCCAGCAGCTGTCAGAAGGCTCAGTTACTAACTACGCCTCAAATGTATATTCGGCGTCGCCGGAAATCGTTTTTTCGCCGTCTTTCGGCACGTTTACCTATCGCGCCACATTCTCATTGAACAAGATGAAGACCGATGAAATGGGGCAAAACAGCTTGCTCGACTGGACTCAGCGCCTCGCTTACACGCAGACGGTAGGCAAGGTGGATATCTCTATTGCCGCCGTTCATTACCGCAACGAACTGCAGTCGGCAGGAGTGATAAACACGCTTTTGGCCGATGCCGGCGTGGTATGGCGCCTGAAAAAGGTACGCCTGTCGGCCGACGTGCGCAACCTGTTCAACAAACGCCGATACACAGTCACCAATTACAGTGGCGTAATGTCGTCAACCAACTATTATGAGCTGCGTCCACGCGAGGTGATACTGACCGCGCAAGTGAGCATTTAGTATAATATAATAAGGTGTAATGCCCGCACCTGCCAAACGTATCATTATTAACGGTTTGGCGGTTGCGGGCATTCGGTTTTATAAAAGACGGTCTTTTGCTTTCCGAAAGACCGTCTTTTAGCCTGCAAAAGGTGGTCTTTCGCAAGATAAAAGGCCACCTTTTACAATGCCGTAAATTATGGCCTGGTTGCCAGGCTGTTAGCTTACGGAATTAATTTTATGGCTGATTATGCGGGTAAATAACCGATAAGACATACGTAAAAGCTGTAAACAAATGTTTCTTAACCGGTCTATTAAGTTATACTTATGTAATTAATGCAAATCTAAAGCATTTTCTTTAATGCGTGAAGTTTTTAATAAAGAAATTTTAAATCAAACATCTTTTTTAACTAAACGGGTAGATTAAATATTTTGTTTTAAACTTTTTTATTACATGTATAGGGTTTGATTATTATGGCAATGATAATTCGTCACTGCGACAAACTGCCATTATTTCTCTGCTTTTTATATCAATAGTGCAACTAAATAGACCGTTTAGTATGAAAAAACACGACGCATTTCTATTGTTAAGCCTATTCTTTTTTGCGCCAGTACAGGCTCAGAAGAGTAATGTTGCCAACCTTCAGTTGCCGCAAGTGGGCGATCCTGTCATCTCGGAACCCGTAGACGGGGTTGTCGGCCATTCCACACGCGCGTCGGTAGAGCCGATGTATGATTATCCTGCAGGATTGAGTTGCCTCGGCACGCATTCGTCTGAGGAGGAGCCGGTGTGCAACTATCTTTCGCCAAACAAGAACTTTAATGGTGACCATTTCCTTTGGGCGCCGACAGGCAAGAAGGTAAATTACGTTAACACTACGCAGGGTTCGGCGACAGGTTACAACTGGACACTGCCCGGAACGAACGAGGGCACGGCTACAACTGAGGACGCTTCGGTTACATATACACAGCTCGGACATTATCCTTTCCCGACACTTGAATGCTCTGATGCCGGTGGAGGCAAGGCCACTTACCAGGCAGAGGGAGAGATTCTCGTAAGTGGCAGGGCTGAAATAACCACCGCCAACTGCCGTAAATGGGGCGAGCTGGACGCAGGAGGAACGTACAGGCTTGGTAGTTTTCCTCTAAATGGCGGAGCAGGATTTGTCGGAGGCACTAACAGTGCAGGTCTGAGCGGTTTCGGTAACTTGTTCATGACATCACATAGCAATGCCTACATGACCGGAGTGAACGTTTATTTCGCGGCAATGCCTACAAAATACGAGCAGGGTCAGCAACTTTTGCTGCGTGTTTGGTATCCTACGGAGGGCGAAGACGGCAACCTTCAGCTTGACGGATTACCTCTCGAAGCGGTATTTTTGCCGGTAAGCGAGATTCGTAAGGCTCGTGACGGCGAGATATCCGTTAAGAACGCGGCTGTTGCGGAGTTCCGTTTTGAAGAGCCGTTACAGATTTGGGACAAGCCGCTTTTCTTTGTAACGGTTGAAGGTTTCGGTACAGATCCTTCAAAGGCAGACATCTGTATGCTTGCAGAAGTTAATGGGCAAAGCATTCCGGAAGAGCATCTTTCTAATTTGTTGGCACACAATTCGTTAGTAAGTTACGGAGGTATGGGGTATACTGTGCCGGTTAATTATTTTGGAACAATGCCCGGCGCTTCGTTCATGATATGCCCGATAATAGACAATGGCGACGGTGACCCGACGGGAATAGAGTCTGTCGTGGCTGAGGAAAACGGTGAAACCAACGTCAGCATTAATGGAAACGAGCTGAGTGTTGAGAATGTTGAAGGAACCGGCGTGAAGGTATTTGACCTCTGCGGAATGGCTGTGGCTGAGTCGACAATGTCCGGCGGTCGTGCCGTTGTGTCCCTCCCTGGTCACGGTATATATTTAGTTAAGGTGGCATGCCGCAACGGAGGCACAGATGTACGCAAGGTAATGGTGGGCCGGTAATCCGTGCCCGCCGTTCCGGCGGTATATTTATATAATTAAGAAATTAAGCTTTTAGAAAGGCAATAATAATCAATTAAAACAATCCTGTTATGAAAAAATTTACACGTACATTGTTGTCGATGGGACTATTGGCCCTGTCAGCAACGGCCAGCGCACAGGATCATGTGTGGAAATATGTAGCAGCCGGCGACGCTACGAGTTACGCGATACGTGACGACGGTACTCTATGGAGTTGCGGTTGGAACGAGAAGGGACAGATGGGTGTGCCGTCAGTCTCTGACCGTACAGCCGAATGGAGTATGGTAGGTGAGGATACAGACTGGAAAAAGGCTGTTGGCGGCAAGGCTTACGGCTTCTTCATAAAGAACGACGGCTCACTTTGGGCTGTTGGTACGCAGGAAAGCGGAATACAAGGAACGGGCGACGGCGTCGACCATAAGGTACCTGTGCAGGTAGGTACGGACAAAGACTGGGCTGATGTGACGGTAGGCCATTTCTGGGGTTACAGTGCCATAGGCCTGAAAACTGACGGAACGATATGGGGTTGGGGCTCAAACTCAAGTTATCAGCTTGGACTTGACGGCGTAAGCTCACGTACTACTCCGGAGCAGATAGGCACGGATAAAGACTGGAAGATGGTTTCAATCGGTTCTTCGCATACCATAGCGCTGAAGAAAGACGGCACTCTGTGGGGTTGGGGACAGAACTACGGCGGCCAGTTGGGCACCGGCGACTGGGAAAACAAAACGAAACCTGTGCAGATAGGTACGGACAATGACTGGGTATACGTAAAGGCAATAGACAACCGTACTTATGCAATCAAGGCTGACGGAACGTTCTGGGCTACCGGTGACAACGAGAACAATCTGCTCGGTTTTAACCAAACGGCAGACCAGCTGGTAAGTAATTACAACGTGTTTACGCAGGTTACGACCCTTCCCGAGAACATAATATCTTTATCCGGATGTGAGGAGACCCTGACAATGGCGGTCGGAACGGAAGGCAAGATTACTCAAATATATGCCCTGGGCAGCAATAAAAACGGTGGACTTGGCGACGGTAACGGCGTGCTGTATGGTGGCTCGTCGTCTGACAAAATACCGTTTTCTTCAACTCCTGTGGAGCCGCTTCTGCCTGAAGGCCTTACCTATACAATGCTTGCGTCGGGACAGAATTATTCGTTCGTGCTTACCGATGACGGCAAACTGTACGGTTGGGGATGCAACAGGGGCGGACAGCTTGGCGACGGAACTGATTACGACCAGCTGCAACTGAGTTATTATAAGAAACCGACGGAAATACCGTGTCCGGGTGGAGCGACACCTGGTGGCGGTGACGAGGACGTAGTAACCGTTGACGCTTCTGACATTCCGACGAACCTGCACAGCGCAGTTGAAATCAAGTTGACCGGAACTTGGAATACGGATAAATTCGCCGAACTGGCAATAGCCTTAGGAACTTTGGGCGTCGGCTCGTCCAACAGCACGCTCATTAAGGTTGACATGAGCGAGGCTCTTATCGAAGAAGGTACAAGCCTGTATGTACAAGGCTCTCTGACAAAGAACGGTGCATTCGTAAACTGCAAGGCATTGGAAACTGTCATCATGCCGGCGGCAAGCGAGGCGGCTAATTTCACCGACTTGACCAATGCCTTCATGAACTGCGAAAAACTTAAGTCGATAGACATGCAGAACTGCTCCGGCCTGACGTCACTCAAGAGCGCATTCTTCGGTTGCGCAGCACTGACTGAGGTGAATATCTCGAGCGCAACGGGACTTACCGGCATGAGCAGCATGCAGAGCACGTTTGAGGACTGCACGTCGCTTGTCAAGGTGGTATTGCCCGCAGAGGTTACGTTCGCTTCTTCGACGTTCGGCGATTGCACGGCATTGGCAGATATCGACTGGACACGCTATGCAGGCACCGAGGCTCCGATATTCTATGTTGACATGTTCTCTGGCATTACTGACCTTAAAGCCATAACGTTGACAATAAGCGAGGGCGTTTACGACCTGTTCGCGGCACATGCAAACTGGAGCAAACTGACCCTGAAAGTCGGCACTTCTACGGGTATCGGTAACGTTGAGACCGGTTCGTCAGTAACATTCGACGGCAATACGGTATATGCGTCGCAGCCTGTTTACTCAGTAGGCGTTTACTCAATGTCGGGCGCACTCGTACGCAACAGCGACGTAGTGGAAGGCAGCTGGAGCGTAGCCGACATTCCGTCAGGCGTTTACGTGCTGACTTACACACAGAACGGGGCGAAGAAGTCCGTTAAGATATTCAAGCGCTGATAAGCGCAGTCTATGAAAAGCATGAAGGGCGTATGCGTCGTTTACGGCGTGTACGCCCTTCTTTTTGTCCGTGTTTTCAGACCATTTGAATGCCGTATGGATATGCCTTGTTGTGCGGGACGATTTTCCTTGTTTTCCAAAAGGCGGCAAATCGTCTCGTAAAAGATGGCCTTTCGCAAGGTAAAAGGCCGTTTTTTGCAGACCAAAAGGACACCTTTTGGAAAGTCGTTTATATCCACCTGATTATCAGATAGATACAAACGGCGTAATAAATGATGTTGAAATGCTGTTTAAGTCTACACAATCGGCAGGCTTATTCCGTTGATTTTCTGGTAAATATCAAGGGCGTAGACGTCGGTCATGCCGCTGATATAGTCGATTACGGCCATGAGGCGGGTCTCCAGGTCGGGCGAGTCGATGTCGTACTGGCTGCTCACACGGCTGATAAGCTGGCGCGAATAGAAGCGCTCCGGGTTGACTGCCGCGTCGACCATAGCCTCCATCAACGTTGCCATTATGCGGAAACCGCTCAGTTCAACGTCAAGTACGGGCTTGCTCTTGTATATCCGTTGTTTCGATAAATCGGCGCATTTACGGTACGCCTCGGCCCTGCGGTCGCCGATGTTGTCTATGAGACAGCCTTTCAGTTCGCCGTTCAGGATGTCCGTTTCATATCTTAGGAAAGTCTCTACGCACGCCTTCTCGAGCGTGCCTATTACGCAGGCGCGCATATAAACCACCTTCTCGTTGCTGTCGGTAATCCCCTCGTCGATAATCCTTTGTCGTATGCGATTTTGCCCCTTTTCATCGAAGAAATCCAGGAAAAGGCGTTCGGTCTCCTCGTAAGACAGGATTTTCAGCTTGTGGGCGTCCTCGATGTCCATTATCTCGTAACAGATGTCGTCGGCAGCCTCGACCAGATACACTAACGGATGGCGTGCGTACTCGGTGGGCTGGCCATCGTCGGAACGGCGAATAATGCCCAATTCATCGGCGATTTTCCTAAAAATATGCTCTTCTGAAATGAAAAAACCGAACTTGCCGTGCCCCTTTTCCGCTATCGTTGAGGCGAAAGGATACTTCACTATCGACGCAAGCGTGGAGTAGGTCATGACGAAACCGCCGTCACGTCGCCCCTTGAAGCGGTGCGCCAGCAGGCGGAACGCATTGGCGTTACCCTCGAAGTGGGTGATGTCTGCCCAGAATCCGGGGCTTACCTTGTCCTTCAGCGAGCGTCCGTTGCCCTCGGTGAAAAACGTCTGTATTGCCTTTTCGCCCGAATGTCCGAACGGAGGGTTGCCCATGTCGTGCGCCAGACACGCCGTGCTGACGATTGTCCCGATTTGCGGAAACAGCGTATCAGCCAGTTCGGGACTGTGTTTCATCACGCCGTGGGCCACGTCGTTGCCAAGCGAAAGCCCCACGCTGGCCACCTCGAGGCTGTGGGTGAGGCGGTTGTGCACGAAGATACTGCCCGGCAAGGGGAACACCTGGGTCTTGTTCTGCATGCGCCTGAACGGCGCGGAGAATATCAGTCGGTCGTAATCACGCTTGAATTCGGAACGGTCGTCGTGGCGCATCGTGTGGCGATGCTCCTGTCCGAGCCGTTTGTTGGATATAAGTCGGTTCCAGTCCATCATGGTTCTAATTTTTATGTAGTAAGGAGTGAAGGCGTAAAGGAGTAAGTAGATATGTCTTTCTACTGTTTACTTATTGTTTAGTCGCTTATATCCACCGCTCTAATGCAAATCTACTTACTCCTTTTCTCCTTCTCTCCTTTTCTCCTTTTTACGTTGCAAAAGTAGTCTAAAATTGGCTAAAATCTTTCTTTTTACAAGTAATTTTGTTATTGTCTGAATATAAATCATTATTTTTGCAGCTTAAAAGAAAGTCAAGACATACAATGGTTAAGGTAAAGGTTATCAACAAGGGACATCAGCCGTTGCCGGCTTATGCCACCCCGCAAAGTGCCGGCATGGACCTCAGGGCCAATATAGGCGAATCAATAACGTTGCGCCCTATGGAACGGAAACTCATCCCTACGGGGCTATATATGGCGCTGCCCGCAGGCTATGAGGCCCAGGTGCGTCCGCGCAGCGGTCTCGCCCTGAAGCATGGAATAACCGTGCTGAATTCGCCGGGCACAATCGACGCCGACTATAGAGGCGAGGTAATGGTGCTCCTGGTTAACCTTTCGGCTGAAGATTTCGTCGTGAATGACGGCGAGCGCATAGCCCAGATGGTCATCGCACGGCATGAGACGGCCGTGTTTGCCGAGGTTGCCGAGCTCGACGAGACAGAGCGCGGAACCGGTGGCTACGGACATACGGGAGTGGAATAACGGCACGTCTCTCATTTGTAAGGATAAATGAAACGACAGATATTATATGTTTTAGCCTGCATGGCGGTAACCGTCATTATGGCCGGTTGCGGGAGCAAGGGCGTCGTGGCCGCGCGGCCGGAAGGCCGCAGTGTGCCCGTAATGCATCTGCCCGCCATCAGTCATAACGACAGCCTGCGCTTCAAGATGTATTATTATGAGGCCGTAAAGCAGCAGATAAGCGGCAACTACGACGCTGCCTACGACCTTTTGGAGCATTGTATCGGTATCAATCCCAATGCCGCCGAGGCTTATTTCATGTTGTCTTTCTATGACGGCATACTGAAAGGAGACTCCGCCGCGTTTGCTGACGTCAAGAAAGCCTCCGAGCTTAATCCGTCAAACAATGCATATCTCGAGCGCATCGGCGTGGGATATGTCAGCATGGGCAATCTTGACGAGGCCATCAAGGCGTACGAGAAACTGTCGCGTAACAGTCCCGAACGCTCGGATGTGCTGGATTTCTTGGCGCAACTCTACAGCAGACAGAAGGATTATGACAAAATGCTTGACGTGCTGAACCGCATGGAAGCGCTTGAAGGCGCCAGTGAAGATCTTACCCTCGCCAAGATGAGGGTTTATTCTCTGCAAGGCAAGAAAGAGGAGGAGTATAACGAACTGAAGAACATGTCGGAGAAACATCCTAACGACATGAACTATCGCGTCATGCTCGGCAACTGGCTTTTGCAGAACGGCAGGCCGGACGAGGCAGGCAAATTGTACCTTGAAGTGCTGCAGGCTGAGCCCGAGAACATCATGGCCCGTATGTCGATGATAGACTATTACCGTACTTCGGGGCAGGCTATGCGTGCCGATTCGTTGCAGGAGGTGATGCTTGTCAGCCCGAAGACGCCTGTAGACGGCAAGATGGCATTGATGCGTCAGGTCGTAGCCGACAACGAAAAGAATGGAGCCGACAGCACGCTGGTAATTGACCTGTTCAAGAAAATACTGAAGGAGCCTCAGGAAACGTCGGATATGGCCCAGCTGTATGCGGCTTACCTGACGCTGAAGAAAATGCCGCAGGATTCTATCTCGAAAGTCCTCGAGACGGTGCTTGCCATCTCTCCTGACAATGTAGCAGCAAGATTGCAGCTTATACAGGCGGAATGGAACAAGCAGGACTTCGACCGTGTAATCGAGCTTTCCAACCAGGCGCTAGACTATAGTCCGGATGAGTTGGCGTTCTATTACTTCCTCGGTTTTGCGTATATCCAGAAGGACGATGACGACAGTGCGCTGAAAGTGTTGCGCCGTGGGGTGAGTCAAATCAACGATCAGAGCAATCCGAGCCTTGTTTCCGACTTTTACGCTATCATGGGCGATATACTCCATGACAAAGGTGACGACAAAGGGGCTTATGCCGCGTATGATTCTTGCCTGCAATGGAAGGATGACAATTACGGCTGCCTTAACAACTATGCTTACTATTTGTCGGTTGAGAACAAGGATTTGGACAAGGCCGCGCAGATGAGTTACCGTACGGTGCAGGCCGAACCGGACAATAGCACATTCCTGGATACGTATGCCTGGATACTGTTTATGCAGAAAAAGTATGCCGAGGCGCTGCAATATATCGATATGGCGGTGAAGAACGATACGACGAAAAGCGCCGTGATAATCGAGCATGCAGGGGATATTCACGCGGTAAACGGCGACATTGACGGCGCGGTAAAGTATTGGAATGAGGCCTTGAAGGCAGGAGCGGAGAACGAAACTGTATTGAGGCGTAAAATAAAACTTAGGAAATATGTTGAGAAATAAGTGCAGATTGTCAATCGTTACGGCGCTTGCGGCAATGTCGTTGCTCGTCGTTTCGTGCGGCAGCAGCAAGGCCCTGCAGGGCGGGACCAAGCCGACGAAGACAGAGAAAGTAACCCTGGATAATGCCGAAACCATGTCGCGCGACTTTCTCAGGAAGGTTTACGACAATGAGGTGTATGCCAACAGCATAACGTCTAAAATCAAGTTTACGGTCAATACCGGCTCCAAGGACATTTCGGTGTCAGGGTCTCTCAACATGAAGAAAGACCAGGTAATCCGCATCCAGCTCACTCCGTTCGGTCTGATGGAGGTAGGACGGCTGGAGTTCACCAAGGACTACGTGCTCATAATGGACCGTATGAACAAGGAATATATCAAGGCCAGCTATGCAGACGTTGACTTCCTGCAGAAAAACGGGCTTGATTTTTATACCCTGCAGGCCTTGTTCTGGAACAAGCTTTTCGTTCCCGGTACGCAGAAAATAACGGATTCATCGCTCAAGAACTTCTCCGTTGCGTTCAATAACGCTCTGTCAGACGCCGTTGTATCATACAAACGCGGCGACATGAGCTATGCCTGGAGCGCCGATAAGACAACCGCGCTGATAAAGAGTGTAGGCGTAACGTATGACGGTAAGACATCGGGCAAGACGACAGTTACGTGCGACTACGGCAAGTTCAAGCCTCTCGGTACAAAGCTTTTCCCTACGGACATAACGCTGAAGCTCAAGACCGGAGCCGTGAAGAACGCCGACAAGATGTCAGTGAACATATCAATCAACAACCTTGACACGTCCGACGATTGGGACACGTACACCACAGTGTCGGGCAAGTATAAGCAGGTGGACGTGCAAAACGTCGTGAAACGACTTATGAAGATGTAAATGAAACGACTCCTTATATTATTTTTGTCGATTATACTGGTGTTCCCTTCGTTCGCGCAAACAAAGAAACAGACTACGCGAAAGAAGGCGAAGACAACCCGTGTGGCAAAAAAGAAAACCACTAAAAGCAAGAAAAAGACCGCTAAGTACTCAAATAATTCTATCAAGGGACTGCGTAACCAGCGTGCCGGAGTGCAGCGCAAGATAAAGGAGCAGGAGCGGCTTCTGCGTGCAAACAAGGCCGACGTAAAGAAAAGACTTAACAACCTGATGGTGCTTAACACGGAGATTGACCAGCACCAGAAGTCCATCGACGGGATACAGGAGGAAATAACGCACATCGACGGCAATATAAGCATGCTGAAAAGCCAGCTCGCCACGCTTGAGCAACAGCTTGAAGACCGCAAGGCCAAGTATATAAAGTCGGTGCGCTACCTTGCCGGCAAGCGTACCGTTCAGGATAAGCTGATGTTCATCTTCAGCGCAAAGAACTTCGCGCAGATGTACCGTCGCCTGCGCTTCGTGCGTGAATACGCGGCATACCAGCGCTCGCAGGGCGAGATGGTGAAGGCCAAGCAGCGCCAGATAGAGGAGAAGCATAAGGAACTGCAACGTGTCAGGGGGCAGAAAAACACCCTTCTCGACAAGGGCAAGCAGGAGCATGCGGCCTTGCAGACCAAGCAGACCGAGCAGCAGAAGATGGTTAACACCCTGCAACGCCAGCAGAAAACGATACAGAAAGTCATTGCTGACCAGCGTAAGAAGGACGCAGAGCTGAACGCCAAAATCGACAAGCTGATAGCCGAGGAGATAGCCAGGGCCAAGGCACGTGCCGAAGCCGAGGCGCGGCGTAAGGCCGAAGCTGAGGCCGCCGCCAAGCGAAGGGCCGAGGAACTGGCCCGCAAGAAGGCCGAGGCCGAGGCTGCCGCGAGGGAGAACGCACGGCGTGTGAAGGAAGCCAGGGAGCGTGAAGAGCGCCTGAAAGCCGAGGCGCGCGAGGCCGCCAAGAAGGATGAGGCCGCCCGTAAGGAGGCTGAGCGCAAGGCGCGCGAGGCCGAGGAAGACCGCAAGGCGGCAGAGCGTAAGGCGCGTGTTGACGAAGAACGCCACGAGCGCGACGTTGAGAAGGCCACCAAGAGGGCCAAGGCTGCCGTAGAGATGGACAGCCAGGACCGCAAGCTGAGCGGCAGTTTCGAGCGCAACCGTGGCCGTCTGCCCATGCCGTTGGCCGGTTCGTGCAGGATAGTAAGCCACTTCGGACAGTACACGGTGCCCGGTCTGCGCAACGTAAGGCTCGACAACAAGGGTATCAACATACAGGGACAGTCGGGCGCGGCGGTGCGTTCGGTGTTCAACGGCGAGGTAAGCGCCGTGTTCAACTTCGACGGAAGCATGATTGTCATGGTGCGCCACGGCGACTATATCTCAGTATATTGCAACCTCGCCACGGTCAGCGTGAGTCGCGGACAGAAGGTAAGCACGGGCCAGGCGCTCGGTACTCTCGGCGGCGACAACATCCTCCAGTTCCAGCTGAGGCGCGGAACGGCCAAGCTGAATCCCGAGAGTTGGCTGAGGTGAGAATATAAAGAATGAATTATCGGGAGTAAACCGAAGTTGTGCTCCCTGCCGTTCGCCGGAGTTAACGGACATCTGCCATGTATCTTAACAGGGGCACTTGTCCGTTAACTCCGGCTAATTTTTGTATTAAAAGCACGTGAATTAGGTATTACCTTATCCTGAACTCACGTTAATTCATTATTTTTCTGCCATGTCAAAATTATATAATTTCTTTTGTTTTGATGTCGTTTTGTCATTTTGGAAATGCACGTATTCTTCTTCGTTTTAGACTTTTTACGTGATAAGACAAGGCGTTCCGTATGGCGGAAAACCATGAAATGTTGCACACATAGCCATGTTGTGTGCAATAATCGAGAGCGGTTTTGGCGCTAAATCATGGCTTGCGGCGGTGGCGAAGACCGTCAATCGGGCTGTTAAAGGCCGTCTTTGATGAAGCTAAAGACGGCCTTTTAGGCTGCGTTTCGCCGTCGGATGTTGCACGTTTAACGGTCGGATTGATGTAATCAGTTGGCGTATAGCATGTTAATTTTGCACACGTTTCTTGCCGTTATTCGGTCGCTGGCCGGATGAAACGCAGAATATCGCAAAACAACACGCTATGCCGAAATCAATGTGTAAACGAAAATGGTTGATTACCTGACGTTTTGACATGTCTTGTTATGGCGCGCGTTGCGGTGTGCCCTCTCGCAGTGCGCCGTGGCGACGGTGGGCGGGGGCAGGACAGGCGCTTGCGGAAGGCCCTGCCGACGGCTGCGTATATTTTTCCGACAAGCCGGAAAAATGTCAGCCAAAATTGCAGTAAAAGAAAAAAAATGATTACTTTTGCGCAATAATAAGGTACGAGGTTTTATGCAAGATAAACTCAGAATCATCATCAGCGGAGGCGGTACGGGAGGCCATATATTCCCCGCCGTTTCCATAGCCAACGCCATACGGGCCAAGTATCCCGACGCCGACATCCTTTTCGTGGGCGCTCTCGGGCGTATGGAGATGCAGCGCGTGCCCGACGCGGGCTACCGTATCATCGGCCTGCCCATCTGCGGCTTCGACCGGAAGAATATGTTGAAGAACGTAGCCGTGCTCTTCAAGATATGGAAAAGCCAGCGTATGGCCAAGAAGATAATACGCGACTTCAGGCCGATGGCTGCCGTCGGGGTGGGCGGTTACGCCAGTGGCCCCATGCTTAACGAGTGCGCCAAGAGGGGCATTCCATGCCTCATACAGGAGCAGAACTCGTATGCCGGCGTGACGAACAAGATACTCGCCAAGAAGGTTGACCGTATATGCGTGGCCTACGACGGCATGGAGCGCTTCTTCCCGGCCGACAAAATCGTAAAGACGGGCAACCCCGTGCGCCAGGCTTTGCTCGACACGAAGATGACGAAGGCCGAGGCCCTGCGCGCGTTCGGCCTCGACGAGAACAAGAAGACGATACTTATCGTTGGCGGAAGCCTCGGCGCAAGGACTGTGAACGAGAGCGTAATGCAGCACCTCGACCTGGTTAAGTCGTCGGGAGTGCAGTTCATCTGGCAGACGGGCAAGTACTATAACGCCTCGATTAACGAGCGGCTGAAGGGCCGCACGGACTTGCCCATGCTCAAGGTGATGGACTTCATCAGCGACATGGGCGCCGCGTACAAGGCCGCCGACCTGGTGATCAGCCGCGCCGGAGCCAGCAGCATATCAGAGTTTTGCCTCATAGGCAAGCCCGTAATCCTTGTTCCGTCGCCCAACGTGGCCGAAGACCACCAGACGAAGAACGCCATGGCGCTGGTAGACAAGGGCGCCGCGCTGTACGTTAAGGACGCCGACGCGCCCGCGCAGGTCGTGGAGCTGGCCGTCGAGACGGTGAAGGACAACGAGCGCCTGGCCGCCCTCAGTGGCAACATAAAGAAGCTGGCGCTGCCCGACTCGGCCGACACGATAGCCGACGAGGTGGTAAAACTGGCGAGGAAAAATTAAGAATTAAGATTTAAGAGTTAAGAAAATCACTCTTGCCGGTCAATATCAGGCCTATTAGTCTTATAAGGCTTATCAGGCCGTGAAGAATAACTGGAATATGGAATTAAACGACATAAAAGCTGTATACTTTATAGGTGCGGGCGGCATTGGCATGAGTGCCATCGCCCGTTACTTCCTACATAGGGGAGTGGTGGTTGCCGGTTATGACAAGACTCCGTCCGCGCTGACCGAGCAACTCGAGAAAGAGGGTATGTTGATACACTACGAGGAGAACGTTGACGAAATCCCCCATGCGTGCCGCAACAGGGAATCTACGCTCGTGGTATACACCCCTGCCATCCCCGCCGAGCACAAGGAGTTGGCGCTTTATCGTGAAAAGGGCTTCGATGTGGAGAAGAGGGCGCAGGTGCTGGGCATGCTTACGCGCGCGCATAAGGGACTATGCGTGGCCGGAACGCACGGCAAGACCACCACGTCTACCATGTGTGCGCACATAATGCACCAGAGCCACGTTGACTGCAACGCCTTCCTTGGCGGCATATCGAAGAACTACGCCTCGAACTACATCCTCAGCAAGGAGAGTGACTTCGTGGTGATTGAGGCCGACGAGTTCGACCGCTCGTTCCACTGGCTGCGCCCGTGGATGAGCGTCATCACGTCAACCGACCCCGACCATCTTGACATTTACGGCACGAAAGAGGCTTATCTGGAGAGCTTCACCAAGTACTCCTCGCTGATACAGCCAGGCGGCGCGCTCATTATCCACACCGGACTGGAGATGCGCCCGGCCGTACAGGACGGCGTAAAGACGTACACGTACAGCCGTGACGGTGGCGACTTCCATGCCGAAAACGTGGTGATTGAGAACGGCGAGATAACCTTCGACTTCGTTTCTCCCGTTGAGACCGTGCCCGGAATACACCTCGGACAGCCCGTACCGATCAACATAGAGAACGCCGTGGCCGCCATGGCGATGGCCCAACTCAACGGTTGCACGGCCGAAGAGCTGAAGTACGGTATGAGGACTTACCGGGGAGTTGAGCGCCGGTTTGACTTCAAGATAAAGACCGACCGCCTCGTGTTCCTCAGCGACTACGCGCACCATCCGAAGGAGATACGCCAGAGCGCCATGAGCATTCGCGAGCTTTACAAGGACAAGAAAATCACGGCCATATTCCAGCCACACCTCTACAGCCGCACGCGCGACTTCTACAAGGACTTTGCCGAGAGCCTGAGCCTGCTCGACGAGGTGCTGCTCTGTGATATATATCCTGCCCGTGAGGAGCCTATACCAGGAGTTACGTCACGGCTTATATACGACAATCTTGCCCCGGGAGTGGCCAAGGTCATGCTCCATAAGGAGGATGTGCCTGAGTACGTAAGGGAGCATGACTTCGAGGTTCTCATTGTCCTGGGCGCCGGCGACCTTGACAATTACGTTCCGCAAATAGAAAAAATACTGTTAAGCAAGTACGAATAAATGAAATATAAGCTCAAAAGAGCGTTGACAGTCGTCCTCTGCGTGGCCCTCGCAGTTTACGTATTGTTGGCAATGACGTCATTCAACAATCCTAAGGATACCTATCCTTTATGTACCAAGGTGGTGATAAACATTGAGGACGAGAGTACCAACGGATTTCTCAGCGCGGCCGAGATAAAGCGTATCCTGGAGAAAAACAGGCTGTATCCGTTCAAGAAGCGCATGGCGGATGTCAATCCGCGTGACATCGAGGACAAGCTGAAGGACAGCCCTTTCGTGAAGACTGCCCAGTGTTACAAGACCAAGGACGGCTGCGTGGAGATAATGATAACCCAGCGGTTGCCCATAGTACGTGTGAAGAACAGTGCCGGCGACGACTATTATCTTGACGACCATGGAGGCATAATGCCTAACTCCAATTATACGTCAGACCTTATAATTGCCACCGGGTACATATCCAAATGGTACGCAAGGAGCTATCTTGCCAATCTTGCCATCGAGATTATGAAGGACGAGTTCTGGCGTAATCAAATCGTACAAATCAACATCCTGCCCGACCTTGGCGTCGAGCTGGTGCCTCGTGTGGGCGAACATATAGTGTATCTGGGCACGCTTCCGCAGACAAAGTACATCAACCGGCGCAAAAGATTGACCGCCGAATTCGTTGAAACGAAGCTCGACCGCCTTGCCAAGTTCTACAAATACGGGCTCAGCAAGGCCGGATGGAACAAGTATTCGTACATCGACCTTGAGTTCGACAACCAGATAATATGCAAAAAGAAGAAATAGACAGAGCAACAAAGAAATAAGAAAATAAATATAAAACGTATGGCAGCAAAGGACTTTATCGTAGCAATAGAGCTCGGTTCGTCGAAAGTGACGGGCATAGCGGGCAAGAAAAACCTCGACGGAAGCATATCCGTGCTTGCCGTGGTCAAGGAGGACTCGTCATCGTTTATCCGCAAGGGAATCGTTTACAACATAAACCAGACGGTGCAGTGCATTGCCAACATCGTCAAGAAATTGTCGTCGTCGCTCAAGTCGGAGATAGCCCAAGTGTACGTCGGAGTGGGTGGGCAGTCAATCCGCAGCGTCAAGAACGTAATAGTGAAAGACCTTCCCAACGACACAATAGTATCACAGGATATGGTCAACGAGCTGATGGACATCAACCGAAACATGTCTTACCAGGACCAAGAAATACTCGACGCGGCCACTCAGGAGTACAAAGTGGACAACCAGTTCCAGCTTGACCCCGTCGGCATTCAGTGCGGCCGGCTTGAAGGAAACTTCCTTAACATCCTTTGGCGCAAGACGTTCTACCGTAATCTAAACAAGTGTTTCGACACAGCCGAGGTAGCTATCGCCGAAATGTATCTGGCTCCGTTGGCATTGGCCGACTGTGTATTGTCCGACGCCGAGAGGCGTTCGGGCTGTGTCTTGGTCGACCTTGGCGCCGACACTACTACCGTATCTGTCTATTACAAGAACATTTTGCGCCACCTGGCGGTCATCCCTCTCGGAGGCAACAACATCACCAAGGACATCGCTTCGTTGCAGATGGACGAGCCGACGGCCGAGAAGATGAAGCTGAAATACGGCTGCGCGTACACCGACAACAACGATATTGACAACTCATTAATGCTCCCCATCGACGCCGAACGCAGCGTAGAGAGCCGCAAGTTCATAGAGATTGTCGAGGGAAGATTGCAGGAAATAATCGAGAATGTGTGGTACCAGGTGCCTTCGGAGTATGCTGACCGTCTGCTCGGCGGTATCATCCTGACCGGCGGCGGAGCCAACATGAAGGACATAGACAAGGCATTCCGCAACCATACGCACATTGAGAAGATACGTATCGCGAAGTTCGTGAACCAGACCATCACGTCCAACAATCCCGACATTACGGCCCACAACGGCATGATGAACACCGTGCTGGGACTGCTCGTAAAGGGCGACATGAACTGCGCCGGCGAGGAAACGCCGGAGAACGTCGACCTGTTCAGCGGCGAGAAGACGGCCAAGGCAGGTCCGAAAACGGCTGACCTGCACCAGAATCCGCGCACTCCCGGCGAGATGAGTCCCGGCGTTGTGCAGACCGAAGCCGAGAAGATAAAGGCCGAGGAGCAGCGCCGCAAGGCTGCTGAAGAGGCTGCCAAGCGTGAGGCTGAGGAGGCAGCGCGCCTTGAGGAGGAGCAGAAGAAGGAGCGTAAGAGCATGAAGAACCGCATGGCACGCTTCAAGAACTGGGTTGACAAGTTTATTAAGGAACCCGACGAATAGGCCTTCTTCACCTTATATTATTAACGAATAAAACACGACAAGATATGAACGAAAGACGCAGTATCGTCGATTTTGGCGAACCTGAAAAAGAGAAAAGCATAATAAAGGTCATCGGCGTTGGTGGTGGCGGCGGCAATGCCGTCAACCATATGTACCGTGAGGGCATACACGACGTGTCGTTCGTGCTGTGCAATACCGACGCCCAGGCCCTTAATGACTCGCCCGTGCCCGTACATCTTCAGCTCGGCAACGAAGGACTCGGCGCCGGCAACAAGCCCGCTAAGGCGCGCGAGGCTGCCGAGGAAAGCATTGAGGACGTGCGCAACATGCTCAGCGACGGCACCAAGATGGCTTTCATCACCGCCGGAATGGGTGGCGGAACGGGTACGGGAGCCGCTCCCGTGATAGCCCGTGTGTCAAAAGAATTAGGCATACTTACCGTAGGAATAGTAACGATTCCCTTCCGTTTCGAGGGGGAGAAGAAGATTGACCAGGCTCTCGACGGCGTTGAGGAGATGTCGAAACATGTCGACGCCCTGCTCGTAATCAACAACGAGCGTCTGCGCGAGATATATCCCGAGCTGTCGATACTCGACGCCTTCGGCAAGGCCGACGACACCCTGAGCGTTGCCGCCAAGAGCATTGCCGAGATAATAACCGTACACGGACTTATCAACCTTGACTTCAACGACGTAAAGACCGTGCTGAAAGACGGCGGCGTAGCCATCATGAGCACCGGCTACGGCGAGGGTGAAGGCCGCGTCAAGAAGGCTATCGACGACGCCCTGAACTCGCCCCTGCTCAATGATAACGACATATTCAACTCGAAGAAAATCCTGCTCAGCATATCCTTCAGCGGCGAGAAGGGCAACAACAAGGGCAGCCTGATGATGGAGGAAATGAACGACGTGAACGACTTTATGGCCAAGTTCGACACTAAGTTTGAAATCAAGTGGGGACTTGCCACCGACCCCGAGCTGGGCGACAAGATAAAGGTTACCATCCTTGCCACGGGCTTCGGCATAGAGGACGTTGACGGAATGAACAGCCACATCAAGAAACACACGCAGGAGGAGAACGAGCGTCGCGCCGAGGAAGAGGAGAAGGCGGCCGAGCGCCGTGCACGCCGTGAACGCATATACGGCGGCGACGGCAAGACGTCGAAGTACAAACGCCGTCCCCACATATACATCTTCCGCCAGGAAGACCTTGACAATGACGACGTGATTTCGTCCGTAGAGTCAACCCCTACGTACAAACGCACGCGCCAGGAGCTTGAGGAAATCAAGAATCAGGCCATGGGCAACGTCAAGAAACCTGAGCCCGAGGACAGCAACACCGTACAGGGAACGATAAAGTTTGCTTAAGGAAGCCCCCTCCCGTCCTCCCCGTGGGGAGGGGACTTGCGGAATATATGATATAAGGTAATCAGCTCCTCCCCTCGGGGAGGCCGGGAGGGGGCTTTAATTTAACTGACTATGGCATTATTTGAACAAGTAAGTAACGATATCAAGGAGGCCATGAAGGCCCGTGACAAGGTACGTCTTGAGACCTTGCGTAACATAAAGAAAGTATTTATAGAGGCAAAAACGGCGCCCGGAGCTAACGACACTCTCGACGACGCAACGGCCTTGAAGCTGCTCTCTAAGCTGGCAAAGCAGGGCAAGGAGTCGGCCGCCACGTTCACGGCACAAAACCGACAGGACCTTGCCGACGCAGAACTGGCGCAGGTGGCGGTAATCGAGGAGTACCTGCCCAAGCCCCTGACAGAAGCCGAAATAGAGGCCGCCGTTAAGGATATAATCGCCCAGACCGGCGCCCAGGGCATGAAAGACATGGGGCGCGTGATGGGAATGGCCTCAAAGCAGATGGCCGGCCGTGCCGACGGCAGCGTGATTTCTGCCATCGTGAAGCGCCTTCTGGCCTGACATTCACTGCCGCATAATGGTTTGTCCACAGCCGTTATGCGGCAGTATTTTATTCGTAACGTTAAGCCGAAACACGCAAAACGGCATTTGATATGGACAAAAAAGAGATTTACGATTGGGCTCAAATCGTTCAATCTGTCATTCTTATATTCAATATGGTGGTGATAACCATTGCCAAAGAGAATGATGTCTTGGTTTTATTTTCATTTATTTTGTTGTTCCTTGTAAGTCTTGTCGCTATCTGTATGGTTGTCAAATGGAAGTTAGGATGGCGTAATTATGAGGCCGTATTTGATGTCATTTGGCTTATCTGGGGCGTTATAGGCATGACGTTTTATATCTGTCCGGAAATCTATTGAATGCCGGTTTCACCGGCTCGGATGGCTACCTGTAACGCATTGAGTATCAGATTGTTATTTAGGTGGTATCGAACGCCTGCGCAATGTGCCGTTTATGTCAGCATACTTCCTTGCATTTTCATGCGGTATTTCATTGTTCGGGCGGCTCCCGGAGTCATGTTCATGGCGTACGGAATGGCGTCGTCGCTTACCCCGAAGAACGGCGACAGCAGGAATAACGTATTGTAGGGCGTTAGCCGTTTGTGTCAGTTTTTATGGCATTTAACGAAAAAACATTTTTGATAACTTGGATGTATGTACTTTATTTTTTATAACTTTGCGATAGGCATAAGTGTCTTTTCGTATTGCTAATCTTAGAAACAACGGTTTAATATGAACAAGAAGAAAGTATTACGGGCTGTCAATATTTGCTCAAGTGTATTCTTTGTGTGCTATTATGTGACAAGGAAATTCTTTGTGGATAACACTTTTATGTTATGGACTGCATTAATCTTGCTGTTTGTTTCGGGACTTGTTGGCCTGACGCTGACTATTGTTTGGAAACAAAAATTGTTGAGTATTGACTCCGTAGGATATATTTTCTGGACGCTGTTTGGAGGATTAGTGCTGCTGTTTGGATACTGATAAAACAATCCTTGATGATTCTTTTTAGAACTTTAAAACATTATACGATTGTTGATATGCCTTAACTTACGGATTATATATTAATAAAACGACATTTGATATGGACAGGAAGAAAGCTTATGAGTTTGTTGACATGGCGGGATTAGTTGCCACCGTGTATTATGCAGCAGCATACTGTTTAGACAAAAGGCAAGGCATATATACTCTTTCAGCCTTGATTTTGATGCTCGTGTTCAGTTCTATTTCCATTTGCATGGTGATAAAGTGGAAGTTAGGCTGGCGCAGAACCCAGGCAATTACAGAAGTCGTTTTATTCATATTGAGTCTCGTTTGTATCTGGTATCTTTATATATGGAAAGGCAATTAATTAGTACTGATATTGCCTCGGCATAACTAATGTTTTCTAATTGATGGCCTTTTGGCTTCCAAAAGGCCATCAATCGCAGGCTAAAAGGCCGTGTTTTAGCGTCCAAAAGACGGCCTTTTATAACGTATTGAGTATCAAGTGAATACGCCGCAGGTCATAAACGGCTTTATCGGAGCCGTGATGTCGGGTATCGGTTGGCCTTTTAGTAGGGTGGCCAGCGGGGTCGACGTTATGACCTGCGGCTGGTTTTTTACAGGCTGAGGGCATGGCCCGCGAGTGCTAATAAATGATAATTATCGGGGGCGTGGGTATCGGCGTGGCGATATTTTCATTATTTTTGCAGTGTCGGCAAGTGCTGACACGGGGCTGAAAAAACGTCAGTCTCAGGGCGTTGGCACTGTTTTTGCTCCGTGTTTTGCAGAATATCAACTTTAAAAATATACTGTTATGTTAAACAAGAAGATTGAAGAGGCTCTCAACGAGCAGATTAACGCCGAGATGTGGTCGGCCTACTTGTATCTTTCAATGGCTGCTTACTGCCACTCTGCGGGCCAGCCCGGTATGGCAAACTGGTTTGAAGTACAGTTCCAGGAGGAGCAAGACCATGCCAAGATACTGTTCAACTACGTCAACTCACGCAACGGCCGAGTTACGCTGAGGCCTATCGCCGAGGTTCCGACAGAGTGGGACGGCATACTCGACGTGTTCGAGAGCACGCTCAAGCACGAGCAGAAGGTTACTTCGATGATTAACGACCTGTACGCGCTGACGCACGACAAGAACGACTTTGCAACGCAAAGCATGCTGAAGTGGTTTATCGACGAGCAGGTGGAAGAGGAAGAGAACGCCCAGACTATCATCGATAACATCAAGATGATAAAGGACAACGGCTACGGCATTTACATGCTCGACAAGGAGCTTGGAGCACGTACCTATACGCAGGCTGCACCCCTGAGCGGCTCGGCTGAGTAGAATTTAATTAAGAATCAAAAGCCGGGGAATTAAGAATTAAGAGTTAAGAATTAAGAAAGATACTTTTGCTGCAATCTTCGGCAAAGCATATTTTCTTAATTCTTAACTCTTAATTCTTAATTCCCCGGCTTTTGATTCTTAATTTATATCTTATAAGTTTATTCCTTTTTCTTTGAACATCTCAAAGTCTTTTTCGCTTCTCAGCAGGCCGGTTACGGGCACGGCACGGTTGTGGTCGTTAAGATAAACGTATGGCCTGACGGTAAACAGGGGGCTGGCTGCCGAGAGGCTGTCGTTGCGCAGGGGCGTGTCTATGCCGGCGATGGTCAGCATTGTGTGGAACGCCGAGGCGCTCGTGGCCACTCGTTTGGTGCGGTTGGCCGTGAGACAGGCCGTCACCGAAGCGTATCTTTGCCTGTATCCGTCTGACGTCCAGACGATTAGCGGCACGTGAAGCTCGTAATACGAGGGCACGGGCGAGGCGTGCAGGAACAGGCGGCGGCTGTCGTCGAAGATGTTTTCGCCGTGGTCTGACGTGTAGAGCAGAGCCGACACGGCGCCCGTACCGCGCAGTTCTGATATAATCGAGGCCAGCAGGCGGTCGGTGTAACGTATCGTGTTGTCGTACGCATTGATGAGCGACGCCCTGTTCTTAGCTTTCGCCTCTGTTGCGTCATCCGGCGTAAAGACTGCCGCCTGGCGCGGATAACGCTCGCGGTAGTTGAAGTGCGAGCCGTACGTATGCAGCACAATCAGCTCCTTGCGGCGCCCTTCGGCCAGCACTTTCCTTATCTCGGGCAGCATTGCTTCGTCTCCCTGTGACGGGTCGTAGCTCTTTCTTTCCTTGAGAAATACCCACTGGTCGGCCTCTTCGCCGAAGAAGTCGATGAACGAGTGGTTAGGTAATTGGTTGGATATGTACACCGTATGGAAGCCCGCTTCCTTGAACGCGGTGATTATTCCCTTCTCTTTGTATATGCGGTCATAGTCCTCAGCCGAGGCCGCCGACAGCAACATGGGTACGCTCTTGTGGGTAGTGTTCGACTGTGTTACGGCTTTCGGGAATGCGATTACTCCCTCTTCGTGCGCCAGCAGGGGCGTAGTCTCGCGGCCGTAGCCGTACAGACTGAAGCTGCATGCACGCGCGGTCTCGCCTATTACGTAGACGTACACCTCGCGGTCGGCAGCCGGATGGGTGGCCTTGGCGTTGAAAGTGAAGTCTGCCGAGGTATCTGCGTAGCTGTTGGTGGCGCATGTCCGCTCAACCGCCAGCCCTAAGTTGTAGAACACGTTGACGGGATACAGGTGCAGTTCGGCGCGATAATCCTTGTCGCTTGCGTACGTAGCGCCCAGGCATACGGCGCCCGCGGCAATGCCTACGGCGGCGTAGCGGCGCTGGCGCAGCATGAAGTCGCGCGGCAGGCGGTCTTTCCTGCGGATGGAAACGACGGCAAAAACAAGTACCGGAATATAGACAACCACAACGCCGATTACCGCCGGAATGAGGTTGTCAAGCAGTTCGAGAGCCTCTCCGGGATTGGTTGTCACGAGGTTGAGGAACATGTCAACGGCTATGATAGAGTGGCCGAAGAGATACAGCAGCACAAGCTGGAAGGCGGCGAAGAAGATGAGCAGGAAGAGTATCCACGTCATCTTGCCCGGACAACGGTTGAGGGTCATCAGCAGCCAGACGGCCGCCACGGGCAGCACTACGTTGGTAACGCATGCCATCAGGCCCATTCTCTCGGTGAGGCAAAGCGCCACATTGGGCAGGGCAAGCACCAATATGGTTATAAAAAAGAGGCTGCGTGCTGACACGCAGGCCTTCAGTATGTCCTTGCAGGGTTTCATTTTATTGGTTGATTACAGTTTGTCTGATGGTTGATAAGCGGCAGCCTGGGACGCCGTTGGCTATATGACGGCCTGCAACAGGCGCCTTTCCGGCTTAGAAAGCCTCGTTGATGTTGAACACGAAGCCCTGTATTCCACTCTTGCCGAAGCCGTAGTCGAGGCGTATGTTGCCGTTTTTCTTGAACTCCCAGCGGTATCCTATGCCCCAGTTCGGCAGCAAACGGTCTGTGTGGATCGAGCTGAACTTGTCGAAAACCGTGCCGACTCCCACCCAGGCTACTACTCCGTTGCGTCGCCAGATGTGCTGGCGCAGCTCTACCTGGGCCTCAAGTTTGTGCTTGTCGCGGTACCTACCCTTATAGTATCCGCGCATTGTCGACGAGTTGCCAAGCAGCGACATCATTGCCCATGACGGGTTGCCGAAGTTCAGTGTGCCCCGAAGGTCGCCTCCGATTACGGCTCCTTTCCATAGCCTGCCGTACGTGTTGAACCTGAAGTCGGTAGTTATGTAGTCGTATCCGTTGCTAAGAAACTTCGGCCTGAACAGCTGTGTTACCGTGGCGTAGATACCTTTTGTCGGGCGTGTCATGATGTCGCGCGAATCGTATGCCAGCGTGACGCCTATTCCGATGTTCCATACGAGCGGGTCCATGCCTGCCAACAGTTCGGGACGGTCTATCTCCATGGCGTAGGCATAGTCGTAAGTCAGCGTGGGGCCGATGTAAATGTTGCGTGCCACTTGCCACAGGAAGTTGGCCTTTGCGTCTATTTTCCAGCGGGTCATCTCGCTCTCGTTGGAGTCTTCGTTACCCATTTCATAACCTATTCCCCAGAATTTCTCCTTGAAATAGTTGGCCGATACTTCGTATTCTATGCGCCCCTTGCCGTATGGGAACATGTGTGTGCCGAATATGCCGACCGTGTATGAGCTTTTGGTCGTGACGTCTCCGAAGATGGAAACGTTGGACGGTTGCGACAGCGAGTCGCGCCGGTCTTGACGGTAAAGGCCCATGCCGATTATGCCAAGTCCGAATCCCGTGTCCGAGCTGAAGTGCGGTCCGGGCAGCACGCTGAAGTCGAACTTCTTGTGTTTCTTGTTCTTGTTGGTGTTGTTGAGATAGTTGAGCACCCAGTTTATGAGTCCTTTTTTCTTTTTTACCGTGTCAGGCTGTTGCTCTGTAGTTATGGTTGCCGTGTCTTGTCGTTCGCCAACGGGCGCAACGGCTCTTGCCTTGGCCGTGCAAAGCATGAGTAAGGCGGCGAGTAGCAGTCTTGTCATTATATGTTGTTTTGTTACTATCAGTAAACCAATCTTACGTTGTCAATCCAGAAAGTGTTGCCCGGCGAGCCTATGTATGCTCCGCCGTGGCTTGACGAGAACTGTAGGAGCAGGTGCGTGGGCTTCTCGTTAGCGGCGGCCCATCCCGTCTCTTTTACGGGTACGCTCTTGCCTTTGCTGTTGCGGGCGTAGTCGGTCGAGCGTAGTCCCATCGTCGCGGCGTCATAGTGGGGGTTGTTGCGTATGTCGCCATACATTATTTCGTACGTGGCGTCGTTTACCCATCCGTTGGTGCTTTGGCCGTATTTCACCACCACGGTGCCCACCCGTTTGGCCGTGATGTTGCCGTTCTTGTCCTCCGTCCGTTTCTGAAGGTATAGCACTGTTATGGCGTAGTCCTTGCCGGCTATGGTCTTCTTGCTGCTGAATCCGGTCTGTTTCACGCGTGTGGGCGAGCCGGTTGTCTTTACCTTGTAGTCATATCTCAGGGCTTTTGGGTGTCCGCTGAACGGTATTCCGTTGTTCATCGCCTTTGGCCCGTCCTTTGTTCCGGTTATGGGCTCGCGCATGTCGCCCAGGAATATTGAGCCGGCTGCGAGCACGTGCATGTTCATGAGCCCCATCACTTTTACGCTTTCGATGTGCGTTACGAGCTTGGCGCAGTATCCGTTGCCGTGCTTGTCGCGGTAAACCGAGTTGTTGGTCTTTACCACGCCCATTACCTTTGCCATCACGTTGGACGTGCCCCAGGGCGAGCCTCCGCCGTTTACGTATGGCTTGTTGCCGTCTATCGTGCGGTTGGGGCCTATCTCGTATAATGTCTTGGTGTTGCCGCCTATGATTCCGGATTCATGGATTTTGCGTATTGTCCATCTGTCCATGTTGCCGTATGAGATGTACACTTCCTTCTCCGTGGCGGCCGCGCCCATCGGCATTAGCGTCATTATGAGCGCCGTTATGATGTTGCAGGCATGTTTCATATCGATTACAAAGTTTTTTCTGAACCCTTTGCAAAGGTATGAAAACTATTTATTATAAAATAGTTTTTGCCTTTCTTTTTGACCTGAAAAGGTTAAAACGGACATATTTCTTGTGAAAACGAACATTTTGTCCATGTTTTAGCCGTTTTTCACTACAGTTGTCATTCCTCTTAATATTCGTTTTCAGGACGTATGTTGCCGTACGCTTTTACTCCGTGGTGGCGTGAGTCGATAGTTAGTGCCTGGCAGACGGCGTTTTGAAAGGCCTTGTCTTGCGTTGTAAAAGGCGGCCTTTTATAGCCTGAAAGACGGTCTTTTACCTTGCAAAAGGCCGTCTTTTGCGCGCTTGTCGGTAATATCCTGGTTGTCAGAGGGTTATGTCCGGCCATGCGGCGGGCTGTATATGAGGTCTTGGATAGTGGCCGGACGTGTGGCGTCAGAGCTGTCCCGACTCTACCATCAGCACCACACGCTCGGTCAGCCGGTCGGTTTTTTCGGGGTCGTATTTCTTCATGAGACTTGCGCCGAACGCCCACGCGAAGGCTTGGTAGAAGCCGGCCCGTACAGGACTGATGAACGCCCGTATCAAGTCATACGCTGAAGAGTTGCACTCGCGGTAAACAAGTTTGATTAGAAGTTTGCCTTGCGAGTACGACAGTTTCTTCATCCTTGGCTTGTAACGGCGCATGATGTCGTCCTCAACCCGCTTCATGTGCTCGTCACGCGCCTTCTTGTTGGGCAGCGTCTGCATGTATTCGTAAGTCTCGATGATGATTTTGTTCACCTCCTTTGCTATCGGCAGCACCTTCTTAACGTTGGCCACCAGGCGGTTGTACGCGGCGCGCCGCTTGGCGTTCTTGAACGTCGGCTGCGGATATACGTACACGTTGTTCAGCTCGACGTACTGCAGGCTGTCGCCGTCGACAAGCACTTTGCCTACCTTCACGGTCGGAACGAACGTGGGGTTGTCCATGTCTACAGGCGTGTCCTCTGGCTTTGCGTCGTCAGTTCCGCCGCCGGCCTGGGCAGCGGCAGCCGCCGGAAAAGCCAGCGCCAGCACCCAAATGATGATTGCAACAAGTCTTGTCATGGGTGCAAAAATAATGGTTTTAAGGGAAATACGTTGCGAAATGGGTGTTAAAGTAGATTATAATGTAGTTAAAGTAGTTAGAGTAGTTATAGTAGTTAAAGTCAAATGTTTTGTTGTTTGTAGTGGAAAATAATCTTAAATATGCATTTGACTTTAACTACTATAACTACTCTAACTACTTTAACTACTTATTTACCATCCCCTTCGACACTGCCATGAGGCCGTAATACAGCGCCACGCCGGACACGAGTCCTGCCACGACGTCAATAGCGTAGTGCGCCTGTATGTAGACGGTAGACAGGCAGAGGAAGAAATAAAACGGCAGAAGGATGTAGAACATGCGCCTGTTGCCGGTGTGCCATGCCAGCAGCATAAGCACCGTACTTATGCCGACGTGGCTGCTCGGAAACGCGGCCGTGGGGCGTTCGCCCGCCGCCTTGGCGCTCTCTACAAGGTGATAGAACAGTCCGTCTTGGTATCCCGGAGTGGTAAGGCAGTCCTGATAATAGTTGAAATAGTCGTAAACGTTCGGGAAAATACCCTGTGTTATCTTGCTTATTCCCACTGCCTTATAATAGAACGTAGGCCCGGCTACGGGCAGGAAGATGAATATGAGGTAATAAATGAAGAACGCCGTGAGTACAACGAACGACGCCCGCTCGAACTCCTTGTAGCGGAACAGGAAATAATATACCACCACAAACACAATCATTGGATAGTAAGCGGCGTATCCCATGTGCATAAGCTCGCTCACGACGGCCCACGGCATGTCCTTGCAGAACAGCAAGGCGGGCTGGCAGCCGAATACGTCCTGCTCCCATTGGGCGAACACATGGTCGAGATTAGGCAGCATGCGGTTAATCTCGTAAGTATCCGGATACCACCATCCGAGCAGCGCCAGCTGTACCGTTATGCGCAGGAAGAGCGTAAGGCGGCACGGCAGCATGCGGTAAACTGCCCACATTGCCACCGTAATGAACGCCACCCTGATTCGTCCCCAAATCATGGCGTCGGGGTTTTCGAGCTTCGTGTATGTAAAGAAAACTATCAACAGGGTCAGCGCAAGATAGCCTACCATTACCCACTCCAAGGGCAAAAGACCTTTCTTGGGCTTCTTGTTGATGGTGAAAAGCTGCTTTATGAACTTTATCATTTGTATGGTTTTACGGTTATATGGTGTTCGGTCTTACGGCGTTGCAGCGTAGCTCTATTGAGTTTTGGCGGCCCTGCAACATCTAAAACTTATGGCCGAAAAACTCCGGAGGCCTTATAGCCATCCGTTATCTTTATACCACCTGATTGTCTCTTTCATTCCGTCAGTCAGGTTGTAGCGTGGCTTGAACCCCAGTTCTGTCTCTGCCGGCGTAATGTCGCACCGCCAGTTGCGTTGCCGCATTATCTTGTATTTGTCGTTGTTGAGCGCCGTCATGCGTTCCGTCAGCCTTCCGGCAACCTCTCCGCAGGCTGTTATCGTGCGCAGGAGCCATAGCGGAGCCTTGACGCGCAGCAGCCACGGGCGTCCGAGTTCATCGTGTATCAGGTCGCTGAAAGCCCTTGACGAATACACGTTACCGTCACTGATGAAGTAACGGTGGCCGACGGTGCCGTGGTCGAGGGCGAGGAATACAGCCTGGACTACGTCCTTGACGAATATGAAAGTGAGGTCTTGCGGCTTCAGTCCGGCGGCAAAGTCGACGTGGCGGCTTATGCTTTGCGCCATCATGAAATAGTCTTTCTCCCTCGGTCCGTACACCCCCGTTGGCCTTAACACTATGAAGGGCAGGTTCGGGATGGCGTCGAGCGCATGCTCGGCGGCCAGTTTGCTTTGTCCGTAAGCCGTGTCAGGGCATGGCGTGTCGGCGTCGGTTATCTCCGTGTATGGGCGTTTCTCCCTTACGGGACCGCACACGCTGAGGCTGCTTATGAACACAAAACGCTCCAGGTTGCCGCAAACGGCGGCCGCGGCGCGTGCCAGGTTCTCGGTGCCGCGGGTGTTAATGCGGAAAAAGTCGTCGGCGTGGAGGCACTTTGTGGCGCCAGCAGCGTGGACTATGTAGTTGAAGTTGTGGCCCGAGAGCTGTCTCTCAAGATTGTCGGGGTCGTCAAGATTAAGCTCGATGAAGTGTATCCTGCTGTCTGCGAGATACTTCCTCGAGCTGCTCTTGCGTACCGCCGCCCATGTCTCGAAGCCCCTCCTGAGGGCCTCCTCGACAATAAAGCTGCCTATAAAACCGCTTGCTCCGGTCACTAAAATCCTCTTCATTCGTAGTTACGGATAATAATAAACGGGCGCAAAGTTAATCAAAAATTCCGATAATTGCCGTAGTTGTGCCGATTTATGCCCAATGTTTCAATATTATTACAATATTTTTCGGATTGCCCCTGTTTACCGGCCGTATTCACTTACCTTATTATACTGAGCGTGAATCCTGCCGAACCGCCGCCTGCCGGGGTTATCCACGGCATGAAGCTGATGTCGGGCATGGTGCCTTTACCCTGCATCCTACGGCACGGGTTGCCTGCAAACAGACCTATCACCTCATTTACGGGGTCGATTATGAAGGCCACTATGTTGCCCCATACGCGCGAACCCCACAACCGGTAGCCGTCGCTTACGATCTTGCGCTTCAGCTTATAGAACACCTCACCGAGCAACAAGCCCGACAACGGAGTTAGTATGAGGTCCTGTATCGACGGTTTTTCCATAAAGGCTTCTATGCCGTATTCCCAGAAAATCGTGGATATGGCCGTGCAGTACAGGAACGAGCCGAGCTGGTTGAAGCCGATACTGCGGGCGCCCATGTAGTAAACGGCCCCGGCATACGGGTGGAGTATGTAGTTGAAGATGAAGTTGTCGCCGTCCCATACGGGGCCTTTCCTAACGTGATAGCTCCATCTTTTCCAGAAGGGTATCGACGTTATCCGTTCTTTGTTCCATGCCGTGGCGTTCTCGGGGAGCAGCTGCAGCACGCTGAGGGTGGCCACGCCTCCGGCGAAGAGCACTCCCGTGTGCAGCCACATGCGTTTCCAGTCGGGATGGCTCAGCGTCTTTGAGTAGGGCAGGGCGTAGAGGTTAGGTTTTGTTTCGGCTTTTTTTGCCAGGGTGTCAGTCTTCGACCTGCGTTCTTCGCAGCATGAGTCTATCGTCAGAGTGTCTGTTTCGGCTTTTGCCGACACGGCTCCAGCGTTGACCGTCAGCAGAAGAAATATCCTGAATATGCCTTTACGAAACTTTCCCATTGTTGTCTTCATTATGTTTGCTAATAGTTATGAGCAGGCTTTTTTGTTTGTGCAAACTTAATGAAAACGCTTTAAACGGGTCGTGCCAGTAGTTATAAAAAAGGTGGAGAAAACTTAATAATAATATAAAGTTTTCCTGTTTTACGCATTTGTTAGTCTGTTTTTCTCCGTGAATAGTTTGTTGCCGTGCAGCCGTCAGGCCGTTAGTTATAGAAAAGCTCCCCTGCCACGGCTTCACAGTCTGGCGCAGGGGAGCGTATCATTGAGTTGAATAAATGGATTCAAGTGTTATTTTACGTATTCCGAGAAGTCGGTAAGGCGCATGTCGCCCTTGCGCGCCAGCGTGTCGTGCAAGGCGAACGCGGCGGTGAGGCAGTGGCGGGTGTGCCCGCCCTTGGCTATCTTCAGATATTCGCGCAGCAGCGGTCTGTAGTCCGGGTGGGCGCAGTTCTCAATGATGAGGTTAGCCCTTTCCTCCGGCGATTTGCCGCGAAGGTCGGCTACGCCCTGCTCGGTAGCTATTACGTTTACGTCGTGCTCGGAGCTGTCCTGGTGGCTTACGAAGGGTACGATGGAGCTTATCAGTCCTCCCTTTGCCGTCGACGGACAGGTGAAGATACTGATGTATGCGTTGCGCTCGAAGTCGCCCGAGCCGCCGATACCGTTCATCATCTTCGTGCCTGATATGTGTGTGGAGTTGGCGTTGCCGTAGAGGTCAACCTCGATGGCGGTGTTTATTGCGATGACTCCGAGCCTCCTGATTACCTCTGGCGAGTTGGATATCTCGCTGGGGCGCAGCGTCAGGTGCTGCTTGAAGTAGTCCATGTTGTCGTAAATCTGCTTGAGGCATTCGTTGGAGACGGTCAGCGAGCATGAGGATGCGTCCTTGACGCGGCCCTCGAGCATCATTCCGACCACGCTGTCCTGAAGAACCTCGGTGTAGATGTTGAAGTCGGGCACGCTCTTCTCGTGTCCCAGGGCTCCAAGTATGGCGTTTGCCGTGCTGCCCACGCCGCTCTGCAGTGGCAGGAACGACGGCGGGATTACGCCTCGGCGCATGTCGTTGACAAGGAATTGGGCCACGTTATGTCCGATTTGGTCGGTTATAGGGTCGGCCGCCTTGAAAGCTCTCGCCTCGTCGGGGATGTTGCATTCAACAACGCCTACAATCTTCTTGGCGTCGATTTCGACGTAAGGCGTGCCGATGCGATCGTTTACGTGCGTGATGGGTATCGGCTGCCGCATGGGCGGGTCGAGTGGTTCGTACACGTCGTGCAGGTACATCGCCTCAGGGCTGTGGAACGTGTTGAGCTCCAGTATCACGTGCTTGGCCAGGCGTGCCACCGTCGGACTTATGCCTCCCGCTGCCGTAAGATAGGCGCGGCAGGTAGTTTCGCCCTCCTCGATACCGCATACTTCGAGTATGGCCCAGTCTATTTCGCCCATGAATCCGTAGCGAAGCTCCTGCGCCATCTGGCTCAGGTGGATGTCGTTATAGGCTATCTCGCCCGCGTTGACGTGCTTGCGGAAGTCGCTGTTCGTGGTGTATGGCGCGCGGTAGCGTATCGCCTGCGCGTTGGACAGGTCGCCGTCGGCGCTTTGTCCTGTCGATGCGCCGGTGAAAAGGCCAATCTTGAACTCGCGCCCGGCCTCGTGCTCGGCCTGCGCCTTCTTGGCAAGCTCCTTGGTTACGGCCTTCGCCGTGCCGGCAGGAGTAAATCCGCTGAGGCCTATGTTCTCGCCGTTACGTATCATTGCGGCCGCCTCTGCCGCCGTCATGCGTGTGTATGTCATATTGAAATTATTTAGGTTTATGCTTCAGTCAGTGTTGATAGCGGTGGCAAAGGTAATAATTTTTTCGCAACAAAAGCCTCATGACGTGATATATTTTTAACTTGGCGGCCGTATATTGCCGCATTGACGGCACGCCCGTAGCCGCCGTTTCGTGACGCCGTTTGCCGTCGGTTTTCACACAAAGCGTAATGCCTTGATAATCAATGGATTACTTACAGCCTTGCGAAAGGCCGTCTTTTGGCTTGTAAAAGACGGCCTTTTAGCGCGCGATTGACGGCCTTTTGGAAGGCGAAAGGCGGTCTTTTGGAAATCAAGGGAAAACTTTACTTCATGCCGCTGAAATGAAAATAAAATTCGTTTCTATCGTTTTTATTTTGCGTTTCGCACGATTTACACTAATTTTGTAGCTTGAACAAAAAACAGGAGAACCATGGAACAGAACTTTTTAATCTACAATACACTTACGCGAAGGAAGGAACGCTTCGAGCCGCTGCACGCTCCAAACGTTGGAATGTACGTGTGCGGCCCTACCGTTTACGGCGACCCGCACCTGGGCCACGCCCGCCCCGCGATAACGTTTGACGTGCTTTTCCGTTACCTGAAGCACCTTGGATATAAGGTAAGGTACGTGCGCAACATCACCGACGTGGGCCACCTTGAGCACGACGCCGACGAGGGCGAGGACAAGATAGAGAAGAAGGCCCGCCTGGAACAGCTCGAGCCGATGGAAATTGCGCAGTATTACACCAACCGCTACCATGACGCCATGGCCGCCCTCAACGTGCTGCCGCCCAGCATTGAGCCGCACGCCACGGGCCATATCATAGAGCAGGAGGAGCTGGTGAAGCAGATAATCGACAACGGCTACGCCTACGAGAGCAACGGAAGCATATACTTCGACACGGCGAAATACAACAAAGACCATAAGTACGGAATACTATCGGGCCGCAACCTTGACGACGTGAAGGACGCCAGCCGACAGCTTGACGGAGTGGGAGAGAAGCGCAACCAGGCCGACTTCGCATTGTGGAAGAAAGCCCAGCCCGAGCACATCATGCGCTGGCCGAGCCCCTGGAGCGACGGATTCCCCGGCTGGCACTGCGAGTGTACGGCTATGGGCCGCAAGTATCTGGGCGAGCATTTCGACATACACGGCGGAGGAATGGACCTCGTCTTCCCGCACCACGAGTGCGAGATAGCGCAGGCCGTGGCCTCGCAGGGCAGCCAGATGGTGAAGTACTGGATGCACAACAACATGATAACCATCAACGGCCAGAAGATGGGCAAGAGCCTCGGCAACTTCATTACGCTCGAGCAGTTCTTCAAGGGAGAGCACAAGCTGCTGTCAAAGGCCTACTCGCCCATGACGATACGCTTCTTCATACTCTCCGCCCACTACCGCGGCACGGTGGACTTCTCCGACGAAGCCCTGCAGGCCAGCGAGAAAGGACTGGCCCGTCTGCTTACGGGCATTGCCGACCTGAAGCGTATCAAGCCGTCAGCAGAGAGCGACGCCCAGGTGAAAGAGTTTGTAGCGGCCCTGCGCCAGAAGTGTTACGACGCCATGAACGACGACATGCAGACACCCGTGGTGATAAGCATTCTCTTCGAGGCTTGCCACCTTATTAATACCATAATCGACCATAAGGCCGCCATATCCGCGGCCGACGCCGCCGAGCTTGAGGCCGTAATGCGCCTCTTCGCGTTCGATATCCTCGGACTGCGCGAGGCCGAAAGCGGTGGCAGCAAGGAGCGAGAGGAAGCCTTCGGCAAGGTAGTCGACATGGTGCTCGACCTCCGCGCCAAGGCAAAAGCCGCCAAAGACTGGGCCACAAGCGACCGCATACGCGACGAGCTGGCCGCCGCCGGCTTTGAGGTTAAGGACACCAAGGACGGCTGTGTGTGGCGACTCGATATTTAGTTGACGAGCAGACACTTTTAGTCAACGAGTAGACAAGGGACGAGCAGACAAGGAGATTTGCCATGAAAACAAGTGTTTTTAAAAGCAAGAAATACGCGCTTATGGATTTAATCCGTAAGTCAAATCTCCTCGTCTGCTTGTCTCTTGTCTGCTTGTCAACTTGTTTTCTTGCCTGCACTTCAGGCAAGAAAACCTACGTTATAGGCGTTTCACAATGCAGCGAGGACAGCTGGCGCATGAAGCTTAACGACGAGTTGCGCGACGCAACGTATCTTCACGACAACGTGAAGTTGCACGTTGTTTCCGCCGACGACAACGACAAGCATCAAATAAGGCAGATAAACGCCTTCATGAATGAGGACGTAGACCTGCTGATTGTTTCGCCGAACCAGATGAACACGGTAACTCCGGCCATCGACAGAGCCTATGACAGCGGCATACCCGTAGTCCTCTTCGACCGTAAGACGGATTCAGGCAAGTACACGGCGTTCGTCGGAGCGGACAATGAAAAGATAGGACGCACCATCGGAGAGTATATAGCAACGCGTCTTGGAGGCAAGGGCACGGTGGTCGAGATACGTGGACTTGAAGGCTCGTCGCCGGCTATCGAACGCCACAAAGGATTCGTCTCGGCCATCAGGAAGTATCCCGGCATACGCCTGTTGGCCAGCGAGAGTGGCACTTGGTTACAGCAAAGCGGCGACTCGGTGGCTGCCAAGATGTTCGCAAGAGGTATCGTGCCGGATTATGTTTTCGGCCAGAACGACCGCATGGCGCACGGTGCATGGCTGGCTGCCAGGCGCTGCGGACTGGAGGGAAGAATACGTTTCGTGGGTATTGACGCGCTCCCCGGAGAGGGCGGAGGCATTGAGCTGGTGCGCGACGGAGTGCTCGACGCGTCTTACATATACCCTACGCGCGGCGACATCGTCATGCAGCAGGCGCTCAGCATACTTGAAGGCCGCCCCTATGAGCGTGACCTTTACATGAAGGCGGCACTCGTTACCAAGGACAACGCGGAGACAATGCTGATGCAGGCTGAGGAGATGAGCCACATCAGCGACCAGCTGGAGAAGCTCCACGGACGTGTGGACTTCTTCTTCACGCAGTACAGTCACCAGAAAGTTTACTTCATCCTGTGCGCCATAATACTTGTGCTTGTCATCGTGGCGTTTGCCGCTTTCTACCTGATGGTAATGGCAAGGCGGCGCATGGAGCGTGAGGCGGCGGAGGCGAAGATGTCGTTTTTCACCGACATGAGCCATGACCTGCGCACTCCGTTGACGTTGATTGCCGACCCGGTGGAGCGCATTCTCGACGACGAGAACCTTACTTCGCGGCAGAGGCAGATGCTCGGAATAGTCAGAAGGAACGCCGCGCTGCTGCTGAAGCTTGTCGGCGAGATACTGGATTTGCGCAAGATACAGGGCGGAAAGATGGAAATGACGGTGACGGAGTTCAACCTTGCAGCCGCGTTGAGGCTGTGGGTTGACGACTTCAAGCCGCTGGCCGCATCGGGCAAGGTGGCCCTTTCGCTCGAAGCCGGCGACGTGCTGACCGTCAGTGCCGATTATTATAAGGTGGAGCGGATATGCTACAACCTCATCAGCAACGCCCTGAAATATAACAAGCCGGGCGGAACGGTAACCGTAAAGCTTGCCGGACGCGACGGAAAGGCCGTCATCACCGTGGCCGATACGGGTATAGGCATGTCAAAGGGCAACGCCCAGAGGGCTTTCGACAAGTTCTTCCGGGCAGGCTCGGGAGGCGGAGGCACAGGCGTAGGACTGGCCATCGTCAAGGCGTTTGCCGAGCTTCACGGCGGCAGTGTGTCGGTAAACAGCACGGAGGGCAAAGGCTCCGAGTTTACGGTTGAACTGCCTTTGAAAGTTGACAAGCATACAAGTGACAAGCAGACAAGCACATTGTCCGGCCCGACCGAAGGGAGGGAGCCTGATGTGCATACGTCAAAGGCGTGGTTGGAAGATGTTGGAAATACGGTGGATAGCAACGAGCAAGGCATTTCAAGCCCCCTCCCTTCGGGAGGGTTGGGGTGGGTGTCGGGTGTCGATGGTGTGGTGTCAGAGCCTGACGGGGCTGCGGTTTCTCATCCCCTCGTCCTTGTTGTCGATGACAATGCGGAGGTGCGGCAGTATGTTGCGCAGCTGCTTGGCGGCGATTATGACGTGCGTCAGGCCGCCGACGGCAAGGAAGGGCTTGACGCGGCGCTGAAGACCGTGCCCGACCTCATAGTGTGCGACGTTATGATGCCCGTCATGGACGGCCTCGAGATGTGCCGCCGCGTGAAGGCGGAGACGGCCACCAGCCATGTGCCCGTAATCTTGCTGACGTCGAACGCGCAGGAAAACCAGCGCGCCGAGGGCTACGACTGCGGTGCCGACGCTTACATAACAAAGCCCTTCTCGAGCAAGGTGCTGCTCTCGCGCGTGCGCAACCTGCTGGAGAACCGCAAGCGGCTGAAATATGTCTACGCCTCGGGCGCGGACGACGAGACCAGGGACGCTGCCGACCCAGACAGCCGCTTCATGGCCGACTTCGGCCAGGTGGTGCGCGAGCGCATGTCAGACTCCAGCCTGAGTGTCGAGACAATAAGCTCCGCCTTGGGGCTTAGCCGCGTGCAGATGTACCGCAAGGTGAAGCAGCTTACGGGCCAGTCGCCAGTCGAGATAATACGCGTCACCCGCCTGAAGAAGGCCGAGCGCCTGTTGAAAACCACCAAGATGACAGTCTCCGAGATATCTTACGACGTTGGTTTTTCGTCTCCTTCCTACTTCTCAAAGTGCTTCAAGGACTACTTCGGAGTGCAGCCGGGCGAGGTGAGGGAGAACTCGTGAAGCACCGTTGACAAACCGATGTTTTGCGAAAAGCTGTTCATTCGCAGTTGTTTGGGTGGGCATATGTTTTTTATTGGCTATAGATTGATGTCGTTAGCCCAATATACCCTATTATAAATCCAGGCGGTCGGTAACCGTCATTCCGCGCTCCGACGCGGAATCCAGTGAATATAATAGGCTTTATTGGGCATCCTTGATGTTTTCTGGATTCCGCGTCGGAGCGCGGAATGACGGTTACCGACCGCCTGGATTATAGTAGACGGCTTGTTGTAGATACACAGAAAATCAATCCAAATAAACTGCGGATGAATCCGAAAGGCCACCTTTTAGCCGCTAAAAGGTGGCCTTTCGCCGTGTAAAAGACCGTCTTTTGCAGGCCGAAAGACGGCCTTTTGCAAACCGCAACGTAATCTGCTGATTGTCAATGACATGCCGGTTGTCATGTGAGAGAGGCTTCACCGCTGTGAAAAATCGTACAAAACGTATCAAATTTGTTGCATGAACGATTTTTTATAAGCTTTTGAACGATATTGTAATAAAGGTTTTCGGTAACGCGATAAATTTGCGGCAGTGAATTTATTTACTAACCGTTAAAACATAAAGTTATGATGAAACACATTAAGAGAATGCTGCTCAGCGCAGCGTTCGTCGCTCTTGGTGTTACTGCTTTCGCCCAGCAGGCGGACGTGAGCGGCACCGTAAAAGACGAAGCGGGCGAAGCCATCATCGGCGCTTCGGTGACGGAGGAAGGCACGAAGAACGCCACCGTGACCGACTTTGACGGCAACTTCCGCCTGAAAACGGCTCAAGGAGCCAAGTTGAGAATCTCTTACATAGGCTACAAGACGGCCACGGTGACCGCCGGTCCGTCGCTCAGCGTCGTCCTGACCGAGGACAACAACATCATGGAAGAGCTCGTCGTGACGGGTTACACCACGCAGCGCAGGGCCGACCTGACCGGCTCCGTGGCTGTGATGGACATGGACGAGCCAATGAGCGCCTCAAATCCTAACATGCTCTCGTCCATGCAGGGCAAGCTTGCCGGAGTGACCATAGCCGACGACGCGGCCCCCGGCGGCGGCAGCTCCACCATCCGCGTGCGCGGCATGAGCACCGTCAACCCTAACAACTCGCCGCTATACATCATCGACGGCGTGGCCACAACTGAGAATCTCAACTCTCTCAACCCGGCTGACATAGAGTCGATACAGGTGCTGAAAGACGCCTCGTCGGCCTCAATCTACGGTTCGCGAGCGGCCAACGGAGTGATAATCATCACCACGAAGCAAGGCAAGGGCGACAAGCTCTCTGTCAACGTGAACTACTCTCTCAGCCTCCAGACAGTGGCCAAGACCTACGACATGCTCAACGCCGAGCAGTGGGGACAGGCCTACTGGACCGCAGCGCACAACTCAAACGTCACCGCCTCGCACCCCTTCTACGGCAACGGGGCGACCCCGCAGCTTGGAGAATGGCTCGACGCGGCCCACACGGTGAAGGCCGCCAACACCGACTGGCAGGACGAGGTGTACTCAACGGCATGGACGCACAACCTCTCGGCAAGCGTATCCAACAGCGGCGAGAAAGGCACTGTGATGTTCTCGCTCAACTATGTCAACCAGGACGGCCTTGTCGACAACACATTCTATCGCCGCTATTCGGCCCGTGTTAACTCTACGTACAACATAGGCAAATACGTCAAGATAGGCGAGAACCTCATGGTTGCCAACTGGCAGGACCGCGGATTCACCACCAACGCCGACCGCGGCGTGCCCGCAATGGCCATCTTCCAGCATCCAGCCATACCGGTATATGACATCAACGGCAACTTCGCCAACCCGATGTACCTCAGCAACTCAGACTTCGCCAACCCCGTGCAGACCGTCTACAACGGCCGCGACAACAACAACGACAGCTGGCGGATATTCGGCAACGGCTTCATCGAGGTGTATCCTGTAAAGGGACTCACCCTCAAGAGCAACATCGGTATCGAGCATGTGCAGTATTTTAACAAGAACCTCAACCGCAAGGTGAACTCATCCGACCGCAACAGCGTCAACCGTGCATACGGACAGGGAGACACCTGGACATGGACAAACACCGCCAACTACAACCTTGACATAGACAACCACCACCTCAATGTGCTTGCAGGTGTTGAGGCTATAAAGTACACCTTCCAGGACCTTTCCGCCCAGCGATACGACTATGCGTTTGAAGACGAAGGCTTCATGCAGATAGGCGCAGGCACCGGCGACCAGACCAACGGCGGCGGAAAGAACCAGTGGGCGCTCTTCTCGCTCTTCGCCAAGGCCGACTATAACTACGCCGACCGCTATCTCCTCTCGGCAACAATACGCCGCGACCAGACATCACGCCTCTGGAAAGGCCAGAACTCGGGCGTGTTCCCAGCCTTCTCGGCAGCATGGAGACTGTCAGAGGAAAAGTTCTTCCCTAAGAACAACATCGTCAACGACGTGAAAATACGCTTCGGCTGGGGACAGAACGGCAACGCCGCAATCGACAACTTCTACGCCGGATACACTTCTTACGCCTACACGTCGGGCAACGGAGCCTATGACATTATGGGCACAAACAACTCCGTCGTAGGAGGAGTCATCGTCTCGGCCTCGGGCAACAAGAACCTGAAATGGGAGACAACGACCCAGACCAACATAGGTCTTGACCTGCGCATGTTCAACAGCTCGTTCGGACTTTCGCTCGACTACTTCATCAAGAACACCAAAGACATGCTCACACAGCCGCCCGTGCTTTCCGTGGCAGGCGAGAATGCGGTGGTCTACCGCAACACGGGTAGCATGAAGAACCACGGCTTCGAGCTTATGGCCGACTACCACAGCCCACAGTACGGAGACTTCTCCTGGGACGGCTCGTTCAACTTCTCGCTATACCGAAACGAGGTCGAGAAACTCAACGACTATGTAAGCTTCATCAGCGCGGGCGACTGGCGCATCATGGAAGGCCAGCCCATGGGCGTCTATTACGGATATGTTGCAGACGGACTGTTCCGCACCGAGGAGGAGGTCTACAACCATGCAGACCAGTCTGGCAAAGGTCTCGGCCGCATAAAGTACAGAGACCTTGACGGCAACGGAGTCATCGACGAGAACGACCGCTGCGTAATCGGCGACCCGAACCCCGACTTCTCCATCGGCCTTAACCTCAGCTTCAAGTACAAGCAGTTCACACTGAGCACGTTCTTCACCGGCGAATTCGGCTTCGACATTTACAATATAGTAAAGAAGCAGCTCGACTTCATGGGCACGGGTCTGCGCGACATCAACCACGGAGCAGGCATACTGAACGCATGGACACCCGAGAATCCCAACTCGTCGATACCAGCTCTGGCCCTTACCGACGCCAACAACGAGATGCGAATGTCGTCTTATTTCGTAGAGGACGGTTCTTACTTCAAGATGAAATACATCAAGCTGCAGTATGATTTGCCGTCAAAACTGGCCAAGAAGTTCTGCCAAGGCCTCAGCATCTACGGCCAAGTGGAGAATGTCTTTACCATAACGGGCTATTCAGGGCTCGACCCCGAGCTTCCTCTCAGCAGCTACGGAGCACGCGTCGACAACTCTCCTTATCCGCGTTCTCGCACGTTCTCCATCGGATTAAACCTTCAGTTCTAACAACGAAACAAACATATTCGGAATTATGAAAACGTTAAAAAACAACATAGCAAAGGCCGCTTTTGGTCTGGCGGTGGTCGTTTCTCCGGCGTTCTTCACGTCATGCGACAACATGCTCGACCTCGCTCCGCAGGGCACATTCACCGACGCGCAGCTTGACTCTACGTCAATCGACGGCCTTCTCACGTCGGCTTACGCCGGCCTTGAGTGCCACTTCTTCGGCAACAACGAGTCATTCCAAGGCCCGATAACCAACTGGATCTTTGATGTCCGCTCTGATGACGCCTACAAAGGAGGCGGAGCGTTGTCAATGGAGAGCAACATCCACGACCTGGAAGTTTCCAACCTGCGCAGTGACAACGTTTGTGTCCGCGACAAGTGGCGCAACAACTTCTATGCCATCAGCCGTGTTCACAAGGCGATGAGGGCGATTGAGGGCACCAGCGTGGAGAACAAGGAGTCGCTGCTTGCCGAGCTGAAGACCCTCCGCTCATACTTCTACTTCGACCTGATACGCGTGTTCAAGAACATCCCTTACTTCGACGAGACGGTTGACGACCCGAGTTCTGTGTCTCCGTACCAGTACAGCCGCGATGAAATCTTCGGCTTCATAAAGAACGACTTGCGTGAGGCTTACGGAGCATTGCCCGCAAGCCAGCAGAACGCAGGCCGCTTCAACAAGTATGTTGCGGCTGCGATAATGGCCAAGGTGAGTGCCTTCACCGCTTCTGTAAACAACAACTCGGCCGACTGGAACGATGTAATAACATATTCAGACTACGTAATCGGCAGCGGCAAATACGAGCTTTACCCCAACTTCCTGGACATGTCGAAGGTTGAGAATGACAACAAATACGAGTCGATTCTCGCCATCCAGTTCGCCGTTACGGCCGACAACGCGCATTACAATTATCCCAACATGCTGAATTGCACCATCAGCGAGGGCAACCTTTACGGCAACGGCGACGACTTTTTCCTGGGCAGCCAGAACCTGGTTAACGCCTTCCGCACCAACGAGGACGGCCTGCCTTACCTTACCGGCACGTCCGGCGACGTTGACAACAGCGTCAACGTGACTGTCGACTATCAGGGAAACGTGGATCCGCGCCTTGACTTTACCGTAGGCCGCATAGGCTTCCCGTTCCGCGGTCACACATACACGAGGAACTGGTGCCGCGCCTATGACATCTACGGCGAGTACTCGGGCAAGAAGGGGCAGCTTGCTCCCGAAGACCCGAACATCGTTGCGGGCATCGTGCCTTGGGGCGCGTCTGGCCTTAATTTCTGCCTGATACGCTATGCCGACATTCTTCTTCTGAAGGCCGAGGCTCTCATTGAGACAAACCAGAACCTCGACGAGGCGCGCAACCTGATAAACCAAGTGCGCGAGAAGGCCAAGAGGAGCATTGACGGCTCATACTCTCCGGTAGACCTCGACCCGATGCGTGCGAACTATGTGGTGGAGCCTTATCCGGCCGAAGGATGGACGCAGGACTACGCCAGGCGTGCGGTGCGCATGGAGCGCCGCCTTGAGCTGGCCATGGAAGGCAACCGCTGGTTCGACCTTGTACGCTGGGGCACGGTGGTGGACGTGGTCAACAACTACATGCGGAGCGAGTCAAGCCTGCGTACATATTACGAAGGTTCTTCGATAAACGCCGACGAGGTGTACTTCCCGATACCGCTCGAGGAGGTTGACAATGCCGCCAACGACGCATACGACGAGCCGCAACAGTAATTCATAACATTATAAAATCCGATCACAATGAAAACTGATATAATGAAGACAATGGCCGTAGTGCTGGCGGGCTTGTCGCTCGCAGCCTGCTCTGACGTGGACATCCCGCAGGCGGCCACAACCCCGAAGGTTGAAGATTTGGCAATGACGCAGGATGGACGCAACGTCACCCTGACGTGGACTCTGCCCCAGGCCGACGGCCTTTTGGGCGTGAGGGTGGACAAGAACGGAGCCTTGCAGGCCGAGCTTGACGCTCCGGCAAGCTCTTACCTGGCGCGCCATATAGAGAAAAACATGGACGTGTTCTTCACCGTTAAGGCGCGTTACGCCGACGGACGCCTTTCCGAAGGCTCTACGGTGAAGGCCCGTTACGACGCCGACTTCGCCCCGGCTGCCATGCTGCTGCCGCAGGCTGACGAGAGTGCGCTCGACGATGACGAGCTGGCCGCCCTCGAATGGTTCCGCGCCAACTACAGCGACGGCCGCGTGCTTACGCCGGCCGACATGGCGGCAGGCGACATCACGCCTGACAAGTATGGCGAGATTTGGATTCAGGTTGACCGCGTAGGCATTGCCATGGGCTGGCAGAACCTGCCATCGGAGCTTGTGCAGCCTGACGTTATAGCCGCCCTTACGGAGTATGTAAAGAACGGAGGCAACCTGCTTCTTACCAAACACGCCACACAACTGGTGGCGGCTATCGGCCGCGTGTCTGAAAACCGCGCTCCCAACCTCTTCGGCTCGGGCGAGGGTGGTGTCGGCACAGACATCTGGACGCTTAATCCTGTCATAGGAAGCGGCCAGAGCGAGCCTTACGACCATAAGAACCACGCCATCTTCGCCGGGCTTGAGCTGCTGCCGACATCGGTTACAGGCTATCCCGACGGCTACGGAATGGAAGGCCCGGGCATGCGCGAGGACCACAACTGCATGTGGGACTTGAACGTCACAGCCCTCGAAATATCCAACACTCCCAACGTGGTCAAGGGATTCGAGACGGCCGCCAACTGCTCGGTGCTGGCCACATGGGCGCACGTTGCCGACTATTGCTGCGCCGGAATAGTCGACTTCAATCCCGACGGCGACTACCTGGGACGCATCGTTGCCATAGGACTCAACTCATATGAGTGGAACCAGAACGACCGCGTGAACGACTATCAGGGCAACATTGAAAAGATGACAGCCAACTGCCTTGAGTACCTGAAACAGTGACGCCGCTGTCCGCCGGTTTTGCAAAAGACGGTCTTTTGCCTTGCGAAAGGCCGTCTTTTACAACCTGAAAGACGGCCTTTTGCAGCCTGAAAGGGCATGTATTGGTAACTGCCTGGCTGCAAGGCACTTACAAACAGCATCCAAAATAACCTGAAACAACCCCGGATTATTATGAAAAGAACTGTAAACACCTTGCTTTTGTGCGCATCGATGACAGCCGCCACGGCCCAGACTGACGTGGCCGCGCGCTTCGACATGACGCTCGCCGACGGCAATACCGTCATAGAGAACGTGTCGGGACAGGCGTTCGCCGTGAACCACAACCTTGCGCCCGAGAACATCGACGGGGCCGTGGGCAAGGCCCTGCGCCTCGACGGATATTCCATATACGTCAACGCTCGGGTCAACGCTGCGGCCATGAGCACATCGGCGCTCTCTGTGTCGCTGTGGTGCGCCCCGGAGACTTACCCCATGATGAACTCCGCCGAGTATGACTCCGCCGAGACATGGATAGCCGGCAACCTCGACGATGCCGGCCGCACGGGCTTCGCCTTTACCATCACGCCCAGCGGAGAGTACGGCTTCAAGTGCTACACTGGCGGCTGGGCGGTGACCCTTTCTGCCGCCGACGGCTCGGAGAGACTGACTCTGCCGCGCTATGAATGGAGCCACCTTGTGGCCACGATAGACGCTGAAGGCCGCCAAGCCAGGCTCTACCGCAACGGCGGGCTGGTGGCCGAGAGCCGCTGCATGTCGCCGATCAACGTGGACGGCGGCGACTTCCTCATAGGCAAAAGCCCGGAGGACAGGATGCAGGACAAGTTCTTGCTCAACACGTTCAACGGCCTAATCGACGACATCACAATATATAACAAGGTGCTGACGCAGGCTGAGGCCGCACAGCCCGAGGCCGAGAATCCGGCCAACCTGAGCATACCGGCGAGCCGCCACGCCGCCGACATCATGCGCCCCGCGTTCCACGGAATGCCCGCCACGGCGTGGACCAACGAGTGCCACGGCATGGCTTATTCAAACGGACGTTATCACCTGTTCTTCCAGAAAAACGCCAACGGCCCCTACATGGGCCGCCTGCACTGGGGGCACATATGGTCGGAAAACCTCTACAAGTGGCACGAGGACCGCATAGCCATAGCCCCCGGCGAGAGCTACGACATAAAAGGGTGCTGGTCCGGCGCGGTGTTCACCGACCCGGAACTTACCGGTGGCCGCCCCGGCGTCATCTATACCGGTGTTGACAACGCCCGCGCGTCAATCGACATGGCCGTTCCGTTGGACGGAAAGCTCACCTTGTGGGACAAGGTTGAGGCTAATCCTATAATAAACGGACGGCCGCAGGGGCTCTCTGACGACTTCCGCGACCCATATTTCTTTGCCGCAAACGGCAAGAAATACATAATAGTAGGCTCGGCAAAGGGCGGTGTAGGCACCACAACCCTGCACGAGTACAACCCCCAGACGGGCACATGGAGCAACGACGGACGCACCTTCTTCAGCGGCACTTCGGCCTCCATGCACGGCACGTTCTGGGAGATGTCAAATGTGACGAACATCGACGGCAAGTGGCTTTTCACCACAACGCCGCTCAATACGAGGGACGGCGTGGAGGTGTTGTACTGGGTCGGCGACATCACCGCCGACGGAACGTTCACCCCTACGGCCCAAACCATAGACAAGCCGGCCAAGCTCGAGCTTGACGGCTTCAGCAAACAAGGCTACGGCCTGCTCTCGCCAACCATCTTCCAGCGTGACGGCAAGACCCTGCTCATGGGCATCGTGCCCGACAAGCTGCCGTCTTCTGAGAACTATAAGATGGGTTGGGCGCATTGCTACAGCCTGCCGCGCGAGGTCACTTTGGCCTCTGACGGCACGCTCGTGCAGCGGCCTTACAGCGGCCTTCAGGCCATGCGCACCGGCCAAAAGTACTCGCGCGCCGACTTCGATCTTGCCGGCACGGAGACGCTCGACCCCGTTTCGGGGCGCAAGGTGGAGCTTTGCGGCGAGTTTGTGGTAGGTTCGGGCGACTTCGGCTTCAACCTCTTCAAGCACGGCGACAAGCAGGCAAGGCTCTATTATTCGTATGCGGAGAACACGCTGACGGTTGACGTCTCTGGCATAGACCGCCTTGTGAACGACAGCGGAGTGTATGACGGCAAGTACAGCAGCCCACTTCCGCGCAGCATCGCGCAGGGCGAGGTGCTCAAGATACACGCTTTCATAGACCATTCCATCATGGACGTGTTCGTAAACGACACATGGGCGTTCTCCATGCGCCTGTTCCCGACAGACCATGAGGCTGACGGCATCGAGGCTTTCGCCGACGGAACGACACACGTGAACAGGCTCGACGCGTGGGTGCTCGACGAGAACAACGGTTCCGCCACCGGCATCACGTCGGCCGGAACGGCTGGTGATGTCAGCATATCTGTGGCCGGCGGAGCCGTGGTTTACGCTGGTGCGCAGGCCGGAACGGTGCTCAGCCTGTATGACTTAAGCGGCAAGATGCTTGTTTCAGAACGTCTCAACGTGGGTGGCGGGGCTATACCCGTCGCCCACAGGGGCGTGCTCGTCGCCAAAATAGCCACCTCCAAGGGCATAGCCTGCAAGAAGATAGTGGTTGACTGAGCTGCCGTCGGCATGGGCTTTATGCCAATAACAGTTCAAAACGTGCGAATTTTGTTGCATGAACGCTTTTTTATAGCGTTTGAAATAAATTTGTAAAGGATTCTTACTGTTGTTTGCTACTTTTGCAAAAGACGGCAAACGGCACTGTAAAAGGCCGTCTTTCGCACTGTAAAAGGCCGTCTTTTGCAGGCTGAAAGGCGGCATATTGGAAAACCATTGACTCTCGGGCGGTTACAAGGCGACATGCTGACGGCGTGAAACAAGCTTGATATGGAACATTAAATAATAGATAATCATGAAACTGAAAAACATTTTTGCTACATTTGCTGTGACCCTTGCGGCAGCCTCTTTGCAGGCCGCGCCGCAGCTGAAGGTCAGCCACTTGGCAAGCGAACAGAACATCGTGGCCGTCACCGAGGCCAGGAAGTATCTGCTGCTGCCCGTGCAGGACGACGCTCCCGAGGCCAAGGTGGGCGTCATTTCTGGCAACACCCAGGTGGGAGTGCTGGCCAACGTGCGCCTGGCGCGCGAGCGTATAGACTATTATGTGCCCTTCAGCCTTGAGGCGTTCGAGGGCAAGGACGTGAAGATTGACGTGCAGGGCATGCCTGCCGAGGCTGTCTGCTGGAAGGCGATGAAGCTCTCTGACACGTTCGACACGGCCAATAAGGAGAAGTACCGTCCGCTGTACCACCACACTCCGGCCTACGGATGGATGAACGACCCTAACGGAATGTTCTACAAGGACGGCGTGTGGCACCTGTATTTCCAGCACAATCCCTATGGCTCCGTGTGGGGAAACATGACTTGGGGACACTCTACAAGTACAGACCTGGTGCACTGGACGTTTGAGGGCGACCCCGTTATGGCCGACGCATGGGGCGCTGTGTTCAGCGGTTCGTCAGTCGTTGACACTGACAACACCGCCGGCTTCGGCCCCGGTGCGATAGTGGCTTTCTACACGTCGGCCAAGCCTACGCCTTGGGGCGACGCCCAGATGCAGAGCATTGCGTACAGCACCGACGGTGGAAAGACCTTCACCAAGTACGCCGGCAACCCCATACTGACCTCCACCGAGCGCGACTTCCGCGACCCGAAGGTGTTTTGGTACGCCCCCGGCAAGCATTGGGTGATGCTCCTTGCGGTAGGTCAGCAGATGCAAATCTTCTCTTCAAAGAACCTGAAAGAATGGAAGCACGAGAGCGACTTCGGCCTGAAGCAGGGCGCGCACGGCGGCGTGTGGGAGTGCCCCGACCTCGTTGAGCTGCCCGTAGAGGGCACTAAGGAGAAGCACTGGGTGCTCGTATGCAACATCAACCCCGGCGGCCCGTTCGGTGGCAGTGCTACGCAGTACTTCGTGGGGACGTTCGACGGCAAGAAGTTCACCAACAAGTTCCCCACCAAGACCAAGTGGATGGACTACGGCAAGGACCACTACGCCACCGTTACTTTCCACAACGCGCCTGACGGACGCTGCGTAGCCCTCGGCTGGATGAGCAACTGGCAGTACGCCGCCGTGGTGCCTACGAAGCAGTACCGCTCGGCCAACACCATAGCGCGCGACCTCACCCTGTACCGCCAGGACGGCGACTTGCTGCTCAAGAGCGCGCCTTCCAAGGAAATAGAGGCCGCCCGCAATGACGCGAAGAGCATCAAGAAGTTCAACGTAAGCGACTCTTACAGCATCGAGAATCTGCTCGACGGCAACGACGGTGCTTACGAAATAGAGATGGAAATCAAGAGCAACGGCGCGCAGAAAATCGTCTTCACCCTGCTCAACGGCAAGGGCGAGAGCGTCCTGATGTACTATGACACAGCCATGCGGCAGTTTGTCATGGACAGAAGCAACAGCGGCGAGACCGCGTTTAGCCGCGATTTCCCGGCCATGACGGCGGCACCTGTGGGCGAAGGCGACGACTTCACGCTGCGTCTTTTCGTCGACCGCTCCAGCATCGAGGCCTTCGGCGACGGCGGAAAGTTCGTAATGACCAACATAGTGTTCCCCTCCGAGCCTTACAACAAGATGAAGTTCGAGTCCGTTCGCGGCTCGTTCACCGTGAAAAAGATGAATGTGTATAGAATAGGAGCCCCCTCCCGGCCTCCCCGAGGGGCGGAGAACTGACGCGACGGGGCCACACAATAATCAATTAGTAATCAACAATTAAACAATATCTTATGGAAACTTTACACACCTCCCCACGGGGAGGACGGGAGGGGGCTTCCCCTTATATGAAGCTGGTGCCCGTGATGCTTTGCTTCTTCGCAATGGGTTTCGTCGACCTTGTGGGCATTGCTTCCAACTATGTGAAGGCCGACCTTGGGCTAAGCGACTCCGTGGCTAACGTCTTTCCGTCGATGGTCTTCTTCTGGTTCCTCATCTTCTCCGTGCCAACGGGAATGCTGATGAACCGCATCGGGCGCAAGAACACGGTGCTGCTGTCGCTCGTCGTCACTATAGTTTCACTCCTTCTGCCGCTCTTCGACGACGGTTTCTACATCATGCTGGCATCGTTCTGCCTGCTCGGAATAGGCAATGCGCTGATGCAGACGTCGCTGAATCCGCTCATATCTACCGTGATGCAGGGCGGAAATCTTGCCAGCACGCTGACGTTCGGCCAGTTCATAAAGGCCATCGCGTCGTTCCTCGCGCCTTATATCGCCATGTGGGGAGCTACGGCGGCCATGCCTTCGTTCGGTTTCGACTGGAAAGTGTTGTTCCTTATCTACCTCGTCGTGGGCGTGCTTTCAGCCCTTTTGCTCTTCGTTACGCCAATACATGAGGAGAAGGCGGAGGGCAAGGCGTCGAGCTTCGGCGACTGCCTGCGCCTGCTCGGCAAGCCTATTGTGCTGCTGTCGTTCCTCGGCATCATGTGCCACGTTGGCATCGACGTGGGCACCAACACCACGGCGCCAAAGCTCTTGATTGAGCGTCTCGGCATGACTCTTAACGAGGCGGCCTTCGCCACCAGCCTTTACTTCATTTTCCGTACGGTAGGCTGCCTTACGGGTTCGTTCTTCCTGCGCGTGATGAACAACCGGATGTTCTTTACGATAAGCGTCGTCATGATGGCGCTGAGCATGGCAGGGATGTTTTTCGGCGACTCGAAGGCCGTGCTTTACGCGGCAATAGCCCTCGTGGGTTACGGCAATTCCAACGTGTTCTCGCTGGTTTACTCGCAGGCCTTGTTGTCCGAGCCCGACAAGCAGAACGAGGTTTCGGGCCTGATGATTATGGGCCTGTTCGGCGGAACGGTGTTCCCGCTGCTGATGGGCTTCGCCAGCGACGCCGTAGGCCAGGCCGGAGCGGTAGCCGTAATGGCGATAGGAGTGATTTACCTTATTACTTATATAAAGAACGTGAAACATTAAATAACAGTAGACGAGTATACAAGTGACGAGCAGACAAGCCGTTAGCCGACAAGGCAAATCTCCTTGTTTACTTGTATGCTTGTCACTTGTATGCTTTAAAAGAAGTATAATTATGAACACAGACATTATCGTAGGACTGGGCGAGGCGCTATGGGACGTCCTGCCCGAAGGCAAGAAACTCGGCGGCGCGCCGGCCAACTTCGCGTACCATACACGGCAGTTCGGGTTCAACTCGATGGCCGTAAGCGCGGTGGGCGAGGACAAGTTGGGCGACGAGACGCTGGCGGCCCTTGAGGCGAAAGGGCTTGGATACAACATGGCGCGCGTGCCGTATCCCACGGGAACGGTGCAGGTTACGCTCGACGACAACGGCATTCCGACGTACAGCATACGCGAGAACGTGGCGTGGGACAACATACCCTTTACGCCGGAACTGGAGGAGATAGCCCGCAACTGCCGTGCCGTATGCTGGGGCTCGCTGGCCCAGAGAAACGTCGTATCGCGCGAGACGATACATAAGTTTCTGTCGGCTATGCCGTCGGGCGACGGCCGGTTGAAGATATTTGACGTCAACCTGCGCCAGAACTTCTACAACGAAGAGGTGCTGTGCGACTCGCTCCGACAGTGCAACGTGCTTAAAATCAACGACGAAGAGCTGGTTATCATAGGCCGCATGTTCGGCTATCCTGGTCTTGACATGCGCAACAAGTGCTGGCTTATACTGGGCAAGTACAATCTCGACATGCTGGTGCTGACATGCGGCACCAACGGCAGTTACGTGTTCACGCCCGGCAACGTGTCGTTCCAGGAGACGCCGAAGGTTGACGTGGTGGATACGGTGGGCGCGGGCGACTCGTTCACCGGAGCGTTCTGCTCGGGCATACTCAAGGGCATGTCGGTGGCCGAGGCGCACAAGATGGCCGTCGACGTGTCCGCCTACGTCTGCACGCAGAGCGGCGCCATGCCCGTGTTGCCAGGCAGCATAGTCAACAGGATGTGACCCAATGGGCTTGTACATGATTCAAGGTTTATAGGTTTTGGTTAGGTAAAAGATTGTTTTTCAGGATAACCCAACAGCTTTCAAGGCGGGCTAAACGGCGTCGGCAATGGCCGCGGCCGTAATGCCCGCCCATGTTTTTTGCCCTCGTCCTGCTACGTTCTTGCAGCCGTCTGCCCGTCGTCTCTTGCCCATTTCATAAAGTGCTGGTAGTCAATGGCTTGCCGATATGCCGCCTTTTGCTTTCCAAAAGACGGTCTTTTGGCGTGCGATTGACGGCCTTTTGTATTGTAAAAGGCCGCCTCTTGCATGCTGTCAATTGTTCGTATGTGTGGCGACATGTCGTGATGAAGGTGTGTAATGAGGCTTGGCATAAGCCTTTTATTGTTAAATAATCATGACAAACAAACGTGGTATAAGATAAAATTCGTATCTTCGCAGATATGTAGAGGCCGTCTGTGTAGCGGCTGTAAGCAAGTATGACTACTAAAAAACGACGATATGGCAAAGGAGAAGAAAAACAGTAAACGACTGACGAAGAAGAAAGTTGCCGAGATGTTGCAGGACCTGTTCATGCGCAATCCCGACAAGACGCTCAGTTTCAAACAGATATTCAAGGAGTTGAGGCTGGTTACCCATCCCGCTAAAATGCTTGCCGTAGAGGCAATGGAAGATATGGCTTGGGACGACTTCCTGAGCAAGGTGAGCGACAACTCGTACAAGCTGAACCTCAAGGGGCAGGTGCAAGAGGGCAAGTTTGTGCGTAAGGCGAACGGAAAGAACAGCTTTCTGCCCGACGACGGCGGCAAACCGGTGTTCGTTGCGGAGCGTAACTCACTCTTTGCCCTTACTGGCGACAGGGTGAGGGTGACGTTCATGGCCCGCCGCCAGAACCACATCAAGGAGGCGATGGTAATAGAGATTCTTGAGCGTGCCCGCGACACGTTCGTGGGAACGCTGCGCGTGGAACGCGACATAGCCTTCCTGTCGCCCGACGGTGGCGGCTTTGCCCACGACATAATAATACCGAAGAACAAGCTGAAGGGCGGCAAGAACGGCGACAAGGCCTTGGTGAAGGTGATGATGTGGCCGTCGGAGGACAACAAGAATATTATAGGCGAGGTGACCGACGTGTTGGGGCAGCAGGGCGACAACGATGTTGAGATGAACTCGATACTGGCGCAGTACGGCCTTCCGTATAAGTACCCGAAGCGTGTGGAGGAAGCTGCTGACAAGATAAGCGCCGAAATCACCGAGCAGGATTATGAGGAGCGCGAGGACTTCCGTGACGTCACGACGTTTACAATAGACCCGAAGGACGCAAAGGACTTTGACGATGCCCTCTCGATACGCTCGCTCGGAAAGAACCTGTGGGAGGTTGGCGTACACATAGCCGACGTATCCCACTACGTGACCGAGGGCTCCATTATAGACAAGGAGGCGCAGAAGAGGGCCACGAGCGTGTATCTTGTCGACCGCACAATACCTATGTTGCCCGAACGCTTGTGCAACTTCATCTGCTCTCTGCGTCCCGACGAGGAGAAACTGGCTTACAGTGCGGTGTTCAACATGGACGACAATGCCGAGATAAAGTCGTGGCGTCTGGTCCACACCGTTATCAAGAGCAACCGCAGGTTCTGCTACGAGGAGGTGCAACAGATTCTCGAGGACAACGGCGTGAAGGACAGCACTGGCGAGCCCGCGCCGCAGGCCGGCCCTGAAGGATACAAGGGCGAGTATGCCACCGAGCTGGTAACGCTCGACCGCCTGGCCAAACGCCTGCGCGCGGCGAGGTTCAAGCATGGCGCGGTGAAGTTTGACCGTGAGGAGCTCCACTTCGATGTAGACGACAAGGGCAAGCCCATACGCTGCTATTTCAAGAAGTCGAAAGACGCCAACAAACTGGTGGAGGAGTTCATGCTGCTGGCCAACCGCAGCGTGGCCGAGAGCGTGGGCAAGGTTAAGAAGGGGCAGAAAGCAAAGACACTGCCTTACCGAATACACGACGTACCCGACCCGACGAAGCTCGAGACACTGCGCGAGTTTATCGTTAAATTCGGCTATCGCCTTAAGACCGGCGGCACCAAGGGCGAGATTTCGCGCAGTCTCAACAAGCTGATGGACGACTGCAACGGCCGGCGCGAGCAGAAGCTGATAGAGAGCGTGGCGCTAAGGGCCATGATGAAGGCCAAGTACAGTGTGCACAACATAGGGCATTACGGCCTGGCGTTCGACTACTACACCCACTTCACCAGTCCCATCCGCCGCTATCCGGACACAATGGTTCACCGTCTGCTGACCCGCTACCAGAACGGCGGACGCAGCGCCAACAAGGAATATTACGAAGAATTGTGCGAGCATTCGAGCGACATGGAGATAATCGCCCAGAACGCCGAGCGTGATTCAATCAAGTATAAGATGGTTGAATTCATGGCCGACAAGATAGGCAACACTTACGATGCCCACATCAGCGGCATAACCTCTTACGGTATATATTGCGAGATTGACGAGAACCATTGCGAGGGAATGGTGCCGCTGCACGACCTTGATGACGATTATTACGACTTTGACGAGCGTAACTATTGCCTCGTAGGCCGCCACCACAGGCATAAATACCAGCTTGGAGACCCCATAAGGATTGTTGTCGCAAAGGCCAACGTAGAGAAGCGACAGCTCGATTTCTCGTTGGATGAGGGCAAAAATTGATGTGGAGCAATAATATTGCCTGAAGGCGTATACATATGAACCGGCCATAAAAGTTTCCCGTCAAACTTTTATGGCCGGTTCAAGTACAGGCATTCCTGCTTGTAATCCAAAAGAGGAATACAGCTTTATGGCAATACGTTAAATTTACAAAACAAGTATTTGCTATCCTATTTGTATAACATTTTATCCTTTTTAGTTTATCGGTAAAAGTTTGAATTGGCGTATCTTTGCTGTGTAAGAATAGCATTGGAGTGATTGATGAAAACAGGAAACGAAGACGTAGTAACGGTCAGTACTGTAGAGGAATATGCCTCATTGTTCGGTTGTCCTCCGGTATGCCATCCGTTGTTGAGTGTATGTCGGCTGTCTGCCGTGAAAGACTATATCCCTGTCGGTAAACCGGTTGGGCTGAATCTTTACACTATTACGATAAAGGACAAAACAACATGTAATGCCCGTTATGGATGGCGGACTTATGATTTTACACGGGGATGCATGAGCTTCTTTGCGCCTGGACAGGTACACAGTTGGGATGAGAAAACCGAAAATATAGGCAGGTGGGGATTGTTGTTGGCCTTTCATCCTGATTTCATACGCAAATATCCGTTAGGTACGAGAATCGACCGGATGAAATTCTTTTCCTATGACGTTAGTGAAGCACTGCATATATCCGATATGGAGCGGAAGGTGGTGGAGAACATCATGGAAAACATAGAAAGCGAATACAGGCAAAACATTGATGCACATACGCAAGACATTATCGTTTCGCAACTTGAAGTCCTGCTGAATTATTCTGAACGTTTTTATACGAGACAGTTCCAAACACGCAGCAGTGTGGAGCCTGACGTCCTTGCACGGGTTAGGGGTTTGCTTCAGAAGCATATGGACGAACACCGCAGAGAGTTCATTTCCGTTAATGCCCTTGCGGGCGAACTGAACATGTCACCGCACTATTTAAGCGACCTTTTGCGCAGCCAGACCGGCATGAACACGCAACAGCATATCCACTCTTTCCTGATAGAACGTGCAAAATCTTTGTTGGTGACTACGCCGTTGTCCGTAAGCGAGATTGCATACCGGTTGGGATTTGAATATCCCCAACACTTCAACCGCCTTTTCAAGAGCAAGACGGGCATTACCCCGCTGGAATACAGAAACATGAACTGACAAGTATATGGGACAAGAAGAAAACAAAGGGATATCACGCCGCACATTCCTGAAACAGCTGGGTGTTATCGGCTCTTCAGCCGGATTTTCAGCCTGCGGACACGGACAGGCCGAACAAGAGACCTTGAGCGGTAAAATGACTTACCGCACTGACCCAAAGACGGGGCGGCAAGTTTCTTTGTTGGGTTACGGGTGTATGCGTTGGCCGTCCGCCACATCTCCGCAGAAAGACGGCTGCCCGATAGACCAGCTGGCGGTTAACGATTTGATAGACTACGCCTTGGCACGGGGCGTAAACTATTTTGATACCGCTCCTGTATATGGGAGGGGCTGGTCGGAAACCGTCACGGGTAAAGCCTTGAAGCGTCATCCGAGAGAAAAGTTTTTCATCGCCACCAAGATGTCAGGGGCGTCAGACCTTTCGCGTGATAATATGATGGCCATGTATCACCGCTCGTTCCGGAATTTGCAGGTTGATTACATAGATTTTTATCTGTTGCATGCCATCGGCGGCGGAGGGATGGAACTGTTCAACAAGCGTTTCATTCAAAACGGGATGTTAGATTTCTTAATCGAGGATCGGAGTAGGGGACGGATTCGGCATCTCGGCTGGTCGTTTCATGGTGATATTGAAGTGTTCAATCGTGTGTTGGAGATGCATGACCGCATTCATTGGGATTTCGTGCAAATCCAGCTCAACTATGTGGATTGGCGCCATGCGTCTGCTTACAATGCCGACTGGCAAAAGGCTATGGGAGATGACACTAACGCAGAATATCTGTACGAAGAATTGGCTGAGCGTGACATTCCCGTGGTTGTCATGGAGCCATTGCTTGGCGGAAGATTAGCCAGCGTTACGCAAAACGTGCTGGCACAAATGAAGCAGAAACGCCAGGAAGACAGTGCCGCCGCATGGGCGTTTCGCTTCGCCGGGTCTTTTCCGAAGGTATTGACAGTCCTTAGCGGAATGACATACAAAGAACATCTTGATGACAATCTGCGCACATTCTCTCCTCTCGTTCCGCTGTCTGACGAAGAAAGCAAGTTCCTTGAGAATGTTGCGGAAAGCATGAAGGACAGCCAGAATATTCCCTGCACAGATTGCAAGTATTGCATGCCATGCCCGTACGGAATAGACATCCCGGGAATTTTTCTTCATTACAACAAGTGCGTAAATCATGGTAATATATCCAAAAGCAGTTTAGACGTCAATTATGAAAAAGCAAGACGGGCTTTCCTCATCGGATATGACCGTAGTGTTCCTAAGCTTCGGCAGGCAGATCACTGTATCGGCTGCGGGCAATACACTTCCAGATGTCCTCAAGGAATTTCCATACCGTTACAAATGAGGCGTATTGATGATTATGTGGAAAAGTTGAAACAAAGGAAATCTTAACCGGCGTATATCCCTTTTCTGGGCTTGGGCTGTTTTCACATAAAAAGGTTGTACATATAACCCATTGGCTGAATTATATTGAGTGGCACGGCTACAGTTACAGTTTCAAATAGTGTCCTTTCAGCCTGTAAGATATGGCTTTTCGCCTTCTGAAAGGCCTCATTTTACATCATAAAAGGCTGTCTTTTGCATACTTGCCGTAAACAAGTGGAAACCGTAACAAAAAGCCGTTGAAATGTAATAGACCGTAAGTGCCTGCCTCTATAAGTGCACAAATAATTCAGCCAACGGGCTACATATAATAAATGTAATACGTGCTTAGTCGCCGCCAAACAGCTCTTTAAGTATCGGTAGCGACTTTAGTTCGGGAAAATCTGGTATGTGTATCTGGTAATAACGCAGTATGACGTCGGCCATGCGGTTGCGTTCCGCGCGCGTCATCTTGTAAAGATGCATCGTCGGATAGTTCATCCTTAACAGCAGGTTCATCTTTTCGGCCTCTTCCGGAGGAAGGTAGTCGTTGTGCAAGGGAACGTCTGTGCGGAAACAACTGGCCCGCAGGTCAAAGCGGCTTCCTGGCGAAAAGTCTTCAAGGTTAGGGTAGAAACCGAGGAATTTAGACAGGCGCATCATGAACACAAGGTGGAAATTGGCAAAGTGTCCGTCGCATTCGTCAAGCCATCTAATGCTGTTCTCCACATATGCATAGGTCAGTTCGTCTGCCTGCTCTTGTTTTGTGGCGTAACGGAGAAACTCCGCCGTGAACATTGACAATGATAATTTTGACGGCGAGAATGGAATGGATGAGAACGGAACGTCCACCCTTGCCTCCTTAATATGTTGCAGGCGCACGCGTTGGCGCATATCAAGAATAACCTCAAGAATGAACAAAGGCTGGAAATATTGCTTCTTAAGCTTGCCTTTTGGCGATTTCCCGACGGTGGCGATGCAGGCCTGCCGCCCATATCCGGCGGTCAGCAAATCGATGATAAGTTTCGACTCGCCGTACTTGAACGAATGAAGCACTATAGCCTTTGTTTTTACGAGCATGATGCAAAAATACGCATTTTTAGGCGATAAAAGATAAAAATATTTGAAAATTATTTGGTGGAATCAAATAAAACCCCTACCTTTGCACCGCAAAATCAAATCGACGGTCCCTTCGTCTATCGGCTAGGACGAGAGATTTTCATTCTCTAAAGAGGAGTTCGACTCTCCTAGGGACTACAATAAAAACAAAAAAGGAATTATATAATCAAAGATGGCAAACCACAAATCATCAGTAAAGAGAATCCGCCAGGACAAGAAGAAGACATTGCACAATAAATATTATGCAAAGACAATGCGTAATGCTGTCCGCAAGCTGCGCGCTATGACCGATAAGGAAGAGGCTCTGAAACTCTATCCGAGCGTTCAGAAGATGCTTGACAAGTTGGCCAAGACCAACCTCATTCATAAGAATAAGGCTGCTAACTTGAAGTCTAGCTTGGCTTGTTACATCAACAAACTGGGATAAAGTAAATTATAAATAAGAGACGACAATTAAGTGGCTGCAGTCTTGTTTTATAAGATTGCAGTCTTTTTTTATATCGTGATGTCCGTACAGAAGGCCTTGACGTAGCGGCTGAAAGCCGTTATAAGCCTGCTGTACGGACATGTCATATCACGCAATAACGCGTTAACAGGTATGAAAAGACAGTCATTTACAGATGTTTTCATGCTGAATCCAGCGTTAATGATGTCTGTACAGATATATCATTAACAGGCGATAAAGGTAACTTAAAGTGCCAATATTAACACTAAATGTTTGTTTGTGACGGTGAAAATCATTATTTTTGCGCCTGCATCGGAATTTTGTTTGTATGCCATGAAGACACATCCAAAACTTATACAAGTGCCTGATATGAAAAGGTTTTGCTTCTTTTTTGTCGTTATTGCGTTTGCCTTGGTCGTGCGTGCCGCTGACAAAGATACGTCCGTACTTCTCGAGGAACTTGACCGCACGATAGCGGAAGGCCGCAAATACATGGTAATAAGGCAGGCCGAAATATCTGGCATGAAATCAAAACTGAAGCATGCCGCCACGGACGAGGAGCGTTATGAGTTAATGGGAAAGCTCCGCGAGGCATACAGGTCGTTTGATATTGATTCAGCGTTGTACTTTTCGGTTGAGAAACTGGAGGTGGCCAAGCGCATGGGGAGGCGCGACTATATAGCCGACGCACGGATGAACATGGCCGAAATGAGCGGAATGCAGGGCATGTATAAAGAGGCTTTAGACTATATCGACGGCGTAAGCAAGGACGACCTTAACGCTTATCAGATAGAATATTATTACCATGTGTACCGCATGGTTTATGGTTTGATGACGGACAAATGCAGCAACGCGGCAGCGAAAAAGCATTATTTCGATATGACTGACCGCTATCGTGACTCCATATTGCTTGTAAATACGCCGAGTTCGTTTAATTATCTTATCGTAAAAGCCGATAAGGACAATGTACATAAGCGTTTTGACGAAGCCATCAGGGCGCTGAACGAGGCTTATCCTAAGTTCAACGACATACATGACAAGGCCCTGCTTGATTATTCACTGGCCATGTCGTATGCCGGAAAAGGCGACGTTGAGAACGAGAAACGCCACCTCATCATGTCGTCAATCAATGATTTAAAGTCGGGAATACGTGAGTATACGTCCTTGCGTATGCTTGCAGTCCTGCTTTATAACGAGGGCGACGTCAGCCGTGCCTACGCCTATATGACGCGCTGCATGGACGATGCGGCAGCCTGCAACTCGCTTTGGAGGATATACGAGGTGCAGAAAGCTTTTCCCATTATCAACAAGGCGTATCATCACCAGTTGGACAGGCAGCGTCGCCTTATAGTCTGTTCGCTGATTTTCATCATACTTCTTACGCTATTCCTCGCCATTGCCATCATCCTGATCAAGAAGCAGATGCGCAAGGTTTCGGCTGCTACGAGGCTGGCCCAGGAGGCCAACGTAAGGCTGAAGGAGCTTAACCGTGAGCTTGCGGAGAGTTCACGTATCAAGGAGGAGTACATCGCCCATTACATCGACCAGTGTTCGTTATATATTGACAAGATGGACAAGTACAGGAAGCATTTGCAGAAAGTGGCGTCCAAGGGAAAGGCGGCAGACCTGTATGACGAAATCCGTTCAACGTCGTTCATCGACAACGAGCTGAAAGACTTTTATGCTCATTTTGACGATTCGTTCCTAAAACTGTTCCCGAATTTTGTCGAAGAGTTCAATAACTTGTTGCAGCCCGAGTTCCGCACACACCTCAAGCCGGGCGAGAAACTCAACACCGAGCTGCGTATCTTCGCGCTTGTGCGTCTCGGGATAAGCAGCAGCACGAAGATAGCCCACTTCCTCAGATATTCCGTTACCACGATTTACAACTATCGGGTGAAGTTCCGTAATGGTGCCATCGGCGACCGTGAGAAATTTGACGACGAGGTTATGAAAATCGGACTGGTTGAGGATGACGGCAGTATTGACGATGAAAAGCATGATTAATGACGGTTGATTTTATGCCGTCCGGCGGTTTGCGTGGAGCCCGGAAGGGCCTGAAAAGCTATAAGTAGGACTTTCAAAAGCCCTACTTTTTTATTTTGTAGTGTTTTCTGTAAGGTGTTGATATATAGTGTTTTACGAAAAACAAGGCTTCGTTTTCTACTACTTTTTGGGTAAAATCGGGTAAAATCGGGATTTGTTTTGTTTATAGCAGCAATGAAAACTTTTGCCTTTTGGCCCATTGATCGGGAACGACAAAACATCAACTTTAAATAAAACGTAAAATGAGAACTTATTACCTTAAACGACTGAAGACCCTCGTGGCATGTCTGCTTGCGGTCTCGATGATGGCGAACGCCGATACGGTGAAGTCGCCGGACGGAACAATCGCCGTCGAGTTCAGGCTTGACGACGGCATACCTGTGTATAATGTAACCTATAAAGGCCGCATGGCGGTGAAGGATAGCCGCCTCGGCTTGGAGCTGAAGAATGCCGAAAACCTTATGGACGGCTTTGTTCTTGACGGTACGTCGACCTCCACTTTCGACGAGACATGGCGCCCGGTATGGGGCGAGGTAAGCCAGATCCGCAATCATTATAACGAATACGTGGCACAGCTGCGCCAGCCGTCTACCGACAGGAAGATGAACATACGCTTCCGTGTTTACGACGACGGCGTGGGCTTCCGCTACGAGTTCCCCCAGCAGAAGAATCTTGTTTACTTTACGATAAAGGAAGAACATACCCAGTTTGCCATGACCGGAGACCATACGGCGTGGTGGATTCCGGGCGATTATGACACCCAGGAGTATGACTACACCGAGTCCAGGCTCTCCGAGATAGGCGCCCTGCACGACGCGGCTGTGACCGACAACGCCTCGCAGACACAGTTCTCGAAGACAGGGGTGCAGACGTCATTGCAGATGAAGACTGCCGACGGCCTGTATATCAACATCCACGAGGCCGCCCTGGTGGACTATTCGTGCATGCATCTGAACCTCGACGACAAGGCCATGGTGTTCGAGTCGTGGCTCACTCCCGACGCAGTCGGCGACAAAGGCAACATGCAGACGCCATGCAAATCGCCCTGGCGTACAATCGAAGTGGCCGACGACGCGCGCCGGATACTGGCCTCGAAGCTGACGCTTAACCTCAACGAGCCTTGTAAACTGGAGGATACGTCATGGATACACCCGGTGAAGTACATGGGCGTATGGTGGGAGATGATAACCGGCAAGAGCTCGTGGAGCTACACAAACGAGCTGCCTTCGGTGAAGCTCGACAGTATTGATTATGCCACGATGAAGCCCAACGGCACTCACGGAGCTAACAACGCGAACGTAAGACGTTATATCGACTTCGCCTCGGAACACGGATTCGACCAGCTTCTCATCGAGGGATGGAACATCGGATGGGAGGACTGGTTCGGCCACCAGAAAGATTACGTGTTCGATTTTGTTACCCCTTATCCTGACTTTGACATCAAGGCACTCAACGATTACGCCCATTCAAAGGGCATGAAGCTCATGATGCACCACGAGACCTCAGGCTCAACGCGCAACTACGAGCGCCACATGGAGGCCGCTTATACGCTTATGAACAAGTACGGTTACGACGCGGTGAAGAGCGGATACGTGGGCAACATGCTGCCCAAGGGCGAGCACCACTACGGCCAATGGATGAACAACCACTACCTGTACGCCGTGAAAGAGGCCGCCAAGCACCACATCATGGTGAACGGTCACGAGGCTGTGCGCCCCACCGGACTGTGCCGCACGTATCCTAACCTTGTCGGCAACGAGTCGGCACGCGGCACCGAGTACCAGGCTTTCGGCGGAAGCAAGACCATGCACGTCACCGTACTGCCGTTCACCCGCCTCAAGGGAGGCCCGATGGACTATACTCCAGGTATTTTCGAGATGGACATCGAGAAGATAAACCCCAACAACCATTCGCACGTAAATTCGACAATCGCCAACCAGCTGGCCCTCTATTGCACGATGTACAGCCCCATACAGATGGCGGCAGACCTGCCAGAGAACTACGAGAAGCACATGGACGCCTTCCAGTTCATCAAGGATGTGGCCGTTGACTGGGACGACTCGCGCTACCTCGAGGCTGAGCCTGGACGCTATGTCACCGTTGCCCGCAAGGCCAAAGGCACCGGCAACTGGTTCGTAGGCTGCGTTGCGGGTAGTGAGGAGCATACATCCACACTCTCGCTCGACTTCCTCGACAAGGGCAAGAAGTACGTTGCCACCATCTATGCCGACGGCAAGGACGCCGACTATAAGACCAATCCTGCGTCGTACACGATAACGAAGGGCATTGTGACGTCGAAGACACGTCTTACTCTCCGCGCCGTAGAGGGCGGCGGATACGCCATAAGCATATTCGAGGTGAAGGATGATGCCGCGGTGAAGGGGCTGAAAAAAATCAAGTGAAGAGCCGGTAACTAAGAGTGAAGAATACACCGGTTCTGCCTGCGTTCTATTCTGCTTATCGGGCCAATTGGGCCTATTAATTACCTCATGGTCGGCCGGACGCTTTGCGAAAGATGGCCTTTCAGGCGATGAAAGGCCGTCTTTTGGAAGCTGAAAGGCCACCTTTCGCAGGCTGAAACACGGCCTTTCGCAAACCGCCTGGATATCAACGGGTTATAAGCAGAATTGCGGCGGCGGTTTGGAGTGCCGCCGTGCCATGACCATTACGCCCCAGAATAATCATATAAAAAACATAAAACCTTAAACAATAAACACATGAACGGATTAAACAGAACATTTACTACGCTGCTGCTGGCCGTCATCCTCGGGATGTTCGTGCCCCTGTCGGCCTTTGCCCAGCAGCAGAAGGTGAGCGGTACCGTTACCGACGACAAGGGTGAGACCGTCATCGGGGCTACCGTAAAAGTGAAAGGCGGCGACGCTGCGGCCGCCACCATTACCGACATGGACGGCCGTTACGCCATCAACGCCCCGGCCGACGCCACGCTCCAGGTGTCGTACATAGGCTTCGCCACCCAGGAGGTGGCCGTCGGCGGGCGCTCCGTGGTCGACATAGTGCTTAGAGAAGACAACGAGATGCTCGACGAACTGGTGGTCGTCGGCTACGGTACGATGAAGAAGAGTGACCTTACCGGATCGGTAGCCTCGCTCGGAAGCAAGGACATCAACAACTCGTCCGTAAACAACATAGGCCAGGCCATACAGGGAAAAATCTCCGGCGTGCAGATAGTTGACGCCGGCAAGCCGGGCGACAACGTGTCGGTGAAAATCCGAGGTCTCGGCTCCATCAACAACTGCGACCCTCTCGTGGTAATCGACGGCGTGCCTACCGACCTCGGCCTTAACGCCATCAACATGGCCGACGTCGACCGCCTCGACGTGCTCAAGGACGCTTCGGCAACGGCCATCTACGGCTCGCGCGGAGCCAACGGCGTGGTCATGATTACCACCAAGCGCGGCTCAGAGGGCAAGAGCACGCTGTCCGTCTCGGCCAACGTGTCGATACAGAACGCCACTAACGTTCCTGACCTGCTCAACGCCTCGCAATACGCGGCGCTCAACAATGACATGATGCTCAACAGCGGCAACACCCCGAACCCCGAGTTTGCCGACCCTGCCAGCCTCGGAGCCGGAACGGACTGGATGGACGAGCTGTTCCGTACGGGCATAATGCAGAATTACACCGTAAGTTATTCGGGCGGCAACGACAAGTCGCACTACTATATCTCCGGCGGATTCCTTGACCAGTCGGGCATAGTGGAGAGCGTAGGCTACCGCCGCTTTACCTTCCAGGCTAACACCGACGCGCAGGTTACCAAGTGGCTCAAGTTCTCCAACAACCTCACCTTCAGCGCCGACGAGAAGAAACAGGGCTCGTACAACATCGGCGATGCCATGAAGGCGCTGCCGGTATTCCCCGTCAAGGAGGCCGACGGCTCATGGAGCGGCCCCGAGGGCAACGCCCTTTGGTACGGAAGTACACGCAACCCGATCGGCCCTACCGAGCTCAACACAAGCAAGACCAACGGCTACAACTTCCTGGCCAATATCACGGCGGAGATTACTTTTGCCAAATGGCTTAAGTTCCGCAGCACTTTCGGCTATGACGCCAAGTTCTGGTTTGACGACAGCTTTACTCCGGCATACGACTGGAAGCCAACTCCCGTGGAGGAAAGCACGAGGTACAAGAGTACGAACAAGTCGTTCACGTACCTTTGGGACAACTACTTCCTGTTCGACTACACCATCGCCGACGACCACAACATAAGCCTCATGGCCGGTATGTCGGCGCAATGGAACGACTACGATTACTACAACGCGCAGAAAAACGTGTTCCAGTTTGACAACGTTCACGAGTTTGACAACGGCGAGAAGATGTACTCCATACTCGGTAACATGACCGAGTGGGCCCTCCTCTCGTATATGGCCCGACTGAATTATTCGTACAAGAACCGCTACCTTCTTACCGCCACGGTGCGCCGCGACGGCTCGAGCAAGTTCGGTCCGAAGCACCGTTGGGGTACATTCCCCTCCGTGTCTTTGGCATGGCGCTTGTCGGAGGAAAAGTGGTTCCCCAAGAACACCATCGTTGACGACCTCAAGGTACGCGTAGGCTACGGCGTTACCGGTAGCCAGGCCAGCGTCGGCAGCTATGGCTATCTGGCGCAATACAACACCAGCGTGTATCCCCTCGGCATAGCCGGAAGCACCCAGACGGCGCTGTATTCGGCTGCTCTCGCCAACCCGTACATTCACTGGGAGGAGGTTGCCCAGACCAACATCGGCGTTGACCTGTCGCTGTGGCGCTCGCGAGTGATTCTCTCCATCGACGCGTATCTTAAGGAAACGCGCGACATGCTCGTTAAAGCCTCCATACCGATTACCTCCGGTTTCGAGGATACTTCAACTACATACACCAATGCCGGGCGGGTAAGCAACAAGGGCGTAGAGCTGAGTCTGCGCACCGTAAACATCGAGAAGCCCCTGCGTTGGGAAACAAGTATCACCGCGACGTACAACCGCAACAAGATAAAGGACCTCAACAGCGACGTGCCTTACTACATCAACCAAATCAACAACTCGTACGTCACAATGTTGGCCAACGGCTATCCCATCAACGTTTTCTACGGATATGTTACCGACGGGATATTCCAGAACCAGCAGGAGGTCAACGACCATGCCGTGCAGGCTGGCGCAGAGCCTGGCGACATACGCTTCCGTGACCTGAATAACGACGGCGTAATCAACGATGATGACCGTACTGTACTCGGCAATCCTAATCCCACGTGGCTGTTCTCGATGAACAATACTCTGTCGTACAAGGGCTTCGAACTGTCAGTTTACTTGCAGGGCGTGGCCGGAAACAAGATATTCAACGCCAACAACATCGACCTTACGGGCATGTCGGCGGCATATAACCAGACTACGGACGTGCTCAACCGCTGGACCGGCGAGGGCACGAGCAACTCCATTCCGCGTGCAGTTTACGGCGACCCGAACGGCAATAACCGTGTGTCCGACCGTTTCGTTGAGGACGGCTCGTACCTGCGCCTCAAGAACATAACTCTTGCCTACAACTTCCCCGACAAGTGGTTGGCGCGTCTTGGGGTACATGGCTTGCGCCTGTCGTTCTCGTGCGAGAATGTGGCTACGATAACCTCATACTCAGGTTTCGACCCCGAGGTTGACATTAACGGTATCGACAGCTCGCGTTATCCTATTTCCCGGACATTCAGTTTCGGACTGAACTTTAACTTCTAAACCATCAACGACAATGAAAACGATAAGAAACATCATATTGGCAGGTATCACGGCGGTGGCCATGTCGTCGTGTTCCGATTTCCTCGACCTGTCTCCGCACAATACGCTTGACCCCGAGACAACCATGACCGACGATGTAGCCAAGGCCCTGACGCTTGGCTGCTACCGTACGCTACAGTCCTCAAACATGTACAACCAGCGCATATGGACGCTCAACATCGTGGCCGGCGACAGTGAGGTTGGCGCGGGAGGTGGCACTGACGGACTTGAAACCGTGCAGGCATCGAACTTCATCACCCAGACGGACAACGCCATGGCGCTGTATCTTTGGCGCTCTCCGTGGGTGGGTATAGGCCAGTGCAACACTGTGATACGTGACCTGAATAGTGCTTCGGGACTGTCGGAAGAGGTGAGAAGCCAAAGTCTCGGCGAGGCATATTTCCTTCGTGCGCATTATTATTACATTCTTGTAAGGCTCTTCGGAGGCGTGCCTTTGCGTCTCGAACCTTTCAATCCGGGTGACAATACGGCCATTGCCCGCAACACCAAGGAAGAAGTTTACGAACAGATAATCAAGGATTGCCAGGAGGGTATCAACCGTTTGCCGGCCAAAGCCGACTATTCCGACGACGACAAGGGGCGTGCCTGCCGTGAGGCCGCTATGGCAATGATGGCCGACATCTACCTTACGCTGGCGCCGGACAACCATGATTATTACGGCGACGTGGTGGAACTGTGCCGCCAAATAACGGCTATGGGCTATGACTTGTCGCAATATCCCTATGAGGAAAACTTCGACGCGACGGTCAACAACGGTCCGGAATCTCTGTTTGAGGTGCAGTACAGCGGCGACACGGAGTACGACTTCTGGGGCAACAACCCGCAATCCTCATGGCTGTCTACGTTTATGGGGCCGCGTAACTCCGACTTTGTTGCCGGCAGTTACGGATGGAACTTACCTACGCAGGAGTTTGTCGACCAGTACGAGGAAGGCGACCTGCGTAAGGACATGACAGTCTTTTACCAGGGTTGCCCGCCTTTCGACGGCAAGGAATACAGCAGCTCATACTCCAACACGGGGTATAACGTGCGCAAGTTCCTTGTTCCCAAGTCTGTATCTCCCGAGTTCAACACCTCTCCGGCAAACTTCGTCATCTACCGTTATGCCGACGTATTGCTGATGGAGGCAGAAGCTCTTAACGAGCAGGGACTGACCGACGAGGCTGCCGCTCCGCTTAACCAGGTGCGCAAAAGGGCCGGGCTTGCCGACGTGTCGGGCCTTACACAGGAGGAGATGCGCGAGAAGATAATCCACGAACGCCGCATTGAGCTGGCCTTTGAGGGGCACCGCTGGTTTGACATGATACGTCTTGAGCATGGCGACTATGCGGTAAACTTCCTGCACAGCATAGGAAAGGCCAACGCCACGAAGAACCGTCTGCTCTTCCCTATACCGCAGACGGAGATGGACGCCAACCCCCTAATGACGCAGAATCCAGGTTATTAATCTTTTAACTTAATACAGACAAGATGAAAAGACATATATTTTCAACGATTGTCATCATGCTCGGCTGCTTCGTAATGAGCGCCTGCGTGGATGATGACTATACTGAACTGAACAAAGGCGAGACCGAACTTGCGCTCACTGCAAGTTCTGCCGATATAACGTTGGCGGAGACTACGCGCTCCGACGAGGGTGTAACCTTGTCATGGACAACGGGTACCAATCACGGAACGGGCAACCGGATAACCTATAAACTGGAGCTGGCTGAGGCCGGAACGGGATTTGCCGCGCCGTATGTTGCCGCTGACGGCGTGACGCAGGAATACACATGGACTGCCACGCAAGAGCAACTTAACGACCTGCTCAGGACCAACTTTGGCGTAAAGGCCGACAACCGTTACGACGTTGAGGCCCGTATTACGGCAACGGTGGCAGGTGTTGACGACGTGCAGACTGCCGAGACATCATTCAGCGTGACGGCATACGAGCCCGTGTCTGCCACGCTTTACCTCACGGGTACGGCTACTGATGGCGGTACCGACCTGTCTCTCGCAACGGAAATGACTCGCACGGACAACGGCGAGTTTACCTATACGGGCGACTTGAAGGCCGGAACGTACAAGTTCATAACCACTCTCGGGGCGGAGTTTCCGTCTTACAACCGGGGCGAGGACGGCTCGCTCGTACTGCGTACGACTGCCGATGAGCCCGACAACCTGTTCGAGATAACCGAAGGCCACGCATATACCGTGACGGCTAACCTGCTGACCGGAGAGACTACATGCGTAAAGTCTGACGGCGTAAGGCCCGCTTACGACCATCTTTACTTCGTGGGCGACGAGAACGGATGGGGTTTTGACGAGATGGCCCAGGATCCGCTCGACCCGTTCCTCTTCCGCTATGGCCGAGAGTTTACGGTTGGAAGGGAGTTTAAGTTCGGCACGATGAGCGGCAGTTGGGAGAACATGTATAAGGCAACCCAGCCCAACGCGCCCTACACGGACACGTCGATGGAGTTTGTGCCGGGCTTCGATCCCGACAACAAATGGTTCCTTAACGCCGACGAGACGGGCCGTGCTTACAAGATATGCGTTGACATACGCTCGGGAAAGGAGCGCATGATGATGCGCGAGTTCACGCCATATGAGACTGTATGGCTGGTTGGCGACGCCGCTCCCGGCGGCTGGTCGCTCGACGATGCGGTGGCGATGACGCGTGATTCGTCCAACCCTTACGTCATGACATGGAGCGGAACGCTCAACGCAGGAGAGCTGAAATTCACGTGCGACAGGCAGAGCGACTGGATGGGAGCATGGTTCATGCCGGCGGTAAACGGCGCGGAGCCGACGGGAACAGAGGAGAAAATGCTCTTCATCGACAAGTCTGACGACGACTTCAAGGCACAATACATCGACGTGAACGTGAACGACATCGACCAAAAATGGCGCATTGCCGAGGCCGGAACGTACACCATAACGCTTAACCAGCTAACCGAAACAATAACAATAGCAAAACAATGAAACGATGAGAAAATATATCTATTCTGCCATTATGCTGCTGGCGCTATGGTCATGCAGCGATGACGACAACGCAACGGCAGCGCCCGAGCCTGACATTACGGGCGGAGTTACCGACGTGGTGAAGGTTAACGACGGCCTGACACTCAATCTTTCTACTGACAAGGTGTGCTATAAGCCCGGCGAGACGGTGACATTTGCCATCGACGGCAATGTTCCGGCAGACGCCAAGGTGCGTTACCGCAAGCAGTCAGAGGTGGTGGGCGAGCAGGCCCTGAGCGGCTCTACGTGGACTTGGACGGCGCCCGAGCCCGACTTTACGGGTTATCTCGTGGACGTTTACCGCACCGAGAGCGACGGCTCGGAAACCGTGCTCGGCACGATAGGCGTTGACGTCTCGAGCGACTGGACACGCTTCCCGCGATACGGCTTCGTGGCTACGTTCGACGCGACGAAGACCGTAGACGGCGTGATAGAGCAGGAGATGGCCTTCCTTAACCGCTGTCATATCAACGGAGTGCAGTTCCAGGACTGGCACAACAAGCACCACTGGCCGCTGGGAGGCACGCGCGACAACCTCGACGAGGTGTATAAGGACATTGCCAACCGTGACGTCTACACCTCCGTAATCAAGAAATACATCGACGTGCAGCACTCTTACGGAATGAAAACCATGTTCTATAACCTGTGCTACGGCGCCTTGTCAGACGCGGCCGCGGACGGGGTGAAGGATGGATGGTATCTCTTTACCGACACACGCCATGCCTCTAAGGACAAGCACGACCTGCCGGATACATGGAAGAGCGACATCTTCCTCGTTGACCCTGCCAACCAAGAGTGGCAGCAGTATATAGCCGACAGGAACGACGACGTGTACGCCAGCTTCGACTTCGACGGCTACCAGATTGACCAGTTGGGCAACCGTGGCGACCGTTACGCCTACGACGGCGGCAAGGCTAACCTGCAACGCGGCTTTACCTCGTTCATCGACGCGATGAAGGAGCGCCACCCCGACAAGCGCCTCGTAATGAACGCGGTGAGCGGTTACGGCACTTACTCGATAGCGCTGACGGGCAACGTCGACTTCCTCTACAACGAGATGTGGGACAGCGAGAGCCAGTTCAGCAACCTGTATGACGTCATCCGTGACAACGACCTGTACGGCCGCCACCAGCTCAACACCGTGTTTGCCGCCTACATGAACTACGGCAAGGAGTCGGGAGAGTTCAACACGCCGGGAGTGTTGCTTACCGACGCAGTGATGTTCGCCCTGGGCGGCTCCCACCTTGAGCTTGGCGACCACATGCTTTGCCGTGAGTACTTCCCCAACAACAGCCTTGCGATGAGCCAGGAGCTGCGCGACGCCATCGTGAGATACTACGACTTTATGACGGCCTACCAGAATCTGCTGCGTGACGGAGGCACCGTCACCGAGGCCGGCCTCACCTCGTCGGGCGACGTGCAGGTAGCGGCGTGGCCGCCGGCATTGGGCAGCGTTACCACGTTCGCGCGTCAGGTGGGCGACAGGAAGGTCATACATCTGCTCAACTTCATGGACGCCGACAACCTTAGTTGGCGTGACATGCAGGGCACCATGCCCGAGCCGCGCCTCATAGAGGGCCTGCCGCTGCGCCTGAAGGCCAGCGCTAAGGTAAACAAGGTGTGGGTAGCGTCGCCCGATTGGCTCGGCGGTGCCATCCAGGAGTTGCCTTTCAGCCAGGCCAACGGCGAGGTGACGTTCACCCTTCCGTCGCTTAAATACTGGACGATGATAGTCGTTGAATAAGTCTTGTGTGGCAGTACGTTTTTCAAGAGGCCGTCTTTTACGTTATGAAAGGCGGCCTCTTGCCGTGTAAAAGACGGCTTTTCGCAAGCTGAAAGGCGGTCTTTCGCAGAATTAAAAATACCCTTCTGTTAAGTCGTTGACTGCCAGTCGGTTATAAAGCGACGGCAAATAAGGCTTTAAAAGGTGAAAATATGAGATGGCGGAAATGTGAAAATGCATGTCAGCATGTAGCCGGATACCGTCATCAGAAGGCTTAATTGATAAGTCATACCGTCATTCCGTGCCTGGCACGGAATGACGGTATGACTTGTTGGTAAAGTCCCTAATGTGTTATCATAGGTAAAATGCTGGTGTTCATTGAAGGGCGGGAAGCTATGCCAATAGCAGGGCAAATCTCCTCGTCTGCTTTTTAGGTAGTTAAAGAAGTTAAAGGAGTTATCACTTCGCTCCGCTTCGTTAGGAGTTAAAGTCAAAAGTCTTGTCGGTTGCGAACAATTGGACTATTAGATTCTTCACTCTTCATTTTTCACTCTTCACTTTACATAATCTCCTCGTCTGCTTGTCCCTTGTTCACTTGTTTACTAAACAAGAGAATTTAATATTTAAAATTTCGCAGAACGATTTTTTTTTGTTATCTTTGCACGCTAATATAATCAATACTGAAGATGGCAGAAAATCAAATAAACGAAAGTAATTATTCAGCCAGTAACATCCAGGTGCTCGAAGGCCTTGAGGCCGTGCGTAAGCGTCCTGCGATGTATATAGGAGACATCAGCGAGAAGGGACTTCACCATTTGGTAAACGAGACTGTCGACAACTCTATCGACGAGGCGATGGCCGGTTACTGTACTCATATAGAGGTAACAATCAACGAGGATAACTCTGTCACCGTCCAGGACAATGGCCGAGGCATACCCGTAGACGAGCACAAGAAGCTGCACAAGTCGGCCCTTGAAGTCGTAATGACCGTGCTCCATGCCGGAGGTAAGTTCGACAAGGGCTCGTACAAGGTGTCGGGCGGCCTTCACGGCGTCGGCGTGTCGTGCGTGAACGCCCTGTCCACCCATATGCTCTCGCAGGTGTTCCGCGACGGCAAGATTTACCAGCAGGAGTACGAGAAGGGCAAACCGCTGTATCCCGTCAAGATTGTAGGCGAGACCCAACAGCGCGGTACACGCCAGCAGTTCTGGCCGGACCCCACGATTTTCACCACCACGGTGTTCAAGTATGAGGTCATAGCCAAGCGTATGCGCGAGCTGGCATACCTTAACGCGGGTATTAAAATAACCCTCACCGACCTCCGTCCGGATGAGGAGGGCAAGACAAGGCAGGAGGTATTCCACGCCCAGGACGGACTAAAGGAGTTCGTAAGGTACATAGACCGCCACCGTACGCACCTCTTCGACGACGTAATCTACCTCAAGACCGAGAAGCAGGGCATACCTATCGAGGTGGCAATAATGTATAACACCGACTATTCGGAGAACGTCCACTCTTACGTAAACAACATCAACACCATAGAAGGCGGTACCCACCTTGTGGGATTCCGCATGGCGCTGACCACCACCCTTAAGAAGTACGCCGACAACGAACCGTCGATATCGAAGCAGATAGAAAAGTCAAAGGTCGAGATAGCCGGCGAGGACTTCCGTGAAGGACTTACCGCCGTAATATCAATTAAGGTAGCCGAGCCCCAGTTTGAAGGCCAGACAAAGACCAAGCTGGGTAATAACGAGGTGACTGGAGCCGTACGCCAGGCTGTGTCGGAAGCCCTGACATACTATCTTGAAGAGCACCCCAAGGAGGCAAAACTCATCTGCGAGAAGGTGATACTTGCCGCTACGGCGCGTATCGCGGCGCGTAAGGCCCGCGAGAGCGTACAGCGCAAGAACCCCATGAGCGGCGGCGGACTGCCCGGAAAACTGGCCGACTGCTCGAACAAAGACCCGAAAGAGTGCGAGATTTTCCTCGTCGAGGGAGACTCCGCAGGCGGTTCGGCCAAGCAGGCACGCGACCGTCACCACCAGGCTGTGCTGCCTTTGCGCGGTAAAATCCTTAACGTAGAGAAAGTGATGTGGCACAAAGTGTTCGAGAGCGAGTCGGTAATGAACATAATACAGAGTATCGGCGTGCGCTTCGGCGTTGACGGAGAAGACGACAAGGAGGCCAACATTGACAAGCTCCGTTACGATAAAATCATCATAATGACCGACGCCGATGTCGATGGTTCACACATCGACACACTTATAATGACCCTCTTCTATCGCTTCATGCCAAAGGTGATACAGGAAGGACACTTGTATATCGCCACTCCGCCGCTTTACCTCTGTACGTACAAGAACCAGGTTAAGGAGTACTGTTATACCGAACAGCAACGCCAGGCGTTCCTCGATAAATACGGAAACGGCGAGGAAGACGGCAAGAACATACATACGCAGCGATACAAAGGTCTTGGAGAGATGAACCCAGACCAGCTTAAGGAGACTACGATGAATCCTGAAACACGTCTGCTGAAGCAGGTTACCATCGAGAACGCAACCGAGGCAGACGAGGTGTTCTCAATGCTTATGGGCGATGACGTTGAGCCACGACGCCAGTTTATAGAGCAGAATGCTACGTACGCTAATATCGATGCGTAGCACGAAAGGTGAGAAGGTGAGAAAGTGAAAAGGTGAGAAAGAATTGGTTAATTTGACCGCTCTTTCTCACCTTTTCACTTTCTCACCTTTTCACCTTTTATTTTGTTGCTTTTATAAAGTAAGTGATAAGCAGGGCGTAAGCCACGAGTGCGCAGACCTGAGACAGCGGATTGGCCAGCCACTCCTCATTTATGAGGTTGACATCGGCGAAGCGAATCAGGGCGCTTACCACTCCCATGAGCGCTCCTCCGGCAATAAGTCCGCTGGCGATGAGCGTGCCTTTCTCGCCGCGAGCCTTGTTCTCTTCGGCGTTCTTGGAGCGGCTTGTGACGTACCAGTTGATTGCTCCGCCCACAAGCAGCGGAATGTTAAGCTCTATCGGAATGAACATTCCAAGGGCGAAGGCCAGCGCGGGCACTTTCATCCATGTCAATATGATGGCTATCAGGGCGCCGATACCGTAGAGAATCCAAGGCGCTCCCACGCCGTTCATCAGCGGGTCGATTACCGCTGCCATAGCGTTTGCTTGTGGAGCGGCGAGCTGTCCGCTGGCGAAACCGTATGTCTTGTCGAGCAAAATCATCACTCCGCCGACTGTAGCGGCTGATACCAGCGTGCCGAGGAACTTCCAAGTCTCCTGCTTGCGGGGCGTTGTGCCGAGCCAGTAGCCTATCTTCAGGTCGGTAACGAACGCTCCGGCCATTGACAACGCGGTGCATACCACGCCGCCCATGATGAGCGCCGCCACCATGCCGCCTGTGCCTTTAAGACCTACGGCCACCATAACGACAGAGGCGAGGATGAGCGTCATAAGCGTCATACCCGACACGGGGTTGCTTCCGACGATAGCTATCGCGTTGGCTGCGACGGTGGTAAAGAGGAACGCTATTACCGCAACGAGCAGTATTCCGACGGCGGCGAAGAGGATATTGCCCTTCATCACGCCAAACCAGAAGAACAGGAAGATGACCAAAAGTGTGACTATCGCGCCGATGGCGATAATCTTGAACGGTATGTCGCGCTGCGTACGGAGCACTTGCTTGCCGTCACTCTTGCCTCCGCGCATTTCTCTTGCAGCCAGGCTGACGGCATTCTTTATTATACCCCATGAGTTGATGATGCCTATTATGCCGGCCATGGCGATACCGCCGATACCGATATATTTGCCGTAATACGTGAAAATCTGCTCCGGCGACATGTCGCCTACCGCGGTGGTGATGGACGGATCCCACTGGTTCAGCACCTGTCCGTTGAACAGTACGGCCATTATCGGCACGATAAGCCACCAAACCGCCAGCGAGCCGAGGCAGATAATGAAGGCGTATTTCAGGCCGACGATATAGCCGAGGCCGAGCACTGCCGCGCCGGTATTTACCTTGAAAACGAGCTTTGCCTTGTCGGCAATGGTCTCGCCGAAGCCTATCACGCGCGTGGTGAAGTTCTCGTTCCACCATCCGAAGGTAGCCACGATAAAGTCATACAGTCCTCCTACAAGTCCAGCCAGCAGCAAAGGCTTGGCCTGCTTGCCGCCCTTGGCGCCGCTTACGAGCACCTGCGTGGTGGCCGTAGCCTCGGGGAAGGGGTACTTGCCGTGCATGTCGCTGACGAAATACTTGCGGAACGGGATGAGGAAAAGTATGCCGAGCACGCCTCCAAGCAGTGAGCTGAGGAAGATTTCGAGGAACGATGCGCCCATGCCGGGGTATTTATCCTCGAGGATGTAGATGGCGGGCAGGGTGAATATGGCACCTGCCACGACGGCGCCCGAGCATGCCCCGATACTCTGTATGATGACGTTCTCGCCCAGCGGGTTGCGCCTTTTTGCCGCCGTCGACACTCCCACGGCGATTATGGCGATTGGTATGGCGGCCTCGAACACTTGTCCCACACGTAAGCCTAAGTACGCGGCGGCGGCCGAGAACAGCACAGTCATCAACACGCCCCACGTAACCGACCATCCGTTAACTTCCGGATAAGCCTTCGTGGGGTCCATAACGGGGCGGTATTTCTCGCCCTCCTTCAGTTCGCGGAACGCGTTGTCAGGCAGCCGCACTCCATCTTTTTCCATATCTTCCATTGTTCTTCAGTTTTTAATAAGGAGCAGACGGCGCAATCATTAGGCCGCCATGCTCCTTAGGTTAGAGTTATTTTACGATAGTTTTCCTTGTCCTTACCGTGCCGTCGCTCATCTTCTGGCGAACGATGTTGAGGCCACGCTGCGGGGCGTTGAGCTTTGTTCCCGACGGCGAGAAGTATTCCGTGCTTACCACATCGGCGTCGCTAACGCCTATGTTGCTGATTCCCGTGGTTACGCCTTCGCCGTATTCAACGTTCAACGTGGCGCCGGCGTATTTGCTGACCTCGGTCTCAACGCTGTTGACGGGCATGCCTTCGAGGGTGTAATAGTCTGAAGGAATGAAATAATCGTCGCTACCTGCGCCCTCCTGATGGTCGTCCGTACCGAGATTTCCGGTCAATGTTATGTGGTAATCGGGGTAATTACTGCTTACGTTTGTGCGCCAAACACGGTTGATGTCGCCTACGAATGCGTTGCGTTCAATGTATAGGTTGGAAAGATAACCTGCGCTAATGCAATAGTTTGCGACGTCTGATGAATATAAGCAATTCAGTAAGTGCACTTTACCAAAGCGTACTCGGGGCATACGTTCGCGGCAACCCTCGTCCCACCAGCAGGCGTAGAATGTGGTGTTCAGGTGTCCGATGTTTTCCTCTTGGTTGTCTGCACCTCCCCAAAGGTTGCTAAAACGGTGGTCGTCAGAACCTCCAGAGCCTCCGGGCCACGGTTCTTTCAGGTAGCGGAAGCGGCACCATGTGATAGATATGTTATCAGCGCCGTTAGAGCAGTCAAAGTTTCCGTCAACGCCGTCTTGGAAATCGCAGTGGTCAACCCAGATATTGTGGCTGTTGTTGCTTAAGAACAGATTATCGTTGCCGTCTATGTCGTATGCTCCGGCGCCTTTGAACGTCACGTTTCTGATGATAATGTTCGAGCAGTTTGTGAAGCGAAGTATGCCCGTGGCGTTATCGTCGTCAGTGTGAGTGGCGTTTACCAGTGCAGAGCCGGGCAGTCCGTAGATGGTTACGTTGCTTGCGCGGTTGACTGACAGCTGGCCGGTGAAAGTAATCTCGCCATCTATGTATATTGTCCTTGGTGTAGCCTGGCGGTTTAACTCGCGTCTTAATTCGTCGTAAGTCGTTACCAAAACAGGATTTGCGTCGTTGCTTCCGGTTATTTCATAGCTTTCGGGCGAGTCATAGTTGCCTGTTGAACTATAATTAATTGTTCCCCAACCTATCGGTTGGTTAACGTCGTATTCAGACATTTGTGCCTTTGTCTGTACTACGCCCAGCGCAAGCATTGCGGCGCATAAAAGTAAAGTAGATGTTTTCATAAGCATTGTTTTTTATATAAATAATGTGGCAAAATTAAGAAAAATATTGCTTATGGAGAAATGAATGCTGATAAAATTATGGATACACGTTAAATAAGCGTATTCTAAAAGATGGCCTTTCGCGTTGTGAAAGACGGCAAATAGTGCGCTAAAAGGCCGTATTTTGGAAGCTAAAAGATGGCCTTTTGTGAGGCTGTTAGTAAGTTGTTGGTAGTCAGTGGATTATGAATTGATGAGTCGAATGGGCCCAATAGGCCTGATGGGAGTGGTAGGATGGGGTGTTGTTGGGCGGTTTTGTGGTTGGCGAATGGGCCCAATAGGCCTTGACAAAAACGGCAGTTCGGGGCATTGTTTCAGTGCTCCGGACTGCCGATAGTGGGTTGTATGGCCGGTTATGGCTTATTGGTTGCCGTTCATCAGGATGTCGGTCAGTTCCTTCATTCCTTCTGATGCGCCTTTCATTATATGCCGCACGTCGTGGCGTCCGGCTGCCATCACGGGCTTGGGGTCGATGAGGTAAATCGGTACGGACGGCTTGGCGTACTGCACGAGGCCTGCCGCGGGATAGACGTTGAGCGATGTTCCGATGATGACGAACAGGTCGGCCTGCTGCGCGTAGTCGGCTGCCACGCTGATGTTAGGCACCGCCTCGCCGAAGAATACTATGTATGGGCGGAGCAGCGAGCCGTCGCCGGCCTTCTCGCCGGGCGCCACGTCGATGTCGTCTGCCGTCATCGTGCGCCAGTAGCGTGGGTTGTCCACGTCACGGCTGGAGCACGTTTTCATCAGTTCTCCGTGCAGGTGGATTACGCGCGAGCTGCCCGCCATCTCGTGAAGGTTGTCCACATTCTGCGTCACTACGGTCACGTCATACTGCTGTTCGAGCGCGGCCACGAGGCGGTGGCCCTCGTTTGGCTTGGCCGCCAACAGTTTTTTGCGTAGCATGTTGTAAAAGTTGTTTACGTAGACGGGGTCTTGCAGCCACGCCTCATGCGTTGCCACGCGCGCCACGGGATAGTTCTCCCACAGCCCGTCGGCGTCGCGGAAAGTGCTCAGTCCGCTCTCGACGGACATTCCCGCACCGGTAAGTACAAAGAGTTTTTTCATTGTTTTGCGTATTTAGAGAAGTTAAAGAAGTAAAAGAAGTTATCACTACGCTTCGCTACGTTAGAAGTTAAAGCCAAATGTTTTGTAATCAACAGCAGGGTATTAGGATGATTGGCTTTATTAGTTTTGTCGTCGTAAAATGGCAAAGCGTTCGTCTTTAACTTCTTAGCGAACGTAGTGAGCGATAACTCCTTTAACTTCTTTAACTCCTTGTTCATTGTTATCTTTCCACAAAATTAGTGATTTTTCTTCAATAATGTCACCGTAATCAGATAAAAATGCTACCTTTGCACGGTTTTAAATAAGGTAGAAAATAATCAAACTTTAGAAGAATGGACAAGGTAAGTTACGCTTTAGGGCTGGGTATCGGACGCCAGCTGGCACAGATGGGGGCCACCGAACTCAACATCGACGATTTCGCAACGGCCATCAAGGACGTTCTGGCAGGCGCCGAACTTAAAGTCTCAGACAGTGAAGCGCAGACTATAGTACAGGACTTTTTCCGCAAGCAGGAGGCTAAGGCCAATGCTGCTATGGCTGAAAAGGGCAAGAAGGCTAAGGCCGAGGGCGAGAAATATCTGGCTGACAACGCCGGTAAGGAAGGCGTTGTGACGCTGCCCAGCGGCCTGCAATACAAGGTCCTGAAGGAAGGCAACGGCAATAAGCCGAAGGCAACCGACAAGGTGAAGTGTCACTATGAGGGCTTCCTGATTGACGGTACGGTGTTCGACAGCAGCATACAGCGCGGTGAACCCGCAGTGTTCCCGCTCAACCAGGTAATCGCCGGATGGACAGAGGGCCTCCAGCTGATGCAGGAAGGGGCTAAATACCGCTTCTTCATCCCTTACCAGTTAGGCTACGGCGAGCGCGGCGCAGGCGCTTCCATTCCTCCGTTCGCAACCCTCGTGTTCGACGTTGAGCTGATTGAGGTAATGTAATTATCAGGAGTTAAGGAGTAATGTAGTAAAGGAGTTAAGACAAATGCCCTGTTGAATGAATGATTAATAATGAAAAATGAATAATTAAGTTTGCCTTCTCTGGTAATGAATTTTTCACTCTTGATTTTTCACTTTTCACTTAACAAGTCATGTGTCTTAACTCCTTTACTACATTACTCCTTAACTCCTGTGCAACAAGGAATAATCAATTAACAACAATAACAACAATGAGAAAACTATCATTTGCAGCCGTAGTGGCTGTAGCAGCCGCAATGTTCGTGTCTTGCGGCAACTCAACTCCTAAGGCAAGCCTTAAGAGCGACATTGACACCGTGAGCTACGCAATGGGCGTAATGCAGGGTCAGAGCCTCAAGGAATACCTCTCACGCGGTCTTGGTATCGACTCGGCTTATATGGACGAGTTCATACGTGGCCTCAATGTGGGTGTCAACTCTGGCGACGACAAGAAGAAGGCAGCTTATTACGCAGGTATACAGATTGGCCAGCAAATCTCTAACCAGATGGTTAAGGCCATCAACCGTGACCTCTTCGGCGAGGACTCTACCAAGAGCATATCAATGAAGAACCTCATGGCTGCGCTCGTTGCCGGCATTACCGACGAGAAGACGATGATGACTCCGGAACAGGCACAGCAGGTATGGCAGATCAAGTCGCAGGCTATCAAGGCTACCGCTATGGAGGCTCAGTATGGAGCCAACAAGAAGGCAGGCGAGAAATATCTTGCTGACTATGCCAAAAAGGCAGGCGTGAAGAAGCTTGACGGCGGCGTGCTCTACCGTGTTATCAAGGAAGGCAACGGCCCCATGCCTAAGGATACGTCAATGGTTCGCGTTCATTATGAAGGAAAGACTATCGACGGCAAGGTGTTCGAGAGCTCTTACGAGCGCAAGCAGCCCCTTACGTTGCGTGCCAACCAGGTAATACCGGGATGGACCGAGGCCCTCACCCACATGCCTGTAGGTAGCGTTTGGGAGGTCGTAATACCTCAGGACAAGGCTTACGGTGACCGTGAGACTCCGCAAATCAAGCCGTTCTCAACGCTTATCTTCAAGATTGAACTGCTCGGACTGGGCCGCGAGAACAAGAAATAACTCTTTTAAGCAGTTAAGTAGTAAGGAGGGAAGAAGCAGGACGGAAATCCTGTCCGCTTACAATGCCGCTCCTCACATCTTCTATTCTTATTAATAAAGGATATGAACAGACTTTCAATAATTGCGCTCGCCATTATGGCGGGCGCTGTTTTCAATACCGCCGCTGCTGCCGGAAAGGTTAAGAAAGACCGGCAGGACGCCAAGGCGAATGACGGCGTTGTTACGCTGGCCACTGCTGCCGACTCGCTCAGTTATGCCGCAGGCATGGTACGTACAGACGGACTTGTGCCGTACCTGAAGCAGAGCTTAGGTGTGGATACAGCGTATATGGCCGATTTTATCAGGGGCTATGAAGATGCGATGGCAAAAGGTTTTGACGACAAGACCAAGGCTTATTACGCCGGAGAGCAGATAGCGCAGATGGTGAGCCAGCGCATGCTGCCATTCTTGAAGGACGAGTTTGCCGGGCGCAACGACTCTATTGTCGACACGATGTTTAACAAGGGCTTTGTCAACGCGCTGCTCAATGATAATAGCGTGATGGCCGATTCTGTGGCAAAGTCGTATTTTGACAAGGCCTTCAGGCTGGCTATTGACGAGCGTAATGCCGCGACACGCAAGGCCGGTGAGGACTTCCTCGCCGCCAACAAGCAGAAAGACGGTGTCGTGGTTCTGCCCAGCGGATTACAGTACAAGGTACTTGTGAAGGGCACGGGCGATGTTCCTGGCGAGAAAGACGAGGTAACCGTCAAGTACGAAGGCCGCCTGATAGACGGCACGGTGTTTGACAGCAGCTATGAAAGGGGCGACGGTACCACCAAGTTCCGCCCCAGCCAGGTGATAAAGGGATGGCAGGAGGCACTCACGATGATGCCCGTAGGCAGCAAGTGGGAACTCTATATACCTTACAATCTGGCATATGGCGAGCGTCAGGCTGGTAAAATCAAGCCTTACAGCGCGCTTGTTTTCACAGTCGAAATGGTTGGTGTAAAGAAGGCTGAGACCACTGCTACAAAGACAGAAACTGGTCGTACTAATGGCGGTAAGGCACAACCCAAGACCGTTCCGGCAGCGAAGATACGCCCGACAAAAAAGAAATAAATACCTGACTAAATAACTCTTGTTTGTCATGAACGAAGGAGGGAGACCGTAAAAAGTCTCCCTTTTTCGTTTCATAGTGCCTTGAATATGACAAATTTTATGTCAAAATGTTGTGTGTGTCATTTTTAATATGTAAATTTGCTCGCACCAATTAGAATGGTAGGTTTTATCGATTATATCAAGAAAAACAAAAACATAAACTTTAAGTAATGGAGAAAATAGATAGTCTTGACAGGAAAATTCTTAGCATTTTGTCTAAGAATGCCCGAATACCGTTCAAGGACGTAGCTGCAGAATGTGGCGTTTCGCGCGCCGCAATACACCAACGTGTACAGCATCTAATCGAGAACGGCGTAATAACAGGTAGCGGATTTGATGTCAACGCGAAGAGCCTTGGCTATACAACGTGCACGTACGTCGGCATAACCCTTGAGCGCGGAAACATGTACAAGTCGGTCGTTGAGCGTCTGGAGCACATCCCCGAAATCGTGGAGTGCCACTTTACCACCGGTCCTTATACAATGCTCGTAAAGCTGTACGCCCGTGACAACGAGCAGCTTATGGACCTCCTTAACAACCAGATGCAGGGAATACCCGGCGTAGTGGCCACCGAAACGCTCATATCTCTTGAACAAAGCATCAAGAGGGAGGTACCCGTTCCGCAGGAGGTAAAGAAGTAAGGCGAGGCTGTTGATGATGGAACCCTTTGATATTAAAGGCCGGCTGGATGATGTCTACTCGCGTTTTCCCGAGGCGGAGGCCAAACCCTTGATAGGACTTACGGGCAATTTTGCCGACGGCGAGGCTCGCCTTGCCGACCGTTACTATAAGTCCGTGGCCCAGGCCGGCGGCATTCCGGTAATCATTCCGCCGCTTGCCGACAAGGACGCGATTATCAACACACTTGACATTCTTGACGGACTGATACTTACCGGGGGAGGCGACGTCAACCCATTGTGGGTAGGCGAGGAGCCTTCCCCGCGCCTTCATTTCATCAACCGTGAGCGTGACGAGGCCGAACTGCTTACCGTCAGCCTGGCGTATAACCGCCAGATACCAATGCTCGGGATATGCCGTGGCATACAGGTGCTCGTTGCCGCGCTCGGCGGAGAGATTGAGCAGGACATTGAAGAGGGATTTTCTTCATGTCGCCTGACACCACCTGACGGTTCAATTCACATCAATATACCCTTAAAGCACAGCCAGGATGCCGACCGCCGCGAGCCTACCCACTCGGTTATACTAAGCACGACCTCGGCTCTTTACTCTATATATGATAAGGTGAAGTTAGCCGTCAACTCGTTCCATCACCAGGCAATACGCCATGCGGGGCCGCATCTTAACATCTGCGCGACGGCACGTGACGGCGTGATAGAGGCCGTTGAGAGCAGCGAGTTCAAGCAGATTATCGGAGTGCAGTGGCACCCCGAGTGGCTTGAAGACAGCGGACCGGCTCTCTTCGAATGGCTCGTAAAACAGGCAAAGGCCTTTAAGTCAGCTAAAAAACTCCACCGGCGTATCCTCACTTTAGATTCGCATTGCGATACGCCGATGTTCTTTCCCCAAGGCATTAACTTTGAACAGCGTGATCCGCGCATACTTGTCGACATGCACAAGATGGCCGACGGCCGTCAGGATGCCGTCATAATGGCCGCGTACCTGCCGCAACCCAAGACTGGCGAGACGTTCCGCGATAAGGTGGAGTTCGACGTCAACGGGCCGAAAGAGTACGCCGACCTCATCTTCGACAAGCTCGAGGCAATCATAGACGTGAACAGCCACTACATAAGTTCCGCCCGTACGCCTGCCGAGTTATACGCAAACAAGCGCGCCGGGCTTCGTTCGATAATGTTCGGAATAGAGAACGGACTGGCGCTTGAGCACGGTTTGGCCAACGTAGAGTACTTCGCCAGGCGCGGAGTGGTGTACATCACGCTCTGCCATAACGGCGACAACGACATCTGCGACAGTGCCCGTGGCTCGTCAACGCACGGCGGCGTGAGCGAGTTCGGTGCCGAGGTGATACGTGAGATGAACCGATGCGGCATTATGGTTGACCTCAGCCACGCTTCGGAGAAGAGTTTTTACGACGCGCTCGACATCAGTTCAGTGCCTATTGTGTGCAGTCACAGCAACTGTAAGGCCCTGTGCGACGTGCCGCGCAACCTCACCGACGACCAGATGCGTGCGCTTGCGGCAGAGGACGGGGTGATGCAAATCACGCTGTATCACGGCTTCCTGCGCAACGACGAGCGGGAGGCGACCATACTCGACGCCATCAGTCATCTTGAACATGCTGCCCACGTAATGGGCATTGAGCATGTAGGCATAGGCACCGACTTCGACGGCGACGGCGGCATACGCGGCTTTGCCGACTCGTCGGAGGCGATAAACTTCACGCTAAACCTGCTCCGCCGTCATTTCAGCGAGGAGGACATAGCCCGCATCTGGGGTGGCAACTGGCTTAGGGTGATGGAGAGAGTGCAAAAGAATAAGAATATTTAATATGGGAAAAGGAGTTAAGGAGTTAGGAAGTTAAGGAGTTAAGACAAATGCCATGTTGAATGAATAATTAATAATGAAAAATGAATAATCAAGTTTGCCTGTTCAAGCAATGAGTTCTTCACTCTTAATTCTTCACTCTTCACTTAACAAGTCATTTGTCTTAACTCCTTAACTTCCTAACTCCTTAACTCCTGAACGTACTTCAATTAATGATTATGAAGATTATTTCAAACATCTTTTTCATCCTGCTCGTAGCGCTTCTTACGGCGTGTTCGGGCAACAAGAAGGCTGCTTCGGGCGGCGGTGACGACATCGCCATGCAGCCCGTCGGCCCAACGTTCGTGGCCGACAGCGCCTACGCATATTGCGAAAAGCAGTGCAGTTTCGGCCCCCGTACAATGAACAGCGAGGCGCACGAACAGTGCGGGGAGTGGATAATGGGTAAGTTCAAGGAGTTCGGACTGGCCGTCGTTCCGCAGGAAACAACCCTCCCGGGGTATGACGGAACGCAGCTGAAGGCCACCAACATTATAGCGAGCTACCGTCCTGAACTTACCGATAGGATATTGCTCTGCGCCCATTGGGACACCCGTCCCTGGGCCGATAACGACCCCGACAGCGCCAACTGGCGTAAGCCTGTAATGGGAGCCAACGACGGCGCCAGCGGCATTGCCGTCATGCTGGAGATAGCACGTCTGCTCAATGCCGACACGGCGAAGCTCGGCGTGGGCGTCGACTTCGTTTGTTTCGACGCCGAGGACTGGGGCGTGCCGCGCTGGAGTGACGCCGTTGACAATGGCGACTCATGGGCTTTGGGCGCCCAGTATTGGTCGGTTAATCCGCATAAGAAGGGATACAAGGCCCGCTACGGCATTCTGCTCGACATGGTGGGCGGTCAGGGTGCGCAGTTCTGGCGTGAAGGCATGTCGATGCAATATGCTCCCGACCTTGTTAAGAGGGTATGGGCAGCAGCCAAAGTGGTAGGTTACGGCAGTTATTTTGTTGACCAAGATGGCGGAATGGTTACCGACGACCACATCCCGGTGAACGAAAAGGCAAAGATACCGACCATAGACATTATCGCCTTCTACCCCGACTGCCAGCAAAGCAGTTTCGGTCCGACATGGCATACGGTAAGCGACACGATGGACAATATCGACAAGGCAACGCTCGGCGCGGTAGGACAGACGGTGATACAAGTGCTCTATTCGGAGAAGTAATGCGGCCGGCCGTTTTGTAAAAGACGGCAAACCGTGTTCTGAAAGGCCACCTTTCGCATTGCGGAAGGTGGCCTTTTGGCGTGTAAAAGGTGGCCTTTTGTAACGCGTTGAGCGTCAGTGTGTTACGCCGGTGGTTGCATATCGCCCTGCGTAACGTGCGTTTTCGGTCGATGTCAGGCGAGTATGCGTATCGCTGATGGCGGTATTCCGATGTGCCGATAACGAAAAAAGCGGTGGAAAGTCGTTGCCTTTCCACCGCTTGCTGTCGGGATTACTGGACTCGAACCAGCGACCCCTACGTCCCGAACGTAGTGCGCTACCAACTGCGCTAAATCCCGATTTGCGGGTGCAAAGATACAGTAAAATTCTGAAACGCGTGCATTTTTGACAAGAAAATTGTTCAAAAATTTGCGAGATTGATAAAAAACGTCTATCTTTGCACTCGCAAAAAGCAAGAATAATGGTGCCATAGCTCAGTTGGTAGAGCAAAGGACTGAAAATCCTTGTGTCCCCGGTTCGATTCCTGGTGGTACCACTCCTCCTTTCATTAGCCCTGTTCGTTTCATACGGCAGGGTTTTCTTTTTTATGTATATTCCGTGTTTTTTTCACCATAAACGGCCGAAGATGTGCCGTTAATATAATGTTCGGTTTATTTTTTTCGACCGTGATGTCACGTTTTGCCGGTTTATACGTCCGTTATATGTAAAGGCATGAAACCGGAAGAGTTCAACCATACGATAGTTCCGATGCGCGCCGGCCTGAAGGAGCAGGCACGCCGGATGACGGGAGACGATGCCCTCGCCGAGGATTTGGTGCAGGAAGTCATGCTCCGGATGTGGAGCATGCGCCAGTCGCTCGAGCGGTATTCCGATAAGCGGGCGCTGGCCGTTACCATCCTCAGGAACATGGTGTGCGACCGCTGGCGGCACTCCCGTCTGGAGCAGGGCAAGCCCTCCGACGGCGGCGAACCCGTGGTCGAGGACCTTACCGCGGAGCGTCATGACGAAGCGGAGCTGGTGAGGCTTATCGTCGAGCACCTGCCGCCGCTTCAGGCCCGGATATTCCGAATGAAGGAAATAGAGGGCTATGACAGCAAGGAGATAATGCAGATAACCGGCTGCTCGGCCGAAAGCCTGAGGCAAAACCTGTCGAGGGCACGGCGGAAGATACTCTCCGACTTTACAAAACTGACACGTATGAGAGTGAAAAACAATGTAGACGACACAACAGGGAGGACACTATCATGAAACAGGAAACACGTATCCAGGCTTTGCTCGACAAGTATCTTGACGGCGCCACGTCGGCCGCAGAGGAGCAGGAGCTGCGCTGTTATTTCGCCTCTGCCGGCGAAGAAGTGCCCGATAGATGGGCTCCGTTCAAGGCGCTGTTCGCTTATGTCGACACCGAGAGGCAGGCTGAAGCACCGCTTACGGTACCCCATTCGAGGGCGAAGGCGCGCCTGCGGCTCTTCATTACGTCGGCCGCCGCTGCCGCCGTGATAGTCTTTGCCGTGATAATGTACGGCAACCGCCGTCCCGAGAGTTACGCCGTGATAGACGGGAAGGTGTACACCGACCGTGCCACCGTTACCGACGAGGCGCTCGACGCGCTGCAGATAGTGTCGTCAGACTTCGGCGACTCCTTCGACGCACTCCAGTTAATGCAATGAACGTAAATCCGAAATACGATGGAAAAGATAATTCAACATACAATGGGATATGGCTTATGGCGGCGCATAATGCTGTCGGCGGTTATGGCGCTGGCCTTCGCCCTCGGCGCTTCCGCCCAGCAGGGGCTTGCCGTCGACAACGTGTTCAGGCGCTTCGGGCACGCCAAGGGCTGCACGATGGTTGAGATGCACGACGCCGAACTGAAGGGATATAAGCTGCAGGTGTACAAGAGCTTGACCTACAAGAACCTACAGCCTGACATCGACCCGTACCTGAAGGCCGACCGCAAGAACGCCAAGAAGATACGCGAGGTGGTACAGAGCGGGCGCATAGTGAGCGGATACTACATGATGTCGCCGCTCGGCGGGGGCGTCAACCGCTACGTTCTGTTCAGCAATCCGCGCGGAAACTCCGGAGCGGTGATATACATCGAGGGCCGGCTTACGCCCGACGACATAATGAAACTGTGTTATTCAAGCATGTAAAACATAAACATCCGTAATATGAAACATCTTATTTTTATGCTTGCGGCACTGCTGCCAATGCTGGCGTTCGCCGCCGACGAGAACGACACCACGTTCACCGTGAAGGACAAGAAGATAGTGGTGGACGTCAATGACGACAAGACCGTCGTGACGGTTTACAACAAGAACGGCTACGAAATGTCGAAGACGCGCGAACTGGAGTTCATCGACGGCCAGGAGGTAGAGCGCGTCTACGTGGGCTCCCCGTTCGTTCCGGCAGAGAATCTGCAGAACATCAAGTTCCGCCCTCATTACCCTACGGTGTGGTTCGGGTTTACTGCGCCGTCAAAAGGGGTGTTCTCCAGCAGCAAGGGTGACACCCACCTGCGCCGCTCAAAGTCGTTCGAGCTTGGCTTTACGCCGTGGTCGGTAGCCTTTCCGTTCAACAAGGCCCGCACGTTCGGCCTCACTGCAGCCGTACAGGTGGCGTGGGTTCACCAGTGTTTCCAGAAGGATTACGGTGTAAGTCAGGACGGAGACCGCTTTGTCTATACGCAACTTGACCCTCGGGCGAAGGGCAACAACATGAACTATGCCGCCTTCCGGCTGCCCGTAATGCTGTCGTACCAGGAGGATTACAGCAACGCCCAGATGTCGCTCGGCCTCTCCTTCGAGGTCAGGACGAACGCAAGTTACCGCCTTACGCCCGCCGACGGCATGACGACCGACGGCTATCCCGACTACCTGAGGCTGCGCCGTTGTGGCCTTAACCTTGAGTATTCGCTCAGCATAGGGCCGGTGATTATGTCGGCAACGGTCGGACTTACGCCCCTGTTCAAGACCCAGACGGGCACCAATGCGTACATGCATTCGGCTAAATTGGGCGTTGACGTACTCGAGCTTTGCCGCATGCTGAAGGGCAACGGAAAGAAAAAATAACATAAAAAATTTGTATCCTGCACACTAAACAGCCGTGTCATGGCGTATTATTGTTGGAGCCTGACGGCTTCGGCAACCGTAAACCATGAACGTTATGCGCCTAAAGACACTGTTTATAGCAATCCCCTTCTGCGCCGCCACACTGACGTCGGCCGCGCAGAAGGGGATTGTCGGTCGTATAGACAGCCTGCTCGAGGTAAGGCTGAAGCGGTCGGCGGCGCGTTACGACACGGCCTATATTGCCAAACCGGAGCAGCGCTGGACGGTAAAGTTGCGTGCTAACATGTCGGGAACCGACCTCAACGCCGACGGCGTAATGAGTGGAGAGCCGTTCAGGACGAAGCTCGAGGCCGAGGCTAAGGCTACCGTCGGCGCCAGTGTAAGCTACCGCGGCCTGTCGCTTTCGCTGATGTTGAATCCCGCGAAGCTGTCGGGCCGTGACAGGGACTACGAGTTTAACTTCACAAGTTACGGTCGCCGCTTCGGTTTTGACTTCACTTTTACGCAGGCCAAGACGTTCAGCGGCACGATGACGAGCGGCGGAACGGATACAGACATAGCCTCGGGGCAGGTTGGCATGACAACGTATCAGGGCAACGCATACTACGTTTTCAACCATCGCCGTTTCTCGTTTCCTGCCGCCTTCACGCAGTCGCAGGTGCAGAGGCGCAGCTGCGGCTCGTGGCTGCTCGGCCTGTCGGCTTTCTCGGGCAGGGTAGACGCGGCCGGGGGAGTTATGACCGAGGACGCGGCACGCATGTCGATGTTCGGCGTAAGCATAGGTGCAGGCTATGCGTACAACTTTGTAGTGGGTCGCAGGTGGCTGCTCCATCTGTCCACTACGCCGCAATACTTGGTGGTGTCGCGCAACAGGCTTACCGTCGACGGCGAGCGGCGTAAGGCTCCGTTCAAGTTTTTCTCGTCGGTGAATGTCGTGGGCCGTCTGGCTGCCGTGTACAATTTCGGCAATAAGTTCGTTGGGATGACGGCCGTGGTGAACGTCCTGCGCCAGGGCGACGATGACATCCTGCTAACCGAAAGCGTGAAATGGAGGGCACGTCTGTTCTACGGTTTCAGGTTCTGAAGCCGTTTATAATGATATCTGATATCAGTGTTTTTGCCAATGTCGGCACACGTTGATTAAACAAAAAATGCCCGTTCGCAAGATACGGGCATTGATATTCCTATGTTTCTGATGATTATTTTAGCGTCTTGGCAAGCCAGTCGGCAGCCAGCAAGGCTGCGTATTCGGTGTTGCGTGTAAAGCTATGGTCCTCGCCCGGGATGAGCGTTATGCTGCATTCTGGCATTACCCGGCTGAACCGTTGGCCGTAAGTGTATGGTACAACTCGGTCTGCCATGCCGTGTATGACGAGCGCCGGGCCGCCAAAGCGCGCCGCCGTGTCGTATATGGGCAGGTCGAGCGCCGTCTGTACGTACGCCCTTCCGAGTTTGTGGCCTGATGGCAGGGCAATGTATTCGGGCAAATGCCACGGGTCGTACATGGCTCCCATCGTGTTGCCTCTCAGCGCGTCGTCACGCAGAACGGCGGCAGGCGCCATCAGCACTACGCTTCGCACTACGCCGCTGCCCAGCCGTCCGGCCGTCATGGCGGCCACAACGCCGCCCTGTGAGTGGCCGAGCAGCGAGATGTCGGCCGTGGTAGGCAGGTTGCGTACGAAGGATATGACGGCCATTGCGTCGTCAATCTCGTTCGGTACGGTCATGTTGACGAAATCGCCCTCGCTCCGTCCGTGGCCGTTGAAGTCGAACCGCAATACTCCTATGCCGTATTCGTTCAGGCGTGATGTGATGTTGTCGAACAGGCTGCCGTTCATGTCGCCGGTGAATCCGTGGCACAGTATCACCATGTGGCATTTCTCCCCGGGCTTGATTACGGGCAGTTGCAGCCGTGCGGCAAGCTTGCCCATAGAGCCGTTTATGGATAGCGTGGAGTCAGTTTGCGCCGAAGCGGTGGCGCAGCATAGTGCAACGGCCATGGCCGCGATGGTTTTTCTAAGTTTCATTACTGTATGTTTAATTGTCAGACGTAAGCCTTCATGGTGCTGCCGGGGGCTTCGGCGCCGCGGGCGGCAGGCCTGTCGGCCGTCTGCAAAGTTAATAAATAATGCCGGAAAGCGTGTATGTATGGCGGTGAAAAAGTGTACATGTCACCGCCGTGGGCGGCCTTTTGCGTAAGCGTTTGGCGCCGCCTTGTAAGTGGCTGGTAGTCAGGGCCTCTGAGAAATGCCGTCTTTTAGAAGGTAAAAGGCGGCATTTCGCGTTGTAAAAGACGGTCTTTAGGAAGCTAAAAGGTGGCCTTTTGCAATCCTCGTGACATGGAAAAAGATAGTCTGTAGCTATGTGGCATACAGCCAGCGTAACGTATTTTGCCTGCACGGGAGTGTCGGTAGAATTGACAACGGAGCGCGTGCTTTATGGCGTGGCGTGCCTCACACTCCCATATTTGCTTTTTTATCAGTAAAAAAACACCGTCGCAGGCTGTTTTTCGGATTATTTTTTCTATTTTTGCAACATCGGAATTACAAAAACACATATATTCTTATAAACTACAAAACTATGGATTTAGTACAACAAATCATTGCGCGCGCGAAGAGCGACAAGCAGCGCATTGTGCTTCCCGAAGCCACCGAGGAACGCACTTTAAGGGCAGCCGACATGGCGCTGGCCGACGAAGTGGCTGACATAATACTGATAGGCAGTCCGGCCGAAATCAACGCCTGCGCCGAGAAATGGGGACTGACGCACATCGGCAAGGCCACCATTGTTGATCCTGAGAACAACCCCAAGAGCGAGGAGTATGCCGCACTGCTTGCAGAATTGCGCAAGAAGAAGGGCATGACCATCGAGCAGGCCCGCGAGCTTGTCAAGAATCCGCTCTACTTAGGATGCATGATTATCAAGACGGGTGGCGCCGACGGCCAGATTTCAGGTGCACTGAGCACTACCGCCGACACGCTGCGTCCAGCCCTGCAAATCATCAAGTGCGAGCCCGGAGTGACATGCGTAAGCGGCGCAATGCTGCTCATCTCAAAGCAGAATCAGTACGGAGAGGACGGCGTTTTGGTTGTAGGCGACGTAGCCGTAACCCCCGTTCCCGACGCACAGCAGCTGGCACAGATAGCCGTATGCACGGCAGAGACGGCAAAATCAGTTGCCGGATTCGCCGACCCGCGCGTGGCAATGCTTAGCTTCTCGACAAAGGGCAGCGCCTCTCACGAGGTAGTTGACAAGGTAGTCGAGGCAACCAGGCTGGCCAAAGAGCTTGCGCCCGAGCTGAAAGTTGACGGCGAAATGCAGGCCGACGCGGCCCTCGTGCCCGAAGTAGGGGCGAAGAAGGCTCCCGGAAGCGAGATAGCAGGCCACGCCAACGTGCTGGTATTCCCCTGCCTCGAGGTAGGTAACATCGCCTACAAGCTGGTTCAGCGCCTCGGCGACGCCGTAGCCCTCGGCCCCATCCTGCAGGGTATCGCCCGCCCGGTTAACGACCTCAGCCGCGGCTGCTCGGTCGATGACGTATATAAGATGATAGCAATCACCGCCTGCCAGGCGATGGACGCGAAGGAGAGAAAGTAGAATTAGTAGTTAAAATTCAAGGTGTTAAGGAGTTAAAAGGAGTAAAGGAGTTAAGACAAATGCCTTCATGAGTGTACGCTTTGAAGATGTTTTTGCGTGGAAAAAGGCTTACAACTTTGTATTGTTGACATATAAAGCCTTATCAGCTTATCCCGAAAACGAAAAATACGGGTTATGCTCACAATTCAAACGCGCCGCCGTTTCAATACCGGCAAACATCGCCGAAGGATATAAACGCATAGGCAAGGCCGATAAATTGCATTTTCTTAATTTTGCACAAGGCAGCCTTGAGGAATGCAGATGTTACCTACACTTGTCCAAGGATTTAGGCTTTATTGATATGGAAACATACTATACCCTTTATGAAAGCCTGGAAGAAACAAGTAAATTGTTGAACGGATATTGCAAAGGTATTATTAACAATGCGTATAATAATCAATAAAACGTACATTTACCGACGGCTTGAAGCAATAGCAAAAGGCAAGACATTCGTCTTAACTCCTTGACTCCGTTAACTCCTAAACTCCTAAACAAAGAATAATTCCATGAAAATATTAGTATTGAATTGCGGCAGCTCGTCCATAAAGTACGCTCTTTACAACATGGACGACAAGTCTGTCATGACGTCGGGCGGTGCCGAGCGCGTCGGCCTTGACGGAGCGTTTGTAAAAGTGAAAATGCCCGACGGCACGAAGAAAAAGGTAATGCACGACATTCCCGAGCATACCGAGGGTGTTAAGTTCATCTTCTCGCTGCTTACCGACCCTGAGATAGGAGTCATCAAGAGCCTTGACGAAATAGGCGCTGTGGGCCACCGCATGGTACACGGAGGCGAGAAGTTCAACAAGAGCGTGGTGCTTAACGATGAAGTGATAGAGGTGTTCAAGTCCGTCAGCGACCTTGCCCCGCTGCACAATCCCGCCAATCTCAAGGGCGTGATGGCCGTCAGCGAGCTTATGCCGGGCCTGCCGCAGGTAGGCGTTTTCGATACGGCCTTCCACCAGACAATGCCCGCCCACTCTTATCTTTACGCCGTTCCGTACGACCTTTACGAGAAATATGGAGTGCGCCGCTACGGCTTCCACGGAACCAGCCACCGCTACGTGTCAAAGCGTGTGTGCGACTTCCTCGGCGTGAAGTATGAAGACAAGAAGATAATAACCTGCCACATAGGCAACGGAGGCAGCGTAGCAGCAGTGCAGAACGGCAAGTGCGTTGACACGTCAATGGGCCTGACGCCGCTCGAAGGCCTCATGATGGGCACCCGTAGCGGTGACATCGACGGCGGAGCGGTGACCTTCCTCGAGAAGAAACTCGGTCTCGGACCTGACGAAATGTCGAACTTGCTCAACAAGAAGAGCGGCGTACTCGGCATAACAGGTATCTCATCGGACATGCGTGAGATAGACGACGCCGTGGCTGCGGGCAACGAACGCGCAAAGCTTGCGCTCGACATGTACAACTACCGCATAAAGAAATACGTGGGAGCTTACGCTGCTGCCATGGGCGGATGTGACATCATTGTGTTCACCGCGGGCGTAGGCGAGAACCAATACCAAATGCGTGAGGCGGTATGCAAGGACATGGAGTACATGGGAGTGAAGCTTGATGCCGAGAAGAACAAGGGCATACGCGGCGAGGAAGCTATCATTTCAACCTCTGACTCGAAGGTTACCGTATGCGTAATCCCGACCGACGAGGAGCTTATGATTGCCACCGACACGATGAACCTGCTGAAGAAATAAGGCTTATTCTGCATAAAGCGTCTCTTTTCCGACAATGTGGAAGGAGGCGCTTTTTTATTTTCCTGCTTAAAACTTATCAGTCTGCTATGAACAAAAGGATAGTAACTTTCGGGGAGATGCTGCTCAGGCTGACCACTCCCGGTAATCTGCGCTTGCAGCAAGCGAGGTATTTTGATGCCAATTTCGGCGGCAGTGAGGTTAACGTTGCAATCTCTGTTGCCACTTACGGGGGAGACGTGGCGCTGGTTACGGCGCTGCCCGACAATCCGCTTGGCCGCGTATGCCTGATGAAGTTGCGCGAACACAGTGTGTCGACGGACAATATCATGATGGTAAAGGGTGAGCGCCTGGGCACGTATATCGTCGAGAAAGCTGCCGATATGCGTGCCGCGTCGGTGATATATGACCGTAAGGACTCGGCTTTCGCCCATCTTGTGCCGGGCAGGATAGACTGGCGACGGGCTTTCGGCGGCGCCGGAATATTCCACTGGTCGGGCATTGACGCCGCCCTGACGCAAGGACTTACCGACGTATGCCATGAGGCTATAGGGGTAGCTGACGGCATGGGGCTGAGTATTTCGTGTGATATCAACTACCGTAAGAACCTCTGGCAATATGGCAAAAGCGCCGAGGAGGTGCTCTTGCCGCTGATGGAATATAGCGACATCGTGTTCGGCAGCGCCGGCGAATACGAAAAGGCGCTGGGCATTAAGGCTCCGGCGTTCGGCGCGAAGAACGCCGATGCCGAGGTGGATACTGAGCTGTTCGGTAATTATTGTGCCGATGTTAGCCGGCGTTTGCCGCGTTGCAAGCACATGTTCGTTTGCCTGCGCAATGTCATGACGACGGAACATCACACCATTGCCGGCGTGCTGTATTCGGGCGGAAGGCTGTTTGCCACACGAGTTTATGAAATCAACAACGTGATAGACAGCATGGGCGTAGGCGATGCTTTCGTAGGGGCAATGCTCTACGCGTTCCAGAATTATGATGGCGACCAGGCCAAACTTGACTTCGCAACGGCAGGAGCCGTGCTCAAGAATACCGTCGTAGGCGACTACAACATGGTGACCACGGACGAGGTCGAGGCGCTGGTTAAAGGCGGAAACGCTGAGATGAAAAGATAATGTTTGAAAGTGAGAGGGTGAGAAAGTGAGAAGGTGAGAACATGCAGACAAATCATAATATCCTCTTTCTCACCTTCTCACTTTCAAGTCACAGTCTGCTTTCTCCCTCGACGTATTCCTCGAGGAACAGATGTTCGCCATCGAACACAACGTAGGTGAACTGCCATATCCAGTCGCCGATGATCATCATCCGCGTCTTGCGCGATAGCATGAGGTCAAGCTCTATATGGCGGTGGCCGTAGATGAAGTAATCGATGTCCGGATGGGTCTTCATGTACTGTTTTGTGTACAGCACGAGGGCCTCCTTGTCCTCCCCCTGGTATGGAGGCTCCTTTCCGTCGGCGCGTTTCATGCGGCTGTGCTTGGCCCATGTCAGTCCGAACCATACGCCCCAGCGCGGGTGCAGCGAGCTGAACAGGCGCTGGCATGTGCGGTTATGGAACATGCGGCGTATGAAGTTGAACTTCGGGTCGTGGTCGCCAAGTCCGTCGCCGTGCGCAAGATAGAATATCTTTCCGTATATTTCGGTCGTTATGGGTTTGGTATGCAGGATTACGCCGCATTCTTTTTCAAGGTAGCCGAACGACCAGATGTCGTGGTTGCCGGTGAAGAAGTGCACCTCTACGCCCATGTCCGTCAGTTCGGACAGCTTGCCCAGAAAGCGTGTGTAGCCTTTGGGCACGACGTATTTGTACTCATACCAGAAGTCGAACATGTCGCCCAGGAGGTATATGGCGGCGGCCTTGTCCTTTATGTCGTCAAGGAAGCGCACCAGCCTTCGCTCCTGCGTGCGTGCGTGGTCGATGGCCCATGAGCCCAGGTGGGCGTCGGATAATATGTAGATGTTCTTGCGCATAGATAATGATTTTTGATTGGAGTTAAGTAGTTAGAAGGAGTAAAGGAGTTAAGACGAATGCTTTGTCGGCATTAACACATTATTCAATTAATTCTATCAAGAGTAAATTCTGACAGTCAAGGCATTTGTCTTAACTCCTTTACTCCTTCTAACTTCTTAACCCCTCGCTTTTAAGAGTAAAAGCCTTTTACTCCAGCCCCAGCTCCAGCTTTGCCTCCTCGCTAAGCATGCTTTGGTCCCATGCAGGCTCGAACACGAGGTTTACCGTGGCCGATTTTACCCCTTCGAGCGAGTCTACCTTCTGCCTTACGTCCTCGAGGATGAAGTCTGCCGCGGGACACGTCGGCGCGGTGAAGGTCATGTCGATGTCAACGGTAGCGTCGTCCTTGACGTCAATCTTGTAGATGAGGCCCAGGTCGTAGATGTTAACGGGTATTTCTGGGTCGTATACGGTCTTCAGCACGTCTACGATTCTCTCCTCTATTTTTGTCTTTTCCTCTTGAGTCATGTTTTAAAATGTTTTTCGTTCTTACAAAGATAATGTAAAAATGACGCATGGCAAAATTTATTCGGTCTTTTTTGTAACGGTATGTTGCCGCCTGGCAGGGCCCTGTTTTACGGCGGTTTGCCGCCGGATTCGTAACGTGTTGATAGTCAGCGTGTTTGTATTTAGCGGTCTTTTATACGGCGAAAGGCCACCTTTTGCATTGTAAAAGGTGGCCTTTCGTCTTGCGTTTTGCCGCCATTCGGACGGCGGCCTGTCGCGTCAGTATTTGAAGGAGCTGCCTCCGAGGAACTCACGGAGCAGCGACGTGGGCGGCAGCTGCCGGTTGGGCACTGGCGTGATGTACTTCAGGAACTTGAGCAGACGGTACGCCTCGGCGTGCTCCTCGGCGTTCTCGGGCACGAGTTCGAGCAGCGGCTCGGCCTGGCTTTTTATCACGGCGAGCTCGAACAGCAGCGCCGTGTTGAACATAACGTCGGCGTTTTCCTGGTACGGGAATATCCACTTGTTCTCGCCGGCGCGCACGCTGGGCCACCGCTTGATGGTCTCCAGTGCGCTCACTCCACGGTATTTGTAGTCGCGGATGATACGCCGCAGCAGGCGGTTGTCCGTCGTCGGTATGTAGTTGTGGGTATCGAGCAGTATGGTGGTAAGCGCCGATGCGTAGACACGGAACTTCTGCCCTTCGGGTATCTGGGCGGTAAGCTCGGGGTTGAGGGCGTGTATCCCTTCCACAACGAGCACTTCTTCAGGCTTCAGGCACAGCCTGCGGCCGCTCTTCTCGCTGCGCCCCGACTGGAAGTTGTACCGCGGCAGCTCCACCTCCTCGCCCGCGAACAAGGCGTTGAGCTGCTTGTTCAGAAGCTCGATGTTCAGCGCGTACAGGCTCTCGTAGTCGTATTCGCCGTTGTCGTCCTTTGGCGTAAGCTCGCGGTCTACGAAGTAATCGTCGAGCGATATCGGCACGGGCTTGACCCCGCAGGTGAGCAGCTGGATTGACAGACGCTTGCAGAACGTAGTCTTTCCGCTTGACGACGGCCCCGAAATTAGCACCATCCTCACTCCCGGGCGTGCCGCAATCATGTCCGCTATCTGCGAAATCTTCTTCTCCTGGAGCGCCTCCGATACATTTACAAGCTCTGTCGAATGGCCGGCCTTGACGGCTTCGTTGAAGTCGCCGACGGTAGACATGCCCAGGATTTTCTGCCAGCGGTGGTGCTCCTTGAATATCTCGAACATCTTGTCCTGCTTAACCAGGTCGCCCAGGCGTGACGGGTCGTCGCGCGACGGAATGCGCAGCAGCATGCCGTCGTAGTATTTCTCGAGGCCGAAAAGGTACAGCTGGCGCGTGTTTGTGAGCAGAGTGCCGTAGTAATAGTCCTTGTATCCGTCTATCTCGTAGTATGTCGTGTAGAGCGAGCCGACGCTTCTTAACAGCTTGACTTTCGACGTCATGCCCATCTCCGTGAACATGTCGATTACCTCCTCGGTGCTGCATTCGTGGCGGCGGATAGGTATCGCCGCGTCGATTATCTGCTGCATGCGCTCACGCACGGCACGGGCGTCAGCCTCGGTGATGGGCCGGCGCATGTTGATGTTGCAGTAATATCCGTTCGATACCGGTATGTCTATCACCACGTCGGCGCCGGGCCACAGGTCGTGTACGGCCTTGCAGAGCACGAAGAACAGCGTTCTCGTGTAGGCACGTGCGCCCGACGGCGACTTTATGTCAAGATACTCTATGTCCTTGTTGTGGTAAACCCTGAAGTGCAGGCCCTCAACCTTGTTGTTCACTTTTGCGCTGATAGGCCCGTAGTCCATCTTTAAGTTTAATTCACGGAAAATGTCAGAAAGAGTGCTTCCTATTGCTACGTTTAGCGTTTTTTTATTATTTTTGCAACGTATTTGTATTACTTGTTTCATAGCATGGCAGTTTTAGATTTTACGTTTGTAAATATACACCGTTTTTTCGGACACTGCGCAAAGTGTGACAACAAATTATATTAAAATATGTCGATTTGGATTTTTTTTAAGATTATCGGATCATTGGCCCTCCTGATTTACGGAATGAAGGTCATGAGCGAGGCATTGCAGAAGATGGCTGGTTCGCAGTTGCGCCACATCTTAGGCACAATGACAAGAAACAGGTTTACCGGTGTGCTCACCGGAATGTTCGTAACGAGCGCCGTCCAGTCGTCGTCGGCAACGACGGTGATGACCGTCTCGTTCGTCAACGCCGGCCTGCTGACGCTGGCCCAGGCAATATCCGTCATCATGGGCGCCAACATCGGCACCACGCTCACGGCCTGGATAATGAGTCTGGGATTCTCGTTCAACTTTATGGACGCGGTGTTTCCCGCCTTCATTGTCGGCATATTGCTCTTCTATACGCGCCGTCACCGCTACGTGGGTGACTTTCTTTTCGGCATAGCGTTCATGTTCTTCTCGCTCGCCTTGCTCAGCCAGACGGGCAACGAGCTTGACCTTGGCCACAACCGGCAGCTTATCAGCTTCTTCAGCTCGTTCGATACGGGCAGCTATATCACCATAGTAGTGTTCCTTCTTATCGGTACCGTGCTTACGTGCATACTCCAGTCGTCTGCCGCGCTGATGGCCATTACGATGATGTTGTGCTCGAGCGGCGTGCTGCCGATATACCTCGGAATAGCCCTCGTGATGGGAGAGAACATCGGAACGACGGCTACGGCCAACCTTGCCGCCCTCGGGGCAAACACCCAGGCACGACGTGCGGCGCTTGCCCACTTGGTGTTCAACGTGTTCGGAGTGCTGTGGGTGTTGTGCGTTTTCTATCCGTTTGTCAATACGGTGTGCTCCATCGTGGGTTACGACCCGGCCACCGAGACGCTCGACCCGGCACGACTGGCGGTAGTGCTGGCGGCGTTCCATACGGCGTTCAACGTCTGCAACACCAGCATATTAATATGGTTCATCCCGCAAATCGAGAAGACTGTCTGCTGGCTCATCAAGCCTAAGACGAAGGACAGCGAGGATGAGTTCCGCCTGCGCTACATCGGTGGCGACACGATCATGAAGACTCCGGAACTGTCGGTTCTCGAAGCGCAGAAGGAGATACAGCTGTTTGCCGAAAGGACGCAGAGGATGTTCGGCTTCGTGCGTGAGCTGTTGGGCACAAAGAATGACACGGCGTTCAACAAGCTGTTCAGCCGTATCGAGAAATACGAGGGTATTAGCGACAACATGGAGATAGAGATTGCCAAGTATCTTGACCGTGTAAGCGACGCGCATCTCAGCGACGAGACCAAAGCCAAGATACGAGCCATGCTGCGCGAGATATCCGAGATAGAGAGTATCGGCGACAGCTGCTACAACATAGCGCGCACGCTGAACCGCAAGATGCGCGGCAAGGAGGACTTCACCGAGAAACAGTATGAGCACCTGCACCAGATGTTCGAGCTTACGGACGACAGCCTCACGCAGATGAACCTTATGCTCTCGGGGCGCAGGGACAAGCTTGACGTTAACCGCTCGTTCAACATCGAGAATGAAATAAACAACTACCGTAACCAGCTGCGCAGCCAGAACATCAACGACGTAAGCGCCAATGAATACACTTACGCCATCGGAACGATGTACATGGACATCGTGTCCGAGTGCGAAAAGCTGGGCGATTATGTAATCAACGTTGTCGAGGCGCGCATGGGTACCAAGCAAAGAGATGCTTAGTTTTTGCCTGCCTGCGTAACGTGTTGATATCCTGTATATTATAAAAAGCCGTCTTTTGGAACGCAAAAGACGGCTTTTTACATTGCAACAGGTGGCCTTTCGCAATGCGAAAGGCCACCTGTTGGGTTTCGTCCGTATTCCTTCTTTGTCAGAATAGCAGCGTAAGCAGCGGGATGGTCACCACGGACAGTATGGTCGTTATCAGCGTTCCGCGTACCATATCGGTTTCGTCGCGCCCGTATTTCAGGCAGAACATCGTGCCGTACGACGCCACGGGCATGCCTATCAGCACGGTGTTGATGGCGTTGATTTTATCGTCAACGCCGACTGCCAGCGACAGGAAGAACACCGCGGCGGGGATGGCCAGCAGCCGCAGTGAGGCCATTACATAGGTTGACGGTGAGCCGAGAACATGATGGCGGCCTATCTGCGCCATCGAAGAGCCTATCACGAGCAGGGCGCCAGGTACGGTGATATTGCCCAAGAGGCGCAGGGGCTCGGATACGACGCTCGGCACCTGCTCCCAACCCATGGCCACGATTATAATCGAGATGTATGAGGCTATCATGCCAGGACAGTACAGCGTGGCCGTATTGAACCGCATGCGGCCCTTCTGGCCGAGTACGAACACCGTGCCTACAGCGAAGATGAAAAGCGTGTTGGGGACGTTAAGCAGGCTGGCGTAGAACACCGCCTCGTGGCCGAATATTGACGCGACGACGGGATAGCCGATAAATCCCACGTTGCCGAACATGAGCATAAAGCTGTACATTCCACGCACGTCGTCACGCTTTACGAAGTAACGCGGCAGCAGCCACGATATGCCGAACAGCACGATATACGTGGCGAAGCCCACCGCGAGCAGGGGTATTATCATGCCTCTGTCGGGCACGGTGTCGCCCATTACCGACGCCACGATAAGGCAAGGACAAGATACGTTGATTATGAAGTTTGATAGTTTGCGGTCGAAGTCGCCGCCCGTCAGGCCAAACTTGTTGGTTATGAAGCCCGCCGCTACGAGCAACAGAAGTATGACCATCTGGCTAATGATGTTGTCCATTTACTTATTTTTATTGGTTGTCAAAGCTGTTAAAAGGTAGTTAGAGTAGCTAAAGCCAAATGCATTGATGATAATTCACCGTCATATTCATTTTTACATGCACTTACGACAGCAATAAAAGCATTTGACTTTAGCTACTCTAACTACCTTTTAACCACTTTAACTACATATTTTCCAATATCCTCTTAATCACCACTTGGGCCGAAATCTCACGGTTGGCGGCCTCGGGTATCACGAGCGAATTGGGGCTTTCTATCACGTCGTCGGTAACGATAAGGCCACGGCGTACGGGCAGGCAGTGCATAAACTTGCCGTTATCCGTCACGGCCATGTGCGCCTCGTCGATAGTCCACGACATGTCCTTGCTGATTATCTTGCCGTAGTCGGCAGCGTTGGTCACTCCCGGGCAGCTCCAGTTCTTGGCGTACACGAAGTCAGCTCCTTCGAGAGCCTTCATCTGGTCGTACTCAACGCGCGCGTTGCCGACGAACTTCGGGTCGAGCTCATAGCCCTCGGGATGTGTTATCACGAAGTCAACGTCGGCGGCGTTCATCCACTGCGCGAACGAGTTGGGCACCGCCTGTGGCAGCGCGCGGCAGTGGGGAGCCCACGTAAGAACCACCTTCGGGCGTGCCTTGGTCTTGTGTTCCTCTATCGTAATGAGGTCGGCAAAAGCCTGTAAGGGGTGCACCGTAGCCGTTTCCATCGCGAACACGGGGCGTCCGCTGTACTTTATGAACTGATGTAATACCGTCTCCGCATAGTCATATTCACGGTCGGTAAGGCCGGCGAACGAGCGCACTCCGATAACGTCGCAGTAGCAACCCATCACGGGAATGGCCTCAAGCAGGTGCTCGCTCTTGTCTCCGTCCATGATGACTCCGCGCTCGGTTTCCAGCTTCCAGGCGCCGGCATTCACGTCAAGCACAATCACGTTCATGCCGAGATTGGTCGCCGCCTTCTGCGTACTGAGGCGTGTGCGCAGGCTGTTGTTGAAGAATATCATGAGCAAAGTCTTGTTCTTGCCCAGCTCCTGGTACTTGTAGCGGTCTTTCTTTATCTCTTCCGCCTCGGCGAGAGCCTGCCTCAGGTCGCCGATGTCCTCTACGTTGATGAATGTTCTCATTGCTATTCCTTTATTATTATGTTACAAGGAGTTAAGAAGTTAAGGAGTAAAGGAGTTAAGACAAATGTCTTGATAATACATTACTTATATTCAAATACGCAACGGTATACCGCCAAATGTCGGCTAAGCATTCGTCTTAACTCCTTTACTACTTTACTCCTTAACTCCTAAAAAATGATTCATTCCCTCACTTGTCCTTCTCCTTCGATTATCCATTTGTACGTGGTTATCTCCTCAAGGCCCATCGGACCGCGCGGCCCGAGCTTCTGGGTGCTTATTCCTATCTCTGCACCGAGCCCGAACTGGGCGCCGTCCGTGAAGCTCGTCGGGGCGTTCCAGTATACGCAGGCGGCGTCGACCATCATCTGGAATACATGTGCGCAGTCCTCGTCTTGCGTTATTATGCACTCGCTGTGGCCTGAACCGTAACGAGCGATGTGGTCCAGCGCGGCGGCAAGCGACGGCACTGTCCTCACCGCAAGGGCATAATCCATGAACTCGGTGCCATAACTTTCATCCGTTGCATGGCGCAAGAGGGCCGACGGATAGCCGCCTTTCAGCGTCGTGTAGGCGTCAGCGTCGGCGTAAATCACCACGTTGTGTGCGATAAGCGGAGCGCAAAGGCGCGGCAGGTCGGCCAGTCTTGAGCGGTGGATGATAAGGCAATCCAAGGCGTTGCATACGCTAACGCGCCGCGTCTTGGCGTTGTTTATCACCCGTTCGCCAATCTCCACGTCGCCAAACTCGTCAAAATACGTGTTCACCACGCCCGCCCCGGTTTCTATTACGGGCACTTTCGCCTTCTTGCGGACAAAGTCTATCAAGGCCTTTCCGCCCCTCGGGATGCACAGGTCGACGTAATCCGTTGCCGAGAGGAGCTCAGCCGTGGCCTTGTGGGTAGAAGGCAGCAGGCCGACGACATTCAGGTTGATGCCCTTCCGCCACAAAACTTCCTTTATAAGGTGCACAAACGCGTAGTTGGAGTGGTCGGCGTCCTTGCCGCCCTTGAGCAAACAGACGTTGCCAGACTTGAAGCAGAGCGAGAATACGTCAAAAGTCACGTTCGGGCGAGCCTCGTATATCACGCCGATGACGCCGAACGGCACGCTGACACGGTGCAGGCGAAGGCCGTTGGCGAGCGTTCTTGCCTTGGTAACAATGCCGAGCGGCGACGGAAGACTTGCCACGTGACGCATGTCACTGGCTATTCCGTCGAGGCGTTCGGGCGTAAGCAACAGCCTGTCGTACAGCGGATTGTCGGGCTCCATGCGCTTCAGGTCCATCTCGTTGGCGGCCAACAGCTCGTCCTTATATGTTACTATGTCGTCCGCTAAGGCACGCAACACCTCGCTCTTTGCGTTGTCGCTGATAAACGCCAGCTCACGACAGGCCTCCTTGGCCTTGATGAAAATCTCTTCGGTTTGCATTGTTTGCTGTGGTATAATGAATATTCTGACTGATAAAACGTCACTCTAAATACAGGTAGTCATAGTGAACCAGCGGACGTTGGTCGTGCTTTCCGATGGCGGCGCGCGCCTCGTCGCTGTTGCATCCCACACATCCTATGGCAATTTTCACGCCGTCTTCGTCGACGATGTTGATGATGTCGCCGGTCTCGAAGTCACCTTCCACCTCTGTAACGCCCACCGGCAGCAGGCTCACCGCGCGGTTTCCGCACAGTGCCTCGGCTGCCTTGCGGTTGATGCGCACCGTTCCTTTGGCAAAACTTTCGCTGTGGGCAATCCACTTCTTCACACCCGACACCGACTGTCCGGCGGGCACAAACTCGGTATGCGGAGTCTCTCCGGGCTTTGTTACGAGGCTTGTCAGTATACCGTCACGCTTTCCGTTGGCGATGATCACACGTATTCCCTCGTCGGCCACCTTGCGCGCGATGTTGCATTTTGTTATCATTCCGCCGCGCCCGAAGCCGCTTTTCTCCTGGCGAATATAACTGCTCAGGTCCCTGCCGTGCTCCACTCGAGGTATAATCCGCGACGTGCCGTCGTCCGGAGGTCCGTCGTATATGCCGTCGACATTGCTCAGTATGACCAGTGTCTGTGCGTCCATCATTGACGCTATAAGGCCCGACAGTTCGTCGTTGTCGGTGAACATCAGCTCGGTTACGCTCACGGTGTCGTTTTCGTTGACTATGGGCAGCACGCCGTTGTCGAGCATTACCGACATGCATGCGCGCTGGTTGAGGTACTCGCGGCGAGAGGCGAAGTTCTCCTTCATCGTCAGCACCTGGCCAACGGGTATCCTGTATTCACGGAAAAGGTCGTAATACAGGTTGATGAGCTTCACCTGTCCCAAGGCCGAATACAGCTGGCGCTGCTCTACGCTGTCGAGTTTGTGGCTTGCCTTCAGCTCTCCACGGCCGCTTGCCACGGCTCCGCTTGACACGAGTATCACCTCGTAGCCCTTGTCACGAAGCCATGCCAGCTGGTCTACCAACGCCGACATGCGTGTTACGTCGAGCTTTCCGTCGTCACGGGTCAGCACGTTGCTGCCTACCTTTACTACTATTCTTTGAGGCATATCTTATCTTTTGGGAGTCAAAGGAGTTAAGAATTAAGAGTTAAGAATTAAGAAAATATGACGTGAACGCTTATTGTTCATTTCGATATTTGTATCTTATTGAATATCAAAGCATTACCTCCTACTTCTTAAAAGGTGGCCTTTCAGGCGATAAAAGACCGTCTTTTGCAAGCCCAAAGGCCACCTTTTATAGTCCGAAAGACGGCCTTTCGCAAAACGCCCGGCCAACTGATGATTATCGGATGGGCTGAATCGGACTGATAAGACGAATGCGACGACACCTTAACTCTTGGATTTTTCACTTTTAATTTTTAACTTTTCATTTTTCCTTCCGGCTGTCCTTGTCGCGTATCTCCACACGGCGGATTTTTCCGCTGATGGTCTTGGGTAGCTCGTCTACGAATTCAATGATGCGCGGATACTTGTAAGGGGCGGTCTCATGCTTGACGTGGTTCTGTAGTTCCTTTACCAGTTCAGGGCCTTCCTTGCCCTTCCAGTCCTTGCCGAGCACCACCGTAGCCTTGACCACCATGCCGCGGATGTCGTCCGGAACGCCCGTTATGGCGCATTCAACGACGGCCGGATGGGTCATCAGCGCGCTCTCCACCTCGAACGGACCGATACGGTAGCCGCTGCTCTTGATAACGTCGTCGATGCGGCCTTCAAACCAATAGTAGCCGTCCTCGTCGCGCCACGCCACGTCGCCGGTATGGTAAACGCCGTCGTGCCATGCCTTACGGGTCAGCTCCTCGTCACGGTAGTAACCCTTGAAAAGGCCTATGGGCTTATGCTTGTCGGTGCGTATCACAATCTCGCCTTTCTCTCCGTCCTCGCACGAAGAGCCGTCGGGGCGCACCAGGTCGATGTCATACTGCGGGTTGGGCATGCCCATGCTGCCGGGTTTCGGCGTCATCCAGGGCATCGTTCCGAGCGTCATCGTCGTCTCGGTCTGGCCGAATCCCTCCATAAGACGTATGCCCGTAAGTTCGTAGAAGCGGTCGTACACTGCGGGGTTGAGCGCCTCGCCCGCCGTGCAACAGTAGCGAAGGGACGACAGGTCGTACTTGGAGAAGTCCTCGTGTATCATGAAGCGGTAAACCGTAGGCGGCGCACAGAACGACGTTATGCGGTATTCCTCTATCTTGCGCATTATCTTTTCGGCGGTAAATTTCTGGTGTTCGAAGACGAAAACCACGGCTCCCGCGAACCACTGGCCGTACAACTTGCCCCACGCGGCCTTGCCCCAGCCCGTGTCGGCAACGGTAAGATGGATGCTGTCTTCCGACAGATTGTGCCAGAACACGCCCGTGGTGATGTGTCCGAGGGCGTAAAGGAAGTCGTGGGCCACCATCTTCGGCTCGCCGCTGGTGCCGCTGGTGAAGTACATCAGCATGGTGTCGTCGTTGTCGTTGACGTGCTCCGGGCGCACGAACTGCGGCGTGCCGGTCCACTCCTTGTGCCAGTCGTGGAAGCCCTCGGGCACTTCCGGCCCAATGCTTATCAACGTCTTGAGCGACGGACTGTCCTTCATCGAACCTTCAACCTGTGTCAACACGTACTCTTCTCCAACGCAGATGATGGCCTTGACGTCGGCCCTGTTGTTGCGGTAGACGATGTCATGCGTGGTAAGCATGTGCGTAGCGGGCACCGCCACTGCGCCTATCTTGTGCAGGGCGAGCATTGACAGCCAGAACTCATACCGCCTCTTGAGTATCAGCATTACCACGTCGCCACGGCCGATGCCCAGCGTTTGGAAGTAAGACGCGGCGCGGTCGCTCTGCTCCTTGAGGTCGCCGAACGTGAAACGCAGGCAGTTGTCCTCGTCGTCTGTCCATAGAAGAGCCAGCTTGTCGGGCTCTTCGGCGGCCCAGGCGTCCATCACGTCGTAGGCAAAATTGAAGTTATCGGGTATTATGAAATGCAGATTCTCCTTATAGTCCTCGACCGACGAGAACTTGGTCTGCGTCAAAAATCTTTCTATCATGATTCTTACATATTTATAAAATAAGGAAGTTAAAGAAGTTATAGGAAGTTAAAGAAGTTATAGCCAAATGCCATGAAGCCATGCCCAGACGACAAGTGTAGTGGCTTTAACTTCTTAGTGAGCATAGCGAACGGTAACTTCTATTAACTTCTTTAACTTCCAAAAGAGTTAAAAAATTATCGCCAGGAACTTCACTGCCTTGCCTCCGAGGGCACGCATGCAGTGTGGCTGCGAGGCATCGAAGTAGATGCTGTCGCCTTCGTTGAGCACAAGCACCTTCTTGCCGATGGTTATCTCGAGGCTGCCTTCGGTCACCATGTCGAACTCCTGCCCCTGATGCGAGTTCTTTTCGAGGGGCGTATCGTCGGGCTTCGGCTCCACCAGAACCATGAACGGATCGGCAGTGCGGCCACGGAAGCCGCTCGCCAGACTCTGGTACTTGTACGCCTTGCGGCGCTCCACGCTCATGCCCTGCCCCTTGCGGGTAAGGAAATAGGTGCTCATGTGCGGCTCCTCGCCGAACAGCAGCACGTCAAGGGCTATGCCGTATTTCTTCGAAATCTTCTGCATGCTGCTTATGGAGAGCTCGCCTTCGCCCTCTTCGGTCTTCAGGTATGTGTCGAGCGACACGCCGCAAAGGTCGGCAATCTCCTGTGCCGGAATGTCAAGCACCTCGCGAAGGCCCTTCAGGCGTTCGCCTATCTGTTTGATTGCATCTTCCATTTAAGACTTGTTTTTAGTTATAATCACGACAAAATTACAAAGAAAATCCAATAAAACGAAACTTTTGACAGAAAGTTTCGTTTTATTTAGTAGACTTATAAGGAGTTAAGGAAATGAAGTTTAGGAGTAAAGGAGTTAGGGAGTAAAGGAGTTAAGACAATAGTCTTATTTATTAATTTCACTTCGTTGTCACTTTGACAAGTCATTTGTCTTAACTCCTTTACTCCCTAACTCCTTTACTCCTTATAAGTCAATCTACTTGCTTCCTACCAATCCACGTATCACCGCATTGGTGAATCCGGCGCGCTCCATCTCGTTAAGTCCGCGTATGGTGAGGCCGCCAGGGGTTGTCACCTTGTCTATCTCGGCCTCGGGATGGTTGCCGTTGGCCTGGAGAAGGGCCACCGCGCCCTTTACCGTCTGCAGCACAATGTCGCGCGCGGCACTGGCCTTGAAGCCCAGTTCTACACCTCCCTCGCTCGCAGCCCTGACGTAACGCATTGCGTAAGCTATGCCGCAGGAGGCCAGGGCGGTGCCGGCCCCGAGCAGATGCTCGTCGACAATGAGCGACGAACCCACAGAATTGAACATGTCTTCTATCTTTTCCGAGGCGGTAGCGTCGCCGTTGACGGCTACGATGAACGTCATCGAACAGCCCACTGATATGGCGATGTTGGGTATGGCGATGAATGTCTCAGGCCGTGAGCCGTCCTCTTTCGCCAGCATTGCCGTCAGCCTGTCGCCGCTTACGCCGGCGGCTACGGATACGACGGTTTGCGTAGAGTAGTCGAGCATGGGTTTGATACCGCTTATTACGTTTTCGACCAACCACGGCTTCACGGCCACTATCACAACGTCGGCCCCCTCGGCGGCGTGCCTGTTGTCGGTGGTTGTGCGTATGCCGAGCGCCGCGAAGCGTTCGAGCGTGCTCTCGTGTGGCGCTGATACAGTGATGTCTGACGGCAGGAAGCGTCTGCTATGCACGAATCCCTCTGCCATTGCGCCGCCCATTGCGCCGGCGCCTATTACCGCAATTTTCATAAGATGTGTCGTTTATGAGTGAATTTATCATGGCCGTAAACCGTTGACTGCATAATGCCTTATAATATAATAAGGTATAGGCCGACAGCTGGCGCGGGCCGTATTGCTTCGTGCAAAAGTACATAAAATTATCGTTCGGCGCCACGATACTGACAAGTTTTTATGTGGCGCGAGGCAAGAGGCTATGCGGAAGGTGGCAAAACGCGTTACAAAAGGCCGTCTTTTACAACGCAAAAGGTGGCCTTTCGCAATCTAAAAGGCGGCCTTTTGTAACGCGTTGGAAACCAGAAAGATAGGAGAAGGTGAGAAAGTGAGATGGTGAGAAGGTGAGAAAGGCATTTTGAAAGGTAAAAAAGTAAAAGGGTAAAGAGGTAAAAAAAGGCGCGCCAACTAAGCAAATCTCCTTGTCTGCTTGTATCTCGTCAACTCGTCAACTAATAAAAGTCTGTTTGTCAACTATAAAAGAATAATTGTGAATAATCAATGAATTTACTTAAAAACAAGATGTTTGTCGTTTTTTTTCCGTATGTTTGCATTGTGTTATTATGTCGGCCGGTGTCGGTCGGCAAGTATTTATTTTGAATTAAGACAACCATTAAATTTTAGATTATGAACGAAGACAGACTGTATGAACTCATACGTGAGAAAGAACAAACGGCGGCCGTAGCCTTTCCTGCCCTTATGCGCAAGGTGTACGTGTGGATGACGCTGGCGCTGCTAATCACCGGATTTACGGCTTATGGCGTGGCCTCAAGCCCTGGTATAATCAGCGCAATATTCACCAACAAAATGCTGGTATGGGGCATATTCTTTGCCGAACTGGGTATCGTATGGTACGTGTCGGCACGCATTATGCGCCTGTCGCTGATGTCGGCGACGCTTCTGTTCGTGCTGTATTCGGTGCTCAACGGCTTGATGTTGTCGTTTATCTTCATAGTGTACACGATGACATCCATCGCCAGCGTGTTCTTCATCACTGCTGGAACATTCGCCGTGATGTCGCTGATAGGCTATTTTACCAAGGCCGACCTTTCCTCATTGGGGCGTATCCTGATGATGGCTCTTATCGGACTCATCATCGCTACGCTGGTAAACGTGTTCCTGCTTAAGGACACCGGACTGGGCCTTATCCTCAGTTACGTGGGCGTGCTCATCTTCGTGGGCCTGACAGCGTACGACACTCAGAAGATTAAGCAAATGCTAATGCAGGCAGACGACGTAAGCGAAGAGGCGCAGAAGATAGCCCTGCTCGGCTCACTCTCGCTCTATCTCGACTTCATCAACCTCTTCCTTTACCTGCTGAGGATATTCGGAGGGAATAGGGAGTAAGTTATAAAAGGAGTTAGAGAATTTAAAGAAGTTATCGCTCGCTCAGCTCGCCGAGAAGTTAAAGCCATTTGCTTTGTTGTTTAGGGCCTTATAGAAAGTCAGGTAAAAATCCTTGTTTGCTTGTCTTTTGTCCCTTTTCAAATGACAAAGCAAATGGCTTTAACTTCTCGGCGAGCTGAGCGAGCGATAACTTCTTTAAATTCTCTAACTCCTTTCAAAACTCCAAGCGTTTTTGCAATTTTATGCAAAAACGCTTGGAGTTTTGAATATTTATTCATACTTTTGTACCCGTAACTGCATAAATATACAGAAATGAAATCAAAGAACAGCAGGCTTCAGACATTGCGGATGCTCATCTCGAGCCAGGAACTTTGCTGTCAGGACGACGTGCTCAAGGCTCTTGCCAAGGAAGGATACGTAGTGACTCAGGCCACCTTGAGCCGCGACATGAAGCAGTTGAAGGTAGCCAAAGCCACCAGTCTGGGCGGCAAGTACTTCTATGTGCTGCCCAACGAGACGATGTACAAGCGCGTGAGCAGTCCCAAGAGCGCTGCCGAAATGCTGCTTACTTCGGGCTTTGTGTCGGTTAATTTCTCCGGTAATATGGGCGTAATCAAGACTCGTCCCGGCTACGCCAGCAGCCTGGCTTACAATATTGATAACGGCGGCCTGTCGTCAATACTCGGCACGATAGCCGGCGATGATACGATATTCATAGTCGTCAAGGAGGGCGCAAGGCACTCCGACGTAGTGGAAGAACTTAGAAACGTAATACCAGACATCAAATAAAGGGTGAGAAGGTGAAAAGGTGAGAAGGTGGGATTGCCGGCAGAGCATTTGTCTTAACTCCTTTACTCCATTATTCCTTTACTCCTAAGCATTTGACTTTAACTACTCAGCGACCAAAGGGAGTGATAACTACTTTAACTCCTTTAACTACTAAAAAAGACATGGAAGAAATAGAAGTCATGGTTGCCGACGCCTCACACGAGAAGTACGTCGACACCATTCTTGAGACAATGGCGGCCGCCGCGAAGGTGCGCGGAACGGGTATCGCCAAGCGAACACATGAATATCTGGCCACGAAGATGCGTGAGACAAAGGCCGTGATAGCCCTTGCCGGTGATCGCTTCGCCGGCTTCAGCTACATCGAGACATGGGGAAACAAGCAGTATGTGACCACGTCCGGACTGATTGTACACCCAGATTTCCGTGGCCTCGGAGTGTCCAAGCACATTAAGGACATGACGTTCACGCTCGCGCGGACACGCTGGCCGAAGGCAAAAATATTCAGCCTTACGAGCGGTTCAGCCGTTATGAAGATGAACACGCAGCTGGGTTACGTGCCCGTAACGTTTGCCGACCTTACCGACGACGAGGCTTTCTGGCGCGGATGTGACGGCTGCGTCAACGTTGATGTGCTCAAGCGCACGGGCCGCAAGTACTGTATATGTACGGGAATGCTGTACGACCCGGCCGTACACGAAGGTGAACCTACACCGATAGAACTGCCTGAAGAGGTGATGAGGAAGATTGGAAAGTAAAAGTAATAATATGAGTAGTTAAAGTAGTTAGAGTAGTTAAAGTAGTTAAGTCGAATGCTTTGTTGGCTTCAAATATGGTTCAACTAAGCAAGGGTAATGACTTTAACTACTCTAACTACTTTTAACTCCTTTAACTACTTGATAAAAATTAATAGTTATGTCAGACAAGAAGAAAGTGGTTGTGGCCTTCTCCGGAGGGCTTGATACATCTTACACGGTGATGAAACTGTCGCACGACATGGGCTATGAGGTCTATGCAGCGTGCGCCAACACTGGCGGATTCAGCGACGAACAGCTGAAGAAGAACGAGGAGAACGCATACAAGCTGGGTGCGAAAGAGTACGTAACGCTTGACGTAACGCACGAGTATTACGAGAAAAGCCTCAAGTACATGATTTTCGGTAACGTGCTCCGCAACAACTGTTACCCCATATCTGTATCGTCTGAGCGCATATTCCAGGCTATCGCCATCGCCCGTTACGCCAAGCAGATAGGCGCCGACGCCATAGCGCACGGCTCTACCGGCGCGGGCAATGACCAAATACGCTTCGACATGACGTTCCTCGTCATGGCGCCGGGAGTGGAAATCATCACGCTGACACGCGACAAGGCGCTCTCGCGCAAGGAGGAAGTCGACTACCTGAACGCCCACGGATTCACTGCCGACTTCACCAAACTGAAGTACTCTTACAACGTAGGAATCTGGGGAACGAGTATCTGCGGCGGCGAGCTTCTCGACTCGGCGCAGGGTCTTCCGGAAGAAGCTTACCTCAAGCACGTTACCCGTCAGGACGAGAGCGAGCTGCGCATAGAGTTCGAGAAGGGCGAAATCGTTGCCGTGAACGGCGAGAAATACGACGACAAGGTAAAGGCAATACAGAAGATTGAGGAGCTTGGCGCAGCCTACGGAATAGGCCGTGACTGCAACGTAGGCGACACGATAATCGGCATTAAGGGCCGTGTTGGCTTCGAGGCGGCAGCCCCCAAGCTCATCATCGAGGCTCATCGCATGCTTGAAAAGTACACTCTGAGCAAGTGGCAGCAGTATTGGAAGGACCAGGTTGCCAACTGGTACGGCATGTTCTTGCATGAAAGCCAGTATCTTGAGCCCGTCATGCCCGACATCGAGGCTATGCTCACGAGCAGCCAGAGGAACGTGAACGGCACGGCGATACTCAAGCTTCGTCCCCTCGGATTCGACTGCGTGGGCGTCGATTCGCCCGATGACCTGCTCAAGTCGAAGCTCGGCGAGTACGGCGAGATGCAACACGGATGGACGGCCGAGGAGGCAAAAGGTTTCATCAAGGTGCTTAGCACGCCGCTGAGGGTGTACTACGGAATACACGAGGACGAAGAGCGATAACAGGCAAGCGGCCGGCTTATGAGGCTAATTTGGCTTATTGACCCAATGCTCCTGTTTAGCCTAATAAGCTAAATAAGCCTAAACAAAACGGCTAAGCAGGCTCAAAGGTAACAGCTTGACAGTCAGCGGTTTGGCGAAAGGCCGCAAATTGCCTTGTAAAAGGCCGTCTTTCAGGCGCTAAAAGGTGGCCTTCCGCAACGTAAAAGGCCACCTTTTGCAAAGCGGAGGGTTAAATGCCGCCAGGCGGACAGCCTTCGTAGCGTCGGTAGACGGATATTAACACTTAAATTATTAATATCATGAAGAGATATTACCGTTCGTCAACAGACAGGATAATAGGCGGCGTATGCGGCGGCATTGCTGAGTATTTCAACATCGACCCGCTGCTTGTGCGCCTTGTTTTCGCAATATTGTTCTTCGGTTACGGTACCGGCCTGCTGGCCTATATCCTTATATGGATACTGGCGCCGAAGAGATATTGAGACTTGCCTGACGGCAAAAGACGATAAACGCAATTACGGGATTGAATCCCGGAAACATAAAACTTGATGACATGAAAATAGGAATCCTTGGCGGGGCGGGCTACACCGGAGGTGAGCTTATCCGCCTTTTGCTGAACCATCCGCAGGCGGAGATTGTCTTCGTCAACAGCGAAAGCAACGCCGGCAACCCCGTTACTGACGTTCACGAGGGGCTCTACGGCGACACCGACCTGCGCTTTACCGACGCGATGCCGTTCTCTGAGGTCGACGTCGTGTTCTTCTGCTTCGGACACGGAAAGAGCCGTCAGTTCCTTGCTGAACACCAAATTCCCGACAGTGTGAGGATTATCGACATGGCGCAGGACTTCCGCCTTGCCGCCGAGGGCAACGACTTTGTCTACGGTTTGCCCGAAATCAACCGCGGCCGCATAGCTTCGGCAGCGCATGTTGCCAATCCCGGCTGCTTCGCCACGTGCATACAGCTCGGCCTTTTGCCTGCCGCTAAGATGGGACTGCTCATCCATGACGTATCCGTCAACGCCATCACGGGCAGCACCGGGGCAGGGCAGAAGCCCGGAGCGACCACGCATTTCAGCTGGAGGGTTGACAACCTGAGCATATACAAGCCCTTCACTCACCAGCATGTGCCCGAGATTAAGCAGAGCCTGGCGCAGGTTCAGGGCACGCTCGACGCCGAAATAGACTTCATTCCATACCGCGGCAATTTCTCACGCGGTATCTTCGCCACCGAGGTGGTACGTACCGGGACGCCTGTTGAAGACATTGTTGAGGCCTACAAGGCGTTCTACCAAGACGAGCCTTTCACTCATTACGTCGACCGTCCGCTTGACATGAAGCAGGTGGTGAACACCAACAAATGCCTCGTTCACTGCGAAAAATACGGCGACAAGCTGCTCATCACTTCCTGCATCGACAACCTGTTGAAGGGTGCCGTAGGCCAGGCCGTGCAGAACATGAACATCATGTTCGGAGAAGAAGAGACCATGGGGCTTAGGCTTAAACCGTCAGCCTTCTAATAAACAGCTCCTCCCGACCTCCCAAAGGGGAGGGGCTGGGCTTGTATCAGCAACATAAAGTAATTAAACCCCCTCCACTCGGGGAGGCCGGGAGGGGGCTGCTGTTTTTCATTATGGAATTATTTGACGTATATCCCCTTTTCGATATAAATGTCGTTAAGGGCAAAGGCTGCTCCGTTTGGGATGACAAGGGGCAGGAATACTTAGACCTTTACGGCGGCCACGCCGTCATTAGCATAGGTCATTGCCATCCCCACTACGTTGAGAAGATGACCGAACAGCTGAACGCCCTCGGCTTTTACAGCAACTCGGTGATAAATACGCTGCAGCGCCGGCTGGCCGAACGGCTGGGCAAGGTGTGCGGGTATGACGACTACCAGCTGTTCCTGATCAACAGCGGAGCCGAGGCTAACGAGAACGCATTGAAGCTTGCGTCGTTCAAGACGGGACGTACGCGAGTGCTGTCGGCCGCCAAGGCTTTCCACGGACGCACGTCGCTGGCCGTCGAGGCGACCGACAATCCGAAGATAATAGCGCCCATCAACGCCAACGGCCACGTAACTTACCTGCCCATCAACGACCTTGAGGCGTGGGAAGCTGAGCTTGCCAAGGGCGATGTCTGCGCCTGCATTATTGAGTGCATACAGGGAGTGGGCGGAATAAAGCTCGTCGACGAGGACTTCGCCCAGGGCCTGCAGGCAGCCTGCAAGCGCTACGGAGCGGTGCTCATCTGCGACGAGATACAGTGTGGTTACGGCCGTTCTGGCAAGTTTTTCGCCCACCAGTGGCTCGGTATTCGCCCCGACCTGATTACTGTGGCGAAAGGTATCGGCAACGGATTCCCCATGGGCGCCGTGCTCATTTCGCCCGACTTCAAGCCCGTGTACGGTCAGCTGGGTACCACGTTCGGAGGCAACCACCTTGCATGCGCTGCCGCCCTTGCCGTGCTCGACGTTATAGAGAGCGAGAATCTGGTGGACAACGCACGTGAGACGGGCGACTATCTCATGGCACGGCTGAAAGAGATGCAGGCCACGGAGAAGCATATCACCGACGTGCGCGGCCGTGGACTGATGATTGGCATAGACCTTGACATGCCCCATAAGGAGCTGCGCCAGCACCTCGTCTACAACGAGCATTGCTTCACGGGTTGCGCATCGACCAACATTTTGCGCCTTTTGCCGCCGCTGTGCTTCACCAAGGCAATGGCCGACGACTTCATCCTGCGTCTCGAAAGGGCTTTCGCCGCCGTTGGTTGACACGTATCGGCGGGGCCGTTACGTCCCGCCTTGTAACATATTGGTATTCAGTGAATTAATAAAAGGCCACCTTTTAGTTTGTAAAAGGTGGCCTTTTAACGTATGAAACATGGCCTTTTGTGCGGTAAAAGGCCGTCGTTTGCAAATCCGCTGTTTTTGTGCCGTTGTGCCGTTGGGGTGATGGCGTCTTTTTGCGGGCTGTCGCCGGTTTGTCAGGGGCTTATTTTACGGTTGGAGGCAGGTGATTGTTTGTGTTTTTGTTTGCCTGTATGTGTTGTGTAAGATGATGTGCCGGAATATTGCGTTTGTTGTTTTTAAAACGTTGCTAAATGTTGCTTTGTGTTGTTTAAAATGCTTTATTTGTGTGATTTTGCAATAATATACAGTCCTTATGCGCTGCTTTGTGGGCAAAAGAAAATATTTATTTAAAAACATTTTGATATTTCAATAATCTTTACGAACTTTGCAAATTGATAGTAAGTTCAGGTAAAAGTGACCCTAAGGTGCGGTTTACGGCCGTCTTGCTGTCTTGAAAATTGACAAATTGTAAGCATAACCAAGCAATCAAGCTTAAATACTTTGATTTATGGCAGAAGAATTGGAAGTAAAACAATTGGATGATGTCGTAGTGCGTTTCTCGGGAGACTCGGGCGACGGAATGCAGCTGGCGGGAAATATTTTCTCGACAGTTTCGGCTACGGTAGGTAACGGTATCTCGACGTTTCCGGACTATCCGGCGGACATCCGCGCCCCGCAAGGCTCGCTTACGGGCGTGTCAGGATTCCAGGTTCACATCGCCAGCGGCCGTGCCTTTACGCCGGGCGACAAGTGTGACGTGCTCGTGGCCATGAACGCCGCCGCACTGAAAACGCAGTACAGGTTTGCTAAGCCTCAGGCTACAATCATCATCGACACGGACAGTTTCGGCCCGAAAGACCTTGAGAGGGCCGAGTTCAAGACGCAAGACTACCTCGACGAGATGGGCATTGATACCGACCGCGTGGTAGCATGCCCCATCACGCAGATGGTGAAGGACTGCCTTGCCGACAGCGGAATGGACAACAAGGCAGTGCTGAAGTGCCGCAACATGTTCGCGCTGGGCATTGTCTGTTGGCTGTTCAACCGCGACATAAAGTTCGTTGAGGCCTTCCTGCGCGAGAAGTTCGACAAGAAGCCCGCCATAGCCGAGGCCAACATCAAGGTGGTTAACGCCGGTTATGATTATGGACACAACGTGCATGCCAGCGTGCCGGCCACTTACCGTATCGACTCCAAGAACAAGGTGAAGGGCCGCTACATGGACATCACGGGCAACAAGGCCACCGCTTACGGTCTTATAGCTGCTGCCGAGAAGGCCGGATTGAAGCTGTATCTCGGCTCGTATCCCATCACTCCGGCTACCGATATCCTGCACGAGCTGGCCAAGCATAAGTCGCTGGGCGTGGTAACGGTGCAGTGCGAGGACGAGATTTCGGGTTGCGCGAGCGCCATCGGCGCGTCTTTCGCGGGAGCGCTTGCCGCCACTTCCACTTCCGGACCGGGCATCTGCCTTAAATCCGAGGCAATGAACCTTGCCGTAATCGACGAGCTTCCCCTCGTCGTTATTGACGTACAGCGCGGCGGTCCGTCAACGGGACTTCCAACAAAGAGTGAGCAGACCGACCTGCTTCAGGCTCTCTTCGGACGCAACGGAGAGTCGCCAATGCCTGTGATTGCCGCCACGAGTCCTACAAACTGCTTCGATGCAGTTTATTCAGCGGCTAAAATAGCCCTCGAACATCTAACCCCCGTGGTGCTGCTTACCGACGCTTTCGTTGCTAACGGCTCTGGAGCGTGGAAGTTGCCGAACATCGACGAGCTGCCGGAGATACACCCGCATTATGCTCCCGCTGACCAAAAGGGCAACTATACGCCGTACCGCCGTGACCCGGAGACGGGCGCACGCTATTGGGCGATACCCGGACAGGAAGGCTTTGAGCACATCCTGGGCGGTCTGGAGAAAGACGGCAACACTGGAGCGATATCCACTGACCCGGAGAACCACGACAAGATGTGCCGCCAGCGTGCGCTGAAAGTCTACAAGATACCCGTGCCCGACGTTGAGGTTATGGGTGATGCCGACGACGCCGAACTGCTGATTGTCGGTTTCGGAGGCACTTTCGGCCATCTCTATACAGCCATGGAGGAGCTCAGGAAGCAGGGACACAAGGTGGCGCTGGCACACTTCAGCTACATCAACCCCCTGCCTAAGAATACCGCCAACGTACTGACTAAATATAAGAAGGTGGTCGTTGCCGAGCAGAATCTCGGCCAGTTCGCCGGCTATCTGCGCATGAAGGTCGACAATTTCGCCCCCTACCAGTTCAACCAAGTAAAGGGACAGCCCTTCGTTGTGGCAGAGTTGGTAAAGGCGTTCACTAAGATAATTAACGCCCCCTCCCGCCTCCCCGAGGGGAGGTGACGGCCAATGGCGTTGCCTTCATATGGAACACTACCCCTACCGCACGGCTGACGGAGGCACATACGGACGTCTGAAAGAGCTTGCAAAGCGCAATAGGAGCAACCCAACGGAAGCGGAAAACCTGCTTTGGCTTATGGTAAAAGGAGGCCGCTTGGGGCTGAAATTCAAGCGTCAGCACATTATCGGCTGCTTCATTGTCGATTTTGTCTGCCTCGAAACCAAGCTGATAGTCGAGATAGACGGCGGCTACCACAGTCTGCCCGACCAACAGATAAGCGACAATGAACGTGCTGTGTGGCTCGAAAGCCAAGGCTTCAGGGTAATAAGGTTTACCAATGAGGAAGTCATGCAAAATACAACAAACGTATTACAACAAATAAAGCAAAATTTAAAATAACATGGAGCACAACATAAATTCAACCTCCCCCCTCGGGGGGAATGCAGGGGGGGCTTATACGCCTGCTGATTATAAGAAGGGACAACCGCGTTGGTGTCCCGGTTGTGGAGACCATTTCTTCCTGGCTTCGCTCCACAAGGCAATGGCCGAAATAGGCGTACCGCCTTACCAGACGGCCGTTATTTCAGGTATAGGATGCTCGAGCCGACTGCCGTATTACGTCAATACGTATGCCATGCAGACAATTCATGGACGCGCGGCGGCCATCGCAACGGGCGCGAAAGTTGCCAATCCAGACCTTGCGATATGGCAAATCAGTGGTGACGGTGACGGCCTTGCCATCGGCGGTAACCACTTCATACACGCCATGCGCCGTAATATCGACATCAACATGATACTGCTCAACAACCGTATTTACGGTCTGACGAAGGGGCAGTACTCACCTACGTCTCCCCGAGGCTTCGTCAGCAAGTCGTCGCCTTACGGCACTGTGGAGGACCCGTTCCTGCCCGCAGAGCTTTGCTTCGGCGCCCGCGGCCATTTCTTCGCACGTGCCGTGGCAACCGATGCGCAGGGAACGGTCGACATCCTGAAGGCCGCCTATAAGCACAAAGGCGCTTCGGTGTGCGAGATTTTGCAGAATTGCGTCATCTTCAACAACGGCTGTTATGACCCGATATACAAGAAGGAAGGCCGCGCAAAGAACGCTATCTACGTGCGCCACGGCCAGCCTCTCATCTTCGGAGAGAACAATGAGTACGGCCTTATGCAGGAAGGTTTCGGCCTGAAGGTGGTCAAGCTCGGCGAGAACGGTATCACAGAGAAGGACATCCTAGTGCATGACGCCCACTGCATGGACAACACCCTGCAGCTGAAACTCGCCATGATGGATAACGAGCACGGCTTCCCCGTAGCGTTAGGTGTCATCCGTGACGTCGAGGCGCCAACCTATGACGAAGCGGTTAATCAACAGATAGAGGAGGTTAAGGCAAAGAAGAAATACCATAACTTTGCTGAACTGCTCGAGACAAACGACATCTGGGAGGTGAAGTAAAAGGTTTTTATTAAAGGAGTTATCGGGAGTAAAAAGGGAGTTAGGCGGATTTCATCCGTCGGGAGTTAATGGACAAATGCCTTGTTGATGTTTACCAAGCATATGTCCATTAACTCCGGCGCGTAGCGCCTAACTCCTTTTTAACTCCCGATAACTCCTTTTTCTATTATAACTTAACGGCGATAAGCAGCTCGATATATGTCTTTATTGCGTCGTCTATTTCCTTAATTCTTATGAATTCGTCGGCAGAGTGAGAGCGTGCCGAGTCGCCCGGCCCGAGTTTCAGTGACGGGAAAGACATCAGGGCCTGGTCCGAAAGGGTTGGCGAGCCGAACGGCGTCATGCCCATTTCTACGCAACGGCGCACTATCGGGTGGTCTGACGGTATGCCCGACGACGACAAACGGAACGAGCGGGCATGTATCTCGCTCTTCATTTTGGTTTTAAGAAACTCGAAAACCTCTTCGTTCCTATAGTGTTCATTAGTCCTTATGTCTATCGTGAAGCGGCATTCGTCCGGCACAACGTTGTGCTGCGTGCCCGCGTTGATTACCGTGACTGTCGTCTTTACGGGGCCGAGAAGGGGGCTAATCTTGTCGAATTGGTATGTGCGCAGCCAATTTATGTCGTCGAGGGCAATGTATATGGCGTTGACTCCCTCGTTTCTTGCGGCGTGCCCTGATACCCCGTGAGCCACCGCGTCGACCACCATGAGGCCCTTTTCGGCCGTCGCCGGTTGCATGGAAGTAGGTTCGCCAACTATCGCGAGGTCAATCTTTGGCAGCAGTGGCAACGCCCTGCTGATGCCGTCCTTGCCCGAAACCTCCTCTTCGGCCGAGGCTAAGTATATGATGTTATACTGTCTTTCCAACGTCGTCAGGTGGTGGAATGCCTGCAACAAAGCCACCAGTCCGCCGCCGCAGTCGTTGCTGCCGAGGCCGTATAGCGTGCCGTCCTCAATGTCGGGACTGTACGGGTCGCGCGTCCATGAGCTTACCGGCTTCACCGTGTCGATGTGCGCGTTGAGCAGCAATGTCGGTCTCTTTTCGTCATAGTCGGGGCATACTGTCCATACGTTGTTGCCCTCGCGGCGCGGGCAGAAGCCGTATCCGCGCAGCGTTTCCTCCATGATGTCGGCCGCGGCGGCCTCGTCACGGCTTATTGACGGTGTGGCGATGAGCCTTTGGAGCAGGCTTACCGCGTCTTCAAGATAATTCTTTGTGCACATAATATGTCAGCAAAGATAACGCTTTTCGGGGTGTTAAGGCTAATAGGGAAGGTTAAAATAATTAAAGATATATCTTGTTGCAGGCGGCGTTAACCACCTTTATCCGTCTTAAATACTTAAAAATCGTCTTATATAACGTTAATTTTTTCGGGGGGGGTAAAGTCAAAATGCCTATATTTGTAAAGTCTTTTCGGCTGTAATTGTTACCTTTTGGAGCATCGGGAAGAGTGAGTATTATGTTTAACCTTAATAAAAACAAAACATTATGTTCAAGAAATCAAGAGCTATTTTGCTGGCCCTCGCGGCCTTGGTAATGGTGTCGTGCGGCGACGTCGTGTCGAAACTTGGCGGTATGAAGACCGATTCGCCGGAGGTGCTTGAGAAGGCCAAGGAACTGGCCAAGTCGAATTTTGACCCTACGAAGTGGAAAGTAGTGTCGGTAGACTGGAGTGAAGACAATGGCAACGACGAGCTTACGGGCAATGTCGCGTCAATACGCTTCTACATGATCGACAATGACGGCAAGGCGTGGCAGCAGTCGTTCCACGCCTCTTTGGGTTGGAAGGCGTCCGACCTTGACGACACCAGCTTCGCCAAGGGCGACAAGTATGATGACCCGAAGGACTTTCCTGTGCTCGACCTTGACAAAATTGACGCGGCGAAATACACCAAAATCATAGAAGACGCGAAAGCTCTCATACCGAAGGGATACACGTATAAGTCGGTGGACAGCTTCTCTGCCAATACCTTTGACAAGGCTCCGATGGAACTGACGCTCAACGTCGTAGAGGAGGGCAAGGAGACCGTGACCAACGCCGGGAGGACTTCAATAGTGTTCTACGAACTGAACTATACCGTCGACGAGAACGGTAAAGTGACCCTTAACGAATAAACCGCGTAACGGCTTGCGCCGGACGCTTTTACGAAAGGCCATCTTTTGCGTTTCAAAAGATGGCCTTTTAGCGTGCGATTGACGGTCTTTTGGAAGCCAAAAGGCCACCTTTTGCAAATCGTCCGCCGGCCGGGTGTCTTTCAACTTGTCGGCAGATGGCTTTAGAGTGTTGTCTTTTTGTCCTGGCGTTACGCCCCATGCCCGTGCCTTATGGTTAAATCAAAATAATTCATCCATTGTTTTGCGCCTTTCGATTTTTTATATTATTTTTGCATGTAAGCTACCACGACATACTTAAAACCACACGACTATGCAGACAAAATGCCATCTGTCGGTGCTCATTCACAGGCAGGCCGAGAAGTACGGAAACCGCCGCGCATTGATATATCGCGACTTCGGCGGGACAAAATGGAAGTCGGCCACATGGCGGGATTTCTCCCGTAAGGTGCGGCATGTATCCAATGCCCTCCTCAACATAGGCGTCAGGGTTCAGGAAAACGTGGGAGTGTTCTCCCAGAATGCCGTAGAGTATCTGTACACCGACTTCGGGGCGTTCGGCATCAGGGTCGTTACCGTGCCCTTCTACGCCACGAGCAGCGAGCAGCAGATACAGTATATGATTGACGATGCGCAGATACGCGTGCTCTTTGTGGGCGAGCAGGAGCAGTACGACAAGGCCCGCAGGGTGTTCGTTCACTGCCATACGCTTGAGCGGATAATCATATACGACCGCCGCGTGGAAATCAATCCCGCCGACAAGAACTCGCTGTATTTCGACGACTTCATGACCCTCGGCGAGAACAGTCCGCGCCAGTCGGAGGTGGAAAAGCTTTACGCCGAGGCATGCGACGACGACTTGTGCAACATACTTTACACCAGCGGAACAACCGGTAACAGCAAGGGTGTAATGCTGACATACGGCCAGTACCACGCCGCCTTGGAGGCTAACGACAAGGTAATACCCGTGGGCGAGAGCGACAGGATAATGGACTTCCTGCCCATGACGCACATCTTCGAGCGCGCATGGCTGTTCCTTTGCATCAGCGAGGGCGCCGAGATAGTTGTTAACACCAACCCGAAGGACATACAGCAGTCAATGCGCCAGGTACATCCTACGTGCATGTGCGCCGTCCCGAGGTTCTGGGAGAAAGTCTATGCCGAGGTAATCGACCGTATCGACCGCGCCACGCCGGCACAGCGCAAGCTGCTGAACAAGGCGCTCGAGATAGGCAGGCGCCACAACATCGAATACCTTAGCAAGGGCCGCAGGCCGCCGCTGACGCTCAGGATGAAGTATGCGCTGATGCACCGCACGCTGTTCCGCATAGTAAGGGACGAGCTCGGACTTGACCGTCCCAACATATTCCCTACGGCGGGAGCTACCGTGTCGGCAGAAATCGAGAGCTTCGTACACTCCATAGGAATCTGTATGATAGTGGGCTACGGCCTTACCGAGAGCCTGGCAACCGTGTCGGCCGACTTCAAGGGACGCCCATTTACCGTTGGTTCTGTAGGCCGCCTGATTGACGGATTGCAGGTGAAGTTCGGAGAGAACGACGAAATAATGCTCAAAGGCCCTACCATCACCAAGGGGTATTATAAGCGCGAGGAACTGAACAAGTTGGCGTTCGACGAGGAAGGATTCTTCCATACGGGCGATTCCGGATACTTGAAGAACGGCGAACTGTTCCTTACCGACCGCATAAAAGACCTCTTCAAGACGTCAAACGGCAAGTACATAGCTCCGCAGATAATAGAGTCGAAACTGCTGGTGGACAAGTTCATCGACCAAATCGCAGTCATAGCCGACCGCCGCAAGTTCGTCTCCGCGCTAATCATACCCGACTATGCCCTGCTGGAGGAGTACGCCGTTAAGCACGGTATAAAGTTCAACAGCCGTGAGGAGTTGTGCGCCGATGCCGGGATTCACGAGATGATGGCCGAGCGTATAGAGACACTGCAACAACAATTGGCAAGCTACGAGAAGATAAAACGCTTCACCCTGCTGCCCAACCATTTCACCATGGAGCGCGGCGAGCTTACCAATACGCTGAAAATCAGGCGCAAGGTGCTCAACAAAAACTACGCCGCCGAAATAGAAAAGATGTATGAGGAAGAGGTGGAAAGCCAACCGTAAAGCCTCATAACCTAAAACCTCATAACCGTAAATACAAATGATAACAAGCGACCAACTGAAGGATGTGCTTGAGCGTGCTGACGCCCTGCACAGATATTTGGATATAGACAAGAAGAAAATAGAGCTTGAGGAAGAGGAACTCCGTACCCAGGCTCCAGACTTTTGGGACGACCCGAAGAGGGCACAGGAGCAAATGAAGAAGGTAAAGGGTATCCAACGGTGGGTAGAAGGATACAAGGAAGTACGCACGCTGGCTGACGAACTGCAGCTGGCTTTTGACTTTTACCACGAGCAGATGGTGCCCGAGGAGGAGGTTGACGATGATTACGCCAAGGCCATCAAGGCTATTGAAGACCTCGAACTGAAGAATATGTTGCGCCAGAAGGAAGACCCCATGGACTGTGTTCTTAAGATAAACAGCGGCGCTGGAGGCACAGAGAGCCAGGATTGGGCGCAGATGCTCATGCGTATGTATATGCGGTGGGCCGAGGCCCACGGGCATACCGTGAAGATAAGTGACCTGCAAGAGGGCGACGAGGCAGGCATAAAGAGCGTCACTATGGAGATAGAGGGCGGAGAATACGCCTACGGTTACCTCAAGAGCGAGAACGGAGTGCACCGCCTTGTGCGTGTATCGCCCTTCAATGCGCAGGGCAAACGCATGACAAGTTTTGCCAGCGTGTTCGTCACTCCGCTCGTAGATGATACCATAGAGGTGTACGTTGACCCGTCGAAAGTCAGCTGGGACCTCTTCCGCTCGGGCGGTGCCGGCGGACAGAACGTCAACAAGGTTGAGACCGGAGTGCGCCTCCGCTATCAGTATGTTGACCCCGATACCGGTGAGGAAGAAGAGATTTTGATCGAGAATACGGAAAGCCGTAAGCAGCTGGAGAACCGCAACAATGCCATGCGACTGCTCAAATCGCAACTCTATGACCGCGCCATGAAGAAGCGTCTTGAGGCCAAGGCCAAGATAGAGGCCGGCAAGAAGAAGATAGAGTGGGGCAGCCAGATACGCAGCTATGTCTTCGACGACCGCCGTGTAAAGGATCACCGCACGGGTTACCAGACAACCGATGTCGACGGAGTGATGGACGGCAAGATTGACGGATTCATCAAGGCGTACCTCATGGAGTTCCCAGTGAGCGAGGAAGAGTAAATTTCTTAGGAGTTAAGAAGTTATGGAGTAAAGGAGTTAAGACAAATGCCCTGTTGAATGAATAATTAATTATGAAAAATGAATAATCAAGTTTGCCTGTTTAGGCAATGATTTCTTCACTCTTAATTTTTCACTTTTCACTTAACAAGTCATTTATCTTAACTCCTTTACTCCATAACTCCTTAACTCCTGAAAACAACAAAATATAAAAGCAATAACCTTAACTTAAACATTAAATAATCATGAGTCAGAGAAGCAAGGTGCGCCACGCGCAGCGTGAGGCACGTGAAGAGAAACAAGCAAAGAAAGTAGTTACATGGATATTCGCGGCACTTATTGTGTTAGCGGTCATCTTCATTGCGGCTGCAATGTTCATGTGATGAGGTATGAGTGGTCTTGAGATAGAGCGAAAGTTCCTTGTCCATAAGGACGGGCAGCCATACAAGAAACTGGCGTATGCCGCCAGCCGGATAACGCAGGGATACATCTGCGCCGACCGTGGGCGTACCGTTAGGGTGCGCATGCGCGACAATCGAGGGTTTCTGACAATCAAAGGACCGTCAGACCCGGCAGGAACTACGCGCTATGAGTTTGAAAAAGAGATTACCCTTGACGAAGCACGGCAGCTTATGAAGCTGTGTCTGCCAGGGGTAATCGACAAGACCCGTTATCTCGTAAGGAGCGGAGGGCATGTCTTTGAGGTAGATGAATTCTACGGAGAAAACGACGGTCTGGTAATGGCAGAGGTGGAACTGGGTAGCGAAAACGAGCCTTTTACAAAGCCTGACTTCATTGCCGACGAAGTGACTGGCGACCGCCGGTTCTACAACTCGTCGCTTATGGCCATGCCGTTCAGTGCCTGGCGCGATACCTTGCCGCCAGAATTCCGATGACGGCGGCAAGCGTCACGCCTACTGTATTTGCCGCGAAGTCGAGCCAGTCGCCGCTTCGCCGTCCGCCGGTACACGTCGCCTGAAGTATCTCGATAAGTCCGCTCATAAGTACGGGGGCAAGCCATGCCCATACGAAAAGCCGTCCCGAATTTAGCTTTTTGTGTGTCCTGAGGTATTCAATCCAGATGGTCAGGCATGTTCCGAGATACATAACGATATGCGTCCATTTGTCTATGAAGGCCACGTTGTCAAGCGGCGTATGCGGTGTTGTGCAGAAACACAGGACCCAGATTGTTGCCAGAAACAGGCAAGAAACTGGATATTTTCTTATCAAATGGATGTTTATTTTCATTTTTAATGATGTTTTTGCTGCAAAAGTAAGATGTTTTTCTTACATTTGCAATCGGTTAATCAATAAAAACGAGAATATTTTTCATCTCCCGTCAAACGTCCATCCGTATGTCAAGTGGCGGCGAGGCGTTGATGGAACATCTATCAGGAAAGGATTAAGACATGACTCAACTTGAAAGGGCGAGCTTCGGAAGTAAGCTTGGTGTGATACTTGCCACGGCAGGTTCGGCCGTCGGTCTTGGTAATGTATGGAGGTTTCCGTACATGGCCGGTGAGTATGGCGGGGCGGCGTTTATAGTCATATACGTAGGCTGCGTGCTGCTGTTCGGCATTCCGTGTATGGTCAGCGAGTTTATAATAGGCCGTCACGCGGCTTCCAATACGGCCCGGGCGTATCGTTCGCTGGCAGGGGGAACGCCTTGGGCGGCCATCGGTTATTTCGGCGTTTTTACCGGATTGCTTATCACGAGTTACTATGCCGTGGTGGCGGGATGGTGCCTTCAGTACATAGCGGCGTCATTGTTAGGCCAGCTCCACGGTTCGCCAGAGTTCTTTGCGGAATATTTCGCCACGTTCGAGAAAGACCCGTTCAAGCCCGTATTCTGGACAGTGGCGATATTTCTAATCACTCATTACGTCATAATCCACGGCGTTCGTGGCGGTATAGAGAAGGCTTCCAAGCTGCTGATGCCTGCCCTGTTCGTGCTGCTGCTTATCGTCGTTGTGTCGGCATGCCTGCTTCCGGGTGCTTTTGAGGGTGTGAAATTCCTTTTCAAGCCAGATTTTTCTAAAGTCGGAGGTGATGTTTTCCTCGGCGCGTTGGGGCAGTCATTCTATTCTTTGAGTATCGGCATGGGGTGTCTATGCACTTATGCGTCGTATTTCAGCCGTCAGACCAACCTGATGAAGTCGGCCGTGCAAATCGGCGTTCTCGATACTTCCGTGGCCATCCTGGCCGGGCTTATGATATTCCCGGCGGCCTTTTCAGTAGGCATTAATCCCGACTCTGGGCCTTCGCTTGTGTTCATCACGCTGCCCAACGTGTTCCAGCAGGCCTTCGCCTCGCTGCCCGTAGTGGGCTATGTGGTGGGTTTTGCCTTTTACGCTCTGCTGGCATTGGCGGCCATAACGTCGCTCATCTCGCTCCATGAGGTTACCACCGCGTTCATACATGAGGAGATGCACACTACCAGGAAGCGTGCCGCATGGACGGTTACGATACTCTGCTCGGTGATAGGCGCCGTATGTTCGTTGTCGTTGGGCAAGCTCGACTTCCTTAAAATCGGCGACCGTTCGCTGTTCGATTTCTTCGATTTCATTACAGGACAGGTGATGTTGCCCGTCGGCGGTTTCTTCACTTGCCTGTTCGTGGGCTGGTATTTGCCGCACAAGATGGTGCGTGACGAGTTTTCCAACTGGGGCACCCTGCGTGGCAAACTGTTCCATACCTACCTCTTTTGCATCAAGTTCGTATGTCCGATTTGCATCCTTATGATATTCCTCCATCAGTTCGGTTGGATATGATATGCTGCCGCCGGGGATTGGCGTAAGGCTTGCCCCGGCGGTATTTGCCGCTATGGCATAATGCCTTACGACCTTAGATGTTATACCGATGAAAAGCTTTTTTTATCTTCAACGTGCCGACCGCTATGCGTTAATAGCCCTTCTGGCTGTTGTCGTGGCGGCTGTAGGACTGCTACTTTATCTTGGTAAACCCGGCGAGACGGCGTCGGCTGTTGCCGTCGACAGTACCGCTGTTGACTCTGCCGGCGTGGGGCCGGGCAGAGTACGGCCCCACGCCGTGCGTTATTATGCCGTTGAGGGCCGCCGCGTGGAGCTGTTCGCCTTTGACCCTAACACTGCCGACAGTACCGAACTGTTGCGTCTCGGCCTTGCACCTTGGCAGGTGAGGAACATCTATAAATACCGCGCCAGTGGCGGCATATACCGTAAGCCGTCCGACTTTGCCCGCCTTTACGGGCTTACAGTGGGGCAGTACAAGGCTCTTGAACCGTATATACGGATATCGCCCGACTACCGTCCGGCTGCCGGGCTGGCGGTAGCTGAAACACGTGACATGTATGTGCGTGATACGCTCAGGTATCCTTTGAAACTGAAACCGGGCGAGCATGTGTCGCTAAATGCCGCCGATACGTCGCTGCTTAAGCGTGTGCCGGGCATAGGCAGCGGCTTCGCCCGTGCCATAGTGGGCTACCGCGAGAGGCTGGGTGGGTATTACAGCGTGTCGCAACTGCTTGAAATCAGCGGCTTTCCGCAGTCGGCCCTGCCTTATTTCGACATCGGCACGGCCCGGTGCCGGCGGCTGAACGTGAACACGGCTACGCTGAGCCAGCTGCGGCGTCATCCGTACATAGGTTTTTACAGGGCGAAAACCATAGTTGACCACCGCCGCCTTCACGGCATTATACGTTCGCTGTCGGAGCTTGGCCTGTACAAGGACTTTACGCCTGAGGCGGTGGACAGGCTGAGCCATTACGTAGAGTTCTGATGCGTATCGGCGTTTATAAGATTACCGTTTTTGATTGATTTTATGCCGTGATATAACCATCGGCAATGCAACTGGATTTCGGATGAAACTCAAAAGGCCGTCTTTTACGTTCCGAAAGGCCGCCAATCGCATGCTGAAAGGCCGCCTTTTGCAATATAAAAGACGGCCTTTTGTAACGCCTTGGGTGTCAGTGTGTTATGCGCTTTGGCATAACAGCGCTTACTGTTTATGCATACCAATGTCCGGGATAGTAGGTCCCGCCGTCGTGGCCGGCGTCCGACCATGCGTGAGGATGGTGCGGACGGTGGTGGCGCGGAGGCTTGTCGCGGTGGCGTTTCTTGTGGTGTGGACGTCGCGGACCATCCCTGTGGATTACGCAAGAACTGAATGCCAACGACATGCATAGTGCCGCAATGGCCGTTACCGATAGGGTTATTCTTTTCATAATACGGCGTGTTTTAGGTTTAACTTTTTACAAATATAGTGATTTTTATCGACATTCTATATATTTGACCCGTCAAAACGCCCGATGTAAAGTCGGTGAAACATTATTTAATAAATTTAATAAGTAGGCAGTGACATTTATACATTGATTGTTCCCACCCAGCTTGAGCGCATGGCGGCAGCCGGCTGCGCATGCACGGGCGTGTGTCCTGCCGCGGTATTCTTTCCGCCAAGGCGCGGCGATTGGCCCTGGCGTATAAATTTTTCGGCGTTTCATTGTTCCCCTTCCTCGTTTTTTTATATTTTTGCCGATATAAAATCAAGCATATTCCCGATATGATAAAGTTCAAGGATGTTACCGTTGCCGACAAGGCCCTTATACAAAGCTTTACTCTTTGGGGCGAGCGGCAGAACTGCGACCTGTCGTTCGCCAACCTCATAAGTTGGAGATTTCTTTATAATACCCAGTTTGCCGTAGTAAACGATTATCTCGTGTTCCGCTTTTACGCCGGCCGCCATCTCGCATATATGGCCCCGGTAGCTCGCCCAAAGCAGCGGCCGGACGGCACGATGAGGGTAGAGCCGTGTGATGAATGCTCGGCAGAGGTTATCCGCGCCATGCACGACGACGCCATAGCCATGGGGCATCCTTTCCTCATGCTCGGCGTGTGCAACTACATGCGCGACGTAATCGAGACGCATTTTCCTGACGTGTTCGATATAAAGACTGAACGTGATTACAGCGATTATATATATGAAAGGGATAAACTCGTGAACCTGTCAGGCAAGAAACTGCAGAGCAAGCGCAACCATATCAACAAGTTCAAGAGTCTGTATCCCGACTACGAATACCGCGAGCTTACGCCCGAACTGATACCTCAGTGTCTTGAACTGGAGCGCCAGTGGCGCTCGGCTGCCGTCGGTGACGGTGGTGACGGACAGGAAGATGACCTGTCGGAGGAGCTGCGCTCGATGACGCGTGCATTCAACCGCTGGAGCGAACTGGGGCTTTTCGGCGGCTCGATATTCGTCGGCGGCCGCATGGTGGCTTTCACGTACGGCTGCCCGATCAACCATAATACCTTCGACGTGTGCGTAGAGAAGGCCGACGTGAACTATGAAGGGGCCTTCAGCATTATCAACCAGGAGTTTGCGAAGCATATTCCCGAGCAGTACTTTTACATAAACCGTGAGGAGGACTTGGGTGACGAAGGCCTGCGAAAGGCCAAGCTATCGTACCGTCCGGACATCCTTCTGGAGAAAAACTCGGTGATGGAGAAGCGTCCGCTGGCCGACTTCGAGGACCAGGAGCGTATCCTGCGCGAGACGAAAGACATCTGGCGCACAGTGTTCGGTGACCCGGAAGATTTCGTTGAGTTGTATTTCTCCAAGGTGTACAGGAGCGAGTACAACGTGTGCTGCCAGCTTGGCGGGCGTGTAGTGGCGGCCTTGCAGACACTGCCTTACCGCATGCTGTATCGTGGGCGCGAAATTAATACTGCTTATATGAGCGGCGTATCGGTATTGCCGGAGTTCCGTCGTCAGGACATCGGCAACAACCTGATGAAGCAGGCGCATTTCCGTCTGTACCATAGTGATGTGGTGTTCGCCTCGCTGATACCGGCAGAACCATGGCTGTATGAATGGTACGGAAAGTGCGGCTATGCCCGTATTATAAAATGTACGCCGCCACCCGTTGACGCTCTTGCCGTGGATTTTGATGAGTTCGACCGTGTGCAGCGTTCACGTAACTGTGTTCTCCTACATGATGAGGCCGGATTTGAGGTTATACGTGAGGACATACGTCTGGCCGGGAAAGACTATGCGCCGCAAAGCGGGAATATCGACGGCATGTTACGCGTCGTCAATGCACGTAAGGCATTGCGCCTGTATGCCGAGACGCATGCGGATGAACACTTGTCGATACGTGTTGACGGTGACGCTGACATTCCAATGAACAATGCGTATTACATAATAAGCGGTGGTAAGGTAAGGCAGACCGACGAGCCTGATCCGTCGGCAGTGAAGATGTCAACTAATGGACTTGCCGAATTTATTTTCAAGGATGAAAACGCTGAAATGAACTTCATGCTTAACTGAATATAAGCATATTATTTGCGTTTCCGCATTATTTTTGCGTGGCTTCAGCCTCGAGTCAATGGTCGGAAAATAATATTCTGCTCGTTGATTCGAGGCTTTTTCTTTAACTGATTCCATAAATCTGTCTGTTTTATTCTGGCTAAAGCCTTATTTGCCCCTGATGAACAAATGAACATATTGCCCTATAATATAATAATGTGAAAAGCCCCTTTTGTGGT